>Ga0315298_1000010_pt1 | contig 423921 bp, 358 predicted proteins | sample WHS_1_MG_FD_203077 | JGI IMG/M metagenome (GOLD analysis project Ga0315298, IMG submission 203077) | Extremophilic microbial mat communities from Washburn Hot Springs, YNP, Wyoming, USA - WHS_1_MG | ecosystem: Environmental > Aquatic > Thermal springs > Hot (42-90C) | place: USA: Wyoming... | reverse complement strand
GGGTGTACCGGTGACCCCATCGACCTTCTTGTTACCATACGCATCGTATACGGTCACGGTAATGCCAGCAGTAGACAGGTTAACTCCTGCCGTGATGCTCGCCGGCAATCCGGCGTTCACAACCAACACGGAGGAAGCTGCCGGATTAACCGTGAGGTCACCTGGAGCGCCTGCCCGCGAAGCAGTCCCCGTATTGGAGTTCAACGCCAGTTGATAGGACCCAGCCCTCGTAACGGGGCCAGCAGTTCCGAGAGTTATCGGGTAGCCGTTCGTGTCAGCAGGGGCTGACGCAGTAATAGCTCCAGCTGAACCATTCAGTGCAGGAGCGGGTGTACCGGTGACCCCATCGACCTTCTTGTTACCATACGCATCGTATACGGTCACGGTAATGCCAGCAGTAGACAGGTTAACTCCTGCCGTGATGCTCGCCGGCAATCCGGCGTTCACAACCAACGCGGAGGAAGCTGCCGGATTAACCGTCAGCGCGTTGGCGTAGGTGTTGCTGACAAGACCAGAAGTCAGCTTCAATGAAAATACACCTGCCCTCGTCCACCACGCCGTTCCTGACCCTACATCCCACACGATAAAGTGCGAACCAGTATCAGCATAGGTTACAGCACCCTTCCGTGCGTCGCCGTTGACCCCAAGATACTCTGCGTTCACAGTTCCTGAGGTTCTGTTCCCATACGCATCCTCAAGGTGCACTATGATGGGGCTGGTGAAGAAAGTGGTGTCTTGACCAGCCGTGATCGTGTTCGTATACGGCGACTCTGCCACAACTGCCGCCGCTGCGCCCGGTGCAGCACTGATCTTTGCAACGGTCTGGGGCGTAACGTCATAAGGCGCCGCTCCACCGGGAGGCGTCTGCGTGCCGCTGGTTGAATCCGACGCAAAGTCTGCACCAGTGTAAGCAAACAGGCGCAGGGACTGGGTGGGCGGGAAATGTGAGATATTATTGTCGATGGGCGCTAGGTAAACATTCGTGAATGTGATCCTTGCGCCCTGTGCCGTCGACGGCTGAGAAACGTGCAGCACAAGCGCGGCCGGTGCAGTGGAAACTGTCCCCCAAGCGTTCGCACAGATGTCGAAATCAACCCCTGAGTTCTCCAATAGCAGGAACGTTCCACCACCACCAGTTACATGTACGTGAATCCTCTTACCGGCCGTGTCGGGACTGCTCTGCCCCAGGAACGCATATCCGGGTGGCGCTAGTAACACAATCTGGGCGCCAGCTGCTAATTGGCCCGCCGCCGTTTCCTGAATGTACATAGCCTTCGCAGGATCGGCGGACTGCACCAGAACAGCCTTGTTCCCATCAACGACCGTAGCACTGTTATATGCATCCAGTGAGATGGTGTACGTAGCCGCATTTGCAGCCTCCGGATTCACAGTCTGAGCGAATGCCATAAAGCCCGCAAAAACCGTGAGCGTCACAAGGACATACAATCGGAAAAAGTTGTTACTCATGTAACACCTCATTAGTTAATTAGAGAAAGAAAAAAATGGTACTGCAATCAATTGCAAAGAGGCTCTCTTTAGAGCCATGAATCACCGTCGAAGACAAATCACCTCCTCTCAGAAATTTTGGATTTTTCAGTGAGTTCATTCGCTAATGACCTGCTCATCAAAAATTATAGCTGGAAAAGAGGATGAAGAAATCTACAAATAGTAAAGTAAAAAATCAAGTCCCGGCATGAAAACGTTGACAAAACAACTCTTGATTACTCCATCCTCAGTTGTACTTATTCAGCCGGCTTCAATCTCTTGAAGCCTGTTGCCATATACAAATACAAGATTCGTGCCACAGCAGGGGCTCAAACCCCTGAGCCCGCACATAAATGTCTTCAAAAGGAGTCCGCAAAATGGATGCGGATTCTTCTTTATTTACAATAATTTAGCGGCGGTCTAGTCGCGTATAGTAGCCAGAACGCAAGGACAAAGCAGAGAGCTTCAAAATTTTGAACCTTCCCACAATCCATTCTAATGCTGGAATTTCAACATGAATTGCGGGGAGGGATGGAATCCTGCATTCCGCCCTGAATTCCCTCATCCGCCAGTGCGAGGAGAGGACCTCACCCTAACCCTCTCCTGAAGGAGAGGGAACTACCACCTCACTCTAACCCTCCCCTTACAGGGGAGGCCAGGGTGGGGTCATGCCTTTACAGGTTGATGGAGACCCGGTTCTTTCACCGTGAAGCAGTTTCTTTGTCGCACCCCCCGTCGCACCTGTCATTGCGAGGAGAGTCGCCGAAGGCCACGCGACGAAGCAATCTCCAAGTGATACCGCTCGCAGTGGACAAAAAGAGTGCATAGTCTCAAGGGGATTGCTTCGTCCCGCCTTCGGCGGACTGTGCTGAGAACGTTGTGCTGGAATACGCCACTGGATGCCGTGTCAAGGCACGGCATGACAAACAAAAAGGGCGGCTCTCTCTACACTGCTGTCATTGCCAGCAGAGGACCTCACCCTAACCCTCTCCTGAAGGAGAGGGAACTACCCTCCCCACTGTCCGCACCACCTGTGATTGCGAGAAGCCCCGACTCATCGCGGCGACGAAGCAATCTCCAAGTGATACCGCTCGCAGTGGACAAAAAGAGTGCGTGGTCTCCAAGGGATTGCTTCTTACACGCCACTGGATGCCGTGTCAAGGCACGGCATGACAAAAGAGCGGCGTTCTCTACACTGCTGTCATTGCGAGGAGCCCCGATTTATCGGGGCGACCAAGCAATCTCCTCGGGGTATTGCCTGCAGGTGGACCAGATGACGGCATCGTTTCCAAGAGATTGTTTCGCAAGCCTTCGACGGAGTGCATGGGCAAATCATGATTTGCCCATGGTCATTCCCGTCCCGCCCTTGTCATTCCCGTCCCGCCTTTCGGCGGGATAAACTCCAGCGGGAATCCAGATGGACTGCGCCTTCGGCGGACTGTGCTGAGAACGTTGTGCTGGAATACGCCACTGGATGCCGTGTCAAGGCACGGCATGACAAGTAAAAAGAACGGGGCTGTCCACACCGCTGTCATTGCCAGCAGAGGACCTCACCCTAACCCTCTCCTGAAGGAGAGGGAACGACCACCTCACTGCACACACCAAATGTCATTGCGAGGAGAGTCGCCGAAGGCCACGCGACGAAGCAATCTCCAAGTGATACCGCTCGCAGTGGACAAAAAGAGTGCATAGCCTCGAGGCGATTGCTTCACCAGCCTCTGGCGGATTTGGTTATCCCGCCTCTGGCAGGATGACAACCAACTTGCACGCCACTGGATGCCGTGTCAAGGCCCGGCATGACAAGTAAAAAGAACGGGGCTGTCCACACTGCTGTCATTGCCAGCAAAGGACCTCACCCTAACCCTCTCCTGAAGGAGAGGGAACAACCCTCCCCTTAAAGGGGAGGGTAGGGTGGGGTCATACCATTAAACATTGCTGAACATCCGCTCTTTCAAGGACGAAGCAATCTATCGGTAGGGTCGCTTCACGCATTTTGAGCGCACGTGAAGCCATAGCAGGCAAAATGGCATTTCTCCGGATGAGATATCTCAAAGCAGATCGATCGACTTAACGCAATCAACCGCTACTTGAAGAAAGCAAACAAAATTCCTATGATAGCCCCGATCTGCCCTACCCAGAAAATGAACATCCATTTGATGAGGTCGGCACGCACGTTCGCAAGCTCTCCACGTACACTGGCTATTTCTCCACGTACGCTGGCTATTTCTTTAGCCATTTCTCCACGCACACCGCTTATCTCCTTAGCCAATTCTCCACGTACACCGCCTATTTCCTTAGCCATTTGTTCACGTAAGCCACCTATTTCTCTACCCATTTCTTCACGCATACCAGCTATTTCTCCACGTACGCCGCCTATTTCCTTAGCCAATTCTCCACGTACACCGGCTATTTCCTCGGTGACCCGCTGGTTGATTTTGGCAAACTCGTCTGTGATTCTTTCACTTACCTTCCCCAGTTCTTCACTCAACCGCCGCTCGAACTTCTCTTCCACAAACTGAAGTATCTCAGCTTTGTTGTTCGATTGCGACTGGTTGATCAGGCTGATCAGGGCATCAGCTCCGTCTTCACCTAATTTCTCTCGAAGCACCTTCGGCACAGCGATAAACTGCCATGGAGTCCCTCGTAGATATCAGGAAGTAATATAAACAACTCCGCACAGAATCTCAAATCCGATAAGCTTTCTTTCCACAAGAGGAGTCCGGATTCGCGTTCCTTCTTGGCATTCTCAGCAAACTTCGGTATATTAACATCCGACATCTGGCGTTTAATAAGGCAACTCGTTGCAAGGACAGGCAGTGGAACCTTTCGATAAATTCATTGAAATCGTGCGCCGACTGCGCAAGGAATGCCCGTGGGATCGTGAACAGACTCACGAATCGCTGCGACACCTTCTCATCGAAGAGGCATACGAGACCGTCGAAGCGATTGAGCAGAAGAACATCGATGAGCTCAGAGAAGAATTAGGCGACCTGCTCCTTCACGTTGTGATGCACTCCGTTATTGCAGAAGAGGCAAAAGAGTTCTCGCTCACAGAGGTCATTTCAGAGATTACAAGAAAACTCATTCATAGACATCCGCACGTTTTCGCTGATGTGCATGTGAACAGTCAGGTAGAGGTGAAGGAGAACTGGGAACGTCTCAAATTGACGGAAGGGAGAAATTCCATCATTGAGGGACTACCGAAATCAATGCCGGCGCTTTTGAGGGCTCAGCGGTTGCAGGAAAGAGCATCGAATCTTGGCTTCGACTGGGAACACGCAGAGGATGTGTGGCGAAAGGTTGAGGAGGAACTCCGAGAAATGCAGGATGCGGTTTCCTCAGGCGACGTGCACCGTGTCGAAGACGAATACGGCGATTTGCTTTTTGCTTTAGTAAATTACGCACGCTTTGTCAATGTAAATCCTGAGAACGCTCTTCGGACAACAATTGAAAAGTTCTCCCGAAGATTTCAATACATTGAAGAAAAACTTCGTGAGCAAGGTAAGAGCATCCATGCCTCGTCTCTCAAGGAAATGGATGCCCTGTGGGAAGAGGCAAAACAACGAGAATAACTTCGTACTAAAAAGGAGAAAAGACCATGGCAACACAAGACATCATCAGTGCACTTATTAAGGATGTAGAGGATGAGCTTTCGAGTATCATTCAGTACTTGCTGCATCATTACGAGGCGAAGGGATTGGAGAGTGAGGCGATCATCGGCGTATTTGAAAAGCACGCGCTGGACGAGATGAAGCATTACGAGACGCTCAGCGAGCGAATCACATTTCTCGGTGGAGAGACCCCTTCCATGCCTTCTGAGATCAAACGAGGCGGCTCACTGCAAAAGATGATTCAGGACGATATCGTCGGCGAAGAGAAGGCAGTTACCCAATACAAAGAGCACATCAAGCTCGCCGACAAAGAAGGGGATCCAACAACACGGCGTCTACTTGAGGAGATCCTTACCACTGAAGAGAAGCACCTTGATGATCTTCAGCGATTGCTTGGAAGGTAGGATCCGCCGTACATCCAATTACACATTGCTGAACATCCGTTCTTTCGAACAGGAAGCAATGTCTTCCTCGCACTGCACGCACCACCTGTCATTGCGAGGAGCCCGACTCATCGCGGCGACAAAGGACTCTCTTCAACCCTCCCCTTACAGGGGAGGGTAGGGTGGGGTCATGCCTTTACAGGTTGATGGAGACCGGGTCTTTCACCGTGAAGCAGTTTCTTTGTCGCGCTCCCCGCACCACCTGCCATCGTGAGGAAATGACCTCACCCTAACCCTCTCCTGAAGGAGAGGGAACTACCACCTCACTGCCTTCCCCATGTGTCACTGCGAGGAGCCGCGATTTATCGGGGGGGGGACGAAGGACTCTCACAATGGTACCGGTCGCAGTAGACAAAGCGAGCGCGTGGTCTCCAAGGGATTGCTTCTTACACGCCAGTGGATGCCGTGTCAAGGCACGGCATGACAAATAAAAAGAGCGGCGCTCTCTACACTGCTGTCATTGCGAGAAGCCCCGATTTATCGGGGGGGACGAAGGACTCTCCTCAACCCTCCCCTTACAGGGGAGGGTAGGGTGGGGTCATCCCATTAAACATTGCTGAACATCCGCTCTTTCAAGGACACGGCAATCTGTCGGCAGGATCGCTTCACGCATTTTGAGCGCACGTGAAGCCATAGCAGGCAAAATGGCATTTCTCCGGATCAGATATCTCAAAGCAGATCGATCGACTTAACGCAGTCAACCGCTACTTGAAGAAAGCAAACAAAATTCCTATGATAGCCCCGATCTGCCCTACCCAGAAAATGAACATCCATTTGATGAGGTCGGCACGCACGTTCGCAAGCTCTCCGCGTACACTGGCTATTTCTCCACGTACGCTGGCTATTTCTTTAGCCATTTCTCCACGCACACCGCTTATCTCCTTAGCCAATTCTCCACGTACACCGCCTATTTCCTTAGCCAATTCTCCACGTACACCGCCTATTTCCTTAGCCATTTGTTCACGTAAGCCACCTATTTCTTCAGCCATTTCTTCACGTAAACCGGCTGTTTGTTTAGCCATTTCTTCACGCAAACCGGCTGTTTGTTTAGCCATTTCTCCACGCATACCGGCTATCTCTCCGCGTACAGCAGCGATTTCTTCACTCAACCGCCGCTCGAATTTCTCTTCTACAAACTGAAGTATCTCAGCTTTGTTGTTCGATTGCGACTGGTTGATCAGGCTGATCAGGGCATCGGCTCCATCTTCACCTAATTTCTCTCGAAGCACCTTCGGCACAGCGATAACTGCCATGGAATCGCTTCTTGAATATCAGGAAGTAATATAAACAACTCAGCAGAGAATCTCAAATAGGATAATCCCTCCGTCGCTAGAAGTCCGCCAAAGGCGGATTCCATTTGGCCAGTACCGCAACGCTGTGTGCATGCAGTTCGGCTCACTCAACTCACCAAAACTCGACTGGAGGCGGACTCAGTCGAGGCTTCATACTTTTAAACATAAGGCCCATGTGAGTCGTGGACAGTGCACTCCTATTGTCGAAACTGAATTGCAAGATGCCAGAGGAAAACACTCGCTGCTGCTGTGACGTTGAGCGATTCCGCCCGCCCGAAACGTGGAATGGCAATGCGTAGATCAGCTTCGGAAAGAATTTCAGAAGAAACACCCCATGCTTCGTTCCCTAACACGAGAGCAACCGGTCCCGTAAAGCGCGATTCACCGAGTGAAATCTCTCCGCGTTGGTCGGCTGCTGCTATAACATATCCTTCCGTCCGAAGCTTCGAGAAAAATTGGAGAAGATCAATTTTCTCAACAATAGGAAGATGAAAGAGCGACCCAACAGTTGATCGCACAACCTTTGGATTGAAAAGTTCTACCGTTCCTTTCCCTAAAACCACCCCCTGTGCTCCGAACCAATCTGCTGCACGGATTATAGCTCCAACATTCCCGGGCTCACGAATTGCATCGCAGGCTACCAACACCGGCATCGCACTCCTTCTGCGGAGTATCTCCTCTTCAGTCGCCCGTCTCTGCTGCACAACTGCAACGATACCCTGAGAGGTCACAACATCGGAGATCTGCGATAACTCTGCCTCACTGACCTCATAGAGTAGAGCGCCCCGCTCAAGAAGCGAGGTGAGAAGTGCGTCCGCCTTTGGCGGAGCGGATTTCTCCTCATCTCGAAACCCTGAGAGGTAAAGGACGGATTCGATAACCCAATCAGAAGCCGCAGCCTCTTCGACCGCTCTGATCCCTTCGACGAGAAACTTTCCCGATGCCTCTCTCCTTTTTCTGTCGCGGAGAAGACGAATTACCTTAAGCCGATTTTTCGAGATCATCCCGGGTACCTACCGCGTCGTCTATGCCTATGAGATAATTTAGTGTATCCCATCAGATAAATAAAGTGACTTTAAGATTTGGGGCACTCTTCGACAAGCCTCGGATAACATCCTCGGACAAGCGCAAGACAAGGCTTAGCCATCGTGGGAGCATGAAGCGGTCTTTTACCTTCTTATCCTTTCCGCCCAAAATCGGGATTAATCCCGTCGTCCCTGCCTTGTCATTGCGAATCCCGCCTCTGGCGGGATGAAGCAATCCTCTGGCTTCCATGCCCTCATTCTCTCCTGCGCGACCAGTAACACCGGGAGATTGCTTCGTCGTGTCGCCTTCGGCGACTCTCCTCGCAATGACAGGTGGTGCGGACAGTGGGGTGGTAATTCCCTCTCCTTCAGGAGAGGGTTAGGGTGAGGTCCTTTCCTCACAATGACAGGTGGTGCGGGGAGTGTGACAAAGAAACTGCTTCACGGTGGAAAAACCGGGTCTCCATCAACCTGTAAAGGCATGACCCCACCCTACCCTCCCCTTTAAGGGGAGGGTTGAAGAGACTGCTTCGTCGCCCCGATGAATCGCGGCTCCTCGCAATGACAGCACTGTAGAGAGCGCCGCTCCTTTTATTTGTCATGCCGTGCCTTGACACGGCATCCAGTGGCGTGCAAAGGGCGGAACAGGAATGACCATGGGCAAATCGTGATTTGCCGATACACTCCGCCGAAGGCTGGTGAAGCAATTCCTCGTGACTATGCACTCATTTTGCCGACTGCCAGCAGCAGCACCAGAAGACTGCTTCGTCGTGTCGCCTTCGGCGACTCTCCTCGCAATGACAGGTGGCGCGGGGAGTGCGACGAAGCAATTCCTTTGTGGCGCAAAGATCGGCTGTTCAGCAATGCGTAGAGAGATCCCCACCCACCCCTCCCCTGTAAGGGGAGGGTCGTTCTCTCTCCTTGAGGAGAGAGCCGGGGTGAGGTCCACTCCTCGCAATGAGAGCTGTGGTTTAGCAATCGCCCTGCAAGAACTCAAAAGACCTTCTGACGAATCTCACTCCCGGTACTCTCCCCACACGGAGCGGAGTGCATCAGAGATCTCCCCAACAGTGGCATACGACTCGACGCACGAGATGATGAGCGGCACGAGGTTTGCTTTCCCTTCCGCCCCTTTCTTGAGCTGTTCGAGTGCGCGGTTCACCGCTTCAGAGTCGCGACGCTGCCTCAGCGCTTTCAATCGCTCAATCTGCCGCTGTGCAACTGATTCGTCAACTCGCAGGATCGGAGGACTCACTCGTTCTTCATCCTGATAAGCATTAACTCCCACGATGATCCTTTCGCGATTCTCAATTGAGCGTTGATACTCATAGGCACTTTTTGCAATTTCTGTCTGGAAGAATCTTTGCTCAATTGCTCGAACAGCACCACCCATGTCATCAATTTTTTCAAGGTACTTCCAAACGCGCTCCTCAATTTCATCGGTGAGGTACTCAACGAAATACGACCCGCCGAGAGGATCGATGGTATCAGCAACGCCGCTTTCATGAGCGATGATCTGCTGTGTGCGGAGGGCAAGTCGCACAGATTCTTCAGTCGGGAGTGCCAGAGCCTCATCACGGCTATTCGTGTGAAGCGATTGGCATCCACCAAGGACAGCAGCGAGAGCCTGAAGTGCTACGCGCACAACATTGTTGTCAATTTGTTGTGCTGTTAGCGTTGCCCCGGAGGTCTGCACATGAAATCGGAGTTTCATCGACTCCGGGTTTTTTGCGTTGAACCGCTCCCGCATGATCTTTGCCCAGATGCGTCGAGCCGCGCGAAACTTGGCAACTTCTTCAAAGAAATTATTGTGTGCACTGAAGAAAAACGAGAGCGATGGCGCGAAACGGTCTACATCAAGTCCCGCAGCGATAGCAGCCTGAACATAGGCGATGGCATTTGCCATTGTAAATGCCACTTCCTGAACAGCGTTGGCGCCTGCTTCACGGATATGATACCCACTGATCGAGATGACATTCCACTTCGGGAGATTCTCACCGCACCATGCAAATACATCAGTGACCAATCGCATCGATGCTTCAGGCGGGTAGATATAGGTTCCGCGCGCACTATATTCCTTCAGGATGTCATTCTGGATTGTCCCCGAAATTTTTTTTAAATCAGCCCCCTGTCGTCTGGCAATCACGACGTACATGGCAAGAAGAATTGCTGCTGTGGCATTGATCGTCATTGAGGTTGTAACTTTTTCAAGCTCAATACCCTCGAAGAGGCGCTCCATATCCTCAAGGGAATCGATAGCGACACCGACTTTCCCGACCTCCCCTTCTGCCATGGGATGGTCGGAATCGTAGCCCATCTGCGTCGGGAGATCGAATGCGACTGAGAGCCCGGTTGTACCGTGCTCAAGCAAATACCGATAGCGCCGGTTGGACTCTTCAGCAGTTGCGTAACCGGCGTATTGTCGCATTGTCCATAGTTTCCCGCGGTACATCGTCGGATATGGTCCACGAGTGAACGGATATTCTCCTGGGAAGCCAAGTGTCTCACGATATGAGATCGGGCGAGGAAGGTAAATGCGATCAACGGGGATATGCGAACTTGTTTGAAAGTTCTGAATTCTTTCAGGGAATTTTTCAATTACTGGAGCAACCGTCCGCTGCTCCCACTCCAGCTTAAGACGAGTGAGATCTTCTTCCATGGCATAGCCTTTCTACGTGTAACGAAATTTTCCCACTGATGTCTCGTCTCCCCTCTCGAGGAGCTGGGTCCGCGGAGAGGTGCGACCGCCTAAGGCCGATTAGTTATCCACCGCGAGCAATCTGAAGTCTATTCAAGGCTCGCTTGAGTGCAGCTCTGGCTCGTTCCGGGTCAATATCTTTTGAACGTTCCTTAAGTCGTTTCAGTGCTCGATCCCGGGCTGCCTCTGCGCGTGCGACATCGATTTCATCACGCCGCTCCGCGGTTTCAGCGAGAAGCAACACTCGATTCTCACGAACTTCTGCAAAGCCGCCGCTTATTGCGTACAACAGTTCCGATCCATCCGGCAGTCTGATGATGATCTTACCAATGGTGAGTGAACTGAGAAGAGGTGCATGATTGTAGAGCACTTGAAAATTCCCGATCGTCCCCGGCGCACGGACGCTAACTACTCTGCCGGAGAAGAGGACACGCTGAGGGGTTATGAGGTCACACTGGAATGTTTTATCATCCATCGCCTGTCTCTAACAAACTCACGCTGCTTTGAGCTTCTTAGCTTTCTCAAAAACTTCGTCGAGCGTGCCGACCATGTAGAAAGCGGCTTCAGGAAGATCGTCTACTTCTCCCTCAATTATTGCTTTGAAGCCTTTGATCGTATCTTCAAGCTTCACATATCGACCCGGTGTTCCGGTGAACTGCTCCGCGACAAAGAATGGCTGTGAAAGGAATTTTTGGATTTTCCGAGCGCGCTGGACGGTCAATTTATCTTCATCCGAAAGTTCGTCCATGCCGAGGATATTGATGATGTCCTGTAAATCTTTATAAGCCTGGAGAATCTCCTTCACCCGTTTTGCAACGTAGTAATGTTCATGTCCTACGATGCCTGGCTCGAGAATCCTTGAGGTCGAATCGAGCGGATCAACAGCGGGGTAAATCCCAAGCTCAGCAATCTGCCGGCTCAATACAGTCGTTGCATCGAGGTGGCTAAAAGTTGTTGCCGGTGCTGGATCAGTGAGGTCATCTGCAGGCACGTAAATTGCCTGGACAGAGGTGATGGAACCTTTCTTCGTTGAGGTGATTCGCTCTTGCAATTCTCCCATTTCTGTAGCGAGGGTTGGTTGATACCCGACGGCTGATGGCATCCTGCCAAGGAGAGCTGAGACCTCTGAGCCAGCCTGGACAAATCGAAAAATATTGTCAATGAAAAGAAGAACATCTTTCCCTTCTTCATCTCGGAAATACTCCGCGATGGTCAGTGCAGTTAAGCCGACTCGCTGGCGGGCTCCCGGCGGCTCATTCATCTGACCAAAGACAAGGGCGGTTTTGCTGAGCACACCCGACTCTTTCATTTCCAGCCAAAGGTCGTTTCCCTCACGCGTCCGTTCACCAACTCCCCCAAACACAGAATAACCACCATGTTGCGTTGCAATGTTGTGGATTAATTCCATTATGATTACTGTCTTGCCAACACCTGCGCCTCCAAATAGCCCCGTCTTTCCTCCTTTGGCGTATGGCTCAAGAAGATCGATGACTTTGATTCCGGTTTCAAACATTTCCTGATTAGTGGTGAGCTCATCAAATTCTGGCGCAGAACGATGAATGGGATAGAATTTCTCCGTCTCGATTGGACCGAGTCCATCAATCGGTTTGCCGATGACGTTCATCAAGCGGCCCAGAACCTGAGGACCAACGGGCACTTTAATTGATGTCCCTGTGTCATATGCTTTCATCCCTCTGACCAGACCCTCCGTTGAGTCCATAGCCACGGCGCGAACCCTGTCTTCGCCAAGATGCTGCTGGACTTCAACGATGAGGTCTTCCTCCACCCCCTCGATGTTCCTTCGTGGAATCCTTACCGCATTCAGAATTGGCGGCAACGTGCCGTCAGAAAATTCAATATCAACGACCGGCCCAACTACTTCAATTATCCTGCCCTCATGAAGAGGAGAATCTGCCATCGCCACTCCTTATCTTTTTGAGATATTGAAGAAAACAAAAACTCGCAACAAAAAAATTTACCATACCACGTCTTGAAAATCAACGAGAGTTTGCCTGGATGCTCTCTCCATTTTCACTCTTCGACCAGCGCCAGTGTCACCTGACGCCGCTCAACATCAACTGAAACAACCCGAACCATCACCCTGCTCCCGAGTCGGTATTCACGCTTCGTTCGTCTGCCAACCAGAGCATACTGCTTCTCGTCGTATACATAGTAGTCATCTTCCATATCACGCACATGGACCATTCCTTCGATAAGAAGATCCGTGATTTCAACAAAGATGCCGTAGCTCGTTACTCCGCTGATCATACCGGCGAAAACATCACCAATGTGGCGCTTCATGAACTCCACTTGCATAACGCGAACTGCTTGACGTTCTGCCTCGAGAGCATTTTGTTCCATCGCTGATGCATGCTTGCACAGTTCATCAAGCCGATCCATCCATTGTCGCACACGGACTGCAGACATACCCTGCTGGTACTCCGTGAGAAGTCGGTGGACAAGAAGGTCCGGGTACCGGCGAATCGGCGACGTAAACTGCGTATAGTGCGAAAAACCAAGTCCATAGTGACCGATATTGTTCGGAGAGTAGACCGCCTTTGCCATTGATCGAATTGCAACTTCATTAATCAGCTCTTCAACCTCACTTCCTCTCACCTGTTCGATGAGCCTCTGTAGTGACCTGGAGCTCGTCCCTCCGTCGACGTGCAATCGGAAGCCGAATTGCTTTACGTAATTCGCAAGTTCACGAAGTTTCTCATGATCCGGCACATCGTGAACACGGTACACAAAAGGCTTTGCTTCGCCACCACGCCGGATGCGGTTTATATGTTCCGCAACAGTTTTGTTGGCAAGAAGCATAAATTCTTCAATGAGACTCGTCGCCTCGGTTCGACGCTTCTTGATAATCTCGACCGGGTATCCACGGTCATCAAAACGAAAAGCCGCCTCCGCACTCTCAAAGTCAATGCTCCCCTCGCGCAGCCTCTTCTTCAAGAGTACCTGACTCAGCTCATGCATACGCTGAATCGTCTCAGCGAAGTCTCTTTCGACAGAACTCTGGACACGCCCCTTACCTGTCTCAATGATCTTCTGAACTTCCTCATAAGTAAATCTCCGACGGCTCCGAATGATCGTCCGAACGATTTCATACGATATGACTCTCCCCTCCTTGTTGACTTCCATAAGGACAGAGTACGTGAGTCGGTCTTCGCCTTGCCGAAGACTACAAAGATTATTTGAAAGTTTCTCGGGCAACATGGGAATCACGGTTGTAGGAAGATACACACTCGTCCCGCGTCGAAACGCCTCTCGATCGAGCGCCGATCCCTCGCGAACATAGTAGCTCACGTCAGCAATATGAACCCCGAGCACCATCCGCCCTCCATCGAGCACCTCAAGCGAGACAGCATCATCGAAGTCCTTAGCATCCTCCGGGTCGATAGTAAATGTGAGAAGATTTCTGAGATCCCGACGTAGACGAATTTCTTCTTCCGGAATAGATTCAGGAATTGCTTTTGCTTCAGCACAAACGTCGCGTGGGAAAGCAAGGGGCAAATTGTGCTCCCGGGCAACAGAGAGGATCTCCACATGGGGGTCGCCAGCTTTGCCAAGAACTTCAACTATGCGCCCCTCGGGATTAAGTTCAGTCGAGTTCCACTCCATCAACTCAGCAACAACTTTTTCCCCAGGGCGCGCTCCTTTCGTGTACCCTCTGGGAATGTAGACGTTACGCGTTAACCGCGTGTTGTCAGGAACAACAAAGAAAAATCCGTGGCTCTTCTCCATCGTCCCCACAATCTGGCTCCTCCCCCTTTCAAGCACTTCGACAATCTCCCCCTCAGGCATTTCCTCCCTGGAGCTCCTCTCGGCTCTCCGAGAAGATGGTTCAGCAAACAAGGCAACTCTCACCCGGTCACCATCGAGCGCCGTCCCGAGAAAACGATGTGGTATGAAAACACGAGCGACCTCTCCTCCCTCCGCTTCGACAATACCTGTCCCTTGTTTTGTGACAGAAAGCCTGCCGATGATGCGCGACGGCTTGGAGATGTACCGATACCCTTTCCCCTTCACCCGCTGAATAATTTCTGTTTCTGCGAGATGGTGAAGCACCTTGCGTAGAGCTCGTTTCTCACTTTCACTTTGAAGACCAAGCAGGCTCGTAATTTCTGCATACCGAAATGAATCGGTGGGACGACGCTGGAGTAACTTAAGCACCTGGGAGGTTAGGTGTTCAATCGTGGTACCTACTTTTTGTTTCATCAAAACGTGATCCTGTAATAGATGCGTGCCTCGTATATTCCTTGTTTTTCTTCTGGAGCCTCAAACGATTGCTTGCTTCGTCGGGCAAGCTCAAGAACCAGGCCCCGCAGTCCGCCCATGGCAGAATGGAATACCTCACCTAACGAAAACTGAACAACTATATCAGCATTGGTGATATCGCTGAAAACTTTCCCTTCGTATCGCCAGTAGGCGCTCCCGATCTCACCGCTCAGCCGTACTCCTGTGGAAGAAACGCCTCCACCTCCATAGCTCAGCTCCAATGACTGAATGAATCCTGTTTCGCGAATAAATTTCGATAGGGCACTTGAAAGCAGAGACGTTGAGACGCCCGAAATAACAGATCGAGAAAGAGTAGTCCCGACATCTGACGAAAGCTGCGTTCCTTCGGGCCCAAGCAATTCGTCCTTAAATTTTCCTGAAATGATGTATGAGATTGCATCAGCCTGCACGTCTCTCCCCGGAGGTGGAGATTTCCCGTTGATGGTCATGTTCATTGCTACATCAGGTTTAGTAAGTGTCCCGGTAATGTGTAGAACAACCGCAACTTGCTCAACTGTATCAGCGTGCGCATGAGTCCCGGAATATGTTGCGGTGACGTCAAGCTCCGGATTCGCTGGATCACCAGTGAAGCGGAGTTTGCCAGTGGCTGCGAACTTCTTGTAGAAATTGTAATAGTACGAACGTTCGCCAATGGCAATGTCTCCAACAAGCTTCACCATATCCCTCTCGTTGAACAAATGAAGCTTGCCGTTGAGGACAGCAAAGAGCTCTTCATCAGTAATGGGATTGATCAGAAAACGGACTTCGGTTCTGCCCAGCGTCTCAATGGTGAGGTCGTAGGAAAACCGGGGGAGGAACTGCGAGGCTGACATCTGCTCCCGGCTTCGCTTACGCCGCTCCTCGATGAGCCTTTCAAGCCGCTCTTGCGGAGTTTCGGTCCTTGTTGTAGCAAGGTAGACGTAATTGATCTTTTCTGCCATGGCGACTTCGCTCGCTGCGGGAGAAGGAGGAAACACAATGCTTCCCTCCTTGACTTTCACAACACCACGAAGAGTAGCCTCTTCAAGTGTCCCGGTAAGTCGCAGACTATCTGAGCCTGTTGTGAGATAAAGCGTTCCCGAAATCTCCTGTGGGGTTGAACCGGATTTCTTCATGATAAGAAGCTCACCGATGCCTGCTGTTGAAAATGAATTAACTTGAAATCCGTGCATGAACACTTCACCGGTTGCAACAAATCTCCCTTCCGGCGCTTCGCTTCTTTCATTTAGAACCACAAGACTGTCAACGACCAGGCGATCCCCCGCAGGTGTCATTGACAGATGAACTGTATACTTTAGCCCGTTCAGAAGAAAAAGCAGAGAAGCATCTGCCTCGAGAGATCCCGAAAAGCCTGGCGACTTTGGGGTTCCTCGAATTAGCAATGTCCCGGTCAGACTCCCGGTCAGATTATCAGCCACGCTTACTAAGGGCGCAAGGGTCTCAAGTGGAAATGAGTTTGCAAGAACCTCCACGTCGAGGGTATCCAGCTCACTTCGAAGAGGAAATGTTCCACGGACTTTGAGAGGTACAGTCCCCTGAGGGGAGGCTGACAACTCCGCCGAAGGCGGGCTCCTGAGCTCAAGAGATCCGGATACGTATCCATCACGAAGCTTCACGTCCCCGGCAAAATTTCCAACTGCTGCGCCGCCATAAGAGACGCTATCGAGTGTAAGCTTTGCCTGGAGCTCCGGTGCTGAGAATGTCCCGGAGAACGTTGCCATCAGGGTCATGCCACCATTAAGAGAATGATACCGCGTTGTGTCTATAAACATCGACATAAGTTCGCGCACGCGAAGCCCCATTGCTTCGAGCTTACCGCAGAGTGAATCACCAATTATGGCAACATCCGAGAGTTGAACTTCTCCAGAGGAGCTTGCGAACACCATTTCCGCCATAGAAAGCGAACGCGGCGTAGCAAGAAGAGTCGCCGGTGACCTCAGATGCCAGGGGTGCTTTCTGTAATCGACGAACAATGTATCGATGAAAATCCTGGAAATTGAATCGCGAAGATCAACTGCAGAAGTCATGCCCACGAAAAGCGCGGAGTCAAAAAGGACAGAACTTTTCAACTCCCCATATCGGTCAGACATTGCGAAATCAAATTCCAGTCCTCTAAGTTCGTGCTCGTTCAGAAAACTCTTCTCCATGCGAGCGCCGACAACAAGTGCCAGGGAATCTGCACGCGACGCAAAGATATCATCATGAAGATCGATTACGACTTCGGCGTTCCGAAAATAGAGCGCTCCTTTTGATGAAACCCGAGCAAAGTAATCTACCCCCAGACTATCACGGAGCCATACACGCGATCCCTTGCGGCTAACGCTCCCAACTAAACTCCCCGTACCTGCGATCTCATCCTGAGCAAAAAATGCTGCAATCGGTGAAATATTCTTCAACTGAACATTATAATGAGCAAACTCAGTGGCTGTGTCAATCCTCACTGGGGTTGTGCTCTCCTCCACTCGTCCACTCCCTCCGCTGCGGCGGACAATTTCATCTGAAATATGCGAGGCAATTTCAGTCAATGAGGAGAGAAGGCCGCTGTAGGTAAAACGACCACCAATGGATAAATCAGCAACAGAAGATTCAATCTTGATCTGCCGCTCGCCATCAGTTGAGCGGGTAACAGTCAGGTGCAAAGGTATGGCTTCCACAGGCCTTGCTCGAAGCAGCGACTGCTCAAGCTGAACGGAGGCTGATCCAGTGAACTCCTCAATACTCGAACCTGACCAGGCGCCATGCAGTGCAAAGTTCAGCGAGCTTTCATAAAATGGATTGTGGAAAAGCTTCCCTAAATTGACCGATGAAAATGCACCGTTAATCATATACGACCATGTGGTAGATCTCGGAGATGATAGAGCGGTAGCAAAGGCAATGTTTCCTGCTCCAACGCTGGTGTTGACCTGGAGATTTACCTGCGCAGACCCGGAGGCAGCGCTCATACGTGCAATGGCGGTCTTGATCTCTATGTCTCCGAGGGACGAACTGTCAAGCTGTACTGTCGATTGTGCTATAGCTTTCCTTAGTGAAGTGCCACTACCGCGAATAGTCACAATCCCATTCAGTCTGCTGTGGAGTCTACTGGAGGGGAGCAACTCAAGGTTCACATTGCGCATCGTCATGCTGCCATTGTACCTTAAGGTCGGAGTGCCAGCATTCAATGCGAGCTTTGCATCAATCGTTCCAAATCGAGTCTTGAGAATTGCCTTCGCTTCAAAATCAACGGGCTTTCCAACGAATTGCAGCGTCGCATCAATTTGACCGAGATGTGAAAAGTCTGGCAGCTTCAAACCCGGCAACAGTTCCATAACATCGCCATAGGTGATGAGTGCCCGAGTCGACTCCACAGCGAGGAAAAGGTTGCCGGGCTCATCAAGATGATCGACACTCCCTCGCAGTGCGATCTCAGTTGAATCAGCTCTCAGCGTAAGATCACGAACAACCATGCTTCCGAATGTACCTGTAGCCTGAGCATGAAGATACACTTGTTGATCCATGAACCACAGGGGTGCAATAAATTTTCGCAGTTCACGAGAGTCGAGAGGAGCCGCTTCGATATTGAACGTAGCTGATTTCGTTCGGAGCGATGCAAGTTGGATGCTGTCACCGAAGAGATTTAAGCCATCCAGGCGTGCCATTACCTGTAGATGCGACTGCTCAAGATCAATGCGCAAATTGTCAACAATAACTCCTTTTGCAGAGGCGAAGATTGTTCCGATGATATTGCGTACTGTGATGGGCGGCGAATCTACATGAAGAGCCGCATGTTCAATCTGAGCGCGAGCTTCTTTCGGTCCGATCAGACCCCCAAGGGCAAGATTGACATCACGAGCAACAAAGTTTGTGTAGTGAAGAACATCTGATGATATATCGGAGATGGGTGTTGTGGAATCAACAACAGCTATAATCCCTCCTTGTATCTGGAAATTTCGAACAGCAAATGTCCAGGGGAGCCCTTTGCGTTCCTTCTCCTCCTTTGAAGGGAAAAGATGTTCATAATTCCATGTGCTGTCGGCAAAACGAACGAGGCGAACTCGTGGTTCAGTTAAAATGACCTCACGAAACGTAATCCGCCTTTCGATCAATGAGATGGGATCGTAGCGCAGTCTCACTCGCTCTGCAGAAAAAAGATAGGTTCCGCTGATTTGGAGAGCAACCCCATCAATTGTTAGTCCTGTAAAGATGCTCCCGTGGAACTCGCCGAGGTATAGAGAGCCACGTGTAACCTTGCTGAATTCTGTGAGAAGAAAAACTCGAAGGTAGGAGCGAAAAAGTTTAGTCTGAGTGAAGCCAAGGAGGGCAGCTCCAATGAAAATAGCAAGGATCACACCATAGAGAAGTGTGCGAAAGATGTTTTTGCCACGCACCATACGAGGAAGGTATTTTCAACAATACCGAGAGCGAATGGTTTCAATTATTCCCGTGGTTGATCGATTGGGGATATATTCAACTGTTGCCACGTGTCCACCAGCTGCTTCAACGACATCGCGCCCTACTACCTCCTCCACCTTCCAGTCAGCCCCTTTGACAAGTACATCCGGAACAAGATCAAGGATGAGATCATACGGTGTCTCTTCATCGAAGATCGTCACATAATCAACTACACCAAGAGCCGCAACGATCTCGGCGCGGTCTTCCTCCGGGATGATGGGACGCTGCTCCCCTTTTAATCGACGAACGGAAACATCGGAGTTCACGGCAACGATAAGCACATCACCGAAGACACGAGCGCGCTTTAGATACTCGATGTGTCCTCGATGCAGAATATCAAAGCAGCCATTTGTAAAAACGACCCGTTTGCCTTCCTGGCGAAGTGCTTTCCGCAACTCGATTAACTCGCGTCGATCTAAAACGCATCCCATCGACTCACACCCCACTTTCATCATCAAGGATCGCTGACTTTAGTGAGTTGAGATCAATTGGAACAATCCCAACTTCCCCGCAGACAACACCACCTGCAAAGTTTGCCAGCGATGCGGCTTCACGGAGGGAAGCTCCAGCAGCTAAAGCAATTGTCAAAGTGGAAATCACCGTATCCCCTGCCCCAGAGACATCGGCGACTTTCCGAGCTTTCGTCGGGACATGAGTCACCGTTCCGTCAGATTCAAACAGCGACATACCTTTCTCACCTCTGGTCAAAAGCACAGACTCCGCCTCAAGTCGACTGAGAATTTCTTTCCCCGCTGCCTCAACATGTTCATCGTTTATCAGGCGGACCCCAAGTGCCTCTTCCACCTCTTTTCGATTCGGCTTGAACACTGTGACATGCTTGAATGCAAAAAAGTTATTAAACTTTGGGTCAGCGGTGACAAGGACATTATGCTCCCGAGCATGTTGCACAATATCAGCAATCAGCTCCCGAACGATAACCCCCTTGTTGTAGTCCTCAATGATCACTCCATTGAGTGATGACAAATTTTGAAAAAGGACGTCGAGAATCTGTTGCTGAATCTCACGTGTTATATCCTTACGTACCTCTCGGTCGATACGAACCACATGCTGACCGTGAGCGATGACACGCGTCTTCACAGTCGTTGGTCGGGATGAATCAACAATAAGTCCATCCAGACAGAATCCACTCTGTTCAACTAACTCGCGAAGAATCGCACCGCTATTATCGTCTCCAATTGTGCCAATGAGAAGAGGCTCGCCTCCAAGTGACTTGATGTTATTGGCAACATTCGCGGCTCCTCCAAGTCGTGCAGACTCTGATTCTATTTCGACGACGGGCACAGGAGCTTCGGGGGAAATACGATTGACAGTTCCCCAAAAATAGCGGTCAAGCATGAGGTCACCGACAACTGCAATCCTCTTGCCGATGAATTGATGAAAAAGCTCTTCAAGACGTGCTTGACTGAAATGAACCACTTTTTACCCTTAGCTACATCGAAAAATGAAAACTGCAAAATGCAAATTCTTGGTAGTCACTTACCAGATATCTCAACTTTCGAGATTCAGCTTCGTTAGTCTTTGGCTGGATTTTGCATTTTCCAATATAGACACAGCATCGCTAAGAAGCAATGAAATCAACAAGATGCGGGCGGCACAGAGGGAAATCCAGACACAATTTTTCCAGAAAGGTCTTCACTTCTCACATAGACAAGATTCTGGCAAGTTCCAGTAGACTTATGTCAATTGTCTTTCTCCGTTCCCATGTTTCGCGCAACGGGGTAAGAACAATCGACCCGTTCACCTCGCCAACCATCACATTCGAGGCACCGCTCAACAGTGTGGTAACGGCAGCATGACCGAGTTTACTTGCGAGGAGGCGATCGCGCGCTGTGGGCGATCCTCCACGCTGGACATGTCCCAGCACACCAACTCGATACTCATAACCGGCAGCATCTTTCACCTTTTTTGCCAGAGTAAAGGCTCCCCCTTGTTCATCTCCTTCGGCAACCACAATGATCGCACTTGATTTATCTTTCCGAAAACTTCTCAGCAGGGATTTCAATTCATCTATGTTCGTCTCTGTTTCCGGTATAGCGATGTATTCCGCTCCGCTTGCAAGCCCAACATCAAGCGCGATAAATCCTGAGTCGCGACCCATCACCTCGACATAAAACAAGCGATCGTGCGAGCTTGCAGTATCACGTATCTTATCAATGGCTTGCATGGCAGTGTTAATGGCGGTATCATATCCAATTGTGAAATCAGTTCCATACAGATCATTGTCGATCGTTCCGGGGATACCGACAACAGGGATTCCATGCTCCTCGTAGAGCTCCATTGCACCACGGAATGTCCCATCCCCACCGATAGCAATAAGTCCCTCTATCCCGCGCTTGCGAAGCTTCTGTGCAGCCTTTGCACGCCATTCTTTCTTCTTGAACTCTTCAGAACGAGCCGTCTTGAGAATCGTGCCACCCCGCTGAAGAATATTCGAAACTGATCGCGCATGAAGCTGAACAAATTCCCCACGAATCATTCCGGCATAGCCGCGGTAAATGCCATAAACCTCTACTCCATGATAAATAGCCGTCCGAACCACAGCGCGTATAGCAGCGTTCATGCCAGGTGAATCACCGCCACTCGTGTAGACACCAATTCGTTCCATTTCTCCCTCAATCAAGATTGACTAAAATGCTTCACAAATCGTGGTATGACATGCTGAGGATAATCATACCCCTCAAACTGATAGAATGCCAGTTATGTCTTTTCCCCGCTTCATCCAACTTTCTCCATCGCTTAAACACACACTCTCTCTCACCAAATCGTGCGAGCCTACGTGAACTGCCACAAAATGACTAAAGTTTCCTCCTCTCTCCCGCCGAAGGGGAATGAAGCAACCCCCTCGAGACTGTGCACTGCACAGGTGATCTCCCTCCCTTCATCGGGGAGGGCTGGCGTTATCCTGAGTCCTTCGGCGGATCGAAGGAAATGTCATCCTGAGTCCTTCGGCAAGCTCAGGACAGGCTCTGTCGAAGGGTGACATAAGTGAGGCTTACCTCCACCTTCTTTGTCATGGTTCGACAAGCTCACCATGACAAGCTCACCATGACAAGCTCAGTGTCCGGATGAACGCGCTAATAGCATTCCACGGCACAACCAGTCGCACTCCTTGACCTCACCCTAACCCTCTCCTCAAGGAGAGGGAACTTATCACCCCCTCCCCTCACAGGGGAGGGACGGGGAGAGGTCATTTCCCTCATAGGGGAAGTCCGCCTTCAGTGGAGCCGCCTCTGGCGGAGCTGGATGTCACCCCTCCGAAGGTCAAGCAACGACGCCGTAAGCATCTCCAGAAGAAATGCCAGCTCACTTCACCATCCTTTCGTCATGCCGTGCCCTGACACGGCATCCAGTGGTGCGCAAGTTGATTGTTATCCTCCTGTCGGCGGATACCCAAATCCGCCGAAGGCGGATTCCGTCCGGATTCCCGCTTTCACGGGAATCGGATTGCCGATGTACACAAATGTAACCCCCTTGCGAAAATTTAGTCCCGTCATTGGGGGCGGTAAACGATTTTGTCATGCCTCAGGACAAGCAGCGGGGACTCACAAAATCGTCCGCTGAAGGGAGAGCACGGGGCGTTAATAATTTTCGTCCCGCCTGTGGCGGGATCCTTTTCTTTTGGTTCGTTTTCTTTTGGACGAGCAAACGAAAATCAACACCCAAACCTACACCATCCCTTCGTCATGCCGTGCCCTGACACGGCATCCAGTCACCATCCTTTTGTCATGCCGTGACTTGCCAATACACTCCGCCAAAAGCGGATGAAGCAATCCGCTCGAGACTATGCACTAGTTTTCTCCACCGCGAGCGCTATCGCCTGCTGATTGCTTCGTCGTGTCGCCTTCGGCGACTCTCCTCGCAATGACAGCCGGGCTTCAGCTACCATTCTCCATCCCTTACAGAGGGGTCATCACAGCCGCTAGCACAGTGAAAATAGATTGTTCCTTTATTAATTTTGCACCTTCTCCGCCTTAAGGTCCGCCGGGGGCGATGCCCGCCTAACTCATAGAACTCCGCTAAACGTCTTTAGAGATAGAGGCTTAAAGCATACCCCATTGAAATTAAGATATCCGATTTCAAAGTGAATTGCAATCCGCCAGACGCGGATTTGATTCATTAAAGAGATTTTGCTATTTTTTGTTTTCAAAAAGGAGGACCGTATGGAAACAACACAAGTTAGCCAGCATGCTCGTGAAAGGTGGGGAACGCGTATCGGATTAATTCTTGCAATGGCGGGCAACGCTATTGGTCTCGGAAATTTTCTTCGCTTCCCTGTTCAAGCCGCTCAGAATGGCGGCGGGGCATTCATGATCCCTTACTTCACTGCACTTCTCTTCCTTGGCGTTCCACTCATGTGGGTTGAATGGTCAATAGGTCGATACGGCGGTCGCTATGGACATGGATCAGCTCCTGGAATGTTTGATGTCATGTGGAAGAACCCGGTGGCAAAGTACCTCGGGTCTCTCGGTTTATTCATCTCGACGGTCATCCTCATTTACTACACATACATCGAATCGTGGACGCTCGGCTTCAGTTTCTTCTCTCTTTTCAAGACGTACTTCGGAGAAACAACATTTGCAAATATGGGGGGCTTCCTTCGGAGCTATCAAGGGGTCGAACAAAACTATTTCACCTCAATTCTTCCCGCGTATGGATTCATGCTCTTCACTGTTGGACTAAATTTCTACATCCTCTATCATGGGATCTCAAGAGGAATTGAGAGGCTGGCGAAGATTGCGATGCCTCTTCTTTTCCTCTTCGCTATCATTCTTGTTATCCGCGTTTTTACACTCGGCACTCCGAATCCTCAGTTCCCTGACCGAAGCGTTGCTAACGGATTAGGATTCATTTGGAATCCAGATATGAGCAAGCTCTCGTCAGCAAGGATCTGGTTGGCAGCCGCGGGACAAATCTTCTTCACGTTGAGTCTCGGAATGGGATCAATTCAGGCGTATGCAAGCTACCTCAAAGAAAATGATGATATTGCGCTTACAGGCTTCACAACAGCTGTCACAAATGAGTTTGCAGAAGTTATCCTTGGCGGCAGCATCGCAATACCTGTAGCCGTTGCATTTTTTGGAACCGTAACAACACAAGAGATCGCAAAAGGGGGAGCGTTCAATCTTGGCTTCGTCTCGATGCCAATCATCTTTCAGCAAATTCCTCTGGGAAATCTCTTTGGATTCCTGTGGTTTCTCTTACTGTTCTTCGCAGGCATCACATCATCAGTAGCAATGGCTCAACCGGTTATAGCATTTATCAAGGATGAATTCCATATAACGCACGGAAAGGCAACAGCCCTTGTCGGCGGCTTGACTTTCCTCGCAATACAGCCTGTGATTTTCTTCCTGTCCCACGGATTCCTTGACGAAATGGATTACTGGGCAGGAACGTTCGGGCTCGTACTTTTCGCTCTCATTGAAATAACCATCTTCTCGTGGATCTTTGGCGTTGACCGAAATAAAGTTGAGCACACCCCAAAGAGCCAGCGGTGGAAAGTCTGGCTCACAAGTCTCGATCGAGGCTGGGAGGAAATTAATAGAGGGGCTGATCTTAAAATCCCCCGCGCGTTCTACTGGATCATCAAGTATGTAACCCCATTCTATTTGCTGTTTATAATGATCGCCTGGACAATTCAGGACGCGATACCAACACTCCTCATGAGCAGCGTTAAGGCTGAGGATCTCCCATTCCGGTGGGGAGCACGAGCACTCATGTTACTGATCATGTTGGCTTTCTTTGTGTTGATCAGGTGGGCGTGGAAAAGCAATCGCAAACTTGCTTGAGACAGTTTCTGGCTCATGTTGCGACGCAAGAACTAACAACCAACAACCAAAGAAATCCGCCGGAGACCGATTGCACTGTTTTGAATTGCCAAAAAGAAAAAAGCCCCGGCCAGATTTGAAGTCGGGGCTTTTAAACCATCAGGAAAATATCAGTATAAGAACATCGGTTTGCCCATCATGTTGGCGACCTTCGGTCGGTATTGCTCAACATCGTAAAGCTCGTCAACATCAACGCGCTTTACCCCTTCCATGATTGTCGTGATCGGGACTGTAGTGTATTTCCCTTGCTGAAGAGCGACCATATTGCCAAACTGCTTGCTTAACGCTAAGTCCGTAGCAAGAATTGCAAAACTTATTGCAACCATCCGATCCAGTGCATCGGGTTCGCCACTTCTCATGAGATAGGCAAGTTGCTGATAGATAATGTTTGAGCCGGTGAGTTTCTTGATTGCCTCCCCTGTAAGAGCGCCGATGCCACCGAGTTTCTTATGACCAAAAGCATCAGCCTGACCGTATTCAACAATTTTCCCCCCAACCATTTGCGCCCCTTCGGAGATAGTCATGATCGCATAGTGGCTGGGGTTATTCCGTTTGTCTTCCATAAGGAACTTTGCAAGCTTTTCTGGATCAAAATGAACCTCTGAGATGATAGCACGGTCTACGCCAGCTAAATACGCTGAAATAAGCGATGTCTCTCCCGAATTCCGTCCAAAAAGCTCCACAATGGCAATTCGCTCGTGTGACCCCGCAGGGGTTCTCAGCGCGGTAATAAAATTCACACTCCGCGTCACTGCCGTCGAAAAGCCAATACAGTAATCAGTCCCGTACACGTCGTTATCCATAGTCTTCGGGATCGCCACTACGGGGAATCCCTCTTGATGAAGCCGGACAGCATAACTCAACGTATCGTCGCCACCAATCGGAATAAGGACATCAATGCCAAGATGCTCAAGCGCTTTCAGCACATGAGGTGTGAAATCCCCGGGCGGATCCCCCTCCTTCGGTGGATGTTCCGCATCACGCAGAAATTCCGGGACCTCATTCCACCGAACTTTTGCAGGATTTGTCCGAGAAGTGTGAAGAATGGTTCCCCCGGAACGATCGATCGTCCGCGTGTTGCTCTTCGTGAGAGGGACTGCCCACTCCTCATTACCTTCCTTTGCCTCAGGGTTGTAATATAGCAAACCAGCCCAGCCTCGGCGTATGCCTATAACTTCCGCCCCCTCGTCTATAGCACGATAGACAACAGCTTTGATGCAAGGGTTGAGGCCCGGGACATCTCCTCCACCTGTGAGTATACCAATTCTCATCGTTGCATTCTCCCTTTCCTTTCTCTTTACATGTTTTCAGAACCCACCGTTCTAATATGACTATACAAGATTGAACATATCGTGTTCGATCAGTGTTTGCAATTTTCCTAATTGAGCGTAAGCCGTTAGATCAAATTGGATTGGAGTGATAGAGACGTAATTATGCTGAACGGCAACTTCATCAACATCATCATCGGTATCTATTACACGGAGCCGTCCAGTGAGCCAGAAATATTCCTTATTGTTCGGATCACGCCGCACATCAAACGAATCATCCCATGTCGAACGACCCTGACGGGTTACTCTCACACCCTGGATTTCCTTTTCCGGCACAGCAGGTACGTTCACGTTAAGCAAGACCCCTTTCGGCAAGCCATGTTTCAGGACGAATTTAACTAACCGGCGTGCAAACGAAGCTGCGTAGCTAAAATCGGGCTTCTCAAATGTGGCAAGTGAAACGGCTATCGACGGTATTCCGAGTAGAGTACCTTCAGTTGCTGCGGAGACAGTTCCTGAATACAAAACGCTTACAGCCGTGTTGGAACCGTGGTTAATTCCGGAGATCAATATTGAAGGTTTCCTCTTGAGAAGTGACCGGACGGCGAGCTTCACCGCATCAGCAGGGGTTCCCTCCACAGCGTATCCAAAGAACTTATCACCCTTATAAAATTTCGAGACACGAAGAGGATAGTTAACTGTGATTGCGTGTCCAATTGCGCTCTGTTGCCTGTCAGGCGCTACAACTACAATTTCTCCTATCCTCTTGAGAGACTGTACAAGAGCATAAATTCCTCGTGCGTTGATCCCATCATCATTTGAAACAAGGATAAGAGGCCTGTGGTTTTTTCTCATCAAATGATTTTTCATACTTTTCTTGTGTGTTGCCCGTAGCATGAATCAGTAACTCTCTTTCTCAGACGGAAACTTACCCTGCTTAACGTCATCGATATATGATTGCACCGCGTTCCGTACTGACTGCGCCAATTCTGCGTACTGACGCACAAACTTCGGTGGCTTCCCTCCAGGGAACTCAAACAGACCAAGCATATCATAGAGCACAAGAACCTGCCCGTCGCAATGTGGTCCGGCTCCAATACCAATAGTCGGAATAGAGAGTGCCTCTGTCACAGATCTTGCAAGCTCAGAAGGAATTTTCTCCAGTACCAGCGAGAATATCCCCGCCTTTTCAAGAGACCGTGCACTTTCAAAAAGCCAATCAGCCTCACTCTGCTCCTTTCCGCGAACTCCGTATCCACCAAATTTATGAACGGATTGGGGCGTAAGCCCAAGATGCCCCATGACGGGGATGCCAATATCAACAAGCCTCTGGACAGTATCAACCATCGGCAAGCCCCCTTCTAACTTCACCGCTTCCGCACCGGTTTCCTTCAATACCCTCCCGCAATTGCGTACCGCATCCTCAATGCTTACCTGATACGAAAGGAAAGGCATGTCGACAACAAGTAGGGCACGCTTCACCCCCCGACGAACAAGCTTAGCATGATAGATCATTTCATCCAGCGTCACCGGGAGTGTGGTCGATTGCCCTTGAACTACATTGGCAAGACTATCTCCAACAAGAATCACCTCAACACCGGCATCATCGAGAAATTTCGCCATGAGAAAATCGTATGCCGTTAACATAACGATCTTCTCACCGCGTCGCTTCATCTCGCGAACAGTCAACGTTGTGACTGGTTGAAGATGTTCAACAGGTCGAACCATTGGTAACCCATTCATATGGATACGGTTGTTGACCAGCAATGCGCTGAGGTGACTGGCTTTCTGCAAGAAATGGGAACAGACCGTCTGGAGGCGTGCGAAACACAATTCCTAATTCTTCTTCAAATCCTTGACGGACCGCCGCTGAAACCTCTTCAACGGTAAGCTTCTTACCAAGAAGGGTCTCTAACTCAGTGCTTTTCGTCGTGATCTCCTCTTGAAGATGCTTCCTGGTTTTCTCATCCCCGCATACAAATTCCGGTAATCGTCGATGTGCCTTGCCGATGAGAATCGAACCATGCTGAAGAACAACATGAGCCATAGAACGATCAGGCATGGGGAATCGACGCTGAGCACTTCCAACAAGTTTTTTACCAGCTACTTGAATCTCAGACCGAGCTGAGCTTGCAAAACAGGCAACCGACGATTTATGCCGATGCAACACCTGAGAATCAGTTTGTCCCGCCTTTGATGGGACAGGGTCAGCAACCAGCTCAGCATTGACTCCAAGGAGTCGCAATCCACGAACAAGAGCGCGGCCAATCGCACTGTATACAGCAAGACCGCCAAAGGGTGACTGCGTCACCATAACAACACTGTAGGTAAGCTCTTCTGCATGGAGAACGGCTCTCCCTCCAGTCGGGCGCCGCACAATATCGATCCCTTCAGCAACGCATCGTCCATCATCGATTTCCTCACTGCTTTGATGGTACCCGAGCGAAATTGCCCAGGGCGACCAGGTGTAGAACCGCAGCGTAGGAGAAAAAGCCCGATTCAAAAAGGCAACCTCAGCAAGGCGACAGTCGATATCCATGTTCTCTTTACCACTCCGAGCGCCTGTCTCCAAGAGATACCACTCGTTCGATGATATCCCGCTCATTCATTCCCCTGCGAAAGTTTAGTTGATGGATGGTCATGAATGGTGGCGGTTAGGAATGATCCCGCGCGTGCTTTTCCTGATGAACTCAACAACATGCTGAACCTCAGGAACATGAGGGACTTCCTCTTCGATTCGTCGGATACCCTCAGAGACATTCAAGCCCGATTCGTATAAAAGACGGTAAGCGTGCTCAAGTGCAGAGATTGCCTCCGCTGAGAAATTCCGCCTCTTTAGCCCAATAATGTTCAATCCCTCGAATGAAAGTGGGCTCCCCCCTGCCAGGATGTACGGAGGAACATCTTTCGGCACACGAAATCCGCCACCAACCATAGCATGACATCCAATGTGGACAAATTGATGAATTGGTGACATACCGCCGACAATTGCAAAATCCTCGATGACGACATGCCCCCCCATGTTCACCGCATTTGCAATGATAACATGATCCCCAATCTGACAATCATGGGCAACATGAGCATAAGCCATAATAAGGGTGTTGCTTCCAATTCTTGTGACCCCGGTTGCAGATGTTGCTCGGTTAAGAGTGCAATATTCCCGCACCGTTGTCTCACTACCAATCTCAAGAAGCGTTGGCTCACCTTTATACTTTAGATCTTGGGGAGGCGTGGAGAGTACCGCTCCATGATATATTTTGCACCTCTTCCCGATCCTCGCTCCGGACGCGATGTGAACACTGGAACCAATCCATGTCCCTTCATCGATAATTACATCTGGCTCAAGAACGGAAAAAGGTCCTACAGTGACACCATCAGCAAGCTCTGCTCTCGGATCGACAACAGCATGAGGATGAACGAAAATACTCATCAGGGGAATATGGTCCACTAAGATTCACTGCTATCCGCTTTGGAGCGGCTTCCTTCGCGCAACGCTTTCCACTCAGCTCGGTCAACAATAGCTGCAGAAAACTCACTCTCAGCCACAAGCTCTCCATCAACGTAAGCCCGACCTTTCATTATTACATATTTTGACCGGCGGTTTACCATCTCTAACTCCATGACGAGTTGATCCCCGGGGTAGACGGGCTTGCGAAACTTTGCGTTATTTATCCCCATGAAATATACAAGCTTCCCTTCTGGCTCATCCACACCATTCAGCAAAAGAATTCCTCCCGTTTGCGCCATGGCTTCAATGATGAGAACCCCCGGCATCACCGGTTGATTAGGAAAATGGCCTTCGAAAAAGAATTCGTTTCCTGTGACATTCTTCACACCGACAATCTTCTCGCCAAGCTTAAAGTCAACTACTTTATCGACAAGGAGAAAAGGATGGCGATGAGGCAGGATTCGTTTGATTGCATTGATATCAAAGATCACACCACCTTTTTTCTCGAACTGATACCTTCGTACCAGTTTTTTCTGAAGGAAAAGTTTCCGAACCATGCGAGCAAATTCCACATTGCTGGCGTGCCCCGGACGTCCTGCAAGAATCTGAGCCTTAAGGGGAACTCCGATGAGCGCAAGGTCACCCATCAAGTCGAGCAACTTGTGACGGGCTGGTTCATTCTTAAAACGGAGCGATTTATTGTTTAGAATGCCGTTTGCGCCGAGCATGATAGACTCTTTGATATTTAACTTAGCTGCAAGCTCCTTAAGCTCCTCTTTCGTCTTGTCCTCATCGATAATAACAATTGCGTTGTCAAGTGTCCCGCCACGGATCAATCCTTGAGCACTCAGCTCCTCCACCTCATGCAGGAAACAGAATGTCCGTGCGGGAGCGAATTCCGTCACGAATTCCTTCTCAAGAGAGAACAAGCCCGTATGCTGACTACCGAGTGCAGGATTCCGGTAGTCGATCATCACGGTGATTCGATAGTCATCAGTTGGGAGTGCAACAATGTCCACCTCTTTTTCTTCGTTATGATAGTGGATTGTCTGATCGATGATCAAATAATCCTTCGGTGCATCCTGCTTTTCGATTCCAGCTCGAAGCAGTGCATCGACAAAAGGCTTCGAGCTTCCATCACCGACGGGTGGTTCGCTGTTATCCAGTTCAACAATGATATTGTCGATTTGCAATCCGGCAATTGCAGCGAGAACATGTTCAACAGTGTGAACCCGCACATCACCAATACCAAGTGTTGTCCCGCGAGAAACATCCACAACGTGATCGACCAGAGCCGGGATCTCAGGGGAACCACCGAGGTCCACCCGGCGAAATCGAATGCCGAAATCAACAGGCGCAGGGCGAAAAGTGATGGTGCAGCGGTTTCCTGTATGGAGGCCGATACCATAGTAGGAAATAGGCTTCTTAATTGTCTGTTGTTGAACTAACATGCGTCTCTCCATTGTTATGCTTCTGTGAGGAACTCCCCCCAAGTAATTTTTTTACTGCAGATCTCAACTCGCGCAATTCCAAAATCAATTCCGGCAACTGCCGCAAAGCCCCCTCCTGCCGCAAGGCATTCATATATTCCTTTGCGGGATAACCAAAATATGTCTTGCCAGGAACTTTAATCGACTTTGAAACTCCCGACTGAGCTCCAATCGTCGTGTGATCAGCAACTTCAATATGACCCGTGAAGCCGACCTGTCCACCAATTACACAGTGTGCACCGATCTTGGTGCTGCCGGAAATTCCTGTCTGAGCAGCGATGACAGTATGTTCACCGATTACAACATTGTGCGCAACCTGAATGAGGTTATCAAGCTTCGCACCGCGCTTAATGCGAGTTTCTCCTATTGTGGCTCGGTCTACAGTAGTGTTGGAACCTATTTCCACATCATCTTCAATGACAACAATACCAAGTTGCGGAATCTTTTCATACGAGCCCTCAGGCGTAGGAGCGAACCCGAAACCGTCGCTTCCAATGACCACCCCTGGATGAAGAATCACACGATTCCCAATCCGACATCGCTCACGAATGGTTACCTGAGGATAGATAATCACATCTTCGCCAATAACTACATCATCACCCAAAACAACATTATGGCTGATCTGAGATCGAGCACCAACTGTTACGCGCTCACCAATGAAAACGTGAGCGCCTATCCGCACTTCATCACCGATACTTGCGCTTTTCGAAATCACAGCCGATGGATGAATGCCCGGCGGAAGAATCTCAGACTCCTTCGCAAATACCTGAAGAACGCGTGTGAAACCGGCATACGGATCTGCAACACGAATCAAATTAAGAGAAGAACGCCGTTGCTCCGGAACGGCGAATGCAGAACTTACGATAATGGCACTTGCCTGGGTTGATTCAACAAATCTTGCATACTTAGGATTCGCAACGAACGTGATATCTCCCGGCTGAGCTTCTTCGATCTTCGCCGGGCGGACAATTTCTATTTCCGGGTCTCCTTCGATGGTGCCGTTGAGAAGCTGCGCGATAGCTCGAAGTTTCATGGTTCTAAGGGATGCCAGGAGAAACTGAAGGGATCACTTTGATGGGGCTGCTTGCAGAGCAGCCAGCACCTTGTCTGTGAGATCATACTTTTCGCTTGAATAAAGAAGCAAAACATCCCCACTCTTATCGAGGATGTAGTCGTATCCTTCGTCCTGAGCGATCTTTTGAATAGCGTTAAAGATTTTATCCTGGATCGGTTTCATGATCTCGTTCTGTTTCTGAAACAACTCGCCGTTGGGACCGAACTTCTGACTACGGTAATCAGCTATCTTCTTATCAAGGTCCATAAGCTCGCGCTCTGCCTCTGCACGCCGAGCGTCGCTCATGAGAAGCTTTCGCTTATCATAATCTTGAAATTTCTGCTGCCACTTATCCTGCATCTTTTTCAACTCGTTCTGCCAATCGGCTACGAGAGCATCGAGCTGTTTTTGTGCATCTTGAGCCTCAGGGAGTTTTTGCATGATCGCTTCTGTACTGACCCAGCCAATCCTCTGCTGTGCAGATGCCAAGCCAGCGAACAACTCTGAGACAAAGACTACAACGGCGATGCTGAGAATGCGCGATTTCATAGCGACTCCTTCTATTTCTACTGAATTGAGGACAGTATTAGCACGGGTTTATCACTCCCCACGTCTCAGCCGATCAAGAACCTTGAAAGTGAGATCGTATCGGCTCTCGGCGTAGAGAAGCACAAGAAGCTGCTCACTCTTATCGAAGACGAAACTGACACCTTCCTCCTTTGCAACAGCAGCAATGGCTTTGAAAATCTTATCCCGTATCGGACGCATGATCTTGTCCTGTTGCTGAGCCAATTCGCCATTTTGTCCAAACTTTTTCATTCGGAAATCATTGATTTCCTGTTCCTTCGCCAGCAGCTTCTGTTGCTCCTGCAATTTCGCCTGCTCGGTCATCATCCCCTCTTTCTTTTGATAAGCTGCATATTTCTCTTGAAGCTCTTTGGTCATCTTCTCGAGTTCATCCTGCCAACCTTTCGCAAGGGACTCGAGCTTCTTCTGAGCCTCCACCGCGTCTGGATATTGTTGCAATATGACATCAGAACTTACATAGCCGATCTTGAGTCCCAATGATTCCCGACTACTTTGTTGGGCACTAACGGATGAACTCATGGCGAAAAGAACAAAAATCAGAAGGGCAAAAAATGAAGCCCCCGGGTGTGCTAACGCTTTGAACTGTTTCACTGTTTTCCTCACACAAGAAAATGGAACATGATGTGATCTTAGAATCCTCGACCAAACTGAAAATGTAGTTTCCATCCTGAAGGAGGTCCTCCAGGGACCAGACTATCAAACCCGTAACCGTAATCAAAGCCCACCAATCCGATCGGAGCAATCATCAGGCGAGCCCCAACACCAGCTGAACGTTTCAGATCGAAGAGCGAGGTGTGCGCCCAATCGCTCCACACATTCCCAGCTTCAGCAAATGCGAGCAGGTAGATCGGAATAGGGCTCTGTGAGACGTTCAGCCGCAACTCAGCAGTAAACTTAGCGAGAGAGCGACCACCTATTGGCGTCCCAGCAGCATCAACAGGTCCGATGCTCCGATCGTCGTATCCGCGGAGCGGCGTTGTGTAAATATATCCCAACCCTGTTCCGCCCATGAAGTAGCGATCTGGCCAGGGGACATACAGCTCGCTCCCCCAACTGAAGATTCCACCAAGCTGTGCACCTGTGTAAAGTGTAAACCGATCCCAGAGCGGTGTGAACCAATCAACGGAGAATGCATACTTGTGATAATTCGCGTTTCCTGGAAGAAACGGTCCTCCAGAAAACTCCATCACAAGTGAAACCGTTGTCCCCCGGGTTGTTATCATAGGATTGTCAATGGTGCTGCGCGAAATCACTTGCTGAAAACTATACTGATTTGTCAACCCTGTATCAAATCCTGTCAAACCCTTGATAACATCAAGCCGCTGGAAGCGGAATGTCCAATCACCCCGGAAGTAATCATCAGGCCAACGAAAACGACGGCCAACACGAAGCGCTCCCCCTGTCAACCTATAGTCACCGATGTAACTCTGCCGCGTATCGGAAATGCTGAAACCGAGCGTCGTCGGTGTGTCCATCAGCCACGGCTCAGTAAAGGAAAGAGAAAATGTTCGATATTGATTCGCCTCTCCAAATTGCCAGTCAAAGCTGAGAACTTGCCCCGCACCGCCACGCAGCGGATCACCGATCGAAAAGTTATTAAAGGTCAGCCCGATGGAACCAACAAACTTGTATGCCGCGCTGTAGCCGATTGAGGCATTGAATGTGTCACTCGACTTTTCCTCAACCTCATACGTCAAGTTCACAGTACTATCGTTAGCGATCGTGTAATCTGGCTTGAGTTTCTCCGGATTGAAATAATTCAAAACGTTGAGCTGGCGAAGGCTCCGCAAAATGTCCTGCCGACTGAAGTAATCGCCTGGCACGGTGAAAAGCTCACGACGAATGACTTTGTCATAAGTTTTCGTATTGCCTTTGATAAATACCTGTCCAATACGAAACTGGTTCCTTTCAGTTACATGAATGATGAGATCAACGCTGTCTCTACCAACACGACGCTCTTCAGGATCCAGGTTAAACATCAGATAGCCGTGGTCAAGGTAAAGCGAAGCGACATCAGTCTGGTTCTCATTCCCTCTCAGATTTGCCTCAAATTTCTCCAGATTGAAAACATCGCCGGGATGAAGACCAAGTCTCTCGGTCAAAAGCTCAGCAGGATATTTCGTGTTCCCGATCCAGGCAATATTTCGGATGTAAAATTTCGGTCCCTCATAAACATTGATATGAATCGTCAGATTTGTCTTTGTGGAGTCGTACGAAAGAGAATCGGAGAGAATTTCCGCATCGCGATATCCGTTTTTCTGGTAGAACTTGATGATTTTCTCCTCATCTTCTTTGAATTTCTTCGGATCAAATTTCGCGCTTTTCCAGAACCGCCACCAACGCTTTTCAACAGTTTCCTCCATCTGGCTCTTCAATTTGCTTGCACTGAAAGCCTTATTCCCCGAAAATTCTATTCTTGAAACCTTCACCTCTTCTCCCTCATCAATGGTGAATACTAAGTCAACACGACCGCTGCCGGGAGGATCACCGACAGTATCAGCCTTCACGGAGGCAAGGAGATATCCTTTGTCAGCATACTCTTTCCTTATCGCATTTTGAATTTCCTCGACGGTTTGAGGATTCACCACCTGGCCCTTTAAGATCGTAACTTTCTTTCGCAGGTCATCATCGCTGAACTCATGGTTCCCTATGAATTTCACCTGCTCCAATCGCGGATATTCCTGAACCCTGATGAGTAGATAAACACCGTTGCCTATCTTGTTCTCGATAACCAGTTGAATGTCAGAAAAGATTCTGAGTGCCCACAATCGCGAGATAACCTGCCGTGTCTGTTCACCCGGGATAGTGATCTCATCATTGACGTGAAGACCCGAATTTGCGATAATTGCCTCTGGCTCAGCCGTGCGATTCCCTTCGACCGTGATGCTGAGAATCTTGTATACCTCAGGCTTCTCAGTCCGCCAGGAGGGAAGCTTCTCAGCTTGCGCTGAAGTCTTCTGCGAAAAACAAAGGAGCAGGACAAAAAAACTGAGGACACACAATTTAACCTGCATGAACTTGCTTCTCATAGAGCGATCCCATCGAACTCCGTGATCAACATCACTGTTAGTTCAGCCGTTGTTTCCTCAATTGTTCACTGACCAGACCAAATCGTCTCTCGCGATGCTGGAAATCCGCAATAGCTTCATAGAGGTGAGCTCGTCGGAAATCAGGCCAGTAGGTCTTGCTGACATAAAGTTCAGTATAGGCGGTCTGCCACAGGAGAAAATTGCTGATCCGCATTTCACCGCTAGTGCGGATTAGGAGATCAGGGTCAGGAATTGAAGCTGTCGACAGACGCCGCGAAAACAACTCCTCGGTGACCTCTTCAGCAGTAAGCTTCCCTTGTTGAGCATCACGGACTATGCTTCGTAGCGCAGTGAGAATGTCCCATCGACCGCTGTAACTCAGAGCAAGATTTAAAGTCAGCCCAGTATTATCTTTTGTCTTTTCAATAGCATCATGTAGTTCAGCTTGAACCTCAGATGGAAGAGCATTCACATCTCCAATGACATTGAGACGAACGTTGTTTTTTCGCAAGCGGTCAGTCTCATCCCGGAGAGCTTTCAGAAGGAGCCTCATGAGCATAGCAACTTCCCTTTGAGGGCGCTTCCAATTCTCAGTAGAAAATGTGTAAAGTGTAAGATACTTCACACCGAGTTGTCCGCAGGCTTCAACAACATCACGGACAGAGTTAACACCTTCCCGGTGCCCGGCAACCCGAGGCAAGCCATGTTTTTTTGCCCACCTGCCGTTGCCATCCATGATGATTGCAATGTGCTGCGGAATAGACCCTGAAGATATAAGCTTCTGCTGGATTTTTCGGTCTCCGGTGTTAGAGGAGGCTGCTTTTCCCTTTTTGCGCATCAGATCCACATGTTGCTAAACCAACTTGCACAATTTGCAATTTAACCTTAGAAGTTCTAAAAATCAAGGAGAGGTGGAGACCCTCTGGCTTGACTCTCAGAAATCGTTTGCATATATTTTTTGAGTATATCTCAGGCTCTCCTCTCCGCCAGAGCTGGATGAGAGGAGGGCTTTTTAACACTGTTTAGATGGCTTACAAAGAGCTAACACAAAATGACCCCGTTAAGAATCAATATTGCAAATCTTCCACTGGGAGCTTATGCTTACGACTTAGAAAGCCGGCCTGAAGAGGTGGAGCTTGACACACGATTTACTTCTACGGTCAGGGTTCATGTCGAACTTGAGAAAATGGCGCGCGGAATCGCCCTTCGGGCAGAGGTCAACGCTATTGGTCACTTCCAGTGCGACCGCTGCCTGGAAGACTTCGACTCGAACTTAGTGGCAAACTTTTCGCACACTTACCTCACGTCGGAATCCGATGATTATAACTTAGATGATGACGTTACTATCATCTCCCCTGAAGCAAATTTCATCGACCTCGGTGAAGACGTGAGACAGTATGTGCTCCTGGCTATTCCACAGAAACTTCTTTGCAAAGAAGATTGTGCCGGACTTTGCCCCAGATGTGGGAAGAACCTAAACTATGAGAGCTGTAACTGCGATGCAGCCATAATTGACCCGCGATGGGCTCCGCTCGCACAATTGGCAACTCACGATCATGACCATTGAGAAGTCATAAACTGAATGGAGTAAGACCTCTATGCCAAATCCAAAACGGAGACATTCAAAGTCCCGCCGAGACAAGAGACGTACCCACTACAAGGCGACCGTTCCTTCGATCGGGCTGTGCCCTAACTGTCACGAGCCGAAACTACAGCACCGTGCCTGTCCTAATTGCGGCTATTATAACGGACTTTCAATTATAGTTCCAAAGTCCGCCTGAGATGGATTGAGCTTACCACTGAAATCTGTAATGTTGACGCATTTCTTACATTTCTGGAACTGATGCAACGCTACCGAATGATTGTCGATGCCATGGGAGGTGACCAGGCTCCCCGTGTTGTAGTAGAGGGGTCTCTTCTGGCTCTGCGCGAAGTTCGGCAGCGATTCGATATTGTCCTTGTCGGACGTAAAGAAGCTGTGGAGGAAGAGATTCGTTCCATATCAGGCGGTCCGCCGCCACCAGGAATAACAATTGTAGATGCCCCCCAGGTCATTGAAATGAACGATGCTCCCACTGCTGCGCTTCGGGCTAAGAAAGGCTCATCAATTGCCGTGGGATTAGAGATGCTCAAACAGGGCAGGGGGTCAGCTTTTGTCAGCGCAGGGAACACTGGTGCCGTCCTCGCTGCATCAACACTTATACTGGGGAAACTCCCGGGGGTCAGCCGACCCACCATCGGAGCCTTCCTCCCCACGGAAACGGGTGTTTGTCTTCTTGTAGACGCGGGAGCGAATGTAGATTCTAAACCGAGACATCTGTTCGAATTTGCTGTGATGGGAAGCATTTATTTCGCCGAAATGATCGGCGTCAAAAAGCCGAGGGTCGGGCTGCTGAGCATCGGGGAAGAAAGCATAAAAGGAGATGAAAGGACTCAGCAAGCTCATAAGCTTCTAACAGAGAGCAATTTGAATTTCATCGGCAACATCGAGGGGCGCGACATCCTCCTCGGAAAGAGCGACGTAATTGTGTGCGACGGGTTTGTTGGCAATGTGGTCCTGAAGTTCGCTGAGAGCGTTCTTACTGTCGTCAAGGACCGTATTAAACAAGTTGCGTTCCGGAATTTGTTTCACAAAGCGTCACTGGCACTTGCTTATGGGGCATTGAGAATGGCTTTCCGCAGCTTTGATTATCAAGAATACGGCGGCGTTCCACTCCTTGGGGTCAAAGGAGTTTCAGTTATAGGCCATGGGCTTTCTTCACCGAGGGCAATTAAGAACATGATTCTCAAGGCTGAAGAAGCCGCTGAAAAGAAAATCCCTGAGCGCATTCAATCCGCTCTTGCTGAACTCTTAACGTCGAAGTAAATTGAAAAGGTATTGCTAATGAACACTCTACGTGCTGCTATTACTGCTGTTGGCCATTACGTCCCCGCTAAAGTCTTGACAAATGCTGATCTCGAAAAGATGGTCGACACAACGGACGAGTGGATTACATCGCGCACAGGCATTCGTGAGCGAAGAATCCTCGAACATGGCGCTACGTCAGACATGGCTGCGGAAGCACTTCGAAACCTCTTAGAACGACGAGGCATAGGTCCGGAAGAAATCGACCTCATCATCATCGCCACGGTGACTCCTGATATGTTTTTCCCAGCAACGGCTATGCTTGTTCAGGAAAAAGTTGGAGCAAAGAATGCCTGGGGATTCGATCTTTCCGCCGCTTGTTCTGGATTTCTCTACGCATTGACGACTGGAGCAAAGTTTATTGAGACCGGCACACACAAGAAAGTAGTGGTTATCGGCGCCGATAAAATGAGCGCTATTACGGACTACACCGATCGCGCAAACTGTATACTCTTCGGCGACGCCGCTGGCGCTGTTCTCCTTGAACCGAGCGAAGATCCAGCCTATGGTATTCTTGACCACGTAATGTATGCTGATGGCTCAGGCGCTCCGTATCTATACATGCTTGGTGGTGGCAGCCTGCATCCCCCAACTCATGAAACAGTTGACAAGAAAATGCATTACATTTATCAGGACGGAAAATCTGTCTTTAAGGTCGCTGTGGTTGGAATGGCGGACGTATCTGTTGAAATCATGAAGCGAAACAATCTCACTGCGGACGACATTGACTGGCTTGTCCCTCATCAAGCGAACCTCCGCATCATCGACGCTACTGCAGAACGCATGGGTTTGGATCGCTCAAAAGTTATGATCAACATTGACCGATACGGAAACACCACGGCAGCAACAATCCCTCTTTGCTTGTCAGAATGGTGGGAAGCAGGCAAGTTGAAGAAAGGGCAGCGCCTCGTTCTTTCCGCTTTTGGCGCTGGTTATACATGGGGTGCTATATTGGTCCGCTGGGCATATTAAACCTGTCCGATGTTGTCAAGGGGTTAGCTTTTTACAGATATTACGCGATGAAAAAGGTAGCATTTATCTTTCCCGGTCAAGGATCACAATATGTTGGAATGGCGCGTGAGCTATACGAGGCTTCTCCTCAAGTACGACAAATGTTTCAAAAGGCAGATGATCTTCTCGGAGCAGCGCTGTCAAAAATTTGCTTCAACGGACCTGAAGAAGTGCTCAGACAAACTCGTTACACTCAGCCTGCAATTTTCTTGCACAGTATGGCTCTCCTCGTGCTGCTGAACCATTACGAGGAGCCTCTCCTTACGGCAGGCCATTCTCTTGGGGAGTACTCGGCTCTTGTTGCATCGGGTGCACTCAGCTTTGATGAAGCCCTGGAGCTTGTTCAAGTACGTGGAGAGGCAATGCAACGTGCCGGTGAACAAAACCCGGGGACGATGGCAGCTATCGTCGGGCTTACGGATGAAGATGTCGAAACTATCTGCAAGGAAGCCTCATCAGCAGGGATTGTGCAAGTTGCAAATTTGAATTCTCCAGGACAAATTGTAATTTCGGGTAGCATCCAGGCTGTGCGGCGGGCTGTAGAGGCAGCAAAGGCGCAAGGAGCAAAAATCGCGAAGGAGCTTCCTGTGAGCGGTGCGTTCCACTCTCCATTGATGGAACCTGCTCGCAAGGTGCTTGCCGCTGCTCTGGCACGCACAAATTTTCGTGATGCGGCAATACCTGTTGTCGCCAATGTGACAGCAACACCGGTGACGCGGGCAAGCGAATTTCGGAGCCTTCTTGAACAGCAAATTGTAAGCCCCGTCCGGTGGACGGAAAGCATCCTAACAATGGCAAGGAAAGGAGTTACAACATTTGTGGAAATTGGCCCCGGGCAAGTTCTTCAGGGGCTCGTGAAGCGCATCATCCCACAAGCCAAAGCTATTGGTGTCGAAACCCTTAAAGATATCGAATCCGCCAGAGGCGGACTGGTAAGTTAACATCATGGCTGTAAGGGAAACATCTGACGGAATAATAATTGCCGAAGAATTGCGCATTGACCCCATTCTCCTTACTCATGGGTATCGAGAAGGAATCGGTCCGCACCTTTGTAAAGGGGCTTGCTGCAAAGATGGTGTCTACGTTGATGTCAAAGAACGTGATGCAATCCTTGCCGCACAGAGCCTCATCATCAAGCACATGGATGAAACGCAACCTGAAGACCCTGCGACATGGTTTGAACCGGAAGAGGATGATAAAGATTTCCCATCCGGACGCTGTGCTGGAACACGGACGTACGGCGGAAAATGCGTATTCCTTACAAAAACCGGAAAGTGCGTGCTGCAGATAGCAGCTACAAATGAGGGGATGCCCCCTTTTTCTCTGAAACCATCGTACTGCATCCTGTTCCCGCTCACCATCGTGGATCGCACGCTGACATTTGATGATCTTTGTTCCGGTCCAAATCCATGTTGCACAATTTCGCCCGTCTCTGGCAGGTCTGATCGGGCGGTCATTGAAGTATGCAAGATAGAATGTATCCATGCCATCGGTGAAGAAAATTATAATGAACTCCTGTCAATTTACTACCGGCGGAAAGACAAAGGCGAGAAATGGGGCTCATCAATGGTGAACTCCACGACGCCGGAGGGAAGATGATGGGGCTACCGGCTGAACCACTTCTCGGTCAGGTTGCCCTTGTGACTGGAGCATCACGAGGCATAGGGCGTGCCACTGCCATTGCTCTTGCAGAAGCAGGTGCGGATGTTGCCCTCACTTACCGAAGTTCCGCAACAGCAGCCGATGAAGTTGTTGAACTGATTCAGAACTTTGGTCGGCGCGGAAGAGCTTTCCAGGCGGATGCATCATCGTACAGCGAAGCAGCCCGGGTAGTTGAGGAAACGATAAACGACTTTGGTGCAATCACAGTGCTTGTCAACAATGCCGGGATAACAAAAGATAATTTGCTTCTGCGGATGAGCGAACAGGAATGGGATGATGTGATCGCAACAAATTTGAAGAGCGTCTTCAATTTCACGAAGGCAGTTCTCAGGCACATGATTGCACAGCGTCGTGGAAGAATCATAAATATCGCATCAATTGTTGGCGTCATCGGTAATGCCGGTCAAGCAAACTATGCCGCATCGAAAGCCGGTATCATCGGCTTCACCAAATCTATTGCAAGAGAGGTGGCGTCGCGCAACGTGCTTGTAAACGCCATCGCCCCCGGGTACGTCGAAACCGACATGACGAAAAGGCTAAACGATGCTCAGCGTGCAGCGCTCCTCGAAGCTATCCCATTGAAACGAACCTCAACACCAGAGGAAATTGCTGCGGTGGTTCGCTTCCTTGCTTCCCCGGAAGCAAGCTACATAACCGGACAGGTCATCGCTGTAGATGGGGGATTAGGGATGTGATCTTTAAGCCCTTTACCTGTTCTCAATCCCGATATCTCGGGAGAAGAGTTGTTTCAACATTAACTCATTAACTATCACTTAAAGGAGGAATCACAATGGCAGACATTGAAGCAAAAGTCAAAGAGATCATCGTGAACAAGCTCGGTGTGGAGGAATCTCAGATCACTCCGGAGGCATCGTTCACCATAGACCTCGGCGCAGATTCGCTGGACACCGTTGAGCTCGTCATGGAATTTGAGAAGGTTTTTAACATCCAGATCCCTGACGAGGATGCAGAGAAGATCTCCACAGTTGGCGATGCCATTAATTATTTGAAACAGAAACTCGGAGCATAGCAGATCCCTCCTCAGTCAGAGGCTTCCGCCAGAGGCGGTCCATCCGCTGCTCCTGTTGGCGGAACTGACCAGTGTGGCGGAGATGAGCCTCGAGCCTGATTTGCTAAAATCATACATTCTGGTGGAGGAGCCTATGGTGCAAAAACGAAGACGTGTCGTCGTCACCGGCATCGGAGCGGTGACACCAATCGGTCTGAGCGTCGAAGAATTTTGGAACGCTCTCATTACAGGGAAAAGTGGCGTTGACTACATTACCTATTTCGATACAAGGGACTACGACACAAAAATAGCTGCCGAAGTGAAGAATTTTGATCCGCTGAAGTTCATAGATCGGAAAACAGTCCAGCGGATGGACCTCTTCACACAATTTGCTATGGCAGCAACCGCTATGGCTGTTGAAGATGCAAGACTTCCCCTGGATAAACTTGACCATGAGCGAGTCGGCGTCATTTACGGATCAGGAATAGGCGGTATGTGGACTTACCATCGTCAGCAAGAAACTGTATACCAGTACGGTGGTCCCCAACGTATCAGCCCATTCTTCGTCCCTATGATGATCTCCGACATCGCTGCCGGTTACATTGCAATGCGATACAGCTTCAAAGGACCGAATTACGCTACCACATCAGCATGTGCTACTTCAGCGCATGCCATCGCCGATGCGATGATGATCATCCAACGGGGTGATGCAGATGTGGTTGTGACGGGAGGTTCAGAGGCGGCTATTTGCCCTATGGGAGTTGGGGGATTCAACGCCATGAAGGCTCTTTCGACCCGAAACGACGAGCCCCAAAAAGCCAGCCGCCCATTCGATGCACAACGTGATGGTTTTGTCATCGGAGAAGGAGCCGGAACACTTATCCTCGAGGAACTGAACCATGCTCTTTCACGTGGAGCACGAATTTATGCGGAACTGGCCGGCGTCGGACTAACTGCTGATGCATACCACATCACTCAACCTGCACCAGGTGGCGAGGGGGCTGTGCGCGCTATGAGACTTGCTCTCAAAGACGCAAATCTAAGACCTGAAGATGTTGACTACATTAATGCGCATGGAACATCAACTCCGCCGAACGATCGGACCGAAACACAGGCTATCAAAACTGCCTTCGGAGACCACGCCTATAAACTTCTCGTGAGCTCGACAAAATCGATGACGGGCCACCTCCTCGGCGCTGCCGGCGCAGTCGAAGCTATCGTAAGCATACTCTCGATCGTCAACAACGAGGCTCCCCCGACAATTAACTACGAGTTCCCCGACCCGGAGTGCGATCTGAATTACGTCCCGAATAAACCGATCAAGAAAGATATCAATGTAGCTATGAGTAATGCCTTTGGCTTTGGCGGACATAATGCCACCCTCATCTTTAAGCGATTTGTAGAATAGCGTGGACAACGATGACAAGAAAACATGCCCCTTCACGGCTTACCCAGCGCATTCTGTCCGCCTTAGGCAAATGGCTATCCCCATTTCGTAGAAGAGGTTCAAATGGTGTTGGCAAAAGGGAGCAGAAAGAAGGCTTTGTTAATTTTAAGGGGCTTGAAAAGATTCTTCGTTACTCAATCCGGGATCAAACACTTTTTCTACAGGCACTCACCCACCGTTCGTTCTTGCCGTTGTTAGAGGATCCTAACGCAATACCATATGAACGACTCGAATTCCTCGGCGACTCGATACTCAACCTTGTTGTTGCCGAATATCTTTACAATAAATTCCCAAATGCCCGGGAAGGGGAACTCACGCAAGCCCGCACACGCCTTGTGAATCGTAAAACACTTGCAGCCCTCGCCAGAGACCTTCGGCTTGATAAGTTTGTTCTCTTAAGCAATAGTGCTCAAGAATCGATGGAGAAGGGACACGATTCTCTTCTCGCCGATTCCTTCGAAGCAATTGTTGCGGCTATGTACCTTGAAAGCGGACTGGAAGCAGTAAGAAAGTTTCTCTCTTCTACGCTCCTTACTTCGGTCACAGATGATTTCCTCATCTCAGGTGACGAGAATTACAAGAGCATTCTCCTTGAGCTCGTCCAGGCGCACGGGCTTCCAGCTCCACACTATGTTATCACTAAAGAAGAAGGACCTGATCACGATCGCACCTTCACCGTTGAAGTTCTGGTCGGAAACGAGCGACTTGGCGTTGGGGTGGGCAGAAGCAAGAAAGAAGCTGAGCAGCGCGCCGCAGAAAGGGCACTCAGTCAGTTTCTTTACCATAACCGCTAAATGACCAATGACGTTGTTTAAAAACAAATACCGCATAGAATCGGCGCGTTTACCAGGCTATGATTATTCTCAATATGGCGCATATTTTGTCACCATTGTTACACACAACCGCGAAAATTTTTTTGGTGAAATCGTAAACGGCAAAATGCTGTTGAATGAAATTGGAAAAATTGTTTTGCATTGCTGGAATGATTTGCCAAATCATTATGAAAATATCATCCTGGATGAATTCGTAATTATGCCCAACCACGTTCATGGAATAATCATTATCACGGATAAAACCGATTGTAATACACGCATCCCCCACGAAACCGCTGAAAACATCGCCGTTGCGGACCCCGCCGTAGAGACAGGTCTCAGACCTGTCTCTACGGGACCTGTCTCTACGGGACCTGTCTCTACAGAACCTGTCTCTACGGGACCTGTCTCTACGGGACCTGTCTCTACGGAACCTGTCTCTACAGAACCTGTCTCTACAGAACCTGCCTCTACAGAACCTGTCTCTACGGAACCTGTCTCTACACGACCTGTCTCTACGTCAACAACCACGAAAAAACAAAAACGACATGGATTGTCTGAATTTGTCCGGGCATTTAAATCATTTTCCTCACGGCGCATCAATCAACTACGAAAAACGCCCTCGCAAATATGGCAATCCCGTTTCTACGACCACGTCATCCGTGATGAAAACGAATTAAACCGCATCCGTGAATATATCATCAATAACCCATTGCAATGGGAACTAGACAACGAAAATCCAGGGACCTTTAAACACCGTACGCACGGCTGTAGAGACAGGTCTCAGACCTGTCTCTAAGGGTCTGGAGCGAAATAACCTCAGCAGGATAAATGAAAAATATACTACAAGAAGAAGCAGTTCTGCTTGTGAGTGCCTTCAAATGGACGATCTTAGCTACATTCGTCGGTGGCGTTGTTGGTTTGTCAACCGCAATTTTTTTAAAGATACTAAACTTAGGAATAGCGATAGCCGCCTCTTATTCTTACTATTTCCTTTTCTTACCTTTAGCAATGTTTTCAAGTGCTCTACTGGTTAAGTATTTAGCACCTGATGCTGAGGGACATGGAACCGAAAAGGTTATAGAAGCAGTTAACAAATATTCGGGTAAGATTAAGCCATTAGTTGTTCCTGTAAAACTTTTTGCTACCGTCATCACGATAGCTTTAGGTGGTTCAGCAGGCAAAGAGGGACCTTGCGCTCAAATCGGTGGAGGGCTCTCCTCTATTTTTGCAGACATTCTTGGATTCGATAATAAAGACCGCAAAAAGCTGGTCATATGCGGCATCAGTGCAGGTTTTGCTTCAGTCTTTGGTACGCCCCTGGCAGGAGCCATTTTTGGAGTGGAGGTGCTTTATACAGGAAGCATCCTGTATGAAGTTCTCTTGCCCTCTGTAATTGCCGGCATAGTGAGCTATCATGTTACATCAGCATTTGGAATAACTTATTTCTATCACCCTTTAAAGTTCGTCCCTGTTTTCAGTGAATCAATTTTTATAGAAGTAATTTTAGCAGGAATCTTCTTCGGTTTATGCTCACTCCTTCTTATTGAGGGGATGAAACTATTTAAGAAATTGTCAGAAAAAATTACTATTTGGGCGCCGCTGAAAGGCATTGCAGGGGGATTCATTCTTGTGATTTTAACCCTTTTGTTCTCCAAACAATATCTTGGCCTTGGCTTGAACGCAATCCAGACATCTCTTGAAAAAGGAGAGGGGATTATCTGGTACGCGTTTATACTAAAAATTATTTTTACTTCCGTCACCTTAAACTTCGGGGGGAGCGGTGGCATAGCAACTCCCATTTTCTTTATTGGTTCTACAGCAGGGGTTCTGTTCGCAAAATTGTTAGGATTAAAAAGTTCTACTTTCGCGGCTATAGGTTTAGTTGCCGTTCTTGCAGGAGCCGCAAACACACCTATTTCAGCAAGCATTATGTCAGCAGAACTGTTCGGAGTTGGCATAACACCGTACGCAAGCGTCGCATGTGTAATTAGTTTTCTCATGACCGGATATAGAAGCGTTTACCCATCTCAGATACTCGCTATCAAAAAGTCAGCCTCTATCGATGTTGAAGTGGGGAAAGAAGTCGAAGAAATACATCCAAGAATTGTCACAAGAGATAGAAGCTTAATAGGAATAAGCAGGAAGATTGTTAAGAAGATTGAGAAACAATTTAGTAGAAAAAGAAATAACCCTACTTCATAAGACACGGCTCCCGGTAAACCTCATTTATATTCGTCAACCTGATCCCTGAGGTCTATCTCCAGTGGATGCACCCGAATTATCGTTCCCCGACTTCGTGCAAAAAAACGGAAGCACAACTAATCATATGGTAATTGCGCTTGATGATTAGCGAGCAGAGTTCGAGACTTCCAGCAGAGCGCGCGTCTTATGAGGCTGCGTATCAGAGAAGAAATTATCTCTTAACCCGATCCAGGAGCGCGCGAACCTTTTTCCCCAATTCCGCAGGTGAAAACGGTTTCAGGAGTGCCTCAACGTCCTTGTCCGTAATAAAGTTGTGGTGAATAGCGTTACTCGTATATCCACTGATGAAAAGGAATTGACCCTCGAAATTCATTGATTTTAACTCTTCAAAGAGCTCCTTTCCACCTATTTTCGGCACGATAATATCCGAAATCACCAACTGAATACGATGTGGATTATCAGAGATGAGATGAAGGGCTTGTTCCCCATCTTCAGCGGCTATTACACTATAGCCAAGATTTTCAAGCACGGCTTTCATCATATCTCGCATGCCAGCTTCGTCCTCAACAATTAGAACTGTCTCTGAGCCACCCGGTATTTCTTCCTTCAGCATCTCCTTTCTTGCGACCGCAGGCCGCTCAACACCTGGCAAATAAATCTTAAAAGTTGTTCCCTTTCCGACTTCGCTGTAAACGTTGATAAATCCTCCATGCTGAGTTACAATACCATGGACAACGGAAAGCCCTAAACCTGTCCCTTTCCCTGGCTGCTTCGTCGTGAAAAAGGGTTCGAATATCCTTTCTTGTATTGCTTTTGACATCCCATGCCCGGTATCAGTTACAGCCATCATAATGTAATCACCGGGCTTTACCTGTGCATGAGTTTTGCAGTATTCGTCATCGAGTTGACAATTTGATGTTTCAATGATTAGTTGTCCACCTTCTGGCATTGCATCCCGTGCGTTAAGACACAGATTCATCACGATTTGTTCAATCTGTACTGGGTCAGCATGGATTGTATGGATGTGCTCTTCGGGAATAAACTTCAGCTGGATATGTTCTCCGAGTGTTTTACCAAGGAGTTTCAATAAACCCTCAATCAAGTTGTTGATGTTAATATCTTGCGGAGAAAGAATTTGACGCCGTGAAAATGCTAATAATTGCCTCACCATTTGAGCCCCCTGTTGAGCAGCTTGAGTAATTCGGGTGAGATTTTCTGACAATGGATGAGAGGCACCAACCTTTTTCAAGGCAAGTTCGGCATACCCGATTATCACTCCAAGTACATTGTTAAAATCGTGTGCAATGCCTCCAGCTAGCAATGCAATAGATTCCATACGCTGCGCTGCAATCAATTGGTCCTGCAGTTTTTGAAGACGCTTCTTGTTTTCTTCCATCTCGGTGACATCATGAATAGCGATAAAGATCAAGGAAGATTCATGCTCAGCAACCACCTCCCGTGCATTCAACACCATCGTTCGTTCCCCAATCGCAGGGAACTTGCGTGTTACTACGAAATGTTCGACAACCTTATACCGAGGAAGTACATCTTTTAACAAAGCCCGAAGTTCTTCAATATCCCATTGTTTGTTCCCCAGTTCAAAGAAAGGCTTTCCGATGACTTCTGCCTCCGTTGTCCGAAACAATTTGAAAAAAGACCGGTTTGCCAGCCGGGCAACAAAATTGCAATCCAGGATGATAACCGGTTCTTCAACAGTGTCAAAAATATCCTGAAGCATACTGTGCCCTTTCATCGTTTTGTTGTGCAAATGACTTTCCGCTTAACTTTCTAGAGTGTTGGCAACGTCCGGTTGCTGCCAATCACACATTTTCTCTTTAGCAGGACGGTATAAAATGGGCACTTTTTGGAGTTTACAAAAAGTGAGTGTTATAAACGCGTTAGGTGTGGAAGGCTGCCCCCTTAATCATTCTTTTATTTCTTCATGTCGATTACTTGTCTAACGGTACGGAGCACTTCATCTGGTGAGTACGGTTTTTGAATAAAGTGCTTAGCACCTGCCTTATACATCTCCGAACTAAGACTGGGGTCGATGAACCCACTGGCAAGGATCACCTTGACACCCGGATTAAGTGCCTGAAGGTGGAGAAAGACCTCATGTCCGCCAAGTTTTGGCAAACCCATATCTATGAGAACCACTGCTATTTCCTCTTTATGCTCTGCATATTGCTTTACCGCCTCAACACCATCTTTGGCTTTGAGAACTTTGTATCCCTTGCTCTCAAGAAGAGATTGAACCAGTTCCAGAAGCAGTTCCTCGTCTTCGACAACCAGGATCGTCTCCGTTCCACCAGGCACCTCAACCCCTTCCGTGACCCCGCGACGTTCCGCTTCAAGCCCACGCTTGCTGACAGGGAAATAAAGACGGAACGTTGTCCCACGCCCAACCTCGCTCTCCACATCGATAAAGCCTTGATGCGTCTGCACAATCCCATATACCACAGCTAATCCTAAGCCTACCCCCTTCCCCACTTCTTTAGTGGTAAAAAATGGCTCGAAAATTCGGCTGAGCCTCGTTCGATCTATACCTATGCCTGTGTCTGCAACGCTGATGGCAACGTATTCTTCTGCTGTTGCCCCGGGAAATCGCTCACGCAGTTTAGCACCCTGAATGGTTGCGGTGGTAATCGAGAGAGTCCCACCAGATGGCATAGCATCACGAGCATTTACACAGAGGTTCAGGAGAGCCTGATATAACTGCCCTCGATCAGCCTGGATAGATGGAAGTCCGCCTTCAGCGGATTCAAGCTGCATAGAGAAGGAGATCATCTTGGGAAATGTTTCCCTCAGCATGTGAAACAGTTCCTCTACAACATCATTGACATTGACAGATTCAATGACCACATCGCTCTTACGCGCAAAGGTCAGCAATTGTTTAACCAGCTCCGCACCTCGCTGAACGGCTTTGCTGATTGCTTCAACACTGCGGCGAAGTTTCTCTGGCTGCGTTGTAGCCTGCTCCAGGACCGATGTGTACCCAAGGATAATCCCCAGTATATTGTTGAAATCATGTGCGATGCCACTGGCTAAGGTCCCCAAGCTCTCCATCTTCTGTGCCTGACGAAGTTGCTCCTCAAGCTTCAGTCGTTCGGTGATATCCCGAAAACTCCAAACCCGCCCGACAGTGGTACCCGCGAGCTTCTGTGGCTGGGAGTAACGTTCGAAGACACGACCATCCTTGAATTCTAAAATATCGTTACCCTCTGCCTCGGGCTGCGCATACAACTCCCTGACTTTCTTCAAAAAGGCGTCCGGCTCTTTCAACTGATCCAAAACAAATGCCAATGCTTGGTTGTCATCTCGTGATTCAATAACGGAAGCCGGAATATGCCACATGTCCACAAACTTTTGATTGAAGCTAACGATCTTCCCTTCGGTGTCGACAACAAGGATGCCATCAGCCGTCGACTCCAGCGTGGCGGTCAGCAGGGAAAGGGATCGATGCAGTGTCTCTTCCGTCCGCTTCCGCTCGCTGATGTCCTTAAGTATGACAAGGTACTCATCCTGACCTTCAAGTTTAGAATGAGAAACTAGGCAATCTACGACGGAGCCACCCTTTTTTATTACTTTCGTTTCGTAAGTACCGCCAATCCCTTTTTGGATTTCTAACCATCTATCTTGCATAAAAGCATGCATTTCCGATGGGATGAACTCCCAGAATTGTCTGTCTTTGATCTCCTCGAAAGTGTAACCAAGAATATCCGTAAGTCGCTTGTTTGCAAAGTTGAACGTTCCATCTTTTCGCACGGTGAAAATTAGGTCCATCGAACTATCCATAAGGGTTTCGAGATATTCTTTCCGCCTCCGCATTTCCTCTTCTGCCCGTTTGCGCTCGATTGCGAGGGCAACCTGGTTGCCAACTGAGGCAAAAAATTCGACGTCGTGTTCGGTATAGACATGCTCATCCTCATAGTGCTGAACCACCTGCACGCCGATTACCTCTGAAGGTGTTCGGAGAGGCACACCTAACCAGGATGGTGACGGTGTCCCAATCAACTCGACTTCGCCTCGCTCGATCAGTTGTTGAAATAGTTCCTCTGTTATCAACATTGGGCGACCTGTGCGGAATACATAGGCGGTGCAGCTCTTCTCTAACGCTTGCCGCGGCGGTGCCATATCGAACTTATCCACAAAGTACGGAAAGCTGAACAAACCCGTGTCATAGTCATATAGGGCAATGAAGTAATTCTCCGCGTAGATGACTTTCTTGAGCGCGCGGTGGATCAACTGCATCAGTTCATCGAGATTGGCTGTCATTGTAACCCCTTGGATGATCTCGGAAATGACCTGGCGCTGTAACTCCGCCCGCTTACGCTCGGTGATATCATCAATGACGAGTAGGACTTCTTCTTCTTCTTCTTCTTCTTCTTCTGCAAGACGTATTCCAGAGAGCGTAAGATTCAGTGTCAGTTCCCCTTTCCCGGGAATGGAACACGAGCACTCCAAATTACGGAACGGTACCCGTGCAGCTATTGCATCTCGGCACTCCTGCGAAAGCCCGATGGTCTGAAGCACCGTATCAACGTTTTGACCCACAACCTGCTGACGCTTGACGTTGAACAGCTCACAAAAACTTCGGTTGACGGAGAGAACTTCCGATTTCTCACTGATGACAAGCAAACCTGATGGAACCGTGGCGAGAATGTTTTCTGCGAAGCGTTTGCTATATAAGAGTTCCTTCTCCGCTCGCTTTCGTTCGGTGACGTCGCGCACGGCTACGATCATGAGGGTTCCTTCTGCCGACTCCAGCGGGCTGAGAGCAACATCAACCGGAAACTCCGTCCCGTCTTTCCGCAGCCCGTAGAGTTCAGGTCCCGTGCCCATCGGCCGAACATGCTGGGATGCCACGTAGTCAGCCCGCCCTTTTCCGTAAGCACCGTGAAAACGTTCGGGCAGTAGCATCTCCACACTTTGCCCGTATAACTCCTGCGGGCTGTAGCCAAAGAGTTTCTCAGTCTGGTCATTGACAGTAACGATTTTGCCAGCCTGATTTACAACGATGATTGCGTCAGGCATATATCTGAGCACCCTCCCGAAGTCTCTGTCTCTCTCTCTCTCTCTCTCTCTCTCTTCTGCAAGAATTATTCTTCGACTGGGACGCTTGCCAAGAAGGGTCTTCAATGCCCCGAAGGCGCACCAGTGGAAATTGAGCTTCATTGGGTATCCTCCTAACGCGGCAGAATCGCAAACAAATAGTTTAACAAATCCCGGTATCGAATGTTGAAATCCTAAATGAACGCCTTTGGTAACACCCTCTAAAGCGGGTGAAACTCGGATGGTAAGATCTAAGGTGATTATAAAAGATTTGCCGCTAAAATGCAATTCGCGGAAACCGGATCAGCCGAAGTAGGGGTTCGTTGCGTTGAAGCGGTGTTACTGCTGATCCCGCCTGGGTCGCAATGCCAGCACGCAAAAATACCAAAATCCCACAATTAACGGGACTTCATAAAGGTCGCAGCAAAAACTTTACACTGAAGGTACAAGCTTATTGCACTTAGGCAGTTCGCCGTAGTTTTCTTTGAAGTTTTTGAGAAGCTCCTTTTCACACACTCTGTAGTGTTCGGCGCGACAGAATCGCACAGAGACCTCGTACTTCTTCAGGAACTGACTGAGCTGGGCATTTTTCACCCCGTTTCCCGAATAACTTGCAATCCGCTTTCGTAGGTCACGAGAGCTTCCAATATAGATGACATCGCTCTTGTGTCTCGCATAGTTGAGTTTTATAGGAATGCTGAGTTCATACGCACCCGGCTCGGCAGGAATTCTGTTGAATTTCTTTTCTGACAATTTCATGTAACCGCTGAAGGCGATATCCTTGCCGTAGTAGTGGGCGGCTCTTTCCTTGTGATTTGGAATGTTCAGGAGTTTCCTGCAATTACAAATCGTCCGCAGCGAGAGATGAATACCGTCCTTAGATAAAAGATATTGGACCTCTTTGTCTTTCAAGGCAACCTGGCTGCTGTGGATCAACTCTTTGATGCGATAGGCATACACACGCTTCGGCGACGGGAAGAGGTCCTTCAGACACATCACCTCACCGTAAGGTGTCAGTACAAACAATTTTGGCAGCAAGCGTGAAAGCCGGCTCACGTCGAGATACTGCAGTGGATACAAGGACAAGAATTGTTTCAGCGTCAGCGGCTCCAGTTGAGCCTTATCACCTGAGAGCCAATAGCGCCGCTGATGGTGAAGAAGGCTTTTCAGAATATGGAGCGAAAACATATTTCTGGTGTTGATCCACTTCATCGAGCACACAACTTTATCATCTGTGTAACAATGCGTTGAATACATCTTGAGTAAGCGGCTATCCGAAACTCTGAAAAAGAGTTTACCCTGTCGAATTAAGACCGCCGCATAGATTTGTTTTCTTACAGGGTGAGAGTCGGTGTGAGTCGGTTGCGGTTTTTCCTGCGTTACATTTGATAGAAAAGCAAGATACTTGCCAAGCGGCATCTCCAACACTCTGGCAAGGATGATCTTGCCGATAGTTTGTTTGTCCATCAATAACCGGCATTAGCTGATCGGTTCCGTTTGAGTCCACGTTCAGAATATGTCGCCTTCGCGCTGAGGTGGCAGAGTTATCGGGACGTTGTATGGTGATGTCGATAAGATAGTTCAACACCTGGCTCTGTCCTTGACCTAATAATCATATGAGGTTTTGACAAGGTTTCCTCGTTTTACCAACTTGGACTGAGATTTCAGGATGATCTATTTCAATATGATTATACCTTTCAAGCGTTAAGTCCGCTTTCAGCAAGTCAATGGGCATCCTTTTGTTTGATATCGCTCTTACAATCGTTTTCTCATCCTGAAATCCACAACTTTCAAAGAAGTCAGCAGAGATTTGCCGGGAGTTCTTCTCCTTTCACTCTCCTGTTGCTATTCGATTTCAGTTTCATCGAACAAATAGGTCCGGTCAGCACCGCATTTCGCGTAGCACATGACCCCGGGGTCGATATCGTGTGTGAAATCAGTTTCGTACTCAGAAACTTTTCCGTCGCTGCCTCTACGTCTGAGATAAGTTTCCACTATCTCTTGCTTAAACTTTGCATCTCCACGGGAGGAGCAACAAATCTTACTTAGTGCCTTATCCGTTACTGCCTTTCCGATTTTGAGATAGCCAAGGCATTTACAATACTGGTTGCCCTATCCGAGTTTAGCAAAAGGGTAGGACGAATAGCATCATTCTGTTTCCGGAGCAGCAGAGCATTATCGCATTATTGGACCTTCGCCCTGCAGCACGCTCCCCGAGCTGCTCCCTCTGTATATAAAGAGAGAGCCGGATACGGACTTGCTGAAGAGAATATTTCTATTCTCGAAAGCGAAGTGATAAAGGCCATCCTGGGTCGCCACAAAGCTTTGTGATGTGTAGGTACCATCGACCTTCTGGTTATCAAGCACCACGCTCGAGGAAGGGTCTTGGATAGTCAGATAGATGGTGCCTGATACACTGATTCTCTTCATCATCAACTTTCCAGAGATACATCTGGCGCGGTTTTACATCCTTAAAGGCACTGATGCTTCATGAATTGAAGAAGAATGTCTTTGCGAAAATATAAGGGTATCTCCCTTATAATGCAATTCTAAGAGAAGATTTATTCCCATGCTCAGCAGCTACATTACAAAGACGCTGCCAAATACCTCTTCAAAAACTTCCCGGTGTAGCTACGCTCATTTTGTGCAACCTCCTCTGGTGTCCCCTCAGCGACGATCCATCCGCCACCGTCTCCTCCTTCGGGTCCGAGGTCGATGATCCAATCAGCAGATTTAATCACGTCCATATTATGCTCGATGACGAGAATGGAATTACCCGCCTCGATGAGATTATTGAAACATCGGAGAAGTTTTGAGACATCGTCGAAATGGAGACCCGTTGTGGGCTCATCGAAGATGAACAATTTGTGGAGTCCGCGCTTTTTCTCCGCCAAATGCGCAGCCAATTTCACACGCTGCGCCTCCCCGCCTGAGAGAGTCGTTGCAGGCTGTCCAAGACGAATGTACCCGAGCCCAACATCCTCAAGCACCTGTAGTTTCTCCGCAGCCCTTTTGCCGCGCCTCGTCAATCGGAAAAATTCAATTGCTTCACTCACAGACATGTTGAGAACATCATGAATGTTCTTCCCTTGATACTGAATTTCCAGCACATCAGCTTTGTAGCGAGTTCCCTTGCACGCTTCGCATACCAGATAGAGGTCAGCCATGAATTGCATCTCAACAAGCTGGTATCCTTCGCCCTCGCACGCATCACAACGGCCGCCGGGAACATTGAAGGAAAACGTCCCGGGTGTATAGCCACGGATTTTCGCTTGCTGGGTGCTTGCAAAAAGAGCACGGATATCATCAAAGGCACCGATATACGTGACTGGATTTGAACGAGGTGTTCGCCCAATTGGTGATTGATCTACAAGCTCAACATCATCGATCAGATGAACGCCCTCGATAGCCTGATGGCGCCCGACAGAGAATGCGTCTTCGCTGGTGCGAATGCGCGGATAGTCCGAGTCACGAGCAATGGAACGAAGTTGCTTCTTCAATCCTGCATAGAGAACTTCATGGACCAACGTGCTCTTGCCAGAACCACTAACCCCTGTCACGCAAACGAACATGTGCAGCGGGATACGAACATCGATGTTCTTCAAGTTATGCTCTGATGCCCCCCGGATGAAGATTGCATCACCATTCCCGCTCCGGCGCGCCGCAGTTAACGATCCTTTCAGAAGCGGTACTGGAATCTGTTTCTCCCCTGAAAGATACTTCCCCGTAAGCGAACGCGGATGCTTGATAATGGAATCTACTGTGCCAACTGCAACAACTTCACCCCCATGTTCTCCTGCTCCTGGACCCAGATCGACAACGATATCACTCGCTTTGATCATGTCTGCATCATGCTCGACGACGATCACGGTGTTTCCAACATCGCGGAGTGACTTCAAAATAGCAATCAGCTTGTTGTTATCCCGAGGGTGGAGTCCAACGCTTGGCTCATCAAGAACGTATAGTGCCCCGACAAGCGATGATCCGAGAGCCGTCGCAAGATTGATGCGTTGCGTCTCTCCGCCGGAAAGCGTGTTCGAAAGCCGATCGAGGGTCAAATATCCAAGACCAACATCGACAAGATATTTCAATCGCCGCCGTATCTCAAGAAGAATTTGCCGTGCAATCTCTTCTTGCATCGGTTCAAGGACAAGGGCATCGAAAAATTCCTTTGCACCATCCACACTCATTCGAACAATATCGTGGATGTTCCTTCCTCCAACATAAACATTCAAGGCTTCTCTCCTCAAACGGGAGCCACCACAGAGGTCACACGTTGTGTAGCCGCGATACCGACTGAGAAAAACCCGATACTGAACCTTGTATGCTTTTTTCTCAATCATGCGGAAGAAGCCATTGATGCCGTCAAAGTACCTATAGCCATTCATGACAACGTCCAGCTCTTCTCTCGTAAGGTCTCGAAACGGAACATCAACGCGAACGCCAGCCTCTGGAGCGATGTCAAGAAGAGCATGGAGATTTTCTCTGAACCGGGGAAAATTCCACGGTTGAATTGCCCCACTTGCAATTGACCTTGAGACATCAGGAACAACGAGATTCATATCAATGCCAACAGACCTGCCGAATCCCTGGCACTTGGGGCAAGCTCCATATGGATTGTTAAATGAAAAAAGGCGCGGTTCAGGTTCTTCGTACTTAATGCCACACGTAGCACATTCGAATTGCTGACTGAAATGTAGCATCTTGCCCTGGGCTACCAGATAGATAGTGGCATATCCCGCTCCATCCCTGAACGCTGTTTCCAATGAATCTGCAATTCTTGATCGCGATCCTTCCGGTAGCTGATCCTCTGCGTGGAAAACCAACCGGTCAACAAGAACGAAATGCTTCTCTTTGGGTGGCTTTGAGAGAGATTGTTCGTTCAAGTCAACGATATCATTGCCGACAAGGAGTCTGAAGTAACCCTTCGATTGGAGATCAGAAAGTTTTTGTTTGAACGTACGGTTTGAATCTGCGGGGAATGGGAAAAGGATATAGACTTTTTCTCCTTCGAGAACCTCGCGTTGCAATCGATCGATAGCAGTGCGCACACTGTCTTTTTGCACAATTTGACCACATCGGTGACATTTTGTAATCCCTACGCGCCCGAATAGCAATCGGAGGTAGTCATAAATTTCCGTTGACGTTCCAACAGTGGATCGTGGGTTTCGAGTGTTGGTCTTTTGCTCAATTGCAACAGCCGGGCTGATTCCCTGAATAAGATCAACATCAGGTTTATCCATCCGCTCAAGAAACTGCCTTGCATAGGCGGAAAGGCTCTCGACATACCGCCGCTGCCCCTCAGCATAGATCGTATCGAAAGCAAGACTCGACTTGCCTGAGCCGCTTACACCGGTGAAAACGATAAGCCTATTGCGAGGAAGCTCAAGGTCAATGTTTTTCAGATTGTGCACACGAGCTCCCTTGATTACGATCATTTGCTGCTTATTTATTTTTGCGCTTTTCTGGTCTGACATAGATTCATGCAACGAATCAAGATGAGGAATTGGGATGTCCACCGCTGTTGCGATTTGGCGGACTTCACAAACAATCAAATTATTTGCATAAAAGCGGAAATGCAAGGCAATTAATGCAGGACCTGAAACAATGAGCTTACGGGTGACTGCGAAGCATGAGTGCAACCGCCTGAGTTAATCTGTCCTCCGCGTGTTCGTCATTTCCATCACGGCTCTCGCCGCGCGCCTACGGCAAATTCAAAAAGAAAGTGTTCCGCCGAACGCGGACCGAGGGGCACAGCATTCGCACAAGATGAGAATGGATGGGAAGGTGCCAGTTGTCTTTTACGCGGGAGCGCTTCAGATCCCCAGGCGCCGCGTGTTTCTACAGACTTACGGGTGGAAAATTCAGTGAGCTGAGGAAGATGCCTATGATAAAGCAACCTTCAGCAGTTTCTTCCAGTACTCCAATTGTTTCCTTACCTCCTTCGTCGAAGTGCCTCCCTCAGATTGCTTCGCATTCACGCTTTGCGAAATGTCCATTGCTTGGAACGCTTGATCGTCGAGCATTGATGAGAAGTGTTTCAGCTCGTCTACTGTGAGGTCAGAGAAGGATTTTCCCGACTCAAGAGCATATCGCACGATTTCCCCGACGAGTCGATGTGCCTCACGAAATGGCATCCCTTTCTTAACTAAATGCTCAGCAAGGTCTGTTGCTGTTGTGAATCCAACGGCAGCCATCTCGCGCATGCGACCTGCGTTGAATTTCAAAGAGGCAATCATCGCCGCCATGACAATCAGAGATTGCTCAAGTGTATCGTGGGCATGAAAGAGTGGAGCCTTGTCCTCCTGCAAATCCCGGTTGTAGGCAAGGGGAAGTCCTTTCATTATTGTAAGCAGGGTGACGAGATCGCCAATGACAGAGGCACTTTTACCGCGGATAAGCTCAGCAATATCAGGATTTTTCTTCTGCGGCATGATGCTGCTGCCAGTTGCAAACGCATCAGGAATCTCAACGAAATTGAACTCCGGTGAACTCCAAAGCACAAGTTCTTCAGCAAGCCGACTGAGGTGAACCATTGCGATGGCAGCATCGCTCACGAACTCGATGAGCGCGTCGCGGTCGCTCACGGCATCAATGCTATTCTTGACGATTTCATCAAAGCCAAGTTTCTTTGCTGTGGACGATCGATCAATTGGGAGTGATGTGCCGGCAAGAGCTGCTGCCCCCAATGGAGAATGGTTTGATCTTTTCCGACAATCGAGGAACCGTTCACGATCCCGATCAAGCATTTCAACATAGGCAATCAGGTGATGTGCAAGGAGAACTGGCTGCGCGTGTTGAAGATGTGTGAACCCAGGTAGTATCGTGTTGCAATGAAGTTCCGCTTGATCAAGAAGTGCACGTTGCAAACCACGAATCGCCGAGCAAATTGAGTCTATTGCAGAACGGAGATACAGTCGCTCATCAAGAGCAATCTGATCGTTCCGGCTCCTTCCGGAGTGCAGTTTTCCAGCAACCTCGCCTATTCGGTTTTGCAGCTCCTCTTCAATAAATGTGTGGATATCCTCTGCATCACGGACAAGCAGCGTCCCGTTCTCGATCTCCATGCGAATTGCATCGAGCGCTGAGATGATGGTTCCCGCCTCATCCCTCGAAAGGATCCCCTGTGCTGCGAGCATCTCAACGTGGGCTTTGCTCCCATCGATGTCCTCTTTGTAGAACCGCTTATCGACATCAAGCGACGAGGAGAATCGGAAGGCAAGTTCTGATAGCTTGTCGCGGAATCGTGATCCCCACAGTGTCACCGCTGTTCCTCCGTTTGAGATGGGATGACTTCCTCCGCATGTCGGATGCGCGAAATTGTTTTCAGTGGCAACCCAAAGATTTTTATGAAACCCTCGGACGCTTTGTGGTCAAATGAATCCTCAGCACTGTACGTTGCCAGCGATTTATCGTAAAGAGAATATGGCGACGACCTGCCAACAACAACGACGGAGCCTTTGTAAAGCTTCATGCGCACCAATCCTGTCACATATTCTTGCGTTTTGTTAATGAAACTATCGAACGCTTCACGAAGTGGGCTGAACCACAAGCCATTATAAATCAGCGAAGCGTATTCATTCGAAACGACCTGCTTGAAATGAAAAACGAGCCTGTCAAGCGTGATTCGCTCCAGTTCCCTGTGGGCAGCATGAAGGACCGTCGCTGCAGGGGCTTCGTAAATCTCCCGCGACTTGATACCGACAAGCCGATTCTCCACAAGATCAATCCTGCCGACGCCATGCGCGCCGGCAATCTCATTCAGCGTTTCAATCAATTGCACACCGTCCATCGGGACGCCATTCAGCGCAACCGGGATTCCGGCTTCAAATTCAATCTCGACGTACCCCGGCGTTGATGGCGCACTCTCCGGCGCAGTTGTGATCTGATAGGCATCGGCTGGCGGCTCTGCCATAGGGTTCTCGAGCACTCCACATTCAACTGCAACGCCCCAGAGATTGTCGTCGATCGAGTAGGGATGTTCGACTGTTACTGCTACGGGGATGTTGTTTGCTTTTGCAAACGCCAGCTCTTCTTCACGCGACTTGAATTCCCACTCACGCAGCGGAGCAATCGCCTTCATGCTTGGATCAAGAGCTCCGATGGAAACTTCGAACCTCACCTGGTCGTTTCCCTTCCCGGTGCACCCGTGAGCGATGGCTGCTGCATTTTCTTTTCTGGCAACTTCGACAAGATGCTTCGCAAGCAACGGTCGCCCCAGCGCCGTCGCAAGGGGATATGCCCCCTCGTACAATGCTCCCGCCTTCAGCGCAGGAAACACGTAGTCGCGTACAAACTCTCCTCTCAGGTCCTCGATGTACGCTTTGCTCGCACCGGTTCTCCTTGCTTTCTCCGCAATGCTCATGAGCTCAGCTTTCTGACCGAGATTACCGGTGTATGTAATGATCTCGGAGTCGTATCGGTCTTTCAGCCATTTTACCATTACTGAAGTATCGAGTCCCCCAGAATATGCAACTACAATTCTTGGTTTCTCAGAACTTTCTGATAGGGAAGTGTTCATTTCGCTTTCACCTCTGTCATAAGTTGTTCGATGGATTCAAGTAATTGTGCAGTCCGTTTAATCGAGGTTGGTGCAACGATGATTGTATCATCACCAGCGACGGTTCCAAGGATATCATCCCAGTGGAGACTGTCGAGATACGCGGCGACGCCATGTGCACGACCCGGGAGTGTTTTAATGACCACCGCTGTTTCGTTCGCGGCAATGGAGAGAATTTCAATTCCAACGATTGTTTTCAATTTGCGTTCCTCGGTCGGAAGTGCATATCGCAATCCACGTGAGGACGGGATTCTTGCGACACCGAGTTCTTTCAAATCGCGCGATAATGTTGCCTGCGTTACACGGAGACCACGCCGACGAAGCTCACGGCTCAGTTGATCCTGTGCAGTGATCTCCATTTTGCTGATAATGTCTTTGATGAGAAATTGCCGCTGCTCTTTTTTCATGACTTCTCCGAGAACAATGGACTGAAGGCTCCGTTTGTCTCAGCGGGAATGAGTTCGGTTCCAATTCCTTCGTCTGTAAAAATTTCAAGAAGAAGCGAGTGAGGCAACCTGCCATCAATGATATGAACCTTGTTGACTCCAGCGCGAAGCGTTTCAAAGGCTGCACGGATTTTGGGAATCATACCGTCTGTGACAGTCCCTGATGCAATCAATTGATGCGCCTTCTCTTCGGTCAACGTAGGAATCAGTTTCCCATTGCTCATCACACCGGGGACGTCGCTGAGGTAGACAAGCTTTTCTGCCTTAAGCGCTGAGGCAACAGAAGCGGCTGCAAGGTCAGCATTGACGTTCAGGTGCTTCCCGTCTGAGGCAATCCCGATCGGCGCAATCACTGGCATCCAGTTCATTCTAAGGAGCTCGTGAAGTAGTTCAACGTTCACCTGCTTAATATGCCCAACGTTGCCGAGAGCATCGCGGTCTACGTACTTTGCTTTAAAGAGCGATCCGTCCACGCCGCTGATGCCAAGTGCCATACCATCATATTTGTTGATCATTGAGACAATCGATTTATTGATATTCCCCGCCAGCATCATCTCAACTATTTTCATTGTCTCATCATCGGTGTAACGCTGCCCATTGATGAAGCGCGTTGGCATGCCAAGTTTTTCAAGCATTGCAGTGATCTCCCTGCCGCCGCCATGGACAACCACAATTTTGATTCCCATTTTCTTCAGGAGAGTCACATCCTGTGCGAAACTCTCCGACGCTCCATCTCCGGCAGACTCTCCACCATTCATGGCTGAGCCGCCATACTTGATGACAAAGATTTTACCCTCGTACCGAGAGATGTAGCGGATAGCCTCAGCGAAACTTATCCTGTCTACAGCGGGAACTGATTTTTTTGAACTTTCGTACGCAGCTGACGATGGTGGCGTTTCAGAACTCAATTTTAGCTCCGATAACTTGCATTGATATAGACATATTCCTTCGAGAGATCGCACGTCCAGAATGTCGCTGTGTAACTTCCCCCATTCAGGTGAACGTTCAGTTTGACCTGGCATTTTGAGAGAGCTTGTCTGGCTGCATCCTCAGAAAAATTGAGATCGAAATTTTTACCGAGGATCCGAACATCGTCAAAGAAAATTTCTACCTGAGATGGTTCAAAATCAATCCCCGAATAGCCGATGGCGGCGAGGATTCTTCCCCAATTTGCATCTTCGCCATGAATAGCTGTTTTCACAAGATTCGAACGGGCAATTGCTGATGCCGCTTTCACTGCATCTGCTTCAGTTCGCGCCCCGCTGATATTGATCTCGATGAGCTTCGTCGCTCCTTCACCATCACGGACGATCATCTTTGCAAGTTTGATGAGGAGCCACTCCAACGCCTCCGCGAATCTATCAAGCTGAGATGATCCTACCACAAGAGGAGCATTTCCAACAGATCCATTGGCAAGTGCAATCACCATGTCGTTAGTGCTCATATCGCCATCAACGCTGATTCGGTTAAATGAGCGATTCACCGCTTGTTTCAGCACCAGCGCAAGAGCATCTTGTTCAATTGCAGCATCTGTGGTGATGAATGCAAGCATCGTCGCATGCTTCTCTTCAGGCAGAATGAGATTCGGAGCTATCATCCCGGAGCCTTTCGCCATCCCTCCAATCGTCACCACTTGATCGTCAATTGTCAGTCGGAGGGCAGCTTCTTTTGGGAATGTGTCCGTCGTCATGATTGCCTGTGCGGCATCAGTGTGGTGATCGCGCGAGAGCATTTTCACAGCCATCTCGATGCCGCGTAGGATTTTCTCCATCGGAAGAAACTGACCGATGATGCCAGTCGAAGCCAGAAGAACTTCTTCGCTCCGTATGTTGAGCCGTTTCGCTGTCTCATGTATCATCGACCATGCATCCTTGATCCCCTGCTCGCCTGTCGCTGCATTTGCATTCCCACTGTTGATAACAACGGCTCGAACCATCTGGCGTCGGCGAAGTTGTTCTCTGGAAACAACAACAGGAGCTGCTTGCACCTTGTTCGACGTGAACATCGCCGCAGCGTATGCTGGCAAATCAGAAACAATAAGCGCAACATCTTTTCTATGTCGCTTAAGCCCGCAGTGAACTCCTGCGGCACGAAAACCCCTCGGGGCAGTGACGCCCCCAACACACTCTTCGAATAACGCCGAAGCGTCATGAGGATTTAGCGTCAGTTCGTTCACGCAATCAAGCCCTCCCCTTCCGGGATACCGAACATGATGTTCATGTTTTGCACCGCTTGTCCGGCAGCCCCCTTTCCAAGATTATCAATCACAGAGATGATCACAAGTCGTCCAGCCTGATGGTCAATGGCAAAGCCAATGTCGCAGTAGTTTGTTCCCAGAACGTCCTTGATCTCTGGAATGCAACGCTGCGAAATACGCACAAATGGTGAGGAAGCATAGAAATTTCTGTACATCTCACGGAGTCCCTCTTCATTAATCTCTGCTGTCAAAGAGGCAGTAATAGTCGTGTAGATGCCTCGGTTCAGTGGGACAAGATGAGGAATGAACGTCAGCCGGACTCTCAAGCCCGTTACTGCCTCAAGAGTGTTGATGATTTCAGGGATATGCTGGTGAAAGCCAATTTTGTATGCGCGCACGTTCTCATTGACTTCTACAAAAGACATTTCAATAGCAGCGGAGCGGCCTGCACCGGAGACGCCCGAAAGAGAGTTAACAACGATCTCTTCAGGGTCAACGATCCCCGATTTCAATGCAGGGACAAGAGCCAGCAGAACGCCTGTCGGGTAACAACCTGGATTGGCTATGATCTTCGCTTTGCGAATTTCTTCTCTGTTCAATTCAGGAAGCCCATACACAGCCATCGTGAGCAATTCTTCAGCTGTATGTTTTCGACGGTAGTACTGCTCATAGAGTGATACCTCTTTTAATCGGAAATCGCCGCTGAGGTCAATGACCTTCTTCACCCTTGGGATGAGATGAGGGACAACACGCATCGCCTCACCGGACGGGAGTGCGAGGAATGCAACATCTAATTCCTCCACGCGAGGATCGCTCGCAGTGACTGAACCGTCTGGTTCCCACGGTTCAAAGACGAGCTCCGTTCTTCCATTGAAGATCGGGTAGATCTCAGCTACTTTCTTCCCAACGGTTGTCTGTGCAAACACTCTCTCCACCTTCACCAGAGGATGTCGTAGAAGAAACCGAAGCAACTCAGCCCCTGAATACCCTGACGCTCCCCAGATTGCTGCCCGAATCATATTTCTCACCTGATTCTATTTGAGGTATAATTATACACTTTTCGGAATAAATATGCAAGCAACCCTGTCATCCTACCCAGAAGCTATCGCTTCAGTAATGTTCTCGAGACCTCTGGAGGTCAACACGGCGGTGGAACGAGCAAGTCCAATTTTCAGTGAATGACTAATCTCCCGGGGGAATTTGGCTACACACACTTTTATGTCATCGTGAGTCCGCCCGAGGCGCCACTCCTCGCAATGGCACGCATCACGAAAATCGTGCCACGACCAACGCCGTGTGCGCAGAGGCTTGAGTCCGTTGCAGATGCGGATGTTGGACTTCAGAGAGTTTTCCCACAACAAAGATCCACAAACAGGTATTCCCGTAAAAGGTGGCCCCTGTCTACTTTCTGAGTGTTGGAGTATCATTGCCGCTCGGTCACCACTTAGCACCAAAGGAGGAGAGGGCTATAGTTGCATGCATCGGCGTGAGCCAGAACTAAGACACGAAAGACAAGAATTGTAGCAACCGCAAATCTCGGGGGCTAACGGAATAGGCACACCGTCAAAAATAAGGAAAACCCCTCTGCAAGATGCTGCATCCGTAATATGCCGAGAGAACATGCAAAAGGTTTTCGGACAGCAAGTGACCAACAACAGTCTAAGCAGACGGGGACAGCCTTCTGCAGACTTGCCATTACGACTTTTTGCAAATTGCCCCGGGGATGATTATGCTACCACGGCAGGAGAAATGATGACCCCACCCGAGCCCTCCCCTATGAGCAGAGGGAGATGACCTCTCCCCGTCCCTCACCCAATGGGGAGGGAGAATAAGTTCCGCGACCTCTCAGAAGAGGCTAAGGTCGCCGCAGCCACTCGCCTGCAGGCAACTGAGGCTGAGCGAAGCGAAATCCTCCTCTGGAGGAGTGAGGTCAGTCCCCTCTCCTCTGAGTAGAGGGTTAGGGTGAGGTAAATTGGCTCTTTTTCAGGAGAGAGGGTAGCACGCCAAAGGCGGGGACTTGCTTAATGCCAGCTATCCTACAGCCGCGAGGACTCTATAATGCCCGATCGGTAGGTACGCGCTGACAGCATCAACCATTCCGTCCACTCCTTGATGCCGCGCCCTGTCGTGCAAGAGGTTTCAAAAATGCGGAGAGAAGGATTCACTCGGAGTGCAAATTCCCTTGCCTCATCAAGATTGTATGCCAGGAAAGGGAGAAGATCAACTTTGTTCATCACGAGAACCTGCGATTTCCGGAACATCGCCGGATATTTGATTGGCTTATCTTCCCCTTCAGTTACGCTCATCACCACAACGCGGAGATGCTCGCCCAGATCGTAAGATGCGGGGCAAACGAGATTACCAACATTTTCTATGAACAGAAGGTCAACCTGATCCAGGTCGAGCTGCTGGAGGGCGTCCTGTATCATTCTGGCTTCGAGGTGGCAGGTTCCGCTGGTGACAATTTGAACAACTGGAACATCAAGTGCGGCAATTCGTTGCGCATCCCGATTTGTCTGAACATCCCCTTCAATCACAGCAACACGAAGGTGTTCCCGAAGCAATGCAAGAGACTGTTCAAGGAGACTTGTCTTCCCAGAACCGGGTGAGCTCACCAGCGTAACAACAAATACATTATGGGCGTCGAATCGCTGCCGATTTTCTTCCGCAAGCTCATTATTCTTCTTGAGAATTTTCTGCTCAATTGTTATAACAGTTCCCATCCTCCACCTCTAAACTTACAATATCCAGTTCATCACCGTTTTTATAAGAAAGCGCTTGTGCACCGCATACCGGACACACTATCTCAAGCTCTGAAAATTTCGAGTCGCTCCCGCATACCTCGCAATGGGCTCGAAGTGGCTCAAGCGAGATCTCAAGTTCAGCCTGTGCACAAACTGTATTTTCCCGCATGATCTCAAAGTAAAACTGCATCGCATCAGGACTCACTCCCGTAAGCACACCAACACGAACATTAATCCTCTGCACCCGCTTGCCATCAGACACATGCTGGCAAGCAAACGTGAGGAGACTTTCAACAATCGAAGCTTCATGCATGCTTCTTCTCTTGCAGCGCACCAAATTCAACGATAGCAATTTCTCTCACAATATCCAACAACTTTGAACTCAGTTCATTACTTAAACGCTCTGAGAAGCCTTCAGGTTCTCGGATGACAATGCCATAAACTGAAATCTCGTCCGGTACGCCAAGGTGCATCATCCTTGCAAGCGACAATGCGGCATCAAAGCCACCGGTGTGTACGCTCAAAGGAGAGCGGCCTATTGACGCCGACACTTCAATCTTTTTCACCGATCCAATCGCTTCCTCATCATTCACAAGTCCGTCAACGATGATCACTCGCTTGTACCCGACGATGCGTTCAGTAAGCTCAAAGTTGGAAACGGAAAGCTCAAGGAAGTCGATAGGTTCATTATCTTTGATCATCTCATATAATTGTCGAGCTACAATGATCCCGATTGCGTCGTCGCCGTGATAAGGATTGCCAAGACCCACGATGAGCGTGCCTGTGTTCATGGAGTCGTGCAGGAACACGGGGAATGTGGAAGAGGGATTGCTATTCTCGTCGCCGAGATGTGAGGAGCGTTCCATCTGAATCGAAGACCTGAACTTCGAGTGGCATTTTCCCGGGAAGGGTGTGTGTGGCACATGCGAAGCACGGATCATAGGCACGGAACGCCATTTCGATTCGATTGAGGATGCCGTCAGTGATTTCAGCTCCTCGTTTGATGAGACCGAAGGCAGCTTTTCGAATTGACATGGCGATGGCAGCATGATTGTTTGTTGTGCCTACAATGAGGTTCACCTTCTGGAGAATCCCGCGTTCATCCGTCACATAATGATGGTAGAGGGTCCCGCGCGGTGCTTCCACACATCCCACACCTTCCGTCGGAGTTTCCGTCGGCAATGTCCTCACCTCCGGACTCAAGATCTCTTCATCCTCAGCTAATTCCAGCGCTCTCTCAGCAGCGTACATGATCTCGATCACCCTTGCCCAGTGGGTAGCAAGGGTTTGATGCACGGGCTTGCTCCCAAGGGTGGAGTACATTCGCTCATACTCCTCTTGAGCCATCGGAGTCGCCATTCCATCAGCAGCGTTGAGCCGAGAGAGTGGCGTTGCACGGTAGACACCAGAGTCTTTTCCGTCGACAAGCCCTTTCCACCCAACGTGTTTCAGGAACGGGAATTTCAAGTACGTCCACGGTTCGACATGTTCTTCGAGCACACCAAGATAATCGCGCGGATGGAATTTCACAAACTCATTGCCTTCCGGGTCGACGACGCGTATCATGCCGTCATAGAAATTCACTTTATTGTTTACATCCACCGTACCCATCGAATACGTTTGATGAGTGTACGTATCACTCAGAATCATGTCAACATATTCTTTGTCTTTCAAGACAACGTAGTTCACAATCCCCAGGGAGAATTTTGCAAATTCGACAAAGTACTTTGCGTGTTCAATAATTTCATCGCGTTCTTCCTTTGTCAAAGGTTTGGCAACTCCACCCGGCAGTGCTGCGACCGGATGGACTGCTTTCCCCCCGATGATGGAAATCACCCGTTGAGCGCGTTTGCGGAGTTCAATAACTTTACCTCCAGCCTCCAGTCCAACTTTCTTGATAACGCCGAGGATATTCCGCTCTGCAGGGGGTGCGTCGGGACCAACTACGAAGTCAGGACCTCCTAAGGCATAGAAGTGGAGCGTATGATCACTGACGAAAAAAGCGGAGTAGAGGAGTTCACGAAGTTTCTTCGCTGCAGGTGGTGGTTCAACGTGGTAGACAGCATCACATGCTTTTGCACTTGCCATGTGATGCGCTGAGGGGCATACCCCGCAGATGCGCGTTGTGATGCGCGGCATTTCCTCCACAGGTCTGCCCACGCAAAAACGTTCAAATCCGCGAAGCTCGGGTACCTGGAAGTAACAGTTACCAACTTCGCCATCGTCGTTCAGAAAAATGACGATCTTGCCATGGCCCTCAAGGCGTGTGATCGGGTCTATCTTGATAACTTCCATCAGAATTTCCTCCTCAGACGTTGAACACAGCCTCAGCGCAATTGCTTTCGTCGAAGCATAGAATCTGGTAAACTGAAGCGATAAAATGTCCCAACAGGGTCAGCGATTTGATCAAGGATACGGTTGATCTCGCCCGGGTCCTGCGAGTCAATGACGCTGCTGAGTGCGCTGATCATTTTCATTCCTTGATCAACTACATTAGGAGCGGGACCGTAGCATCCTCGGCAGGGCATATTTGCCTTTACACAAAGAGCGCCGCATCCGCTGCGTGTAGCAGGTCCCATACAAATGATCCCCTGATCGAGTAGACATTCATCTTGCTTAGGTTCAATTTCCAGCGGACGATAAAATCGCTTGAGACGCTTCTCCTTCCGCACCCTTGGACATTCATCGCAGCATGTTTTCTCCCCTGCTCCAATGACCGAGCCCGGTGGTGGAAGCTCCTTCCCTTGCATGATGAGCGACATCACTGCGATAATTTGCGGTGCTTGGGGAGGACATCCTGGAATTGAATAATCGACAGGAACCACCTGAGCCAATGTACGAACGGTGTCATAGAACTCCGGAATCTCAAGCTCTCCTTCCGGTACACTCACATGTGTCCTCGGACGAACCGTATCAGTGTTGACTGTTGATGGGGACTCGCTGTAAACCCACTGAAAGATTTCCTCCCGCGTCGTGAGATTCGCAAGTCCCGGGATGCATCCTTCAGCTGCGCATGATCCAAAAGCAACAAGGACTTTTGATTTCTCCCTCAGCAAACGCGCCATAGCTTCGTTCTCACTCGTGCGAATTGCCCCATTGAAAAGGCAAAGGTCGATGCTCTTCTCCGGCATCGCTTCAACATCCTTGTATTTGAAATCCATCGCACAGGGCCAGAACACGATGTCGAAGAAACTTGCAACGTCCAGAATTTTTTCTTCAATATCCAGGACAGCGATCTCACAGCCGCCACAGCTCGCCGCCCAATACAAAGCAAGTTTCGGTTTGCTCATAATGCAACCCCCTGTTGAATTGTCCCATTCAATCCCGGCGATAGTTGGTATGCTTCATTTTCTTGTTCTGTCCCGAGCGGTTGAAGAATAACGTCGGCACGAAGTTCCAGCGGACCAAGACGCCGAACTTCTTCAGTAAATTCTGTTGAAACTCGTGCGAACTTCTCCCCTTCACTTGCCGAGATCCATTCCAGCCGAAGCCTCCGCTCGTCGATGCCAAACTCTGCGAGAATCCGTTTCAGCATCAGAATGCGGCGCAGTGCTTTGAAATTGCCTTCCTGATAGTGGCAATCCCCAGGATGACAACCAGCAACAAGAACCCCATCAGCACCGAGCTGGAACGCACGGACGATGAAAGATGGGTCAACTCTCCCACTACACATCACACGGATGATGCGGATATTGGGAGCCGACTTCAGTCTGCTCACGCCTGCCAGATCCGCTCCAGAGTATGCGCACCAGTTGCAGAGAAATCCTACGATACGAGGTTCAAATTCTTCGTGATTCGTTTTCATTGCCGTGGTTCTCCACGTTCAATCAATCTCAAACTGTTAGAAAATTCAAATTGCGAGAATACCCTCAATCTCCGCATAAATCTGCTTGTCACTGAAGCCAAAGCCTGTGATAGCACCGGCAGGGCACGCTGCCACACAAGTCCCGCAGCCTTTGCAAAGAGCGGAATTCACTTTCGACACCTTCTTCTCTTCGAGATATTCGATCGCATTGTATGGGCAGAGGGCGTTGCAGATACGGCAGCCGCTGCAATGTTCTTCATCGATTTCCGCTCGTATGGGATCAATTTCAACAACCCCCTTTGAAATAGTCGCGAGCATCCGCGCTGCAGCAGCGCTCGCCTGCGCAACAGTGTCAGGAATATCTTTCGGTCCCTGCGCACATCCTGCAACGAAAATCCCATCGGTCGACGTTGCAACAGGATCAAGCTTGGGATGGCGTTCGAGGAAAAAGCCATCAGGACTGCGGCTAATCCCGAACAACCGCCGAACTTCTTCAGCATCATGCCGAGGCTCGATAGCGCTGCAGAGAATCACCATGTCCACAGGAATTTCACGAAATCTTCCAATCAGCGTGTCCTCACAGCGAACAAGTAGCGTTCCCTCATCTTGTTTCGACCAGCCCATCTGGACAACTTCCGCAACCTTGCCCCGAATGACATTGACCCCCTCATTCAGAATTCGTGAATAGAATTCTTCGTATCCTTTCCCAAAAGCTCGCATGTCAATATAGAAATTGTATACCTCAGCGTTTGTCCGGTCCTTGACCAGATGCGCAAACTTCAAAGCATACATGCAGCACACACGAGAACAATAGCGATGGTAGTTTTCATCCCGAGATCCAACACAGTGAATGATCGCAACCGCTCGCGGTTCCTTTCCATTCTTTAGAATAACTTTTCCACCGGTCGGACCAGTTGAAGAGAGCATTCGTTCAAACTCTAATGCTGTGTACACATTTTCAAGACGTCCGTACCCATACTGCGCTAACTGGGAAGCATCGAAAAGTGTATACCCTGTTGCCACAAGAATCTGTCCAACATCGATCTTCATTATCTCATCTTTCATGAGATGGTCAATTGCTTTCGGCTCGCAGACCCGGACACATTCAAAGCACTCAACGCAGACCCCGCAATTCAAACAGCGACTTGCCTCTTGAACGGCTTCCTCTTCAGTAAAGCCTAACTCAACCTCTCGAAAATCGTGTTTTCGATCCTCTGGAGGGAGCTTCCTCATTCCCACTCGAGCCTTTTTAGGGATATCCTTATACAGCGGAGCGTAGGAGTGCGGACGGAACGACTCCCCTCGTCGATACCGAGGTTCGACCATATGCGTTGTGTAATTTTCCAACGGCTCACCGCGGAGATATTTGTGAATTGACTCGGCAGCCCTTTTCCCCATCCCCATGGCTGCGATAACAGTTGCCGGACCCAAGCAGGCGTCGCCCCCTGCAAAAACCCCCTTCACTGAAGTTTCAAGTGTTTCAGCATTGACTTGAATCGTACCGTCGCGAGATATTGCCAATCCATCAGCAGCTCTTGCAAACGATTCAGAGTCAGGCCTCTGTCCAATTGCAACAATCACACTATCAAAGTCAAGTTCGAAGTCCGAACCGTGAATGGGAATCGGTCTGCGTCTACCGCTTGCATCGGGTTCACCGAGCATCATCCTGATGCAGCGAAGACCACGCACCTGCTCATGATCGCCGAGTAGAACCTCTGCAGGTGCGGTGAGGTATGCGATGGAGACCCCCTCAGCTTCAGCATCCTCGATTTCTTCTGGAAGCGCCGGCATCTCTGCACGGGTCCTTCGGTAAAGAATCGTCACATGGGAGGCACCCATCCGAAGAGCTGTGCGTGCACAATCAATTGCAGTGTTTCCGCCGCCAATAATCGCAACACGCCGACCAAGGGGTTGCGGTATTCCTAAGGCAACCTTCCGAAGATATTCGACGCCCTGAAATACACCGCGAGCCTCTTCTCCAGGAACGCCAAGTTCGATCCCTTTGTGAGCTCCCGTCGCTATGAACACTGATTTGTAACCCTGGGCAAAAAGTTCCTTCAGAGTGAAATCCTTTCCTAACCTTTTATCGGTCAGAATTCGCACTCCCATCCGCTTAATATAATCGATCTCGAAATTCAGCAATCGCTTCGGAAGCCGATATTCAGGAATGCCCACCGCGAGCATTCCACCAGGAACCGGAAGAGCCTCAAAAATCGTCACGGGATAACCCCGTAGCGCAAGATCATGGGCACAGGCGAGTCCTGCTGGTCCAGCGCCGACAATTGCCACTTTCTCATCATGCTTCTCAGTTGGCTTGGGGGGTTCAATTTCAAAGGAGTGAGACATCTCCCAGTCCGTGGCGAACCGCTTCAGATGCTGGATTGCAAGGGGTCTATCAACAAGGCCACGGTTACACTCTGTCTCGCATGGGTGGTAACATACCCTCCCGCAAACTACCGGAAGAGGGTTTTTCGAGCGAATAAGACGTACTGCCTGTTCAAACTTTTTCTCCCGAATTAACGCAATATATCCCGCGGCCTCTTGTCCTATCGGACATGCCTCTTTGCACGGAGGCCTCTCTTGCTTGTCAATCACATACGTGTTCGGAACAGCCTGCGGAAATGCTTTATGAATCGCTGTTCGCACTGAGCGAAATTCATCAAACCAATTCGGGACTTCAACAGGACAGGCTTTCGCACACTCGCCACATGATGTGCACTTGTCTGTAACATATCGGGCTTTCTTATGAACAGTAACAGTGAAATTCCCGATGTATCCGTCGACCTTGACTACATCGCTGAGCGTGAGGAGGTGAATGTTCTTCCGATGAGAGACGGAAACCATCTTTGGGGTGAGAATGCAGGAAGCGCAATCGAGGGTTGGGAATGTTTTGTCGAACTTCGCCATTTGTCCGCCAATCGTTGATTCTCGTTCCACGAGGTAGACTTCTCTCCCAGATTCAGCAATTTCCAGTGCTGCCTGAATTCCTGCAATGCCTGCTCCGAGAATAAGCACGTTTGGATTTACAGGAGCGAGCATTGGCTCCAAGGGCTGCTGGAATGCCACACGCCGCACAGCAGCCCCAATGAGCGCTTTTGCTTTTGTGGTTGCCGCCTCCCGCTCGTCGTGAATCCATGAACACTGCTCACGGATGTTCGCCATCTGGAAAAGATATCGATTCAGTCCAGCCGACTCACAGGTACGCCGAAATGTGAGCTCATGCATCTGCGGAGAACACGCTGCCACAACGACTCGATTGAGCTTAAAGTTTGCAATATCATCGCGAATCATCTGCTGCCCGGGGTCAGAGCACATGAATTTATAATCGCGCGCAACTACTACATTTGGCAATGTGGCTGCGTAATCTCGAACAGCCCCGACATCAACGGTCTGTGCGATATTCACACCGCAGTGGCAGATATAAGCGCCAATCCGAATCTGGCCATTTTCTTTCATGATTCAATCTCCTCAGCAGATTTCATCCCGCGTCTGGCGGGACTCCTTGACCTGAAACGATGACTTCGTTGAGAGTGGCTCTCCAAGTGGAATGAAATTCCTTTGCAAACCCAACTCCCTCTCTGAACATCCAAGCGCGATGCCGAGCAACTGAGTGAAGAAAATCACCGGAATCCGGTATGATGTTTGAAACTTTTTGTTGACACGATTCTGGTATGCTTCAAGGTTGATCTGGCACATAGGACAGGTCGTGACAATACATTGTGCACCATTTTCAACAGCACAGTCAAGAATGTCTTTCACTAACTGAAGAGCGACATCGGGGAACGTTGTCATCAGCATCCCGCCGCAGCAGCGCGTCTTAAGAGGGAAATAGACACTCACTGCTCCAAGTTTCTCAAAAAGTGTGTCCATTGTGGTCGGGAACTCCCGATCATCAAAGCCCCTCTCCGGACGCACAATCTGACATCCATAGTACGGAGCGAATATAACCCCCTCCAGACTCCGCTTCGCAGCGAGGGAAATCACTTCAACTCCAACATCGTTCACAAGAACATCAAGAGGATGACGAATGTTAACGGTCAGGTCGTATGAAAGTCCTGCCTCAGCAAGGATGCGATCAACCTTTGCTTTCAGCTCAGGGTTTTCTCGTAGAAACCGGTTTGTCTTTAAAAGAACAGTATAACACGCGCTGCATGGAGCAATAAGGTCCCTGAATCCGTTTTGCCTTGCAAGCGCCAGATTCCTCGCTGAAATAGCGAGCGATACAGTCTCGTCGACACTCATGTACATCGTGGCGCCACAGCAGTTCCAGTCAGGAAGTTCGGTTAGCTTCAGCCCCAGGGCTCTAAACACAGCCCGAAGGCTTTCGTCGTATTGTCTCGATGATGTTTCAAGACTGCATCCCGGATAGTACAAGTATTCCATTGTTTTGTCTCCAAAAACTCCGCCTGAGGCGGGCTTAAACGATCAACGTTGCGGAATCATCCTACCGCACGGTATCCCACCATCTCTTCAGCATATTCAGCCTCTCCCTTTTCACGAGGGAGCTCAAGAGCTTTCGAGGCGTCAAGCATTTTCCTGATAGCCTTCACTTCTTTGATCCTCGTAGGGAACAAGGAGGCTCTCCCTTTTCTGAGCATTCGTAATCCCAATGGAAGAAGACGGAGGAGCTCGAACGGCTTTTGCCTGAGGTAATACCGTATGAGAAGCAGCACCTCGCTGTTCCGACCGTAGCGGTTCACAATATGAATGAAATTCCGCGACAAAAGATACACAGGGAACCGATCAGGGTAGAGATGTGAATCCATTGCTGTCCGTTTCAAAGCGTAGAGAATATCCGTGATCTTAATTGCCTGCGGACAACGCGTGGTGCACATATAACATGAAGCACAAATCCAGATAGTTCTGCTTCGAAGAATCTTCTCAATTTCTCCAGCACGGAACAGGGCAATTACCATCCTCGGAGAAATATCCATCGCATAACTCACAGGACAGCTCCCTGTACACGTGCCACATTGAAGGCACCGCTTGATTCGGTCACCCCCGGGTACAAACTTCACCTGCTCAAGGAATGTTCTTCGCAGCTCCCGCTCCGTTAGCGGCAATGCACCCGGAACCCGATTGCGATCATTCATAACTCCTCCGTCTGTATAGCCTCAAAAATATTCGTGCTCATAGCGAAAGCCGTATACTTCAAATGCTCAACTCTCATGTTTACGAAATTCCGGTTTCCACGATTCCACGATCCCCTCATAATAGCGCGGATAGCGAATCACCATTTCATATTCAGCACTCAGTGCCATTTGATGGGAGAATTCCCAGTCAGCGAGGAAATTAAACATTGCCTTCCCTGTGAGATCAGTCGCCTTCAGCGCCGCCTCGAGATAAAATTCACGTGACTTCCGCTCCTGCTCTATCGCACAGGAGAGAATATCTCTGACTGATAGTTGATCCCGTTCAGTCTTACAAGAAATTTCCTTTGGCAATTGTGATGGCGGAAGGAGAAGAGGCACGTCGGGAAACTGCTTCTTATACATCTCTTCAAGAATTCGTTTGTGTTGAAGTTCCTCTTTTGCTAATAGTTCAATTTTTTGCCGCAGAAGCTCATTGCCAACTCTGAGTGCCAGGTCTGAATAGACTTCCGACGCATCCTGCTCAGCACGGATAGCAACACCGAGCGCTTCTAAGGCCGTCAGCTCCTCGATACCCATCACTCCCCCATTACTTTTGCGTTAATGAAAGTCTGATGATGCGTTTTATTTTTCTGACTGATCGAACCTGCGAGTAGCACTTTTTCAATAGTCAGACCGACGCCGGTAGAGAACGACACAAGAAATATGCCATCTTCTCAACTGGCGAAATCGGGGAAAATAGCAATAATATAGGAGGGAAATGAATAGAGAGGGTTGTAGAAATTTTCAAAACTGCCAGGGAAAAGAACCAAAGTTGCAAAATTCAACAATATGAGGTACAAAGTCCGGCCGGACACGACAGACGCTGGCATGAGCTCACGACGAAGCCTCACACAGCCGGAAGCAATTCCCGCCATGTTTCCCTATAAGGAGACGGAACTGCCACGCCACCGCCTGCACCATCTGTCATTGCGAGGAGTCCCGATTTATCGGCGCGACGAAGCAATCCCCTCGAGACTACGCGCTGGTTTTCTCCACCGCGAGCGCTATCGCTTGGAGATTGCTTCGTCGTGTCGCCTTCGGCGACTCTCCTCGCAATGACACGTGGGCACTTAGCCGCCATTCGCAATGACACAAGTGAGAACACCGCGGGATCCGCTGACCTCACCCTAACCCTCTCCTGAGAGGAGAGGGAACTTATTCTCCCTCCCCTTTGGGGGAGGGATGGGGAGAGGTCATTTCCCTCCCCTCATGGGGGAAGTCCGCCTTCAGTGGAGCCGCCTCTGGCGGAGCTGGGCGTCATCCCTCCGAAGGTGAAGCGACGACGCCGTAAGCATCTGCAGAAGAGATGCCAGCTCACTTCAGTATCCCTTCGTCATGCCGTGCCCCGAGACGGCATCCAGTAACCATCCTTTCGTCATGCCGTGCTTTGACACGGCATCCAGTGGTGTGCAAGTTGATTGTTATCCTGCCTTCGGCGGATAGCCAAATCCGCCGAAGGCGGAGTGCACTTGGATTCCCACTGGAGTTTATCCCGCCGAAAGGCGGGACGGGAATGACAAGGACGGGACGCGAATGGCAGATGCTGGACAGGAGTGGCGGATAAACCCGATGCCTTGGCTTCTCTGTCTCACACAGTGGGCGCCCACTTCGGCGGGCTCGCAATGACAGCTTTCTAGATCGGGATTTGAGCGGCAATTTTCTCCAGGAAAGTAACCAAGGGAATCTTCTCGAAATCGTAACACACGAATCAATCACCACCACTTCAGTATCCCTTCGTCATGCCGTGCCCTGACACGGCATCCAGTCACCGTCCTTTCGTCATGCCGTGCCCTGACACGGCATCCAGTGGTGCGCAAGTTGATTGTTATCCTGCCTTCGGCGGATAGCCAAATCCGCCGAACGGCGGGACGGGAATGACAAGGGTAGGACGGGAATGACCATGGGCAAATCGTGACTTGCCGATACACTCCGCCAAAAGCGGATGAAGCAATCCCCTCGAGACTATGCACTGGTTTTCTCCACCGCGTGCGGTATCACTTGGAGATTGCTTCGTCGTGTCGCCCTCGGCGACTCTCCTCGCAATGACACAAGTGAGAAGCCGGCGGGATCCGCTGACCTCACCCTAACCCTCTCCTGAGAGGAGAGGGAACTTATTCTCCCTCCCCTTTGGGGGAGGGATGGGGAGAGGTCATCACCCTCCCCTTACAGGGGAGGCTGGGTTGGGGTCATTCCTTTACACACTTGATGAACCTTCCTTCTTTCCAGCGCGAGGCGGCTTCTTTGTCACATCGGCTGCAACGCCTGTCATTGCGAGCACAGGCGCCGAGAAATCCCTTCGTCGTACCGCCTGCAACCGGACAAAGTACGCGCATAAGCCTCTGGGGGATTGTCGCGATGGCGCAGGCATCCCTCACCCTCTCGCGGCCTCACGCTGGAGTCTTACCATGGAATTCTATTTATCTTTTGGTGTGCTTGTCGATTCGAGCTGCTGGAAAGGATCAGGGGTGATGCGCGCATAGAACTGATCCTCAGTCAGACTTTCATTCCTCGCGGACGTTACAAGGTCAATGAGTTCCTCCTCTCTACTGTACACACAATAAATGTACTGGCGGATGTTTGTCCTTTCGACATAATTATCCGGCAACTGATCGGAAGCACCACGTTCCCCCAAATGGGAGATTTTATCAGGGAAGATTTACCTGCTCTAAAAACCTTACACTGTCCAAAAACAGCAATTCTTCTCCATCAGAGCAAAGGGGTCCTTCAAACCCTTTTCGCACCCACTATGCGGGACTCTTCCCGCTTAGCGCTTTTGCGACCGCTTCTGCACGCGAATGGACATGAAGCTTTTCATAAATGTTCTTGATATGCTGCCGTACCGTCTCAATGCTTATGGACAGTTGCGTTGCGATTGTCCGCCCGGTGGCACCTTCCACAAGGAGTTCAAGAATCTGTTGTTCACGCTTTGTGAGCTCGCCTCTCGGTATAACTCGGGATGGTGTTGCGAATGACTGCACAACTTTACGTGCAATCTTCATCGACATTGGAGCACCGCCGGCGGCAACCTCACGAACAGCTTCAATGAGACGTTGCGGTGGCGTTGATTTTAAAAGGTACCCACAAGCACCAGCACAGAGCGATTCAAAGATCTTTTCGTCGTCTTCATAGACTGTGAGCATGACTATATCAATCACCGGGTAGCGGTGCTTAAGAACACCCACCCCTTCAATCCCGCTCATTCCGGGAAGACTAATATCCATGAGCACTACAGTGGGAAGTTCATCATCGATTTTGGGAAAAGCTTCTTCGCACGATGCTGCAGTTCCAACAACTTCAAAATCAGGTGCCTCAGAGAAAAGCCTTGTCAGCATCTCCCTGGTTCCTTCGTGGTCTTCAATAATGAAAAGGCGAATCACTGCTTTCTCTTTCTTGCAAGTTACGAGGAAGCAACCCGTCCGACGCTTCGTTCAGCGGGTCAGTGATTCTTAACCTACGACATTTGTCCTATCAATGTCAATACCGCAAATGGGGGATTTTTAATTGGATGGCGATAACCGTTCCGCCTCCTTCGCGAGGTAGGACGGTGACTGAGCCTCCAAGCGACTCTGCGCGGTTCTTCATGTTTTTCAACCCACGACCTTCAGATCTGGGAATTGCTGGAACTCCAATTCCGTTGTCTGAAATCTTTAATTCCAAGGTGGAATCACAAATTCTCCCTTCTATCCACAGCTCAGTCCCGCCCGAATGCAGCACAGCATTGTGAACCGCTTCCTTCATCAGCAAGAGCAAATTCCTACGATGCTGAGGAGAAACATGCATCTCTCGACACTCAGGTGGAAAGGAGCAATGAAACGCCATCCCTCGCATCTCACACAGTTCCGAGGCAAAATCGCAGATCCGCAATATGACGTTCTCCAATAGATCACTTTTCGCATCAATCACCCAGATGATGTCACCAATTCCCTCGACCAAAGAGCGGGCTGATTCGCTTATACGAGCAAGGAGCTCAACAGCCCCTGAAAGGTTCTTCGATACCTCTGCCCGGGCGATTTCGCTCATCATCGCAATGTGTGAAAGCCCCGCTCCAATTTCGTCGTGGAGGTCGCTCGCAATAGCAGCCCGCATGCGCTGAATGGCAAGAAGATGACGCACACGATAGAAAACCAGCCCACCGATAACTGATAGAACAGCAGCAACAATAAGAGCGATGAACCATGGTTCCCGTGCCAAGGGTCGAGCGATACTGAAACGGAACTCGGCGTGACGCTGACTCCATACACCTCGTGCATTCTGAGCACGAACTTTGAATGCATACGTGCCCGGGGCAAGATTTGAGTAACGAACAAACGTTTCCGTTGTGGGTGAGCTCCAGGATTGATCAAGTCCCACAAGCATATAGGAGTATCGAATCGCGCCTCGATTCCGGAAACTTAGGGCTGCAAAATGGAAACCAACGGAATTTTCTCGCGGCTCAAGATGCATCTCCTGATTCCTCGCGAGAGGAATCTCTCGCCCTGCAACAGCAATCTCTTTTATGAGTACACGAAGGGGACGAATTGCCAGCGAATCGAAAGACTGTTCATGAGCAGAAGGTTCGGCTTGAAAACGGAGCAGACCAACAGATGTTCCAAACCAGATAGTTCCATTTTGATCGACGAAACTGCAATGGGTGAAATCACCAACAATGCCATTGGAAAAGTGACGTATGACTGTATCATCATACCAATCAACTCCACGAGTTGTCCCGATCCAGACGTTTCCAGATCGGTCCTCAGACAAAGCAAACACGCTATTGCTCGAAAGACCATCTCTATCAGTAAAACGAGTAACCTTGAAGCTCTCTTTGGAAGTCCGTTCAACGTAGTATGCACCATCATAGCGTGTTCCAAACCAGATTCTCCCTTTCCGGTCTTCAAGAATCGCACATACATCTGGGAAAAATCCGTGCGCGTGATCGAAACTCGAAATCACATTTGCTTTAGCAGGAGAAGTTTTTGATTCACTGTGAATCCTAACAACCTCCGAATGTGTTCCAATCCATATGTCTCCTTCACGATCAAAGAACACTCGCCATGGTGAACCTTTGAATTCTTTTCCGGCGGTAAATCGTCTAACTGTACGCAAGTGATAATCCGACGTCAATCTTGCAACCTGAATTCCTGAGGGATGGACAAGCCAGATGTTGCCATTCTTATCAACATTGATGCTCGTCACCCATTCTACATCCATGCCTTCGCTTTGTGAGAAGGTACGGATCTGTGGAGGGTGATTCTTCTCAACTTTCACAAAGGCAGCACCGTGCATGCCTGCAAACCAAACTCCATCATGCACAGAGTCAAATGCTGCAAACCAGATAGGCAAGATCCTCGTAAGCTTCAGGTCAACAAATGGGGTGAAGCGCTCATCTTCAAAGACCCCGATGCCCTCCTTTCCGCCGATCCACAGTCGTCCTTTTCGATCACCAGCGATCGCTAGCACGATGACGGGATTGCCCGGCATACTGGTTGCATAAAGGACAAAGTACTCTGGCTCCAGTTTGCACAACCCTCCCAGTGTGCCAACCCAGAGGTCACCTTCTGAATCCCTCAGGAGAGCTGTCACGTAGTTATCAACAAGGCCGTTCTCTCGTCCGTAAACATGGAGAATCTTTCCGCTCGGCGACAAGCGGCACAGCCCTGCGCTTGTGCCGCACCAGAGTGTCCCATCAGGATCACGCAAAAGCGCTGTGACTGCATTTGATGGCAACCCATCATTCGCCGTGAAATGAGAAACTTTCTTTCTATTAACGACGAGAAATAAACCACTATCTGTTCCAACCCAAAACGTATCCGCTGAAGCGAAAAGCATCGCAAAAGGAGAAAACCGTGGTGGGAACTTGTGCGCAAAAACAGGCTTCCGGACTTCCCCTCGTTCAGTCACTTCAAAGAGCCCCCGTGAGAACGTCATCGCATACACTGTTCCTGCCGAGTCCTCGGCGAAGGCATAAACACCATCTCCGAGCCGCGGTTGATCTGGAAGCATCTGAATTGTACATCCCCGCAGAACGCAAAGAACCGACGTATCACTTCCAAGCATAATGGTCTTGGTTTTGAGACCAACATGAATTGCATTGACAGCATCAAGGGCATGATGTCCTGTTCTGAAAAGAGAAGGGGGTACGTCAAACCTTCCGTCACGAAATACTGCTACACCAGCACCGTTCGTTGCGACGAGAACATTCCCCTCAGCGTCTTCAGCAATGCTGTTGATCACGTTATTTGGAAGCCCATTCTGTGTTGTAAGATTTGTGAACCCGTCGCCATCAAAGATACTCGAGCCATCCAGTGTTGCTATCCACAAAAAACCGCGGGAGTCTTGATAGAGATAGCGGATTGAATTTTGCGCCAGCCCATTTACGGTTGTGTAAGTCTCAAACGGAAGACGCTGAGCAAAAAGATCAGAAGAGGAAATTGGGAAGATAAGAAGGGAGATGAGCGCCGCTCTAAGGGATCGAATCGAAAATCTCATCCTCTCTCCATTAAAGAAGCATTATGCGAGATGAGCCCGGTTCACTCACCTTCCGCCAATCGGCTGATGGCTTTTGATAACTCTATTAATGTGAAAGGCTTTCGGAGAAACGGAAGCCGACCATCAACGAAAAGTTGCTCCATCGATGCGTCTGCTGCAAATCCGCTTATGAAAAGAACCTTTGCCTGCGGATTAATTTCACGGATACGCCGGAACGCCTCAATGCCATTCATCCGCGGCATGATGATATCGAGCACAACAACATCGACCTCATTTCGATGCTCTTCATAAAGCGCAACCGCTTCCACACCATCGTTAGCAGTGAATACTTTGTATCCGAGGTCCCGAAGTCCGATAGAGAATATCTCGCGGTTCGCTTCCTCATCGTCGACAAGGAGTACAGTCTCACGAGCAGAAACATGTGGGATACTCTCGCGCAACGGTACCGTGGTTTTAGCTTCTTCTTCCGCCGCCGGGAAATAAAGACGGAAAGTCGTCCCTTGTCCTTCTGCGCTCTCAACCTCTATGTCACCACCATGAGCGCGGACAATGCCATACGCCACCGATAATCCCAGGCCTGTTCCCTTCCCTCGATCTTTCGTTGTGAAAAATGGCTCGAAGATCCTCTGCAGATGCTCCTTAGCGATTCCAAGCCCGGTGTCGCTCACATCAAGCTCCACATACTGTCCCGGCTTTAACACAAATCGTTGACGCACCGCAGCTTCGTCAAGGCTGACGTTCCTTGTTCGAAAACGAAGAACGCCACCTCCAGGCATAGCATCCCGCGCATTGATTGCAAGATTCATGAGCACTTGCTCAATCTGCGCTTCGTTTCCTTTGATGGGGAGAAGGCTTTCATCAAGTATCTTTTCAAAAATGATATCTTTTGGGATCGATCGGCTTAGAAGTTGAATCGTCTCTTGAATCGTTGTGTTTAAGTTAAATACGTGGGGCTCAGCAATACTGCGCTGTGCAAAGCTAAGGAGCTGTTGCGTCAACTCCGAACCACGATGCGCAGCTTGTTCGATGATGTTAAGATACCTCTCCAATCCCGGTGTTTGCGCAATGAATTTCCGCCGGACAATTTGAATCGCCGGCAGAATTGCTGCCAGGATATTGTTAAAGTCGTGAGCAATCCCTCCGGTAAGCGTGCCGAGTGTTTCAAGCTTCTGGGCTTCAACCAGCTCCGCCTGGAGCCTATTCCGCTCTTGCTCAATCCGCATCCGCTCAATGTCAACGGCAGCACGCCGGGCAAAGATTTCCAGCATACGAAGCGAGTGCTGTGTGTACTGCCTCGGCTCTCTGCTGAAAGCAGCAAAAATCCCTATCACATTCCCATCAGAATCGAGAAGCGGCGCCCCAATGTATGATCGAATCCCTTGCTGAACAATGAAATCATTGGAAAATTGTTGATTCACACCGTCGTTGTAAAAGGCGCTCCGCTTATCTGCAAAAACATTACCACATGGTGTCCCCTCAAGGGTATACTCCAGCCCTCGACTTAAAGTACCATGATCAATCATTGCAAGCGCACGCACTCTATTCTCTTCGCCAGCTCCAATAAGCGCCCACTCCGCATCGAAGATCGTTGCAGCATGCTGGACTAAAATATCGAACACATCCTGTGGCTCCCCAGCCACCGTTGTAATGGCATCATAAATACGACGAAGCTCATCTTCAGCTTTCCTCTGTGCAGTGATATCTCTGGTAATGCCAACAAGTCCTACACGCCTACCCTGACTGTCCTTCAGCACGGTGAGCAGAGCTTCAACGTCAACAAGGGTGCCATCTTTCTTTGGCTGCTTCAGAATAAGATGAAAGCTACCTCGTTCTGCAATGCTTCTTAAGAACCTCCTTCGATCAACAGCACTGACTAATTCCATGGTACGGAACACGTCATAAACGTACTTTCCAACAACTTCATCAGCCTTCCAACCATAAAGAGATTCAGAAGCCTTGTTCCAGGTAAGAATGCGGTAGAAACGATCAGTCGAAATGATGGAATCATAGACATTGTCAAGAACACTGGCATGGAAAGAAAGTTCATCTTCGTAGCGTTTTTGCTCCGTGACATCCTGCACCAGCCCTTCGAAATAGACTTTGCCGTGCTCGTCTTGCAGCTTTCGAGAAGTCTCACGCACAACAATCACGCTTCCGTCCTTTCGCCGCAACCTCTGCTCAAAGTCCACCACACGATACGTTTTCTCAATTGCTTCAAGAAAACGGAGTCGATCTGACGGCACAAGGTAAACATCTCTGGCAATATCAAGTTGATACACCTCATCAGCTGAATCATATCCGAGCATTCGAACAAAAGCAGGATTTACCATGAGGAACTTCCCCTCAAGGGTACTCTGGTAGATGCCAATCATTGCATTTTCTATGAGACTTCGATATCTCTGTTCCGATGCCTGGAGTGCTCCCTCAAGCTGCACGCGCTCTGTAATATCGCGGCCAATACCCATAACGCCTAGTGCACGGTTTTCCTTCCAGACAACATCCACACTGTAATCAATGAATCGTATCTCACCTGATTTCGTGATGATTCGAAATCCATATCGACGCGGAGCCTCTTCGCCCCGAGTGCGGCGCTGAAATCGCTCTTTCGCAATGGGAAGGTCTTCCGGATGGAAAATAAAATCAAATTTGCGGCCAAGAACTTCGTCGGGAGTATAACCTGAAATGCGCGTGAATTCGTCGTTCACATAAATGAATTCGCCTTTTAGATTCATGATGACAATAGCATCATGAGCACTTTCAACAAGGAGCTTGTAGAAGTCTTCGGGGAATGCATACGATTTTTCACTCATCTTACCCACCGACGTTCTGCCCGTCCCATGCAACAAAGGGGTTCAGAGAGAAGAAATTTATCACCGCTGAGTATAACCTATGATAAAGAGAAATAAAAATCAAGTTTCAGTTCCCGATAAATCGGGATCGGAGGCAAGCGCCACATTCAGCTCCTCAACGATCGTCTCGACGCTCTTTCCTTTTTCAAGGATTGCATCTTCGAGCGTCCCCCAAATAGGCTCGCCACACGCAATGCATTTGATCCCGCGGTCCATAAGAAATTTCACCGACTTCGGATATTTCGTTACAAGCTCCTCAATTGTAATGTCTTTGGTTACACGTATCATAGAAAACGTTCTCCTGAAGATAAACTCAATCTGAGGCGGACATCAGTCCGAAGGAAGCGAACGCCGGAGGGTAAGTAAAACGTACCGCGAATACCAATGGCTTCGCTCCATTGTAGAATGAGAAAATACAAGTTGCGAATATTTAGTTTTGAGCTGCAGCATAGTCGATTTTCTATCATTTTCAATTTTGCATTTTACAATTTCGCAACCTCCAATTTACAACTCGACCCCCTATGGAGTGGGTCACCCAATACAGTGATAAGCGGTCGTAGAAAGTGACAAGGTCTGCCTCAAATGCCGAGCTGGATCGCGCTTCGCCAAAGCGATATTTCTTTGGCTTACCATGAATTTAAAATACAAATCCTGATTGAATATTGAAAACAAAAGTCGCGAATGAGGAATTTCAATCACAGGGCAACGAGTCGGGCTAAGATGCGACTGTTAGGTGGCGGCTGGTTAATTTCCTCGCCACCTGGGGATCGCCCCAATGTGGAAATTAAACGTCAGAAGCTTTCGCGGTGTCATGGTTCGATGCCCCGGAGAGGGATTCAGACTGAGACTTCTCCCCTCGAAGGCGGGATGAAGCAATCCGCTGGAGATTGCGGCCTCATTTTGTCCATTTGCAGCCACTGCGACAAAGCGATTGCTTCGTCGTGTCGCCTTCGGCGGAGCACAAGTGAGAAGACGCCGGACTCCGCTGACCTCACCCTAACCCTCTCCTGAGAGGGAACCACCCTCCACTTACAGGGGAGGGACGGGGAGAGGTCATTTCCCTCCCTTTTTAGGGGTGAATAGGGTGGGGTCATTCACTTTCGTAGGCTTTCCGAGCCGACCGATTAAAAAAAGGGCGCTGGAACCGCTCGTCCCCGGTACTGCGGGGCTCCGAACCAATCCCAGCGCCTGCTGTTCACCATGAGGGAGGTGTGCCAGCTTGCCTTCAGTGCAACTCTTCTCTTCCCCCTCTCAGAGTAGATCGCTCACGCACAACAGAAGGAGTCTCAAAAAATATAAGTATTCTCAGAGGCAAATACAACCATGCCATCGCCATTTCTACCTTCAGAGCAATCAAGCCAGCGACCGCATTCCGCGTCCGTTTCTGTCGCACTCATCTGACAAAAGCAACGCTACCGGGAATAACTCCAGCGCTAAAACGCTTTTTCAATGTTCCATTAAAGCTGAACACAAAAACCTCCCCGGGCGAAGCATAATCTTTTGCATCTAGCAAATAAACATCGCCTGTCACAGCGTCAGCCCCAACACCATAATATCCTCTACCGACAAAAGTACCCAAGAAGTGATGCGAATGAGTATCAATGCTAACAACACTTGTATCGGCAGCCACATAGAGAACCCCGTCCTTTCCGAGAGCCATCTTCGTTGGATGCCCACCAATGAACAGAGAGTCAACACGTGCCCCACTTTGTGGATTGATCACCAGCATCGATGCATAGACATCGTCATATGGATTGTTGAAATCGCCATAGGACCCTGTGCATAACACGTAAAGATTTCCATCAGCACCAACAACCTCCGCTGTGGGGTTGAACGCGACTGAAATTGTATCGATGACAGTCCCTTGCTGTGGGTCGATGACTGAGATCGTTGTACCGGCGCCAAAGCCGGAATTCGCGACAAAAAGTTTTCCATTAGTGAAGACAATCCCTTCGGGATTCTCTCCAACAGGGATAGTTTTCACGACTGTGTAATTAGCCAAATCAATAACGGCAACAGAGGATGTGTACAGGTTGGTCACATATCCTTTGTTGCCGACAAAAACAATTTGCCTTGGACTTGAACCCGGAGCAAGATGTATCGTTGCCACTGAATGGCTGTCCTTTGTGCGAATTACTTCAATCTTGTCGGAGTTGTTCACAACAATGAAGCCGAGAGAATCGCGGATCGCGATGCTGTTAGCAACATCACCGAGCGACCTTCCATTGACAGCAGCAAAAACATCATGGTAGACGGTGTCGCGACCCAAATCATAATAAGTGAGCGAGGCGTTGCCACGCCCAAAATTCCCTTCATTGACGATGTAAACACCTTTTGTGGTTTCCGGAAATTGTTGCGGCGTCTCAGTTGGTGCTTTTGAGCAGGAAGCAAAAATAATTGCAACTGCAAGAAAACATGCGATAGCTACCAGTGATCGTTTCATTCATACCTCCCTGAATTTTATGTTTATCGTTGGATCGTAAGCGTAACGGCAAAATTCCTCAATGGCATCGGATAGAGAGCAAGCACCTGATAATCAGTATTGAACAAATTGTTTCCGTCAAACTTCACCGATATCATCCAGTGACTGAAGGAGTACCGAACAACCAGAGATGCATCAGTCACATTATACGAGGGAAGGAATGTACTGTTATCCTCAGCAGTAAATCGGTATCCAACAAACTGGTGACGCAGGACCAGATCGAATCGCTCGAACATAAGTCGCACTTCGCCGGAAAGCAATTCTTTTGGAACGTAAAGAAGCTGTTTGCCTGCTGTAGCATCTCCCGGGCGATCGGTATTCTCTTTTGTCGTCCGCTGGAAAGTGTAACTCCCTCGAATCAACACTTTCTTTCCTATTGGCATCCATTCAATGTTTGATTCGATGCCCCGACTCCAGACACGATCGATGTTCATGGGAACCCAGATAGCACCTGAAAGTGGTTTCCAGAGGATACGATCCCGTGTGTTGATTGAAAAGATCGCAACGTCTACTTTTTCAGTTCCGAGGAATGAGCCGGTGTACAATAACCCGAGATCCGCAGAAATGGAACGCTCAGGACGGAGGCTGGGATTTCCACCAGGAAGCCAGTAAAGGTCGTTGAATGTTGGTGCACGGAAATTGTTTCCCAATGATCCGCGGAGATGAACAGCCTGCCCCGATGATGAGCTGAAAACCACCGCATTCGCCCCGATGCGAGGCGAGAAAACTGTTCCAAAACCCGTAAAGTGATCGATCCTGATAGATGGATACACGGCGATCAAACGGTGAACTGCCCAATCACCACTTGCGGCAAGTGACCATTGCCAGCGGCGATGGATTCCTCCAATTTCCTCAGCACTTGCCTGTTGCAATGAAAGCTCTGCATCGAAGAGGGCACGGAACGCTCGTGCCGGAGCAAATTCCATTGTGAAGGCCTGTGTGAAGATACCCTCATGATACCGGCTATCGAGCTTTTTCCCTGCGATCGAGATCCGTGGATCGCGGTAGTGAAGCACCGAGCTTCGGAAATGCGTGTTGAGCTGAAACTCCGGTACTATCCCCTCACGTGCTGCTCCGGGTAACGCTCCGTTCCACTTCACCGAAATGTTCCCAAGAAAATCACGATTATCCTGGGTCGCAGGGTGAGAAGCTCCTGTATACGGTCCCGGGACCCCTCGATGTGAATCCTGAAGAAAGACAAAACCATTCAACCGAAGTGAGGGTGTCAGCACCCATTCTGAGGCGAGAAGACCTTGAACAGTTTGATAATTATTCCTCTCCCTCGTTTGCTCAACAGGCGTTGCTCTTGTGTGATCAATAAAACGATATGCGCCTTCACCAGCATCACGTACAAATCCTGCACGAAGGCGAACTTCATTACTCTCCCAATGGAGAAGTGCCCCACCGTGCGCTCCTCCGAAAGGATCACTCCCGATTTCCGCTTTAAAATGCATTCGGCCAAAGACTCCGTGAGTGAGCAGTTGATCTTGATTACGATCACTCTGCGAGGGCAGGCTTCTCCTGTCAAGACGCTCCGAAGGGAACGTTACAAGCCGTATCACACCGCTCACGGCATCCGCTCCGTAGAGAGAGGAGGCGCCACCACGAAGAATCTCAATCTTCTCGAGAAAAAGAGGGCTCAGGAGACTCAGGTCTGCGGCACCATTTTCTACACTGTTCAGTCTCACTCCGTTGAACGACACCAGTGTATGTTCTGGCCCGTAGCCTCGCAACGAAATTGTTTGCAAGCCGCCAGCACCACCGTAAGAACGAACCATGATCCCGGCTGTCCCTGTCAAAAGACCACCAAGGCTGAATCCCGGAGAGGTCTCAATTTCGCGCCTGGCTATGACAGTAACCGGTGAAGGTGATGCAAGTTCCTCCTGGGACAGCCTTGTTGCCACAACTACCACCTCATGAAGTATGATGTCTCGCTGCAGCGCGCCACCGATAGGCGAGCTGGATAGAGAGTCAGCCCGCCCACCGCGGAGACCTATCTCCAATCCTGATGAGTCACATTCTGAAGATTCATGGACGATTGCATTGTAAATTTGAATTCGCTCCTTCTCGCAGCGGAAAGGGGTTCCTCCTCGCTCGCCACAGGCCAGCGCACCAGACTCAAATTGAAAACGGAGTCCGGGGCAACACGCAATCAATGTGAAAAGCAAAATCAAGTAGCGACTCATCGTAAAACCCATAAAAAAATCCCCAGCCTTCACGTGCTGAATATCGAAAGCTGGGGATGAACACTCTCAGCAACGGTCCTCACCCGCGAAGGCACCAAATTGCAAAAGCAGTCATGGCAGGTCTCCTGGCTTAAGGAACTTCCCTCCCGCTGAAACTAACGGGATTTTCAATTCAGGAACTTGTGCCAACCTTCCCACAGCGCTTTCAGAACGCAGTAGTGGTCTATACAGCACAAGGGGACTGGTAGTTCGCTTAACTACGAGTCACCGTTCGCTATCACAGTTGCGGGGCAGCCCTCGAATTGCCAACCAGCCAGAGGCGCGCAGGCGCACGAGGTTCCCTCTTAGCACCGACATCCTTTCAAGAATGCCAGCGAACCATGATGCTTCAAAAAAAAAGAACACAATCACCAAAAAGTAACTAAAGTATACACAAATGAAAAAAGAATAGCAAATCTACTCCGCCAAAAAGGAGGGCGCAGAAGATCCTCGATGGCACTCAGTCAATTATCAGAGGTTCCTCCATCGTAAACCCTTTTTCGCTTTTCTTAATCCTTCCCGCAGCAACAGCGGGGTCGTGCTCAAACACAATAATCCAGTGCTCATCAGATGCCTGTGATAGAATCTTCTTTTTCTCCTCAATTGTTGTAAGGGGCCAGTGATCATAAGCCATGCCGTAGATCAGCGAAAGCTGTGAGGAGAGAGGTACCAGGTCAGCGGCAAAGAGGATGGTCTCCTCCCCTCCAGAAATCTTCACAAGCTGCTGGCCTGGCGTGTGACCATTGACAACGATAAGCTCAATACCAGGGAAAAGTTCCTGTGAGCCTTCAAGCAGCACAAGCTTCCCCATGCGGAGAAGCGGTTCAAAATTTTCGGGGAAGAAGCTCGCTTCATCGCGCTCTGGTGGATTCATTGCCCACTCGTACTGCGCCCTCTGCACGTAGTAGCGGGCATTTCGGAATGTAGGTACAACCTCGCCACGGTCAATTGACGTAGATCCACCGCAGTGATCAAAGTGCAGATGGGTGAGAATAACATCGGTTATATCGTCGCAGGTAAAGCCTATCCTAACAAGAGAATCCTCAATCCACTCGCTGAGGTCAATCCGGTAGATTCTCATCAATTTCTCAGATAGCTTCTTGCCAGCGCCATCGTCTATCAGAATTTTCCTGCCGCCGCCAACAATAAGCAGCGACCGCATTGCCATTGCGATTCGGTTCTGATCGTCAGGTGGATTTGTGCGGCTCCACAGTGCACGCGGGACGATGCCAAACATCGCGCCGCCATCAATTGCCAGCTTTCCAGCATTGACTTCATGAATTTCAAATTTTCCAACGTTCATTGCTCAGCCTCTTTCTGTGTAGAAGTTCCTCAGGCCGTAAACATCCAGGCGCAGAAATATTCTTTTGGATGCGGGTCAGGTGGACATGCGACACATGTTGTTTGTATGCGAGGGTCGATCGCCCGTGCAAATCCGGTGTACTCAATAATGCCGACAGACTTGCAGGGGAAATCGGGCAGCCCTTTCCGCTGACGTGCTTCCTGAACACGACAGCGTTTCATGCGAAATACCATGGTGCGATCATCAAGCCACTCTACCTCTTGCTCATTGATAAAAGCATATAAACGAAACTTCAGCGCTTGCTCAAGAGCATGGAGACCACCACAATCAGACAGATGGAGAAAGTCCTTGATCCGCCTCGCTTCGAGCTCTGTAAATGTTTTCCAGGCTTCGCCATCATACTGGATTGCTTTCTCCATCCCATCGTGGCGCTCTACCGTCTGAAACCACAAACCGTCGTGAGCAAGCCATCGCTTCGCAAAATCGGAAAGGAGCTGGAGCAACCTTTCTCTCGAGAGATCATCAATATCCATTAGAACATTCCTTTCCTCAAGTTCAACGATCGCCAACTTGGTCAGGCACCATTTGTCGCATAAGATTGAGAGCAGGGGTAAACGTTGAATCGGCATGCAGTGCCTTAATAAGGTAATTGCGGGCATGAATGACCTCCCCCTGCCAATATGCCGCGCGGGCATTCTGAGTGAGTGCAACAGCATACCACCGACGCACCTGGTTCAGCAAAGGATCGTCTTTATCTCGCAAATCAAAATCAGGTACTTGAACGTCAACGGGATGCCATGATTGATATGGTTGTATTCTGAGGAGCAGTCCCTCCGGCACACGGAATTCCTTTGGAGCCACCTGTGGCTCAACCTCATAAGTGACATATACAGGCCGTACTTTCATGTTCATCTCAACAACACTTGTAATCATGCCGTAGTATAAACGATCAAGTATCGCTCCATCGTACGGCTCATCACGCTCAAATTTCTTGACCTCATGTAGAAATGCTCTGCATTCCTCCGTGCTCTTTCCTATGATTTCAGGATAATGAGAAAGAAGCCCTTCTACATACCATGACCGCCGCATCAACTCCTTATCAAGAACCACGACATCAGGACGAACCTGCTCGACGTAGTGCAAATAAAAAAACGGCGATACAAAATAATCCCATTGATAGCTGATAATAAGTGCGTTTGGTTGTGCGCTGGCAAGGACATCATGAGTATACCTCTCTGCAAAAGCTTCCCTTCGTCCATCCACTTTCAGATAATTTGCAAATCCCTCTGCAGCAACCGCACCAAGAAGTACAAAAGACACCACAACGGCGCTCCATAACCGCCTTCGTGAACCGAATTGCGCGCTGAAAACTTTCTCGACACTCTCGAAAAGCCACATGGCTCCAACAGAGATGAAAAAGGCAGAGGAAACATAGGCAAGCAGTAAATATGAATCAATGTCCTTGTTCTCAACGTCAAAATTAATCGCATAGCCAATGCACATCACAATGAAGGTCAAGATCACAAGAGAAACTCTCCAATTTCGGCGTAATGCAACGATAAACCCTGCAAGCCACAAACCTATGGGAAAATAAAGAACATCACGAGGCACAAGAGCCACGAAATGTTGCAATTGCCTAAGCGCCACCTCGGTGGAACTGAACATCCAGGATCGGTACTGCTTCCCGGTTACATGATTGAAAAATCGCTCAATTGTTGATGGATTCCCCCAATTCAGAACAGGATGCGCGTGTGCACGCAACATCAAAGTAAGATAAAGCGAGACGCCCAGAAAAAAGAAGAGAGCAATGCTAATGATCCACCGCGAATGAACTCCCCTGGATGTGCTTATGAGACGCCACTTCTTGCCAGCAAACAGGAAAAATGCGAGGATCATTCCAGGGATGGAAAGAATCGTTGTCATGTGGTTAGTGAAACTGAGCCCGAGAACGTACGCCAGAAGCGCCCACCGATGCTCGTCGGTACCACTCCTTAGCGCCCAGAAAAAAAGAAGGAACACAAGAGAAAGAAACAACTCGTGGAGTGCGTAGACTTCAACTGACAGGGCTTGTGACCAGTACACCGTGGTGAAGGCTATCACCAGGGCGCCAGCAGCAGCTGCAGCATACAGATGGAATGTTTCTTTCCATTCTAAGTAGTGTACAAGGAGAAACCGTAACCAGGCGACGAGCAACCCAACTCCCGCAGCGCTCAGGAATGCGGTAAGGATGTTCAAGCGAACGATTATCCGCGAAGCGACCGGGACAAAGCTCCAGAGGTGAGCCACAATCGTGAAAAGTGGATACCCAGTCGGATGAGCAACGCCAAAGGTTGCAGCAACAGCAGCTAACTCACCAGCGTCAACAGTTCCTACAGAGCGAGCGAGAAACTGAAGATCAAGAAGGAAGACCCCGGTTGAGACAAGCAAGATTATTGTCCACACCCGCAGCGATCTGCATCCGAAATGCTTCATCGCATCAACGAAAAATTTGAGGACCAATCCACAACCCCTGCATGATTGCCCAACGAAGAGGTTGCAATCACCTTCTCTTGCTACAAGCTTCCCCCCTCAGCTGGGATTCGGCTTTTCAGCTGAGGGTTTAAGCCATAGGCTCACCTGCCTGAAGAGCTGTTTGGCGTATCAGCCTCAGGCTTACAAGCCATCGCTTCAAGCACCACAAATGCTCCGAAAGGTAAACCCAGCGCTGTAGCAACGCGGTCAACATATTTGAAGAAACCCTGGAGAAATCTCACATACAAAGGGAAAAGGAGCAAGACAGTTCTCCAGCGAATATGTGAAGACGGAGAGACCTTCCGCAAGAGTCGTTTCAATGCATAGGGACTCAGAAATGTTGCTTTCGAAAACAAGTCTCCACGAAACCACGCACGGATTTTCCGGAGCATGCTGCTCAAGCTTAATGAATTCAAGACTGCAAGGAGAATGTGCGTCTGTCCCACACGCATCATCTCCTGGAGAGCTTTCAGCTTCTGGTTGACAAACTCGAGGGCTGTAATTGAAACGACCTCTTCAAAAGCCCCGTCACGAAAGGGAAGCCTCGTCGCATCGGCGACGACAAATGAGCACATGCGAAGCTCAGGTTTTCTTTTTGCAATCTGAAGCATCTCAATTGAAATGTCAATGCCAACTCCGTTGGCGAGTCCATGCCTGCTGAATAGTGCAAGATGAATTCCTGTTCCACAGCCAACGTCAAGAAGCATTCCCCGTTTCGGAATACGGACGAAGCGAAGAAGAAGCTCATTTTCCCTCTCGCCCGCGTAATATCCGGCTGGTGTTGTGAACCATCGGTCATAGCTTTCCGCGATGGGTCCGCTGAAAATAATTTCACGCACAGTCATGGTGTCATCGGTAGCGGACAGGCATTCGATAATGTGATCACCATCACAACTTCCCCGAGGGCTGCTGTAGCATCGAAGGCATCCTTCAGGGCACGAAAAAGCTTGTCAGCCTCGCCCCAGACAATTGTGCTCATTGGCCCAACCTGGTACCCAAGTCCGGCAATCCGGAAAACCTCAATTGCTGCATCAATCGACGGAGAAAGGTCATCCTGCCGAAGTGGGTAGACGCTCACCTGTGCTGCCGTTCCAGCCGACCCCGATGCTGAAGAGGTCATCTCAAGGTTCCTTTCTCAAATGCGGTCAAGTGCTTTCTTCAAATCATCGATCAGATCATCAGGGTGTTCCAAGCCTACGGACAGACGAACAAACCCTTCCCCTATGCCAGCCTTTGCAAGCTCTTCTTTTGAAAACGATGCATGAGTCATCGAAGCAGGGTGCTCGATGAGAGTGTCTGGATCACCGAGACTCACCGCGAGCGTGATCACTTCAAGTGAGTTCATTAGTTTTTCCCCGGCTGCACGCCCACCTTTCACATCAAATCCGACCATGCCACCAAATCGTGCCATTTGCTCTTTCGCAAGTTCATGGGAAGGATGGTCGGGCAAACCGGGATAGTATACCTTCTCCACTTTCCGATGCGTCTTGAGGAACTCCGCAATCCGAAGAGCATTGTCGCTGTGGCGTTCCATGCGTGCGGGGAGGGTCTTCAGACCTCGAAGATTCAGCCATGCATTGAATGGGCTGAGCGGAGCACCAATTCCTTTCAGCATTACCTTGCGTGCCTGCTTCACATGATCTTTCGAACCAACTAGAACACCACCAATGCCATCGCCATGCCCGTTAATGTACTTGGTTGTCGAATGCAAGACCATGTCAGCGCCAAGCTTGAGAGGGTGCTGCAAATACGGCGTCGCAAATGTGTTATCAACAGCGACAGGTATTCCATGCTTATGAGCAACAGCAGAAACTCCGGCAATGTCCACAATGCACAACGTGGGATTTCCCGGTGTCTCAATGTAGACGAGTTTTGTGTTGCCATCAGAGTGCTGAGCATCCTGGCGCTCAATGGCACAGTCGAAGGCTTCTGCATCATGACCATCGACAAAATCCACGGAGATCCCAAATCGCGGCAGGACATCTGTGAAGAGCGTATATGTTCCACCGTAGAGTGTTCGTGAGGCAACAATCCGATCACCCCTTTGGGCAACAGCGAAAACAGCTGCAGCAACAGCTGCCATCCCTGAACCAAAGGCAACCGCTGCCTCCCCATGCTCAAGAATTGCCATCTTTTCCTCGAACACTTCAACAGTCGGATTACTGATCCGCGAATAATAATGCCCGGTGCGCTGCTCAGCAAACATCTCAGCCGCTTCCTGCGTATCGTGGAATGCAAAAGTTGATGTCTGGTAAATTGGAAATGAAATGGGATGAAGAGGGCTTTCGATAATTTCAGGTTCGTGGACAAATTGGGTTTCAGTCCTTGCAAGAGCAAGTCGTCGGCGATTCATAGAGTGCCTCGCTATTGTGGTCAGATATTCCTCGGCAGAGGAAACATTGTGGATTCGATTGGTTCCTCCAACGAAAAGAGTAACCTTGATAAGCAGCTATATATAAGAAGCAAATATATCTTCTCCGGGCAAAGCACTCGTCGCCTATGACACTGAGTCATTGCACTTAACTGACGACGCCGAGCACATTTTTCTCAACAACGTCGCTCGTCTGAATTATTGTTACGCCTCGCTCTGCCCATGAGCGTTTGAGTGCCTCACCCTCATCTTTTCGGATGGGCTTTGTAGCATCTTCGACAAGATACAGTGAGTACTTCCCCCGCTGCAAAAACCCCTCGATCGCATAGGCATCGCAGACATCGAGAGCAACACCATACACCACAATTACCTTTGGATCGATAACGGATAGAACTGTATCGACATTAGGATTGCTGAACACATCAAATCGTTGCTTGCGAAAGATGATCTCGCCGGTGTGCGATGAAACCATAGCCTGAAGCTCCTTCGTGTCGTAGCGTTGACTTTCAATCCAGAGCGGGTTCCGCGGTGCTGTTGCAGGGATTTTCGCCTGTCCGGGCGTTCCTTTCAAGCAGTGAGGCGGATATGTTTCTCGAAAATCAGGATTTGATGAGATCTCGCGATCATCCGGCGAATGGTAGTCAACAGAGCCAAGAAGAGGAATTCCCTTTGCCCTTGCAAACTCGGTCAGCCGAGCAAGATTAGAAATGATTTCCTCCGCTTCTGGCACTGCAAGCTTCCCATCATGCATAACGAAATCTATTTGTGTATCGACATCCCAGAAGATTATCTTATTCATTGTTCATCCCTCCTTTCCATCTCAAAAATTGATCACTCTTTATGAGTGCCCATTCGTTCCTAATGAAGAAGGCTCTTTTATATCACGAGTTGAATCTGGAAATTCTACGTAATGGCACACCGGACATTCGAAGTAACCATTATCTTCATCTATGACCCTGATATATTCCAATTTACTTCCACAGCGCGGACAGACTGTGACTCTGCCTTCGGCCGATTCAACGGTTAGTCGTTGCGGCTGAACACGGCGTTTCATCACACAGAATCCTGAGGGCCACTCATCATAAAAACAGCAAGCCGCTCCCACCCACTGCGGGATACGGCTTGCTGCAGTCGGCTAAATAGGTCGCTATTATTTTTCGAACACTGCAAGGATATCGCTCCTTTGGACAATCCGGTACTCTTTACCGTTCATGGTGATCTCCTCGCCCCCATACTTCGCGAAAAGGATCTTGTCCCCTTCCTTCACCTTCTCACGGAGATCCTCATCCGTTCCCACCGCGGCAACGATTCCTGTCCGGGGCTTCTCTTTTGCCGTATCGGGAATAATGATGCCTCCGGCAGTACGTTCCTCCGCTTCGTCGATGATCTCCACGAGCACTCGATCATCCAATGGCTTAAGTTTCATTGATACAAACCTCCTTTTCTTATGCTTTTATTCATGTGAATCCGCCTTTGGCGGACTATTCTTTGATCCCAAGAAGCTGATTGATCCTCGGTCGGTCAAAACCAATAATCGGACGATTGTCAATGAGAATGACTGGAACACCCATCTGCCCTGTACGCCGCATCATATCGCGTGCACCGTCGGGATCGCGAGTTACATCGACTTCTATGAACCGAATTTTCTTTTCCTGAAAATATCGCTTCGCTGCACGGCACCACGAACATGTTGGGGTTGTGAAAATGACAACCTTTGGCTGGCGCTGTGAACTTGCATGTTTCGCTATTCTGCCCTCGGCGGACTCATCATGGACAATAGAATTCATACTACACCCTCTGCTCATTTTGTGGAACTAACACAGGGGACTCAATTCTGTAAGAGTATGTCAGTTCAGCAACCTGACGAAGCATTGCTGAAGCTGAACAATATTTTGTTTGCGATAATTCAATGGCGCGCTCAACGTCTTTCTGGGAAATGTTCTCACCGTAGAAAATGTATTCGATGTGAATTTTCGTGAATACCTGTGGATGCTCCTTTGCCCGCTCCCCGGTTACTTTCACCTCAAAGCCGGAAAGCTTTACCCTTTTCTTCTGCAAGATCGAGGCAACATCAGCGGCTGTGCAGCCACCAAGTGACATGAGCATCAGCTCCATCGGACGTGAAGCCGCTTCTGAGCCAGCAAACTCTTCAGGTCCATCCATCATGATCCAGTGATTGCTGTTCCCTTTTGCGGCAAATGTAATTCCCTGGAGCTGCTTGATGAAAATTTCCATTTTCCCCTCAGAATTTATGATTTGATTTGTTCATTTGATTAGATGCTGGACTTACTTTTAAGGATTCATCCCGCGATTTTTTAATTTACGAATTCCTTTCTCCGCATTCAAGCTCTGGAAAACTTGACTAAGCAGGGAAAACAGTGTATATTATATATATAGAACGCCGCGGGGTGGAGCAACTGGTAGCTCGTTGGGCTCATAACCCAAAGGTTGTAGGTTCGAGTCCTACCCCCGCTACTACAGCCCTCAGGGTAGTCCCGAGGGCTTTTTTTCATGGAGCTTTCATGCCATATTTTGCTTACGTCTTGCGGAGTGAGTCCGCCTTCGGCGGAACAGGCCCACACAATCAGATCTCGGTCTGAGGGTTATCCGGCACAACGCAAAAAGTTAAGCCTCTGAGTGTTCCCAGAGGCTTCTTTCATTTTATCCCTTTCGCTCGCATCATCCAAAGTTAATAAGGCTTCAGATACATATTCATGAATCCTGAAATTAAGTCAGCTCTGACCAACTTCGTTCCTCCTTACCTTCAGCACTTCCCGTATTGTCCTTGCCAGATCACCAACCTTATACGGTTTCAGTAAGAATCCTGCCACTCCTGCTTCCTCCATTTTCCTACGAGGCTCAGGTTCTATCAATCCACTCGCTATCAGCACCTTCACAGCTGGGTCAATTTCCTTCAAGCGCCGAAATGTTTCTTCACCATCCATCTTAGGCATAGCCAGATCCAGAATAACAAGCTGGATATCTTTGCCTCGCACTCGGTAAAGCTCGATCGCTTCCTCTCCACTTCCTGCCTGAAGCACACGGTAACCTAAACCCGTCAGAAGCTCTTCACCCATTTCCCGAACCATATCCTCGTCGTCCACGAATAAAATCGTTTCGCTCCCGCCAGGAATTTCTTCCTGCTCCTTTGCCACTTCAGCTTCACCCCTGGATTCTGAGGCAGGGAGATAGACCTTCAACGTTGTCCCAACACCAAGTCTACTTTCCACAGTGGTAAAGCCATTGTGACTGCGGACAATACCGTAGGCAACCGCCAACCCAAGTCCAGTCCCTTTCCCTCGTTCCTTCGTTGTGAAGAACGGTTCAAAAATCCGCTCCCGTGTCTTCTCATCCATACCCACACCGGTATCAGAAATGCGAATCTCCACATAGTCTCCGGGCAAGGCTTTCATGAAGCTTTCAACAGGAACCTCGCTACCGGCGACACGGCGAGTCTCGATGGTAAGCTTCCCCCCATTGGGCATCGCATCACGGGCATTGATGCAGATATTCATGAAAACTTGCTGCAACTGCCCGGCATCGCCATTGATTATTGGAATATCATCCGCAAATCGCGTCTCAATTTCCACACTCTTTTCAAACGTGTATTCGAGGAGTTTCACCGTTTCATTAAGAACCCTGTTCACGTTAAGCGGCTTCATCTCGTATGCCTCCATCCGTGCAAACGTCAAGAGTCGCTTTGCCAGATCAGCTCCTCGGTGCGCTGCACTCCCGATGATGCTAACATACTGAGAGAGCTTTTCATCGCTGCTTGCTCTCCTCGCAATCATTTCTGCGCTCCCAAGAACAGCGGCGAGGACGTTATTGAAATCGTGCGCAATACCGCCAGCCAGTCTCCCCAAGCTTTCCATCTTTTGAGCCTGAATCAATTGCTGCTGCAGAATCTCTTCTTTGCTCAAGTCAAGCAGTGTGCCAATGATTGCAGGCTTGCCCTGGTACAGTGAGACTACACCGAGCACTTTGACCGGGAAAATCTCCCCATCCTTGCGAACAGCGCGGAACTGATACTCCACGCTCTTCACCTCCCCAGCGAGTCGACGGCGAATATTCTCGGCGACCGTTGGCCTGTCCTCCGGATATGTAAGATCGAATGGACCAAGTCTCTCCACAATCTCATCGTACGCATAGCCAAAAATCTCACAGAAACGCTGGTTGATGTACTTGAAGACGCCGTCCTGGATTACATAGACACCTACAAGCGACTCCTCAACGATGCTGTGATATTTTGCCTCCGATTCAACGAGGTTTTTCCTCAGCCGGGCGTTCTCAAGTGCGACCGCAGCCTGCGCTGCTAATTCTGAGAGGAGTAGCATATCATCATCAGTGAAGGCACTTTTTAGAGCGCTTTCGGCATTTAGCACGCCTATAACTTTGTCTCCGCTACGTATCGGCACAGCAAGCTCAGAGTTGCCTATAAACCCGCCCACAACGTACCGTTCATCTTTGCTGACATCGGGAATGTTCAGCGGCTGCCCCGTGCGAGCAACCACAGCAGTAATCCCCTTCTCCCCTCCAATCGGTAAGCGGAAACCCTTTATCCCTTCCTCCGTTCCAACAGAATCTGCAACGACTAACTCACCCGCATTTTCATCCACCAGAAGAAAATTACATACCTCAAATCTCAGCACCTTCTGCGCCGCAGTTAGCACTGCTCGAAAGATTTGCTGCTCATCAGGCATCATTATTATTGTGCGGCTCAGACTGTAAATAGCCGAGAGCTTTTCCTCTAATCGTTTGCGCTCGGTGATATCATGAGCAAGAACCTGAACCGACTTTTTTCCCCCGTAAGTAATAGGTGTCGCTGCAACTTCAACGTCAATCACTTGCCCATCGAGTCGAACGAATTTCTCCTCAATCAAAGGAACTTCCTTTGATTCTTTCATCATGGTCTGCACTCGATCCTTCACCTTTTCTTGATAATCCGGGTGAACGATATCGAGGACTGGCTTGCCGATCAGCTCCTGCGGACTTGCTGCACCTAAAAGCTTTGCTGCTGCAGGGTTGGCAAAGACAAACTTCCCTTCGCAGTGCACAGCCATGGGTTCGGGTGAAGACTCCACAAGACGGCGATAGTGCGCCTCACTTTCTCTAATTGATCGCGCGGCGAGAACAACTTTGTAGTTTCTGTAAAGCGCATACGAACTGCCCACTAAAGTGATGATCACGATGCTCAGCAAGATCAGTGTTTGTCGGAAGTTCCTTGAAATAAATCCTAACATTTCGCTTTCTGGAACACTCACCGCTATGAACCACGAGGCATTGGCGAACGACATCGGTGCAAAGGCGGTAAGTCTCCTCGGTCTATCAATAAGCTGATATTCCGCAGTTCCCTCCTTCTGCCGCAACATCCGCTCCACGTGCTCGAATCCAGCATGGCATTGAGCACACTGAGCTGTCTTGCCGAAAATGTTCCTGCCCACCATCTCACGGTGATCCGCACTGAACAAGAGTGTCCCATCTTTGTCCATCACAAAAACCTGAGGGAGTTTCATTCTCGGGCTGATAAGGCTGAGCTCCTCAGCGAGAACACGCTCCAGGTCCAGGGTAAACACCAGTGCCCCCGCATATCTGCCACATGGCTCTGGATGCTTCGCATCTTTCACATCCTGATAAAGAGGTGTAACAAGGAAAACACTAAACATCGCTCTGCTGGTGCTATCACCCTTTTCCATGACAGAGTCCACATGTGACCGGATCCGGGATGTAACAAAAACCTTACCTTTGTTCTCCTTTTGTCTTGCCCATCTCCAAAAATCGCACTGGCTATAATTGAGTCCAATGGCTTTCCCGGCGGTGGAGTAGATGATCGTCCCGTTCTCGTCGAGCACGGAGATTGCTTCCACAGAGACCTTCTTGAGATAGTCAAAATAGGCTTGAACGTCCTTTACCATCTGATCCCAATCATGATACTGTACCGAGGCAAATGACGAGAGGACCTGAATGCCCTGCGTTCGTGTTCTCAGGTACAATTCAATCCTGTTGCTCATCTCTCGAACGATAAGCAATTGGTAGTCGCTGAACTGGCTAATAGCCTCTCGAGTGTTCGTGTTGTGGAGGTCAATGACAAGATAGATGACAATTGCCACCACAATAGCTGTTAGTGCTACGACGATCAGATTTTGTCTCATCAAGAATCTCCTTCACCGTCAAGCGCTATGTCTGGTGGAAAAGAACGGGTGTAATCGCAAAATCACGGAAAAAAGTCTCGTAGTTGTCACTGACAGTTCCTTCAATCAGCATTCGAATTTGTGAACGAGAAACGGGGAACCATTCAAACTGCTCAAAGAGACTCGCGAAGAACATCATGAGCCAGACAGGTAGATGAAGTTTGAGTTTCTTCACATTGAGTCTTCTGGCGATAATTTCAATGAGTTGATTATACGTGTAGCGTTCCGGACCAGCTACTTCATATACCTTCCCAATTGTGACAGGCAATTTAAGTGCCTTCACAACTCCCTGAGCGACATTATCTAACGCCACAGGCTGAAATTGGCATTCTCCATCACCGATGACCGGGATCACAAAGGGGATTCTCCGTACCAGAGATTCAAGAACGGTGGTGAAGTTTGCAACCCCTTCGTTTTCATGCCCAAAGATCACCGCAGGCCTGAAGATTGTCCAGTCAAGTCCACTTTCCTGTAGGTACTGCTCTGCTTTATATTTCGTCGTCTGGTACTCCGAGACCCCATCGGGGCGAACTCCAAGAGCGCTCATTAGAATAAAACGGCGAACGTTGTGTGCTCTGGCTGCCTCAATGACATTGCGAGCACCCTGCCAGTGGACAAGCTCGTAGGTAATCCCTCTGGAAGGCATTTCACGGATAATGCCGGGAAGATGGATCACTGCATCACAGCCTGCGAGTCCACCTTCGTCGGATTTAAGCGAATTTGCATCAGTAATGTCACCATAGACTATGTGAACCGCTTCCACTGAGGTAGGAAGCTTTTTCTCGGAGCCCCTGCGTAACAGAACACGGACATTGTACCTTTCCTTCAAAAGCTCGCGAAGGATCTGGCGTCCAACATATCCTGTAGCACCTGTAAGAAAAACCTCTCTCACCAGCATCAGTCCTATGCGCTATTCAATCCCAACCGAGGAAAGCTGCGAGTAAATTACAGAACTCCGAGGCTAAATCCAAATAGATTGCGTGTCCAGCTTCTAAATGTGACCATCGGGCTATCGTAAACCGTGAGTCAACAGCATGGCTCTCTTAGCACCATTTTGCCCAGTTTTCGGGGGATTTAAAGCCTTTTGCTGTCGCTAATGAGAGATGACGTGCAAGATACCGCTGAGGGAAAATGCAAACGCATAATGCCTCTAATCCATCTTCGCAGGATTGCAATTTAATACCGGATATTTTATAATCACCTTAAACAAAGCCCAATTGCGGACTTCCCGAAAAGTATGAAAAAGCCTCGCAAGCCCTTAATCAAAATGTCTCCAGATAAGTAACCGGGATGCCTTCCAGTCAAAAAAAATACAATACACTCAAACTGACAGTCGGGCTGCTCGGCAGCCTGGTCAATATAGCTTACCTCGTCACACTTACTCTCTCGGGGCTGGCGAAATCGCTCGATCAGTGGGTCAATCAACTGACTGCAAATCCGTACATCGCCTTCCTGGTATTTATGTTAGTCATAGGAAGCGGGAATGCCATTTTAACTTTCCCTCTCAGTTTCTATTCAAGTTACATTCTTGAGCATCGATTTGAGCTTTCGCACCAGACCCTTGGGAGCTGGGTTAGAGAAGGGATAAAAAGCCTATCCATTAGCTTGGTCCTTGGAGTCCCTTTAGCTCTTGCCGTTTTTGCCATGCTGCGGATTCTCAGCTGGTGGTGGTGGCTTGGGACAGCCGCACTTCTTTTCTTTGTTTCCATTCTTCTTGCACAAATCGCCCCAATCCTCATTTTCCCAATTTTCTACAAGTTCGCCCCATTAGAAGACCCTGAACTGAGATCTCGCATTGAGCGGCTCTGTGCAGAGCAAGGGGTCAACGTGAGCGGCATCTACGTTTTCAATTACAGCAAGGATACTCGAAAGGCGAATGCAGCTTTCGCGGGGCTTGGGAGGACAAAAAGAATCCTGCTTGCGGATACATTGTTTAACGGGTTTACCTATGATGAAATAGAGGCAGTTTTTGCGCACGAACTTGGGCACTATGTGCAAAATCACATATGGAAGGGGATCGCTATCCAAACAACCATGACATTTGCAGGGCTTGCTGTTGTTGGTGTAGTGTACAGTTATTCTTTATCATGGATTGGCGCTAGCTCATTTGATACGCTTTCAGCTCTGCCGCTGCTAATGCTCTGGCTCAGCCTCTACGGTCTGGTCATCGTCCCTATTGGGAACATAATTTCGCGCGCTTTCGAGCGTAGCGCTGATCGATATGCTCTGCTTGACTCCAGTAGTTCTGCAAGAAGAAGAGAGGCTTTCATCAGCGCGATGCGCCGTCTGGCTGAGCTGAACCTTGCTGACGAGGCACCAAACCCTGTGGTTGAATTCTTGCTGTACAGTCACCCGTCAATTTCACGTCGGATCTCATTTGCAGAATCGCTTTCGAAATCGTAAACTTATATTAACCAACAAGAACCATAAGGGAGGAGCAACTATGCCAACATTCAGAGCGAGTGCATCCCTTGTGGTCGTATTTGCCTTGGTCGCGGACTTGAATGGAATAGCAAAACTCTCATGAGTAATAGAGATCCTTCACTTTTTATTCGGCTTCTTTCTTATCTGAAGATATTTGTGATCAGCCTTTACACGGTGCCAATGGCTAGTATCACAATCGTAGTGCAGCTGATCACACGAAATGCCAGGCTTTTTGATTGGATTGCAAGGACTTGGTCGCGGATAACATTGTTCATCGCCGGGGTTGGCGTGCGAATAAGAGGTAAAGAGAACATCGTCCCCGGGCGACCATATATTTACGTTTCAAATCATGCAAGTCTGTTCGACATTCCAGCATTGCTTGCGGGCATTCCGGATGCATTGCATTTCGTTTACAAGAAGGAGCTCCAAAAGGTATTGTTTTTTGGTTGGGGGTTGAAGGCAGGAAGCTACATTCCCATCGTACGTGAAAAAGGGAGAGAGGCGCTGCGAAGTCTTGAGGAAGCTATTCGGCGAATCCGGACTGGAACATCTGTGATCCTTTTCCCCGAAGGGACACGCTCACCTGATGGGCGAATACAATCATTTAAGCGGGGTGCTTTCTCGCTCGCAGCCCGGACCGGAGTCCCCATCATTCCAGTCACAATCAATGGGAGCGAACGTATCTTGCCGAAGAAACAGCTGTTCATTCGCCCGGGTGTTATTGAGCTTGTCATTGACGCGCCAATCCCGACAATTGGGATCAACTCTCGAGAGAAAGAAACAGAACTCATGGAGCAAGTGCGAAGAATCATCCTGAAGAATCATCATCTATCGCGCTCGGCAAAACCTGTTTCCGACAAAGCGGAGGATCATCATGGGTGTTACGATCAGTGATGTTGAACATGTGGCGGCTCTTGCTCGACTGGAGTTTACTGAGGAGGAGAAGGAGAAGCTTGTCCACCAGCTTAACCGTATCCTTGAGTACATAGACAAGCTAAACGAGCTTGATACTTCAAATGTCGAGCCTCTTTCCCATGTCATTGAACTGAGCAACGTGTTTCGGCAAGACGTCGTGGAGCCATCCTATCCTGTCGAGGAGATCTTAAAAAACGCTCCAGAACGAACTGAAAAATTCTTTAAAGTCCCGAAAGTGATCAGATAGAGATGAGCTCCATACGTGCCATCGGAATTATCCCCGCACGGTATGGGTCAACACGACTCCCCGGAAAGCCTCTCATCTCATTAGCTGGTGCGCCGATGATCCTTCACGTCCTCGAACGCGCACGCCGTTCGACGTTACTCGATGAAATTGTCGTTGCAACAGATGACGAGCGAATCCGCACAGTGGTTGAAGAATGTGGCGGCAAAGTGATCATGACATCGCCGAATGTCCTTTCGGGAAGTGACCGGGTTGCGGTGGCAGCAGAGCAGTTCCCGTATGCCGACATCATCGTGAATATTCAAGGAGACGAACCTCTCCTGCCAGCAGAAAACATCGATCTGTGCGTGAAAGCTCTCATCGAAGATGCCGAAGCAGATGTGGCAACTCCGGCGGTCGAAATTACATCGGCGGAAGGTCTTGCCCGACCGGGCGTTGTGAAGGTTGTCACCGACTGGCGAGGATTCGCTCTATATTTTTCACGAGCTACCATTCCGTATGTCCGTGAACAGGGGAAGAAGTTCCGATATTTGAAACATCTTGGACTGTATGCATATAGGCGTGATGTTCTCAGACGTTTTCTGGATCTACCGGTTGGAAGGCTCGAGCGTGCTGAACAACTCGAACAGCTTCGCCTCCTGGAACACGGGATGAGAATTAAGGTTGTTGTAACAGCACTGGATAGCATAGCTGTGGACACTCAGGAAGATGTAGAGCGAGTTGCAGCACTTATAGGAGTTTCTCCGCCTTAAGCGGATTCAACATAACCAGGGGAAATATAGGAAAACCACGCAGAGATATTTTCATGCCTCGACGAGATCATGTCAAGCATATTTTTGTTACCGGCGGCGTTGTTTCATCACTTGGGAAAGGGATTGCTGCCTCTTCACTCGGACTTCTTTTGAAAGCCAGAGGTCTTCGGGTCACAATTCAAAAATTCGACCCTTACATCAACGTTGATCCTGGAACGATGAATCCGTTCCAGCACGGGGAGGTGTACGTCACGGACGATGGAGCAGAAACTGATCTCGATCTTGGACACTACGAGCGCTTCCTCGATGTTAGCATGCTGCGAGAGAACAACACCACCGCGGGACAGGTTTATTACGAAGTCATCAGTAAAGAACGGCGCGGAGACTATCTCGGTGCAACTGTCCAGGTCATCCCTCATATCACTGATGAAATTCGACGCCGGATCACCCGGCTCGGCACCGGTGGCAGATACGACGTCATCATCACAGAAATTGGTGGCACCGTCGGAGATATTGAAAGCCTCCCATTTCTCGAAGCAATGCGCCAATTCATGCTGAAAGTTGGCAGACGAAATGCCATCAACATTCACGTCACGCTTGTCCCTTACATCAAGTCTGCTGGCGAATTGAAAACGAAGCCAACACAACACAGTGTGAAAGCTCTCCAGGAGATTGGTATCCAGCCTGATATCCTTATCGCTCGAACTGACCGAAGGCTTACAAAGGAAGTCCGCGAAAAAGTTGCTCTCTTCTGCAATGTTGAACCGCGAGCAGTTATTGAAGGGCGCGACGTTGATTCGATCTACGAAGTCCCTCTCATATTCGAGAAGGAGCAACTTGCCGAGCTTGTCATTGAGAAACTCGGACTGAAATGCGGTAACCCGGACCTTCGTGCATGGAAACGGTTTGTGGAAAAAGTGAAGAACCCTTCAGGTAGAGTGACAATCGGGATCGTTGGAAAATACACTGATTACATCGATGCGTACAAGAGCATCACAGAGGCTTTCATCCACGCGGGGGCAGAGAACAGTGTTCGTGTTGAACTGAAATGGATTCGCGCCGAGGATGTTGAGACAAATGGAGCTGAGACATTTTTGAAGGATGTTGATGGGGTTCTTGTGCCAGGAGGATTTGGTGAACGAGGCATTGAAGGGAAAATCGAAGCTATTCGCTACGTGCGAGAGAACAACATCCCATTTTTTGGAATTTGCCTGGGGCTTCAATGCGCCGTGATTGAATTTGCTCGGAACGTCTGCGGTATGGAAGGAGCAAACAGCACAGAATTCCGGCACACTCGGTACAACGTGATCGACCTCATGCCTCAGCAACGTGGTCTGAAGGAGCTTGGTGGCACCATGCGACTCGGCTCCTACCCTTGCGTCCTTCAGAAAGGGACAAGAGCATACAAAGCTTACAGGCGCGAGTTCATCACAGAGAGGCATCGACACCGGTATGAAGTGAACAACAAATTTAGAAAACGTCTCTCCGATGCGGGCATGGTCTTCAGCGGCTTGTCTCCGGATGGCTCCCTCATTGAAATGATTGAGCTACCGGATCATCCATGGTTCGTCGGTTGCCAGTTTCACCCTGAACTGAAATCACGAGCAACGAAGGCTCACCCTCTGTTCCGCGAATTCGTTCGCGCTGCAAAAGAATTCGGCGAAAAACGGATTGCCAGATGAACGTACCCAAGAAATTCCTTTGCGCTGCTCTCATCCTCTCCTTTATTGCATGTGCGGAGCAGCTCAACGCACAGCCAAGCCAAAGGCTGATAAGGCTCGGGCTTAAAATCCCTGATGCGGGAGAATCACCATCTACCCCGTGGCAATTCGACTGTACTCTTCGGATCGGCGGAGGGATAGGCCCGGATATCTCCGCAGCAGTAGGTGCCACAAGAGGTTCCAATGGAGTAGCTATTGAACTCGAAACAGGTGCGGAAAACTGGAATGTGCTCTCCTCAGGCTGGGGATGGGGACCTGTATTCCGATTGAGTGGAATACATGTCGCTTCACTGAGCGAAACCTTTTCAATTCGCTACGCACTGGGTGCCGGATACGGCGCTGGAGGGTGGACTAACGGACTGGAGATTTTTGGTCCATCCCAAAAAGTCGATGCAAAGGTTGTCTCTTTCATGGGAGAGACAGGCTTGCGAGCGTCTATGCTCATGATACTTCACTTTGAGATTTATGCACGCCTGAGCACATATACTTTTTTCTTCAGTGAATACGGAAACCTTTCGGGAGTTTCCTCGCCGATGACGATGCTCCGACCGTTCGTTGGAATCGGGATTGGGCTTCACACCCCTGTTCGTTAGTTGTGAAGAAATGAATCTGCGAAGAGTTTTATATGGTGTCGCTTTCTTGAGAACACTCTCAGCTTTCCAGATGAAGTTTACCTCATCATCTTGTAAAATCCACGACTACGAGTTTCCTTAAAAGGAGCGCGGGAAGGCTATGCGAATACAGTTCCTCGGTGCGACGCGGACCGTCACAGGTTCGATGCATCTAATCTCGGTAAACGGTGCCTCATTTCTTCTTGATTGCGGACTCTTCCAGGGAAGGCGAAAGGAGGCTTTCGAGCGGAATAGAACTTTTCCATTTGAACCTAACTCAATCAATGCAGTTGTCCTTTCGCACGCTCACATTGATCACAGCGGGAATCTCCCGAGCCTTGTACGACAGGGCTTTGAAGGGACAATCTATGCCACCGCAGCAACCCGCGATCTCTGCAGCATCATGCTTCAGGACAGTGCCCATGTGCAACAACTCGACGTTGAGCACGTGAATAAAAAGCACGCAAAGCGCGGCGAACCACCAGTTGAACCTCTCTACACTGTAGAAGATGCACTTAAAAGCATTGAGTTCTTCAAGGGGGAGCGATACCGCAAATCATTCGATGTAGTCGATGGCGTCCAGGCAACCTACTATGATGCTGGGCATATTCTCGGCTCCGCGCTCACCGTTCTTGAAACCTCAGAGAACGGCAAGAAGATTCGACTTGGTTTCACAGGTGATCTGGGTCGACAGAATCTTCCCATCCTCAAGGATCCAGAGTTCATGGGAGATGTCGATTATCTCATTTGCGAGAGCACCTATGGAGGACGGTTCCATAAACCGATGAGCGAGGTGGAACCGATTCTCGTTGATGTCCTCAAACGCACCGTTGAACGGAAGGGGAAAATTATTGTCCCGGCATTCAGTGTGGGGAGAACACAGGAGCTCGTGTACGAGCTTCATCAACTGTTTGAGCGCAAGGAGCTCCCGGAAATCCCCATCTATGTCGATAGTCCACTCAGCGTCAATGCAACAGAGGTGTTTCGCATGCATCCGGAATGCTACGATACCGAGACCCTCAACCTGGTCTACCACCATGAGGATCCGTTCGGCTTTCAGCGTCTCCATTATATTCAAAGCGTTGAGGAATCAAAGAGGCTGAATTCGCCCCCAGCGAACAGCGGGTCTTGCATGATCATCGCCGCATCGGGGATGTGCGAAGGTGGACGCATACTTCATCACCTTGCAAATTCCGTAGAAGATTCCCGCAACACAATTCTTATTGTCGGATACATGGCTGAGAATACTCTTGGGAAAAGGATCGTCGAGCGCCAGCCGATAGTAAAAATCTTTGGTGAAGAGTACAATCTCCGTGCTGAAGTCGTTGTCATGAACAGCTTCAGCGCCCATGCTGATCAAGCAGAGTTAGTGACATACATTTCTCAATTCAATCGGAAGCGGCTCAAACACATATTCCTCGTGCATGGTGACCTTGATCAAGCGGAGAAACTGGCTGCAGCATTGTCGACGCACGGATTTTCTTCAATCTCCATTCCAAATCGGGGCGATGAATTCGAACTCTCATGAGAGTTGTAGTTACAGGTGGGAGCGGACTTGTCGGCAAATATGTTGCTCAACATCTTTACAACTGCGGGCATGAAGTTGTTGTCGTTGATCTCGTTTCGCCGCCCCAGGAGCTTCCTTATGCCATGTGCGATGTGATGGATCTGCAACAGCTTCGAGAAGTATTTCGTGGCTCGGATGCAGTTGCCCACCTTGCGGGAATCCCACATCCACTTGATCAGCCGCCGGAGGTTGTCTTCCGTACCAATGCCATTGGGACGTTCAACGTTCTTCAAGCCGCATCTGAGCTTGGGGTTAAGCGAGTTGTTCTTGCGTCAAGCGAATCAACCCTCGGGTTTGCATTCATGAAACGCCGAATGGTGCCTGACTATGTCCCCATCGACGAAAACCACCCAATGCGTCCTCAAGACCCGTATGGACTAAGCAAAGTTGTCGCTGAAGAAATATGCAAAGCCTTCGCTCATAGGACCGGGATGGCCACCATTGCGCTTCGCATGCCGTGGGTCTGGGTTCCAGAAGAAGCAGAGCGAGCGCGCTATCGCGAACTCATCCTTCAGTATGAAAAATGGTATAAAAACTTATGGGCGTACATACATGTCTACGATGCGGCAGAAGCATTTCGCTTAGCGCTGGAAACGTGGACGGTGCATGAGTTTGAACCGTTCTTTGTGACCGCGGATGACAACTGGACACTCCTCCCTTCACGAAAACTCCTTGCTATGTTTTTCCCGGAAGTGAAGAATGTCGCCACCATGTGGGCACAGCGGCTTTCATCAGGAGGAGAACGAGCTTCTTTCATTTCATCTCAGAAAGCCAGAACTATGCTCGGCTTTGCCCCGAAATATTCGTGGAGAGATCTTGACCTTGGCATTGTTCACCATTAACTGCAAAATACACAAAGACGTTCTAAGTTTATTGTTCTTTCTTTATGCTCTTTGTGTGCTTTGTGGTTGGATACCATTTATCTTTACAACGGAGAAGGAGCAAATTAATGGCGGAGCCGGTCATCATCGATACAGACACAGGCGTCGATGATGCCATCGCATTACTGCTCGCTCTACGCTCCCCCGAGCTACACGTAGAAGCCATCACAACGGTTGCTGGTAATGCTACAGTTGACCGCTGCACTGAAAACGTCGAGATAGTTCTGGATGTAGCAAAGCCCAGCAAATATCCATGTGTCGCTCGTGGAGCAGAGCATCCACTCGTCCGACAACTTATCACAGCTCCTGAGGTCCATGGCGATGACGGACTTGGTAATGTGGCATCAGAGTTTGCTCCTAGGGAAAGACCAATAGAAGAGGCACCTGCCTGGCAGTTAATCATCGAGAAAGCGCGGGCGCTGAAAGGCGAATTGAACCTCATCACATTGGGTCCACTGACGAATCTTGCCCTCGCATTAGAACACGATCCAGATCTTCCAAAGCTTGTGAAGCATGTCTTCACCATGGGTGGGGCTTTCCGGGTTCCAGGAAATACGACCCCTGTTGGTGAATTTAACTTTGTCGTTGATCCAGAGGCAGCTCAGCAAGTGTTGAAAGCAGGATTCAATCTGACGCTCCTGCCGCTGGATGCCACACAGCGTGTGCTGCTCACTCCTGAGAACCTCACGCGTGAACTCATCAGATCAAATTCGCCGACTTTGAAATTTATTGAACGCATTACAGCATTCACGATTGACTACCACCGACGTGTTGAACAACTGGAGGGCATGTTCCTCCATGATCCAGTAACTGTTGGCGCTGCACTTTGGCCATGGCTATTTCAGAGCGAATGTATCCACGTACGTGTGGAGACAAAGGGGGAGTTCACTTATGGGATGAGCATTGGAGAACTTCACCGCATCCCGAGGGCTTTCGGGTCTGAACATCCGAACGCCATTGTGGTTACCGGGCTTGACGTCCCGCAATTCTCTCTGCTCTTCTTCTCCCGGCTGTCAAACCCATCCACTGAAGATTCTCAGAGCAGTCTGGAGGCGCGGTGAAATTTCTTTACAAGACATCCATATTCCTTTTTTTCACAGTGCTCGCATTTGCATTTACCCATTTCACCTCTGCACAAGTGGTTGACTCGACCGTATCTATAAGCACCCCAAGAAAAGGGAGTGATTCGGCGCAGAAATCTGGAGGGAATGTCCGGTTTAATCGATTCGCCAATACAACTCTCCTGACAGGGAATGTCGCCTTCGACCGCACAATCATGGGAATTGGGATTCGACTGATCGAGGGATACCGCTCCAGTGTTGTTTCCTCCAGCCAGTCCGCCAGGGGGGCAGTCCAGGATAATCAAAATTTCTCTCTCCTTGCCCACATTCCTTTGCTCAGTTCGCTGAACGCCGTAGTTGATGCTTCCTCAATCCTCGCAGCCGATAATCAGCAGTTAGCCCTGAGCAACGTCTCAAGCAATTTAGTTCGCGCAGGAATTCAGTATCTCCCATCTTCATGGTTCTCAATCGGGTCAACGTTCGGTATCCGATGGGATCAGCAACTCGGGATGAAAAATGAAGGTCCTACTTACTCCCTTGCCGCCGAGGTGGAGGACCTCACAGTAAACGGATATGCATTCCATGCCAATGCAAATCTCAGCAACGATTTTATAAAACCACGCCACTGGGCGACCGCTGGAGGAGAATTTGCCGTGGCAAAGAATTTTGCCTTCGCCTCCGATAGTCTCCACATCCAGCTTCTTCGAATGAAACGAGAATTCTATTTCCCCGCCGATTCGTTTGTGTCACGTGAATTCGCTACACAGAATAACATCGAAACTAGGACTGAAGACGGTATTGCCGCTTCAAACAATTTTATTTTTTCACTATCTCCGTCTTCGCTGCTTATCGTCCGAGGGTCGCTCATAAACCGGTCAATTTCCAGGGACACTCGCTACAAACTTCCGCAGTCAGCCCCTTCAAATTTGTTCTCTACAGAAGTTCAGGAATTTCACCTTCAAGGGAGCACAGGAGTCACCTTCACAAAGCCATGGCTGTCGGGCTCAATTGAGCTCTCCTATCTTGAGAGAGATGAGCTGCACAGTGTTCATTCAAATGCACAATTCCCTCAAGCACTGTATGAAATGCGCACCGTAGAGGAGACCCGAAAGAACAATATCACACGACAGACAAGACTCGAAGGGCGGTTCTCGATTCCCCTTGGAACTTCGACACACCTTTTTTTCTCTGGCCTCCAGAACGCGCTCCGATACGACACGCCAAGCAAGGAGAATATCGACGATCGTGATGAGCTTATGACGTTTATTACAGTCGGCTTCACTCACCAATTTACGCCTTCCTTTACGATCACACTTCCTATTGATCTTTCTGTTGTTCACACTGTTTATCTTTCTTCACAACGAAGTGCGAATAACAACTGGAACCGTGTCCTGAAATTTCGTCCGACAGCAATGACGCGCATCGATGACGGGATCGTGAACAAAGTCGCAGCAGAAGTTCTGGCAAACTACACTGTGTATGACTTTGAAGAGCAGATATTCTTCGTAAAGAGCTTCCTCTTTCGCCAGATGACACTTGCTGACTCAGTATCAGTCGATCTCACACGGTCGATAGCGCTCAACGGCTACGGTCAGTTTCGACGATATGAACAGGGGGAATTACGCTGGAAATCTTTTACAGAAATTCAGACAAGTGATGTACTTGAGAAGCTCATAGTCCTGGGACTTCATGCTCATCTTAGCGAAATTGCTGATGCAAGCATCGGCTACCGATACTTCTCCCGAACAGAATACCATCTTAACGGAACAGCTAAGAACCTTGCTATCTTTATTCGTTCGGCTGGACCCACCCTCAGCGCACGGATAGCTACTGAGATAGGAACCGTTCAATTGTCTGGGTGGTACGAGCGACAAATGAGCTCAGGCGGATCGAGCATATCTCGGATAGTTCCAAACATTGATCTTCGGGTGGAATGGAAATGGTGAGACAGAAGCCCATCAGAAAGTCATTTCGGATAAGCATTCCGAGCGATCCGAGAAACATTCACCTTGCAGAGGAATTCCTTGCAAGAGTCAACCGAGCCGCTCATTTCGATGAAATTGAATACCACAAGATTTTGGTTGCCTTGACCGAAGCAGTAAACAACGCAATCCTCCATGGCAACCAATCTGATGCAAGCAAGAACGTTCATGTGATGCTCGAACTCTCGCCGCGGCGATGCATTGTTCGGGTAAGAGATAATGGAAAGGGCTTTGATATTAGTGCTGTGCCAAGCCCTATTCATGATGAGCGCCTTTTCAAGGAGACCGGACGCGGCATCTTCCTTATGCGTGTTCTGGCAGATGATGTTTCATTTTCACACATCAAGAGTGGATTCGAAGTGAGACTCGCTTTCAGGAGAAGACGGAAATTTAGAGCACAATGGTCGAAGTAAGCTAAGCTGCCCTGCGTGAGGTGAGGCTGAGTCGCCCGGCTCATATGGGCGATTTTTAACCGCACAGACCACAAAGAGATTCCTAAATCTTATTCTTCCTCTGTGTCCCGTCCTGGCGGTATGAACTTCGTATCTAAAGCTGATTTATGCTCGACCGCAACGCACGAAGTCGTTCCAGAAGCGACTGGAAATCTTCAGGTAACTCCGAGTCGAAGTGCAAGTATTGCTTCGTCGCCGGGTGAATAAATCCAAGGGTCTTTGCATGTAACGCCTGTCGCCTCATAATGCCAAGAAGCTCCTGCACCTGTTCCTTTCTTTTCCTGTCAACGCTCCCCCATGCGATGCGCCTGCCGCCATAGGCTGGGTCTCCAAAAACCGGATGACCGATATGCGAAAGATGTACACGAATCTGATGCGTACGCCCTGTGCGGAGATGAAGCCGAAGGAGCGTCAGCCCAACTTCAGCGGAAAATGTTTCAAGAACAGTATATTCCGTAACAGCGGACTTCCCTCCGGGGATAACCGCCATCTTCTTTCGATCACGCACACTGCGGCCAATTTCAGCTTCAATCTCGCCCTTCGGCGTTGCGAATGCACCCCAGACTACTGCCCAGTATTCACGGTCAATGGTACGGCGCGCAAATTGATCCGCAAGAAACGCATGAGCATAATCATTCTTCGCCACAACAAGAAGTCCTGAGGTATCCTTATCGAGTCTATGGACGATTCCCGGACGAAGGATATCCCCTCCAGTGGAAAGAGACGATGTGTGATAAAGAAGCGCATTGACCAGCGTGCCAGAGTAATTCCCATACGCAGGATGCGTGACCATACCTGCTGGTTTGTTCACAACAATGAGATCGTCATCTTCGTAGACGATGTTGAGAGGAATATTTTCCGGCTTAGCTTCAGGGGCAGGGGGCGCTGGCAGCGTTATTCGAATTTCGTCATTCGGCGCAATACGATAACTTGATTTGACCTTTCTCCCATTAACAAGAACAAATCCTTGCTCAATAGCTTTTTGAACCTTTGTGCGGGTTACGTTCGCAATACGCGATGTGAGGAATAAATCAAGGCGTTCTCTTTTTGAAACCGCAGGGACACGAATCTGATACTCCCCCGTCGCTGAAGACGCCAATTTCAATTTCATAGAAAGGAACTACGGTTGAGGACGTGAAGAATCGCCCGTTTCGCCAGACTCTCTGGTGGCATGGTCGGGATCATCAAAATAGGCATCGGAGTACTTTACCTCTGATTCCTCTTGCAGCTTTCCGGTTCGACGGTGGAAGAAGATGAGAAGCACAACCCCAATCGTCACGGAGGCATCAGCAATATTGAACACAGGCCATCGATTCACCTGGTGCCCAAATAGATTGATGTGGAAGAAATCCATATCAATAAAATCAATTACTTTGCCTTGAAAAAGCGGAGCCTGCTGAAACCATATACCGTAGAAAACTCGATCGATTAAATTGCCGATAGCGCCCCCGAGTATTAAAGCCAGAGACAATCGCGGCATTATCCCTTCTTGACGTATCAAGTAAAGGTACCAGAGAATTGCAATGCTCGCAACGACGGCGATAATGGAAAATAGGGCTTTCGGTCCAAAGCTGATCCCGAACGCCATGCCCGGGTTTTCAACATAAGTGATGCGAAGAAAATCACCGATTAATCGCTTACTGGTTCTCAGCGGCATCCCCGTCAACTCGATCCCTAAAGCAGGGATGCTTATGCCCCTCACAAAGAGTTTGCTCAGCTGGTCGACAACGATAACAAAGAAGGAGATGTAAAGGACGCGCACTTGATTGCTCTTTGACCTGAATAGTTTAAGATTATGTTGTACCTTTTCGAGCCTTGCATTTGCTGCATAGCTGCGTATGGGGAACAGCCTCAAGCCGTTCTCGTTCAATCGGATTACCACATTCAATGCATATTCCGTATGTCCCTTTTTCGATCCTGAGGAGTGCGTCATCGAGATAGTTAAGGAACTTTTGTTGGCGAGCCGCCATGAGAAACAACTTTTCGCGTTCCATTGTATCGGTTCCCTGTTCCATGTGCAATGAATATGAAGAATTTTCACCGACATACTCGCCTGTTGTTGTATCAACCATGCTTTCACGCAACATGTCGAGTTCCTCAACAATATCTTTTCTCCGCTCGAGAATAATCTGCTTGAAGTGCTCAAGATCAGCTTTCGTGTATCCTTTCTCGGGGCGTTCGGTCGGCGCTTTCACCTGAGCCGTCTTTGCAGGTTTCGATGGTGCTACTTTTACAAGGCGTTGCTTTCTTAGTTTTTTATCTTTTCTCGCAGCTTTGCTCACGGAAGCACGCTTTGTGGTGGATCTTGCTGATTTCTTCGGCATTGTTTTTCCTCCTGTTTCAAAGTGTTTCAAATGCCAACCACAGTGGAAAGTTTACCCGCATCCATTTGTCCCTGGCTTCTCGATTGCCTCATTTGCTTCGCTGAATACCGATAGTAGCGGGAATTCCATCGATCTCCACTACCGCTGTGTAGAGATTGCTGGTGTCTCCACGTAGCGGCGCGATTTCTTGAGCCAGGGTTTCATTCCGAAGGTATTCCGCAAATTGTTCAATGGCTCGGGCAAGAGATTCTTCTGTTTGGTAGAAAATGGCAATCCTATCCGTGACTGCAAAGCCGGCATCCTTCCGCATATTTTGAATCCGATTCACAAGCTCACGGGCACGACCCTCGTTGATGAGGTCATCCGTTAATTGAGTATCCAGTGCAACGGTGACTCCATTTTCTGATGCTACAAGCCATCCTTCAATATCATCACGGACAATTTCCACGTCCTCCTTAGCGAGCACCACTGGCTCACCCTGAATGATCACTTCCAGCGATCCGTTTTTCTCCATTGCACGAAGTTCATCAACCTTCAGCGATTTGATACGTTCTGCAACGACTTGTGCACGCTTACCAAACTTCGGTCCAATTGACTTGTAGTTCGGCTTTGCGCGCCGACGAACCATCGGCGCATCCTCAGTAACGTATTCGATCGTCTTCACATTAACTTCGTCGAGGATTAGAGGTGCGACATGCTCGATCTCCCGTTGTTCATGAAGACCTCTGATTGGGACAACGATGCGGGGGAGTGGCTGACGCACTTTCAGATTGGCTTTCATCCGAAGTGCACGAACAAGCCGCACAATCGTGAGGGCGCGTTCCATGCGCTGTTCAAGCTCAGCATCGATAATTGCTTCATCGACATCTGGCATGTCTGCGAGATGAACAGACTCCGCCGGGTCGCGCTTCGTGACAGAATTGAGGCACTGGTACAATGTCTCGGCAATAAATGGAGCAAAGGGTGCAATGAGTTTCGTCAACGCAACGAGAATTTCATATAACGTCTGGTAAGCGGCGAGCTTCTCATCTCCTTTCCCACGGCTATCCCCTGAAGACCACTTCGACCAAAATCTCCTGCGAGAACGGCGGACGTACCAGTTCGAGAGCCTCTCAATGGTAAAATCGCTGACATCACGTGCAGCACGTGTGATGTCATATTCATCCATTGCTTTCCGATACCGCCGAATAAGACTGTGCAACTCGGATAGTATCCATCGATCCAGTTCAGCTCGATTTGCAATTGGGATCTGCTCTTCTTGATAGGTGAAGTTGTCGATGTTAGCATAAAGCGCAAAGAAAGCGTAAGTGTTCACAAGAGTTCCCAAAAACTTTCGCTGCACCTCACGCAAACCATCTTCATCGAACAAAGTCGGCTTCCACGGAGGACTCGAAGTGGTCAAGTACCATCGGAGTGCATCAGCCCCAAATCGCTCCAGAATCTCAAAAGGATCAACGGTGTTGCCTCGCGATTTGGACATTTTCTGCCCCTCTTTATCGAGGATAAGCTCATTGACCATCACGTTTTTATACGCTGGCTGGTCGAAGAGGAACGATCCGATGGCATGAAGCGTATAAAACCAACCGCGCGTCTGGTCAATCCCTTCGGCAATAAAATCCGCAGGGTAGCTTCGCTCAAATACATCACGATGTTCAAATGGATAATGCCACTGCGCAAACGGCATGCTCCCTGAGTCAAACCAGACATCGATGAGCTCCGGTGTTCGATGCATAACACCGCCGCACTTCGGGCAGGTAAGAGTGATCCTGTCGATAAATGGACGATGCAGATCAAGATCTTCCGGGAGTATCGCCCCGTGAACCTTAAGTTCCTCAATGCTGCTCACAGATAGTCTCTCACCGCAGGAATCGCAGATCCAGATATTCAGCGGTGTACCCCAGTAACGATCGCGAGAGAGAGCCCAATCCTTGTTCTCTTCAAGCCAGTTCCCAAAGCGACCGCTTCCGACTTCCGAGGGAATCCAGTTGATGCCTTTATTCAACTCGATCATCCGATCAACATATGCTGTTGTACGAATGTACCACGACTCACGAGCATAGTATAGGAGAGGCGTGTGACATCGCCAGCAATGTGGATAGCTATGGACAATCGTTTCCTTCTTGTAAAGCTTATGCCGATTTTTTAAGTCTTGAATGATTTTGGAATCTGCATCCTTCACGAACATCCCAGCGTAATCGGTTACGGCACCAATGAATATCCCACTTTTATCGACCGGCTGAAGAAACGGCAGGTTATACCGCCGACCAAGCTGATAGTCATCATCACCAAAAGCAGGAGCAATGTGGACTATCCCTGTCCCATCTTCGGTGGTGACGAAGGCACCTTCAACAACATAGAACGCTTTCTTATCGACAGGGAGGAATTTAAAGAGAGGTTCATATTCCATCCCGACGAGTTCAGAGCCCTTTCGCTCATCAAGAATGGTGTATTCACCTTCAAGTACCGTAAGGCGAGGTTTTGCAAGAATAAGCTTCTCAGCGTTGTGCAAAACAGTGACATATGTTACATCGGGATGAACAGCAAGAGCGACGTTCGAAATGAGCGTCCACGGTGTTGTCGTCCATACAAGAAAAGATGTATCTCCGGTCCCCTTCACAGGCATCTTGACGTAAATCGAAGGGTCCTTAACATCCTCATATCCCTGTGAAACCTCGTGGGAGGAAAGTGGGGTTTCGCATCGCGGACAGTAAGGTTGAATCTTGTGACTCTTGTAGATCAATCCGCGATCATGAAACTGCTTCAGCGCCCACCAGACGGATTCAATGTACTCGTTTGAGCATGTGATGTAGGCATCCTTCATGTTGATCCAGTAGCCGATGCGCTCAGTCATTCGTTCCCAGTCGTCGAGGTATTCGAAAACCGACTGGCGACAAAGCGCATTAAACTTCTCGATACCGAATGTTTCGATCTCGTCCTTGTGCGTTAAACCAAGTTTCTTCTCAACCTCTATTTCAACAGGAAGACCATGGGTATCCCACCCAGCTTTGCGAGGAACCTGGTAGCCGCACATCGTTTTATAACGGCAGATGAGATCCTTCAGGGTTCGTGCCATGACATGGTGTATTCCGGGCTTCCCATTTGCAGTTGGTGGACCTTCATAAAAGATAAATCGCGGTCCACCCTCACGAAGGGCTATGCTCTTCTCGAAAATCCGGTGAGCTTTCCAGAATTCCAGAACAGCCTTCTCGTTCTCCGGGTAGTTGATCTTGTCTGTCAGTTCCTTAAACAACAAAGTGTAAGCGATCCTTTCAGTTTACTTCAACGATGGAACAGCTTCGAAATCAGCCACAGCAAGAAACTTAAGAAGGCACTTAACAGTATACTTGTAGTAATTGGAAAATAAAATTGAAAATGCTCCCTTTTGATGTGGACATCACCAGGGAGTTTTCCAAGCCAGGGGATTTTCCCGCCGAGCATAAGCAGTGCGCCGACGAGAACGATCAATCCGCCGGCAAGAATGAGAAATTTACCAATTTGTGCGACCATTTATGCAGGTAATCCTTTGAAATCTCGAAGTAGAAACGGATTGAAATTTGTTCCGTAGTCGTAAACGTCTATACCTTCCTCTTCTTTCAGAAAATTCACAATGCGGTATGTGACCGGTGTAGCTATTGCCTCAAAGCCGACCTTGAACACATAGTTTGAAAGAAATACCGCGAATAACAGCTTGTTGGTGATCGATCCAGCAAAAGCGATTGTCACAAACACAAATGTATCGACACCTTCGCCAACGATTGTGGAACCAATGGTTCGTGTCCACAGCCATCGTCCACGAGTAAGGATTTTCATTTTTGCGAGAACAAAGGAGTTTGAAAACTCTCCTAAGAAATATCCCAAAATGCCCCCAGCAACAAGTCGGGGTGTCATGCCAAGTATTGCTACATAAGCATCCTGATGCATCCATCCGTCAGCTGGTGGCATGATCTGGACAAGCCATAACACAAGCGTCATAAGAACGAGGGAGAAAAAGCCTGTCCAGATGACCTTTCGTGATCGCCTGTAGCCGTAGACCTCTGTAAGCACATCACCGAAAATGTAGCTTACCGGGAAAAGGATCGTCCCACCATCAAAGGTGAACAAGCCGAACCGCATAATCTTTGTCGAAGCTACGTTCGATATCAGAAGAACAGCAACGAATAGTGCAGTCACGCTGTCCAGATACCGGAACGACATAGCTGGTAATGGCAAAGACCTATTTCGTATGTCAGAGACGTTCGATGACACGCTTCATCAATGCGGTTAGTTTTGGTTCGGCTTCATTTGCAGTTGCAATGATCTCCTCAACAGTTGCTGGTTTCAGTGCGTCAGGGAAGCACTCGTCGGTGATCACGGAAAATCCAAGCACGCGCATCCCCATCTGAACTGCCACTATATCCTCAGGAACTGTTGACATCCCTACAGCATCTCCTCCAATCATGCGGAGGAAACGATACTCCGCTCTCGTCTCCAAATTAGGCCCGGGGAGAGCAACATACACACCCTTTTGTACACGAATCTTCAATTCAAGTGCAACGCGCTCAGCTAACTCAATCAGCTTTCGGTCGTACGGTTCTGACATATCGGGGAAGCGAGGTCCCAGCAGCTCATCGTTAGGTCCAATCAACGGATTATCGCCGAGCAAGTTTATATGATCGGTCATAATCATGATGTCGCCGCGGCGGAAGAGAGGATTCATGCCCCCAGCAGCATTTGAGACCAGGAGGGTCTTTACACCAAGTCCCCCTCTTGCTCCCATCACACGCACGGGGAAAGTAATCTGTTTCATTGTGTACCCCTCGTAGTAGTGGAACCGCCCCTGCATGGCGACAACACTTTTCTTGCCGAGAGTTCCAAATATAAGCTTTCCGTGATGCGACTCAACCGTTGACAGCGGGAAGTGAGGGATATCTTCGTAGTTCAGAACTGTCTCCACCTTGATTTCTCTTGCCAGTCCCCCGAGCCCCGTGCCAAGTATGATCCCAATTGGCGGTCGCATCCTCGTCTTCGTACGAATAAACGCAATTGCCTCGGCGATTTGAGCGCGGAGTTCACTGAGACTTTCTTGTTGAGGTGAAGTCGACGTAACTTTCTGTGTTGAGGTTCTCTTTTTCTTCATGGCTCAACTGTATCTGATGGTGAAATTGATCCTCCAGATGCGGACTCTGTGACTTTCTTAACAATTTCCTGAATGTCGAGAATTTCTTTACCTGTGCCCTGGGAAAGATGTTCCTGCAACTCTGCTTCGTTATCAAGCTCAAGTGCCTTTAGAAGATCAAGTTCTGATGCCAAAAGAGTTTTCAATTGAGCATGGAGAAGCTCACGCTTCGTTCGCAGCACAGAGATCTCGGTCTGAGCACGAAGAAGGTCTGCCCGGGCCTTCTCAATGATCTGCTGCGCTTTCGATTCAGCATCACGCACAATCCCTTCGGCTTGTCTTTTAGCTTGCTCCTGGATAGCAGCGCTCATCTCCTCCGCCTGACGCAAGGTCTGCTGCAGGCTCTTTTCAATCTGACGGAAATCGGAAAGCTGAGTTTCCAGGCTAACCAGTTGGTCATGCATTTCGCGATTCTGTCTTAGAAGGTCTTCCACATCGGTCGAAACCATGTCAAGCAGCGCCTCAACTTCTTGCCGGTCGTAGCCACGAAAGCGACGATGAAAGCGTGCTTTCTTAATCTCAAGCGGAGTAAGTTTCATGCTGCACCTCCAGATTCTCTTTCACATTTTTCGTTCTCCGGGGACCAAAGATTGCGGTGCCAAGACGAATGATAGTAGCTCCTTCTTCAATGGCGATCTCAAAATCGCTGCTCATCCCCATCGAAAGCTCTCTGAATTCTTCACCAACGAATCCTTCTTTCAAACTCTCATCACGGAGCTCACGGAGTGTTCGAAATGCCTGCCGCACACGAGGCATCTCAACGTTCAGTGGACCAATAGTCATGAGTCCTCGCACACGCAGGTGCGGCAGCCTAAGCAGAGCTTTGATCAGGTCTGCGGTTTCTTCTGGAGGCACTCCAAATTTCGAGGGCTCTCCGGACGTGTTGACCTCCACGAGGATGTCAGCCATACGATTGACTGCAACAGCCCGTTTACTAATTTCTTCTCCAAGCCTGAGCGAATCGACTGAATGAATCAGGTGTAAAATATTAATCACCGATTTCACCTTATTTGTCTGAAGATGTCCCACAAAGTGCCACCGAAGGGTCAGGTCTTGCAATTCCCGATATTTCTTTAGAAATTCCTGGACATAGTTCTCGCCAAAATCACGGATACCGGCTTCGGCAGCCTCCCGAATCCACGAGCTGCTAAAGGTCTTCGAAACTGCCAAAATGGCAACTGATGAGGGCTCGCGCCCTGACCGAAGACATGCGGCTGTCACTAACTCATTGATTTTCTTGACGTTTTCGGCAATCATCCGCACTCCAAGAATTCAAATATACATCACAATCGTCTGAAAATCAACCACTATCCAAACGCACGGACTTTGTGTCGAAGCTCGCATGCTTGACTTCATCTTTTCCTTTTGTGTATATTGATTCTGTGTAGCCCACTGGAAATCCTGAGGTCGTTCGATGAATACCTTCGATTTTGATGACGATGAGCTTGATCCCTCGCAGCGTGAACGCTCTGACGAAGAGATCAATCGGTTCAAAGAGTTGTTGAAGGACGGGAGCAATCCCATCACGAACAGCGACGCCCTCGAAGAAATAATAAATTTCTATTTTGATGAGGAAAAATATGACCAGGCATTGCGATATGTCGACATGCTCATTGCCCTGGTTCCGTACAGTGCCGATGCCTGGGAACGCAAAGCAATGATCCTCAATAATCTCCAGCGTTACTCGGAAGCACTGGAGTGTTACGATCAAGCCCTCACTCTGAACCCTGTCGATGCCGACCTCCTTGTTAATAAAGGGATCACCCTCGACAACCTTGAACGACACGAAGATGCTCTTGAGCTTTTCGATAAAGCATTAGAGATCGATCCGAATAACGAAGGGGCTTTATTCAATAAAGGTTTGATGCTGGAAAAGCTTGAGCGCTATGAAGAAGCAGTGCCACTCTTTAAGTTTGTCGTTGATGAGAACCCTGAGCACAAGGAGGCATGGTACGAACTAGGTTTTTGCTATGATTATCTCAATCGTTTCGATGAAGCTATAGCCTGCTACGATCGCCACATTGAACTCGACCCGTATAACTTTAACGCCTGGTACAACCGCGGCGTTGCGTTCAATCGAGCAGGGATGTTCAATAAAGCGATTGAGAGTTACGATATGGCGCTTGCCATCAAAGAAGACTTCGGCGCGGCATGGTATAATAAAGGAAATGCCTACGCGAATATGGGGAAGCTCTACGATGCCATAGAGTGCTACAAAAGAGCTGTCACCATTGATCCGGAAGACATTTTAGCATGGTATAACCTCGGCAGTGCGTACGAAGAACTTAGCCAGTGCAAAGAGGCGATCCGCTGCTTCACAAAAGTTATAAAACTCAATCCCCAACATTACGAGGCATACTTTGGACGTGGTAGCTGCTATGATATGCTTGAGCAATATCGAAAAGCACTCTCCGATTACAACAAAGCCCTTGCTATCAGAAGCGACGATGCTGAAATCTGGTACGCGAAAGCAAACGCTGAATATAATCTCGGGAGACTTCGAGAATCTCTCGCCAGCATCCGGATGGTTTTGAAGCTCGACCCTAAGAATCATGAGGCTTGGTTCGACTATGGTGAAACCCTGCATGATGTAGGTTATCTACAGGAAGCGCTCAAAGCGTATCATCGAGCAATTGAGCTGAAACCCGGTTGGGCAGACCCATACCTTAGAATCGCAGAGATACTCTACAAGCTCGGCATGATACAGGAAGCTGCAGATGCTCTGCAACAAGCCTTGAGATTGAATCCCGGGGCAATAGAGATTATTAAGTCCGCCAAGGGCGGGCTCCAGAGGCTCCATGAGATAATGGATTCCCGCTGAACATTGCACTGCGGATTGCTTGACCAGCGTTCTGGGCTTTACGTAACAAGAAGTGTCCTTTTACGCCAGAGGCGCGTAAATCCGAGGTTCAGGTTTAACGGAGATCCTGTCCTTGACGGATCTTCTTTGAGTAGTCGCTAGTTTGATGGATAGCTACGCAGTTCTTGGATATCCAATTCAGCACTCCCTTTCTCCTGTCATCTATAACGCAGCATTTACGGCTTTGCGTATCGATGCCAGATATTATGCCATCGAAGTCCCACCCGATTCCCTTAAGACAACCATTGAGGATCTCCGCAGGCAAAGATACTGTGGATGGAATGTTACCATTCCTCACAAAGAGCGTATCCTCCATTTTCTTGATGAGGTTGATGAGAGAGCGCAGCAGATCGGCGCGGTGAATGCCGTCGTACGCATTGGAGAACAACTGTTCGGGACAAATACTGACATTGATGGAATTACCAGGTCCTTAGCTCCTTACCGTGAGAAAATTTTTGGAGCCGACGCTCTAATTCTCGGAGCTGGTGGCGCTGCACGAGCTGCCGTTGCAAGTCTTATTAGCTCGTACCACTGCAACCAAATTTTCATTTACAATCGCACACCTGGGCGAGCTAAAAAGCTTATTGATGACCTTGCACCATGGGCGAGAGCACAGGGAACATTGCTCACAAATATCGATGAAAGCCACATCACGCAAATAATGAAAAGGGTTATCTGTGTTATAAATGCAAGCAGCGCTGGAATGCATCCTCATATAAATGAACTGCCAGTGAAGTCGCTCGACCTTCGGTCATCCAGATCTTCACCACAAGATTCGCAGGTTGTGTTAGATTTGGTCTATAACCCGCTGCAGACACGATTTCTTCAAGAAGCAGAAAAAGTTGGCGCCCAAACAGTAAGAGGCATGGATGTATTAATTTATCAAGCAATGTACTCATTTTTGTTATGGACTGGGAAGCCTTTCCCTTTCGACCTCGCTGAGGAGGTTGCACTCCGGGAGCTTCATAACAGGAGCATGGTATGACATCCGATGAAATTTCTATTAATTCCATCGTTCAGGCATTCAGCAACGACCGATGGTCTGGTGCCCACGCCCTTGCACTTCATGCATTGAAGATACTTGAGCGAGTCATCGCCCATGCTCGCTCATTACCGCCCCGAGAAGGGAAGATGCTTTTTCTCAAGACTGCCGAAGATCTCATTGCCGGGCAGCCTGCAATGGCAATTGTTCTCAACACGGTTTCTCGTATCGAGAACCTCGTCAGGCACTCAAAGAAAGAGTGGCAAAAGGCAGCATCTTCTGCTGTTGGGGAGCTTCGCCGGCAGATTGAAGAGGCACCAGAAAGAATTGGGACGCACGCATTGCGTGTTGTCCCGCCACGTTCAGCCATAATGGTCCTGAGCTTTTCAAGCACTATCCTCCACATAATAAAAGAGCTTCACTCACATGGCAAGCGCCCGTCTCTTGTTGTTCTCGAATCCAGGCCACTGCTTGAAGCTCGCCGCCTCGCCACGGCTGCGGCTCGAATGGGCGTTCCAGTAACCCTTTTTGTCGACGCCGCTGTCCAGGAAGCTGTACGCCGTAGCGACGTTGTTCTATTCGGAGCCGACGCAATCCTCCAGGATGGGAGCTTGATTCACAAGGTCGGCAGCTACCCAGTTGCCTTAGCTGCCCGTGAGGAGAAGAAACCTGTGTATGTGGCATGCGAGTCCTTAAAGGTGCTGCAGCACAATGACAACCGCCTCGATTGGCGTAAAGGAAGAGACCCAAGCAGTGTGTGGAGCCACCCCCCATCAGGCATTCGCCCCGAAAATGTTCTATTTGATCATACCTCCGCTCGATTGATCAGTGGATATCTCACCGAGTTTGGCTTCGGGAAAAAGCCTTTGGTAAAGGCAAAGATATAATCAAAATAGCTTTGACAGTTTCATCGACCGGCGTCAAAGCTTTTTGCCGACCGGGTCAAGCTTTCTCAGGTTCAAGATTTATGTAGCCAGACTGACGTTCTGACCTTTTTCCATGATCCCGAACAGCAACTTTTGAATACCCGCAGATACCAAGGATGTGCTAAAAGGGGTAAAGCAGATTTGGACGATTGTTTTAATTTCTTAGGGAAATACTTGACTTTGTTTATTTTTTCATATATATTTCTCCATATTCTTTACATAACTAAGGGCAGCATTGAAGCTTGATGAGATTGATATTAAGATTCTCGAGATTCTCCAGCGCCACGGGCGTACACATCGCACTGAGTTAGCTGAGAAGACCGGTCTTTCTCTCCCGGCAGTTAGTGATCGGCTCCGCAAGCTCGAGGAACGGGGGTTTATCTCTGGATACGCCGCCCTTGTGAACGCAAAGGCTCTTGGGCTGGATGTAACAGCCTTTGTCATGGTCTTTATTGACTCATCCGCGCACTACCCTGAGTTCCTCAAGCTCGCCCAGACCGAGCCGGAGATTCTCGAATGTCATGCGATCACCGGGGAAGGTTCATACCTTCTGAAAGTGCGGACCCGCAATACAGGGACACTGGAACAACTGTTATCGCGAATCCAATCGTGGGGCGGCGTACGGGGCACACGAACAAGCGTTGTTCTCTCATCTCCAAAAGAAACCACTATTATTCCTCTTGAACACCTTCGGCAATGAATTCCGCCACAAAGAGATCTGACATGCATGGCATAAAATCAAAAATAGAAAGGAAAAACACGATGGGAAAAACTAAACAGGAAGTCTTGGAGCTTGCAAAACACGATCAGGTTTCGTTCATCCAGTTACAATTCACCGACCTCAATGGCATTCTCAAAGGAGTAACAATCCCTGTATCAAAGCTCGAAGCAGCTATTGATGATGGAGTTTGGTTCGACGGCTCTTCCATTGAAGGTTTTACCCGCATTTTCGAGAGCGATATGTATTTGAAACTGGACTTAGACACTTATGCTGTCATACCATGGACAAAAGCAAATTCGAAGGATGTTGTTGCACGCATCATTTGCGACGTGTACACTCCAGAAGGTGTCCCCTTTGAGGGAGACCCGCGATACATCCTGAAAAAGCAACTTGAAATTGCCCGCGCCGCTGGATATGTCTTCAACGTGGGACCTGAATTAGAGTTCTTCCTTTTCAAAAAGGAGAACCATAGGCTCGCTCCCCTTCCACACGACACGGCAGGCTATTTTGATCAAACAACAGACCAGGCAATGGAAATCCGCCAGGCGATGACAACTGCACTGCGCGGATTCGGTATTGATGTCGAGGCTCTACATCATGAGGTTGCATTTGGTCAGCATGAGATTGACTTCCGCTACGCTGACGCCTTGACAATCGCAGATCAAACGATAACGCTTAAATACACACTTAAATACATTGCCGTACAGCACGATCTCCATGCCACGTTTATGCCAAAACCTATCGCCGGGATCAACGGTTCTGGCATGCATGTCCATCAAAGTATCTTCAGCCTCGATGGGAAAAACCTATTCTACGATCCGAAAGATGAGTATCACCTTTCTTCGCTTGCAAAGTCCTTTATCCAAGGGCAGCTCTCGCATATCAAAGCACTCAATGCACTCTTAAACCCTACTGTGAATTCTTACAAACGGCTTGTTGTTGGGTATGAAGCCCCCGTTTACGTTGCCTGGGGACAGCGCAATCGGTCTGCCTTGATTCGTATTCCAAGATACACGCCGGGCAGAGAAAGTGCTGTCCGAGCTGAACTACGCTGCCCTGATCCGGCATCAAATCCATACCTTGTGTTTGCTGTAATGCTTGCAGCAGGTCTCGACGGCGTGGCAAAGAAGATGACACCTCCTCCACCCGTCGAAGAGAATATCTACGAGTTCACTGAGGAAGAGGCTGCAAAACGAAACATCCAGACAGTTGCACGTGACCTGCGCGAAGCACTTATCCATCTTGAACATGACGAGGTCATTCGCGGAGCACTTGGTGAATTTGCCTTTGAAAAGTTCCGCGATCTCAAGATGCGTGAGTGGGATGCATATCGCCTACAGGTAACACCCTGGGAAATCGAAGAGTACCTGGAAAAGTATTGAAACCTACAGGGGTTTACCAGAGATATTTTTGCGGCTTCAAAAAGAGGCGATCCTCTTTGGTGCAAATACTCTGTTTGCGCGCGGCAGCTATTTAGGCATCATCACGCTACACATCAGTCGCTGACTCATTGAAGATCCTTCCGAAGCTTTGTATATTAGAGTACCATGTTGTGAAACGGAATTCATAATGAGCAAGCATTTCGCAGATGGTTTAGCGCTGTTTTCAGTTGTTCTCGCACTGAGCTTAATAAGCGTCAGTTGCTCGCAGCGAGAGAGCGATCGAATTCAGCATGCCGATGCTCTTGAGCAAAGTGGAATAGAAGCTGCTCAAAGAAAAGATTACGCTCAAGCCTTCAGCAATCTCCAGCGTGCACTTGAAGAGAATGTCTCCCTTAACCGAACGAATCGAGTTGCCGAGATATCCCTGATGCTTGCCAAACTGCGCCTTCGACTTGTTCAACTTGATGAAGCTATTTCCTCTGCTCAGCGCGCCCTGGAAGCATTCAGCGCAGTCGCTAACCGTCACGGCGAAATTGAAGCTTCTCGTCTCATCGGAGAAGCCTATCTGACTTCAGGAGATGTCAAGAAAGCGGAAGCCGCCTTCAATGCCGCGTTGACTACTGCACGGGTTTTCAGCATCGAGAGCGCCCCCTCAGGTGCACCGGAAACCGCAGTCGCTGATACCATCGCTATTCTTTCTGACCTTGCCCGATGCGCATTGGCAGAGGGCTTATGGAGTCAGGCTGCCTCTCTATTTGAAACGGCTTGGCGGGCAAGTGGCACCCGCGAAGGGCGCACGCAGCCCCTGAATGTGAATCGAACGGCAGCATTAAGTCGGAATTACGCAAATGCGCTGTTTCTTTCAGGAGACTCGCTCCATGCCGACAATATTTTGCGTCGGAGCATTGTCCAATCACTCTCAGCAAGGGACTCCATCGGTGCATTTGAAACCGCGCTTTACCTTGTGCGGTCTGATATGCTCAGGAAGAATCAAGTTGACGCACAGGCAGACCTTGCATTTGCATCGGGACTTCAAACAGCTGCAAACAAACAATACCGTCTTCTCATTGATTTCCACCTCCTTGTTGGAGAGCTAACAGGTGATCCTTCTGCATTCGCTACGGCAGAGTCGCTTGCTCTTCAGCACAATGATACATTCGCGTTTGCATCCAGTCTCTTACTCAAAGCCGATTACGTTCCAGGGGCAACTAAAAGCCCGGCGGCAGGTGCAACACTTGCAACTGCCGATTCTCTCTTTCGCCTTTTCCATTTCGATCTTGGAAATGCTGTAGCTGCATACGAGCGAGGCAAATTCTTCGAACGTACTGGGCAGCTACCTGCAGCACTGAACTCCTACCGTCAAGCTGCTGAAATCGCCGAATCAATTCCTATTCAAAGCCAGCCGGTTGTCTCGCTTGACCCCACGCTCCGCGGCCGGATCCTAAGGTGGTCTTTGATTGATTGGTACGAGCCAATTGTCAGGGTGAATGCTGCCCTCAATCAATTTGATGCAGCCTTCGAGGCTTCTGAGCAACGACTGGCGCGAGAACTTGTGAGAGAAGCCAGGTCAATCGACTTCAGCTCTGAGAATGATTCAGTCACGAATCTGATCAACACAAGCCAGTCATTAGCAAGAAAAATTTATATGCTCAGAAGCGCCATCCTCGATGATCTCCTCAGCGGAGAAGTTGACAGCGCCCGCACAACTGCACTTCGCACATCTTTGGCTGCTTCCATCGGGTCATTCTTCGCCACACTTCAGAGCATTGCTGCAGCCCCGTCCGGCGGGATTATCCCTTTCTTGAAACCAACTGTTCTCCAAGCTGCCGAGATTCGACGCCGACTCAATCCGGGTTCCGTACTTGTGGAGTACCATACAGGCAGTAACAGCCCCCTGGCATTTGTCGCTACCCGTAAAGGAATAGCTGCTGTTCAGCTACCTCCAGTTCATTCTCTTTATGCTTTCGCTGCGTTGATCACCAGGATAAAGGATGCACCTTCACCCGCTGATCCGCAAATAATGAAACTCAGCAAGGAAATCTTGCGGTCGCTGCAATCAGCACTTGTTGATCCACTTGGAAAAGCCATCTCATTCAGCTCGAGCTGGACATTTACCCCGCGTTCCGCGGCATCTACGGTGGAAACTGAGATCATCGTTGTACCCCCGATAGAATTCCGTAATCTTCCCTTCCAGATGATTTTCCTAAGAGCTCCTCTATCGAGAGGTGTAAGCTCCGTGCGTGTCGTTCCATTGGCGTCGACGATTTCCTGGCAACGTTGCGACGTCGACACAGCTAATCCATTTACGTTCGTTATCGGAAATCCATCGGGAATGGACTGGGACATTGAATATGTTCTCCGCGACGTCAGGAGCTTATTGAAAGATGTCAGTGTGAACCTTGCAACTTCAGCAACCTGGAATGCGTTAAAGAGCGCAAAAGGACTCATCCTCTTCGCGGCTCTCCCCTGGTCATCGCAGAAGTCTCAGAGCCCGTCATTCTTCCTCTCCAGTGGGACCGAATCACAGTCGCTTGACAACAAGGACATCGGAGCACTGTTGAGCATACATGCATTTCCTCTCGTTATGCTCATAGGAACTGATGGAGGATGGGATCCATGGCTCTCGGCAGCTCTCCTCATGGCACGCGGCTCAAGAAATATCATTCAAAATCTCTGGAGAATCGATTCACACATCATGAGATCATTTGATGAATCATTTTTCACGGGCGGAGTTCTCAATCAACAGATAAATTTCATTCCTGAGACTGCCGGCAAGGCGTTTTTCAACGCAATGAGAACAGTCGCGGCTCAAGAAGAGGCATCAAATCCCCTTGTTGCTGGTGGGTACGTTTTATATGGATGGGGAAATAATTAAGGAGCTAAGCATGAGTACACGAACGCTCTTCATACGTGGGTTCTGGCTCATCCTCATGTTAATGGTTCTTTCCGATGCGCTCTATACTGCAAATGCATCTCAACTGAAAACCGAACAGAGGAAGCGCACCCCCCGTGATAACTATCTCCCCGATGTGGTTGTCTTCAAGCTCAGAAAGAGCACACACGGACTCCTGAGACAGCTTGAGACACAACAGATCCTCGCAAGGATACAAGCCGAGTACGAGCTGCGGGATGTCTCACAGGTTTTCCCTCCTCCACTTCGTCCCCAGCATGTTCAGGATGAACTGGATGAATCGATGGCGCGGATTTACACTGCTCATGTGAGTGGCCCACTTGATGTACCTTCACTTTGCGATAGGCTTCGCCATGACCTCTCAGTGGAGTATGCTGAGCCACACTACATCCAGCGCCTTTACGAGACTCCGAATGACCCCTATATCAAGAGTCAAAATTTTCTTTCACAAATTGGTGCCTCTCAGGCATGGGATGTGGTGAAAGGAGACTCAACAATAATTATAGGCATCGTGGATAGTGGAGTTGACTGGCATCATGTTGATTTATCTGCACACATCTGGACAAACAAGGGAGAAATTCCGAACAACAAAATTGATGACGACCAGAACGGATTTGTTGACGACGTCCACGGCTGGGATTTTGCTGGAAATGATGGAAATCATCCTGATAATGATCCGAAACCCGGCTCACCTCATGGCACACACGTTGCAGGAATCGCTGCGGCTGTAACAAACAATGGGATCGGGGTTGCAGGAGTAGGCTTCTCCGCAACGATCATGCCTGTGAAAACAAGCACAGACGAATCTTCCAGTACATGGATCCTGTACGGGTACGAAGGAATAAAATATGCTGTTGACAATGGTGCTTCAATTATCAATTGCAGTTGGGGAGGAAGCACACTCAGCCAATTCGAGGCTGAGGTGATCCAGTATGCTGAAGCCCGCGGGAGTTTAATTGTAGCCGCAGCCGGGAATGACAGTTCTGCTTCACTCGGCTATCCTGCATCATATCCGGGCGTTCTAAGTGTGGCTTCAGTGGATGCAAATGATCACAAATCATCCTTTTCTAACTATGGATACAATGTCGGCATCTCAGCTCCGGGAGAGAACATATTTAGCACATATCCTGATGACCAGTATGAGTACATGACAGGCACATCAATGGCAACACCTGTGGTCTCTGGCACTGCTATCCTTGTCAAAGCCCATCATCCGAGCTGGGTCGCTGGGCAGATCGCCGCCCAAATTCGATCAAGTGCAAAACCGATTGATGATTTGAACCCTTCCTATGCAGGTCTTCTCGGATCAGGTCGGGTTGATGCCTATGCGGCGGTCACTGCTCAAGTCCCGGGATTCAGCATCACTTCAGTACGGCTTTATTCACCTGACGGGCTCAGCAAAAACCGTACTGCCCTACCGGGTGACACAGTTTTGATCTCCATAACTTTGAAAAACTGGCTGCAACCTGTCAACGGCATTACACTGAATTTAAAAACGTCAGACCAATACATCGAGCTTCTTCGCAACAACGCAACAACAGGCTCGCTCAACACGCTTGATACAACTACGCTTGACGGACAGCCATTCATCACTGTTGTCCGCTCCAACGTTCCATATAACCATGAGATAGAACTCCTTCTCGAAGCGACAGCGAATGACGTTACGGATAGGAAGCTCATCACCCTCATAGCAAACCCGACATTTCAGAATCATGATGTGAATAATATCGTGATGACGCTCACAAGTCGCGGCACACTCGCATTTGATGACTATCCAGATAACACTCGTGGGGAAGGATTCATCTACAAACATGGATCTAATCTTCTATTTGAGGGAGCCATAGTGTGCGGCACCGATAACACTCACATTATAGACGTAGCTCGAGGATCAAACCCGATGGAGCAAGATCGTGCTCTTGCTCCGGTAAGGATCTTGCAAATGAAAACGCCAGGACGTTTTTCAGCTCAGGAAGGCTCCGCCTTGCTATCTGACGATTCTGCCGGCTCAGCACGAGTAGGGATCAATATCCATTTGCAAAGCTTCGCATGGACCGATCCGAGCGAACAGGATTTTGTGATCTTAATGTACACCATTAAAAACGCAGGAGTGACACGAATCGCATCTTTCTACTTTGGAATGTACTATGATTGGGATCTCGGCACAGCTATGGAGAACATTGCTGGCGTTGATGTTGCTAATAAACTTGGCTACGCATACGACACTGATACTGCAGGCGTCAGGACATGGGTTGGGGTAAAACTTCTAACCTCGTCTCCATTAGCATTTCGTGCAATTGCGAATCCGGATACAAGCAGAGAAAATTGGGGAGTCTGGGATGGATTCACATTCCTAGAGAAATGGCAGGCTCTCTCATCGGGGGTCAGCAAACTGCGGGCTGGGCCTGACGATATTTCATTCCTGATCGGCACAGGCCCATTCGATATTGCCGCAAACGACTCAATTGTTGTCGGATTCGCTGTCGTCGCGGGAAATGATTCTGCAACGTTGTCTCAGCATGCACGTGCTGCTCAAGCCAAGTGGAACGACTTGGCGCTCAGCAGCCCAGAAGAAATCCCGGTGCTATTCTCACTGGAACAAAACTATCCAAATCCATTTAACTCAGCAACAACGATCACCTTCTCTCTTCCTCAGCGAGAGAAAGGGACACTGAAAGTCTTCGACGTTCTCGGGCGTGAGGTAGCAACACTGATCAATGGTGAAATTGAAGCCCGCCGACAATCTGTACAGTTTGATGCTCGAAATTTGCCAAGCGGTCTTTATTTCTATCAACTGAGGACAAGTTCTCATGTGGCAACTCGTAAAATGCTTCTGCTCCGTTGACGGAGCACGTGTTTGTAATTATGACTCTAACCTATGATGAACAAACCTGGAGGTTTGCCCTATGAGGCGAGGTATTGCTTCTTTCATTCTCTTGATTTTCTATGTACCCCTTTTTGCTCAGGTAAAATTTGATTCACTCAGCGCATATCAATTTGTCTCGGAGCTCGCATCTATTCAGTACGAGGGGAGAAAAAGTGGAACGCCGGGCGGTGAGAAAGCAGCGGAGTGGATTGCCGGGAAATTCCAGCAATTCGGATTGAAAGCCGGCGGTGTAGATGGGACATATTTTCAACCGTTTAGGATTCTTGCCACTGATGACGGGGATACAACCCTTTTCAAGCTCCTGAACGGTCGCAAGGGAGAAGTAACGTACAGCCTCGGCGATGACTACGCAATCCTCACGAATTCCGGCACGGGGGCTGTGACGACCGAGGTCGTGTTCGTCGGCTACGGTATCAGTGCCCCCCAACTTGGTTATGATGATTACGCTAATGTCGACGTCCGCGGAAAAGCGGTTCTGATTCTTTCAGGTGCACCTGCATCACTTGATGAAAAGCTCACAAAGGAAAAAATTCGCGGGTTTAAAGTGAAGCTTGCAGCGGAGAAAGGCGCCGCCGCAGTTCTTTATTACCAGGATGAAAGGGCAATTCGAGGTGGAGCAGTGCCCGCAGAATACTATGTACCGACGCTTCCCTCATTATGGATTGGCGCCCGGGTCCGCAACGACCTTTTCTATAATCTGGGTCTTGATTTCAATGCAGTGAAGTCAGCGCTGGAAAAGAGCCCAATCTCTTTTCCTCTCCATAAGAAGGTCTTCATCAAAACCACTGTGCACCTGCTATCCGGCGATACCAAGAACGTCATCGGCGTTATTCCGGGAACTGACCCAGTTCTCTCACATCGATATGTCGTTGTAGGTGCGCACATGGATCACACTGGCAAAGATTCAGAAGGGAGCATTTACTACGGAGCCGATGACAATGCTTCTGGCTCAGGAACGGTGATGGAACTTGCACGGGCATTTGCTGCTTCCGGAGCAAAACTGAAGCGATCGATCGCCTTTGTAACCTTCGCAGCGGAGGAGCAGGGATTGCTTGGTTCAAAAGCGTTCGTTGATTCCGCGATGATTCCACTTGCCAACATCGATTTTATGCTCAACCTCGATATGGTTGGCAGAGGCAACGGGAACGTTAACATAGGCGCTACTGAGTGTCAGCCGGAGCTGTGGTCTATCTTTACGCAAGGTTTACCTGATTCCTTGCTCAACAAGGTGACGCTCTTTAGAGCCGGAGAGAACAGTGATCACTATCCATTTGAAAACAAGGGAATCCCGGCTTTCTTCCTTGCCTCAAGTGGCAGTCACCCCGACTATCACCAGACAAGTGACACGAAAGAGAAAATTCAGCCATTTGTCCTCGGCGCTGTCGGCAACCTGGCAATTCGGATTATCGAACTCGCTGCGAACATGAAACAATTCCTCGCCGATTCACTTCGGTACGCTGGCTCCCTTTTTTACCGCTCAAATGCATTGTTTGCATCAGCAGATCTGAAAGCGACCACGGCAACGGAGTTCAAAACCTACGTGGATTCACTCCGCAGGCAAGGATTCGAAGCATGGCTGTATCCGATCACTGCATCGCGGTTGGATTCAGTTACCCTTGAGATGACACAGCTCTCAAATTGGATTTCTTCACTTAGCGACAGAGCGATCCTTGTTCGAAGCTCGTCGGACCTCTCACAAGCATATCACAGCTTTCGGGTTGGGGTCATACCGGTCCTTGTTCATCCATTGCCATTTCTGTCAGATACCACCGCGCTCCAGGCAATTGCTTATCTCGGAATTCCTGTAGTCCGTATCGATGATCGTGACCTTCCGGGATTTTTTTCAGGTGCACTCATCACAAAACTCGGTCACGAGCAAATCCGGAATCTGAACAAAGCGAAGGTCATTATAGAGCTGCGACTCCATTCGCTGCAGAGATTGCCAGATGTCATGAACGTTGTGAAGCAACCGATCCTTGCCGTGGTCGAACCATTTGCTGACGACGCTGAAGTAAGAATTCTCACTCGGCTTCTAAATGCAGGCCATGTTCTTGCTCTGATCCCTGTGCCCCGAAAGCAGTTCCTTCTGTTTCGTTTGCCGCTCGCAAATGTAGTTGATCCGTCGACGCTCATCTATGCCGTTGGCTCCGATGCAATTGGAACTGAAACGATGGATGTTTTCCTCAAGAATGGGGTCAACTCAAATGCGGCTCTGGAACTCTTTGGTCAATCTCTTTTGAGCATCCTGAAGAATGCTGGACGATAGTCGCGGAGGTAATATGACGATTTCTGAGCGATTGAGAGAACTGAATATCACTTTACCAACTGCGCCAACACCAGTCGCTGCATACGTGCCAGTAGTTACTGTCGATGGATTCGCTTACACTGCAGGTCAAATCCCGGTTGAGAACGGCGTTCTTAAGTATGCCGGCAAACTTGGGAAGGACTTATCAGACGAAGATGGCTATGCTTCAGCCCAACTTTGTGCGCTGAACTGCCTTGCTGTTATTCAAGCAGCCCTCGGAAGCCTCGATCGAATTGAACGGATCGTGAAGATCACTGTTTTCGTTAACAGCGTGCCTGAGTTCACAAAATCGCCTGCTATAGCGAATGGAGCTTCGGAACTTCTGCTGAAGATTTTCGGTGAAAACGGAAAACATGCGCGCAGTGCGGTGGGCGTTAGCAGTTTGCCATTGAATGCCGCAACAGAAGTTGAGATGGTTGTTAAAGTCAGTTCGGTGTAAAAATGCAACGAGAAAAATTCTATAGCAGCACTAAAGGCTGCGACACATTAGTGCCAGGTGAAAGCATACCCTCCCCATTTCAACATTTTTGCTACATAAGCGGTGAGCTTCATTGCGATGGAGTCTCTCTGCTGGAGATTGCAAAAGAAATTGGCACACCTTACTACGTCTACAGCAAGGCTGCGATGCTGGAAAAATTCCGAGAATTCTCCAATGCCTTCAGTGAGTTTGACCATCTCCTCTGCTACTCTGTGAAGGCAAATTCAAATGTGAGCGTCATTCGATTGTTTGTGCAGGCTGGAGCTGGACTTGATGTCAACAGCGGAGGCGAACTTTACCGTGCGCTTCTTGCTGGAGCGGATCCCCAAAGAATTGTCTTCACGGGAGTTGGTAAAACCGATGAGGAAATTCAATACGCCCTTCGTCAGCGTGTTCTCTTCCTCAAAGTAGAATCCATCGAAGAGCTTGATGTAATAAATGAAATTGCCCGAAGCCTCGGCGTTGATGCTCCCGTTGCACTGCGAGTCAATCCAAGTGTCGATGCAGGGACCCACCCTTATATCTCAACCGGGCTTGCAGAAAATAAATTCGGCATTCCCTGGGAGCAGGTAGAAGCCGCCTATGAGCATGCGATTTCGCTACCGCATCTCCGTGTTACCGGGGTTGATATGCATATTGGATCACAAATCACCAGTGTTGATCCGTTTGTTGATGCTGTTTCAAAGCTTGTAGAGCTTGTTGGCAAACTTCGAGCAAAGAACATTTCGCTTTCCCACCTGGACATAGGCGGTGGATTAGGAATCCCTTACGCTGAGACCCCCACGCCAGGTGCTGCTGACCTGGCAAGGGCACTACGCCCATTGCTTCAATCCGTCAACTTGACCGTTGTGCTTGAACCGGGTCGATATCTCACGGGAAATGCCGGAGCCCTTGTGACGAAAACTCTATACAGGAAACATACCGGCTTGAAACAGTTTTTGATCGTGGACGCAGGTATGAACGATCTACTGCGCCCTACACTTTACCAAGCTTATCATCACATTATGCCGGTTTCACTTCATGAGCGCGAAACTGAGACGGTGGATGTTGTTGGTCCAGTCTGTGAATCGGCGGATTACTTCGCAAAAGAGAGGCAGTTACCTCGGTGCGAGCGAGGAGAATTGTTAGCCATCATGTCCGCGGGAGCTTACGGATTCGTGATGAGTTCAAATTACAATTCGCGCCCCCGCCTTCCCGAGCTTCTTGTCGACGGTGATCACTATACAATGATCAGGAAGCGCGAAACGTATGAGGACATAGTGCGGCAGGAACGTTAGAACGATTTACGAAACGACAAGACAATTTGGTGAATACAAACCGTTCCTGCAGCGGCGCTCATTACAGCTCTCACGAGTGCCACCTGCAAGAAACCTCTCCGCCAACAAGCGGAAATTCGAGAGCAAAACTCTCTGCTTCAGCAAGATTGTCCTCCCACTTTCGCTGGAGTTATCACTTACCGATACAGAGAATAGAAATCATCGCTCAACAGCATGTCGATCTCTAAGGTCAATTCATCCATCATCTCTTGTCCGCCGCTGAAACCGACGCTCTTGAACTGGATCTTACCTTTGCGGTCGATGACGAATTTAGTTGGGATACCCTCAACGCCGTATTTCTCAACGAAGTTTTCATCAAACAACACCGGGAAGGTGTATTTGTTCTCCTCAACAAATTTCTTCACGAGCGCCTCGCGCTCGGCACCCGTCTGCCGCTCCCATGTATTAAGAGCTAAAACCACAACCTTATCATTGTTCTTATACTGCTCATACACTTTCTGCAAATATGGGAGAGAGGCTCTGCATGGGCCACACCACGTTGCCCAGAAGTCCACCACCACGACCTTGTCTTTGAGATCAGAAAGTTTTACATATTTGCCATCAAGTCCCTTGAGGTTGAAGTCTATCGCCGGCTTATGGATGCGCTCTTTGATTAACTTTTTCTTCATCTCATCTTTGGCAAAGTTCCTTGCCTCGTTCAGTGCCTCATCGAATCCCTTATCCGAGCCTTTCGCTTTCACGTAAGCCGCTTTGTAGAACTCAATCATCCTCTCAGTGGACTTACCTTTGCGGATGCAATCGGCACAAACTGCCATCGCTTTCTCAAACTTGCCATTCTTCACATAGCATTCAACAAGGCGTTCGTTGATCTCTGCCTCTCCGCCTTTTGTGAGTGCGTATGCTTCTTCATACGCCTTCTCCGCTTCTTGTGCGCGTCCAAGTTTGAAGAGACCCAATGCGTATGTGTCAAGAATGTATCCCAAATTGTTCTCCTGGCTTTGCTTCCACTGTTTGTTGCTGTAGTAAGACGGTTTTGAATCCCGGTCTGGATTCCTCAAAAGGTCGACGCCTTTCTTTGCCCATGCGACGGCTTTCTCCAGTTGTTCACCCTTTTCAATCAGTGGCCAGGCAATGGTGTTATACATCATGCCCTCAGGTTTAGGCATTGACTCCAAAATCGAATCGGCTTTGTCATATTGCTCTGCCTGGATGCAAAAATACACTAGCTGGCGCTGATAGTCGTCTAAGGAACGCCCCTTCTGTGGAAAGTCAGCTAGAAATCTTTCAAGGAGTTCAACTCTCTTAGCGGGATCCTTTTCTGCATAAATTTCGCTTCTTCGGGCACTCTCAGCAATCTTCCCTTTTGGATTCCCAGCAATGGCAGCTTTACGAATTTCGTCAGCTCTGTCTTTTTGACCCGTCTGCTCGAACCAATACAACAGAGTACTGACAACCTCTTCGTCGTCCTTTTGTGACTCGTACAGTTTTGCCAGCTCTTCTTTTATTCTTGCTTTTGTTTCATCGCTTGGGTTTTCGCGTAACATAATGTCCCAGAGCAATGTGGTCGCGTGCCAGTTGTCCGGATAAAGTTCCCTTTCTTTTGCAACTTCAGTTTTTGCTGCCGCTATATCTTTCTGATGCCTGAACTCTAAGAACGAACCTTGCCGGAGGAACGATGCCCGCTGTAAATGCGCACCCTTCAGAGGCTTGCCATCCGTGCCATATACAAGGATATTCCAGACGTTTTCGTCATTGTCATCTTTCCGATCATCTGAGACAAAGCGGAGGAGAATCAATCGCGATTTCTCATCAGTGAGTTTAAACGATGCTCTCCAGACCTTGGCTTCTTTCCTCATAGGTGTTTCAATCAGAACCGGTAGATCCGTTTCTCTCATCGCAAGAGCTTCAAGAGAGATTTCCTTTGCGTCTCGCAAAGTCGCTCCCTTTGCCTTTGGGTTGTAGGTAACAGTGATCTCATCACCGATTTTCGGTGTGCCGGGAGAAATAGTTGCGACCCGGTTTTCCTGTGCTTGAAGGGAAAAAGCGATGGTAACACAAGTCAGGACGAAAAAAGCAGCTTTCCGTTTCATAGCGACGCGCTCCTTTCACTAACTGGTTTGAAAATAGTTAGCTAAAGAATATACCTGCTCAAATCCCGATTCTTCACAATACCACTTAGCTTTGTGCGAACCATCTCGGCGGTGATTGTGATTTCAGTATTCTCAATTTTATCCGGTACATCAAAGAGGATGTCTTCCAGCAGCGTCGTAAGAATGGTATGGAGACGACGGGCGCCTATATTCTCAACTTCTTCGTTAACCTGTGTCGCTATCCGCGCGATCTCAAGAATAGCATCATCGGTGAATGTGAGATGCACCCCTTCGGTCTCAAGCAATGCGGTGTACTGCTTGATGAGGGCGTTCTCCGGAAGAGTGAGGATTTTCACAAAATCTTCCTCCGTCAATGAATTGAGCTCAACCCGTATCGGAAATCTTCCCTGCAATTCAGGAATCAAGTCCGACGGTTTTGAAACATGAAACGCTCCGGAGGCGATGAAGAGAATATGGTCAGTCTTCACCATTCCATATTTTGTCATTACAGTGGAGCCCTCGACGATAGGAAGAAGATCGCGCTGGACACCTTCGCGTGAAACATCTGGACCAGCGCCGGCGCTGTGATTTCCTGCAATCTTATCAATTTCATCAATGAAAATAATTCCTGAGTTCTCAACTCGCTGGATCGCTTCTCGGACAACAGCATCCATGTCGATGAGTTTCTGTGCTTCTTCCTGCGTGAGAATTTCTTTTGCCTCAGCAACAGTCATGCGCCGCTTCTTGTATTTCTTCGGCATGATATTCCCAAAAAGGTCCTGCAGGTTAATTCCCATTTCCTCTGGGGCAATAGGACCGAGGACCTGCATAATCGGGAATTGATCGGTTGGGACATCAACCTCAATGACCCGCTGGTCGAGTTTGCCTTCCCGGAGCCACTGGCGGAACCGTTCGCGAGTTGATTCGCTCCCTTCTTCTACGCCAGAGGAAGATGAGTCAGTGCCAACAGGGCTTGTCCTGAGCGAAGTCGAAGGGAACGGGACAGATTGATGACGAACCGGTGGAACAAGGATATCCAGAATCCGTTCCTCAGCATGTGAGCGTGCCTTATCCTGAACCTCGACCGTCTTTTGAGCTTTCACCATATTCACAGCAATGTCGGTCAGGTCACGGATCATCGATTCAACATCTCTGCCAACGTAGCCGACCTCAGTGTATTTTGAAGCTTCAACTTTCAGGAACGGCGCGTTAGCCAGCTTCGCAAGGCGGCGCGCTATCTCCGTCTTTCCTACCCCAGTAGGACCTATGAGGATGATATTATTAGGCATGATCTCCTCACGGAGCGAATCGGGGACTTGCTGCCGACGCCACCGATTCCGAAGTGCAATCGCTACAGAGCGCTTCGCAGCATGTTGTCCTATGATATACTTCTCCAGCTCAGCGACGATCTCACGGGGTGTGAGCTCATGCGCCGGTCGAGAGCTTTTGTCTTCCGATGAAGCTGTCCGCCCTTGGTGGGCACCTTTCTGAGTCTTTCCCACAAATTTCTCCTCCATACTTTAGTTTAAAAAGAACACATCTACTTTCAATCAAAGCTCTTCAATTGTAAAATGGTTGTTTGTGTAAATACATATGTTCGCAGCCGTTTCCAATGCTTCGCGAACAATTTCCACAGCACTGAGGTCTGTGTACTTGATAAGAATTCGTGCGGCAGCGAGCGCATAGCTTCCGCCTGAACCGATGGCAACAATACCATCATCAGGTTCGATGATCTCACCACTTCCTGAGATCACCAGAGCATGTTCGCGATCAAGAACTGCCAGGAGTGCTTCAAGCCGCCGAAGGTATTTGTCCGTCCTCCAATCTTTTGCAAGCTCTACAGCCGCTCGATTCAGGTTGCCGCGATATTGATCAAGCTTATCCTCAAACCGCTCAAAGAGGGTAAATGCGTCAGCGGCAGCTCCTGCAAACCCAGCAAGGATGCTGTCATGGTATAGTTTGCGGATCTTGTTCGAGTTGTGCTTCATGATGGTCTCTCCGACGGTAACCTGACCATCTCCCCCGAGGGCGCTCTTGCCGTTTCGTGTCAAGCCGATAACCGTCGTAGCTCGAATAATACGAGATTTTCCCATGACTTCCACCTCAAACTTTTTTTCGGAGTCGTGCGACAGGGATCAGCATTTGCTCCCGGTATTTCGCCACTGTTCTTCGGGCAACATTAATGCCCTCTCTCCTGAGAATCCGAGTGATGTCGTCATCGCTGAGAGGGCGGCTCGGATCTTCTCCGTCTATGATTTGCTTAATTCGGATTCTTACACCTTTGTTGGACATTTTCTCACCACTTGAGGTGTTAACTCCGTCGCTGAAGAAGTAGCGAAGTTCAAAGACCCCATGGTCTGTCTGCACATACTTTCCATTGACAACACGACTTATGGTTGAAATGTCCATGCCGATCGCATTAGCAATATCCTTGTAGATCATCGGCTTCAGATATTCCTCCCCATGCTCAAAGAACTCTCGCTGTTTCTCAACTATCGCTTTCATGACTTTCATCATGGTTTCCCGTCTTTGATAAATTGCAGTGATAAACCATTTTGCTGCCTCAAGTTTCTTTCGCAGAAACTGCTTCACCTCTGGAGAAATACCATCCTTCTTTCGACGGGAAAGGATTTGACGATACGCTTTGTTGATTCGAAGCGGGGGTACATCTTTATCATTGAGCAGTACAACAAGCTCTCCATTGAGGTTCTCGATAATGAAATCAGGAGTTAAGTAATTTTCCTGTGGGGTAAAATCCCCTTCTCCGGGTTTTGGATTCAGTCGCTGTATTAGCTCAACAGCTTTTTTCAATGTCTCCCGTGTCGTTCTCAAGTGTCGCCTTAACTCTTCGAAATGTTTCTTCGTGAACTCGTTAAAATGGTTCTCAAGAATCTTGCGAGCAATTTCCTTAACATTTGGATCACCTGTGTCCGCCTCAAGCTGGGCGAGAAGGCACTCTTGCAGTGTCCGAGCTCCAATGCCAACCGGGTCAAGCTGCTGGATTTTCTTGAGTACGTTTTCAGCTTGATTTATCGTCAGATCGAATCCTTCATTTGAATTTAGCTGTTGCACGATGAGGTCAAGATCGCGGCGAAGGTACCCATCTTCATCAATGTTCCAGATAATTTCCTCACCAAGTCTTCGTTCCTCAGTAGAAAGGTCCAATAAATGTAGCTGGTCGAGGAGATGCTCTATTAGTGATTGTTGAGCAGGAATTGGAAATTCATCTCGTTCTTCCTCCTCGTGAGGACGCCTGTACGCGGATGGATCATCGTTCATAAAGTCTTCAAGACTTAGAGGTTCTTCTTCAGCTTTCTCGTCCTCACCATCCTCTTGAGCATCCGAGTACGGTTCCTCAGCTTGCTCCCGAGGCTCTTCTACAGCTTCGCTAAGTTCCAGTTCCTCCTCTGTTCCTTCCTCAAGGAATGGATTAGTCTCCAGCTCCAGTTTGATGCGCTGTTCCAGCGCCGCTGTTGGTATCTGCAAAAGTTTGAGAAATTGAACTTGCTGAGGTGTAAGCCTTTGCTGAAATTGCTGTTGCTGTCCGATGTTCAACATGCTTCATCACCATCCGTCACAACGTTTCGCAAATCCTCCCCATGAACTATGTTTATTAGATTGTCTTCTCCGCCTTCGGCTGATTGAAGTCGTGAATTTAGTGTCGTTGCTTCTAACAAATGCTCATACCACGATGCGCCGTAGGCACGAACAAGCGCCTCTTTGAGGAACTCTATAATATGGACATGCTCACGTTCGCCCCGCACAATAGCGGAACCACATTCGGGTATATGGTGATAGCGAAGAATGCCACCCTCAGAGCCAGTAACTCGCAAAGGGAAAAGATGACAGGAAAGTGGCTTACGCCAGCAGATTTCACCAGCACGGTATGCCAGCTCAAAGGCGCATTTTGCGATATCATCTTCCCAGACAACAAAAACGCATTCGTCCTCTTCAACACATGTTGTGGCAAAATTTCCCGGCTTCCCCTCGTATAGACCTTTCGTCGCGATGGCGGATAGAGATCGCTCGCTCAAGTACTTTCGAATCACCGGGAAGGCACGTTCGATTTCCACTCGCTCAGAATCCTGTATAGGGGCGCCACGGGGACCAGGGAATGTACAGCAAATCCCCCTGCATTGAGTGAGATCGCAGGCAAAGTGGAGCCTTTTGATCCTATCGTCAACGAGTATGTTATCCACAACAAACATCGTGCCATATTAAAGATACGAAATTCAACTATAAGTCAAAAACTGGGGTGAAAAAGTGCCCTGAGTCAACGAACTCTCGAAAACATCTTGCCCGGAAGTTGCCGAATCATACTCTTAAACTCAAGACTCAGCAAATGAACAAGGGCATCTGAAGTTGACATACCGGCTTTTTCAGCTATGACATCGATGTGGAGAGTCCCTTCGGCAAGGACATCGTAAAGCTTCCGTTCAAACAGGTTGAGAGATTCAGCCGCAGGAGATTCGCGCTTCTCCTCCCCATGACGCCGCTTCAGGATCGGACGAAGAGGAGCTTCTAATTCGGCAAGAACATCATCGATGGAGGTGACCAGTTTTGCCCGTCCTTCTTTGATGAGACGATGGCAACCGGAGCTCCGTTTGTCAAGAACGCTCCCGGGCACAGCAAATACTTCGCGATTTTGATCCAGGGCTGTTGATGCAGTGATCATCGCACCCCCATCTTCAGCGCTCTCGATGATGATTGTTCCAAGAGTCATTCCACTGATTATGCGGTTGCGGCGGGGGAAATTCCCTGGGTCGGGTTTCTCTCCCATTGGGAACTCAGAAATAATTGCCCCTCGTTCGATAATTCGTTCAGCTAATTTCCTATTATCCGATGGATAAACAATATCTACGCCCGAGCCAATAACTGCCAGTGTTCGCCCGTTCGCCTTCAAGGCAGCGGCATGAGCGATGGAATCAATTCCAAGAGCAAGCCCACTGACAACTGTGATGCCGAGTGAGGCAAGCTCGTGGCTGAATTTTTCAGCCATCGTCTCTCCATATGACGATGGCCTTCGCGTCCCAACAATAGCAATCGCATGAGTGTCTCTTTGCTGAAGATTCCCTCGCATGAAAAGGATTGCCGGAGGATCGAAGATCTTTTTCAACAGCGGAGGATATTCTTTGTCCCAGAACGTCACAATCTTGCCGTTGATTTTATTAATTCGTGATAGTTGTTCCTCAACAAAGTGCGTATCTGGCTCATGATGCACGATAAGAGATGCAAGTTTCCGATTGATTCCATCCACTTGCGTCAGCTCCTTTGCAGAAGCTCTGAGAACGGATTCAGGGTCACCAAAGTGAGATACAAGCATACGAAGGCGACCGGAACCAATTCCCGGGATAGCGGAAAGTTCAAGAAGAGCACGCACGTTCATAGTTATTTCTCACCTATAATAACATCTGAAATTTGAGCTGTGATCTGATCTGCGAGAGCGTTTGCCTCCTGAAGTGTACGCGCTTCGGCAATCAAACGGAGGATTGGCTCTGTATTTGATTTTCGGAAATGAACCCAACCACCATGGAAGTCAATGCGCAAGCCATCGAGCGTGTTGATGCGAACATCCAGAGAAGGTCTTACAGAGCGCTGAAAGTGATCCATAACATGCTCCAGATTGACCTCACCAAGTGCCAGGCGTCGCTTCACTATCGCGTATTCAGGCAATGTGCGGCGGTAGCTACTAAGTGTGCCACCGAATTCCGTAAGCTCCTGCAAAATAAGTGCGATACCAACAAGGGAATCTCTTCCGTAGTGAACAGCCGGGAGAATCACCCCGCCGTTCCCTTCACCACCAATGATCGCACTTATCTCTTTCATTCGCCTCGCAACGTGAATCTCCCCAACCTTCGTTCGCTCCACTTCTGCTCCGAACAACTTCGCAACATCTTCAATAGCACGCGTGGTCGAGAGATTAACGACGACCTTTTTACCTGCACCTCCAAGTTTTCGCAGAATGAACCGTGCTGCAGCAGTAACCGTATACTCTTCCCCAAATGGTTCACCATTTTCCATGATCAACACGAGGCGGTCGGCATCAGGGTCGACTGCAATTCCAAGATCAGCACCGCGTGCAACTACAGTCTCGGAAAGCTCGCTTAGATTCTCGGGCAGCGGCTCCGGCATGTGAGAGAAAATTCCTGTGGGCTCACAATTCACTGGATAAACTGTGCAACCGAGTTCCTTCAAAAGTTGAGGAACAGCATAAGCTCCTGACGCGTTCACGCAGTCAACGGCAACTCGAAAACGGCGTCGACGGATCTGCTCTGCGTCAATGTAAGGAAGAGCAAGCACGCACCTAATGTGCCTGTCAATGAAGTTCTCTTCGAACCGGCTCGCACCAGTTTTATCCCACGAAGCATAGAACTGTCCCGGCGCATCGACAATTGACCAGAATACTTTGCTTTCGTTCTCGTCAAGGAATAGTCCTTCCCGCCCGACAAACTTCAGTCCGTTCCACTCAATAGGATTGTGGCTTGCCGTTATCACAATACCCCCTGCGGCACGAAGTAGTTCAACAGCAAGTTGCACTGTTGGCGTTGGAACAACGCCGAGAGCAATGACCTTCTTTCCCGTTGCTTCAAGAGTTGCACACACAAGTGATTCAATCCACTTCCCTGTTGTCCGTCCATCCCAGCCAACAACCACTGAATCATGATTCACATACTGCGCAAATGCTGAAGTATACCGAACAATGACTTCGGGAGTAAGCGATGAGCCGACGATACCTCGTACACCCGAGATGCTCACCATAAGTTGCGACATGAAATAAAATCTCCTACTTTTTCAAAGCACAGCCAATTTAGGAAATGTCGGAAGGATAATCAAACAGAAAAGGCATCAATGTTAAGACGTTGCTACAGAATGCGATACATGCAATCAAATCTGGCTTTAAGATTCGATGGGCCTCTTTAAGAGCCTTCGCAATCATATTCCCAGAAAATTTCTTTCAACTTTCAAAGCCTCCTTCTCCATTCAAGTAAGCCACGATTTCATCTGCCTCCGGTGCTGAGGGTGTAGCAAGAAGCTCTGGATACAAGCCTCTGATAACCGCATAAAATAGTTATCGGGATCGGAAAGTTCAGTGGCGGAGTACTCAACTGAACAACCGCTGGCACATCCTGTTCTTTCACTTTTGCACCACCTTTTCTTCATTCATTTTTCTTCTTCCATGACACTTTCTAATAGTTCATGCCTTCAATGCATGGATCTATCTTTTTGATGCTTTCTAAGATTTCCATCAAAAATAGTTCCCAGTCCCTTTTAGACATAAATCAATAAATTTCTCGGCGCTCTTAAGCAAATCCACCATCCCAACGAGTTCATCTCTGGTGATTTTATGTTACTCCTGAGAAATCAGATTCCTCTGGAAAATCAGCCCTTTTATAAAGCTCCCCTGTCAATTATTTTGTGGTCATGTAACAACTCAGAAATCTCTTTATATGTTTATGGAAAACCAGCTTTTTTCTGCAACTATCGATTCGCCTATCTCTATCAGCGCACTCACCGATTGGAAACATTCCATCGCCCGCGTGTTGTAAGTAAAATAATCCGAAAGCTCTTTCTCCACTTAATTTCTTGGGTTCTCTGAATCGGTTTCAAATCTCACAATGAGGTCAACTATTCTCATCCCAGAGCCCTCCGTTTTATTCTTTCATACCTGCCAGACATTTCAATATATTCACTGAGCACCCTCCGCTTCATATCAAGAAGATCTTTCTCATCCCTGCATAAACCTCTTTCCCATGCTTCAAAACCTCGAACTGGATGTCAAAGGGGAGGCGACGGAAAAGCACAACATCATATTTTCGCGAATACATGCTCCCAGTCTGACCCTCTATATGCTTATCTGGATTTCTAACAACAACTGCAATATCCACATCAGAAATTTCCTTTGCTACATTTCTTGCATGGGAACCAAAAAGGATGATAGCCAGGACCTTCGGTATTAAGCTTCTTTTAGGAAATCTCCATTGCCTAATTTCTCCCTGAGGGAAAACAGTTGTTACTCCATGTTTGTGATGTTCTTAGATACGATTGCCAGCTCGTAGCAGAACAGCTATTGCTCACTTCCCTTTCCATTCAGGTTTCCGCTTTTGGAGGAAGGCATTGACACCCTCTCTAAAATCTTCGGTCGCACAGGCAAGTCCGAAGAGCATAGCCTCTATACGAAGGCCCTCCTCGAGAGAGGTTTCATAGGCAGCATTCACTGCCTGCAAGCCAAGCTGAACTGCGCGCGGTGCGCGCGACTGAATTGTTTTCGCCAGCTCTTCTGCAGCCTGAAGTAACTCACCCGCAGGAACGACCTTATTCACAAGCCCAATTCGGAGGGCTTCCTGAGCATCGATTTGATTCCCCGTAAGCACAAGTTCAATTGCCTTTCCTTTTCCGACGACACGTGCAAGTCGTTGTGTTCCTCCATAGCCAGGGATGATGCCAAGGTTCACTTCGGGTTGCCCAAACCGTGCATTCTCTGACGCGATACGGATATGACAAGCGAGGGCGAGTTCACATCCACCCCCGAGTGCGTAACCGTTAATGGCAGCAATCACAGGCTTATTAAAATGCTCGATGAAGCTGAACAGTTCCTGTCCACCCTGAGCAAATGACTTTCCACTCAGTGCATCCAGAGAGGTCAGTTCACCTATGTCAGTACCAGCAACAAATGACTTTTCTCCGCTGCCGGTAACGATTACAACACGAACGGAATCGTCTTTTTCTATGCTTCTGAAAGCATCCCAGAGCTCAGCTTTCGCGGTAGCGTTGAGAGCATTTAACTTCTCTGGTCGATTAATGGTGATGGTTGCAATCCCATCCTTGACAGCAAAAAGAAGTGTCTGGTATTCCATACTTATACTCCTTCTTTAATGAGAGCTTACGCAATTTCAACTCGGCTTTGATCTCCGAGCATAAAGCGGTGCACCTGCGGCTTGCCTGAGGCTTCAACAATTTCAACATCGTTGCCAAGCACGCTTCCCTCAATCCGAATGCCAACGCTGAGGATCTTGCATTGTTTCTGGACGATGCTGTATTCAACTTCGCTGTTTCTTATCTCTGTCCAATCGCCAATTGATGTGAACGGTCCAATATAACTGTCCTCAACGATGCAATTCTGACCAATGACAACAGGTCCTCGGATTACGCTCTTGATCACCTGTGTACCTTTCCCAACTATAACTTTGCCTGCGATAGTCGAATCATCATCCACATCGCCTTCGATGTTCGACTCAATCGTATCGAGCACAAGGCGATTTGCTTCGAGGAGATCCGAGGGTTTTCCAGTGTCTTTCCACCAGCCTGTAATTTCGGCGAAACCAATTTTGTATCCATGATCAATAAGATATTGATGGGCGTCGGAGATTTCGTACTCGCCGCGCGCACTCGGCTTAAGCGTTTTTACCGCTTCAAAAATATGATGGTCGTAAAGATAAATACCAGCAACCGCAAATGAGCTCTTCGGGATCTTTGGTTTCTCCTCGACTCTCACAATTTGATTGTCCCTGATTTCCGGTACACCAAAACGCTCCGGGTCTTTTACCTTCGCGAGTGTCAAGAAACAGTTATATCCACTGCGCTCAAACGCATCGATAAACCGTTTAATGCCGCCAACCACCATGTTGTCCCCGAGGTAGAAGACAAAAGGCTCAGACCCTATGAACGGCTCCGCGATCCGGACCGCGTGCGCAAGTCCCAGCGGCGCATCCTGAGGGATGTACGTGATATGTATGCCCCATAAGCTTCCATCACCAATTGCATCCTGCACCTCGTGGCTATCAGCATTAACAATGATGCCGACTTCGGTAATTCCGGCATCGCGGACTGCCTCAATTGCATAGTGAAGAATAGGCTTATTGGCTATGGGGATAAGATGCTTGTTCTGCGTGTGGGTGATTGGACGAAGCCGCGTGCCCCGTCCCCCACTTGTTATCAGCGCTTTCATAACGATCTCCTCTCGCCTTTAGTAAAGGTGCTAATTTTCCATGAGTTCCTCAAATAGCTGGCTATATCCTTACCAGCCGTCTCTCGCGGCGTTCAAAAAGAGCTATCATGCTATTACCGTATTTTCGGACAAGCTCAATCGCAAGATCAAAATCTCTCGCTACATCATCTGGTGCATGTGCATCGGAACCAAGACTCAGAGGAATTTGAAGGTCCTTGATGATCTCGAGGATTTCTACACTCGGATAAATTTCATGAACAGGCTTACGCAACCCCGCAGTATTTATCTCAACTGCAAGATCATTCTCTTTGATCACCTTGAATGTTTCCCAGAGGATTTCCTTCATCGATTTCGTTGGCCGGTGACCAAATTTTTTCACCAAATCAATATGACCAAGAATGTCAAAGAGCCCCGATGCTGCAGCTTGCTTCACGGTTTGAAAGTAACGCTCATAAATCTCGTCCACGTCCTGCTCATCATACCGGTGGATATACCGTGGGTTGTCAAATCCCCAATCATCAAGAAAGTGTATGGAGCCGATAACAAAATCAAACGCATTTTCATTAACAAGTGCCCGGACAAAATCCTCAGTGCCCGGATAGTAATCGGCTTCAACTCCAAACCTCACGGTGATATTCTCTTTGTAACGGGTTTTTAACTCCGACACCATCGGCTTGTAGATCGATTCAAATTCCTCCAGAGTCATGCGATGCTCAGGGTCATAGAAATCGGGCATCGGAGAATGATCCGAGCAACCAATTTCAGTAAGCCCCAGCCCAATGGCTTGCTGCACGTACGCTTCTGCTGTTCCGTCAGCATGTTTACAGAGAGACGTATGCGTGTGGTAATCAACGAGGTACTTTGTATTAGGCATGAATGATCATCTTGAGGATTTTATCTTTTCTGCAGAAATGGCTTGAATGAAAAGTTTGAGAAGGTCTGTCATTTGTTTCTCATCAAGCGAGCCTTTCTGCGCTGCAATTCTCACAGTTTCCATACCGAGCACAACATAGAGCGGCACAAGATGAGGTAAAGATCCAGTAAGAGCCTGGAGATGTCGCTGGACAGTTGCCGCATCGCCACGCTCAATCGGACCAGTGAGAGCTTCTTCAGGGGATGTCAACAGTGCTGTCTGAATTGACGAACGCACTATTGGCTCAAAAATTTTTTCAGGTTTTCCGATAGATGCTCTCAGCACTTCACTTGCTGCAGATAGAGTCGTAATGAGATAATTTGATGCAAATACTGCGGCTGCATGGTAGAGAGGCTTTTTCTCCCGCGTAATCGCAATTGCTCTTCCGCGGAAAAGTTGAACAATTTGACGAGCAATTAATGTTGCTCTTTTCGTCCCTTCAATTGTAAATGGGATGCCGAAAAGTCGTTCCGCACGTTCTTTCAAGACCTGAGACTTCGGAAACACCTGCAGAGGGTGGATTGACCCTACATCGGCACCACGTTTTCGCAGCGGCTGTAAGGCATCAGATGAGAGTGCACCGGAGGTATGTAGTGCCGTGAGCGATCGGAAATGCAATGGAGCACGAGCTGCAATCGCCTCTGCAAGTCCCTTGATAACATCATCAGGTACAGCTATGATAAGAAGAGAAATCTCATCAGGGAGCTTTTCAATATCCGTTGTTGCAAAATGGCAATGAACCTGCCGTGCGAGTCGTTTAGCTGATTGCTCATTAGCACTTAGAATTGCCGCTATACGGAGACCTTCCTTCTGGAATGCAGCCGCAAAGGCTCCACCGAGACCCCCAGCGCCGAGAATGGCTATAGACTGCTCAGCCAAAGGTGAACGAACTGAACGGCGCTTCGATGATTCACTCATGCAGTTGTACTCTGGAATGAAACAGCGGAAAGATATCCAACCACACCAGTCTTGTCGCCTGTGACATCTCCTGAGTTACAGGCATGGAGAATCTCTGTGCGGTCGGCTCCGAGCCCTTGCGTCGCGAGAAGCATTGCCGCAAGCGGTCCACCACCGCATGCTTCCGTTCGTTCATGCTCTATGTCATCAAGGAGCTTCCTTGCATCAAACTGGCTAACGTCCTCCTGTACAATACGGTCGAGTTCTTGCGCAATATGATACGGGTAATAGTGCGAGAGATCTGAACTTGCTACGATCACGACAGAACGATCGCGGCACGTTGAGATCAGTGCCTCAGCCAGCGTCTCAACATACTCGCGCCGCTGCTCACCCATTATGATTGGCAGAATGGTAAAATCGGTGAGCACGCGCTGGAGAAACGGAAGCTGAACCTCGATTGAATGCTCTTCACGATGCCCGTAAGAGGTGACGATAATCGGATGTCCCGAAGCTGCAAGGGCATCACGGAGAGATGTGTCGATCATAACGGTCCCTAACGGTGTCTGGTAGGCATCCCCGGAATAGATGGAAACTCCGTCAAAGTACTCGCGGTGACTCGGACCGATAAGCACGGCAGTGATGTGAGATTGTCCACGAAGCAATTTATAGCCATGCGCTGCAGTGAATCCTGAATACATATATCCAGCATGGGGAGCGAGCAAGCCTTTGATTGTCCCGGGAATGGATCTCGATTCCGCGCGTTCGAGAAGATCATCAACTTGTTGCGTCAGTATATCTGGGCGGCTCGGATAAAACATGCCGGCGACTGCAGGAGGGCGAGTGATCATTGCAAGGTCCCCCCCGCCGAAGGAGAATTATGGTTGCGAATCATGGTTGTACAAACTCAGATTCTGAAAAAACTTCGGCACTGAAAAGGTAAACACGCGCCTGTGGGTCTTTCCACGCATCAGCCGGAAGTCCGGCTTTTCGACAAGTCTGGGCAAGAAACATTTCCCGATCCCATCCATATTCCGTTGCAACCTGTGGAAGAAGCAAGCCTCGAAAGTATCCAAGCTCAACAACAAGCCCGTGCTTTCCAATCTCAATTTCATCAGGAGATTCCATCAGCTTCAATGGTGTAAGTGCGGAAATCTCCACTTCAATTTCAGGGAGTTCGTTCTCTGTCACAGGGGGAAAACGCGGGTCTTCAAGCGCCGCTTTTGCAGCAACTTCGTTTACTGTTACAGCCAGTGGTTTCACTGGCTCAATATAGCCGATACATCCGCGCAGGTCGCCATGCGCCGTCAATGTCACAAACGCGCCACGAGGCTTTAGAAGTTCCTCAGAGTCCACATGAACCTTCGGGGGCAACTCCCTTCGTACAGCAGATTCCACGGATGCTCGGGCGATCCCGAGGAGCTGCATCTTATCCTGGTCTGTAAGTGGCATGGTCTTGCACCGTGATGACCTCATGGTAGGTTACGACCTGAAAACAAGTTAAGCAAAATTGTCTTGAGTTTCAACTATTTTTCTTATTGCCCGGAAAACCTGCCGCAGCAGGACCTACGAAACAAATGACGAGCTAATTTTCCTTAGCGGGTTAGACCGCACCTATGATAAGTTAGTCATCACAGGATTCCGAAGGGCAAGCGGCGCATTTAATTATAACAAAAACAACTGCTCCATGGCACCAGGGGTATGCCACGGACAGCAAAGTGGAACGTATGACCCATAAAAAGTAGGTACTTGACTGGCGCCAGTTGAATCAATGGCTTTTTCTTGTAGTCACAGGATTTTCCTGAAGGAGATTTGACAATGGCGAGAACTGAGCGACATTCGTATCTCTGACCGGAGAGTTACCATTAGTGGCGGGCACCTGTGTAGCTGATCTGACCACCGCATCGTATTGCACAGGTTGGGCTCCCCTCTTAAGATACTGCTCAATCAAAGCCCCAGCTAAGGGAGCAGCCTGTGCACCTCCAAATCCAGCGTTCTCAATAATTACAGCCACAGCAATCTTAGGATTATCGAACGGGGCAAAGCCAACAAACCATGCATGATCTTTGCCATGCGGATTTTGCGCTGTTCCAGTTTTGCCTGCTATTTCAATTCCCCGTACCGCCGCAGCATGCCCTGTCCCACCTGGACCACTCACTACAAGACGCATCCCCTCCCGGACCACTGATAGGGCTTCAGGAGCGATGGGGAGTTTTTTATACCTCGGTGAAAGGGGAATCAATTTCTTGGAGACCTTGTCTCTGATAAAAAGCACCACATGTGGTTGAACATAAGTTCCGCCATTTGCCAGAATGCTCGCATAAACAGCCATTTGCACCGGCGTCACGGAGATTTCCCCTTGACCGATTCCAAGACTGACAAGAAAGCCCTTCGTCCATTTCCCCTTTCCATAAAGCCGATCAAAGAGTTGCTCCGACGGGAGAATACCCGACTTTTCCTCACCGACGTCTATGCCAGTCGGCTGACCGAAGCCGACGAGTTGCCCAAACTTATTTAAGCGATCGAGGCCAACTTTCAAAGCAAGTTGATAGAAATATACATTGCACGATTTCTCAATAGCTTCGGTGAGATTAACCCATCCATGCGCTCCATGATCTTTGAACACACGATTCCCGAAACGAAATTCCCCTGGGCAAAAGATTTTTTTGTTGGGATCGATGAGATGATCTTGAAGCGCAGCTAGCGCCAGGACCATTTTGAATGTTGACCCAGGTGGGTAGGTCCCAAGTGTCGCGCGGTTGAAGAGAGGTCTTGACTCATCTTGTGTTAGCGAACGCCAAAGGCTTGGTGGTGTTGCCCCACTGAAAATGCCGGGATCGTAATCGGGGGCGCTTGCAAGAGCGAGAATTTCCCCGTTCTGTGGGTCCATTGCAACAATAGCACCTCTACGACCTTGCAACAGTTTTTCCGCGAGCTCTTGAAGCGACACATCAATGCTGAGGAAAAGGTCGCTCCCCTCGCGCGGGGGGATGTCCCGCAAACCGTTATCATACGCTCCAACAGTTTGCCCTAAAGAGTTCACACTATAGAACCTGTAGCCCTTCTCACCGCGCAGATATGTTTCATAAGCTTCTTCAATACCGGTGTACCCGATAACATCTCCTGGTTCGTAATACGAACCGTACTGGAGAAGCTGAGCTTCAGAAATTTCTTTTAAGTACCCAAACAGATGCGAGCCTCGAAGTGAGTCAGGATAGACACGTTTTACCTCCACTTCATATGAAACTCCAGGGAGGCTGCTATGCAGCTCCTCAATTCTTGCAATCGTCTCAAAGTTCACATCGCGGGCAACTTTCACAGGTGCAAAACGAGAACGCCGGCGACCATTTTCAATCTTCTCCTTAATGGAGCTTGTATCTATTCCAAGAACTTTTGCAACAGTGGAAACATTACGCATGTCGAAATCATTCGGAATGATCACGACCGAATAGGAAGGGTGATTATCCACAAGCAGCTCACCATGCCGATCGTAGATATATCCGCGGATAGGAATTTGAACAACCGGTCGGACACTATTTTGCTCCGATTGCTTGCCATATTCTTCGCGGTGAAAAAGTTGTAGCTGGAAAAGTCGGATCACAAGGAGCGCCATGAGGATGATGATGACCGTGCGCAGTACATCTGCACGAACTTTACCACCAATATCGATGCCGATCATTCTGATAGTTCCCCCCATTCCTCGTATCGCCGTCGATACACTATATTAGGAATCGCTGCGAAGGCTGTGGTATACACCGCCGAAAGTATCCCGAGGACACGAAACGAAGTCCAGAATCCAATATGCGTCCCCTGTAGATAAAAAAAGAAAAATATGACATTGTGAACAATGCCAACAAGAAATACAATTCCAAGAAACCAGGGACTTCCCAGAGACTGGGCGATCTGATTCGATCGATAAAAAAATCCCGAAAGGAATCCTGCTGTCGCTTTTGCCAGCACACCAACGCCAAGGAATTCGCCGCTGGCGAGATCTGTGACTAATCCCGCAAGAGAACCAATAGTAACAGCGCTTAATTGTCCACGCCGCAGAGCTACAAAGATAATCCAAATTAAAAGAAAATCGGGCTGGACATTTTCGATCGCGACAAGCCGCCCAACCGTTGCTTGAAGTACGAGCAGCACGGCGCCTACACCGATGTATTGGAAAATCCATTTCACAGATGAGGCGGACACATCTATCCTATGGGATAGCAGTTCCACTTGCCCTTATTCCGCTGAACACGTTCGACGGCGGAGACACGAGGTAAACAAACACTTCCTCTAACCGATTGAAATCTACAAAAGTGCGGACTGTAATTCTATGGAACAGAGATGCTGGATCATTCTCCACATGTTCTATAACGCCAACCTTGATACCCTGAGGGAACAGCGCGCTGTATCTTGATGTTTCTACAACATCGCCAACTTTTACATCAAGCGTTTTAGATACGTTCATCATAAGGCACTGGTTTATGTCCTCACCACTCCATTTTAGTATGCCTTCGATCCGGCTACGTTGATCGCAGACAGCAGCACGAAATTCACGGCTCGGAATTAAAGAAGCTATTGCATAATTGTGGCTTGCTGAAATGATACGTCCAACCAACCCGTCGCCATTGACAACTGCCATACCAGGGGCGACGCCATCGCTGATGCCAACGTCAAGAGTCAATGTGTTTCGTAAAACGTCTAAGCTTCGTCCAACAACCCGTGCGGCGAGGTATCGATGAGGAGCTTCCTCTTTCAAACCAATCAGTGAGCGAAGCCTAGCATTTTCAAGTGCTGCAGAGCGGAGGCGGTTGACTTCATCGGCAAGCTCCATGTTCTTTTGCCGCAGCAGCTCATTCTCGCGTGCAAGGGAAATAGGATTCGGGACCCAGGACACAATATGCTCAAGTGCTCCAAGAGCCACCGCAGTCATTGTACGGATCTGTTGAATCTGTGGGTTCGTGTTCAATGACATCAGTAAGAATGAAACGAGGACGACAACGCCGTAAGCAAAGAACTCACGATGATGCCGAATGAACCTCAACCATCGACCCATGATATTTCACCGTCAGTATCGCCGACCTTTTATGAGAACATTTGAATACTTTGAAAGATTCTCAAGCACAATTCCAGCGCCGCGCACAACAGCAAAGAGCGGTTTCTCGGCAACATGTACAGGCAGAGTGGTCTCAAGCCGAAGCCTCTCGTCTAAGCCTTTCAGCAGAGCGCCGCCGCCAGTGAGCATAATCCCTCGATCGAGGATGTCAGCGGCAAGTTCTGGAGGCGTTTGTTCAAGCGTCGATCGGAGTGCATCAACTACTGCGGTAATTGGTTCGTTCAGCGCTTCACGGATTTCTTCGGAACTCGCTTCAACAGTTCGCGGGACGCCATTGACAAGATCCCGTCCTTTGACCTGTATTCGGACTTCCTCTTTCAGTGGCATTGCAGAACCAACCTCTATCTTGATAGCCTCTGCGGTTCGTTCGCCTATAAGTACATTGTAGTTTTTCTTGAAATATTGAATGATGGCTTCATCCATTTCATCGCCAGCAATGCGAATGGAGTTCTCAGTCACGATGCCTGAGAGCGCTATGACGGCAATTTCCGTTGTACCACCGCCAATATCGACAACCATGTTTCCTACCGGGGCATCAACATCAAGACCTACCCCAATGGCTGCAGCCATAGGTTCTGCAACAAGATGTACCTCCTTTGCCCCTGCGTGTTCCGCGGAATCGCGCACAGCCCGCTTCTCAACCTCAGTGATTCCGCTTGGCACAGAAATGACAATTCGCCGTGATGGCATCCAGTTTGCGTGGATACGCTTGATCAGCTCGCGTAGCATTCCTTCAGCAATCTCAAAGTCGGCAATTACACCATCTTTCAGTGGTCTGATTGTGCTGATGTCCTTGTGCGTCCGTCCAACCATTTCACGGGCTTCATTTCCAATTGCCACAATCCGTTTTGTCGTGCGATCGAAAGCGACGATGGACGGTTCATTGAGAACAATCCCTTTCCCTTTCATGTAAATTACAGTATTGGCTGTTCCCAGATCAATGGCGATATCAGCGGAGAAGAGAGAAAAAAGTCCCATCGTTTACATCCTGCAATCTTAGTGATGAAAATGTCGAATGCCCGTGAAAATCATAGCTGTGTCATGCTCATCAGCAGCACGGATAACTTCCTCGTCGCGGATCGAGCCACCAGGTTGGATAATCGCTGTTGCCCCAGCGCGAACACACTCGACCAATCCATCAGCAAATGGGAAAAAAGCATCTGAGGCAACAACCGTGCCGCGCAAATCTAAACCTGATTGGCGAGCTTTCATCACCGCAACACGCGCCGAATCAACTCGAGACATTTGCCCGGCTCCAATTCCAACAGTCCGGTCCGAAAGCGCAAATACAATTGCATTGGACTTCACATGCTTCGCAACGCGCCACGCAAAAAGAAGTGCTGAGAATTCATACTCTGTCGGCGCTCGTCTCGTCACGACACGAAAGCCCTCTTGCCCATTCCGCTGGTGATCTGATTCCTGAAGCAAGAACCCCCCTATAACACTCTTCACATCAAACTCATATAAGAAGCGCGGATCAGCGGTCTGCTGCATCAATCGGCGACCCTTTTTTCTTTTGAGAAACTCAAGCGCATCAGGTTGAAAGTCCGGCGCAATGACAACCTCGGTGAAGACTTCATCAATGGCTTTCGCTGTCTCAAGGTCAAGCGGCCGATTCACCACAATTATGCCGCCAAAAGCAGAAACAGGATCAGTGGCAAGTGCAGCATGGTACGCGTCGAGAAGGTTATCGCCTGTTGCAACACCACATGGATTCGTATGTTTAATGATAGCAACCGCAGGTGTATCGAATTCGTTGATGAGCAAGGCTGCGGCGTGAATGTCGGCAATATTATTATAGGAAAGTTCCTTGCCATGCAATTTCTTGAAAACCTTTCCAAAATGTCCGTAAAGTGCTCCTCTCTGGTGTGGATTTTCACCGTATCGTAGATCAAGCTCCTTTTCCACGATAAGATGTAGCACCGATGGCAACGTGGATTCAGCATCCCTGTTGATATATTTATCAAAATATTGAAAAATTGCCTGATCATATTTCGCAGTATGGAGAAACGCTTCCCGTGCCAGATTGAGCCGCATCTCACTGGAAACCCTACCCTGGTGCTTCCGAAGCTCATCGAGAAACATAGGATACTGATCCGGATTTACAAGCACAGTTTTATAGTGAAAATTCTTCGCTGCTGCTCGAATCAAAGTAGGACCACCAATATCGATCTGCTCTATAGCTTCGTCGATTGCTGCATCAGGCTGCATCATCACTTCTTCAAATGGATAAAGGTTCACGACAACTAAATCGATTGGTTCGATGGCAAACTGATCCATGTCTTTTTGATGGACTGGATTGTCTGGAATTCCGAGGAGTGCGCCAAGGATTTTCGGGTGAAGGGTCTTAACACGTCCACCAAGTATTTCCGGGAACCCCGTCAATTCAGAGACATGACGTGCTGCAATACCGTGAGTATTCAGCAAGTGAAATGTCTGTCCCGTGGAGATGATGTCCACACCAAATTCTGAAAGTTCTTTCGCGAGGTTGACAATTCCACGCTTATCGGACACGCTCAGAATTGCGCGTTTAATAGGGATCACTTAACTCCTTTCACCGCCACCGGCGGCGCAGATCGGCTCGATTCTCCTGCCAAACAAAACACACGCCCATGGTCGACGCGGATTCGTCCTTCGGCGAAAAGTTGAAGTGCCTCAGGATAGAGTTCGTGTTCAACTTGTAGAACTCGCTGCGCGAGCGTTTCGGGTGTGTCATCATCATGAACTTCAACAGCGCGCTGCAGCACAATGGGACCGTGATCGTACTCCTCATCAACGAGATGAACAGTGACCCCGGTCACTTTCACCCCTGCTTTCAGCACAGCCTCGTGGACGTGGATGCCATACATCCCTTTGCCTCCAAAGGAAGGTAGAAGAGCCGGATGTATGTTCACAATGCGGTTTCGGAATTCTCGCACAATCGCTGCAGGGAGTTTCTTCAAGTAGCCCGCCAGCGCGATGAAATCTATCTGATGGCGATATAACACCTGACGTACAGCTGCCACATAATCATCTTCTGATTGTTCGCCGTAGGCTGGTGGGGAAATATGATAAGCGGGGATATTCTGTGCACGCGCGGCGAGCAAAGCACCGGCATCGGCTTTGTTCGATATAACAACTCCTATCCTTGCCGCCAGCCGTCCTTCCTCAATCGCTCGGAGAATCGCAATGAAGTTTGATCCTCGTCCCGAAGCAAAAATCCCTATGTTCACCTGCGGTATTCTTCCCTGATCAGCAGCGCTTCGACATCACCACACCACGGAACCCCGGAAACATAGACAAATTTACCGATGAGAAGATACAAAATCAATGAAACAAATTTATTAGTCCGCCATAAGCATGGCAGTTTAAATACAAACCTGAACATTAACCAGCAGCCATTAAACCGAATGCGGGGACTGGGTGTCTCACTAATGAACCCCCTTAGCGGGCAAACTGAAAACCTAAATGAAAGGACAGTAACATGAGAAGAGTAATTTTATTTTCTTCGCTGTCGACGGTGGTTCTGCTGCTATTCCTTGTCACCGGGGCTTTTGCCCAAGGTGGCAGGTGGGGACAAGGAGCCTCGAGGACAAGAATTTATGATCCAAGCACAGTAGAAACAATAACTGGAAAGGTGACTGCCGTAGATACTATTTCGTCGCCTCGCGGCATGGGCGGTGGAATTCGTGTCACACTACAAACTAAGAACGGCAAAATCGATGTGTATCTTGGTCCAAGTTGGTACCTCTCGCAGAAGTCAGCCTTCGGCGGCTCCCTGAAAACGGGAGACGAACTTACAGTAACTGGCTCCAAAGTCTCGCTCCGCGGCACAGATGTGCTGATAGCTGCTCAGGTAAGGAGGGGTTCAGCGACGCTTCAACTGAGGGACAAGGACGGTTATCCGCTTTGGTCCGGCGGCAGACGTTGATCATCGAAGATTGTTGGCGGCAGCAATGCCGCCTTTTTATTTTCCATAAACCTGATTCTCCGCGAGAGGCGGATTATCGCTGAGACCAGGAAGGGCATAGCTTCCGACATCATAAAATACCTTCATCCGCCGAAGGCGAGCTATGTAAGGAAACGCAGAATCATGAGCAGAAAGGTGAGAAAGAGGATGCAGTGCTCAACAAGTGATGGATATGGCTTGCTTAAATATAATGATGAATGTCTCGTCGAGTGCAACAGATCAATGGGAGAAATGGTCCCATCCTCCGGCAGGAAGCATCCGTCGCGTCCCAGTACGACTCACAAGTGTGAGCCCTTCTTCAGCATCGAGTATTCTTCCGATGACGCTTACCGCGGGGAGCGCTACGGTTACCTCTCGGGCTTGGAGTGTATCGAAAGCCTCCCTCGGAATCGTGAACAAAAGCTCATAATCTTCGCCCCCGAAGAGAGCGTAGTCGACCGCCGAATCACCGAATTCTGCTGCAACCTCCCGCGCTACGGGATGAATTGGCAAATCTTCCTCAATAATCTCCATCCCAACATGACTCGATTCGGCAATGCGGTGTGCATCCGAGGAAATACCATCGCTAACGTCAATCACAGCATGTACGCCAGCTCTTCGCAATGCTCGAGCAAGATCAAACTGCGGCCTCGGCATGAGGTGCCGCTCAATTACATCCTTATACGGCTCAAGGTTTGGACGAAAACCATTTTCTCCTCTACTTTCAAGGAAGCGCTGCTTCTCTCGTTGGAGGATCTTTAAGCCAGCATGAGCACTCCCGACGTATCCGCTGACGCAGAGAAGATCGCCAACTTGCGCATCTGCACGCCGAAACGGTTTCCCCGCCACATCTCCGACCATTGCAATGGAAATCATCATATTGCCGAGTGAGGTAGATGTATCACCACCGACAATGCGACAGCCATATTCTCGGCACGCCTGGTAAGCCCCGATGTAAAGATCTTCCACCATTTCAACGGTTATCTTTGCGGGTAAGGCAACTGTGACCACAGCATATCGTGGTTCCCCTCCCATCGCAGCAATGTCACTGAGATTCGCTACCATTGCTTTCCATCCAAGATGTTGCAACGAGGTGTACGTGAGGTCGAAGTGGATACCTTCTACAGCTACATCTGTAGTCAGGAGTATCGAGCGACCTGGGCGAGGTTGAAAAAGTGCCGCATCGTCACCGATCCCGATTGAGCCTCCTTCGGGGGATGTGTCGACTTCTCCTTCCGGTAGCGACTGCTCTACAATAGACCGGATTTTTTCAATTAAACCGAACTCACCAATAGATGAAATCGGGGTTGAATCTGTCATGCCTCTTTCCCGTTACTGTGAGTAGTCCAAACTGAACATAGAGCCTTGTGGTCCGCCTTCAGCGGAAAAGGGTAATTTACAGGTGCGGCAAATTTGAGTTTTATCTGTTATCTCGCAGCATCGCTAGTCCGCCCGCGGAAAGGGTTCTGAAAATTCATGAACGACTATGCAAGATATAAGTCAATTCACCTTAATATCAAAAAGTTGAAACTGCAGGCAGGAGTCTGCCTTCGGCGTATGGGGGGGTGAAGCATTCACTCTTCAGAGAAAAGTGAAGCCAGGTCCTTCCCACGCATACTTGCCACCGCAGAGCAGAGCGTATGCGCCTCACCCCAGATGACCACACCACAGCTATCTTTCCCATGAGCGACATACCAATCGCCACGTTCAACTGCCCCTTTTGCTGACCGAGACAGAGCTAACGGTACCCCGCGGAGCACATCCTCTAAATGAAGTTGGAGCAAATATATGAACGTTGAATCGCGGCGATACACAATGTGAGCACATTTCATCCCCTTGAAATCTGTTATACCAGCACCTGCAAGTTGATATCCAGCAATCGTCGGCAGATAGACATCAAAATCAATCTTCCCCTGGAAAAATCTTTTGACTTCCTCTGGATCATCTGAAGAGAGTTGTACTGGCATTGCTCCTTGCCGAAAAGCGTGGTAGTTCGCTACGGCTGCTTCCATAACATCTGCACGATCACCAAACTGAGGCTGTCTCAGAATGCCTGAACGAAAAAAGAATATCCCGCCGATGAGAATCGCAACTCCTGCTGCAACAGGGATAACGGAGCTGGATCGAAGCGAGAGACTGATACGTCTATGACGGTGCCGTTCGGTGTGGGGAGGATATGCCCACTGCGTAGAAGAGGGCAGAGCAAGAAGCGCAAAGAGGTGGTGCGTTACACTCTCGGGTGTTTGTACACGACGGAGGTGCTTTGCGACAACATGTTTTGTAATTTTTTCAAGATGAAATTCCATCCGACAGGGAAAGCACTGTCTGAGATGCTCTTCCAGCTCACGTAGTGTTTCGCTGTCCAACTCGCCATCGACTGCGGCGCTCATAAGTTCATCGGCGTCACGGCAATTCACACTGGTATCCTCGCCAATTTACTCATTCGAAACATAGCCTCGTTTGCGTGCATATTCTATCAATTTTGCGCGAAGCATTTTTCTTCCTCGATGAAGCCGTGAGCGGACTGTACCAATTGGACAATCGACAAAATTAGCAATCTCTTCGTAAGTGAATCCTTCAATATCACACAAAATCACAACCGTTCGGAAATCTGGCGGAAGCGATTCAAGCGCTTTAGCAACATCATCGTCAAGCAGATTACCAAATAGTCTCTCTTCCAAATCAGTTGTCTCTGTTGACTCATCACGGATGCTGTCATAAAACTCCTCGATATCACCGTAGTCGACTGTATCGGGTTCACGAACTTCTTTCCGATATCGGTTGATGTATGAATTCTTCATAATTCGGAACAACCACGCACGGGAGTTAGTTCCTTTCTCAAATTTGTCCCAGAAGCGGTATGCTTTAAGATAGGTATCCTGAAGGAGGTCCTCGGCATCATCAGGGTTGCCGGTCATCCTGAGAGCAAAGTTGTAAAGCACATCCATATGAGGAAGAGCCTCTTGAGCAAACTCAAGCTGCTTCTGCCGCTCCCCATCATCTTTGGTTGTTAAGAAACGCTTTGGAATTCGCATGCGCAGGCTTTCAGACTTTGCGTAATTTCAAAACGACGCCGACATACTGGCATCACGAGAGTGGTCCGCCAAAGGCAGATTCTTTAAATATGTTACGAAAACGCAGGATCACGATCAAGTGACACCCCTAACGCTGCCATCACTCCTTTTCATAGGGAATGCCGTCTGCAGCTGGGGGTGTCGCTCTGCCAATGAAGCCAGCTAACACTACAATCGTCGCTATGTAGGGAATCATCTGGACAAACTGAGTCGGGATTCCGACACCCTGAAGTTGAATCTGGAGGCTTTCCGCAAATCCAAAAAGCAAACACGCTGAAGCAGCTCCCAGAGGGGTCCATTTCCCGACGATCATAGCTGCAAGTGCAATAAAGCCCCTTCCCGCGGACATTCCGTCAGTAAACGAATGTTGATCAAAGGCAAGCCAGGCACCTGCTAATGCAGCGAGCGCACCACTCGTAAGCAAACCGCAATATCGATAAAAGGAAACACTGATCCCGACGGTGTCCGCTGCCTCCGGGTTTTCACCGACCGAACGGAGCCTCAAACCAAATCTTGTTTTGAAAATTACAAAATGACTCACAACAACAATCAAGATCGTAAGAAGCACCAGAGGATTTCCAAACACCTGAGTTAAAACCGGTGAAGAGCTTATTAAAGGCAACTTAAGATGAGGTAACCCCGGAATACGATCTGAGTTACTTGAGCTGTGAAAAACAATTTGAAGCACGAATTTAGTGACACCAACAGCAAATAGATTTATTGCTATCCCGGATACGATTTGATCAGCTTTCACGTTGATGGTAACAAGAGCGTGGATCAGAGCAGTGATCAGTCCACCAGCGACAGCGCAAATAATGCCGACAAAAGGGTTGCCAGTATAATAGGTACCAACTGTTGCACAAAATGCACCGTTCAAGATGATTCCTTCAAGTGCAATGTTAACAACCCCACCCCGTTCACTGAATACGCCACCTATTGATGCAAGAGCATAGGGAACGGTGATACGAATCGTCTGGGCTAAGAACGCAATGGATAAGATATTCTCAATCATTGCCACTTGCCGCCTTCTTTTTAAGGAGGTTCATTAGAAAGCGCTTGAACATCTTGTTTGATGAAATTACAAAAATAATCACGACGGCTTGAAGAATAATAACAAGCTCTTTCGGCACCATTGTGTTTATCACCAAACCACCGTAGTCAAGCATACCGAATAGAAGCGCTGAAAAAATAACGCCAAGCGGGTGGTTATTACCGAGCAGAGCCACAGCAATCCCCATAAACCCGGTCCCAACAGAAAATCCTTCCTCGAAATAATATTTATATCCCATAACAAAATTCGATCCTGCAAGCCCGGCAAGGGCACCGCCAAATGTCATGCTCAAAACAATATTCTTAGGGACGTTGATGCCACCATATTCAGCCGCCTTCACATTGAGTCCGACCACCCTAACTTCATAACCATATCTTGTGTGCCAGATATAGTACCAGAGCAAGAGTGCTGCAATAAAAGCAACAATAAGAGAAAAATTTACAGGGGAACCCGCCATCGCTGGAATAAATGTGTCAAATCTTGGGAGACGACCTTGTGGCGATATCGGCGGTGTATGAACAGTTGCAGGAACATTGAAGACATTTGTTACAAAGTAGCTCACAAGAGCCGCAGCAATAAAATTGAGCATGATCGTGTTAATCACCTCGTGGGCTCCAAATTTTGCTTTCAGATAGCCCGGTATAAATCCCCACAAGCCGCCACCAATCATCCCTGCAGTTAAGAGCAGAGGAATTTCTAACAAGGCCGGAACACCAAATGTTTTCATACCAACAATGGCAGTGAGAAAAGCTCCGACCTGAAGCTGTCCCTCAGCTCCTATGTTGAAGAGACCAGCCTGGAAACAGAGGGCTACGGATAAGCCAGTGAAGATCAGCGGGGTGCTTTTAAACAAAAGCTGCCCTACTCCGTAGGGGCTGCCGAGCGTCCCGGAAAATAGGGCTGCGTATACTTCAAGAGGATTTTTCCCAATGATGAGAATAAAGAGCCCACCGACAATAAAAGAAAGAATCACTGCGAGGAGTGGAACAAGAAAATTTTGCGTAAGAGGATTTTCAAGTCCGCCAAAGGCGGATTTCTTCTTTGCCATCTTCGATCCTCTCAGCAAGCTCGCGAGCAGAACCCATCATGTAAAGACCAAGTTCCTTCTCTTCAACCTCGTTCCCCGGAAAAACCTTGACGATCTCCCCCCGATACATAACCGCAATACGGTCTGCCAGGCTTAGAATCTCACTCAGGTCTGCGGAGACAAGCAGGATTGCCTTATTACTGTCGCGTGCGGAAATAAGAACCCGATGGATAAACTCAGTGCCACTGATGTCCACACCCCTTGTAGGCTGACAGGCGACGATGACATCGGCATTTCTCGAGAGCTCCCGTGCAATAATCACTTTTTGCTGATTCCCACCAGAAAGTCCACGAGCGACCACGTTTACGTCAGCAGGTCTTATGTCAAACTTCTCAATTAGAATCTGGGCATACTCCTTAATAGCTGATTCCCTCATCGCCACAGCAGTGCTGAATTTCTTTGTAGCGTGCAGACCGAGAATAAGATTCTCTTTAATGGTCAGATCCATCACTAAGCCACGCCTTATTCGGTCCTCAGGAATATGAGCAAGTCCGCGGTCAAGAACCTGACGCGCACCCAGCCCGAGAATCTCAACACCTTTAATCTTGACTGAGCCAATTTGAGGAGTGCTGAGTCCAGTGATGCATTCAACAAGCTGCGTCTGGCCATTGCCTTCAACACCAGCTATCCCAAATATTTCTCCTGCTCGCACCACAAACGAGATATTCCTCAGAAGCTCTACACCGCGTTTGTCCGTATAAGACAAATTTTCGATTTCAAGGACAGGATCGCCAACCTCCTTTACAGTTTTCTCAACCCTGAATAGGACAGGCCTCCCAACCATCAATTGCGCTATCTCCTGAGGGCTAGTCCTTGCTGTCTCAAGTTCTCCAACGATTCTCCCTTTCCTCATCACTGACACATGCTCGCTTACAGCCATCACCTCATTGAGCTTGTGCGTGATCAGGATGATGGTCTTACCCTGGGCTTTGAGTTCAATCAGAATTCTAAAAAGCTCATTCGTTTCTTGCGGTGTGAGAACCGCGGTCGGCTCGTCGAGAATAAGAATGTTCGCATTGCGATAAAGAGCCTTGAGAATTTCAACACGCTGCTGGACACCAACGCCAACATTTTCAACCTTCTCATCGAGAGGGACTCTCAATGAGAACTTCGCGGCAAGCTTCTCGATTTCGTCCCTGGCTTTCTTCAGATCAAGGAAAGATCCCCGAGTCAATTCGGCACCTAATATGATGTTCTCCAGAACCGTCAAGGGTGGGACAAGCATGAAATGTTGGTGGACCATGCCGATGCCAAGCTTGATCGAATCATGGGGAGATTTGATACTTACTTCTCTTCCATGTATACGAATGCTACCGGAATCCGGTTGATAAAGCCCGTAGAGCGTCTCCATAAGGGTAGTTTTCCCCGCCCCATTCTCACCGACGAGAGCATGGATCGTCCCGCTATGTACACGCAGTGTCACGTTATCATTCGCAACAACGCGTGCAAATCGTTTGGTTATATTGAGAAGCTCAACAGCGTAAGGCATAGGAAGGTTAGGTGAGGCTCGCTTTCCTATTGATAGGGAACTATGATCCTGCCACCGATAATCTGTTGCTTAATGGCTTCCACTTTCTCATACACATCCGGAGGAATAAGCGCTTTGTTATTTTGATCGTAAACGAATCCTACACCGCCATCAGCAAGTCCAAAAATTCGCGGTTTCCCTCCCTGGAACTTTCCTTCTTTCCATTCCTTGATAACATCATAGACAGCGACGTTAACCTTCTTAACCATGCTCGTGAGAACGTAACCAGGGGCTTCTTTCCACTGATCCATATCGACACCAATTGCATATTTTTTCATCTCGCGAGCGGCTTCAAAAACTCCAAGCCCCGTGACACCAGATGCATGATAGATAATATCAGCGCCCTGTGAGTACTCGCTTAATGCAAGTTCCTTTCCTTTTGCAGGATTCTTAAATGCATCCCCGGTAACGCCGGCATAGGCTATGAGCACCTGGGCCTTCGGATTGACATACTTCACACCGGCTTCGTACCCGGCTTGAAATTTTCTTATGAGGGGCGATTCCATCCCTCCAACAAAGCCAACCTTGTTTGTCTTTGTCACCAGACCAGCAATTGCACCGACAAGGAACGATCCTTCTTCCTCCCTGAACTCAATCGGTAAGAGATTTGACGGCAATTGCTTGCCTGGATCATAAGAGTAATCAATGCAAGCAAATTTCCGATTTGGGAAATCTCTTGCAACATTTGTGATGTCATCAGTGAAAATGAATCCTACTCCGAAGATAAGCCCAACACTTTTGGAACTCGCAAGCTGCCGCAGAGCTGACTCGCGATCTGAGCCACCGCTGGGCTCAATGTATTGGAAGTTTACCCCTAAACTATCCTTCGCCATCTCCAGACCCGCATAGGCTGCGTCATTGAAAGACTTGTCTCCTCGACCACCAACATCGAAAACTAATCCCACCTCACTGTCTGGTGGCGCAGTCGTCCGATTTTTACTACAGGCGGAAAAGAACACGAACATAGCAAAAACAAAAATAACGACCAGCGGAAATGATACTTCTCTCTTCATCTTTGCTCCTGCAATTGACAAAACTTACCCGCCTTCGGCGGGTGATGGTAAAGAACCGACGCACCAATCAGCCTCTGGTAATATCCAGGTGAGCCATGAGTTCCCACGATATGTATCAGGCTAAGCAGTCTCCAGGTGAGCCACAGGCAATAGGAAAGGGCATAACGACTCTTTATGTTTTCATCTGCATTTATCTTCACGACCCTCCCCGCAATATCACGACAACGTATCGGATCGCAAAAGCCATCACCCAAAATATACCAGTCGACCCATACAAAATCAAGGATCACAGAGGAAAGAACAATCTGCATTTAAATAGCCTCAGAAAAAACTTTACCTGACCTGTTAAGAGATGTAAAGACGTTAACTGTTTTATTGTATAACCGATAACAAAAAATTCATATACAAAAAAGCCCGCCGAAAGCGGGCTCCGCGGTGAATTCATCCGTTCGTTAGACTTTTTGAACGTTCGTGGCTTGCAAGCCTTTGGCACCTTTCTCGAGATCGAACTGGACGCTATCACCCTCGTTCAGACTCTTGAAACCGTCGCCTTTGATTGCGGTATAGTGCACAAAGACATCTTCGCCATTTTCGCGACGAATGAATCCGTACCCCTTGGTTCTGTTGAACCACTTTACTACTCCCTTTTCCACTGGAATATGTTCTCCCTGAAAAAGTTCTTGAAAATCGTACAGCCAGTTTCTTGACGCTTGAAACACAAATAAAGGCATCCGATCTTTTCTACCTTATGCCCCTTGTTTGCCGAACGATCCATCAGAACCTTTTCAGGTCCAGCAAACTAACTCTGTGTTGATGCGCAAAAACGGTGTACTGTTTATTGCATGTATAAGGTAACACTTATGAACCTGAAAAGCAAATTGTTATCGAGAACGACCTCACCATAGTTGAATTTCCCGTTCCGCTCGTCTATATTGTTTAAATACACGGTCTTGCTAAGGTAAATATGGCGACTCTAAAGGAAATCCAAAAAGCTCTTCAGGACGCGCACATCGATGGTTGGCTATTCGCTGACTTTCACCAACGCGATTTGATAAGCTACCGTATCCTTTCCCTTGATCAAACCGGTATGACGACGCGACGATGGTTCTATTTCATTCCAGCTGAGGGAATGCCCCAAAAGATCGTCAGCGCTGTAGAAGCAGGGAAGCTTGATTCACTTGAAGGGGAAAAACACACTTACCGCTCATGGCAACAACTTCACGAACTTCTTCGCGCCGTCCTTGCCGGAATCAAGCGAGTTGCAATGCAGTATTCACCAAAGAACAACATACCCTATGTCTCAACTGTCGATGCAGGCACTGTTGATCTCATTCGGAGCTTCGGCTTGGAGGTAGTCTCTTCCGCAAGTCTTGTTCAGCAATTCGATGGATTAGTCAGCGAGGCGTCGCTACGATCGCACCGTAGCGCAGGAGCCATTGTTCACAGGATAAAAGACGAAAGCTTCGACTTGATCCGAAGATCTGTTCGAGCTCAGCGCGAACTTACTGAATATGACGTAGCACAGTTTATCCTTCAACGGTTTGACCAGGAGGGTTTGACAACAGATTCTGTTCCAATCGTCGGGGTGAATGAACATCCAGCAGATCCTCATTTTGAACCGACTCCAGCGAACACATACGCTATCAAAATGGGAGATACTGTGCTAATTGATCTTTGGGCGAAACTTAAAACCCCATCATCAATTTATTATGACATTACCTGGTGCGGCTTTGTTGGGGAAAATCCGCCCGCACGCTACGCGGAAATTTTCCTCCAGGTTGTGCGCGCAAGGGACGCAACAATTGAGTACCTCAGAAGGAAACTCAGCTCCGGCAAAATGTGCTACGGATATGAACTTGATGAGGTTGCAAGAAGATCTATTGCAGAGGCTGGATTCGGAGAATATTTTATCCATCGCACAGGTCACTCTATCGGCGAAGAAGTTCACGGGAACGGAGTAAATATCGACAACCTGGAAACGCATGACGACCGACCGATTGTCCCTGGAGCACTATTCTCAATTGAACCGGGGATCTATCTACCCGGGGAAATGGCTGCACGGACAGAAGTTAATGTTTATGTTACATCAGATTGGCAAGTGGAGATAACAGGACCAACGCAACAAGCATTGATTCTCCTTTAAGTGATCTTTGATCCCTGATTTATGACGCGGCGAGATCTCATTGCAGCACGTACAGCTTCCTGGCGATTGAAGCCCGAACTCGCTCTAACAACTGTTGAAGAAATTGATGAGTTCGTCGATGCAATGGGGATGTGTGTTCAGGTGCCGAAAGCTGGAGTGGCACTACCCTCACTTGCACAAGCACTCATTGGACGCGAAACCGTACCATCCCAGAGCAAAGGTATCCTCAAAGAAATTCTCAGTTCGTTTTGGGAAAAGGCTTTCTCGAAGCGTAGATTCATAGAAGCTCCTGTACTCTGGCATACACCGATCGTTCTTTCAAAGAACATGTTCACCCTTTTTTACACTGTTCTGAAATCTCGCAGAATAGACAGAGCCCCATTGCCACGAACAAGCAGACTCCAGCGAGAGGTCATCGAGTTCATTGCCCATCACAAAGTCGCGACGCGAAAACAGATTCGCGAATTTATCTCAGCAAACAGGCGTGCTCCTGGAGCAACACAGGAATCTCTCGATCGGGCGCTTCTCACACTCTGGTCACAGCTTGATATCATTCGAACCGGCTTCATCCATGGAGAAGGAATGCTCTGGCAAGCTACACTCTCATGGGATCGATCTATCAAGCAGCGTGCACACAGATTCTCTCGGCAAGAAGCTCTCAAGAAGATAGTTGAACAGTTTATTATAACAACGATCGCGACAACGCGCCGACATTTGAAACGAACGTTCAGGTCTGTAGCGCTGCCTCAGGAGATCGACACAGCGATTAACGATCTGCTCTTGCAGGGGACTATCAAAGTTGACCCTGAACTAATCATCGGCGGCAAGCGAGCACTCGTTGCCTCAGACTTCCGTGCAAGAGGATGAACTTTGAAAAAATTCCGCCACGTAATGACAATGCTCATCTTGATTTTGGGAATTTCAAGCTCAGCACTTGCTTGCACTCAGCACGACACCACAAAGGCTGGCCCTTCGCAGCGCGCTGACAGTACTCATGTTCTTCGGCTGACTCCACAGGTGCTTGATTCACTGCTTGATTTTAGGCAATCAGAGGTTATCGCTGCATCAGCACTCAAGCATTCTCCTTCGCTTATGAAGACCGAAGATCTTCTTCAACTTCCGCTCATCTATCTACCATCACTCGGCATGGCATATCAACCTTCAGTTATTGAAATAGCCGGGTTGGCGCCCTCTCATTCTCCTGTATTGCTCGAAGGGCTACCAATCGCATATCAGCTTCGCAGCACCGGCGACCTGCGTTTTGTTTCATTTGAATCCCTCAGAAGCATATCGTACTTGACACCAGCAGAAGGATTATATTTCACAATGAACCCAAATGCTGGCGCCCTTCAGCTCTCTCGCCTCCGGTACAACACACTCAAGCCTTATTCAAAGGTCTATTACGATCAGGGACCATACGGTATCTCGACGCTCGATGGATTATTCACTCAGAACATAACCCGAACAACCAATGCAATGATTGGCTTTCAGCATGGCGTTGCTGATGGAAGATACAACAATAACCGAAGTGATGGCTGGAACTTGCGCGGAATGCTACAGCACCAACTCTCGCACCACATCCTTCTGGAAGTTTCAGACATGTGGAGCCGATTCAACACACAGCTCAACGGTGGCGTCGATCTTGCATCGACTTCTCCCGCTGATATTTACAACGGGCTGATAGCACCCGTTCGCTTACCCTCCGGTTCTGAAGTAGCAGAACAAAATGACCTTCGAATGGAACTATACACAGCACGTGACACACTGCAAAATTATTTTCATATAGCTCTTCGCTATGCAACGGAGAGACAGTCGCTAAACAACGTCCAAACGTCCCCTTATGATACCACTGAACCTCGCTCGTTCGAGATCAAGTCAAGATCAATTGATGCCGTAGTTGACGTCTCCAGCAAAGCAGGAATTCTCTCAAGCAACACACGATTTGAGGCATCTTTCTATGACAGCCCGGGATCGACAAGATATCTCCCCTATCGTGATCTTCATCTGGGTGCTGTTGAGAAAGCAGGCGTTCACTTATCTTCAGTGGCCTGCGATGTGATCGGGCGATTTGATTACATCGATAAGCGCACTTTTCTCTCAGGAGCTGCAACTGCATCTTTCTCGTTTCTGAAACAGATAGATCTATTTCTGGAAGCTGCTCTCACGAACCGCTACCCAAATTTCGCCGAACGATCCTGGCTCGGGAAGCCACCAAGCTCCTCCATAGCGCTCTACTCAACAGGACCAATTCCGGAACGCCATGCTGACTTTCGATTTCGCCTTGCATGGAGACCGTCGGAGCGGGTCAACTTCAAATTCACTGGCTTGCATCATACCATACAGTCAACTATAAGAATTCTCCCAGCACGAGAGGGCATTGTCCCGCTCGAAGATTATCCGACTACTCAGCCACCATTTTCAGCCGTCTATGGAATTTTCAATGGTAACAAAACAACAATCACGGCTGCAGCTTCCGGAGTTACAATCAACTTTTGGAAATTTCTTCTACAAACCGAAGCAAATATGGTGAGCTATAGCTATGGTAACACTGTGGAAAAACCTGTTCCAACTATCAACATTTTATCTTCCTTCAATTATATTGACACACTTTTTGCAGGAAATCTCCCGGTTAGCATTGGGGTCCGGATTCTCTACCTCTCTGCTCAGGAAGGGAGGACATACTTCCCAGATATTGGCTATTTCATTTATACACCATACGTCCGGTTTGGACCATCAACAACCATTGACTTTTGCGCTGTAGGAAAAATTGGCAGTGCCATCCTTCATTTCGGCATTTCGAACATTACCGATGCTCATGCTATGCTAACACCGGTTTATCCAGTGCTCGATAGAACGTATCATTTTGGAGTTAACTGGGAATTCTGGGACTAAATGATGCAACGCACAGTCACGATCTTTGGAAGTTCTCGACCGCGCGAAGGCGAACCTGAATATGAAGAAGCACGAACTCTGGGACGACTGCTTGCAGAGCAAAACTTCAAGATCTGCAATGGAGGCTACGGCGGCACTATGGAAGCTGCAGCACGAGGAGCAAAGGAATGGAATCCGTCAGCTCTTACAATTGGAGTTGTGCTTGACCCCGGCTTTGGCGGGGCAAAAGCAAATGCCTACACGACACAGATCATCGTTGCCCACTCACTCCTTGGGCGACTCGAGACGCTTATCAGACTCGGCGACGCCTACGTCGTTCTCAAAGGAGGAACCGGAACTCTGGTGGAGCTGTCAACTGTTTGGGAATACATGAATAAACACATTATGGAGCAAAAGCCATTTTTTGTACTCGGTTCCTTCTGGCGGCCAGTTATCCATGTGATGCGTGAGGAGCTTATTTATGAAGGCCGAATTCGCGCAGCGAAGCTGCCTGTCGAGGTGCAGACTCCAGAGGAAATCGTAAAAGAGCTCCTTAAGTTCTTTTACAAACCAGATCCGCCGCAGGCGGACCGCTCAGCTCTCCATTGAATACATGACAAGTCCGGATGGGAGCTTCGGATAGAAATATGTCGACTTCTGCGGCATCGTCAGACCAGCTTTTGCAACTGCGAAAATCTCAGAGATACTTACCGGCTTGACGATGAAGCCAATCTGCGCCCGACCAGATCGAACGCGGGAGATGACTTCATCCACATCCTTCGTATAGTCAATATGTTCCTTCCTCACTTGAGATTCTCGAGTGACCCCGAGGATCTGCTCCAGCACAATACCATGCAAAACCATGAGCGACAAATTGCGCAGAGGCTCCGCAATCTGAGTGTTTGCCCAGAGGTCAACCTGAGGTTTTTGTTCCACAGCGTAGCATCCGGAATCGAGGACAAGAACAAAAAGCGATTTATCCGGCACGTTGCACACATTTCCATCCCCGATTGAATCGGAGATCGGTGTGAGGATAAACAAATTCCGCAGATGATTCAGCACCCTATCAGAAGAGAATTCGAACAATCCGAATACAAGCCGATGCGTCGGGAGCACAACAAGTCCTGAATCGCGTTCACTTGTCAAGTACATCATCGTAAAGTCAACGGCATGGGGAGATGGCAGATTCTCTCGCTTACGCCTCCACAAGCGGTATTGGAATGCTGTCTCAAACCGGTGATGGCCATCAGCAATGAGAATGTGAGAGCTGGCGACTTTCTCTGAGATCTTTCTCATAATCTCGGCTTCAGGCACGATCCAGAGTCTGTGAAGAACGGAATCAAAGTTAAGTTCAAGATCAGGAGCGGAGCAAGCGATCTCAGTGAGGCTGGACTGAAATTCTCCGTTGGGATCCTCGAGGATACCGAAAATCTGGCTGTATTGGGTCGCTGTCGCCTGGAGAAGTTTGAGCCGATCTTCCTTTGGTGCTGAAAGAGTTTTTTCGTGTGGAAGAACCAATCCCTTTGCACCTGAGGGTTCAAGTTTGCATCGAGCTATAAGTCCCGTGCGGACCCTGGTGCCCCCCATGGCGTGGAACTCTTGCTGAAGCACATAAAAAGCTGGCTTTTCATCAAAGCGAAGAATTGCTTCGTCACGCCATTCTTTAAGAAAACGCGCTGCCTCAGCATATGGATCGGCTTCTCGACCGAGGACAAGTCGCACAACATTATGCGGATCGCGAGAGTAAAGCTCTTCACGCTCGTCGGGGGAAATGACGTCATACGGAGGGGCAAGCACCTTTTCAAGCTCAGAGGCGCTGAGATTGTAGCGTAGTGCGCGAAAAGGTTCAATCACTGGCATGGAGGGAACCTCCTACTACGCAGATGTATACCCGAGTCGTTTAAGCCACGCATCACTGTCACGCCATTTTTCTCGCACCTTCACATGAAGTTCCAAATAGACTTCCCTGCCGAGGAACTCCTCAATTTCGCGCCGCGCATCAAAGCCAACCTCACGAAGCGCTCTCCCTTCTCTGCCGATAAGGATTGCTTTCTGTGAATCACGCTCCACGTAAATCTCCGCGCTGATGAAGTCCTTCCCTTTTTCACGCTCACGAAATTCCACAACTTGTACAGCCGTTGAATACGGAATTTCTTCTCGAAATTTCTGAAAAATTTTTTCTCGAATGATTTCACTGACAAAAAATCTCTCCGTTTGCCCACTGACAATGTCCGGAGGGTAAAACGGAGGTCCTTCAGGGAGAAACTGCATTAGCGCCTCACGGAGGTCGTCAACACCATCAGCCTTCAACGCCGATATCGGGATGATTTCCCTGAACGGGTACACCTTTACGAAGGCATCTATCATTGGAAGAAGCTCACTTTTCCGAATAAGGTCAATTTTGTTCAACAACAGCAAAACAGGTTTTTGCAACGGGCGCACAAGAAGGATGAGATGACTATACCGTTCTTCAACGGTTGATGTATCAACTTCCGTCACGTCTATCATAAGGAGCACAACGTCAGCATCCTCGATGGCTGAGCGAGCTGCCTCTACCATGACTTCCTGCAATCGGTACCGCGGCTTTATGATTCCGGGAGTGTCGAGGAAAACGATCTGATAATTCTCGCCGCTCAGGATGCCCAAAATCTTATGCCTCGTCGTCTGCGGCTTTGGAGTCACGATGGAAATTTTCTGCCCAAGGAGGGCATTCAGAAGCGTCGATTTCCCAACGTTCGGCTCACCAACGATGGCTACGTACCCTGCGCGAAATGTTGTGGAAGCATTATCCATGAAGGTAAATTCGTAGGGCGAGAAAGCTTCTCGCCCTACGTTTTGTCACTTCATCACCAACATCCTCATCACTTCAGAATATTTACCCACCTGCAGGCGGTAAAAATAAACACCGCTTACTAAGTCTAATGCATCAAACTGAACTTGATAGTTGCCCGGCGGCAATTGCTCATTGACCAACGTTCTTACTTCCTGACCTAATACGTTATACACCTTCAACGTCACGAGGTCAAAGCTTGGAATAGAGTAGCGAATCGTGGTCGTTGGGTTAAATGGATTGGGGTAATTCTGATAGAGCATCACCCGCTGCGGCACATTCGGAGCCGGCTCGTCAACACCAACCCGGGTACCAATAACAAACCACACAGGGAAGGCTGCATCGATGGAATGCGTCTCCGCCGATCCGGTGCCAGTAATCATATCCGCCTGAAGTGGCATTTTCTGGATAGCGTCGTGGTTCACACTCTGGTAATTAACGAGTGTATGATACGCAATAGTTCGGTCATCAGCAGAATATGTGGGGTATCCGAGAACCATCAGCGGTCCTGCAACTGTGCCTACTTTTCCGGTGTTAAAATCTGCCGCCAGGACATAATCTACATTCAAGCTCCTGCTCCAGTAATCGAACGTGAAACGGGTCGGCGACGTCTTCGAAAATGCAGGGTTGCCAATACTCAGATCCCCGCCGAGCGGTGGGAAAACGCTCCCCATCTGTCCAGTGGCAATATTTAAGAGATTAATGTTCCAGAAACGTATAGTATCGCCGATGGACCCACGAATCTCATTGAAAGCATCGAACAGCAGAAATTGCCCCGATGGATCAAATGAGAGTGCATCAGCATAAAGAGCTGTCCTCGCATCCGGAGCGTCAAATGACTGAGTGACAATCTTAAATATTTTTGCTTGCTTGTGCACAAGGTCAAAATAGTAGATCGTTGTGTCAACAAACTTCGATGTGAGGGCAAGACTGCTGAGTCCCGGACCAAGCGCAACACTCCACCATACTCCACTTGTGTCAAGCAACGTCTCCTGAGGGTTCTGTGGATTCGTATAGAGGGCTCTCACGTTATAATCACCGTCAACGAATACAACAATCTGCCCATTATCCGAAACTGCAGGGCGATTGAAAACGATTGTACGACTCAGCGGGAAATAGTCGGATGTTGACTGAATCGTTGTTTTTGCCATATAGAGCGAGTTGGGATCGTTCGGGTCAGTATTCGTCACAAGTATCCACTCAGTCCCTTGCGGTTTCGTTGTAGGCGGTGGGGGTGTTCCTGAACCATCATATACTTCCACAGCATCCCATGCATTCTTCACGCTTTGAACCTCAGGAGCTGTTGCCCCGTATAGATCTGTAGCAGCTTTCACAGTCGCAATACGGGCGTCGATGAACTGGGATGAGCGAGTGAGGTAATTCGAGAGCGCCCGGTACCAGATCCTCGCCGCCTTAGGTCGACCCAGATCCCTTGCGACAAGATAGAAAACATGATTCGGAATGCCACTGTTGATATGCACACCACCGTTGTCCTGCGTCGTATTGACAAACTCACTCATCTTTGCTGGTTGCCAGCTCTGACTACCGGGCGTGCCACCATTATGGGGATCGACAAAATCTCTCATAGCACCGGTAGGGAATGAAGAATAATCCTTGATGATCTGTTCCCCCATCGTCCAGTTTGCTGAATCAACCATTGCTCCAAAGACATCCGAAATTGACTCGTTGAGAGCACCAGATTGATCCCTGTATTCGAGGTTTGCAGTGTACTGTGTGACACCATGTGTCATCTCATGCGCTGCTACATCAAGCCCACCAGCGAGCGGTTTGAAGTATACTCCACCATCACCGTAACACATTACCTTTCCCGACCAGAATGCGTTCTCCATCGGCTGACCATTGTGTGTCACGTGAATAATGGAATAGAGCGTCATTCCTTTATCATCAACTGAGTTGCGATTATGGAACGTGCGGTAATAGGTGTACGTCTGAATCGCGTTGAAGTGCGCTGACACAGATGCTGGATCAGTCCATTGATTGTTTGCCGATGTGACAAAATAAATGGACGATTGGCTTGAAAGGTCCTGATTGCGAAGATCAAGGGCAACAATGGCGCCGACAGGGTTTTGTGGCATTTGAGACTGTCCCGGATTAAACATTGGCTGCGACGCATCGATCATGTAATACGTCGAACCTATTTGGTACGTGCCAAACGTTCGATTGACCCCATTGAGGTCAGTTCCGGAACCTGTTGTCGCTCCATCATAGCAGATCGCATTATACGAATCCAAAATGCTTCCGCTGATAGCGTCGACAAAATAGTACCAGTCCTCATCGAGATCTGGGCGCACTTCAACAAACCAGACAAGATGCGGCTGATGGAGCGCATCATGCCAGATCACACGGCGAGCTATTGGTCCATCATAGCCATGAATACGCTTTATCTCGGGTGGGAGCTCCGCCATAACACCGCCTGTTCGTCCGCTCGTGACGGACTTCACCGCAGCCTCGATCGCCTGCGACGCACTGATTTTTCCCATGACATCATGGACCGCCACCGGGGTCGGGGCATAGCGTCCGTTCAAAGAGAGGATATTGCCTCGAGCGTCAACATGCACATAGAGATCTTTTGCCCAGACTTCCACACCGTTGTAGACTTGTCGGAATCGCACGTGTGTAATCCCGTGCTCATCGCGGCGTGCGCTCATCAAAGAAAACTCCGCTTCCGGATCAGCAATTTGCAGCAATGATTTCCTCTCCTTCAAGAAATTTTGCGCTCGCAATATTGCTTCTCCCTCGGAAAGGCTTGCGCTGGATAGCGCTAAAGGAGCCTCCGCAACCTCAATGAGTCGAGGTGTCCCGAATTCCTCATCCCAGATGACTTTCTTTGCCCCTTGTGGTAAGCTCTCAAAGTTGGGGAGCCGCAACTTCTGGTGTGCTCCAGCCATGCTTGATGGAGACTCAACGTCGCTTCTGATGCCTGGTGTCACACCAACCCCTGCCATAAATTCGGATAGCCGCCTCCCTATGCCGGAAAGTGCTTCAGAGTATGCCGGCTGAGTCGCAACCCCCTTTTTCAACCCGCCAAGCGCGGGCTGATGATTCAGATCGTTTACAGGAGAAAATTTCCCCCCCTTCTTAGATGCAGGCTTGCCCGCAGATGCAGCCAACACCAAAGCAAGTGTCAGCAAGCAAATACTGTACAACCTCGGTTTCATCGCTACCTCCTCAAATTTGTCTGTGAATACAGTGAGCTATAAAAAGGGGAATAATATAATGCCTCCAATTCCAAAAAGCAAATAATGCTGAGCACGATCCATCGCTAAGCTGGCAACTGAGCCAGCCACATCTACCGTGCCTTAAAAGCCCTCAGCAGCAACGCTCCGGAACCCCTTCACGCCTCACAGCAGGTCCGAAAGCCTTCGGGGGAATAGGATGCCCTTTCAAAGTAGCTAAACTACGCCTACCCGCATCGATAAAGATAACAATAACAGCAACCATCATGATGGCGGTAAGAATAGATTGGAGATAGCCAGTGAATCCCATTCCCGGCTGCTGCGCAAGAGGGAGGAAGTTATCTCGAATGTTTAAAAAACCTGCAGTAAGCGTAGTAGCTCCGACAAAAAGCATAGGCACAAACGTGAAGAAGGCGTACTTTGCTCTCCCCATGTTGATGATAAACGTTGTTGCTATAGCCAGTGCCACAGTCGCAAGCAGTTGATTCGCTGTCCCAAACATGGGCCAGATTGTGCGGATCGAGCCTGTATAAATGAAATATCCCCATGAGACCACAATTGCCGTCGTCGTAAGGATTGTGCCCGGGAGCCAGGCGGGATCGCCGAGAGGTCTGTGAAAGTTGCCAAGAAATTCTTGAAGCAAAAAGCGGGCTACCCGTGTCCCCGCGTCAATTGTGGTAAGGATGAAGAGAGCTTCAAACATTATCGCAAAATGGTACCAGTAGCTCATCAGAGCGCGCATCCCGGGGAATGACGAGAAGATTTGCGCCATGCCAACTGCGAGTGACACAGCGCCGCCGGTTCGTCCAGCAACATCTTCCCCAACTTCACGACTCAGTTCCGAGAGATTCACTGGATGGAGCCCAAGCGTTTGAAATAATTCCGGACTTACATTGATCGCATAGTAGTCAGCAGGATGCAGCGAAGCAGCCGCGATCAGCGCTACCACTCCTACCAATGACTCCATCAACATGGCACCATATCCGATGAAACGCGCATCAGTTTCTTTGTTGACCATCTTGGGTGTCGTGCCTGAAGAGACCAGCGAATGGAATCCTGAAATTGCTCCGCATGCAATCGTGACAAAAAGGAATGGGAAAAAATTCCCGGGGACTATCGGTCCGCCGCCACCCATGTAATGAGTGAAAGCAGGAAACTTAAGGTCCGGGTGTACAATCAGAACACCTGCGATGAGAAGAGCAACTGTCCCTATCTTCATGTACGAGGAAAGATAATCACGCGGTGCAAGCAAAAGCCAGACCGGCAATACTGAAGCGAAGAACCCGTACGCTGCTAACAGCACAGTCAACTGGTGATGGTTAAACAAAAGATAACTACCAATGGGCAAAGTAGCAATCCATCGACCGCCAATCACTGCCGCAATTAAGACAACGACCCCGAAAATGCTTGGCCCTTTAATGGAACCGGGCTTTATCTTGAACATGTAAAGTCCCATCACGATAGCAATTGGGATTGTCATTGCGATTGTGAACGTTCCCCAGGAGCTTTGCGCCAGAGCATTCACTACAACAAGACCGAGCCCGGCAAGAGCAACGATAACAATAAACAAAACCGCCACGGCAGCGGTGAACCCAGCGACAGGTCCAATCTCCGCACGAGCGATCTCAGGAAGTGATCGCCCGTTGTGCCTGATGGATGCAACAAGAATCGTAAAGTCATGAACAGCACCTGCGAGAACTGCACCGAGAAGTAGCCATAACAATCCCGGAGCGAACCCAAACTGCATTGCAAGTGTAGGACCAACAAGCGGACCCGCCCCCGCAATAGCCGCAAAATGATGGCCAAAGAGAACCCACTTGTTCATCGGAACATAGTTATGACCATCACTGAACCGATGCGCCGGTGTAATGTTCTTGTCGTCAAGTGCTAAGGCTTTTGCAGCAACCAGCGCACTGTAAAAGCGATACCCGAGGGCGAGTATCAGCAGTGCACCAATCATAATAGGGAAGGAATTCATAGATGCGCCACCTTCAATCAGGTAAACGGAAATTGCTCATTTCTCGCAACGATTAAAACTACACTTATCGCAGGAGTATCATCCTCATCGTTCTTGCATAGTTTCCCGCAACGATTCGATAGTAGTAGACTCCACTCGAAACTGGCCGATCATGATCATCTTTTCCATCCCAGACGACACCCCAATTGCCGGCCTGATATACGTCCCCGTGAATTAGCGAGCGTACTTTCTCACCAAGGATATTGTAAATCTCAAGGTAAACTTGCGATTCTTCGGGAAGGGCGAATCTAATCATTGTCGTTGGACTCCCGCTAAAGGCGGATCCGCCTCTGGCGGAAAATGGATTAGGATAATTTTGCTTCAGGTCAAACGAGGATGGGAGAAGTTCCACAACCTCTTTAACTCCAACAGGTATATAACTCACGTAAGCACGGATCAAATAAATCCAGATGCTGTCAGTACCGGCAGTCAAGTAGTACCAGTTCGCACTCCCGGAGCTTGGATTATGCAGGTAGGTGAAACTGTGGTAAGGGTTTTGGCCTGGATATTTCGTCACCATCACCGCAGGTGTATCAGGCTTATTGATGACAAAGCCAACCGCAAATGGGGCACCAGCGTCAATCGAATAAGACCGAAGGTCGACTGTTGCCCAGTTAGGCCAGGGGACAGGATATGGATAATCTGGTGTTGTTGAGATCGATGCAGTGATCGGAACTGCAAGGGGTGCTCCAAGTGGTGTGGGCCTTTGCACACCAGTGTATCGCCACACACCTCCAGAGATTGACCCCGCCCTCCGAAGCGCGACCCGAATGGAATCAAGCTTTGCATTCGGAACAGCATCAAAGGTCACACAGACTGTATCAAGAGTAGAAAGACGTAAAAAGCCAGCCGGCTCAGTCTCATCCCACTTTAGTTCCACCGCCCCACCGCCAACACCAGATGCTTGATATGAATAGTCTGCATCGCTGTACTGATCCATATTCAGGACAACAAAATGGATGGTAGTATAAGTGGTTCCAAAAGCTGGCTCAGAGAATTCAACATTCGGCGTAACATCTAATACTCGCTTCGCCGATGAACCTATCTCGACAGCTTTGACAAGGATAGATGAGCTCGCCGTTGTAAATGTTGCTTTAAGCTGCGAACCACCCTTGAATGATAAATACTCAGCCGCGAGTTTTTGAACTGTGCTGCTTGCAGACGGGACATTGGGATTAAAATAGGTCTTGCCGACAGCCTTCGGAAGCCCGGGGTAAAGGTATCCATAGGCAGGGTTCACTGAACGATCATCCAAAATATTTGCAACAAGCCAGTTCTTGAAAATATCATTGAAACGAAGGGTCGTGCCATATTTTTGAAATGCGTCGTTCAACCCGCCAATACCAACATATGGATCCTGAACAATGTATCGAAACACACCAATTCCTAACTGATCCCGAACATACACCATAAATCGCGCAGCACGAGAGTAGTCGCGAAGCACTTCGGTACTGTTACCTGAACGCCAGTCCAAAAGATAATGATTTGTTTCGTTTACGTAACCCGACTGGTCATAAATCGGATAGCCGCAGTTGACCTCTGCAAGAAGCGAGCATCCTTCATTGATGAACGTATACTCGTACTTGTCGTAGTTCCAGTGAATCATGTGCTGGAACTCATGAGCAGTTGTGCTCATCGCAGCTTCAAGACCGGAAGGTGAACTCAGGTTCACCGGATTTGCATCGATGTAGTAAATTTCGGCTTTATTGCTTTGTGGCTGATTAGTCTCGTTGAAGCTATAAAAGTAGCCAGCCACGTACCCGCCCGTTCCATTCCAACCATCCTTAATGTTCAAGATGAGAATGATAATGCGCGGGTCATTGTCAACATCGGGTGGATTGCCGAAAGCCTCAACATCCATCTGGTATATTCCCTTTGAAGGGTTTGCTGGTGTGCGAAGATCAAATGCGACGCGCACAGAATCAACGGCTGCTTGATTGACGCGTGTATTCCACAGCGAGTCCTCGACGAAAATGTAGCAATTTGTCCCGACTGCGCGGCAAGTGGATTGAACCTGGTAGTTCTGTGAAGTAGTAAAATCGACGGCATACCATGCATGTTGAGACCCAACCGTGAAATTCCATGAGGTTGGTTTCGCAAGCTTCATCTGCGTGAACATCTCAGGATGTTGAGCAACATATTCCCGCACCTGTTGTTCCTGCTTCCATAAAAGATGAGAGCCCGGAATCGGATAACTCTGAGAAATAGATTCATTCTCCGGGGCGATTCCTGCAGTGACCTGCGCTTTGAGTGACCCTTCAAGCGCCAAGACGAAAAGGATCGAAAGTAGAGAAAACCTTGCTGCACAAATTTTCAATGCTTTCATATATACCTCCGTGATTTGGAAATTATTGGTATTCGTTCAACGATCAACGATTTCAAAAAATATAGCCAGCCCCTATTTTTCTTGCAACAAGAACTCTGCGCGCACGACATTGAGTGCTTCCCCTTCAGGGACGTCCAATACCCGGTCCACGTGCAGCTTGACCAACTTACCCTGGTTTGTTAGCAGCAGTCCCCGTATTTTGCCGGTGCATTGAAGGATGTATGTTTTACCGGTTGGAACTTCCAGGGCGAGCTTTGTGAACGGCTCATTTCCGGTGAGATATACCTTACCGACAATCGTACAGGTTTGGCTTTGTGACAATTGACCTGGAGAAGAACAGGAGGGAAACAACAAGATCCCAAAGATGGTAAGAAACCAGCACAGGATAAGGAAAAGTCTCTTTCTGGGAAAGCGTGTCATAACTCTCAATATTCATGGAATCCTGCCAGGGCGTGATTCCACAGATACTAAATTCTGGTATCCGTCCCGTTTAATCGCAAATGGATAGCGCAGGTTAAAATTTCATTTAGCAGGCGCACTTAAGTCAGTTTCCCATGGCAATGCTTATATTTTTTTCCGCTTCCGCATGGGCATGGGTCGTTCCGACCGACCTTCACTTCTACTCTCACTGGCACACGTTTGGGCGGCGCACCAGCCCCGCCCTTGGCGGGGTGAACAGGCTCTTTGTTTGCCTGGTAACCCATTCCAATTGTGTCCTCGTGGGTATATGAAATCTCTTCACGGCGTGGGGCTCGACGAACGCGAGGCTGAGGAATGGCTTCAGGTACTTGTGGGAAGACGGTAAACACGAACCGGAGCACTTCGCTATTGATCATCTTCATCATTTCCGAGAACATCCAGAAAGCTTCTTGCTTATATTCAAGGAGAGGGTCCTTCTGGCCATAGGCACGTAGATAAATCCCTTCTCGAAGATCGTCCATCTCGCGGAGGTGCTCCTTCCAGCGCTCGTCAATCACCTGAAGCATCCCCATGCGCTCAATCAAGCCCATCATTTCGGAGCCTAATTTCTCCTCCTTGCGCTTGTAGAACTCAAGTGCAGCTTTCATGATCTCGTTGTGAGTCCCCTCCTTGCCGAGCCTCGACCATTGGTCTGGAGTGATTGCAACGTCCACCAGGAGGTTACGTCGGAGTTCTTCACGCAGTTGCTCAATTTCGCCTGCGTCATAATATTTTTCAATCAGATCGGCGACATATTCATCGAGCATATCCTCGATTTCATCCCGAAGGCGTTCTCCGAGCAGAGCATGGCGTCGTTTTGCGTAGATGATTTCTCGCTGCTGGTTCATCACGTTGTCATAATCGAGAAGCCGTTTACGAATCGCATAATTGTTCTCTTCAACTTTCTTCTGTGCGCGCTCGACCGATCGAGTAATCATCGGATGAGTGATCGGTTCGCCTTCTTGCAACCCGAAGCGGGTGAGGATGCGAGCAATTCTGTCGCTGCCGAACAAGCGCATGAGGTCATCCTCGAGCGAAAGATAAAATCTTGACGATCCCGGGTCGCCCTGGCGTCCTGATCTTCCTCGCAACTGTCGATCGATCCGCCGCGCTTCATGCCTCTCAGTGCCAATGATGTGAAGTCCGCCTGCTGCAGCGACCCCGGGACCAAGCTTGATGTCAGTGCCGCGGCCAGCCATGTTTGTGGCAATGGTCACAACACCTGGAAGACCCGCATTGGCAACAATCTCTGCCTCGCGCTGATGTTGCTTTGCATTCAACACACTATGAGGAATCCCTTTTCGCTTCAACATGCGACTCAATGTCTCAGATACCTCAACACTGGTCGTTCCAACAAGGACTGGTCGACCGATCTTTCGCATCTCCTCAATTTCGCTAATGACCGCATTATACTTCTCCCTCTTCGTTCTGTAGATAAGGTCATCGTTGTCAATGCGAATGCAGGGCTTATTCGTTGGGATGACAACGACATCAAGTTTGTAAATATCCATAAACTCCGCAGCTTCGGTCTCCGCAGTACCGGTCATGCCGGCGAGCTTCTTGTACAGGCGGAAATAATTCTGGAGAGTAATTGTAGCAAGCGTCTGCATGTCACGCTCAACCTTGACACCTTCCTTAGCCTCAATCGCCTGATGGAGCCCGTCAGAATAGCGCCGACCCGGAAGCAACCGACCTGTGAATTCATCGACAATCATCACCTTCCCGTCTTCTGTGACGACGTATTCCACATCCTTCTCATAGAGCGAATAAGCTCTGAGAAGCTGAGAGACTGTATGGATGCGATCGCTTCGCTCAGCATAAAGCTGATAAAGCGCATCCTTTCTCTCTTGCTTCTGTGCTGGTGAAAGAGTGGCATCATTCTCAATGACGCTGATCTCGGTTCCCAGGTCGGGGAGAACGAACATTTCCTTCTCCCCTGTCATTGAGGCAAGAAACTCCCGACCTTTTTCCGTAAGATTTACTTCATGCGTTTTCTCATCGATGCTGAAGTAGAGCTCGTCATCAATTTCATGGAGGCGCCTGCCTTGTTCGCGCAGGTATTCCATTTCAGTCTGTTCAAGTAAACGTTTGTTCGAAGCCTCAGCAAGGAGTTTCATCAGTTGTTTATTCTTTGGCATCCCTCGCTGCGCTCGAAGCAGAAGGACGCCCGCTTCAGCTTCCTTCCCTTCAGCAAGGAGAGCCTCAGCGTCTCTGACAAGCTTCGCAACCAAAGCCCATTGTGCTTTAACAAGTCGCTCAACACGTGGATTCATCTCATCGAACTTTTGTTCGGTGGTTCCAACAGGACCGCTGATGATAAGAGGTGTTCGCGCTTCATCGATCAAAACTGAGTCAACTTCATCAACAATAGCGTAATTGTGTCCCCGCTGCACCATATCATCTTTGTTAATGACCATGTTATCGCGGAGATAATCAAATCCAAACTCGTTGTTTGTGCCGTAAGTGATATCGCAGGCGTATTGCTTCCGACGCTCCGCAGGCTCCATTTGCGATTGAATGCAACCTACAGTCAGACCCAGGAACTCGAAAATCTTTCCCATCCACTCGCTATCGCGGCGAGCAAGGTAGTCATTAACTGTTACAAGATGGACGCCACGCCCGGGAAGCGCGTTCAAATACAATGGAAGTGTCGCCACCAGTGTTTTCCCTTCACCGGTCGCCATTTCAGCAATCTTGCCTTGATGAAGCACAATCGCTCCCATAAGCTGTACATCGAACGGCACCATATCCCAAACAATCTTGTGACCGGTAACTTCCCAGCTCTGACCAACCAGACGTCGACATGTCTCTTTCACTACTGCGTAAGCCTCAGGTAGAAGCTCATCGAGAACTTCTTCTATGGTTTCGTCCAGCTCTTCCTCGACCGCCTTAATACGGTCGCGAAGCTCCTGCCTCTTCTCGGAACCCAATTCCAGTGACTGTAAATCCGCCTGAAGCCTGGCAAGCTCAGCCTCCAAATCGCGTGTGCGCTCTTTGATGCGCATGCGAAACTCAGTGGTCTTTGCCTTGAGCTCCTCGTCGGAAAGGTGTTGATATTCAGCAAAATAGGCATTAATTTTTTGAACGGTCGGAAGAAGGGCCTTTATATCCCTCTCGTGTTTGCTCGGAAATATTTTTCTAAGAAGTTGTAACATTTCAATCACCTTATCTTGCAAATTTTCAATCTGAAATATACCTTAATAGTAGTTGCGAATCAAGCCAATAAATTGCTTCGTCTAAACCTCCACGACCGACCCATTACCCGGTAATGAGCTGTTGTTCCTTGACTTGTACGCCTATGGATGGATTGTACTTCAATGAGACTGGTGGATTTCCTTCACGGCAGACATCTTCTAAGCCCCTAAACTCCTTCACCAGAATGTCCATTCCGTATCGGGTCAGAGAGGAGATTGCATAGTTGTCGCGAAATCACGATCTTGATGTTAGCCGCCCGGAAATTTACTGTAACATGACTGCCCTAATTTGCGGAAATCTAATCACCATATCCTGCAGTTCTTGAGATGTCGCGGGGAATAAATGACCCACAGATTGAGAGCCCAGCGCTCAGTGAAACATTTTCGCTCCAATTTCGTTATTGTCAGTGAACCCCTTACAAACAAAGCTTGATGAAAGGATAATGCCGTGGAGATTCGAAAAACGAACGGTAGTCCCCCTCAGCTCAGGCGATGGGCACTGCTCGTTCTTTTTGCCGCTCTGACAGGTGCGTTTGTGGCAATAATGATCGCTTTCAGCCGAATCGATGTTTCACAGACCTCCTGGTCAATTTTTAATCAGATTGACAAGGGAAAACAAAGACAAGAGCAGCGGATAGAGCGAAAATTTCCCTTCCACGCAGGCAATGAACTTCGGTTAACGACAGACGTTGGCGACATTGTCATCCAGACTGAGGGAGCCGATACTGCCTCAATCATCGTAGAGCTCAGAGGAACCTTAAACGAACTCTCAAATTTCAACCTCGACTTCAGCGCTTCTGATAGAGGTCTCAAAATTACTGGCAAGAGGATAGGTGACTTCGATAAGCTCCTTTCCAAAAATTTCCACATCCTTTATCGAATTAAGATTCCAAAAGAAGCCTCCATTGATATCGAAACAAGCGGAGGAGATGTCCTCATCGGTGACGTAGATGGAACTGTGAAATGTATCACTTCAGGTGGCGATATTGACGTTGGCAGAGTAACGAACGGTGCTCGACTTCATACTTCAGGAGGGAACATTCGAATCAGGAGCGCAAAGGGACCGTTGACCATTGAAACATCGGGGGGTGACGTACATGTTGACCAATCGTTTGGAACAGCAAGAATTGAAACCTCAGGTGGGAATATTTCCATAAATGAAGCGAATGGAATACTCTCAGCAAGTACCTCAGGCGGAGACCTTCGCATTGGCGTAGGGACATCGGTAAAGGAACTCAAAGCCGAAACCTCAGGAGGCGATATCACGGTCAACATCCCCCCAACAATTAACGCCACAATTGATGCTGAGAGCATCAGTGGAACTGTCAAAAGCGATCTTCCCATAACTGCGAAAGGTAAGATGTCCGAGGGATCACTCCGCGGAACCCTTAACCGTGGCGGAGCTGAAATTACCCTTCGGACCTCTGGCGGAACAATTCAACTACATGCCGCAGCTCACGAGAAAGGAGATAAGTAACTGCAATACCTAAAAGAACATGTCGCAGGCGGATGAGCTTATGGTTGCAAAGATCGCCCCCGATGCTGCAAATCCCGCAGAATCAATCCATATCGCAAACCGCGATCACTGACCAAAATAGACGGAAGGCGAAAGAACCGCATCACTTCCAGCAGCACAAGCCCACCAGCGAGAATCACATCTTCCCGCCCTTCCGAAACCTGAGGGATCGCACGAATCTGTTCCACCTTCATCCGACTCAGCCTGGCTACAAGGCTCTCAACATCAACATACTTGAGCTGAGCTCCTTCAACAGGTCTGCCTGAGGCGGACTCATATACTTTAAGTTCAAGCTGCATTGCCGCTAGAGTTGTAATTGTTCCAGCGACACCAATGGCAGTTACCTCATGCCTTTCTTCAGTCTGGCGAGGCAAACGGAGAGCGCTTTCACGAAGCACATCCACAATGAAATTGCCTGCTATCCCAAGCTCGTGCTCTGTTGGCGGGTCCGAATGGAAAAACTTTTCAGTAATTCGGACGCTGCCAAGCGGTGTGCTCAGCGCTGCCCGAACCTCCCTTCGAGTCCCGATAGTAAGCTCTGTACTTCCACCGCCAATATCAATCACAAGAAACAGAGATGCCTCGTCGGCACCTTCGGCGATGTTGGAGACCGCCCCCTTGAATGTCCATGTAGCTTCCTCTGTCTCAGAGAGAATTTCTATCGAGAAACCAAACCTGCGCTGCGCCTCGCTAACAAGAAGTTCAGCATTTAATGCTTCGCGAAGCGCTCTTGTCCCAGCTGCGACAACACGGTCAACGTCGTATCTATCAATAATTGCACGGTACTCACTAAGGACAGCAAGAGCTCGCCCTATTGATTCAGCAGAAAGAGTGGCGTGCTTGTCTACACCTTTGCCCAAACGCGGAATACGCTGAAGATCGACAATTGGGACAAGGCAGTCATCAGCATCAGCGATGAGGAGAAGCACACTATTTGTGCCGATATCGATGGAGGCGTAACGCACCTGAGATTACCGTTTTTCAATGGCTAATGCTATCCATTCATCGATTCCATCATTTTCAACTTCAGTCAGCTCATCCACAAGATAGAGCCGTACATCATCACATGTCTCCAAACGTGTCAACTCATCGAGAACAACCTGTTTGTCATCTTTATAAAATCCTGAGAGTATGAGTTTGCCACCCGGATTTAACTTCAATGCAAGCTGCGCGATTATTCCCTTTATGACGTTGAGAGTAATGTTCACCAGGATCATATCAAAACCACGCTCAGGAACTACCTCAAGTGGACCGCATCGTATCTCAAAACGATTTTCAACTCCGTTTAGAACTGCCATCTCCCGGGCGTTTTCACAAGCGCTCTCGTCGACATCCACTCCAAGTGCACGTGAGGCTCCGAGCTTAAGTGCTGCAATAGCGAGGATCCCAGTTCCAGTTCCTACATCAAGAATAACATAGCCCGGCTTCAAATGTTTTTCAATCAGGCGCAGCATGAGCCGTGTAGTCTCATGGTATCCGGTACCAAAAGCCATCTTTGGATCAATGGTGACCAGAATCGACTTATTATATTCTGACACCTGATCCCGTTTCCAGCTCGGTGTGACCACGATGTGAGGAGAAACACGAATTGGCTCAATGCTTCTCTCCCATGCACTGTTCCAGTCTTCCTCAAAGACCGTTGCAATTGAAAACGCCATCATCAGTGATAAATCAGAGGCAGATATGATTCCTTCAGCACGGAGGTTTTTGAAAAACGAACGCAGTAGCTCCGCTTTCTCCTCGCTCCAATGCCTCTTCAAAATACTTGCACAGAGTTCCGTATTTGTCTGCTCATAGCCCAAGCACCCGAGATCATCAAGCGCACCGATGAGAAGCTCCTGAACTTCGCTTGGCGCCTTAATAGTAATCAGCACGTACTCACGCGGGATCATTGTAGTAAGGCAGAAGGCATGTAAGCCAGCGTCGTCAGAAGAGTTCCGACAGCAGCAAGGCTATTAGCACTACACTTATCGGGTGTGTCCTCAAGCGTATGCCAGTACGGGTAATCGAAGTCAATGAGGTCAATGGTAGGAATCCCAACCTGATTCAACGGGATGTGATCATCGTATACGGCGGGACCCGTAACATCACTAAATGTCTGAATCGGAATACGACCTTGCATAGCAAGCTGGTGAGCGACTGACCACGCGTAGTTCACCACGCTGAATGCATATTTTAGTGAGTATTGCTCCTTGAGGATCCGGACATCCTTTTCTCCAATCATATCAAGCAAGATGCCGTACCGAGGATTGTACGCTGGATCCTTATGCTCAGCAAAATACTTTGACCCCTGAGCGTATCCGGAGAGATCCCCCTCCTGGCCTAAGTCTTCACCATCAAAGAGAACAATGTCAACCCCAATAGGTGGCGGGTTCCTGTGGAAAATTCTTGCCAGCTCCAAAAGCACAGCAACTCCACTTCCACCGTCGTTAGCACCGAGAATGGGCTTTTTCCGGTTGGAACGATTCGAGTCCATGTCAGCCCATGGGCGGGTGTCCCAATGAGCGCAAAAAAGGACACGGTCTGGGGACTGTGAATTAAATGAAGCAATGATGTTTGTAAGCGAATATGTTTCCCCACGAGCGAAACCAGTAAATGACTGCGTTGTCACTACTTCGGCATAATAGCGAAGTTCATTAATGAGGTACTCCTTGCAACGTGAATAGCCGGGCGAGCCGGGATTACGTGGACCGAAATCAGTCTGGATTCGGAGATACTGAAAAGCGACCTCGCCACTAAACTCAGGCAAAGAGTCAAGTGAAGTGACGGAACCCTCTTTTGGCGGCTTTCTGGATGAATCCAGACCTTTCTGCTGAGGCTCTTTCCTGCAGGAGAAAATAGCCAGTGCGAGAAGGAGTAAAAGAGTAAACTCAAAGCGGAACCTCATAGCTTATTCCGACTAATTAAGACCAAGATCTCGAAGCAGGGTGGCAATTTCACGAAGTTTAATATTGCGAAGGTAACCGACTTCGATTGGCTGATTGATCAGATCCATCTGCCCGAATGTAAGAGGCTCCCATGGCTCAATCCTCGAGGTTGCGTACGAGAGGCGAAGTAACTTCGATACCGTTCGATGAAGTTCAAATGTAAAACCAATACGAGAAGGCACGCTATCGGTATTGAAAAGTTTGGCGGGGACAAGTAGACGTACCTCATAGCCGTAAGGATTTCGGTGAACCGCTGCACGGAGTTCCTTAAGACCAAGGCGACGAAATTCCCCCGGCGGATTAACAAACGCTGCTTGAACAAGGATGCTCTTCCCGGAAAAACGAGGAACCACTGCAAGACGAAAAACACCTTCATCAGGACTTGAGCGAAAGATAGGCTTTTGTGCATCACTGAGCATGATTTTGCTCATCCCATCACGATCGAACCAGAAAAATAGCGTGTCCGCCATAGAAGTATCCTTTATACCAACATCGAGATAAAGATTTTTCTGCCGCCCCTGGTCCGAGTCATACCATGCTGAAAGTTTAAAAGGGATTGTCTTCAGTTCGCCCTTCACCGCGATTTCAGTCGATTTGAAATTTTCTGCGTCGCCCTTCTTGCCCATCAACTGGTCGGCAGCTGCGGATGACTTAACACTGTCACAAACTATCCAAATTGCAGAGGTATCTGTCAGCCAAACACTGACATCAGGTGGAAAATTCCTGTTGAGCGGGAAAGCGGGAATGGTGGCAAACTCCGCCTTCCAATATGACTTCCCGTTGGCAGGATTGAAGAAATTCTCCGTGGATCTGAAAGTGCGGTAATTCACATAGGTTTCATAGCCCACCGTGAATTTGCTTGATGGATCAATGACAGTACGTGTCACCTCATACTTGTCAACCATCATAAACATGCCGTCGCTATAGCGATAGCCGCGAATCATCCAATGATGCTGCTCGAGTTTCGTGGTCACAAAACATGTTCCCCGCTCTATAGTGAAACCGACCTCAATAGGTATTTCCGAATACGGCAAGCTCATGCTATCGGCAAGAAAAAAGGCATCAACCTCATTAACGAAGAAATACGCAGTCACCTGCTTGACCTTAGTTCGCGGCTGACGAACTGTAACTGCTACATCATACCGACCGTCTCCAGAAAAATCTCCTACGTCATAACCCCAGACTTCGCCTGAGGATGGCAGCTGTCTCATTAAACTCTCAAGAGCAGGATCAGAAAAAAGGGAGTCGATCTTCAGCCGAAATTCAGCAAGTGAAATGCTCAGACCGGCATCATAAGCCACAGGCTTCTCCGCCTCGCCCGGAGAGAGCGTACTGGCAGTGATAAAAGAAGGGAGCAAAGCAGTCAGTACCACGCTCCGCATTAGACTCATGGCAAACCCAGTGGCTTGCCACATTTTGTAAAATATTCTCACGACCATTTGCTTTTCACAGTTCGCTCGCTTAAATATACCCATTGCGTGATGCCAAAGCAAATACGAGATTGCGAAAAGCAGCATCGAGGATAAGAATAAATTTAGCAATTTTGTAGTTATGCATACAGGAGTTAACGTTATGAACAAGATTCGAAGGTGTTCAACTTTGCTGTTGATCTCCGCTTCTCTTGCCACATTGCTTTTGTCCTGCGTCTCGATTCGTCCATCTGAGTTTATTACACCTCCTCGCTCTCTGAGCAGTTTGCGGGCCGCGATTGATTCACTTCTCTCCGACTCACTCTTTATACCAACTCGTGCAGGGATAAAAGTTGTTTCTCTACAAACCGGTGAAGTGCTCTACGAGCGCGACAGTCACGTCCTCTTCCACCCTGCTTCGAACCTGAAGCTCCTCACAGCAGCAACTGCACTGCGGATCTTGGGGAGAAATTATCAGGTGCATACGAGCGTCTTCGGAGAACTTACTCCCGACAGCACGATTAAAGGCGATCTCTTCATAAAGGGGTACGGAGATCCTGATCTCACTGTGAAAGATCTCGAATCGATTGCTGATTCGCTCAAAGCTGCCGGTGTTAAACGAGTACTTGGCAATGTCGTCTCCGACGTATCATACTTTGATAGTCTCTATTGGGGAACTGGATGGATGTGGGATGACGATCCTGCATGCTGGCAAATGTACTTGACGCCACTTTCTATTGAGAAAAATTGCATCGAAGTTATTGTGAGTCCAGGAAAATGTGTCGGAAGTCCCCCCACTGTTAATCTTAATCCCCCCACATCGTTCATTGCTGTGCAGAATGAAGCAACCACCATCAGCGCAAGCGACTCAGAGACCCTCTCAGTAGATCGCCTGTGGCGCGAACGACTAAACGTCATTACGGTCAAAGGTGGTATAAGAGCCACATCGCAACCGCAACACTACCACGTCAATGTTTGGCAGCCTGAGCTTTATGCTGCTTCACTGTTTCGCGATGTTCTGCATTCGAAAGGAATTGAAGTACTTGGTGGAATCAAAAGTTTACAGCGGAATTCCACGGTAGATGAGCTAAAACATAAGAGCACATTCACAATGCTCGCCGATCACGCACGAGGACTGGATTCCATTCTTGTGAATATGAACAAAGTGAGCGATAACCTTTCAGCGGAGAATGTCCTGCGTATTATCGGCGCTGTCACATACACTGCTCCGGGGAGCGCTGAGAAAGGGCTCTGGACACTCCATTCAGTCCTTCAGCAAATGGGGATCGATTCTACATCCTATTACACCGTCGACGGCTCAGGGGTATCGCATTATAACCTTGTCAATGCAGACATTCTGGTGAAGCTCCTCACAGCTATGTACCGGGACAGTAAGAACTTTGATCTTTTCTATGCATCGCTTCCAATTGGAGGTGTAGATGGAACTTTGAAAAACAGGATGAAGGGAAGTCCAGCAGAAGAAAACGTCCATGCAAAAACCGGTAGTATCAATGGGGTGAGTTCTCTTTCGGGATACCTTCACACACGCGACGGAGAGCCCATTGCATTTTCCATGCTTATGCAGAATTTTATTGGCTCAGGCCAATCTTATCGTTACGTTCAAGATCGCATTTGTGCGTTGCTGGCTGAATTCTCACGCCAACAACGTTGAACGCCGCAACATACAAAATATTCCCCCGGTATTGACAGCAGGATTAGGACTCGCCGTCTTGTATTCACTAAATCCAACTCCATCGAGCTCATGAGGCTCCGGTGCGAAACTTGTCGAAGTCTGCTCCGGAAAGGCTCAAGAGGTGGTTTCAGAGGAGCAAGCATGGGCGCATTGCGTCAGCTTCGTTCTATTGACAGGAAATGAGGATAGCAACCTCGGTCTTCAAGTGGAATTTAACCTTTCAATCTGCCAATTACCTTTTCTAACACTTGAACAGCCTCATCAATCTCATCTTCGGTTGTCCACCGCCCGAAAGAAAAGCGGATCGTTGCTTTAGCCGTCGGCTCATTCAAGCCCATAGCAAGAAGAACATGCGACGCCCTCAGTGCACCAGAGGAACACGCTGCGCTGCTCGTCACCGCAATTCCTTCAACATCAAGTGCCATGATTAGCGCATCACCAGCGAGTTCATAGCGCTCAAACGGAAATGAGATGCTAACGATATTTGGCACACTGTATTGAGGATGACCATTGACGATAATGTCAGAGAACAGTTCACGTTCACGCAGGGCGGATTGAACGAGGCGGTTTTTCAGTTTCATCGCATGTGCTGTCTCTTCTTCCATCTTACTGACAGCCAATTCAATAGCTGCCCCTAAACCGACAATGAGAGGGACAGGTGTTGTGCCAGATCTCCGCCCCCGTTCCTGCCCCCCACCATGAAGAATCGCTTCTACATCCACCCCGTCACGTATGTATAGCGCTCCGATTCCTTTTGGACCATAGAATTTATGGGCAGAAAGTGAAAGCAAATCAACTCCAAGCTCATCCACATTTACAGGAATTTTCCCTACGGCTTGAATCGCATCTGTATGAAATAAAGCTCCGTGGTGATGAGCGATGGCTGAAAGTCGTGCAATAGATTGGATCGTGCCCACTTCATTATTCACAAGCATGATCGACACTAGTGCGGTATCATCTCCGAGGCATGCCTCGAAGGTCGATTCATCCACGCGACCATAGCGATCCACTCCGATGGTTTCAACGAGAAAAACATTGCGTTCAGAAGGCAGTCCGAGCGTCTTCAGAAAATTTGCTGATTCGTGAATTGCTTCATGCTCAATCGCGCTTACAATGATGCGTTTCTTGTTGGGGTGGCTTCTTCTGCTGCCAAGCGCGCCACCAATAATTGCGAGATTGTCCGCCTCCGTGCCAGAGCCTGTAAATACAATTTCACTCGGTTTCGCTCCAATGGCTCGGGCAACACTCTCTCGTGCCTGTTCAACGGCAGTCCGTGCCTCCTGTCCAAACCTATGGATGGAAGAAGCATTCCCAAATTTTTCTGAGAAATAAGGCTTCATCGCCTCCATGACTTCAGGGGCAAGAGGCGTCGTTGCAGCGTAATCAAGATATATCCTTCGACTGAGCTCAGGATAGGTTCTTTTCGTCACCGTCATCCTCTGCGGTAAATTTTCTCAAATCATTATGAAAGCAATTTGGCATCATTAACGCGAAAGCGAAGGTGCATGGAGTGTAAATCCGCTGCGATGGATATGGTAAGTTCTCTCCATTGGATCAACAATTCCAAAGTATGCTGCCCGGTAGCCAAACTTGGCTCTGATCCTGTCGATGCTCTTCACCAGGAGACTCCGCTTCGTGCCCGCATTCGCAAACAATTTCGGCATGTGGGCAACAAGTTGAATCCCGCGACTTTTATCAGGAGCGCGCCTAATGTAGCCTTTCCTCTGCAGTGCGTCAAGATGCCGCTCGGTTCCTCGCGTCCACTTCACACCGAGATTGTTTGCAATCTCGCGAATCGTGAGTAGGTACCTGGATAAATTTCAAGACCTGGCACTGCTGTTCGGTCAACTCAGCCCGGAAAATGGTTTTTCCCGGCATAACTATACTAATTTCTACGTTAGTATACACCTGTGAATGAAAAAAGTCAACCAAGGATCCCCCATCGTCCTGTATCCACGAAGTCGCCTGACACAGACTCCATGGGAAAATGAGTGTTGCAAAATCTGTTTCTCTTACGTTAGATTTCTCAGTCCGTCATGCCTCAGGCAGAGCCGCCTGTCGTAGATGCATACTTAAGATAAAAAATCCCCTCCTTTTCGGGAGGGGATCGAACATTCGTGACTTCAGGTGAAAATCTGAAACTATTTAATCAGTAGCATCTTCCCCTTTAGAATATGTCCATTCGCATTAAGCAGATAAATGTAAGTCCCTGAAGCAAGCCTACTTGCATCGAAATTCACTGAATACCAGCCAGCTTCTCGATACCCATCAATAAGTGTGGCAACCTCCTCTCCAAGTATATTGTACACAGTAAGCTTCACATGCCCAGCCTCAGGCAATCCAAACCGAATCGTTGTGCTCGGGTTAAATGGATTCGGGTAGTTCTGCTCAAGCGCGTAACCAGCAGCGATGCTTGTTTGATCTCCTTTCTTGCTCTCGGCTTGCGGATTCATTCCAGCACCAGGGGCGGGCAAGAACGTTGACTTAACAACTGAAAGGAGATTGAACGATGCAACGAAGTTATTTGTTGCAATGGCAATCATCCTATTGTGGGCTCCATCGTACACGGCACGGCCGGTGCCATTCAGGTTCGTATTTTTGCCGATATCAGGTGTGGTTTCAATTAATTTAGCCTGAGCAGGTCCAGCTGAAACATCCACGATCCTGAATATTCTGTAACCTGAGGTTACACCGGGCACAAGGTCGAGCACGAAGAGATATTCTCCAGTACTTGTCTTAGCGTAATCTACTGTCGCAGACGCTGATGATACAACAGATTCTGGGACCTCGCCAAGGAGATCTCCGTTCTGATTCCAGACGCCAATAAGTGTCCCGGCACCGTTCCCCCAGATATTACCATTGGCATCTACGGCAAGCCCCAGTCTGGCTCTTCCTGAGCCGACTTTAACCGTGTCAGTCCATTGGAAGTTAACGCCATCTGTTGTAGTGAAGACTGCTACCCATTCATTTGCCGGGCCACCGCCACCACTTGAGTAAATCTTTGTATTAGTTCCGGAACCAACAACAGCGAAAGCATCGCCATACCTTTTTGCCGTTGTCCCGCTATGATTGATCTTCCCCGAGAAAGCAACAGTGGGGGGAGCATTCTCGTCAGCCCAGCGGTAAATCTTAAAATCAGATGTCCCAGCATTGACCTGCAAGTTACAGGCATAAATTGCACCATCCCCGGCTACATCAATCATGTTTAAAGGAAATGTGCCACCGGAGATTCCGGTGACATCCAGTGTTCCAAGGCTATCACCATTCTGGGCGCTTAACTTAAGGACTCTAAGCGCACCTGTTCTTGAGACTACATAGACATGGTCCGTGAGAGGATTATACGCAACGCCCCGAGCTGCATTATCATTCTGGAACCATGAAGCCTCGCCAGCTTTGATTGCCCAGATTGCATTGAGTCTTGACAATGGTGTTGTTACATTGATTGCCACACCGCTTGGACTGGGCGTGATGTAGTAGTTATATCCATTTGGTGGTGAGATGAAGTAGTAATGCTCATTATTGTTCTCAAACAGGATCACATTCCCAACCGCATCCACAGTTAGACCAGCTCGAGAACTGATCTGTCCTAATGGCGGATCGAATATCTTCACCGCCTTAGGCTGGTCAAATGCAAAACGCTCAATCTCGTACACACCATTCTCTGTCCCAGTCCCTGAAACAGAAACGTAGAGCCGATCATCTTTATTCGAAGAACGATTAGCTCCATGATACATGGCTATCTCCGCAGGACGCGAAGCACTCCACACAACTGACCATATACTATCGGCTCGTGTAACAGGAACTCTACCTCCTACCCAGTACTTCTCAAGCCATCCAGGAATAGCTCCAAGTTCACCTGTCGTACCACTACGAAGAAGTACATACATGAACCCAAGATCATCAATCACCAAATCCTGCACGAACACCCCAAGATTTGCCACGGTGTCCAATGGCACACTCAGCGTATCGCTAAGTCCTAACTTAGCAACTACAACGCTCGTCGATGTGGCAATATAAAGCTTGAATCCTACCCCCTCCCCAACTGCAGCAAGTCCACGGGGATTTGTCAAACCACCAACTACCTGCTTCAAACTCCCATCACGCGGATCATATCGCACAACATTATTATTTGTGTTAAGTCCACTAACATACACCCGACCAAGATAATCGATCGTAGCATGAAAAACATTCTGTGAACCCCATGGATAACTCGCCGTAGATTGAATCAACGGCTTGGCAGAATCACCTGCAGGCGCTCCATCAGCCCGATATCTGAGAATCCCAAGTCCAAGAGGACCTCCATTATTCCCAGCATACATGTACCCAAAGTCCGGACTGTATGGATCATTATTCACATCAACTCCACGTGTGTAAAGATGCGCCTCCCCAGAATCATAAAACATAGTCCAGGATGAATATCCAGAACTCTGCGCATACACCCGAAATGTGTACGAACCCGCCGGCGCTGCATAACCGTAATTCGTTGTACCATCCCACACTATGCTGTGCTCCCCAGCAGAAACATCACTCAGACTGAACGACCGGAGTATCTGCCCCTGCAATTCAATCATCACAATGACATTATCAGCATGGTCGTTCAGCACAAAATGAATCCTCGCACCAGTCCCGTCAGCAAAGCTCCCGTCAAATGGCGCATCACTGTCAATCTGCGTCACTCGTAAAGCACTCGCATATACATCTGCTCGTGCCACCGGTGAAGTACCAACCAAAACAGCAATAACTACCACAACTAAACAAAACCAAAGTATGAACTGCTTCATACAAACCTCCTTCCCTATCCCGACTTCAGCCGGGAATCGGATTTTTAGTGAATGGATAAAAACAATGCGGATGATTTGTGCTTAAGCTACTAAACAATCCCCTCAACCTCCAGATAAAGTAACACTGGAAGATTACAAATTCAAAACTTAAAAGTCAAGTAAAAGAGCCGGTATACAGCACCACCGCAATTTGTCAAACAAATATCAAAAAGACGCCCATAAAATCGCAATTTTTCGGAGGGAAGCCAGAAGACCTAAGATAAAAAAATCCCCTCCTTTTCGGGAGGGGATCGGACATTCGTGACTTCAGGTGAAAATCTGAAACTATTTAATCAGTAGCATCTTCCCCTTCAGAATATGTCCATTCGCATTAAGCAGATAAATGTAAGTCCCTGAAGCAAGCCTACTTGCATCGAAATTCACTGAATACCAGCCAGCTTCTCGATACCCATCAATAAGGGTGGCAACCTCCTCTCCAAGTATATTGTACACAGTAAGTTTCACATGCCCAGCCTCAGGTAATGCAAACCGAATCGTTGTGCTTGGGTTAAATGGATTCGGGTAGTTCTGCTCAAGTGCATAACCATCCGGCTTAGTCTCCTGCTTTGCTGACTGTGCCTCAGCTGTAACAGAGCCTTGTGTTGTTCCAGTTGAAGCGACAAAATCCGAAGCAAATCGGGGCAAAATCTGATACCCTCCGGTTACGACTGCCGCGCCTGACGTAAATTGAGATACAACGCCGGTCACATCTTGAGGCCAGGTTGGTTCTGCAATGGAATCACATGGCATATCCTTATCAATTCGCATCGTGAGCGTTGTCCCTGGACCGGTGGCATCATCATAAATTGTCATGTTAGCATCGTTTCCGGGAGCAGGCCAGGCTACTGATGTAGATGCTTTTCGGACCCGCTTGATAGTGACCAACTGTCCTTCATAAGCTTCCGCATTTGCAAGAAGTGATCCAACGGTCACGACCTTCGGCGCAGGAAGCGATCTTCCGCTGGCAATTACAACGATATCTGTGAGGGTATTCGCCACTTGAATTTCCGTTAGACCGCGGAACTGAGTAATCTTCCCTGTAACCCGGATCGAATCACCGACATTGAGGAACGGAACGATAGTCCCCGGCGCATACACATCGATGCCTGCCGTTGCATCCTGGATATAATATGAGAAGGCATTGGATGAGAGGAGAAAGTTTGGAGATGTCACGACACCAAACACGGTGACAACCTGATTCATCCGATCCGGCTTCCCATCAGCGGGCGATGTATCAACTCGTGCCTCAGCAATAGAGAGAACAGGAGCTGCTTTACCGGGTGTTGTTACATTGATTGCCACACCGCTTGGACTGGGCGTGATGTAGTAGTTATATCCATTTGGTGGTGAGATGAAGTAGTAATGCTCATTATTGTTCTCAAACAGGATCACATTCCCAACCGCATCCACAGTTAGACCAGCTCGAGAACTGATCTGTCCTAATGGCGGATCGAATATCTTCACCGCCTTAGGCTGGTCAAATGCAAAACGCTCAATCTCGTACACACCATTCTCTGTCCCAGTCCCTGAAACAGAAACGTAGAGCCGATCATCTTTATTCGAAGAACGATTAGCTCCATGATACATGGCTATCTCCGCAGGACGCGAAGCACTCCACACAACTGACCATATACTATCGGCTCGTGTAACAGGAACTCTACCTCCTACCCAGTACTTCTCAAGCCATCCAGGAATAGCTCCAAGTTCACCTGTCGTACCACTACGAAGAAGTACATACATGAACCCAAGATCATCAATCACCAAATCCTGCACGAACACCCCAAGATTTGCCACGGTGTCCAATGGCACACTCAGCGTATCGCTAAGTCCTAACTTAGCAACTACAACGCTCGTCGATGTGGCAATATAAAGCTTGAATCCTACCCCCTCCCCAACTGCAGCAAGTCCACGGGGATTTGTCAAACCACCAACTACCTGCTTCAAACTCCCATCACGCGGATCATATCGCACAACATTATTATTTGTGTTAAGTCCACTAACATACACCCGACCAAGATAATCGATCGTAGCATGAAAAACATTCTGTGAACCCCATGGATAACTCGCCGTAGATTGAATCAACGGCTTGGCAGAATCACCTGCAGGCGCTCCATCAGCCCGATATCTGAGAATCCCAAGTCCAAGAGGACCTCCATTATTCCCAGCATACATGTACCCAAAGTCCGGACTGTATGGATCATTATTCACATCAACTCCACGTGTGTAAAGATGCGCCTCCCCAGAATCATAAAACATAGTCCAGGATGAATATCCAGAACTCTGCGCATACACCCGAAATGTGTACGAACCCGCCGGCGCTGCATAACCGTAATTCGTTGTACCATCCCACACTATGCTGTGCTCCCCAGCAGAAACATCACTCAGACTGAACGACCGGAGTATCTGCCCCTGCAATTCAATCATCACAATGACATTATCAGCATGGTCGTTCAGCACAAAATGAATCCTCGCACCAGTCCCGTCAGCAAAGCTCCCGTCAAATGGCGCATCACTGTCAATCTGCGTCACTCGTAAAGCACTCGCATATACATCTGCTCGTGCCACCGGTGAAGTACCAACCAAAACAGCAATAACTACCACAACTAAACAAAACCAAAGTATGAACTGCTTCATACAAACCTCCTTCCCTATCCCGACTTCAGCCGGGAATCGGATTTTTAGTGAATGGATAAAAACAATGCGGATGATTTGTGCTTAAGCTACTAAACAATCCCCTCAACCTCCAGATAAAGTAACATTGCAAGATTACAAATTCAAAACTTAAAAGTCAAGTAAATATAAGTGAACAACTAAATGGTGCCTCTCGCACCGCCAAAACAAAAAGAAATAAGGGTTAAGAAAAAGTCTTAGCATGTACCATAATAATTAGCCTCACTCCGTTCATTTGCATCCATTGACAGTTTGATGTATATTTTGCGACAGACGTAAATGCAGATATGTAGACCAATTTCAACTTTCTCATGAAGAGCTGCGACATTTTCCGCACTCACCTGCCAATCATGCCTGCTAAGAGTGCAATAGCCGCAACTGCTTTCTTAGTCACTGTTCTTCTTTCATGCGCCCCAGCGGTCTATTATGTGAAACCACCTGATTGGCGTACCACAGAGAAACGCGATTCAACAATTCAGTACTATCGGCAATTCATTCAGGGGTGGAAATTCTTTCTTGACCCTGGTCATGGTGGCGAAGATCGCCGTAACGAAGGACCAGGCGGTGAGAAAGAAGCCGACATCAATCTAAGAACCGCGTTGTATCTACGGGACTACTTGCGTGCAGCTGGTGCAATTGTCTTTATGTCCCGCGAAAAGGATACAACGGTAGATCTCCAGGACCGCTCTCGACTATCAAATGCCAGCGGCGCAGATATCTTCATCTCAGTCCATCACAATGCCACTGGGCCTTCGGAGGATCCTTACACAAATTTCACCTCTGTGTGGTACCATGCTCATCCTGGTGATTCCTCCTATCATGAGTGTAATCACGACATTGCAAAATATATCCAGCGTGATCTTGCCTACGTAATGGGAAATCCCGGCTCCCTGAGCTCTTTTGACGGAACCCTCTCCGATTATCTCATCTACCCAAACAGCGGTTTTTCAGTGCTCCGAAATGCAACAATCCCCGCAGTGCTCATTGAGGGCTCATTCTTTTCTAGCGAATATGAGGAACGCCGCTTAAAAATTGAAGAGTTCAACGCTATTGAAGCTTGGGGAATCTTTCGAGGTATCGGAAAATACTTGCAGGCTGGTGCGCCGCATATCGTTCTTGACTCTGACACTACGTTTGCTTCATGCACTCCTAAGATTCAGCTCAAAATCGCCGATGCTCATGGAATCGATTGGACATCAATACGGGTCACCATCGACGGGAAGCGTACAGAGATTCGGCTTGACACTTCGTCCGCCCGAAGCGGACTTGTTACAGCCATCCCCAAAGATGATCTTCTCCCGGGTAAACATTTCATCTCAGCAGAGATTAGAAATATAAATGGGAATTCTTCTTTCCCGTTCGTGCGAACGTTCACAATTGCGCCTCCAGTCAGCAGAATTCTCCTCTCAGCATACCCGCCGGTTATCCCAGCCGATGGCAATTCGCTCGCTGTTGTCGAAGCCCGAGCGTTTGACAGAAGAGGGTACCCTGCCGTTGATGGAACCGTGGTAAAATTTAATGCCACTGCGGGAAGAATCACCTCGGAGGCACAAATCAAAAGGGGCGTCGCATGGGTATATCTCACCTCCGAAAAAATCCCGGAGAACATCGGCGGCGAAGAGAGAGTTGCTGAGATTCGCGCCACGCCTGTTCCACCTGACACAGTCGTGGGACGTGCTCGGGTGGTTTTCTCAAATCGATTACATGAGATTCCAAAGTACGTATCAGGAATAATACGTGAAGCAGCCCCTCTCGGGCAGGGAAAGCCGATAGAAGATGTAGTTGTTGCACTAAGTTCACGCGTTAGTCTTCCTTTTAGATTGCCGGAAGCCGTTCTGTCGCGATCAGACGGAAGATATATTATCACAAGTGAATCGTCGGGTGAACTTAGCCTGACATTTGCACGTGACCGATTTTTCGGGAGACGCGATCGGATAAAATTATCACCGGGTGCCACTCTTCACGATGTCCAGCTCAAAGCAATTGCGGACAGTGCTCTTTTTGGAAAAACGTTCCTGATCGACCCGCGATATGGTGGAACAGAACGCGGTGATATTTCGGTTACGCACGGCGGCATCAGCGCCGCTGAAGTGAATCTCGCTATTGCGTACTTTCTTGAACAGCTTCTCCGTGGAGCAGGAGCTGATGTTCATATGGTACGATCCACAGACACAACAATCACAGAAGAGGAACGCGCGAAGTTCTCCCGTCCATTTCGCCGCGGTTTTTATCTGCGGATAGATGCCGCATTGCAAACCACATCGGCTTCCTGCTCAATTTACCCCAGCATCCCAAATGAACTCATGGCAAGAGATATCCTCAAAGGGCTATCGGCGTTTACCCACCTCGGTAATTCGGGCATTATGCCAAAGCATGACCCATTTTTTTATAACGTTGCTATCGGGACAATTTCCATTGAGCTACCTTCACCAAAAACCGGATACTATGACTCCCTCATTTACCGCGCCAACCAACTTTCATGGGGGATATTCCTTGGCATTCTCATGAATGCCGGATACACCCCGCCGCTGAATCCTCTCCGTGGTAAGCTCGTCACAGAAAATGGCACCCCAGCAGCTTATGTTACTGCTCTCGCCGACTTTGCGCTGCCGGTCGTCGCAAGTGCGCAGGGGAGCGTTACACTCCCTATCATTCCGCAACCGAGAAATGGCGAGCAGGTGTTTTTCCAAACCCTTGAAGGAGAAGAACTTCGTTTTGAACCATCAAATCATTGACACGTTTAGTGCGGCTCAACAATCAGATCGTCCATATGTTGAACATCCCGCTTATCCCGGCGGGGAGGAGAGATTTGCATGCTAAACTATATCTGGCTTGGCCTCATTGTCGTCGCCATCATTATAGGACTTGGATACGACATACACGATGAAGTCGTGAACACATATCGGAACGGACAAGAATTCACAGCAACTATTGACCTTGGTGCCTCGATCAAACTTCCCCTTTCAGGGACACAGCACGGATCACTCCAAATCTCTGGAAGAAGTTTTGCACTTTTCTACGGACTTCATGCAGAAGATACTTCGCTTATCGTCCAGCCAGTGACTTTAACCTTCTCAGATGAAGCTACAAACCGACGTACCAACTCCGTTGCTACTATTGTCATTTCTCTGAACTCGCAGACACCCAAGTTTTGGCTTGATATGGCTCAGGCAACTGGGACAAAGACGACGCTCGCTGGAACAGTAACTGCGCTTCACATCGACACAGTAACCGGAATCGGCAAGGTCTCATTCGTCTTGACCCCGGTCTCTTTTGTCAAGATGCGAAAAATTACCCAAGCCGCCGTTGATTACGCCGGCACCGCAGTCACCATAGCGCTTGGACTGATTGGAATTATGGCGATGTGGCTCGGCATAATGAAAATCGCCGAGCAAGCCGGCATCATCAAGTTCATTACAAAGGTCGTGACACCAATTACGAAGCGCCTCTTCCCGGACGTTCCTCAAGATCATCCCGCCATCGGAGCAATGATTATGAACATCTCTGCAAACATGTTAGGATTAAGCAACGCCGCAACACCCCTTGGACTGAAAGCAATGGAGGAGCTTGATAAACTGAACAAGAAAAAAGGGACAGCCACAAATGCCATGGTGACATTCCTTGCTATCAACACCGCCGGCTTGACACTTATTCCTGCAACGGCAATTGCTATCCGCGCATCACTTGGTTCAATGAACCCAACTGTCATTGTGGGAACTTCGATCTTTGGCGCATCGTGTGCAACCATCGTGGGTATTACAACAGCTAAGTTGCTTGAAAAACTTCCCGTCTATCGCCGTGCACTTGAACCTGAAGCTGAAAGCGATAACCTGAACAGCAAAGAGAAACGTCCCGACGATAAAGAATCCAGTTCATAGACAAATCCATAGGGGAGAATAAATGTCATGGGTGAATTTCTAAAACTTCTTATCAATCTCGTTTCGATCCTTGCCATCCCGCTTATCATTGGAAGCTTTGTTCTCTACGGTATTCTCAAGCGTGTGAAAGTATACGAAGTATTCGTAGAAGGGGCAAAGGAAGGATTCAATGTTGCCGTCCGTATCATCCCGTACCTTGTTGCCATGCTCGTTGCCATCGGCATCTTTCGCGCAAGCGGGGCAATGGACTTGCTCATTATGGTCCTCGATCCGATCACGCGACTGATAGGGATGCCGGGCGAAGCCCTACCTATGGCTCTGATGCGTCCCCTTTCAGGGAGTGGTTCGCTCGGCATTATGTCTGATATAATGAAAGTGCACGGACCTGATTCGTTCATAGGCATTCTTGTCTCAACGATGTACGGGAGCAGCGAGACAACCTTCTATGTTCTTGCTGTTTATTTTGGGTCGGTCAACGTGCGAAGCATTCGACATGCTGTGCTCGCAGGATTGGCTGCCGATGTAGCTGGCATGCTTGGGGCGCTTTTCATCGTGAAAGTGCTGTTTGGATAAGGAACCTGCAAACAAAAATAGGACCGCCAAAACGGTGTTCTGATTTCTAAAACCTCAACTCGGTTTCCTCTTATACACCGTTTCATTGTACGCAAGCTTACCATTGTAAAAACAATGGAATTGATATTTCTCAGAAGGCAAATCTCTAAACATTGCATGAATCTTGTACAGACACATGCATTTACAAAGGTTAGCCGCTGTGTCCACCACCTCAATTTTGATGACATCACTGAGAATTTGCTTCGAAAAAGAAAACCGAGCTGAATCCGGGCAGCAGTTAGCTCGCACACAAAGGGTGACAACAAGGCTATCGTCAAACGTATACGAAAAGCAGGAGTCTGAACTCCCAGAGGTAGGTCTGAGTAATGTTGACTGGCAACCGGGGAGTTGATAAATAAGCGCCTGCGCTTCTTTCACCACAGGCTTTTGTAACTCATCGGAGCAATCAAAAGAGATGAGACATAGAATCAACGAAACAACAGTGACCTTGAGCAAATTCATGATTAATTCCTCCTGCCTTTCACCATTCCCAACGGTTCGAGAAACAACACAGAAACTAACTCCACTCAGCGGTAGAAATTAGCCAATGCCGTAGGCACGTTCAGCGCACTACAATTCTAAGAGTAAGGGAAGGTACAGAACGGCTGGTCAGCTCCGGACCTACATCAAAGCCCGATAAACTTGCATCAACGTATGCATCGAGGATTTGCAGTGCGTACAAAATGCCAAGGTACCATGCAAAAGAATCACGCTCATCCTGGTAGTAATTACGGAGATTCTGCAGTCGCACATCTCCGTATGGTGGAGATGCCTTCAAACTTTCAGCGTAGCGATTGTAGTAATCTCGATACAGCCTATTGTTTCGAATCCATTCCTCAACGAAAAACGCACCGACACCCCAGATTATAGGGGCTTTCCACCATTTCCCATTGTAAATTTGCCCACTCCCTGGCACCACCGCTGAAAGTGCCATAGCAAGAAGAGTAGATTTCTGTCTTGGAACCGGCCCAGTTTTCCCGGAGTCTGCAAAAGCCTGAACATCCTGCATAAACTTCTGATGAGACAAGCATGCAGATAGGTGCCTAAGTTGACCTTCACCAATTCTTAACTCTCGATTCTGAGCATGTGCAAACAAGGAAACGAAAAATATAAAGCTTGAGATGAGGATGATTCTCATCGATATTTTTCGATCCTCTCAAGAAGTTCAAGGAGTCGGTCGAAATCATCCTGGGAATAGAACTCAATCACGATCTTTCCTTTACCTTCTTTGGACATACGTATTTTCACCTGGGTTCCAAGGAGCCGCTTCAACCTGGACTCGAAATTAGACAGGGCATTGTATTTCAGCACAATAGCTGATTTCTTTTTCCCCTTTTCCAGCGAGCGTACAAGAGCCTCAACTTGCCGTACTGAGTAGCCCTTTGCCACGCTTTTCCGCCACAAGGCAAGCTGCGCCCTCTCAGTTGGCAGGTTGATCAACGCCCGAGCGTGCCCGGTGGTAATCTCGTTTCGACGAAGACTTTCCTGAATCTCTTTTGGAAGCTTGAGAAGCCGCAGCATGTTCGTGATCGTCGAGCGATCTTTACCAATCCTCCTCGCAATTTCCTCGTGGGTAAGTCGACATTCAGTTATCAACCGCTGGTAGGACTGTGCCTCTTCAATCGGGTTGAGATCCTCTCGCTGAAGATTTTCTACCAGGGCAAGTTCCAACAACTCAGCTTCTGAAGCAACCTCGAGAATGTACGCCGGAATATACTGGAGTCCGGCAAGGATTGCGGCGCGGAGCCTGCGTTCGCCTGCGATGAGCTCGTACGTCCCATCCCCCATACGGTGAACTGTAATCGGCTGGATTATTCCTCTGGAAAGAATTGACGCCTTTAGCTCTTCAAGTTTCCCCATGTCGAAATCGGTTCGAGGTTGAAACCGATTCGAGTGAATTCGCTTCACATCAATGTTCACAAGGACATTTACTGCCTTGCCGTCATCCACTGAAAGGCGGGCATCACGCACACTTACTGGCTCGGACTCCAAGCCACTTATGAGTGCACCCAAGCCCTTGCCAAGCACAGATTTTCCCTTTGAGGCTTCCATGGCTATTGTCTCACTGTGGGGCTACTGTGGAGACATTTTGCTTCATAACACCATTGCGAGTTAGAAGTTCGACGGCGAGCTCCATGTAACCCTTTGCTCCCGTCGAGAGTGCGTCATAAAGGATGATAGGCTTGCCGAAGCTTGGAGCTTCGCTGAGACGTACATTCCGCGCAATGATTGTTTCAAAAACGCTGCCTCCGAAATATTTCCGTACCTCATCGACGACCTGATTTGAAAGTCGCAATCGTGAGTCATACATAGTTAGCAAAACCCCCTCGATCTCCAGCTCTGGATTAATCTGCTTCCGGATCCCCTGGATCGTAGTCAAGAGCTTTCCCAATCCTTCGAGAGCATAGTACTCGCATTGTACTGGAATCAAGACTGAATCAGCTGCCGCAAGGGCATTCACCGTCAATAATCCAAGTGACGGTGGACAATCAATAAAGATATACTCAAACAGATCACGTACTGGTTTTAGAACTCGTCGCAGCGTCCGCTCTCGGTCATCCATTTCAACAAGCTCCACTTCTGCTCCAACCAGATTTATATGAGAAGGAAGAAGAGAGAGGAACGGCATCGCAGTTGTTCGAATTGCATCTTTCGCTGGTATACTTCCGAGGAGAACCTCGTAGGTCGTAAATCCGACCGGAGCAGGGGAAACCCCGAGACCGCTCGTTGCATTCGCCTGAGGGTCGATATCGACAAGGAGCGTTGGGTGTTCAGCTACCGCCACCGAAGCGGCAAGGTTCACCGCCGTGGTTGTTTTCCCAACACCACCCTTTTGATTAGCAATGGCAATGACTTTGCTCATGCGATCTATGAAAGTGTGACGGTCTCACCGAATTGCATCACGCGCACCTGAAGCCCCTTCGCTCTCACCTTTGCAGCAAATTCCTCCGGGTCAGCCTGAATGACCGGAAACGTGTTGTAGTGCATGGGGACAACCAGCTTCGGATTGAGCAGCTCCGCTGCTTTCACAGCATCGTCTATCCCCATTGTGAAATTGTCACCAATTGGAAGAAGAGCAACATCAAGTGGATTCATTTCGCCGATAAGTTTCATATCGTAGAAAAGTCCTGTATCGCCTGCATGGTAAACTGACTTACCCCCCATCGAGATTATCACACCAGCCGGCTCACCCATGTACCGCCCCTCAGGGGAGGACGACCCATGATGGGCAATGGTGAATTTCAATCGTCCGAATGGAAAAGCATGCCCACCACCAATGTGCATGTTGTGCGCTTGAACACCATTTTCTGCTGCATAATTCGCCAGCTCATTCACAGCAATAACCGTCGCACCGTTCTTTTTAGCAATCGAGAACCCATCACCAAGATGATCGCCATGCCCATGCGTAATAACGACATAGTTTACGGTTATTTCCTCAGCCTTCAAGGGAGCACTCGGGTTACCAGTTAAGAAAGGGTCGATGATAAGTCGATAGGTTCCATCATCCAGAATGAAAGCAGAATGACTTAGATACGTGAGCTTGAGCATTGTCCACCTCCATACTCTTGTGAGAGATTGCCCAATTCTTCATGCTTTTGCAATGTCCGAAGAACTTACCACCTTGAAAAATATACGCCATTATCATTGCGGAAGCAATTAGATGTCCCGACGTGCAACAATCACAATTCCAAGAATGATCAGAGCCGTTCCGAACAGAAGAGCGTAGCCAAGTTTCTCTCCTATGAGCAACGGTGCGAACGCAAACGTGACTGCCTGCTCTCCATAAAGATACACACCAATTGTAGAAGCTTTGACATGCGCAAGGGCTTTGTACCACAACCAGTAACCAAGGACGGAACAAAAAACGGAAAGGAATAGAACCGCACACCACGTCCCCAGCGAAAGATGAAACGGTACTGGCAAAAAGATTGCCTGAACGACCCCCAATGGCAACAAAAGAATCGTCCCTGCAATGCTAACATATCCGGTAAGTTGCATGGGATGATAGCGGAATGAATATTTTTTGCCGAGCACAGAAAACAGAGCCCAGCTCAATGAATTCAGGAGAATCATGCTGCTGCCTATAAGATTCGTGCCAGATCTGAAGCCAGCTAATGACCCATGGGAGATGACAACAGTCATTCCTGCAAATGCCACGATTATGCCGGCGAGGGTTCGTATTGGAATCTGCTCGCCAAGAAGCCACACCGAAAGAAGTGCAATAAAAATCGGAGCAGCACCTACGAGGGCTGATGCCTGAGCACTTGACGTCAGGTAAATGCCGCTATATTGGAGGGCGAAAAGAAGTGTAACTCCAAGGAAACCAAGAAATAATACCGGAATACGCTCTTGCGGCTCCGGAAGAATATGCCAGCCGCGAACAGCAATAATAACCATGAAGATCGCTGAGGCGATGAGAAATCGAACCGTTGCGAGGACAAAAGGGGGTAGTTCCCGCATCGCATATTTTGCCGCTATAAAGGAAAGTCCCCAGAAAATAACCGCAGCAACAGCACCCAGATGATACCTAAAGCAAGAGGAAGAACCCACACGAATCCATCAAGCTGGCATTGTATTCACGAAAGTTCCTGAAGGAAAGGGAACCATCGTGTCAGCAGACTGGCAATAATTGTCAGAGAATCGGTAACCATCAGAAGACCGATGACCACAAGGAGCAATCCCGCTGTGATCTCGATCGCTTTCATATAACGCCTGATCCTGCGGAAAAGCACAAAGAAGCCGTTTAAACTCAGGCTCGTCAGCAAGAATGGTATCCCTAAACCCAGTGAATACGACCCCAGGAGAGCCATCCCCTTCCCGACAGTATCCTGTTCACTGGCAAGAGCAAGAACAGCACCAAGGATTGGTCCGATGCATGGAGTCCATCCGAAACCGAAGAAGAAGCCAACTATGAATGAGCTGAGAATGCCAAATTTCCGTGACTCAACCTGTATTCGCTTTTCGTAATTCAAGAATGGGACATAGACCATCCCGAATGTTTGGAGAATCATAACAACTCCCAGAGCAGCAATGAGAGCGCCACCTACAATTTCAAACGTTCGATAGTACTCCCTAAGAAACATCCCCACAAGAGTTGCCGATGCCCCCATAGCAATGAAGATGATCGAAAATCCGATGATAAAAAAAACAGAATTTACAATGACTCTGTTTATCACACTTCGCCTGCTCTCCTTACTCGTCAAATCCTCAAGGGAGACACCGGAAATAAACGATAGATAACCCGGAACAATCGGCAATACGCAAGGGGAAATGAAGGAAAGTATGCCGGCGAAAAATGCGGTGAAAAAACCTATGCTCTCCATCGAGGGACCTCATTTCTCTGCAAGTAGTTTCGTAATAAGATTCTCAAAAGTAGCTTTCGGTCTATAGCCCTCAAAGCGTGCGCGAATCATCCCCTTCTTATCAACGATGAACGTTGTCGGGATCCCACGAATACCACCGTAAGCAGCCACAACTTGAGGGTTTCCTATCAAGACTGAATAATTCATCTTGTACTGCTTCATAAATGGGACAACGTCCGAAAGCCCACCTTCGTCAAGGGAGATGCCAAGCATAACGAATCCTTTGTCTTTATATTTAGAGTAGAGGTCAATAAATCCCGGAATCTCTGCTCTGCATGGTGGACACCATGTTGCCCAAAAATCTATAATTACTACCTTTCCCTTGTAGTCGGAGAGCCTGATCTTCCTGTTCTGTGTATCAGGAAGAACAAAATCTGGAGCTGGTTGACCCTCTGAAAAGCTACCAGGAGTTTCAGGAGCCAACCCGCTATTTGTGACATCTGTAGCTGTGCCCGGACCTCCGCCGTGTGTGTCAAACGCCATATATAGCACCGCAATAACTGCAATGGTTGCTAAGACCCAGAGCACAGCATGTGTCATTTTCCTCTTTTGCAAATTCTCTCTCATCATGGTTCAATCCTTTCTTTATTCCAGATGATTAATTACTTGATTTTCTCGGATACTACTTTCCCCTGGAGAAACAACAAGAGGTAATCGCTGCCTCCTGCTTTCGAATCCGTTCCCGACATATTAAATCCGCCGAATGGGTGAACGCCGACAAGTGCACCAGTACATTTACGGTTAAAGTACAGATTGCCACAGTGGAAAAGCTGTTTCGCTTTCTCGATCTTCCTTCGGTTCCTCGTGTACACTGATCCTGTCAAACCGTACTCAGTGGCGTTTGCAATCTCAATAGCCGCGTCGAAATCTTTCGCCTTGATGATCGCCAGCACCGGACCAAAAATCTCTTCTTGCGCGATACGTGCATGAGGATCAACATCAGCAAAAATCGTTGGCTTGATGTAATAGCCATTCCCCTCAACCTTTTCGCCTCCAGTGAGCAGCCGTCCCTCCGACTTCCCAATTTCTATATACCGTAAAATTTTTTCTTCCGCTGCAGCGTTCACAACAGGACCTACGGCAAAGTTTTCTTTCGCAGGACCAATTGAGAGCCTCTCAGTTTGTGCAACAAGCCTTTCAAGAAACTGATCGTAGACACCTTCCAGGACAATTGCCCGAGAGGCTGCGGAACATTTCTGTCCCTGGAAACCGAAAGCTGAAACGACTACACCTGAGGCAGCATCGTCAAGATTGGCTTCATCGTCAACGATGATAGCATCTTTCCCACCCATCTCAGCTATTGTGCGTTTCAACCACCGCTGGCTCGGCTGCACCTTCGACGCCAGTTCATAGATATGCGTCCCGACTTCACGCGAACCTGTAAAGGCAACAAAGCGTGTTTCAGGATTGCCAACTAACACATCTCCAATCGATGACCCACCACCGGTAACGAAATTGATCACTCCCGGGGGCAAATCAACTTCTTCCCAGATCTCCATGAATTTTGCACCAATCACAGGTGCATCACTGGATGGCTTCAAAACAACGGTATTTCCTGTGACTATTGCCGCCGTCGTCATCCCTAACAAAATAGCAAGCGGAAAGTTCCACGGGGGGATCACAACACCAGCACCAAGAGGAATGTAGAATTGCTCATTTTTCTCTCCAGGAATTCTCACCAGCGGTCTTGGCTTTGCGTACCGAAGCATTTCACGCGCATAGAACTCAAGATAGTCAATCGCTTCAGCAACATCAGCATCTGCTTCAGCCCAGTTCTTCCCAACTTCGAAGACTTGCCAGGCAGCAAATTCAAATTTCCTCCGACGTAAAACTTTCGCCGCCTTTAACAGGTATTGCACCCGCTTTTCAGGCTTTACGAATCGCCATGTCTGAAAAGCGTCATTGGCTGCTCTGATAGCTTTCTCAGCCTCGGCAAACGCACCTTTCTGAACAATCCCCACAATCTCATCTTTATTTGACGGGTTGTACGAGTAAAGCTTCTGATCTGTCTTCATCCGTTCGCCAGCAATGATGATGTCGTATTCTCGCCCTAACTCAGACTCGACTTTCGATAGGGCACGTAACATTTTCTGGCGATTTGCAGGGATTGAGAAATCGGTAAATGGCTCGTTCTTAAAACGTGGAAGTTCCATAGTTGCACCCCTTACACTTGTTCATGTGCGATATCTTTGAATAAGATGATAGTAATGTACAAAAAGATTCTGTTTGATGGAACTAAATGATAAGTTCCGGCATTGCTTGTTTTATGTGTGCATTGTATATTTTACGGTGATCCCGGATCTTATTGCAAGCGTTTACTTATGCATGAACTGATAACAGAATTTCAAATTGGCAACTGGACAGACCCCCAGGGATTAACAGGATGCACAGTGATCCTCTGCCCGCCCGGAACTTCCGGCAGCTGCGAGGTCCGGGGGTTTGCCCCAGGTACAAGGGAAACTGCTCTCCTTGCACCCGAAAAACATGTCAATGAAGTCCACGCTATTTTGCTCACTGGAGGAAGCGCCTTTGGCTTAGCTGCAACTGACGGTGTCATGACCTATCTGCGTCGGCAAGGAATTGGGTACAGAACACCATGGGCTTCTGTGCCAATCGTTCCAGCAGCAGTAATTTACGACCTCGGCGTGGGCAGAAGCGATGTGTACCCCACACGAGGCTCAGGATATGCGGCTTGCATCGATGCGGCGACGAACAACAACTGGCAAGCCCGGGGCGCAATCGGAGCTGGAACCGGTGCAACAGTTGGTAAATGGGCAGGACCACAATATCAGATGAAAGGCGGCTTGGGCATCGCCAATATACAACTGGATGAATTGAACGTGATCGCTGTCGCAGTCGTAAATGCTGTAGGAGATGTTGTCATAGACAATGGAACAATCATTGCGGGAGCTCGTGCAGCTGATGGAGCCTTTCTCGCCGCAGCGGATCCCTCTGCAAGGTTCAAAGCTTTTGTACGACCATTTAATACACAAGCCTCTGCAGGAACAAATACAACCATTGTTGTGGCATTAACCAATGTGTCTCTTCAAAAGACGGAGCTTTTCCGAATAGCCCAGCGAATGCACGATGGCATCGCTCGAGCAATTGTCCCATCTCACACTTCATTCGATGGCGACACCACTTTTGCACTTTCTCATGGAACAATCCATGCACCGCTCGATCTTGTTGCAGAACTTGCCGTGTCAGCAACAGCAGAAGCTATCCGGGATGCGGTAAGGGAGCGAATCACGGAAAAAACCGCCGCAGCAGGCATCGTAAAACCAAAGTTGAATCTCTGAATTTGTACTTCCTTCTCACGAACTCGCTTTCGTTGTGTCCTTCACAGCTTCCTTGCGTGTTGACAGGTAAACGTCCATAATGTATTTGGCGACAGCACGAACTTCTGCGGGCTTCAGTCCTTGATTTGGCATCGGTGGGTACCCCGGTAATACCGGGCGCGGATTCATAATGAAATCCTCCAGGGCATCCATTCGCCCAATGAATTGTGGAAGGACCTCATTGTACGGAGGCCCAACTAATTTCCTATCAAATCGATGGCATGCACTACACCGAGTGTTGTAAATCTCCTCCCCGCTGACTACAACCGCAGTAGAACCCGGCGTCAACGCCTTTACCATCTCAACATACCTCGCCGATAAGAGCTGATCATGCGCCCGAGATGCAGTACGAAAAGCAATTCCGTCCTTTATCACACCAAGGGAAACAAGCAGAAGCACACCGACAAAGATGTACACATTGAAATTAAGACTTCCATCTTTGAACATCAGATAGAAAAACTGGAAAATGAGGAAAGCAATAAACAATGCCAATGCTGATAAAGCAAATGCACTGTTGGAAAGCCCCTGCTCCGGAAGCAACCACAAATCAATAAAGATCAAAGCAGGCTGAAGCGCTACGAAGATCAGTCCCATAACCAGACTGAATCGTCGCACGAAACCGCTGTATTCCGCATCGAGATGGCTGACCCCGCCTTCCCACACAAAGAAGAAGAAAAGAATAGCCCCGCTTGCAACGACAAACGCCGCTGAAACAAAACTGATGAACCCCCACACCGTACTCGGCGAAAACAAGACCGCAAAAAGGGAATCTGCGACGCCCCACCGCCCCGGGTCAACAGCAAGAAGCCGTGCCCCAGCATAAATGTATACAGCGATCCACAGCAACATCACGCCAGACGAGCCCGCTCTTTTCCAAAGACGATAGGTCGATTTCTCAAGGTTATTGATATCCACTGTAAGGTTTTGCTCGAGAGCTGATTGTTGACTCCCGGCAAACTTCCGAAATGCGAGGAGAGCACGGCTGAGATGTAACGCGTATTTATAAATGGAAATCAAACCAAATCCTGCCAGAAAGAGAATGGTTGAAGCAGTCATCAGTGCTGACACGGTTGTGTTCGCTGCGTTCAGTAACTGCGTATAAAACAGACTTATTGCTATAAGCGGAACACCGCCAAACGTCACAATGACACTTGATCTCGGGGCAGCTAGATCGATCAGGTCTCCCGAAAATCGAAGATACAGAGCGTTCTCTCTCCTGCGTCCGAGGAGATGAAAATACATCGATATTGATGATAAAATGAGAGCAACACTGCAATATGAATCAAAGATGATTGATGTGAGAGCCAGCAGATATCTCAGCAGAGTTATCTGTTCACTTGACGCAGGCATAACTAACCGGTCTAAAAACCACATGGCGCTCAGTCCCTCAACGGTTTATTTCATTTCAAGGCATGAGATCATGATTACCGTAAGACGTTTTCAACAAGAACCGCAACGCTAACCATGAGCACGTACATGTTTATCTTCATAAAGGCAGCTCTGTATACCCTTTTTCCCCCACTATGAGAAACAATTTGCCACGTGCTGCCAAGAAGCCACATCCCAAGTAGAATGAGCACCGAACCAGTCACGAAGCTCTGAATAATCCTGGCAGCCAGAAACAGAATTGAGGAAAATACCAGTGCAACTATCCAAAAGTATATAAACAGCGCAAGCGCCGATCCGCTGAAATATCTGCGAAGCGTCGGGAACCCGCTTCTTTCATAATCGCTGCTGTAGACCATCATGAGCAACCAGAAATGAGGAGCCTGCCACACAAAAAAGAAAAGGGCAATTACAATCAGTCTGGGGTCAAGCAGATTCCCTCCACCAATAACCCACCCTGACATCATAGGTAAGGCACCGATAAGCGAACCAGGAATAACTGCAAACGCTGTCCATTTTTTCATCGGTGTATAGAAGCCGTTGTACCAGATGAATGCTAACCATGAAATAATCAAAGCTCCTAAATTGCCTGAAACATACATAAGGGATGAGCCAACCAACGAAAGCAGGACAACAAAAAATAAAGCAGCTTCCGGGCTGATCCTACCGGAAGGCAGAGGCCTGTGTTTCGTACGATGCATCAGAGAATCGGCTTCGCGTTCCTGGTAATGGTTGAGAGCAGCTGATCCACTGGCGAGAAGAAATACGCCAAAAGCCGCAACCGCCGACGTGAGGGAAACACTGCCAGAACTTAGGACAATCCCAAACAACACCGACATACCAACAAAAAATGTAATGCGCAGTTTCATCAACTCGAGGAAAGCGATCCCTCCTCTGGCCGGCTCGGCGACTCGACTCCGATTTGGCAGATCAGCGACATGAAGGGTCGTCAAATAACTAAGCCTCACAATCTCAGATTCGAACCTTCTGCCCGAACTGTAACGAAAACGATTTTCCCCGATAGTCCTGCGCACACAAAACCTCACTACAGGTTCATCTTGTGCCAGTTGATGCCGACGTAGCCAGCTTTGGCGACCCAACATTCGTGTTCACCCACTTTTGGAATTCCTGCGGTCTTACTACCACAAGCCTGGTGTACATCAAAGCGTGATTTAACCCACAATACTCAGCACACGCTACATCGTATGAGCCTAATTGCTCCGGATATAGCATCATGTAATGGACGCTGCCGGGGACGGCATCCTGTTTCTCCCGAAAGGCAGGGATATAGAAACTGTGAATCACATCGACTGAAGTTACAAGAAATTTGATAGGTTTGCCCAGTGGGACATAAACTGTATCAGCGCGCTTGCCGTTCTCGTACTCAAATGTCCAACTCCATTGACGTCCGATGACTTTAATTGGCATCGCATCCTTAGGAACCACTCTCATCTGTGCAAAACCTTGATACCCGAAGTAAAACATGGCAAGAGCTAACATGGTGGGAATAGCAACCCAAGCTACTTCCAGAACGAGATTCCCCTCGATATTTTCCGCTCTCGGGTGCCTCTTCCGATTATACCTGAAAACAAAGTACACCATCGAACCGACAACAATGGAAAATAGAATTAGCGCACAGGCTACAATGAAAGTCATGACGTCATCAACTGTCAACGCATGGTTCAGAGCGCTTGGCAACACTGCTTGACCTCACTTTCGAATAAAGACATCAGCAAATGTTAACGCATATATTATAAACAGTATCAACCCCGCTATGCCTAAGAAAACCTTAAATATCATATCCTCGAATTTGATGTGCATGAATATATTTACAACAAGCGAAGACTTTATTGCGGCAATGAGAAGCGCCACGACCACAGTCAATGCACCGATGTTCATTCCAGCCACCCCAACAGTCAATGAAGTCAAAGCGATGAGCGCCAACCAGACAAGGATATATGTCCCGTATCGGACTGATGAGCCAGCAGATTTAGGGGTCGTTTGCATCGCACGCCTCATTTGATCAAATAGAAGAGCGGGAAAAGGAATATCCAGATGATATCCACAAGATGCCAATAAAGGCCTGCGTTTTCCAACTTAACCGGGTCGCTCTGAGTGATCCTATTCCGCACCAAAAGTACGACCAGACTTGATAGTACAATGATCCCAGCTACAACATGCAATCCGTGCAACCCAGTCATAGCATAATACAGCCCGAAAAACAAATTCTCACCATTGCTCTGCTCCATTAGTTTTGGTGAGGCAGGGTAAATACCGCGAGAAATTTCAGAGGACCACTCAAAGTATTTATTTACCAGAAACAGGAAGCCTAACAGGACCGTTGTTACCAGGAAGGCAATGGATAATCGTTTTTCTCCCCTTTCAATAGCCGCGATGGAAATGGCAACAGTCAGACTACTCGTGAGGAGTATAATGGTGTTGAACGCACCGATTAGTGTGTTAGTCTCTAAGCCTGCCCTATGGAATTCAGCCGAATAAATATAGCGGTATGCTGCGTAAAGAAGAAACATACCTGTAAATAGGAGCAACTCAGTGAACAGAAAAAGCCACATGCCGATCTTGGCTCCTTTAGCATCCCTGTGAAGATGCTCGGCAGAAGTAATTACTTGACCATGTGCTTCTTGTAACTGGCTCATTGTACCACTACCTCCTCATGACGATACGGTTCATGTTTTACCCGCGGAATTTCCTCGAAATTTTCCTTAGGCGGTGGCGACGGAATAGTCCATTCCAATGTCGTCCCTCCCCATGGATTAGCAGGAGCCTTCGCACCTCTTATCACCCCCCGAACGAGATTAGCAAACATTACAATAAGCCCCGTCACCAATACCCACGAGCCGAAAGTCGAAATCCGCTGGAGCGTTGCAAACTGTGGCAGATATGTGAAATACCGCCTCGGCATCCCTTCGTATCCCATAATGAACATAGGAAAATAAAGCATGTTAAATCCGATGAAGAGAAAAAGGAGCGACCATTTGGCTACCTTCAAATTGTACATCCTACCGAACATTTTCGGAAGCCAGTAATGCAACGCCCCAAAGAAAATAAATGCAACCCCTCCAAACATCTGGTAGTGGAAATGAGCAACAACAAAGTAAGTGTCAGTCAGATGAACATCTGTTGCAAGTGAACCCAGTATGAGTCCTGTCAGCCCTCCAATGGAGAAAAGAAAGATGAAAGCCATGACAAAAAGAAATGGGGGTGCTAAGTCAATAGATCCTTTGTACATGGTTGCAACCCAGTTAAATACCTTGACTCCGCTCGGCACGGCAACGAGAAACGTGAGAAGGGAGAAGATCCACTTGGCGGTATCGCTCATCCCAGTTGAGAACATGTGGTGACCCCATACGAGATACCCGATGAACGCTATTGCCAAACTTGATAGAGCAATTGCCCTGTATCCAAAGATTGTGCGGCGAGCAAACGTCGTAATGATCTCGGACACAACGCCCATTGCTGGAAGAATCATAATGTACACCGCTGGATGTGAGTAAATCCAGAAGAGATGTTGATACAAGAGTGGATCGCCACCCCTACCAGGGTCGAAAATTCCAACACTGAAAAGACGCTCAACAAGAATCAGCAAAAGAGTGATGCCTACAATCGGGGTTGCAAGAACCTGAATCCACGCAGTGGCGTACAACGACCAAACGAAAAGCGGCATCTTAAACCATCCCATCCCCGGTGCTCGCATACGATGAATTGTGGTAAGAAAATTGATCCCCGTAAGAATTGAAGAAAACCCCAAGATAAAAGCAGCAAGCACGGCAAATGTGACGTCAGTACCTGTCCGAATACTATAGGGAACGTAAAATGTCCAGCCCGTATCTACAGGTCCTCCCTGAAAGAACAGGGATGCCACAGCAAGCGAACCACCAATGATGTAAAGCCACCAAGAGAATAAGTTAAGGCGTGGAAATGCCACGTCTCTGGCACCTATTTGTATCGGCAGAAAAAAGTTCCCAAACGATGCGGGGATGCCCGGGATGATAAACAGAAAAATCATGATGACACCGTGGAGAGTAAACAGGGCATTGTAAGATTGCGGCGCAAACAGTTTACCACCGGGTTCAAGCATCTCAAGTTTCATAAGAAAGCCAAGCGACACCCCCACAGCGAAAAAGGTGAGCATGGAAACAAGATAAAGAACGCCTATGCGCTTATGATCCGTGGAGAAAATCCATGAAGCTACACCTCTTCGACCACCTGTATCTCGAAGGTAGTTATCACCTGCATACATCAATGCAACCGATTTATCACCCATACTTTACCTCATTTTAGTCTTCACAAATCGCTTCGACGTAATCAAAAACCCAACCAAGCACGCAACAAAAACTAACGTCACAACACCAACAACTCGAAGGATATTAAACACGTACCTGTTTCCTGTCGGCTCATAACTAAAACACATCTGCAGCATTTTACTGACAATAGATGCAACGCGACCCTCTTTTGCCTCCATTAGAGCCATCTTCAAATCTATAGGCAAAAACGATGTCCCATACATGTATCGAGAAATCTTCCCATCACCACTAACGATAATAATGGCGGTGGGATGCGTAAACTTCATAAATCTATCACGCACGAAATAAAATCCCATGGCATCTGTCAATTCATGGATTGTCACGCTATCTCCGGTCAAAAATTTCCAATCATCAGATGGAAATGGACGCTTCAACATCCCCCAGTACTGCTCCTTCTTGCTTAATGCCCGAACAGGGGTATCGCCTGGGTCAAAACTTATCGTTGCCACACGAAAGTCACTGCCCGGGGCCGCATCAACTTTTTCCAGAACATCACTGAGACCAACCAACACATTATCGCATATGCCGGGACAGCTAAAATAAGCCATGTCAATAATCAAAGGCTTTCCATCCGCCACATCGCGAAGATAAACTTCACGGCTATTTTCATCTTTGAATTTCAAGCTAAGCGGAATTTGCTTCCCAAGTTTCTCATCAATTCCCACTTTGATATGTGTACCACCATCATTGGCAAATACCAATGTCGGCCTTGAGAAAATCGAAATAATAAGGACCACAAGCAGCAACCTTGAGAGAATTCTAAGCATACACACATTCCCCACCATGTTATCTTCCCGTAATCAGTCTTTTCAAATACCTGTACATTGTTTCCCACTCACCCGGTGACAGCCGGGAAACGTTCGAACGAAATCCATTCATCCCTGCATTGGAGACAACAGAGGTGACAAAATCCGGCTGGGGCTGAGTCAAAAGGTTGGAATTTAACAACATCACAAGGGCACGTTGTTGGTCGGCAGCTACGCTATGGAAAATCTCGCTTCCCGGTTCAGACGATTGTTGCGCAATTCGCATCATAATCGCAGCAATGCGCTGTTCCTCAGCACCTCCCTCCGCTGAAATCTTCTCCATCGCAAGAGCAACCGGAATCTGCGATGGAACCACCTCACCTGAAGTCAGATGGTATTTTTGATCCAGGGCTTCAACTTCCTTCTGCGTAACACTCGGAAAAATGTTCGAGAACGTCCTGACATATTGTAAAACGGCAAATCGGTCGCTCAGGGGTAATGTTGCATATGAGACCATTGCACTGCCCGGAACACCTTCCATTAGTGTCTTATATAAGGCAGAAAGAGTTCTCCCGTTTACCCAACCAGAGTCTGAGTGGAAATTCCGAGGCTTCGGAGCTAATGATGCAGAAGCGGGACCATTCCCAAACCCACTGTCACCATGACATGAGACACAGTACGTTTTAAATATGGCTCTCCCTTTTTCAATCTCCGCGGAGCTTGGCTGCAACAAACTAAAGAGATTTATCGGTGGAGAAACACTTCCCCTGATGAAAGGGAGATCCGCGATAGGGGTGCTGTATATCGAATCAACGTGAATGTCAGGAGAAACGGAATTCCTGTTCACACTGCCTAAGTTCGCGACATACAAAAGTCCTACAGCAAGCACAATACACAGAAAATAGATATAAAACAATGGTGAAAGCCAGACGGCGCGAATGAAAAATGATTTTCGGTCTTTACGATTCTCCGCTTGCCTCTTGGTGTTCATCTGAAACACAACCTTTATATTTGAAACTCGAGACTCTTTTTCAGTTTCGGATCACCGACCGGGATAAGACTATTTCTCTTTGATTTTTGAGCAAAGACAGCGAAAACGAATCCAAACGATATAAGCAGAAATGAGAGTTCAGCCAGGCTGAAAGGAGCTCTTTTCTCACTATAAGCAGGCATCACCAACCAATAAATGTCAAGCGCATGAGCAAGTAGAATACAAATTGAAATCGAAATAAGGCGTCGTGGTTTCATCTTTGCTGACCGCGTGATCAGTCCAACGAATGGAACAAGAAAGTGGAAAAACACAAGGATAACGGAGATCGCTGCCCAGCTACCGTTCATTCTCGGAATAATCCATGCAGTCTCTTCAGGCAAATTCCCATACCAAATCAGCATGAACTGGCTGAAAGCGATATACGCCCAAAAATTTGAGAACGCAAAAATGAGTCCGCCGAGATTGTAGTAATGATCGCGGGACAACTTAACAGGGAAGAGCCCATTCTCATTCAAAGTGACGACCATCAGTGTTCCCATTGCCATTGCTGCGAGCGATGCACCAGCAAAATAATAGACCCCAAAAATCGTCGAGTACCAGCTTGGTGAAAGGCTCATCAGCCAATCAATAGCAAATAGTGTTAAAGTCACACCGAAGATTGGCATAAATGCAGCGGAAAGTTTTATGTTCCTTTTAGTTAGGTCTTCTTCGTGGGTCGTATCTTGCAAAAGTGAATTCCGAGTCATCAATTCATAGAAAAGCACCCAGACTGCTAAGATAACTATCGTTCGGATGGTAAATGAAATTGCGTTGAGGTAGGGAAGCTTAATAAGCATTCCAGAATTATGCTTGATATAGCTTTTATGTGTCCAGATGAAGATCTCATGCAGGTTGAAAAGTAACGGAAGCGCAAGAATAATCAAGAAAGGAATTACACCAGCAAGAAATTCAAACACCCTGCGCATCGCAACGCTCCAAACTGCAGAAGTCAAATACTCAATCGCAACCCAGAACAGTGCGCCAAGTCCTACACTCGCAACAAAAGCAAAGCTCATCACAAGACTAAACAGGCCGTGTTCAGGTTCTATCGCATAAGAAAAAAAGTTAATCAAGACACCAATCATAAGAACTGTGTAGGACATCTTTCTGAATGCTACCGCACCTTGGTTCGATCCCCATGGATGTCTTCCAGCTATCATGGTACGTCAGTTTCCTTTGCATGTTTTGCCCTTTGAAGTGCCCGAATGTACCAGATGATTGCCCACCGTTCTTCTTCCGGAATCTGCTGATCGTAAGAAGGCATCACATTCCGAAAACCCTCAGTGATCACATGAAAGAAATGGCCATCACTTGCCTGTCGGAGTGCATCGCTGTGAAGACTCGGTGGATTGGGAAATTGCCCCTGAAGTCTGCTATCGCCATCACCGAAATAACCGTGGCATGGACTACAGTACGCATTAAAATCTCTTCTCCCAAGTTCCATCACCTGCTTCGTAGGAGTAAGGGGGTTGATCATGAATTTTTCCGCACCTTTCATATTCCCCACAAAGGCATATGGCATGTGCCCGCGAGCGACCGTTCCCTGAACCGGTTGCCGCATCGCAAAGCCATCGACATAAAATGTGCTCCGTGATTCAGGGAGAACTTTTATTTGTTCAGCTAAGGAAATCCAGGGATGAAGGAATAGCAACTTATTTAGCGTCAGGTAAGTTAACCCTGAAGATACGGCTGCAACGAAAAGGAGGGACAGAAGAAACTTCCGGTTAAGAATCGTTCCCACTCCAGGGGATTCTAAGAGCGAATAGTATATCGGCTCAATCTTTTCGGATCCAAGGGTTTGAAGAAAATCGGCTGTTCGTTTTGAATCGAATTTCGGATCAACAGCCTCAATACAAATCCCAAATCGATCCGACGAGACACGCTTCATAAAATCGGTGCCGTGAAGTGGATGAACGTTCTGCGGGAATCCGAAAAATATCACCAGTAAACCAAGAATAGTAAACACAGCCCCGAAAAGGACGCTTAGTTCAAACGTGACCGGAATATACGCTGGAAGCGCCCAAAACGGTTTCCCTCCAATTATAAGAGGATAATTCACTGAATTAGTCCACCAGGTAAGCAACAAAGCTAAAGCCACACCCATCAAACCAAAAATTAGTGTGACCAATCCTATTCTGGACTGCTTCAATCTCATTCCCCTGTCAACTCCGTGGACAGGGTAAGGGCTGTAGATATCAAAAGCTTTATATCCCTCCTTAACAACTGCCCGCGTAGCCAAAACGATCTTATCAGGACTATCAAAAAGTGCCGTCAAGCCATAGAGCTTCTCATCATTCATGATCTTCACCCATTCGATACGATGGCTGGGCGCCCTTGACAATAGATTTTATCTCTGAAATGGAAATAACCGGAAGCGACTTTGAAAACAATAGAATAAGGGTAAAGAATAAGCCGAAGCTTCCAATCAATATACCAACGTCAAAAATCGTCGGGCTGTACACACCCCATGAGGACGGTAGATAATCCCTCGATAAAGATGTCACAATGATGACATATCGCTCAAGCCACATCCCAACATTGACAAGAACGGAAATGATAAACAGTGCAGGTATCGACCTCCGAATTTTTCTGAACCAGAAAAGCTGGGGTAGAAAAACATTGCATACGATCATGACCCAGAAAGCAATAGCGTAATAACCGAACGCTCTATTCATCACCACATACCATTCCGTCGATTTCCCACTATACCAAGCCATGAATGGCTCCATTAAGTAGGCATAAGTGACCATCATACTGGTAGCTAAAATAACCTTAGCCATTTTGTCCATGTGGTCCATAGTGATAAGGTACTCGAGGTCAAACACTTTCCGCACAATTATGAGAACCGCCAGCACCATAGCCATGCCCGAAAAGATAGCCCCGGCAACAAAGTATGGTGGGAAGATCGTAGTGTGCCAGCCAGGAATAACAGAGACAGCAAAATCAAAACTGACTACGCTGTGAACTGATAATACGAGCGGTGTGGCAAGTCCAGCCAGGATCACATATGTTTTTTCATAATGTTGCCAGTGACGAGTTGAAAAGCGCCAGCCAAGGCTCAAGATAGAATAAACAACCTTCTTTACCGCATTCGTGGTTCTCTCTCTCAACGTGCCGAAGTCAGGCATCAGACCAATGTACCAGAAGATCAGAGAAACCGTGAAGTAAGTTGATACAGCAAAAACATCCCAGATGAGCGGGGAATTAAAATTCACCCATATTCCGTGCTGGTTTGGGTATGGGAAAATATAAGCAGCAAACCATGGACGACCTAAATGAATAATGGGGAACAAGCCAGCGCATATTACAGCAAATATCGTCATCGCTTCCGCGAAACGAGCGATTCCTGTTCTCCACTGCTGCCTGAAAAGAAAAAGAATTGCTGAAATTAAGGTCCCGGCATGACCGATACCGATCCAGAAGACAAAATTAGTTATATCAAACGCCCACCCGACCGGTACGTTGTTCCCCCACATTCCGATACCGTAGACGAATGTATATCCAACAGCTATAGATCCAATCAGCACCATTGTCAGTGTCACCAGGAGAGCCGCAAGATACTTCTTGGAAGGACGCCGGTCGATCTGCACAGCAATCGATTCGTCAATCAACGTCGCTATTGATTTACCTTCTACGAGAGGAGGAGGCTGTGTATAATCAACAATCCGACCTGGGCTGTAAATCATATGGCGTTCCATAACACCTTCTTTGCATTATGTATTCCGTAACTTAGCGATGTAGGTAACATTAGGTCTGGTGTCAAGATTCTCGAGCACATGATAGCCAAGCGGGTGGTTGCGCAGTCTGGCAATATCCGACCCCGATTCATTTACGTCGCCGAAGATGATCGCATTAGCAGGACATGCTTGTTGACATGATGTAACAACGTCACCTCCTTTCAGCGCACGCCCTTCTTTTAACGCCTCCTGTCTTGCCTCCGCAATGCGCTGCACGCAAAACGTACACTTCTCCATCACGCCGCGCGATCGCACCGTCACTTCTGGATTGTAGAGCATCTCAACTGGTTCCCGGCTATAATAGCCATTTTTGAAATGATCTCTGAAATTGAAAAAGTTAAACCGCCGCACTTTGTATGGACAGTTGTTTGAACAATACCTTGTCCCAACACAACGATTATATGTCATCATATTGAGCCCGTCAGGGCTATGTGTGGTCGCAGCAACTGGACAAACGTTTTCACAAGGCGCATTGTCACACTGCTGGCACAACATCGGCTGAAGGATAACATTTGGCTCATCTGATGTACCAGTGTAATAGCGATCAATCCTCAGCCAGTGCATTTCGCGCCCGACCGCAACCTGGTCTTTTCCTACAACAGGAATATTGTTCTCAACATTGCACGCAACTACACAGACGCTGCATCCAGTGCACTTGTTAAGATCAATCGCCATCGCCCACTTTACTTCCTTATATTCAAATTCCTTGTAAACACCGATCGGCTTTTCTTTTTCGGCTCCCCTTTTTAGAAAATCCGGATCCTTTATGTACTGCTCGAGTGTACCCCCCCTTATTATATCTCTGTTGAATAGCATCGTATTGTCTAAGGTACCAGTGAAAACATGATTTTCAAGCGTAGAGACAAGCTCATACCTGCCGGGAACCTTTACGACCTTCGCGCCAAGATAAATCCATGGACTGAATTCATTTCCCTTGCTCATCAGGACGTTTGCATTGACACCAACACCGGAACCGATGGTTCCGGCGTTGCTCCTGCCGTATCCAAGCTCGATAGCGATAGTATCCCTTGCCATCCCGAACTGGATGAAGACTGGTAGTATTACCACTCTACCATCCACATGAATCTCAATCAAGTCATTGGAAGTAAGCCCTAACTGCGACGCTGTCTCCGGTGCAACAGCAGCATAATTATCCCACACCACTTTACTCACAGGGTGGGGAAGTTCCTGAAGCCATCCATTGTTCGAAAACCTACCATCTCCCAGAGCATAACTCGGAGAGAGCAGAACAATAAAGCCTTCACCACTCTTGTGCGGCTTCAGGGCATAAAGGGAGTCGATCTTGAATGATGGAGGCTTACCTGTTCTTTCCTTGAAACTCACCACGCCGTCATGAAGAGCACCGTACCAGAAAGTCTTAAAATCAACTTCGAGCTTTAATTCGTGATAGACCTCCTCTTCCCACCTCTTCATCAAGTACTCGTGATATAAATCTTCTCGATATGCACTCTTATCTCCCGACGACCACGCCAGGAGCACCGCTTCTTTCTGACGAGTGTTGTAAAGCGGATAAATGACAGGCTGCTGAAGACTATACAATCCGGTACGAGTCTTGAAATCATTCCAGGATTCTAAATCGTGATTTATAGGCAACACCCAGTGGCTATTTGCAGATGACTCATTTTCGTTCTGTACAAGTGAAATCACCGTAGGGACCTTTTGAATTGCCTCTGCGTAAGCGAAATCAATTGGTAAGTGGTAAACGGGATTTGAATCATAATGTATAACAACTCCAACTTCCCCAGCCCTCATATTCTTAATGAGAGTTTCCCAGTCCTCTTTCGTCGCAAAATTAACTAAGCTTAAAACTGATTCCTCATCCCTGTAAAGTTTCGCGTTGTCCAGAACCTCGTTCAGGAAATTCACTGCAATATGCACAGGTTCCGGGAGCCTATCCCCAGCATATACGATAGATGCGGCACGGTTATCCAGTAAATCAGAAGCGAGGCGAGAGAGAACATCCCTGTCAAGTTGATGTCGAGAAGCAAATTGTTGGAGAGAGTATTCTTGCAATATGCTAACAATTCTCTGATTCCGAGCAAAGCGAGAGACTCCCTTTTGAACAACGAACTCATTCAACAGGGACATCACCAATTCAAACTGAGCGTCAGGGCGTAATCGTATGCGATAGTCTGCATTCATTCCGGTCACACTCATCCCACCCTCCACAACGTACAGCCTACTGAAATCCTTAAGATTCCCGCAGTCTCTCAGCAGTGCATACATACGCATCTGCTCCATGACGTTCCCTTCGGTGCCAAGAAAATCGGATTCCAGCGCAAGGATGATCTTTGCTTTCTCCCAGCGGATAAGAGGGAATTGTCCGTCACCGTAAGATTTCCTCCATGCTGCGGTTCTCATTTCATTTGAAAAAAGCTCATACGAATAGACCTTGGTTGTGGGGTATGTAGAGACAAACGCGTCTAAAACCTTTTTTGCGGTGGGAGAAATGATGGTGTGCGCGATAATGGCAATTTCTTTCCCTGTTGAAACACTTTCGTTTAGAACACGGATAATAGCGTTGTCAACGTCTGACCAGGAGACATCAGAAAATCTTGCACCCACTCTACGTCTCGGCTGCCGTAAACGTTCTGGGTCATAAAGACTCAAAATTGAAGCTTGCCCCCTTGCACAAATTTTCCCTCTATTGACGGGATGCTCCGGATTACCGTCGACCTTTATCGGACGGCCTTCGCGAGTCTTAATGAGGATTCCACACGCCTGGCTGCAACCTGTACACGTTGAGGCATAGTAATCGGATATACCTGGTATCACATCAACTGGCTCTCTGTTATAAGGAATGATTTCCCCCTTATCTCTATAGCTCGAGCAACCTGCCGTGGCAAACGATGCAGATGCTGCAAGGAGAGCTAAGAATTTTCTCCTTGAAACTTTCGGTATATAAGACAACCCAAGCTCGTTAACGACGCCTGCAGATGTCTCTTCCGTACCCGCCTTGAGGTTGCTAATTGCGACACCTCTCGACTTTTTAAAGCCGGACGATTCATTCAATTTATCAGACATACGTGCTCGACTTTCTTCTCCGTTTTACTGCCATAGTGTTAATAGAAATGCTCACTGATCTCCTGTGTTTTAAATCCTGTATGGTTGACTTTCGTAGGATTCTGGACAAAATCTTCGCACGTAAAAAAAAGACAGCTATCGCCGCGATAACTCCCGCCCCTAACCAATGAAGGATTTTCCTGCGACCAGAATCTTGTGAAGTTGCTGACCTTGAAACAATTTTCATAATCTTTGTTTTTTACCTGTGACAGGCACTGCAATACGTTGGACCCGGTTTAATTCCTGTAATGTATGGTAACCTTTGAGGCGCGTTGCGGTGGCAATCGAGGCAAGCCGACATCGTGAATGAGGCAACCTGTTTCATTACGTCCATATCCTCTACCTTCCCATGACACTCAGCGCACTTGATACCTGCATTCACATGCATGCTGTGATTGAAGTAAACATAATCAGGCAATTTGTGAACTCTTTTCCAGGGGATCGCTTTCCCCTCTTCATAATATTTAGTAAGCTTTATAATTTCGGGCTTTGTTTTTCGTGAGATCGTGTGGCAGTTCATACAAATACTCGTCGGCGGGACAACTGCATAACGGGAACGGTAAATTCCGATATGACAATATGCGCATTCAATTTTCATTAGCCCGGCATGGACTCTGTGAGAAAAATTGATCGGCTGCTGGGGTGCATACCCTATCCCTTCCCTTTCAGGCCGCGAGACAAAATATGTGGCCACAGCTGAAATCAAAGCCACGAAAATAACTATGGGCACACGAACTCTGAGAACGTGATCAACGACAGCTTTGTTCATCAGGCACCCTCAACAACTGAGAACATTAAGAGAAAAGTTAAAAAGCACAGCCACTACTAACTCATGTCGTTCCAAGTCCGGATACCCTTGAAAATTACCCCGCCAGAGAAAATCAGCAACCGGAGGCGGAATTCTGAGAATCGGATGAAGACTCAATATACTTTGCCGCCTCATAAAAAGCAACAACACTTCTCAAAAAAAGTTCCCGAAAACAGACGGGCAAGAAAACGACTCACAACACTTATATACAACACGAGAAAGAGCTATTGGGGAGGAACGTCAGCTGAGGTTCAACAACCGTCAGAACAACTGAGCCCAGTCTACAGGTTAGAACAACTATTCCCGGAAGGGTGACGAGCGTTGAGAATGAATCTCTCCACGACGCAAAGCATTAACTAACAGGTGAGCCTGCCGCGTCGGCTCCGGTATACGATACCCCTTAGAACATTTCAGCGCTATTTGAATCGCATCTTCCAACGTGATCAGGTGCCCGATCGAAACGAATATTGGGCTAACACCCTCACGAGTGCGCAGTGCAACCCCGACGATTTCATCCTTGTCCACCAGCGGAGAGTAACTTCCTGCTCGAGGGGGAGGTTCTTCGTACCTTCCCGTGAGAAGACTTTTTGCACAGCCAACTGTGGGCATATCGAGCAAAAGCCCGAGGTGACATGCGATCCCAAAACGTCGAGGATGAGCAAGTCCTTGCCCATCAACCATCAAAACATCAGGACATGTATGCAAGTTCTTCCAGGCTTCAAGAATTGCCGGTGATTCTCTGAACGAGAGCAAACCGGGGATGTATGGAAATTTTACTTTCGTAATAGCGATACCCTGGTCGACTTCCACTAATTCCGGCAATTTTAAGACGACAACTCCAGCATACACAGTATCCGACCGTTTGTTAAAAGAAATATCACAACCAGCAACGTACTTGACGGGTCTTGAAAGCTTCTCCACGACGATCATCGATCGCAGTTGCTGCTGTATAGCAATAGCCTCTTTTGGTGTAACATCCCATCCTCCGGAGACAGACTCTCGTTTGTTCATGGCACGATCTCACAAGAAGATGTTCTAAGGATTGCTTGCTCTTTCTACCAAATACGCATAGTGTAAACTTCGATTAGAACTCGCGACTCCTTCTTGAGTATTCGTGAGTGGAGGGCATAGCGCTCAGCCCCTTTACCACCACTTGATACAAATCACAAAGTCAACTCCATAAACATCGCCCCTTTGAGCGGGTTGCACCGATAAGGCTCAACCTCAGAAAAGCCCAGTGAGCGATAAAGAGCAATTGCCTCTCCCATCGATGGGAGTGTCTCTAATCTCATATAGGTGTAACCCCTCTTACGAGCTTCCTCGATAATAGCTGCCACTAAGCTTCTGCCGATGCCTTTCCTTCTAAATTCCGGTCGTACGTACAGCCGCTTCATCTCACAAGTATCATAGGCGATTTTCCTTAAGGCTACGCACCCAACTGCCTCTGCCCCATCCGTTGCTAAAATTATGCAGCCGTACGGCGGAGCATATTCTCCCGGTGGTTCAGCAAGCTCCTTCTCAAAATCTTGAAAACATAGATAAAAATCCAGTGAGGCGGCATATTCCGTGAACAATTCTCGCACACGCGATAATTGTTCTTCCGACTCTGCACAGACAAACTTCATCATCTAAACTCCCCCTGAATCCGTTGCTCAAAGCGACAAAGCTTAAAGGCAGCGGCGCAGGCTGAGAGATGTCCCCTGTGCATACTATAGCTGCAGTTTACCGGAACTATTACAGACTCGTAAAAGAACGTCTTACGCATACCGTTCACGGCAAACGTTATCGAAGCACTCCTTATGATGCCTCGCTGGCGCAATAACTGGGGCGGATGTTCAAGTGCAGAGCGGCGTGCACCTGCGGTGAACGAGACGCTGATAACGGCAATTTTGTTCACGACTTCTCCCCCGAATTTTTCAGCATATTATTTTCATCTTTCAGCAGTCGACGCGAAGGATAGCGGCTTACAACCGCTGCTCAGCCCGCTCAACCGCTTGGCGACCATCTGAGCAAATTATAGACCGATGAATGATCTTCGTAGATCAGCCATATGGTCAACCGGCAGGGGACGAAATGCGATGAGGCTGTTTCTACTAAATGCACCATCGATGGCGCCCAAGGTATGTGCAGGTTGGTCAGCAATAGCTGCAAACCCATGATTTGTGGTTGAGTCTGATCGAAAGATACGAATACGCTACTTTATTTTCTACCCACCCCCTCATGAAGTGACTTTGCACAAACTTTAGATCTGACTCGCGCGGAACTTTCACTGTCCCCGCCTTTGTTAGTTCAATTGAACAATTGTTCAACATTTGAATCGAAGGCTGAATATGAAAAAGGTAAAAATTGACGGAAGGATCTGCATAGGTCCAACGCAAAGTCAACCTGAAATACAAATCCTGGCTAACCGACTAAGACAATCAGCAGACGAATTGAAACATCTTTCCGAGTTGCTCAAAGTCACGGGCACTGAGACGGCACTCAAGATTTTATATCTTCTTTCAATTGAGAAGGAACTGTGCGTCTGTGATATAGCAAACGTACTTGACATGAAGGTTTCGACTATATCACATCAACTTAAGAAGCTGAGCACCCACAAGATTGTTATTTCGGAACGGCGGGGCAAGACGATTTTTTATTCATTGAAGAAGAATAAATTCACAGTGACTTTGAGAAACCTTTTCAGTATAATTGACCAAGTTTATGCTGATGCAAGCACGTTTTCAATTTTCGTAACAAAATAGGAGGCGAAAAATGAAGAACAAGATTCCCTTACCAGGAATCGCGATAGTCTCAGCCATTCTTGGTTCAATTTGCTGCATAGGCCCGGCTATGGCTGGTGCGGTTGGAATTGGGGCAGGAGCGCTCTTAGCAAAATTTTCAAGTTACAGACCCCTCTTTCTGACTTTTTCAGTCTTTGCGCTCGGTTATGGTTTTTACGCGGTCTACTTTAAAAGACAGAAAGTTGAATGTGAAGATGGCCAGTGCAAAGTTAAAGTCCCGAACAAATTTTCTAAGCGGGTGCTCTGGTTTGCAATGATTCTTGTTGCTCTAATTTTCGCGCTTCCGTATTTAAACACCCCTAAAGTAGATAGGGTCAGTGTTTCAAATCCTCAAAATCCGAGATTGCGAAAAATCGGAAAAGCTGTGTTGAAAATCGACGGCCTTGATTGTGAATATTGCTTTGTTCCTCTGCGAAATATTCTGGGGAAAAGAGATGTTGTGTTGATACTGACACCTAATTTTGAGCGTCAAGAACTCTATGTTGAATTTGATTCCGTAAAAGTCAAGCTGTCCGATATAGTTAATTCAATTGACGATACTGGTTTCAAGGTTGGCAAATTAGAACTTATCGGAGGTGAAAAATGAAGAGATACGACTTAGTAATAGTTGGAGGTGGGGCAGCTGGATTTGCAGCTGCTACAAAGGCGAATGACCTTGGCGCAAGAACCTTAATTGTTAATTCAGGTCTCCCAATTGGCGGGACCTGTGTTAATGTTGGTTGTATTCCAAGCAAGCTTCTTCTTGAGATGGCGTACGATTTTAGCTATTGTAAGAATGCAAGATTCGAGTCAATAAACCATAATCAGGATATCTGGATTGAATTCAAAAGGGTAATTGCGGAAAAGGACGAGATCATAAATAAGCTGAGAAATAAGAATTACATTGATGTTCTTGATTCTTTCAGGAGCATAGATTTCATTGACGGGAAGGCTTATCTGAGATCATCTCATGAGATTGAGGTTAGTGGTGAAGTTTACTGGGGAAACAAGTTCATAATAGCTACAGGCTCATCACCAAGAGTTTTGCCTTTCAGAGGAATCGACAGGATCAAGTATTTGACAAACAGAGAAGCTATTTCTCTTGAGCAATTGCCGAAGTCAATTATCGTCGTCGGTGGAGGTCCGCTTGGTCTTGAGTTTGCTCAGATGTTTGCGATGTTCGGAAGCCAGGTCTATGTCATTGAGAAAGAATCGAGGATTATTCCGCTTGAGGAGCCGGAAATTTCATTTTCCCTGCAGAAGGCACTTGAAAATTGGGGAATAAAGTTTTACACCGGAGCTGATATTGAGCACGTGCTCGAGGATGAGAATTTAAAATTTGTTAAGTTTAGACTTGGTGATAAAGAGATGACTTTGCAGGGAGAAGAGATCTTGCTTGCAGCAGGAGTTCTTCCAAATACATCTGGAATTGGACTTGAAAACGCCAGTGTTGATCTTAACGGACGAGGTTTTGTAAAAGTAGATGATACTTTAAGGACAACGGCTGAAAACATTTGGGCAGCAGGGGATTGCGTTGGACGCATGCCCCTTGAGACCGTCGCCGCAAAGGAGGGAAATGTTGCGGCAACGAATGCTCTTGAAGGTAAGGGTTTAACAATTAATTACGACTCCATACCTCATGCTGTCTTTACATTCCCACAGATTGCAAGTGTTGGGACAACTGAAGAATCTATGATGAGAAAATTAAATGTGTGTGCTTGCCGGGTTATCCCATTTTCTGCCGTACCAAAGGCTTTGGCTACGAAAAGAGATGACGGATTGATAAAGATGGTTGTTGATCCTCATGATGGTTCAGTTGCAGGGGTTCACATCATTTCTCATGATGCAGCCGAAATTATACATGAGGCTGTTCTTGCAGTGAAGTTCAAGTTGAAGATATGGGATATAATTGATACGGTTCATGTTTTCCCAACATTCGCGGAGGCGATAAAAATTGCTGCGCTCGCATTCACAAGGGATGTAAGTGTCATGAGTTGCTGTATCATTTGAAAATGATTTTACCTCTGAAATCAGTTGAAGTCCAAGAGCTTAAAATCTCCTTCAGGTTTTGCTGCTCGGTGAAAGAATAACGATGGAGAACCTTATAATAGATGATTTCAAGAATTCTATAACTGATGTTAAACATTATTCTTGTACAACATTTATGTCTCCGGTTGTTTATTTCAGAAACGATCCCGACGTTTGCTTTACGAAAGAAAATGTGAAAGTGAGGGTTGGTGTGAAAGAAGCCCTTCCGCCGATGACTGTATATTGCTCTATTGATGTTGATGAGCAGGCGATTCTTGAAGTCATTGTTGTCAAGAGATGCCGCGATTCAATTGAGAAGACTGAGGAACATACCAAAGCAATGACTGGTCGGGAATGTCACTAAAAAGTCCATCCGAAAAATGTTGCGGCGAGTTTACGAAGAGGGTTCTTGACAAAGGACTTTCGTTTAATGTTGATAGAAGCCTAAAGAAATTTGCACTTTATTCAGCAAGCGAAATTCCCGAGAACCAAGAAATTAATTGAATGGGAATATAAGCTTCCGCCTCAGGATCAAGTTCTCCAAATGTTCGCAAATTTGCATCCGATCTAATCTGTGTCCGTTTGGACGCATACCGATTGAAATTTCTCGTCAGCCAGGTGGCGGCTAAAAGCGTGACTGCCCCCATGCCTTCATTAGCGAGATTCCCTATCGCGCGGAGAGCGTGCGTAGAATTGCAAAGCCAAGAATGCGCAAGTCTATCAACGAATGAATGACCATGGGCAGCAGCAGGCTACCACTTGTAAAATAGAGCCAACCAAGGAACAATCCGATAACTGCTGTTGCTACCATTCCGCTCATTCCCTGACCGGCGTGAGCGAGACCAAAAATCAAGGCTGAACAGAAAAGGCTCCACTCAAAAGCTAATCCCCATGGCTGTTCAGTCAAATAACGGGGCAGAAAACCTCGGTAAATGAGTTCTTCACAAATACCTGCTGATAGTGCTAGTGCACCGAACAGAATTGTTTCAATGGGGTTACGGGGAAGAAGATAGTTCAGCTTATCCAGGTTAGAAAGAAGACGCCTCCTCAAGGCTCGATTAAACACCGCAAAGAGTACCGGGAGAAGCATAGAGACAATCACAATGAAAGTAAATGCGAGAATAGTTTCTCGCCCAAGCATTGGGAAGAGTGGACCGTGCACTTCAGGTGCACGTAGCATTTGCTTAAGTGGTGTCCTCCCTATAATTAGAAAAAATACAAGCCATAGCACAATAATCGTGCGGAGGTAGCTGACGATTCTGATTTGCTCATGCGGTTCCTTCCGTAACTGAGATGACTCCCACAAATCCCAAAGCGGAAAGCCAAATAAAAGAAGAACCGCCAGAATATGGGGAATAAGCAGTGAACTCACAGTCATAATAGTCCCTCCTTGAGATTTTTGCTTAGTTTCCTCAGGTGATTGCGGATATGAGCCTCAACCTCTGGAATAAGCTCAGCAAGGGTTCGTAGTTTAGCACCCGCTTTGATTTCAACTGAGATTTTCCTTGGGTTGTGCCGTTGGTAGAGTTCCACCAAACGGTGATTCGCTTTCTTTAGACGTTCCACAAGTTCAACCGGAGTTACTCCTCGACTCGCTGCGACTGCCTGAGCGTTTAAATCCTGAAACCGTCCTTTGGGTGGCACTGCTGGCACACCGGCTATAAACGCCTCAACCAACTTGACGTAAAGTTCATGATAGTACACTAGATGGGCGAGCACTTCCTTCGGCCCCCAGTCCTGCTCCACCAGCGCGCTCGCGGGAAGAGCGGTTATGAACTGGCAGAATTGGTCAACCGTTTCGGTAAGTCGTTCCAAGTCTTTCATCGCAACCCTATCTTGTGGTAGTGTTCTTTCTTTCTGCCCGTCGCTTGACGGCTCGCAACCACATGCGGCGGATGAATCCGCTTCCCCATCCAATAGGCTGCGAACCGCTTGCGGGTTGGTGCATCCGCGATATGAATACGAGTTTCGGTGGTTAGGAGCGAGCCAGCAGCGGGGCCCAGTCGGCGAGAGTTTCCTGCCCCAGGCGTTTCACCGCATCATATGACTCACGGAGAAATCCCTCTTCATGTGCCGACCTTGGATGACATTTAGCGGTCAAAGTGAGCAATTCCGAGCCAGACGCGTCAGATGCCGAGTTCGCCAACTAGCGCGGCCGGTTGGCTACCGGTTTGCTCGGCTGTATGGTTCGGCTTAACTCCGTGATTATTTCCGGTTCTAATCGAAAAACTCGTTGCATGCATTGCAGAAGTATTTGCCCGGCTTTGGACCGTTGGCGATCAGCTTGAGTTTCGTGGTTGCGGCGGCGATGTTGGTTGTGCACCCGATAATGCCACACTGCACGTCGGCTGTGTCCTCTGAGCCGCAGCGAGAGCATACCGGGAGCGTTGCCTTCTCGAAGTAGAGTATTGTCTTGCCAATGCCCGGATATTGCTTTTCTATCTGATCAAGCGTTTCTTTGTTGATCTTCAGCATCGTATCTAGCCTCCCGCATGACGGCTGGCGCTCCACCTGCGCCGCGAAGCGCAGCGGAGCGGCGTCAGGTGCAAGCGCGTGTTAGCCAGCCCAACCCTCGCAAAACAGCACAGACTTCCAAGCGGCCTTGAACGTAATTGCTCCGCCTTCTGGAATACCCTTCCCTCAATCCTCTGGAGGCGGCGGTGGATTTCGGTATCACTGAGGTGTTCGTGGTCTCGCCACCAGCCGATCTGGGCCACCACATCCAGGCCGTAGGTGGAGTAGGGCAAGGCCACTTGGTGAGCGGCCGCTGACGGATAGCGCTTGCCATACTGGGGGCAACCGGGGTTGGGACATTCCTTGGGTCGGCTGGCGACGTAGACCACCCCGTTCAGGGTCTGAACGGTCTTCCGCCACCTATAGTGGCGACTCAGCCGCAAGGGGGTGCCACAGTGGGGGCAGGTCTCCAACTCGGCGTGGTAGATTCGCCGCTCCTGAGGAATCAATTGTTTCGGACGGCGACGCGGGTGAGCCATAGCCAAACCTCCCGTTGGGCTACCCCAAGTATACCCAATGATGTTTTAATGTGCGAGTTTTGCCTTAGTGCACTAAAAGGTGCGTATCCAGGTCTTAACAATATAACCAGCGCCGGCTTGGACGAGGGGATCTTGGCGGACTACTTCTTCTGCATCCATATTTGATGCAGCGTGGATGATATACATTCCACCGCCCGAGTCGTCGCCAAAGGGCCCGGCCATCAGCAACCGCCCATGGGCCCACAGATTGCGCAAGAAAGCGACATGGTCCCGGATCAGGGCACGTTCTTTGGCGAGTTCGGGAGGCGCTCGCGGTTCGACGACGAACAGCCTCTGTTCCACAGGCCACTCCCGATCCACTTGCTTTGCCGTATCAATGGACCCATAGGTTCTCTCTTCGAGGAAGAAGATTGGGCGCAGGGAGAAATACTGTTCCGGTGGTTCACCAGCCAAGCAGCTCAGGTCGATACTGGCTGCAACGATTCTACCAAAGATGACCACCTCGCTGCCATATTCCTTGACGCTGTCCAGTTGGCATTCCAGATGGGCTCGACACTCTTGGACGATCGGTGGCTTCACCTTTTGCGCCGGACTCAGGGTGAAACCTGAGTGCTGGATGCGTTCCTCAGCATAATACCGGATGAGTGAATAAATCCGTTCAACCAGTGCCTCAGGCGGGATATTGATGACGAGCTCGCCGGTCATAATAATGTTTCGGTAAGTGGTATGCTCGGTATTACAGCCGAAGGCGATGATCGGGCCGGTAAAGGCGGCCATCATGATCCAACTCTTCGGCGCCAAGTTGGGTTCCCCTTCATCATTTACCGTTGAAACCACGACGATCTGCCCTGGCAACACCGACGGGTGCCACGTCTTCTTATCCAGACCTAAGGCTACCTTCTTTGGGGGCATAAGCCATCCCTCCTCCTTCTCTGGCCCAGGGCCACGGCCTGCTCGCTTTCGTTCAACGACACCGGACCGAGCCACTATGGGAAGCGCAGCGGCGCGCAGTCGCCCCTAGCGAGATGTTGGGCGGCGCCCTACTTGATGCCTAACTATTGTTATATAGTTTCCACCTAACGCGCCTCTGCCGCTTTCTACCGGCATAACACGCGCTGGCGGGTGAATTGTCAAGTTCTTTGTTTTCAATGCCTATTCTCCATTTGAAAAAATTGTCTTCATGTTATACGGTTTCCATCTATCACGCAACAGCTTCTTAGAAGTCATCAAAAGGACTCTTTACTCCACGACCGCCCTGGTTTAGGACATGGGTGTAAATCATCGTCGTTCGCACATCCTTGTGGCCGAGGAGTTCCTGCACCGTACGAATATCATATCATAGCCCGCTTCGATCAAGTGTGTTGCAAACGAGTGCCTGAGTGTGTGACACGTCGCTCGCTTGGTCAGCCCTGCCTTGGTGACTGCTTGCTTGAACGCCTTTTGCAGGATAGATTCATCAACGTGATGCCGACCTTGTTCGCCTGTCCTGTGATTTACCCAGCGATGCTCTTGTGGAAAGACCCATTGCCCGCGCCACTCACGAGAAGCGTTGGGATACTTCCGATCGATTGCATCGGGTAATGCGACACGTCCCCAGCCTTCGGCAAGGTCTTTCTCGTGCACCGCTTTCACCCTGCGGAGATGTTCTTCGAGTGGTTTGCTCAGCGACTTCGGCAGCATCGTCATCCGATCTTTTCCGCCTTTACCGTCGCGCACAAGAATTTCGTTGCGAGCAAAGTCAACATCCTGCACGCGTAATCGCAGGCATTCCATCAAACGCAAACCTGCGCCATACATCAACGAAGCCATCAGCCACTTGTCGCTAGTGAGCTGCGCAAGCACGGCTTTCACTTCTTCGCCTGTTAGAACAACGGGCAGCCGCTTTGGTCTGCGTGCCCGAATGACATCGCCAAGATCGCCAAGTTCTCGTCCAAGAACGTAGCGGTACAAGAACAGCAGCGCCGAGAGCGCCTGATTTTGTGTCGAGCTGCTGACATGTTCTTTCGACGCAAGATGAGTCAGATATGCATTGACCTCCGGCTCGCCCATCTCGGAAGGGTGGCGTTTGTTATGGAACAAGATGAAGCGCTTGATCCAATGGACGTACGATTCTTCCGTCCGTTTGCTGTAATGTCTCGCATGCATCGAGAGACGAACCTGATCGAGTAGCTTTGGCCGCGCTTGGTTGGACCAAGCAACTATTTCGTCGCCAGTCTGTCGAGAGCTTCGGCCGCTTTGAGGAGGACCAAAAACTCCAACCCCATCTTCGGGCAATTGTTGTATGGTGTGCTGCAGCTCAGGCATGGCGTAAATTTACAAAACGGCTCTCCAACTGTCAAGCAAAGATGTAAGTGTAGAGTCTGTTCAAAAAGGCTGAAGCCTTTCGACTGTTTGAGTGTTTAAAGGAGGAAATTTTCTGTCGAAGAATACTCTCCGAGCGGTTAATGAGCGAACGTCTCTTTGATGAGCCGGCTCACCGTCCGGCAGGCCTGCATGTGTTCAGCGGCGGGTGAATCAGCACGATGGAGAGAATCTCTATTCTGGCTTCGTCGGATTCAACAACCTCGCGGTCCTGCGAGTACCGGAAGTCTTGATCGATGTGGACAATGACAAGAGTCTCGTGTGGAAGAGCGGCCATTGGTGGTTTCATGGGTCGTACACGGACTGTTCGACTGCAGGCACGCACAATGATTACTCGACGTGTGTGGAGAAAGCACCAACATGGGAGGCGAAGAATTTTCGCGCTGTGCACAGCTTCAATGACCCACCACCCATCATCGAGATGCGAATTCCTTTTGAGCTTATCGGACTGGTGGGGGATTCGGTGAAGACGATCGGCATTGCCTTCGACGTTACCGAGGCGGTAGTTGAATCTCTCGCCGGCAACGACACAACTCGGCATCCCGGCCTCGTGGGGTACAGCACGTTCTTCTGATGGATCGCGTAAACCGTAGACGAAACGGTGAAGTTCATCTATCCGTAGGTACAAAGACCGCAAAACCGACCATTGCAGTTTCATTCCTCTTCGCGCTTCCCCCGTCATCTGCGGTTTGACCTTCCCCTTTTAGCCACAAGAGCACAGAGAGATGCCTGTCCCTGGTGTGCTCCACCCCTTGACAAAGACCATTTCCCTTCGTATATTATTTAGGAATGCTAACTAAATACCTCATGAGGATCCTTCTGCTTTTCTCAGCAATGGGTCTGGCGATTTGGCTGACCTGGATGCCCCAGTCTCACCCACAATCCCGTGATACGAGCGCTGAGCTACTCTTTCGCCACAAGTGTCTTCGCTGCCATGATATGAAGATGGCGCTGCGGCGCGTTCGTCCTGAAGCCGCAGATTCGCTCGTCCGTGCGATGCGCAAGTACGATCCGAAATGGATTACCCCATCGGATATCCCGAGTCTTACTAAGTATGTGCGAGAAATGAACACTCGTCGTAATCCACAAATCCAATCACAATCATCAAGGAGGAGTCAACCATGAAAGTACTGATTGCTGCACTCATGCTGGTTGCGGTCGTGGCGCTTGTTGTCGTTGTGGACCACGACAGCACCGCACAGTCCCGCGGCCTGAAGTATCCCGAGGGCTACCGGAGCTGGACGCACGTCAAATCCATGCTCATTTACAGCAAGGATCATCCGCTCTACAACCCGTTCGGCGGATTGCATCATGTGTATGTGAATGACAAAGGAGAGAAAGCGCTGAAGAACGGCGGCACCTATCCCGACGGCTCGGTGCTGGTATTCGATCTGTACGACGTGAAACAGGACAACGGCGCATACGTTGCCACCGACCGGAAATTCATCGGGCTGATGGTGAAGGACTCAAAGAAGTACAAAGAGACCGGCGGCTGGGGATGGGATGTGTTCAAGGGAAATGCGAAGACCGGCGGCAATGTGAAGGATGCCAAGACCGAGTGCTTCAACTGCCACGCGTCGCAAAAGGAGAGCGACTACGTGTTCTCGAAGTATCAGCAGTAGGTAGCCCGTAGGTCGGGATGACATCCCGACCTACAGAGTTTTTTCTTTATGCATGATTTTTGTATCTTGCACGAGGCTAACAACCCTGGAGCGTTATGTTGCCCTCAACCTTTGACCCAGCAGATCAGGACAACCTCGACCGCAAGATTGCCGTCGGGTTCGAGCGCATCGCTCAACTGCTCAAGACGCTGATCTGGAACGAGAGTAAGCGTTCGGGACTCGGTCCCATTCAAATTCAATTTCTGGTCGCGCTTGCGTACGACCGCGCCACGCAATGGACGGTGGGCGAGATTGCATCGCGGTTCCAGCTCACGCCCGCGACAGTGAGCGACGCGATAACGGCGTTGGAGAGCAAAGAGCTTGTCGTCCGCACGCGCAGCGAGGAGGACAAGCGCACCGTGTTTGTGGCGCTGACACCCGAAGGCAAACGCACGGCGCGCGCTGTCGGAAAATGGCTGAACGTCGTGCAGGAGCGGATTTCCGAGCTTAGCAGCGACGAGAAGACAGTTCTGCTTAAGTCTCTCATCCGCCTCATCGCCGCATTTCAGCAGGAAGGAATGATTGCGACGAAGGGCATGTGCGTCTTCTGCACGTACTTTCGGCCGAACGTTCACAAGAGCGCAACCGCACCGCACCATTGCGCGTACATTGACAAAGCCTTCGGCGACGCCGAGCTGAGAGTCGATTGCCCGGACTACGAGGAGAAGTTCGCTCAGGCGTAGGTCCGCATTCACGTCGACGCCCTGTTGGTATCATTAGCAGTAGGTCGGAATGGCTTGTCTGCCGACAGGCAGGCATTCCGACCTAGATTTCAGAAACTTCATTAGCTATAAGGATCAGCAGATATGCCAACCTTCACACCGTATCCCGCGCCGGAGTTGCAGGTCAGCGAGTGGCTCAACCGGTTGGTGTTCGGACTCGTTCCGAGTGTTGCCGGGCTTGATAAGTTCACCAATCTTCTGATGAATTGGGAAGACTATCTCAATCCCGCTGTGTTGAACCTGACCCCGCTAAGCGGTCGAGCTTTTATACAGGGCGTAGGACTAATGCAAATCGCTGGCGGTGTTCTCGTGCTTGCGCGCCCCCGTCCTGGCAGACTTGTTGTCTCCGCATGGTTGACTTGTATTGCTACCAATCTGATAGCGTGTGGCACATACCTTGACATTGTTATGCGCAACCTGGTAATGGCGATTGGTGCGTTCACCCTTGCAAATCTTTTGGCGATTATCGGGCGGACAAAAGTTGCAGAACCCCGTCAATGAGAACCGGAGTCCATGTCTCAGGCATGGTGAGCGTTGGCGTGTACGTGGGTATCAGCGATGCGCTAGCGCTCACGACATGCTCACTGTACTGTTTCCAAAATCGAACCATAAGGATGGTATCTTGCCATGAAGAATAACTTCAAATACATCATAGTCGGCGGAGGCTTGGCAGGAGCTGCTGCTGTCGAGGGAATCCGTGAGTATGATCGTTGGGGAACAATTGCACTGTTCGGCAAAGAGAATCACCTACCGTATGATCGTCCTCCACTCTCGAAAGGCTTGTGGCTCGGCAAAACAAGACTGGAAGACCTTCCCATTCACGATGACGCCTACTACGCGTCTCACGGTGTTCGCATCTTTCTCAACACTGAGATAACAGAACTCCATCCATCGAAGCATCACGCGCTCGACAACAACGGAAACCGGTACACATACGAAAAGCTACTGATCGCAACCGGTGGTTCGCCCCGAACGCTGCCGTTCGGCGAAGATGCATTGCACTACTTCCGTACGGTGGACGATTATCTTTGGTTGAAGAAGGAGGCGGAACGATCGCAGGAGTTCATCTTGATCGGTGGGGGATTCATAGGCAGTGAATTAGCCGCTGCGCTGACCATGAGCAAGAAGAGGGTCACGATGATCTTCCCCGAGCAAACTCTTTTGCAGAACGTGTTGCCTCCCAATCTGTCGTTGTTCGTGACGGACTACTATCGCGCAAATGGTGTCACAATCCTGAACGCCGACTTGCCGGTGAGTGCACAGCGATTGAAGGGCAAGGTAGCAGTTCGTACAAAATCCGGAAAGACGCTAACAGCCGATGCAGTGATCGCCGCGATCGGACTCTCGTTGAACACCGAGATCGCTAACCGCGCTGGTATCGGCGTGCAGAATGGTATTGTGGTGAACAGCTTTCTTCAGACTTCCGATCCCGACATCTACGCCGCCGGCGATGTTGCGTACTTTCCCGCGCCATTGTTGGATGAGAACATTCGAATCGAGCACTGGGACAACGCACGAGCCCAAGGGAAACACGCCGGGAAGAATATGGCTGGAGCAAACGAGCCGTTCCAGTACCTGCCTTTCTTTTATTCCGACCTCTTCGACCTTGGCTTCGAAGCAGTAGGCCGGCTTGATTCACGCATGAAAACTTTTGAAGACTGGAAGGAACAATTTCGTGAGGGCGTAGTGTACTACCTGGACAATGATCGCGTAAAGGGCGTGCTGCTGTGGAATGTCTGGGAAAAGGTTGATGCAGCTCGCACGCTGATCAGCATGAAAAAGCCGTACACGAACACAGACAATCTCAAGGGTGCATTGTAAGCAGATGAGAACAATGGGCGCAATGGCGATTTCATCAACCGTTGGAAATGTATCTGCCAGCGACCACACCCCTTTCCGCACTGCCATTCTGACGGTCGGTCCGTTGCGCGTGATAGTTTCCGATTAAACGGGGAAGATCTGGATGTACGGATTGGGCAGTGGAGTACGTTGCTCTTCTGTCCACATCGTTACTGTGATTCTTCTTGCTAACCTTCGTTGACATGAAAGCCTGATGAAAACAGGAGTTACTGGATTTCGGCAAATCAGCTTCGATGAAATGATTGATAATTACAAGTCTGTTATAGTGATAGGGTACAGAATGAAACCACATATCTCGATTTTATCCTTGCGTCCAATTTCACACTTCGTTTAGAATGGTATACTCCACGCCGGTTTCATAATGCAAGGCATGTATACATCAAACCCGTGGGACATTTCGACCGCTGACAGTTCACAAACTTACATGAACCTCGATAAGCAGCCTCTTTATTAACGCGAATTCGGGATAACGAAATAGCCCCGCCATCCTGAGACGCCCGCCACGCTGCGCTCGCGGCAGGCTGCTCCGCTGGCCATGACATCCCTTTGGCGTTGTCCCCAACTGAATCGATATAGCCTTTGGGGTGTGATTACTTTTGCCGCAAGAGCCGCGCCGAATTGGCTAAAATACCCAAGTCCGGCAGCGATTGGGCGGCGGCGGCAACCACAGGCGGCAAGATGCCTGCGGCGGCCAGCGTTAATCCAGTAAGATTGTAGACCGCAGTAAAAGCAAGGTTCATCTTGACCACGCCCATTGTACGCCGAGCAATCCGCAAAAGATACGGCACAAGCGTCCAATCTTCGCGCATGAGGGCAATGTGAGCAGCCTCAATGGCGATGTCTGTGCCTGCCACGCCCATGGCGATACCGACGTCCGCTTGCGCTAAGGCGGGGGCGTCGTTCACTCCGTCGCCGATCATCACCACCGTATGCCCTTTGGCCTGATAGTCCTTCACCACTTCAATCTTGTGTTCAGGCAACAGGTTGGCGCGATACGGAACCCCCAGTTTTTCGGCCAGCGCAGCAGCAGTGCGCTCGTTGTCGCCAGTGAGCAATTCAACCCGCTTCACCCCAAGGGCGCGCAATTCGGCCAGGGCAGCAGGGACCTCGGAGCGGAGCGTATCAGAAGCGGCCAGGATGGCCACAGGTTCGTCATTGACAGCAACGAATAGGAGCGTTTTGCCCTGCGCTTCCAATTGGGGAACAATGGACAATGATTCCACCGCAGGTACTAGGCGACGGTTGCCCACCGCGACAGCGTAACCGTTCACCTTAGCCCGAACGCCCAGTCCGGGAATGGCTTCAAAGTCCTGGGGTTCGGAGAGCCGCAGGTCTTGAGCGCGAGCGGCGGCGCGCACGGCTTCCGCCAAAGGATGTTCCGAGTAGCGTTCGGCAGAAGCAGCGAGAGCCAGAATTTCAGAAGCAGATAACTCGTCGAGTGGGATGATCTCGGTGATTTGCGGTTGACCCAACGTGAGCGTCCCGGTTTTGTCAACAAGGACCACATCGGCGCGGGCTAAGGACTCAAGGTACTTGCCGCCCTTGATCAATAACCCACGCTTCGCACTGGCGCCGATAGAAGCCAGCACCGCAATGGGCGTTGCCAGCGCAAAGGAGCAGGAGCAGGCCACGACCAGAACGGCAGCGGTAGACAACGGATTACGGCTGATGAGAAAGGTGAGCGCGGCGACCCCTGTGACAACAGGCAGATAGTAGGCGCTGAACCGGTCGGCAAGCCGTTGTACGTCGGCGCGATGGGCCTCGGCTTCTTCCACCATTTTCACCACGCGCCCGAACGTAGTATCCGCACCCACTCGCAGCGTTTTCACGCGCAGGCTTCCCAACCTTGCTATGGTCACGGCAAAAACATGCGAACCGCTGGCTACTTCTACGGGCATGGATTCTCCCGTGATGGCCGCCTGGTCAACCGTGGCGCGCCCGGCAACCACTTTGCCATCCACCGGGATCTTCTCGCCGGGGCGAACGATCACGATCTCACCCACCTTCACCTCGCTGACTGGCACGTCCACTTCTACGCCATCGCGTTCCACGCGGGCAGTCTGCGGCGCAAGGGCAGTCAGCTCTTTTACGGCACGACGGGCGCTTTCCGTGGTGAAACGTTCAACATGATCCCCGACGCGCATGAACACGACCACGATGGCGGCGGTCACCCACTCACCCACGACCAACGCTGCGATGGCTCCAAGGGTCATCAGCGTATGCGAGGTGATTTGCCGGCGCAGCGCGGCCCGCACAACGTTGCGAAAGACCGGAAAGCCGCCGACAAGGACCAGCACCATCCCAACAGGCAGTGGGACGAGTTCATTCAGTTTCTCGAACAAACCGAGCCATTCACCCACAACCACGATGCCCAACACAACCCCGAACACAAGCGCAAGCAGTACCCTCAGCCGGCGATGGAAAGTGACCATGCGGGGGATAGAGGACGCCATTGCCTCAGGCACAGAGTACCCTACGCTCTCCACGGCCTTACGGATAGCGGGCAAATCTACACGCACCGGGTCGAGACGGATGATGGCCTTTTCGGAGGACAGGAGGACGTTGACCGACTCAACGCCGGGCAACCTAGCGATAGCCTCTTGAACGTGCAGCGTGCACTCGGCACAGTCCATCCCTTTGACGGGAACCTCAACGACCTGCGTTTTGGCCATATCAGGCCTCCCCCACGTTATAGCGTGTGCACTCGTAAATGCCTTTGGCGACATCGGCGAGCAATTCATCCGCAAGGCGAAGCAACTGCTCAACGCGGGGGTCGCTCAACTCGTAGTAAACGAATCGTCCCTGCTGCTTTGCCGTGACAAGCCCGCAATCGCGCAGGCAGCCGAGGTGATTGGAGACGTTTGATTGGGTCAAGCCCGTGGCCTGTACGATTTCGCTGACGGTAAGGGGGCCGTCTCGTAAGGCTTCCAGGATGGAGAGGCGTGACGGGTCAGAAAAGCCCCGAAAGAGTTTGGCTTTCAACTCAGCGGTTCTGAGATTGGCTGCGATAAACACGCCACACTCCGTTTATCATTATATCAGCGGATACGGATATAGTACTGAAAAAAATAAATGCGGTCAAGCTAGACCAGATATATGCGAACTCGGGGTAAGCCGTCAGGTGCAACTATTACCTGCCCGCCGCAGGTGGGCCTGACCGAGGTAGGCGCGTTGGAAAGTTCGATTTTGCGCTTCCCGCCTTCCAACCCTGCCTGCGGCAGGTAAGGTAGGTACCTTTAACATGAGAACGTTCCACGATGCCGAGCCGGATAGCGTCCTCAGCCAGCAAGGTGCTTCAGTCTCTGCCGCATACCCCTGAGCGGCCGCGCTCATCAAACTCGGTGCGTGAGCTTGACCCCAGTCTCTCTCCCTCACGTTTCAGTTCTGCTTCAGTGCAGACAAAACGATTTAGTTGTATAGTGGGCAGTTGGTAGTCAATAGTTTAAAGAGACTTGATCAGACCGCGAATTATTTTAGCGCATTCAGAAGTCAACTCGTACAACTCTTTGAACCTTTGCTCATCCAGGTAACCTAAGTCGTAAGCAATGTATAACTGACTCTGCACCTCAGTAGCGGATCCGAGTGCAAAATACAAAAACTTGATAAAATCTTTGCTCGTCCGTCTCCCATATCCTTCGGCGATGTTGCTCATCACGGAGACAGAATTCTTTTTGAGCAATATTTACCAAGATATTTTCATTAGATAACGGAACTCCTTTTGTTCTACAAAAGAGCAGCTTGCAAAAAGTAAAATGGCTTCTCTGTTGCCCCCAATCTCGTGATACACCAAAGGGTCGTAAGAGCTTTTATAGACAAATGATCAGCGAGAGAAATGTGCAAAAAAGAGAAATAAGGATTTAAGGATATTTTCTATTTCGATTGTCCTTCGACGCCCAGGGAAGTCGTTGAGCTTTTCCTTTAACACTTTGACCGTAAGCCCCGTTTTTACCTTGGATTTTTCAATCGAGACAAAGCTCATCGTTGATCCTACCGTTAGGTTGAAGCTTACAGGAATTTTGTCAGCTAAAACAATTCCCAAATTGACGATGACTCCGGCTGGCAAAAGAACCGCTATCCGCCGCTCCCGTACATTTTCGGAAATCCAAGTCGCGACATTCAAGCTTAAATCCGAAATGGTTTTGCCAGCACACGTCTTCTAACTGTGCCCATTGATGAACATGAGTGTGTTTTTTTCTGCTTGAGATGATAAACCGCTTGCCAGCCAACGCTTTCGTCAAGTTCAGGATGTAAGAATAAAGATTGAGCGGAAAGATCACAAGAGCTTTTTCTTCGCCAATCCCATCCCTCTTCACTTTACGATTTTACAATGCCAATAAGGGTTCGACGCACAAGGGGTTTTGAACTGGAATGAGTTAAGAATTGACTCCAAAAAGAGTCAAGCCACCCAGCAATATACATGGTTTCCGTTGCTTCGTAAACATTCAGAACAAACTGTGGAAAGACTGAAACAGTTCCTTCTTGCTCCTCCGTCAAGCGAAAAATGATAGCTAGCAATGCGTTCGATTTTATCCTTTAACCATTGAATAGCCTCTTCTTTGTTTATTTTTCAAGGGATAAACATCCTATTTCCAATACCTCTTGACGATCTTTTAGGCCAATTCTCCCACAGCGATCATAACCTTTCTTGAAGCCCTTTTTCGAAATCCTCGGTGTCTTGTAAAGTCGGAGTGTAGATTGAAAGCGGGGTGATGGAATCGATTCCCCGCTGACCCAATCCATTACATTGTTCCTTACAGCCAAAGATTATATTAAGAAAGAAACCTTATTTACCTCTATATAAACTTCAAATGGAAAATTAGTTCAGTAAATTTCAACAGGCGACCGTTTCCCATCCTCTGGTGACCTTTGTTTTGCCCTTTCTTCTCCAAGCACCTTTTCCCTGAGAGAATATATCTCCGAGTCTATGCTTTGAAATTCAGTTAGAGAAAAGGGAAGAGGAGGAGCAAGTTGTTTTCGGAAATTTTCAATTCTGTGCCAAGCAGCTTCCTTTACAGTCTCAGGTAATGAACTTAAAATGGATGCAGCTTCTCTAATCATTGAAAAACGATGACAAAGTAATATAATATCCACTCCAGCTTTGAGGGATAGCTCTAAGGTATCCTTCAACGAGTAATGGTTAATGACTGCTCCCATGTCGATATCGTCAGACAGGAGGAGTTTTGTATAGTTCCATTCTTTTCTTAAAGTAGAGTCTATAGTTCGAAAAGAAAGAGAAGCGGGCAGTCCTTGAGGATCTAAATTTAAGTTTCGAATATGAGCGATCATGAAACTATCACACAAATGCTGAAGCTTTTTAAAAGGAATCCATTCAAAAGCCTCAAGTTCTTTTTTTGTTTTAAAAACCTGGGGAAGATCAAGATGAGGATCGCAATTAGCGAAACTATATCCTGGGAAGTGCTTTCCACAGCAAAGTATTCCCTGGGAGTGCAATCCTTCTATAAAGGCTCTGGCAAACTCACAAACACGTTGTGGGTCAGGAGCAAATGTTCTGCCTTTCAATGAATTGTGATCCTGCTCCGTGGTTTCGAAATCCAATACAGGAGCTAGATTATAATTAAGACCAAAGACCCTTAGCAATTTTCCTGTAAGTTCTCCGTGTAACCTGACAAGTTCTAAATCTCCTTTTTCCCCAAGATCTTTAGCTCCAGGGGGCTCACTACCGAAAGCTTTCAACCGAGATACCCTGCCTCCTTCTTGATCAATTGTCAAAATAGGTTCGTGCCTAACTAAAGACCTCAGGGTGTCGACAAGACTCCTGAAAGCGATCGGATTCTCAAGGTTTCGAGAAAAGAAGATGAATCCTGAAGGCTGGACTTCTCGAATCGTCTCAATTTGATCTTGGGTAAGCTTTGTCCCCGGCAACCCTACAATAAGGAATCTACCTCCATCGGAAAGGGTTTTGGTTGGAGAAAAATATCCACTCATAGAAATATGCTCCTAATTCTTTTCAGGTATTAGTCCTGAGGGAAAAAGACATTTCCCTGATTTTGTGTGAACTGTTCCAGGGTGTGCTCATGACTACGGATTTGAATTCCGCTCTGGCGCGATTAAAACGGTACTTCTGACTGTAACCTAATATACATAAACACTCATTTCAATTCCACTCTGGTGCGATCAAAACGAAAATAGTTAATAGTGGGCAGTTGGTAGTCAATAGTTTCAAGAGACTTGATCAGACCGCGAATTATTTTAGCGCATTCAGAAGTCAACTCGTACAACTCTTTGAACCTTTGCTCATCCAGGTAACCTAAGTCGTAAGCAATGTATAACTGACTCTGCACCTCAGCAGCGGATCCGAGTGCAAAATACAAAAACTTGATAAAATCTTTGCTCGTCCGTCCCCCATATCCTTCGGCAATGTTGCTCATCACGGAAACAGAGGCACGTCTGATCTGCTCCTGAAGTCCGTAATCAGTCGAACCTGCCTTAGTAAAACTCACTTCATATATCTTCCCCACCAGGTCCCTCGCCTTTTGCCATGCTATGATGTCCTCAAACCGTGTGATCTTTGCCATACTCGAATTACCTTAATAGTCGCTAACGCCCAGTAGAACCAACATACGCAATCTCCCACACCCCGTGACTATCAACTATCAACTACCTACTGCCCGCTAAACTCATTCCACTCTGGTGCGATTAAAACCGCCAGGAAGGCCGCCTCTTCCGCCAAGGTATCAGCCTGGACGATGACATTGCCCCAGCGTCCAAGGTTTGTATACGTGATTAGGATCGGAGGCATTCGGATCGTGGGCGTGGGGATCATGCGGGATATAGGTGACAAGTTCGTCGCGGCAGTCGGCGATAGCGGCGAGCATGGCGTCTATCATGCTGTTGGTCAGGTCGCGCAAATCGGCCGGGGTCAGATCGGCGGTCAGTTCCGCCAGGGTGAGGCGCTTCTCGCGCACAGGGGTGAAATCGACGAAACGGGGCGTCACAGGATTTCTTACTTCTCCATGCGGTATACCACCAGGTGCGTCAGTGGGATGACTTGCGGGGTGGGCAGACCTGCCTGCTTTGCCAGGGCGACGATTTCTTCGGCGCGTAAACGCTCTTCCTGCGGCGGGCCGAATTCGCCCATTTCGTAGGACCATTCGAGCAGCACCACCCGCCGACGGGCGACGCGCGCCGCTTCTTTCAACGCCCGCAGACGGTCATCGGTCTCGTGGAAGACCAGGCCGTGGAAAACGATGTCGAAGGCGTGGTCTGGATAGGGCAGGGATTCCGCCAGCCCTTCGCGGAAGGTCACCTGGGGGACAATCTGGCGAGCGGCGGCCAGCATCTCGGCGTTGACGTCCAGCCCCTCGACGCGCAGCCCGCGGGCGGCGAAGGCTTCGGCAAACAGGCCGGTGCCTGTGCCAATATCCAGCAGCGAGTCGGCGGTCAGACCGGCGAGCGTGTGCTCCACGACGGCGTCCAGGTCGAGACGGGCGAGTCGCTCCGGGTTGCGCAGGCGTTCGATTTCGGTGAAGCGGCGTTCGTGCATGGGATTTTCCTTGAGCGTGGGGATGTAGTGCAAGTCTTATGGAGTTTAAAAAAATAATTCGGTAACCTTCCTTGCGGCTCTTGGGGGATCGATCCCCGCCTCAGCGCATGAAAGTCGGCTGGAAGCCAACTACGGTCATCAGCAGCCAGACTTGAACAGCGTATCACCAGGCTCTGCCTGGTCGAACCGACCCAAGGTCGGTGGTACAAGATTACGGCGCTGGAAGCCGTATTTGCGCTTGTAAAGTTCGTCGGCGCGGCGGATGATTTCCGGGTCGGCGACGAAGCGTCCGCGCTTGGGAATGAACTCACCAAGCGGCTTGCCGCGTCCATCGCTGGGAGCGACTCGAGCGCGCCCGTTGGCGCGAATCCGCTTCGCTTTGCCGGTTTGCGCGCCGGTGAACACATAAAGTTTACCATCCATTTCCACAAACCAGACCGGCGTAGGGACTTCCTGCCCGGTCTTGCGGAAGGTGGTCAGGTTGATATAGTTGTGGGAAGTGAAATGCTCTGTGAGGTTCATCGTTGCTCGTGATGTTCGTGTGAATCGGCAGAGAGATATTTTTGTGGCTCTTTCTCAAAGGCCCGTTGACAGCCAGGGGCGCAGAAGTAGTAGGTTTGCCCCTGATACTCGCTCTTGAATTGCGCGGTTTCGATTTCGACTTCCATCTTGCAGACGGGGTCAATAGCAATGCTCATCGTTTGCTCCTGAGGGTCAACACATTCGCCGCTGACGGGGTCACAATAAGCGCCCGTCTCAGCGAGGGGGATGAGTTTGGATGGGAATTCGGCCATGATTTACTCCTGAGTGTCAACGGTTACGCGCCGGGTCTCGCCCCGCGAGCAGGTCGTTAATGATGCGGCCATAGACTTCCAGCGGTACTGCGCCGGACAAAATCCATTTGTGGTTGAAGACGACCGTCGGGGTGGCGGAGATGCCCATTGCCAGAGCCTCTTGCTGGTCGCGTAAGACGGCCTGAAGGGTGGCTTCGGATTCCAGGTCAGCGCGAAAGCGCTCCAGGTCGAAGCCGAGTTCGGCGGCGCAATCGAGCAGGGTCTGCGGATCGGCGACATTGCGGGTTTCCACCAGATGGGCGCGCTGTAGACGGTCATACATGCGAGCGTGCGCCTCCATACCACCCTGGAACTCGGCGGCTTTGACGGCGCGCAGCGCAGGCATCGAGTAGGGATAGGGGAACGGTTGCGCTGCCATGCCTTCAGGGTTGATTTCCTCGCCGCCGGGCAGACGTTTGGATGCCGCCCAGTGGGTGAGAATCTCGCGCTTGGCATTTTCTTCCGAGCCGAATATGCGCACCAGGTCCTCGCGAGTGGGTCCCAAGGGAAACGTCTTGTAGGTGAAGGTCACCCGTTCACCGTACTCTTGTTCGATTTGATGCAAGCGACCGCTTGCCACGAAGCACCAACTACAAAGCACATCGTGAAAAACAGTCAAGTGGACAGGGTTCATCTTTATCTCCACAAAAATCCCACGCCGCGCTTGCCAAGAATCTGGTCGTCGAAAATCACTTCGGCGGGGGCGTCAGCCAGGGCCTGGCAAACGTGCAGGGGCAGTAAATGTTCTTCGCGCGGGTGACAGTAACGGGCGGAGGGGGCTTTTTCCCATTCGATGAGTCGCCGCTCCCGTTCCGCCTGAGACAGGTTGCCGGTGCAGGTTTCAATCAGCCAGTCTTGAAACGCGTCATTGGCCGGGTCGGGCGCGCCCAATTCCCGTCCGAAAAAAGCGCGCTGGTTGTGGAAGGAAAAGCCCGAGCCAGCGACCAGGATATTTTCGCTTAGTAATTCGCGCAGCACCTTGCCGAGGGTGATGTGGGCGGCGGCGTTCAATCCGCGCAGTAGTGAGAGCTGGATGACGGGAATGTCAGCGGCGGGATACATCAATTTGAGCGGGATGAAAACGCCGTGGTCGAAGCCGCGTTGGGCATCCAGCCGCGAGGAGATGCCGTTTTTCTCCAGCAGGGCAGCCAGCCGTTTCGCCAGCGCAGGATGACCGGGGGCGGGGTAGGTGATTTCGTAGGCTTGCGGCGGAAAGCCGTAATAATCGTAAAACATGGGTGGATGGGGCGCGCTCAACAGGGTGGCGGCGTTTTCCTCCCAGTGGGCGCTGACGACGAGGATGGCTTCCGGGCGTTCCAGACGCTGCGGCAGGTGCGTCATAAAATCTATCATCGCCTGGTGGCTGGGGTCGCCCAAAATGGGCAGAGGCCCGCCGCCATGCGGGAAGTAGATGATTTGGGCTTTTCGCATTGGATGCTCCTCGTAGACGAGTCGGGGACTTGCGCTAAAGCTTTTTCAACCTGGAGTGCCCCACGGCAACCGGGGATTCACCTCGCGCACGTTCATCGCATAAATTATACACCCGTGCGACTGACGATAACGGTCTAGGCAAGCTGGGCAAAGTGATAGCCACACACACTGAGCTTTGCCGAATACCTCTTTGTTTACTGCGGCCAATAGCCTGCAACGCAGTAATGGCGGTCATCACAACGGTGCCAAACAAGGCAGAGAATTGGTGCTCGGATATCACATTTGAATTCCACTATGCTGCGATTAAAACCTGATCATACATACAACAAGGACACCACGTCAGTAAGTTTCAGTTCCACTCTGGTGCGATTAAAACACTTTGACGTCTATGATCGCGATGGCAAAATTCGCATTTCAATTCCACTCTGGTGCGATTAAAACCTCATCACTGAAGGAGAACGCAAAAATGGAACCGCTAATTTCAATTCCACTCTGGTGCGATTAAAACCGTTTGCGAAAATATTCAATTGCGCATTTAATTAGTTGATTTCAATTCCACTCTGGTGCGATTAAAACAGTTCCTTGCCCAATCTCCCAGATAGTAATTATCCCCAATTTCAATTCCACTCTGGTGCGATTAAAACGGTACACTAAGTCGAGGCTGTTCCTAAAAACATTTCATTTCAATTCCACTCTGGTGCGATTAAAACTTATCATGGTCTTGCAATTGAGATGAAGCGAGAGGTATTTCAATTCCACTCTGGTGCGATTAAAACAAGCGATTGCGGATATTGTTTCACGAATTAAGTATAAATTTCAATTCCACTCTGGTGCGATTAAAACTGCATCATCCGCGGACGCCTGCCGAGAGTTCGGAATATTTCAATTCCACTCTGGTGCGATTAAAACTTGATTCTCATAGGTTGCCCTAAAGGCTACTGGGAATTTCAATTCCACTCTGGTGCGATTAAAACAAGATGCCCGTTTAAGGCTTTCCTACGCCACGATGTATTTCAATTCCACTCTGGTGCGATTAAAACGGAGAGAAAACCCATTATTCTCTATGAAGATAATTAATTTCAATTCCACTCTGGTGCGATTAAAACGCGGACGCTTGCAGAAGTTTCGGCATTGACTTCAGCATTTCAATTCCACTCTGGTGCGATTAAAACGTTGTGCTCTATGAACTGGTAAAGAGTATTTACGCATTTCAATTCCACTCTGGTGCGATTAAAACCATTCCAAAACTTCAACCGACGCAACTTGTGAAACGCATTTCAATTCCACTCTGGTGCGATTAAAACGAATATGATTTACAATGTGCTGCTCATACCATTTCAATTTCAATTCCACTCTGGTGCGATTAAAACAAGAAATAGGTAGTTATGCCGAGCCCTTCCATTGCCATTTCAATTCCACTCTGGTGCGATTAAAACTTCAGTTACTTTGACGCCTGACCAGATTTATCAACTATTTCAATTCCACTCTGGTGCGATTAAAACCTTGAATACGATGATGAACTACAGAGGGCTGTGCGTATTTCAATTCCACTCTGGTGCGATTAAAACGACGAAGCTGTGTTCTTTCGACGAATTATTGAGCGATTTCAATTCCACTCTGGTGCGATTAAAACCAGAAGATCAAGGGCTAACTAAGAAGGAGACACAGTCAATTTCAATTCCACTCTGGTGCGATTAAAACACTCAGAGAAAAGTGTATTCATGAATATGAGCAACTATTTCAATTCCACTCTGGTGCGATTAAAACATGCAAGAGCACCGAATCCGAGAATTGTAACCCAATATTTCAATTCCACTCTGGTGCGATTAAAACCGTGTTTGTCGTGTTTCAGTGGTGGTTGTTTGGTTCATTTCAATTCCACTCTGGTGCGATTAAAACATGCCGCCCGATCGCGGTCGGGGTCGGTTTTCTAAATATTTCAATTCCACTCTGGTGCGATTAAAACCGCCTTGAGTTCCTCGACAGTGTCCCATTCTTCGTAGATTTCAATTCCACTCTGGTGCGATTAAAACCCAATTGACCCACCGAACCGACCCACCACGCCGCATTATTTCAATTCCACTCTGGTGCGATTAAAACATACTCCACTTGGATTGCCCGTCGTCCTGTTGGGGTATTTCAATTCCACTCTGGTGCGATTAAAACGTTAATGCCTTTTGCGAGGTCAGGATTCTTCCGTCTAATTTCAATTCCACTCTGGTGCGATTAAAACCAATTGACCCACCGAACCGACCCACCACGCCGCATTATTTCAATTCCACTCTGGTGCGATTAAAACTGAAGTCAATTCCAAGTTGTCTGGCAAGGTCTGCATATTTCAATTCCACTCTGGTGCGATTAAAACCTGCATGCGTCCGCTGAGCTGGCGTAGACTTTACCAGTATTTCAATTCCACTCTGGTGCGATTAAAACGTTTAGTCCTTTCGATTTGTGGTTTGTTCTATATCTTATTTCAATTCCACTCTGGTGCGATTAAAACAGGCTTGTCCGTTCAAGTCAAATCCGCATTCTTCTGCATATTTCAATTCCACTCTGGTGCGATTAAAACCCGACTGACCCACCGACCAAGCCCGCCACGCCGCATTATTTCAATTCCACTCTGGTGCGATTAAAACCAAAAATCTTTCCAGTGGGAACATGCCGAACTGGTATTTCAATTCCACTCTGGTGCGATTAAAACGAGCATAGAATGGTATGTAGAGCATCTCGATCGAAAATTTCAATTCCACTCTGGTGCGATTAAAACCAGGTTTCAGAACACCCATTGAATAAGCTGGAGCGATATTTCAATTCCACTCTGGTGCGATTAAAACCTGGTCAAACGCATCAAACGCATTCACTGTTACTAATTTCAATTCCACTCTGGTGCGATTAAAACCGCGTAGAGTAGCTTGCCGATCTCGTTCTTCATAGATTTCAATTCCACTCTGGTGCGATTAAAACGATAACTGACTTAATTGACAAAGGCAAGCAAGGTCTAATTTCAATTCCACTCTGGTGCGATTAAAACTGGTCCTTCTAACGAGGGCGCTGCTCGAACAGTTGTATTTCAATTCCACTCTGGTGCGATTAAAACCTTAATCGAGATGGCACAATTCCCATTACTGCAAATATTTCAATTCCACTCTGGTGCGATTAAAACACCGAGCTCCGGACGGAGCAACGTTTATCCCTGGCTATTTCAATTCCACTCTGGTGCGATTAAAACTGAACCTGACGATCGCCGAGCCACTCGCGAACTGCTATTTCAATTCCACTCTGGTGCGATTAAAACTGTTTGCGAGACGAGATATAATCCAATCTCGCGAAATTTCAATTCCACTCTGGTGCGATTAAAACAGGGTACGGGACAGCAAATCCAACGTCGGGTAATCAAGATTTCAATTCCACTCTGGTGCGATTAAAACAGTGCTTCTAATCCGCCAACGAGTAATTTTTATATATTTCAATTCCACTCTGGTGCGATTAAAACTCTTCCGATACTAATGGGAATGTGGGAGATACAGCCATTTCAATTCCACTCTGGTGCGATTAAAACCGGCTGAATTTGAAGTATTTGTGAAGCAGAAGAACGCATTTCAATTCCACTCTGGTGCGATTAAAACTTGGCGGCTAAAGTTGCAAGTGGCACAATTAGTATTTCATTTCAATTCCACTCTGGTGCGATTAAAACGCAATAGCAAAGTTAACCTCTACTCCAAATTTAGCCATTTCAATTCCACTCTGGTGCGATTAAAACGTAAAAGTGCATATAATGCACTCCGACACTCCGCAATTATTTCAATTCCACTCTGGTGCGATTAAAACAACCGGACGACTTCGTTTTCCTGTTCCGTGGGTTGTTTGATTTCAATTCCACTCTGGTGCGATTAAAACAAGATCACTATTCCCATAGTTTAGTCCTTTCGACTTGATTTCAATTCCACTCTGGTGCGATTAAAACCCGATAATCCTACCGACCAAACCCACCACGCCGCATTATTTCAATTCCACTCTGGTGCGATTAAAACAAGTTTCGTGCTTCCATTGCAAAACGGCAGCGAACAAATTTCAATTCCACTCTGGTGCGATTAAAACCTTCTGCGTAGGCTTTCAGTTCTTCTACCGTGTTGAATTTCAATTCCACTCTGGTGCGATTAAAACAGGGTTTCGTGTTTTAACTCCATATAAAGATGCTTCAATTTCAATTCCACTCTGGTGCGATTAAAACCCCAACAGGAACAGGAAAACGAAGTCGTCCGGTTATTTCAATTCCACTCTGGTGCGATTAAAACGATACTGACGTGAACAGTGCCCTTGCTTACTCAAACATTTCAATTCCACTCTGGTGCGATTAAAACCGATACTTCAGCATCGCAAAAACACAGGAGGACAAAAATTTCAATTCCACTCTGGTGCGATTAAAACAGATTTGCTGACGACGATCCAGGATACAGCGGATGACCATTTCAATTCCACTCTGGTGCGATTAAAACTCATTAAGGCGATATAATCACTCTCTAACTGTCCGCTATTTCAATTCCACTCTGGTGCGATTAAAACCGTGGATCCAATATCTGTATCCTCGTTTTGCCATTAGATTTCAATTCCACTCTGGTGCGATTAAAACTTACTTGTAATTTTCTGCAACGCACCACTTATCATATTTCAATTCCACTCTGGTGCGATTAAAACATACACCTTGTCTTTTTCGCCGATGTCGTAAATATTCATTTCAATTCCACTCTGGTGCGATTAAAACAAGCTACGAGAGCAAGTCCAAGCGCATAGAGAACATCATTTCAATTCCACTCTGGTGCGATTAAAACAGCTTACTTTGCTGCTGATAAGGGAGGTGGCACAAAATTTCAATTCCACTCTGGTGCGATTAAAACATGTCGTAAATATTCCGGGGATCAAACCAGGCGCTTGTATTTCAATTCCACTCTGGTGCGATTAAAACAAGCCCGCCAAGCTCGCCGCAAAGCATTAGAACGCTACATTTCAATTCCACTCTGGTGCGATTAAAACCGAATGCGAAAGATTTATGCATATTGGCATAGACCAATTTCAATTCCACTCTGGTGCGATTAAAACGCAAACTCAGCATGCTTATAGCCCGTTACAGCGAACATTTCAATTCCACTCTGGTGCGATTAAAACATGCAATTAAAGCAACCGAAACCGCAGGAAACGCTTATTTCAATTCCACTCTGGTGCGATTAAAACTACTGAGCGACCTTATGGATATCAACATCATCTTCCATATTTCAATTCCACTCTGGTGCGATTAAAACATGATGCTGCAGACTGCGTTTGAATCAGCGTTCGCAAATTTCAATTCCACTCTGGTGCGATTAAAACGTTTTTGCCTGAGCCGTGCGACTATCCTCTCAACTTATTTCAATTCCACTCTGGTGCGATTAAAACTGAAAATCTAACTGTTGAAGGTCACATCATTGCTTCAATTTCAATTCCACTCTGGTGCGATTAAAACTCCCGCGCGCCCTCGCCTTGCCTTTTTTTTCAATCTATTTCAATTCCACTCTGGTGCGATTAAAACAAGTAATCGACCAATCCGCTCAGCGTTACTACAACGCATTTCAATTCCACTCTGGTGCGATTAAAACGAAAAATGTTGGACATCGAGAAAATCAAGAGCTTGCATTTCAATTCCACTCTGGTGCGATTAAAACCGAGATACCCTTAAAGCACCCAAAATATCCCTTTTATTTCAATTCCACTCTGGTGCGATTAAAACATAGAAACCAATAGGCATCCGATTCAACATTGCATAATTTCAATTCCACTCTGGTGCGATTAAAACAAAAGCAAAGCGAGGATTCTTCGAAGAAATCTTCAGATTTCAATTCCACTCTGGTGCGATTAAAACAAACAATCACTATAGATAATGCGATTCAAGCATACAAATTTCAATTCCACTCTGGTGCGATTAAAACATTTGCTCCATCACTCTGTATCATAATTCTTTGCCATATTTCAATTCCACTCTGGTGCGATTAAAACGTTATCCAGACTGCGACGGGGTCAATATCCACGAAGATTTCAATTCCACTCTGGTGCGATTAAAACGGGTAGAAGTATGGGATTGTGCGACTCGGTACAATCAATTTCAATTCCACTCTGGTGCGATTAAAACAGGCAGTCGCTTACTGTGAAAAAATTTTGCCTGAATTACATTTCAATTCCACTCTGGTGCGATTAAAACTTCTGACCCATTGCTGCAGGTTATGAGCATGCTCCACAATTTCAATTCCACTCTGGTGCGATTAAAACATTTGGCATAGAGATGCTTTATCTTGAAGACAAGTATTTCAATTCCACTCTGGTGCGATTAAAACGGCAAAAATGATTGAAGTAATAATTACCTGTATATTATTTCAATTCCACTCTGGTGCGATTAAAACTGTTAGGTCTCGTCTCCATTTGCATTTATAGCAATCATTTCAATTCCACTCTGGTGCGATTAAAACTTTGGCTATTCTGCCATTATTACGCCCGCGCACGCCAATTTCAATTCCACTCTGGTGCGATTAAAACATAAAAGCTTTCAGTTTGTTTTCTAACTCTTCTTTTATTTCAATTCCACTCTGGTGCGATTAAAACCTCGCAGACGACGAAGTTGTCTGGCAACCTGACCCAATTTCAATTCCACTCTGGTGCGATTAAAACCAGCAATTAGCCTGTTTCTTTGATACCAGCACTGACATTTCAATTCCACTCTGGTGCGATTAAAACAGTCGAAAAGGCTGACGCTTGCGGTTGGCTGACTATATTTCAATTCCACTCTGGTGCGATTAAAACCGCCAGAGTTTTTGCTGGACTTGCGTGGTGTTGGAATATTTCAATTCCACTCTGGTGCGATTAAAACAATTGATCTCAGCTCTGCGGGACTTGCAACGCAAATATTTCAATTCCACTCTGGTGCGATTAAAACCGCACGCTCACTCGCCCTCTAAAGCCGTATTGATGTAATTTCAATTCCACTCTGGTGCGATTAAAACGAGGAAACAAGGCGAAAAATCTCGCAAACGAGAATATTTCAATTCCACTCTGGTGCGATTAAAACTCATAGAAACCAATAGGCATCCGATTCAACATTGCATAATTTCAATTCCACTCTGGTGCGATTAAAACATCAAAATTTTCTTTTTCTACATCAGATAAAGGGATATTTCAATTCCACTCTGGTGCGATTAAAACCTCTTATTTGCGGCGTATGTCTGATTTTGGCATCATATTTCAATTCCACTCTGGTGCGATTAAAACATATGCGGGGCTTTTGGTGCGAATGTCAGGTACAAATTTCAATTCCACTCTGGTGCGATTAAAACCTTTATACCCTTGTCAACGTAGTATACGGAAATGGTATTTCAATTCCACTCTGGTGCGATTAAAACTCATCTTCCAGAACCAGATCGGCTACAGCTTCTCCCATTTCAATTCCACTCTGGTGCGATTAAAACCCCTACCAGATCAACCCAACCCCTTCCACCTACCTCATTTCAATTCCACTCTGGTGCGATTAAAACGTCGTCGCACCAGGTCGGTCGAGGCGGTCCGTCAGCAATTTCAATTCCACTCTGGTGCGATTAAAACTTGAAAGCGTGAAACAGTTAGGGCTGATTGAGCCCTATTTCAATTCCACTCTGGTGCGATTAAAACTAAGCAAAGAAGTGATCCTGCGGTGTGTTAAGGCAAATTTCAATTCCACTCTGGTGCGATTAAAACACGTGATCGACGACAGCGTTTTCGAAACGCTGACGGATTTCAATTCCACTCTGGTGCGATTAAAACTTGAAGTGAGGAAGGTGCAGCGGCTTGGTGAAAGCCATTTCAATTCCACTCTGGTGCGATTAAAACAGGCGAATATACTCCTTGCGAACAGGTTCGTCGTCGAATTTCAATTCCACTCTGGTGCGATTAAAACCATGCAGACGGGCGCACTTGCATGAGGTGAAAGTGATTTCAATTCCACTCTGGTGCGATTAAAACCTCGCGCACCCTCGCCTTGCCTTTTTTTTCAATCTATTTCAATTCCACTCTGGTGCGATTAAAACCTGACAAAAAGAAATTGCCTGATAATCCTGATCAGGATTTCAATTCCACTCTGGTGCGATTAAAACCTTCGTCGCCTTCACCACCAAGGGCTCAATCAAGCCCATTTCAATTCCACTCTGGTGCGATTAAAACTACGACGGTCAACAAGGCAATCAAGCGGGGCCACTATATTTCAATTCCACTCTGGTGCGATTAAAACACGATGGAGGGAAGACTATGAGTTGAGGAAAGCAATTTCAATTCCACTCTGGTGCGATTAAAACTGATTCCATCTTGAGTCAGACTCTTCGCTGGCGCTGCTATTTCAATTCCACTCTGGTGCGATTAAAACACGACGAACCTGTTCGCAAGGAGTATATTCGCCTTGATTTCAATTCCACTCTGGTGCGATTAAAACCGACTCGCTTTGCTTGAATACGACGATGAACTGCAGATTTCAATTCCACTCTGGTGCGATTAAAACGAAGCAATGAGGGATCTCGTTTACAGCATTAAGACCCATTTCAATTCCACTCTGGTGCGATTAAAACAGCAAATACAATTTATAAAGTCAAAATCTGTTATATATTTCAATTCCACTCTGGTGCGATTAAAACGAGAAGGTGGAGGGAGGACTATGAGTTACGGAAAGCAATTTCAATTCCACTCTGGTGCGATTAAAACCAAGTCCGCATATAATGCACTAAGGCATTCACCGATCATTTCAATTCCACTCTGGTGCGATTAAAACCCCCCGCGGAGGGGCGGGCTCCGCACGCCCGTAAGGAATTTCAATTCCACTCTGGTGCGATTAAAACGCTGTTGCTTCCTCTAAAGCCTTCACCTGAGTCCCCGCATTTCAATTCCACTCTGGTGCGATTAAAACCCCGTCAAAAACCGCTTAAAATATACTCCTTAGCAACTTTTTATGCAACCCAAGGTCGTCAACCAAAGATAATGTAAAAACCCCAGCCCATCGACGATTCATAATTCATCCCCGGATCATCAGCCTAACTGACCCGTCCGACACGCGGGAACAAGCTGTTATATTACGTTCCCAATAGGATTTTTCTCCAGCCCAATTATCTTCCTCTCAAGATACTTGCCGTCCATGCAATACACTATGATCGAATCTTTGTCAGGCTTCATCATCTTCTTCGCCTTCATCAGTAACTCCTCCAACTGCCCCTCTGTTAACTCTCCTTCAAAGACTGAGTTCTGCACCCAATTTAAATAACCGCGGAATAATTTAAGCATCTTGCCCACCCTCTTTTCCTCCACGTCATAAACCGTTATGTAATACATGCCATATACCTCCTTTCACCACCAAATTTGGAATGGCTCGTACTCTTTCTCGCCTAAAAGGTGCTTCACAAGTTTGTAGCACTCAAGTCGTATTAGTGTTCTGTACGAAACTGACCTTTTCAGACCACGATGCTGGATTGTTGTCTGGAGCCTATCTTCAAATTCTTTTATAAAGCTTTTTCGCCCGCTTTCCTTTAAATATGCGTAGTTAAGTTTCTTCTCAAAATCATTTTCTTGTATTATCCTTTTGTTTAAGACTTTGAATATTATTCTGTCTGCCAATATCGGTTTGAAAATTTCGGATATATCCAGAGCAAGTGAGAATCTCCTTTCACCAGGTTCATGCAAATAGGATATTAACGGGGACAACTGCGTCTTGTATATCTCACTTAAAACCGCTGTGTATACCATCGAGTTGCCAAACGATATCAAAGCATTAACCGCGTTGTTCGGTGGTCTCTTCACCCTCTTCTTGAACTCGTAATCATACCCTAAAATTGGCTCAAAAGCGCTGTAGTAAACCTGCCGAATGTTTCCCTCAATCGCCATCAATTCTTTAACGTCTTTTCCATTCTCTATCAAAGGCATCAACGATTCAATTGTATCAATTTGCTCCGATAGGAGAGGAAAGTCTGATTCAGAATCTTTGTCAGGAGCTGATGAAAAGGGTTCCGGTTCCTGCAACTCACCGTATGCTTTTCCTTTACTTGTTCTCGATGGAGAGTTATAGTATTTTAGATTCCTCAAGATGTTTTGAGCTGCACCAAGAACAAACTTCTTTGCCAAACGCAACCGCTCCTCATTCTGGATATAATGCTGAACCTGCTTTACTAACAAGAAACCACTATTTAAAAACTCTCTTGGATAATAGCTCCCTGAATAATATCCATAATAATTGAAGACATGAATCGGAATTTGATTTTGTGAAGCAAAGTTCAAGAATTTCGTGTTGAACGTTATTTCCCCAAAAATGTAGATAGAATCAACATCTTCCACAGGAATCACTTTTTTGGGTCTTGCTTTAGCTGTACTGCTTTCAGCTTCCTCTTCATCATCCGGAAGTTCGACTTGCTGCTCTCGCCTGCCGGTGGGCTCTTCGGTCTCATCAGAATCTTCTTGATCCAGGGAGATTTTTTCAGCGTAGTCACCTATTCGGGGTTCCGTGTCAGATGAATCGCCATTTGTAAGCGCGTTTAAGTCTTCCTCTGATGGGGTGATATCATATTCAGGCCTTAATTGTTCCAAGTCTTCTGGACTGGCATGCAATTTTTCGGCGGTTGAAATATCTTTCGAGCTAATTTCCCCCTTATCTCTATCAGAGTCTGTTCCAGGTGGACTTGATGGATAAAGAAAGATGGTGTTCTCCTTTCGTGATAACCTACCAGACGAAAATATGTAATATGATCTTTTCAACTTAAAACCCTTGTCTTATGAACCTTTTTTCACGAATAGCAAAGCTGAAAGTAGCTGCAGGTTTTGCAAAATGATCTCTTGACCTCCACTGGTGGAGGAGAGGGGAGCCGGATAATGTGCTCGATGTTTTTCAAGGTTTCCTCTATCTCCGATTCCTTCTCGGTTGTCAGCTCAACCTGGACTCGCTTTCTGAGCTTGGGATAATCAATTTCACCCTTCACACCTTCGATACCCAATTTCTTTAGATAATAGATGTAGTACAAGACTTGCGCCTCATGGGCTTCCTCCACTGAGTCTGATTTCTTGACTTCGTGGATAACGCCGTCACGGAGGTCTAACCAGTCTATCTTTATTGACTCAAGTTCGATTTCTTTTCTTTCACGCTCGTAGGAATAGTCATGAAGTATCTTCCCCAGTAGAACTGAGTCAGATTCGCTCTCCAGCTCGATTTGGTTTGAAAAGAACCAGAGTTTCCTTTTGCAGACATGGAAATAATTAATTTGCGTCCCAGTGTAATGGGGGGATCTTTGATCAACAAGATTAGGCTTTTGTTGTTCAACTCCCATGTTACTCCAACGTCGAATGTAAGATGTTAAGTCGCTAAGAATTGCCTCGTCAGCTCGTGTGTCGACACGAAATAATCTCCGAATCTTAATAACTCACTCAATTGACCAAAAGGTCGTTCGCAATACGCTGTCGTTAGCTTCATTGAGGCAACCAAATCCCATTCTCAGCTATCATGAAGGTCGTGTCCTTCTTTACTATCGAACCCGGTGTCCAGCACACCTGTCCTTTTGTAAGCATCATGCCAAAATTCGAACTGTTTTCTTTCGTCCTGTCTTTTTTCGTCTCGCGCCCAACAATGGGCTCTATATCACCAAAAATATCTCCAAAGTCTGCAGGCACGTGTGCGAGTATTGGGTTGCAGGCAGGGGCTCTCACAGATGGACGTAAGCCCTCTAAGCTTAGAGGATATCCCATCACTTCCCCGCACAGCTTTTTAGATTTGCACTGCATGCTTCCAAACCCATAGCGCCGCTCACCACCGACCTTCAGGTTACACAGGTACTTCTCCCATCCACTCTCGCCATCGATAGCATCATCAGCATTATCACTAAAGAAAATCCATCCACCAATACGAAGTGGAGTCCCATCTATGGCATGCGGAGCTATGAATTCTACTTCATGGAGACTTCCGGAGATAGCTGCCCGTGCTTGTGGATCAATAGCAGTTGTTGCATTTGAAGAGACACAACAGCGTTCAAAGAGCATGTCCCATCCCAACTTTTGTTATCTGGTTTCTTCCCGGCTGGTCCAAGAGACCTTGTTTTGCAAGAGATTTCGCTCCATGAGAAACCTTTAGCAGAAACTTTCATCCCCAGCCAATGCAACCGAATAATCGGGAGGCTTGACGAACACGAGCGTCGCGAATGCTCCGGTTCCGGGCTTGCAGTCTTTTTCTTCGTCATGAACGCACGCTCTTTCCGTGGGATCGGCCCCCTGCCCGCGCACGATGGCCTCGTACCACCAGCGTAGCGAGCCAATCAGCCCGGTCTCGTGCAGACGGTCGCACGTTTGGTCCACGCCGCCAGTCCAGAGCAGGGTAAGGGTTCTTATATGTGCTGTCAAATTTTCCATTGATAACTCTTACAGTTGATGCCACACCGAGATTTAGCATGATATAATTGCAAGCGAATCATTCGTCCTCCCATTTCCATAACGAAATCCTCCTTTGGCCACCTAAGCAAGCTCTGCCGTTTTGCTTTCGGCCCCCCAACTTCCCTCAGGAAACAACTCAGACTACGCTGCAATGAGAAAAAGCAGCGAGGCGCTCACGGTCGATATGTTAGATTGGCACACAATCTCGATATAATATCGCTCGCTCATATCAGAAAAACCAGGTTGGTTGCGCGCATAACTCCTAATTATTTATCTCCCGCGTTCGACAACCTAGCTACTTGTCGAAGTAACACAGCTAAATATTCCGTCCAACTTTAGTCAATAATGCCAATGTCTGGCTGTTCTACGTCTAACAACAGCCCGAGTTGCTTATCGTACATTGCATTTGCCACCCAGTATTTATCAGCTTTGCGAAAAGCTAATCTGCCCGAGCTTCTCAGCTTAGCACCCTGACCGAACGATATGCTCGCAAGGAGCTTCATCGCTTCAAAGTATTGTTTTTCGGTCTTGAGCCTTTTGTACTCATCTTCGAACTTAACAGGAACAACCTCCAGAGACCGAATCAATTCCCAAAAATCCTCATCGGTCTCTTTCTCATCGAACGGATAAAGCGAAGAAAGTACAGCACCAAAATTCTCCCAGGCGCGCTCGAATTCTCTTTGTTCCCTCTCGCTGTAGCCTCCAGCGTAAACAGCTTCAACGAGTTCGCCAATACGGATTTCATTGAGCTCATCCACAGCAGCCAGCGATGAGAGCGTTTTTTGGATCCGCTGAACATCGTAAAAGTATTTGTCCTTATCAGACCCCTCACTGAAAATGTAAACTGGTGCGATGCCTTTCATTCCGCGCCGATTGACTCTGCCGAAGCGCTGAATGAGAGCGTCGACAGGAGCCGGCTCCGAAAAGAGAACATCAAAATCAATGTCAAGAGACACTTCTATCGCCTGTGTCCCTACCAGAAGTTGAACCTTGTCCAGCTCTTTCTCTATCGCCTCACGATCTCTGAGAATGAATCTACCGTGAAGCAGTTTTGCGCTATGGGCTTGATCTTTGATAGAGTTGAAAACTTCCTGAGCACGCTTGACCGTATTGCAAACAACAAGTACTCGACTTCCGTTGCGTAGCTGCGATTGAATCATGTCGAGTTTGTCAACGATTTGACCTTCAACTATTTTGCACCTATGTCGTGGCTTGTAAAGCAACTCATGCTCTTCAGGCGCATTCCAATCAAGCGCAAGCTCCGTAAGTGGCAAAATGGTTCTTATCTTTTCCTTTAAGAAGGAGGGAAATGTTGCTGACAGAAAAAGAAACTTAGCATCGAGCCCGGCAAGGTATTCGACAGACCTCAAAATGAGAGCGGTGGTGTGTGGTTCATAGACATGGATCTCGTCAAAGACAAAAACCGCTCCGGCCATTTCAGAGATCATTGACTCCCATCCCTTTACTCCAAACAACGCCTTAAAGATTTGAAACGGGGTAAGTATTTTAATCGGGCGGTAGAGTTTTCGGGTAAGGTCAACCGCTTTTCTTGCAAAGTGTTCAGCAGATTCACGGTCATACTGCCGTTCCATCATCGTTTTGTAGACGTAGTAAGCTGCTTTCCCGTGTAAGACGCCAACATTCTCCTCGCCAAAGCCATATCGCTCTGTAAAGCGGCGATACATTGCGTTGATACTTGCCGTATAGGGTAGCACGTAATAGATTCTGCCGCTTGTGGATTGATTGCGTGATGCCCACAGTAAGGCGGCTTCTGTTTTACCGGATCCAGTGGGTGCGGCAAGGAGTGAATGTCCGAGTGTTCGGGCAGTCTTCGTTTGAAAGGGACGCTGCTTTGGGAGGCCAAGCATGGAGCCGATATTCCTGAGACCTTCTCGAATCGCGTTTTGACCGCTCGAAGCGAGATGATCACAAGCAACCAATAATCCACGGAGAAAGGTACCGTACAGCTGTTCGACTTCAAAATTTCCACACCAATATGGAGCAACCGTTTCCGCGAAAGCATCTTTAATATCACTTACGTTTTCTACCCGTCGATTCAGATCGATGGATTCACAGAGGAACTCTCTAGATAACTTTGGTAGCTCGTCATACATATAATGGATGTAATCAAAGTTAGGCTCAACTTCTCGGACTTTCTCTCGCCATCGCGCTCGGCCAACTCCCTCGCTATCTGTTGTTCGGTATTCCTTTAGTCCCTCGAGATCCTTGTGGTGTGTGAGTACGGCAAGACTCACGGCTTGTACATACGGATGCGGTAAATCCAGAGCAAGTACAAAACCAGCTGATATGATTTCATGACGATAGCCCCATTCCTGTCCGTAAAGTGATCTCTGAAATCCTGATGCGGCTTTGCCGAAGTCGTGGAAAAAAACTGCCAGAAACAGGTGACTCCAGAAGTCATCAATGCCACACAACTGCGGAATAAAAGGAAATTGTTTCCTCACACTACTGAAAACACTTAAGCAATTTACTGTGTGAGTAAGCAATTCCTCTTTAGTGCTCTTAGCGTAAACTGTTGCCATGTGTTAGGGTTCTATGAAGTTTGTCTATACAACCAGACACCCCACCCTTTTTCCTGATCGAATAACAAGCGTTTAGCTCGAATCTTCGCTTTGCGATCAACGAGATAAAATATTTTGACTGCAGTAGGCCGGCGTGGAATAGTTTCAGTAAAGCAAATAGGAAGAGGCATAATTGGACTTGCCACTTGTCCTTTAAAGGGTTCCTCAAATGGTAAGAGTGTATGTTGAAATTCTGCTTCATCAGTTTCATACAGCTCCACTGGTGTTACCTCCTTTACCATAGCCAAATCAGAGCTCCGGCCGAGAAGAATAGGATAAACTGGGTGCTCAAAGTACTCTGCTAAATTTAGGTTTGAGATGTAAAGAAATACGCTGTTATCATAAAGAAATTGGCGTTTCAACACGTTGGTTTTTTCGATGAGCCTTGATTTTCCTACTTGATAAATCTTCTCAAGATCAGTTACTCTGGCTTCGCTGATCCCTATTATTCCCACTCCAGTTTCCTGTGGAGTAACGAATCGCCCTGACGCAGTGGAAATGATTCCATACGCTGTCGAGAGAGGGGGCACATTTAAGGTTGCTTGTTCTCCAATCATGAGAAAAGGAATGCGGTAGGAGGCCGTCCAGCTACGTATGTGAACTCGAAGGACTTTCATAATCTCATTCCTCGAATGAATTGTACTACGTTTTCGATGGCTTGATTAGGCGTTCCAACTGAGAAAGTAATTGTTCGGGCTTGTCCATTCCTGCTCACCTGAATTTGTTCGTTCGCGAGGGCAAGAAGTTCACTTCGTTGCTTTTCAAGAAATCCCTTGCGAAGTCCAATGTAAACAGGACTCAGAATTCTATCGGCAAAGTCTGTCAATATTTCTCTGAGAGCTTCTAAGTCAACAAATGCATTGTCATTTGCTTCACGGACGACTTCCATAAAGATGTGGTTGCTGCAAGAAAGAACTGCCATTACAATGAATTTAGGTGTTACATCTGTTAAATACGGAGACAATTTTGCCCCACCTCGAATGACTGGCAGCGAAAGCAATAGGTCTTCAATGCGCTGTTTGCGAATATCTTCTGGTAATGTCAATCGAGCCCGTGTTACCTGACTACCGCCTTCAGCTTGCGTCCCCGTTGTGATAGTAGTTTCTTGTGCAGCTCGCTGCAGGGCAGCTTGTCGTCGCGTCTCATCGACATCATATCCAAGGCCAACATCAAAAACTCCGACTGTATCAAGTGTGAGCGAAAACAGTCCTTTCAGAACAGTTGCATAGAATTCTTGATTGTACCGGACTGCAAACCCTGGCGCAAATTGTTGATTTCTTTCAGCGTCAACATAAACTCCACCTTCTTGTCGCGCCATCGATCCTTCATCAGTAGTAAGCACGTTGCTCAACACAGAAACAAGCGGTGAACACTTCAAAGGAGAGATTCGGCGATGTACGGTTCCAGGCTCTTCACCTTCACCTGTAGTTGTTAGCATGTAACCAAAGAGATCGTCATCCTCATAGAGTATAGGATTACCCTCAGTGTACGCCGTATCTTCACCACGACTAATAGGTGACGGTGTCCAGGGTCTTCCATGCATCCGCGTTTCTTCAAGTGTAGTCATTCGCCACCAGTTCCTAAAGGCTTGTGGTGACACATACGGCAAAGAGTCACCCCGCAGTCTCACCTTTTTTACAACTGTGGTGTTTTTCGCTCCACCTCTACGTTCAGTGCCAGCATTATTTAATGCTGAGTGTTGCGCATCAATCAATAAGAGACCTGTTAGAGTTCGCATTGTTGTACTCTCCTTATTATGTTGTAGTGGATAATGTTTGATGATTTCGTTCATAGATTCGAAAGAGAAGTGTATCTCGGACATCTTCCCAATACACTCTCCCCAATTCGTCTTTAGGGAAGAGCAAGGGCAAATCTTCTGCATAGCATATTAGCGTTTCACGTTGAATGGCCAAAAGTGCTTTTCGAAACTCTGGGTACTTAATAGATTGCTCAATTTCCTCTAATCGATTCTTATGATTCTGCAAGACACAGTAATCGAAAATACGGTCAGCAATCAATAGTCGCTTTTCTAGTTCAACGGGCAATCTTGCTCGCAAACGGTCCCGGCTTTCTTCACTTTCTACTTCTTTAGCAAATGCTGATCCGTTATGTTGCCGTTCATAAATGCGAAAGAGAATCATGTCACGCCTTTCATTCCAATTATCAAAAGACAGGATAATGGGCAAATCTTTAGAGGTACAGATAGGAAATACCTTATGAATGCTCAGAAGAACACGCCGGAATTCTGGATAGTTTGCCTGCTCCATTTCTTTTAAGGGCTTCAAATTTGTCTTCTGAACGTAATCATAAATCCTATCTGCCACCGAAATAATAGTTTGGAAATTGTCTTGATCCATTTCATCTACCTCCTTTAGATAAAGTTCAAAGAGTTTCCATCCTCCCCTGATGAGTTTGTTCTCACGATCGAAAAAGAAATACTTAATAGATTGGTTATCAGTAAGCCGTTGAAAGATGTCCAAGCCTCCATATCTAAAAAGTTCTTCGAGGTTGCTTTTTAAGCCTCGTTGCTTTGTCCTAGCAATGAAGCGGAATACCGGCGCAGGTAGATCTACGAAACTGATGTTTGCGGTTTGTCCTGCGTTGCTAAATCGATAAAGCCTTATCCCAACGTTTTCGAGTTGGAGAATCTCTGTGTCCTCAGTGAGATCGACCGCAAGTCTTACAATGGCTTCAGGAAGGCTTCTTGCCTTGATGTTTGGATCGTAGAAAGTAATCTTTCTTTTTGCGGCAACAAGGGCATTGAAGTGCTGTAAAGCCTTGTAGGCAATTCCATTGCGTCGCGCTAACATTATTTTGGGTTCGTGTGAATGCACAGCGCATAGCCAATTTTCAATCTGAACTAACGATAAGGGTGCAAATTGAATCGCAAAGGTACAGTTTGCACAAAAGCCCAGCCCGTCTTCGAAAAATGAAAAATAATTGACCAGGTCTCCACTGCCCAGCATAGGGTGTTTATCTCTTTGCAATCTATAATCAACATCGGCTGAACCACACCCTACGCATGCACCCTTAGCCTGTTTGGGAGCCAAATGAGATAAAAATTCAGTGACGAATTTTTCGTACCGTTCTTGAAATACCTTCTCGCGATAAGCGAGTGATTTCTTGGCTTGTTTACTTCTTTCTTGGATTTCCTTCTTCTTTTGTTTGAACTGTGGATCTTTTAAAGCTTTGGTCTTTGCTCCACCATGCTTTTGAATGAATTCATTTTCAAGTTGAGATAATTGTTCGCGAAATGAGTTTTCAGTGGGCAAACTAAAATTAAACGGCGCGAAATTATGGAAAACTTTTGTGAACCCACCTCCTTTAATCATTGCCCACCTAGGATATAATTCGGCCACATATCTTGCTGCTTGTTTTACGTCATCAAGAGTAATAGACTCAGGGTCATCTTTTCGCGACAAGGCGCATAAAGCACTCACTCCCGCATCCACCCAAGGGTTTCCCGTCCACGTAAAGTAGCTCATTGGTCCTCCATCTGATTTACTTGATCGCATTCAAAAACCTAACCTGTTTCTCCGGTTTCTCTGCAACGTTCCAGGACACTTCGACCTTGTCAACGGCCTTTCGCAGTCTGCGGATTTCTTCGAGCGTCACTTTCGCGGTGCCTCCTTTCACCTGAATCAGCACGACGCGCAGCTTATCTGGATCTTTCCTGTCTCGCTTCACAGCAACGAGGTCGACGATGCCCTTATACTCAAATCCTCTGGGAGAGTCAAGTGACAGCACTCGGTATCCTTGCTTTGCAAGCACATATTTGGCAAAGGTCTTGGCGTTCTTCGCTCGCATGTGAGCGAGTCGAGAAGCTCGGCGCCACTTGCGGGTGTGGGCTGCCTTTTGCGCTGGCGTGGGACTATCGTTCATGGTTCGACGCATCCTTCTCATATTCCACCGACAATCTCATTCCGATTCCTCCTTATTTTTATACCAGGTAAGATTCCTGACCGCTTCTTCTTTCTTCACCACCTCTATCATCCCGAACCCCAAACTGTTTTTCTCTCCAAGCCCACTCTCGTAGGCGAGTTTTATTAAGTCGGGGTTGCCCTCAATTGTCAAAGGGCATAGGAAGCCCCTTATCTTTGTCTCGTCGCTCTTCCCTTCTTTGATCGTTATAAGTTTGCTTATCCTCTCGGGTCCACCTCTCCGCGCAATATACTCCATATCCAATTCAGAATTAAATTCTGTATCATGCAGATCATCTCTGTAAATCGAGCGATACTTGTTGATGATGTTCTTTCGCAATGCCTCCGAAACTCTCGGATCATCTGCACGTAGATAATGCGCCATAAGTCGACCCTCCCTCTCCTCCGGAACGGAAACTGAAACAGGCGATAGCATCCGAAATTTCATCTTCCTCTCCCACTGCGGCTCAGGCAAAGTCTCAACCTGCTCAACTATGAATCGATTGTACTCTCTGTCAATGTAAAATTCTTGCTTCTCAAAAATCCCAATAACAATGTGCTGCAGGGTTTCATCAATGGGCATGCTTATATACCACCGAACTACTGGCGAGAGGATACGCAAACGCCGTCGTTCCCTATCAACCTCACGATCGGCAACCATTAACTGCGAGAAACAGAAATGCTTGAAGCGACGAACGAGTCCGTCAGGAGAAAAACCACTTTTGTGAAGAAACGATGAGTAGCCAGGAGAAGATTGCTCAATCCAGTTGTAGACGACCGAGGAGAGGTAGTAATGATAATTGAGGGGAACGCTACATCCCGCCTGCGTCAGGTTTAACGGTCGCAATGTAAGAGATAATCGCATCCTCCAGCCTTACGATTAAATGGGCAATAAATGTCAAGTCCGTTCTGACAGAGCATCTTTTTCGTGGTAGAGAACACTAAGGTGCGGAGCGAAAAAGATTACAAGCCGAATTTACTGCAGTTTTTCACGAAATGCAAGCTATATTGAAAAAAGATTGACATTTTGTTTGACGAATATGGTGGGAATCAAGAAAGATGCGCTCGCAGGAACTAAAAAGGCTGCCGACCGTCTGCTTGCTTCATAGAAGACCCTTCATCGGAAATTGCTGCCAATTTCTTGAAGAAGCATGGTGTCTGTCCGGAGAACGATTCCTTTTGGAGAATCATTCTCCACACACGAGCAAAAAGAAACGCAACACTTGCTATTGCGTTTCCCCAGTAGTGCCCTTCCTCCTCCCAGCGAGTCAGGACGTCGACTGCCCCTTTACCTGGCATTCGGGACATATACCCTCCACCTCAATAGAATAATTGAGGACCTTAAATCCTTTCAAGCGCGAACGCAACGCAGGCAGCGGACCAAGCTCCTCAGAACCGATGTCAAGAAGCTTCCCACATCTGACACAGACCAGATGGTGATGAGGCTCGGTATTTGCGTCAAACCGCATGATGCCATCGGTGGACTTCACCATCGTGATAACACCAAGTTCGAGAAGAGTGTCGAGAGCCTTGTAAACCGTTGCCAGTGAGATCGTAGGATATTTCTCGTGGATCCCCCTGTAAATTGTCTCCGCATCCGGGTGCTCACCGGATGCTAACAGCTCCCGATAGACCGCAAGCCGCTGATGGGTTATGCTCAAGCCGCGCTCACGACTCAACCGAGCAAATTCAGAGAGTTTCTGATCTATACGTGAGGCATCCATGTTGAACGGAGAACCATTCTCAAATAATAATATATTTAATTTTCATCTTCTTGTCAAGCACCGGCAAAAAGTCAATCCCTCGGTCTGAATTACAGCTCCCCTCGTTCCGAAATGGAACTTCACTTCTCGAAAATCTCATTCCGAATCATCTTCTCCATGTCATAAGGAGCAGGCGCGCCACCGAGGTACTTATGGAACCAATCGAGATGCGCATTGTAGTAAAGAGGCATTGACTTCAGAGGATTGGGCCAATGGCCATCATGCTCAAAGACAATAAGTCGAGAGGGGACACCCATTTTTTGAAGCGCAGTGAAGAATTCCAAGCTCTGCGTGTACGGCACCCGATAATCGCGCTCGCCTGTGATGATAAGACAGGGCGTTTTGAAATTCTTCACGTAATTTGACGGCGACCATTTCTCATAAAGTTTGGAGTTCCATGGCTGCCCTTTGAGCTCCCACTCCGGGAACCAGAGTTCCTCAGTTGAGCCATACATTGACGTCAGATCATAGACCCCCATCATTGAGGCAAGAGCTTTGAAACGGGTCGTATGCCCTTCGAACCAGTTCATCATGTAGCCGCCGTAGGACCATCCCATTGCACCCATGCGCTCCTTATCAACAAAAGGAAGTTTTTCGAGCGCATCAGTTACTTTCATCAAATCATCAAAAACCTTCCCACCCCAGTCACCGGATATTGCAGCAGTAAACGCTTGCCCATATCCCGTCGAACCACGCGGATTAGCAAACGCAACAATGTACCCTGCGCCTGGGTACATTTGCCAATCACCGCGAAAAGCATCAAGCCACTGCTGCTGCGGTCCACCATGCACGTTTAGAATAAGCGGATACTTTTTGTTCGGATCAAAACCATGCGGCTTGATAATGAAAACTTGCACCTTGACTCCGCCGCCTACATCAACCCAAATTGATTCACCCGGACGAAAATCGACTTCTTCCCTCAAAGCTTTGTTTTCAAATGTCAACTGAATTCTGTTCCCGCCATCTACATCAACTCGATATACTTCATCAGGGTTGTCAATTGTTCTGGCAAGAAAAGCGATGAAATCATTCTTAGGTGATACAGAGAAAGCATCAACGGTTGTAGAGGGAACGACGGGTGAAATAGTTTCTGATCCTAACGTAACTCTGTACAATGGCGTATGAGCCTCAACTTCCCCGGTGAAATAAATCGACTTCGAATCAGGTGCCCAGGCGAAATCGTCGACCCAATTGTCAAATGATTCGGTCACAATTTTCGTCTCACCCGTAGTGCGATCGTAGAGCGCAAGCCTGAATCTGTCTGATTCGTAGCCAGGAATTTTCTGAAGACGGTAAGCAATGTATCGACCATCAGGGGAGTACTGCGGATCACCGTCATAAGCTTTGTTTGAGGCTGTGATATTTTTCGCATCTCTGCCGTCGCCACTCGTTGAGACGACCCAGAGATCGGCATTCGTTGAAGATGCTTGATCCGGATCATGGTTTGAAACGTAGCACAATTCCTTACTATCGGGAGAGAAAGCATAGCCCGGAGCGCCGCCAAGGGAAAATGGCGGAGAATTGAACTTCCCGGGAGTCATATCTTTTACCTCACCGGTCTCAACATTGACAATGAATGTATGAGTATATCGACCATCGCTCCACGAAGTCCAGTGGCGATAGAGCAACTGGTCAGCTATGTGAGCGTGAATGGGTCCCTTCGCTATTGATTCATTTATCACCTTGTTGCACGAATCACTTGCACCACATTCCGGGAACACTTCAGTGGCAAAGGCGATCATTTTGCTGTCAGGTGACCAGACCGGATTGCTCACGCCGGTCGAAAGGTGAGTGAGCTGTTTCGCTTCACCTCCATTGACGGGGAGAAGCCATAGTTGCATTCCATCTCCTCGATCGGAGATAAAAGCGAGAGTTTTCCCGTCGGGAGACCACCTCGGGGCGTACTCGCTTGTTTTTCCACTTGTTAACTGACGCATATTTTTCCCATCAACATCCATGGCATAAATGTGGGTGTGCTGTTCAGATTTCTTGAAATCCCGAACCTCAACAGTGAATGCAATGGTTTTTCCATCCGGCGAAACCTGTGGGTCGCCAACTACTTTCACACGATAAAGGTCCTCCAACGTAAATGCGCGCTTTTGAGCGGAAACAGCGATCGCAACAAACAGCAGCAAAAACAAAACAAGAAGTTCACGCTTTTTCATTTTCATTTCCCCCTTGATAGTGGGCTGTTTCAGCAGTGACCTATTGAATGTGAAAAAAATATAGGATACCGAAGTCTATTTATCAAATATTGATGTCACATCTCCAGAAAGCGCCTGAAGCTCACCAGGATCTTGCGGAATATTTTCTAACAAAAAGCTGGCGACTGTGTAAAAAGTCGCCAGCCTCGTTTTCTCTTCACGAAGCGCTAAGTCGTTGCAATCCATCAGCGGTTAGATGATAATGCCCTTCGTGTTCCTCAGCTAACCCAGCCTCTACAAGCTCGCGTGCGGTTACTCGCACAAGGTACAAAGGAATCCCCGTTAACTGGGAAACCTCCTCCAGCTGATCATGATCTTTCATGACGTTCATTATCATCCGCGCTGATGAAGTAAGTGTCCCGTCGGGCTTGATGCATGCCATTGGATGCTCTTTTAGATTGTTTTCTTACAGAGATACCAATCGATGCACTCGACGCCTTTCTCCTTCACTCTCTCTTCCGCCATCTCAGTTGTATTTGGAGCTGGAATGATGACTTTCTCACCGGGCTTCCAGTTTGCTGGAGTTGCGACCCCGTACTTATCAGTTGTTTGAAGTGCGTCTACCAGACGAAGGATTTCCTGCATATTTCTGCCGGTTGTAAGTGGATAGTAAATCATTGCCCGAAGAATCCCATTCGGATCAATGACAAACACAGCTCGGGATGCCTCTGTTTTGCTCTCGCCGGGCATGATCATACCATACCGCTTCGCTACTTCCATTGTGAGATCAGCGATGATCGGAAACTGAATCTTGACTCCTGTTTTTTCCTCTATGTTTCTTATCCATGCGATATGTGAGTAGACGCTGTCAACACTAAGTCCGATTAACTCCACTCCGCGTTTCTTAAGCTCAGGGTAAATCTCAGCAAACCCGATAAATTCCGTTGTACAAACCGGCGTGAAGTCAGCTGGATGAGAAAAGAGAATTAGCCAGCTCCCTTTGTAATCCGAGAGACGGATTACTCCTCGTGATGTCACTGCCTCGAATTCAGGTGCTGGTTCCCCAAGACGAGGGAGACCAACAGGCTGCTGAATTGTTGCTTGTTCTGACATTGATGTGTCTCCTTAATTGTTTATGAATATGGTTCCCAAATCACAATTTAGACTTGCTAACGGCTCGTCCTTGCTGTCATTGCGAGAACCCAGAGGGTTCGTGGCAATCCGACCTGAAAAGTCGTTGCGAGGGCGAAGCCCGCAGGAATCTCTAATGGAATTCCTCACTTCGTTAGGAATGACACTCCGTGTCACATTGCTTCGCTTTGCTAGCGATGACAACTTTCTAAATCGGGATTTGGGTGGTTTACGGACAATAATGTAATACAAGTTATTGCGAAATTCAATAGCTATTCTTGATTAAGAATAAAACTCCATATGTCATTAAAAAATAGTGGTTCATAAGAACCACTTTAACTCTAAAATCTTATTGGTCTTTCACATCTGCTCCCACTGCGGCGAGGACCTGTTCCACATAATATGGCTCAGGCAATGCCCCCTCAAAGTGATGATCCTCATTGATAACCACCCGGGGCACACCACGGACATTGTATCTGTAGGAAAGTTCCATAAACTCCTGTGCCTCTATCATATCGCTGCGAATGTTCTCATTCACAAAAGCCAGCGCATGTGCCATCAGAACCGCGCTTGGACAATACGGGCAGGTCGGTGTGACGAAAACCTGAATATGAACCGGCTCAGTAACATTCTGCAGCTTTGCAAGTGTCTCTTCACTTAACCCATGCTCTCCAGTTGAAACCATCTCTATATCTTCGAGAAGTGAGGCAAACTCATATCCTGAAGGAATACCGTAATATCGGATCCCATAGTCTTTTTCACCAACAACCGCTGTGGCAGGAACCTTGTCAACGTTGTAGGCTTCGACCTGCTCCTTGTCGGTAATGAAATTGTAAACTTCCAACGTAATCTTATCAGAAAGTTCACTCAGCTCAGCGAGCAGCTGCCTCGTCTCCCTGCAGTACTGACAATTGATTTCTTGCGTGAAGTGGACAATCTTAACCGGTTTCACTAATTTTTGAAACCGTTTTTGGATTTCTGCTCGTGTTCTCACATCAAGAAACGTCATATTCGGTTTTCTCCTTTCGTGGATAAATTATGAGAATTCTTTTTCTACATCACTATACAACAAAAAATGATAACAGACAGTTCATTCCTTCGAAGCACCGTCCACTAACAGGCATTGTTAGGACTGTTCCGGCGCGAGGATTCATCCCTTCGGCAGATCACTATTTGATGCGAGAAAAGAACGAAGGATTCTCATCCGCTCGAGACAGACCTCTGAGATCACCAGTTCACTCACCGCGGTGATTTCTCCGTGCGCTTGCTTTTCTTCTCGGCGAACAAGGTCGAGGCACCAGAGTCCGGCGAAGGTGGATAAGTAATCTCCGGTGCAACCCCTCAGGCATCTCGGGCTCATCGCTGCGATAAAGCATTATTATCTTTTTCAAAGAATCGTAGAACGCCGAGCATGAAGGGCATACTTCAAGATGTTTCTTCACCTCACGGCACGAAGGATGACTGAGACTGAGATCTATCGTGCCGCAGAGCTTAAGCAAGACTTGTTGGCATTTCATAACAACGCCACTTTGATCGCAAATGGTCATCCCGTGACAAAGTACTCTTTAAGCTGTTCCCGCAGGAACAGTCGTGCTCGCCGAAGGCGAGATTTTACTGCCGGGACTGTTAGTTTCAAGATACTTGCCACTTCCTTTGCAGGGAGTTCCTCGACATCGCGGAGCACGAACACCGATCGATACTCCATTGGGAGCATGTCGATCGCTCGGTCTAATGCTGCTCGCAGCTCGGCGTTTAAAACAGAGCTCATCGGTGTTTCGCTCCAGCGTGAAACCTGGGCAGTAACAACATCCAGTGGAAACTTTTCGTCATCTATAGATACAGTTGGCTGTCGGGCACGTTCACGACGTCGCATGAGACAATTGTTCACGACGATACGGTAGAGCCATGTTGTAAACTTTGACTTTCCTGAAAATGTGGGCAGCGCTCTATAAACATTGACGAACGTATCTTGTAAGATTTCTTCTGCTATTCGTTCATCGCGGCAAAGCTTAAAGGCGAATCGGAATACGAGCTGTTCATACCGATATACAATTTTTGTGAACGCACGTTGATCGCCTCGCTTAGCTTTCCCGAGGAGCTCCCGCTCGCTTTCTAACTCCTCAGAAATGCCGTAGCCCGCCGATTCTGAGCGCAACTCTTTCTGTTTCTTCTTGTTAGATGCAGCAATCACCCAAAAGGTTCAGCCCCCGGAGGCGGATTAAACTATGAAATGAAAATGTCATACGACCTCGCCTGAGAAAGACCACAATAGCTGCTGAGGGGGGATAATCTTGATCCCGTAAGGCAGGACAATTTACAATTTTTCCGCATTTGGCGAGCGATATTTGCCACAAAGAGCGTAAAGCTCACAAAGAGACTCTTAAGTTTGTCGTCCTTCCTTTGCAACCTTTCCGGTCAGAAGTCATCACGGTTGGGGACGGTCATTCGTTCTTCCGCCAGAAAGGGCAGCGGACCTTACCAGCGTGGGCCCTGCAGGACTCGAACCTGCGACCGGCGGATTATGAGTCCGCTGCTCTAACCAACTGAGCTAAGGGCCCATCAGGGATTCTGCACATAATAATTTACATTTATTTCAGTTTACCAGCAAGTCGGAGGGTCAATTTGCCGGGCTCTGAGCGCCATGCTCAGATCGCCAACTGCTCCCTCCCGCGCCAGTTCTCAGTCCGCCAAAGGCGGATAATCTCCGCAAGTGCCTTCCCACGGTGGCTGATTTGATTCTTTATCTCAGGTGGTAGCTCTGCAAACGTCTGCTCATACCCAAGCGGGACGAATAATGGGTCATATCCAAATCCGTTTGTCCCGCGCGGCTCCTCTGCAATTGTCCCTTCGACAACACCCTCAACGACTTTTTCAAATGCCCCGTCGACAAATGCAACCACGCACCGGAATCGAGCGCCGCGTCTTCGCTGAGGCACACCTCTCATTTCCCACAGCAACTTTCGAATGTTATCCTCATACGTGCACCCCTCACCAGCATATCGAGAAGAATATACCCCGGGACGATTGTTCAAATAGAATACCTCAAGCCCCGAATCATCAGCAAGAGTGGGGAGTCCTGTTGCCTGATAAACAGCACGGGCTTTCTTTAATGCATTATCCTCAAAAGTCGCTCCATCTTCAGCCCACTGCAGGCGGGCATAGAGCGCCGGGTGTTCATCGAGTGTGTGAATTTCAAGTCCACGGTCACAAAGTCCGCCTAAGACAGACTTAATCTCTCTCACCTTATCTCGATTGCGTGTTGCAAGAAAAAGCTTCACAGAAAAGCCCTCGGGAATGCTTTGTAATACAAATTGACTCCGCTCTCGATAGTTGCGATAGAATTCAGAACAACAAAGATTACATCATGAATAAGCACCGCATAAATTGTTAGAGACAGACTTCCGAGGAGGTACAGAAGAAGGAAAGATAATTTCACATCCGTTCGTTTAGCCCGAATTGTCTCGATAGTTTGCGGAATCCAGCATGCTGCGATCGCTATCAATCCGATAGTGCCGATGATCTTCATGGAATTGCTCAGCGTGTGAGAAGTATTTCCATTGCGCGCTCAACAGAGTCGACGCCGACGACCTCAATGCCGTTCCGATTCTGTACGCCATAGGCGGATTTGAGGTTTTGCCGGGGAACCACAATGCGCCTGAAGCCAAGTTTTTTCGCCTCCTGGATCCGTTTTTCAATATGGCTGATTGTACGCACTTCGCCAGCGAGACCCACTTCCCCAACAGCGACGGATTGCGCTTCGACCGGAATATCTTTCAGACTTGAAGCGATCGATGCCGCAATACCAAGATCAGCAGCGGGCTCATCGATGCGTACACCACCCGCAACGTTCACGAAGACATCATACGAACCGAGCCTTAATCCAACCCGCCGCTCAAGAACTGCAAGCAAAATCGCAAGTCGTCTGCCATCGATCCCGGTCGACGTTCGCTGTGGAACTCCGTAGCTTGTGGGTGCAACAAGCGCTTGAACTTCCACCAAGATAGGCCTGGTCCCTTCCAGCGTCGCCACTACAGTTGAGCCTGAAGCACCGAGGCTCCGTTCCGAGAGAAAAATCTCCGATGGATTTGTCACCTCGCAGAGGCCGTCACTCCGCATTTCAAAAATCCCAATTTCATTCGTCGACCCGAACCGATTCTTCAGTGCACGAAGGATCCGATACGCATAATGGCGCTCCCCCTCAAGTTGAAGCACAGTATCGACCATGTGTTCAACAACCTTCGGTCCTGCGAGAATCCCTTCTTTGGTAACATGGCCTATGATAAAGGCAGCAAGTTCACCCCGCTTTGCTGCTTTCATGATGAGCGCAGTGGATTCACGTACTTGACTCACGCTACCGGGGGCGCTTTCAAGCTCAGGACGATACATCGTCTGGATTGAATCGATAATGAGAATATCTGGCTCAGTCCGCTCTATAGCATCCGAGACAAGGTCTAAACTTGTCTCCCCAAAGATAAGAACATTTTCCGTCGGTCTGGCAGTAAGTCGATCAGCCCGAAGTTTAATTTGTTGGACCGATTCTTCGCCTGTGACATAGAGCACACGTTGCTGACGCTGGGAGGAGACCTGAGCAGCTACCTGCAGCATAAGAGTCGATTTACCAATTCCCGGATCGCCGCCGACAAAAACGACCGATCCTGGCACAATGCCTCCGCCTAAGACACGATCGAATTCTTCCAAGCCTGTGGTAATGCGTCTCTCCGAAATACTGGATACCTCCGTGATTGGAACCGGTGCAGCTTCTTCTGATAAGCGAGAGTGGCGGCTCTTCGATTGCCTCGGCGCCGCGATTTCTTCAACAAAAGTATTCCACCCACCACAGCTGGGGCAGCGCCCTACCCACCGCGCCGAAACATACCCACAGTCCTGGCAAACGTATTTCGACTGGCTTTTCACGTTTCAATTTTACCAAAATGTAAGGGGAATTGCAACTCCGCGAGGTATTTCGGAAGAAGCCTCAATTGCATGCCACTCTGAACGAACTTGCAGAACAACCCGCGACGCCATGCAGCCTCCGCTATCTTTGAAGCGATCAAAGTGACAGCCAGCACCAGTTGGAACAAAACCACGCGATCAGAGATCCAATGAACTGGTTGCACTCGATCCCGGCAGGAGCAGGGAGGTCACATCGATCAGAATCTTAACATAATGCACCCGGAATGAATAGAAGTTCAAGCACGCAACATGAAATATCAAAATGATTCGCGAATCTGTGCAGCGCCCCTGCTATTTACACGAAGGACAATCCAGACAACAAAGACTAACTTGCCCCACTTAAGAACGCTTCGCATCATCCCGGCTTCGCAATTAGCCGGCTGACCCTCCAGTGAGACAAATGAGTAAGAGCGGTCAGGATGGGCATTATGCCTGAAGAAAATCAGGGTGGAAGATGGACCCCGGCAAGGGCGTTAATGGAGAAAGGACTGAAGCCCCCTCAAATCTCCAGGGCATGAAACCTCAATGCAGCTCTACAACCCTTGTAAATACCAGGCTTAACTCCGGGAAATAGGTAATTACAAGCAGAACAGAGAGAAGGAGGAAGAAAAATGGAAGCACAGCCCGATAGACGCTGACAAGTGGTTTTTCAAACCGCAGACTTGAGAGGAATAGGTTCAATCCCAGAGGAGGCGTCATGTAACCTATTTCGAGGTTCAAAAGGAAAATAATTCCGAGGTGAATCGGATCCACGCCGTACTGAAGCGCTACAGGGACAATGATCGGCACCACAATAATAATGGCGGAAAATATCTCGATCATGTTCATAATCAGAATGAAGATGTTAAGGATCACAAGGAAGACGAATTTGCTATTTACATAATGACTCACGATAGCAAACAACTTTGCCGGGACCTCTTCTTGAATGAGAAAACTTGTAAGCCCCATCGCCACTCCAAGCATCATCAGAATAGCACCGACAAGTATCATGCTTTCGCGGATCACACGTGGAACATCTTTGAAGAATTTCAAATCCCTCTGAATGAACACCTCCACGAGAAGGACGTAGAGAGCTGTGACAGCAGCGGCTTCAGTTGCTGTGAAAATCCCCCCATAGATTCCTCCGATGACAATTACTGGAAGCGGGATTTCCCACACTGCGGCTTTCAAAGTAACCCAGACATTTTTCCACGAGAACGGAGTCCGAGGAACCTTCGCTATGATGCCCGTGCGAACGCTGTAGAGCGAGAGCAAGATGAGGAGAATTACTCCCGGAAGAACGCCGGCAACAAACAACTTGTCGATGTTCACATTAGCGACAAGGCTGTAGAGAATAATAGGAAGAGACGGGGGAAAGAGAAGTCCAAGGCTTCCTGACGTTGTCATAAGACCGAGGGAAAAGCGCTCAGGATATTGCTGTTTGATCAGCGAGGGGTAGATCAATCCTCCCAGAGCAATGATCGTCACACCTGAGGCACCACTGAAGGCGGTGAACATTGCGGTGGAAAAAAGTGCCACAATGGCAAGTCCACCCGGCATCCAGCCAAAGAGAGCCTGCGCAAGATTGAAGAGGCGCTTCGGTGCCTGGCTTTCAGCTAATACATATCCGGCAAAGGTGAAGAGGGGAATTGCAATCAAAGCGGGGAAATCGACCAGGCGATAAAGCTCGACGATGAGCGCCGCTGTGTCAACCCCGGTTGCGCTAAATGCCAGAAGCCCTATAGCCCCGATGATTGCAAAAAGAGGTGCGCCGGCGAGCGCTAAGAGAAGGAGAAGACTCCCCAGAATAAGTATCTCCATTATGCCCCCGGACCTTCTGCTGAACCACTGCGAAGTGCGTTGATCAGACTCTCAACCATCTTGAGAGCGAATTGAATCATCACCAAACCGAACCCAACGGGGACAATCAATGCAAAAACGTAGCTGGGGATGTTTAAGAAAGATGTGCTGTGGGGATCAATTCCAACAGTGAGAAACGTGATACTGGCGCGCACAAGAAAATAACAAACCGTCGCTGCGAATAAGTCGGAGATTGCGTTGAACCATAGACGTGCTCGCGGTTTCAGAAATCGTGTGAGAACATCAATGTGGAAATGTTTGCCGTTCCGTGTCGCAAGAAAGCCACCAAAGAAACCTACCCATATCACAAGATGGCGTGCAGCAACATCACCCCAGAGAATGCCAGTTGAGAAAAATTCACGAAGGATCACCTGGAGAGCTGCAAGCGCCAGCATGACGCTGAAGATCAGCACAATTGCAACGTTAACAATGAAGGTAAGGACTCGGTCAATGGTATGAAGGACCTTCATTTCGCAGATTCGTTCGTCTTCCGATAAGTTTGAAGAGCGGTTTCAACTTCATCGAGAAATGCTTGCGTGAACAGCTTGCCAACGAGCATCTGGCGAGCTTGCTTACCTATTGTATCAAATTGCGCAATGGTGCTCTTCGTCGGAACGGTAACGATGATCCCTTTTTGCTTCAGTGTACGTATGGCTTTTGCATTTTCCTCACGGCTGAGGAGTGTTAACGTTCGGAAAAACTTTCGCCCGTTTGAGACGAGAATTTGCTGGAGCTCTTTGGGAAGCGAATCAAACACCTTCTTCGAGATAAGGACGGCACCCTGGCTGTCTGCGAGCGGCTCGTTCATCATATACTTCACACGAGTAAACCACTGAAGGGCGATCAAAGCAAGCGGAGACGTATAAACGCCGTTAATCATGCCGGTCTGGAGGGACATCATCACATCGTTGACCGAGAGAGGGATGGGAGTAATGCCGATGGCTTTAAACGCCGACTGAGCAATTGGATCTCCTTCCCACACCCACATCTTCACGTTCTTCATGTCGCCTGGCGAGTAAACAGGTTGAGCTGTGTAAACATAGACAAAGCCAACCTCAGCCCAGCCGAGAAGGACGAATCCCCCGTCTTCTATGGCTTTCTCGAATTCTTGTTGGAATTTATCTATGATGTAGTCGACCTCATTATAATTTCTGAAAAGAAAAGGTGCATCGAGAATGCGAACCTCAGGAGCGATTTCTCCTATGCCAACACCGGTAAATCCGCCAGCTTGATACTGTCCTAACCGGATCTTTCGCACGACATCTTTCTCATCACCAGCAACACCCCCGGCGTAAATCTTAAATCCAAGCCGACCACCGCTCTGCTCGCGCACAGCTTTATCATATTCACGCATGATTTTAATCCACGTGCTCCCTTCAGGAGCCAGCGTTGCAAATTTAATCGTATACTGTTGGGCAAACAATCCACCAGCTAAGAGAAAAAGAAAACCAGAAATAAGAATGGTACGTTTCAAGAGAGTCTCCTTTCACTATTCAAAATAAATCACCCATTCGCGCAAGCAGTCGTTTGGCTCGTGCTTTTGCAACAGCATTGGCGAGTCGTTGTTCCGGCAAAATATCAATTGGTGCTTCGATCACACGAGTGAGGAGATTTCTGAAAAGTGATTCATCCTGCACCTGGACTGCGTACGTCTCAGCGTAGAAAACCAACGTCATCAGAAATTTCCCGTCGCTAACAGCAATTGCTTTGTCAAAGTAAGCTTTTGATGAATCGAGATTGCCTCCAAGAATTGCTGGACGGCTTCCATAATATACACCGAAGTAAAGGAGCGGTCCACCATAGAAGAATGTTGGATCCCTGGATATGACCCATTCCATCATCGCATTCACTGATGGAAGCTCCGCGAGAGCGTCTGGATTGTCCCGCTGCAGGTTGATGGCATTTCCCCAGCTGTTTGCTGTCCAAAATACGATTGGGATGGCATCATTTGGAAGTTTCCGCAATGCCGTCCGGAGAGAGCTGAGATTTCCCTGGAGCAGGCTATCTGCGATTCCTCTCAGGCGAAGGGCGCGTAGCCCGTAGTCGCGTGCCCGCATATAAAAGAGAAGAGCACGCTCAGCGCTGTCTGAAGCGAAAGCAAGTGCATAGCTTGCATAGCCCTCGCATGCCAGAAGAAGAATATGCTCGTTCTTTGGATCTGTTTCGAGAAAGCCATCAAGCAATTTCAGGTCAGACGCAATAGCCTGCTCAGCAATGATGAGGTCTTCCTCTGCCTTCACTGCGACCATTGCCTGATCGAAGACCCCGCCCATCGAGCGAATCGCCAGTTGCTGAACACTGCATCCTGTAATAAACACAAGCGCCAGGAAGGCGATGTTACAGGGGATCGTTCGCATCAACACACTCCTCATTCGATGTAAAAATATAGCAATATTACACCGAAAATGCTATTAAGCTGATCCTCGATCCATTAGAAACTCATATGCATTTTTCACCTGCAATTGCTTTTAGTGGATCTGCTATGTAAATTCACTTACGTCAGAGGATTTTAGGCAGCCCAAAAGGAGTACAAATTTGATTACATTGGACGTATCAATATCGGCCTTCGGCGGATCTTAAACCAGGCGAGGTAATACTTCATGAATCAAGCTGACGAAGTATACATGCGCCTTGCAATTGACAAGGCAAGGGAAGGAATCGCAAACGGTCAAACTCCATTTGGAGCCTGCATTGTGAAGAATGGAGAGGTGATAATCTGCGTGCACAATGTAGTCTGGGAAACCGGCGACATCACTGCCCATGCAGAGGTTCATGCCATCAGAGAAGCATGCAAAAAGTTGGGCACTGTGGATTTGTCCGGTTGTGTGATGTATTCAACATGCGAACCCTGTCCGATGTGCTTCAGCGCTTGCCACTGGGCAAGGATCTCCAGGATCGTCTTTGGAGCGCGAATTGAGGATGCACAGCAACTCGGTTTCAGTGAGATCACTATCCCCACCATAACGATGAAAGAATTAGGGAAAAGCCCGGTAGAAATAGTTGGGGGTTTCCTCAGGGATGAGACCTTAAAACTTTTCGAGCTATGGTCAAAGATGGAAAACAAAAGGGTCTACTAAGGGCTTTCAGAGATTTCGTTCCTCCGCCATCTTACCTTTCATAAGCGCGAAGTTTGATGCCTTAATCCCATTCATTATCCTCCTGAAATCGTCCATCATCTTTTCGCTGAGAGAAAATAAGTTCCGAATTGACATCCATTTCAGATTTCCAATTGCTACATAGCTACAGCACCCACCGCCCTGTATCTCCTGCCGATAGGTAGCTGGTTGGAAAAGCGCTTAGAAAATTCACTTGACAATAGTAGCTGAGTGTGTTATATTAAGATAAAAAGGTCTTTTTATCCTGAGAGAAAAAGGGGGTTGAATGTCGGTCTTATTCAGTCGCTCCTGTGAATATGGCTTGCAGGCGGTACTGTATTTAGCACAGCAACCGCCAAAGACTTACACTCTTATCAAGGAGATTTCAGAAAGTTTGGGAATTCCCACCCACTTTCTTGCAAAGATCCTCCAGAGTCTCACCAAAAGCGGTTTGCTCACGTCGAACAAAGGCCGAGGCGGCGGCTTTGCACTTGCCGTGCCGGCTGAGAAAATGACGCTGCTACAGGTAGTCCAGTCCATAGACGGCTTAGAGTTCACCCGGAATTGTGTCATGGGTTTCCCCGACTGCTCCGACTCCAACCCCTGTCCACTTCACAAGTCTTGGGCAACCATTCGAGCCAAAGCAGTCCAGATGCTTGCTCGCGAAACCATCGCCCAGCTGGCTGAACAAGTTAAGCTGAAGAAAGGCAAGCTGGTCATGAAGCTACACTAAAACGGGATGTCATCCAAAGATAACAGTAGAGGGACAGCAATGCACAACACGGAAGCAATTCAGCCTGACGTCTTGCTGCCGGACTTGTTCCGCAAGTATCCGGGGGTTCGAGCGGTTTTCGACCGGTGGGGACTTCGTGGCTGTGGAGGTCCGGAAGGTCCGCAGGAGACGCTTGAGTCTTTCATACGTATACATGGCGTTCCGAGGGAATCTTTCTTCGCCGAGTTGCGGCAAGCTATTGAAAAGGGTGCTCAAACGCAGCCTGCTTCACCGCCCATATACTTTGAATCCCTTGCCGATGTCATATACAAGCGCTTTTTCAAAGCAGGCATCATCGTTGCATTGACAGCAGGATGTATGATGGGTGCAGCGATCCTCGCTGTCATTGCCACAACCAAGTCGTTCAGCTCACTTGCTCTTTTTCCGTGGCTTCAGGCGCATGCTAATGCGCAAGTTTTCGGTTGGGTAGGGCTCTTCGTCATGGGTTTTGCATATCAAGCTTTTCCGAGATTCAAGTTCACAACCTTGTCGAACCCGCGCCTGGCGAATCTGTCGCTATGGCTGATGGTCGCGGGTATCGCCTCACGGCTGGTAGCTGAGCCCTTAGCAGTGCAGAGTTTCTTCTTTTACCTCGGCTTCGTATCGGCTATACTGGAATTGGCAGCTGCCTCAATATTCATACGAGTTATTCTCGAAACCCTCGCACGGAGCACCCAACCATCTCAGTCATACGACCGATTCATCTACGCATCACTCGCCTGGTTCGCGCTTGCAGCCCTCATTGAACCGGTCATGTACTATCTCAGCAACACGGCACCCGACACTCAAGTACTCCTCCGCCGCATTGCAACCTTCTGGGGTCCATACCGGGACGTGCAGCTTCTTGGATTTGCTGTTCTAATGATTCTGGGGGTGAGCCAGCGATTCATTCCTGCGGCGTATGGGTTTCGTGAGCCATCGGCGCGAACCTCTACAATCGGCTTCTATCTATTCAACATCTCTCTCGCCACCGGGATCGTCAGCTACATCGCCTTCTACACGACGCGTTTGCCAATATTCAGAATGGGCATGGCATTCTCAGCAGTGGCTTTGCTGGCAACCTTAATTCTCTTCGCCCTCAACGTAAGAATCTTTGAGCATGCCGGTGAGCATGACCGCAGTTTGAAATTTCTTCGTGCAGCATACGTCTGGGCTATTATCTCTGCTTTAATGTTAGTTCTATTCCCCATGTATAACATCGCAACTAACCAGAAGTTCTCTCATGCGTTCTTCGGTGCTTACCGCCACGCGCTTACAGTGGGCTTCATCAGCATGATGATCCTCGGCGTATCAAGCAAGATTGTCCCTATTCTTTCAGGCGCGAATCTTCGTCGACTGAACAGTCTCATGCTCCCCTTTGTGTTGCTCAACGTCGGCAACCTGCTCCGCGTTTCAACCCAGATTCTCACTGAACATCTAAGCTCATGGGTATGGGTGGCTCTCGGAGCAAGTGGTCTTATTGAAGTGACCGCACTCACACTCTGGGGCATGGATCTCTGGAAGACGATGGGCAAGCGAGATAGCAACATCAGCAACACCACTCCCTCACTCGAGCAGTCAACTGCCCCATCCCGGCGAATCGATGCAACGATGACAGTTGGTAGAATCCTTGATCACTTTCCCGGTGCAGAGGAAGTTTTCCTAAAGCACGGGTTCAAGGACATCACGAATCCCTTCAGACGCCGCACCATTGCCTATGCGGTGAGCCTTGAAACAGCATGCCGCTTGCGTGGGGTAAGCGTCAGCGAACTGTTAGCGGCCCTCAATGAAAAAGTCAATGTATCACACCGTATCCCGGATTGAATTACAAAGGAGATCACCGTGAAGGGGGCGCTAAAAATACCTGAATCTGCAGACAATGTGGGTCTATATCGCATGGATGCTTGCTGTGGCGGACACAGTGAAGTGCAAAGCATAGACCCTGAGGTGACTGTGAAAGCCCTGAACGAAGCGCTGTACGTGCAGTGAAAAACAGAAACGGAGGTTATCAGCAATGAACGAAACAAATTATAGGAGGAAGCATGAGCAACAAAACGGCTAAGTGGATTTTTTATGTGGGGACATTGACTTCTGCCACATTGTTTCTGATCCTGACCTGGGACACGCATCGCCAGATTGCCGCGCTAACCCATGCCGAACAGTTGTCAGATGAGGTTGTGGCAGGCAAAAAAGTATTTCAAAAGTACAACTGCAATGACTGCCATACGATACTGGGCTTCGGCGCCTATTACGCTCCAGATTTAACCAAAGTGTATCAACGACGGGGCGAAGATTATATTCGGCGGGTCATTGCAAAGCCAGAAGTAGTGCTTGCCAATTCCTTTCGCAAGATGCCACAACAGCATGTAAGTTCGTCCGAGATTGATAAGCTCGTGGCTTTCTTCCGCTGGGTGAACGGCATCGATACACATGACTGGCCACCACAGGACTCTCGCAAGAAGCCATTGGCAGGTGCTGAACGCTTGGTCAGCGGTTCGACTTTATCTCTGGGTGCAGCTTTGTTCAAGGAGAACAATTGCTTTAGTTGTCACAAACTGCATGGTGTCGGTGGTGATGTCGGACCTGACCTGGATGGAGTTGGCTCGCGACTTGATCTTGAAACGATCAAAAAGCAGATATCTGATCCGCAATCCGTTAAACAGGGCTCCGAAATGCCGGCTTATCCTGAGCTATCCCCTCAGGACCTGCAAGCTATTGCAGAGTTTCTTGTTCATCAGAAGGGAGGTGCGCAATGATCACTTACAATTCTCAACGAGTCGCTTATCCATATTTTGTAGTCGCTTTACTGCTGTTCGGGTTGCAAGTTCTCATGGGCTTGTGGCTGGCAATCAACTATGCTTTCACCTTGCCGCAAAGCCTGGTCAATGCATTTCCGTTTGCAACTGCGCGGGCTTTCCATACCAATCTGCTCGTGCTCTGGATGCTGCTTGGGTTTATGGGTGGCACCTATTTCATGGTTCCCGAGGAAAGCCGCTCCGAGTTATTTAGCAACAGGCTGGCTTATTTCCAGCTCGTTTTGCTTGTAGGAACGGGTGTGACGGCTTTAATTGGTTTTCTATTCGGGTGGACTCAGGGCCGTCCTTTGCTGGAGATTCCTTTTGAGCTGGATCTCGTGGTTGTCGCTGCTGCTTTGATCTTTCTGTTCAATGTCGCCATGACGCTTATCAAGGCAAAGAACTGGACCATGATCCAGGGGACTTTGTTAGGCGGATTGATAATGTTAGCATTGTTATATTTGTTCGGCATCCCATTCTATCGAAACCTTTCCGTCGATTGGTATTACTGGTGGTGGGTCATCCATCTCTGGGTGGAAGGTGCTTGGGAACTGGTCACCGGAGCCATTATGGCTTGGATACTCATGCAGATCACAGGCGTTCCCCGGCAAACAGTAGAAAAATGGTTGTATGTTGAAATCGGCTTATTCTTGTTTACGGGAATCGCGGGCACTGGCCACCATTATTACTGGCTTGGTGCCCCAACGTATTGGCTGTGGGTTGGCGGCATCTTCAGCGCCTTGGAACCGCTGCCGATCGCACTGATGGTCTGGGATACTTTTCGCTATATAAAAGGTGGACAACATGCGATTAGCAATCGCGTGGTCTGGACTTTTGCCATCGGTTGCGTCATCTACCACCTCATCGGTGCCGGACTGTGGGGTTTTATTCATACTTTGCCACCAATTAATTATTACACCCACGGCAGTCAAGTGACGGTTTCACATGGTCACCTTGCATTCTTCGGCGCATACGCGCTCCTGAACTTGACTATTTTCTACTACGCTATCCCCCGGATAAAAATGATTGAAAAATTTAACGCGCGTCCGGGTCTTCTTGGATTTTGGGTATCCGGAATCGCCATGTTCCTAATGGGACTGGCTTTCGGTGTAGCAGGCGTCCTACAAACGTATTTGGAACGCGTGCTCGGACTTGGTTACATGACAGCGCAAGCACAAATGCAATTCTGGTTCAAAGTAGTCATAGCAATGGGATTAATTTTCCTGATCGGCGTCATCATGATGATTTATGACCTGCTAACTCTAAAGCCCGCCTCCCAAGAGCATGGCAATGCATAAGGGAAGCCCTTATAAGGCAATACGATAAGGTCCCTTGAGCGCCGTCATAACCACGCTACATATGGCGACGGCGCCTCAGACTACTAGAACATCATTCGATCTCTTCTGAATAAAAAGGGAAGTATGCTATAAGAACTCCACGACATTGACATGACTATATCTTTAGTGAATTTTACTAAACTACACAGACCCTCTATTTCCGATGAAATCGGGTTTCATCCGTTCGTAATTCGTCAGTCCGCCGAAGCGGGATCGTAGCTCGCTTATCGTATGTTGGAGAGGCACGGTACAGGCTGAGGCGTCTTAAAGGCTACTTACTAAAGCTATTTTCCAAGCCAAATCGGAAAGAAGAGTCGGAATATGCTTCCTGCGCCAGTGCCATCAGATTGCGTATGACGCTCGGCTGAACTCTCCACCTCCACTCTACCACCATGGTTCTCCACAATAGCCTTTACAATTGCCAGCCCAAGCCCAGCGCCCGGAGCACCGGGTACTGCTGACGATGATCGATAAAAACGGTCGAAAATCCTCGGAAGTTCGTCAGAAGCAATTCCGATGCCTTGATCCTTCACTTCAACAATAGCTTCGTTGCTCTGCACAAACAAACGCAAGTAAATCGAAGAGCGCGGCGGAGAAAACTTCACAGCATTATCAATAAGATTTAACAACGCACGAATAAGAGCCTGTTCATCGCCAAAAACCTCTGCCGATGAATCTATTCTTACGCTCAGCTTTTGTCTGCGCTTAGCAGCAAGCGCTTCCCCACGATGCGCAGCGTCAACGATAATATCAGCAAGACTCAGCACTTTCCAATTTGAATGAGCTTTTTCGGATGGCACATCCTTCTCTGCATCCAAGCGTGAGAGGTAAAGCAAATTGTTCGCCATTGCAGTAAGCCGGGTGACCTCCTCAAGCGCAACATCAATGGAATGGCGACGCTTTTTAGTTATCCCTGTTTCCCCGCCCTTCCTCTGTCGTACAGATGAGAGCACGTATTCCAGCTCGCCCTGAACGATTGTCAGCGGTGTGCGAAGTTCATGAGAGGCATCAGCAATGAAACGCCTTTGACTCTTGAGAACCTGGTCAATTCTATCAAGAACCTGATTAAAGGCATTAGCTAACTGAGAGAGCTCATCGCCTGTGCCTGGAACAGGAAGTCTCTGATCAATGTTGCTGCCGCTAATTCTCGACGCCGCAGCGACCATTGTCCGGACTGGTAGCAGTGAACGACGCACCACCATATACCCACCACCGACAGTTATTGCAAGGGCAGCGGGCAAAACAATAAGCAAGAGCAAGCGCAGTTCACGGAGCGCGCCCTCCGTTGGCGCCAGAGACGCAGCGACAACGAGATTACCAAGTGCATATCCCTCCTCCTCAAGAGGAAGTGTCACAATGCGACATCTGCCGAACTTAGGAACGTAAGCCGTAGAGAATACGGGAAGCTGTGAAAATTCTTTTCCTGAGATTATTCTCGAACATGGAAGAATCCCTGTATCTTGTGGAATGCTCGAAGCAAGAATTTTCCCGTCTACACTCCGTAACTCAACAATCGTAAGCCCTAACTCGTCATCAGAATGCAATGGTAGATCTTTCATTTCAAAGGAAAGTTGTTTACCGTTTTCCCCTTCATGCCCTATTTCTGAGGAGAGGGTAGTTGCGTACGTCAAAAGCATCGCATCAAATCGTCGATAGCTGCTTCGGGCGTAGAACAGATAAAGGAATAAACTAAACGCGACCAAGATGATGCCAAATGAAACAACGTACCATGCTGTGATGCGTGCTGTGATTGTCCTTGGAGCTAATCTTTTTAGAGTGATCATTTCGCTTAGCTTTCCACCTCCTCCGAAAACCGATACCCAATTCCCCGCACCGTATGAATTAGCTGAGGTTCGAAGCCTTTGTCAATCTTCTGCCTGAGAAGCTTTACATACGCATCAACGACATTGCTCTGTGGATCAAAATTCAAATCCCAGACATGCTCCATAATCATTCCGCGTGTTAGCACTTTCCCTTTGTTGAGGATGAAATATTCGAGAAGCGCATACTCTTTCGCGGTCAAGGAAATTGTCTGTCCTGCCCGTTCCACTCTATGGGATGATAAGTCGACCACAAGGTCAGCAGCTGAAATTTTTGCGGTACGAGCTGCTATTGATTGTCGTCGTATGAGCGAGCGGAGACGTGCAAGAAGTTCGCCTTCATGGAAAGGCTTCCCAAGATAATCATCAGCACCGCAATCAAGTCCCTCGATACGGTGGTCGACATCGTCAAGTGCTGTAAGCATCAGAATAGGGGTGCTCACTGGTTCAGCCCGGAGATGTTGACATGTAACCCATCCATTCTGGCGAGGCAATCTAAGATCAAGGATGATCGCATCATAGTCGTTTGTTTTCGCCAGATACTCGCCCTCCGCCCCATCGACAGCAACGTCAACAGCGTAGTGATGCCGTCTCAAAACCTTTCTGAGAAGATTCCGTACGCGTTCTTCATCTTCAACGACAAGGATTCTCATAGCGTTACCCTTTTTCTAATGAACCACAACATGTTTTCGTCTCCTGATAGGCATCAACAACCGATAGAAAACTGGCAAGATCAGCAAAATAAGAAAGCTTGACACTGAGAAACCGCCGATGACCGCAATGGCAAGTGGTTGCTGCATCTGCGCACCGGCGCCGAGACCAAGCGCTAAAGGTAGAAGGGCAAGGACAGCTGCAAGTGTTGTCATGACGATAGGACGCAGGCGCAGTTGGGCTGCCTTGAGCAATGATTCATCGAGCGGTTCGCCTCGGTTCAAATGAAGAACAACATAGTGCAAGAAGAAGACGCTGTTCTCCGCAACAATCCCAACAACCATAATTGCACCGACAAAGCTTGAGATATTAAATGTAACATGTGTAACCGCAAGAGCAGCGATCACCCCGCTTAACGAAAGGACCGTTGTACCGTAAACAGCAATCGGTATTTTAAAGCTATCAAATGCTGCAATTAACACCAAGAAAACTAAAAGTGAAGCAGCAACAAGAACCAGAAGCAATCCCCTGAACGATTCCTGTTGGCTTGCGTATTGACCGCCATATTCAATGGTTACTCCTTTTGGCAAAAGTACGGATGAAGAGACAATGCGTTTAATCTCCGCCATTGTGCTACCGAGGTCACGTCCGCTGATCCGCGCTGTGACCGCTACCATCGGTTTCTGGCTCTCCCGATGGATTTCCGAAACGCCAGGCACCACAGAGAACTCGGCGATCGAGCCTAAAGGAAGTGAATATCCCTTTGGTGATGTGATCGGAATGGATACCAGACGGTCAACGCTTTGTTGGATCTTGTTCTGATACTCAACACGGATGCCTATGAGCTTTTGACCACGCTGCGTCGTTGTTGCGATTTTGCCAAACTGAGCGATGGCGAGTTGCCGTTGAACATCATCAACAGTCAGACCGGCTTTCCCTGCTAATTCCCCATTTATATGTACAATAACAGCAGGTCCGCTAATCACCACACCATCGAAGACATCTACAACACCCGGCACGCTGCGGATCTGCTCAGCAACCTCCTTTGCCTTAGCTTCGAGAACCGATTTGCTATCCCCGAACAATTTTATCTCAATTGGCGATGGGACGCTGGTCAGGTCGCCAATTAAATCCTGGAGTGCCTGACCAAAATCGATTCTCAGGCTTGGTTGGGTTCGCTCAATTTTCCCTCGAAGCTCATCGATGATCTGAAACACACTTTTCGAGCGGTGTTCAGTTAGCTTAATGAGGTAATCGCCACGATTCGGTTCCGTCAGGAAAAATCCAAGCTGTGTCCCAGTTCGCCGGGAATACGATTCAATCTCCCCACCGAAAGGAGGGCTCATGATGATCTTCTCAACTTGCCGGAGAACACGATCGGTTTCATCCAGCGAAGTCCCGGGAGGTGTGTTGTAATCGAGAATAAAAGCACCTTCATCCATATCTGGCATGAATCCACTCCCGACATGGAAATAAAAAACGACGCCAATGACAGCCAGCGCAATTGCACCGGCTATGACAACGATAGGTCGCCCAAAGAGAAAACGCAAGGTTTTCTCGTATATCCGGAGGAATACTGGATCTGACTTTTCTTCAACTATTCGTTCTGGCAATCCATGTCGAGTCAGATAGAATCCGAGGAGCGGTGTCAATGTAATCGACAGCAGGAACGATGCAGCCAGCGCCGATGCCATAGCGACCGAAAGCGACTTGAAAAAGGCTCCTGTCACACCCAACAGGAACGCAAACGGAATGAAGATAACAATTGTGCTAAAGCTCGAAGCAATGACGGCGGGAAGAATCTCCTTCATCGATTCACGAAGCGCCACCAGCGGCTCTTCCGGCCTCTGCTCAAGATGACGAATGTAATTTTCAACCACTACGATCGTGTCATCAATGATCAATCCGATTGCAGCCGCAATACCACCGAGTGTCATGATGTTCAAAGTTTCATGAAACAGTGCCAGAAGGAGCAGCGTTGAGGCAACAGTCACAGGTATAACCACCACCGCCACAAGCGTGACCCGCCAGCTCCGCAGGAAAACAAGTAGGACAAGCGTTGCCAGAAGCACGCCGATAGCAATGCTATCCCGAACGCTGTTCACCGAGGAGGTCACAAATGAAGCCTGATCATAGAAGTTCAAGATATGAATATCCTTTGGCAGAGATGCCATTATATCGAGAAGACTTTTCTCAACCCCAGCCGCTACCTGTACGGTATTCGCAGCTGGTTGGCGGAGGATATTTAGAAGGACAGCATCACGTCCATTACTTGTAACTCGAATGTACTCAGGGGCGACGCTCGGTGAGATTGTTGCTACATCTTTGAGGTAAATTGGTATATCCCCACGTGTGCCCACAACTATGTTGTTTATCTCATCAATCGATCGAATCATCCCGTCAATAAGTGTAAGATAGATCAAATAGTGCGCATCGATGAGTCCCGTCGATGCGATCACGTTCGTCTTAGATAGGGCATCCACAACTTCACGTGCGTCAAGACGAAATGCAGCAAGTTTTATAGGATCAAGCTTCACAGCATACTCTCTCGTATTGCCGCCAACTACCTGAATTTGAGCCACTCCCGGAACCCTCATCAAGCGAGGCCTAATTGTGTAAAGAGCTATATCTCTGAGCTCAACGAGGTCCCGTTTATCAGAGACGAGGCTATAGCCAAGGATAGGGAAAACGGCAGGGTTCATCCATTCAATTTCAGTGGAAACCTCAGGGGGTAGCTGTGAACGCATGGAAGAGACACGAGACTGTAAAAGCTGCAACGCAACCATCATGTCCGTGCCCCATTGAAAGTTGATCGAGATTTCTGACGAACCTCTACTGGTAGTTGAACGGACAAGCTGCACGCCGGGAACTGAGTTAGCTGCTTCCTCGAGAGGGCGTGTCACAGTGACGAGCACTTTTTCTGCGGGCTCATCACCATAATGAGCAAGCATGACAATACGCGGGAACGTTACATCAGGGAAAATGGCTGCGGGAAGATTTAATGCGGCAACTATCCCAGCAGCCACGATAAGCGCACTCACAAAGACAACAGCCCGCGAGTGATTGCGTAGAAGGTCGATCATATGAGCTTTATTCCTTCACCACACGGACTCTTGTAGAGTCCGGTATACCGTAGTGACCTCGGACAGCCACAAAAATCCCTTCGCCGATTCCTCTGCCGGAAACCTGCGCTACAGAATCCTCCACTACCCCAAGGGTAACAGGCTGCAGGACGCCGATGGTGTCCGGTCCTCTTTCCGAAGCTTGAACAACATCAATTTTCATTACAGAGACCGTCCCCGTTTCCTCATTCTTCAGAATTGCCGACAGTGGGGCAAGGAGCACATTCTGACAGGTTCCCACAGTGATGACCGCTTCACCGAACATCTCAGCTTTTACGGATGATGGAAGACTAGTGAAGTCAATTCGAACTCGAGCAGATTCCGCGAGTGGGTCAAGACGCGGCTCAATCAATCTGACTATACCATAGGCAATTCCATCAGAAATACCGAAGAAACGAATGTCAGCTTTCTGTCCGACCTTCACTTTTCTAAGAAGCTGGACAGGTACATCAGCAAAGAAAACAAGAGACTGTGGGTCAATCAGTGTAAACAGCTCTTGGCCCTCGACAACATATTCTCCCTCATTTACCTTGCGGTTAACCAGAATACTATTAAAACGCGCGCGAAGATCGATGTCTTGCACATCCTTCTGCGCTAACTGAAGGGCACGCTCAGCTTCACGTTTCTGCTCAGGGGTCCCTGCTTCTTCAACCAACTCCCGAGCACCATCAAGCACTGCCTGCGCCTCTCTCGATCGCAACACCATCACCGTCTGCCCACGTCGGAGCTGATCCCCTTCCACAAATTGAAAGCTAACCGTCTTTCCAGCAATTGGAGCGCGAAATGTCTCCTGACGAAGTGCGCTTGTCCTTCCCGTAACCCGGATCTTGTCTCGAATCGTCCCCAGCGTTACCTTTTTTACAACAACATCGACTCGTGGCAGCACAGTGGCAACCGTCTCGCCCCTTTGTTTACACCCTATGATGCTGATCACGATGGCAACCATTATTCCATACAAAATCAGCTTAGCAAGCCAATTTCTCATTCATCTTGCCCCTTTCGATTTTTGAAACACCCTCCACAGACAGCAATCCCTCCGCCGAGAAGCCATCCGCCAACAACATCGCTGAGCCAGTGAACACCAAGGTAAATGCGACTTGCTCCGATGAGAAAGACAAGAATTGCTATAACAAAAGCGGCAACCATTGACTGGCTGCGATGGGTGAGTTTCGATGTTTCACCTGATCTTATCCTGTAAAGTGCGCTGTATACGAGCAAGCCAACCACGAGCGCCATCGTTGCATGACCACTTGGGAAACTGTACCGCTCAAGCGGGATCAATCCCAACCAACTTACAGGCCTTGGACGGTGAACTATTAGTTTTATAGCCTGGTCAGCAACAAATGCAAATGCAGCTACCAAACCTGCCCAGATGGCTTCATGCATTTCTTTCCTTCTCAGAAAAACAAACAATGCCAGCCCTATGAATAGACCAAGAACAGGCACCGATCCCAGATTTGTGACTATCTTCATGACTTCAGTCAAAAACGGCGTCCTGATCCGTTGTGTCATCGTCTGAACAGAAAGATCGAAGTTTGTAGCACCATCATGACCCTTGACCACGACAAAGAGAGTAAGCAGAGCGAAAAGAGCAAAAAGACCAATCGAAACGGGGGACTGCCAATGCCGGCATACGCTGATTCTCACGTTTCCTCCACTGTCCTGCGTTCATGAAAACGCCGCAAGCTTCCGCCCCAAGCGGCATCGATTGCAAACATAAATGGTCCCTAACCGCAAAACTCATGAAGAAAACCAAAGAATAACAAGTTTAAGAATCTCTTTGTGAACGTTTTGCTCTTTGCTGTAAATATTATCTGACAAAGGCGTAAAGATTGTAAACCATTGTCTCAGGTATGCCTGAGAGAATGCTGAGCCCAAGAGGGCAGGCTACACGACTCTGTACGCCACCTTGATCAGCATCGTGGTTTGGGAATTCCGCCAATGCGATGAATCGGCTAGAGCATTTAGCACAAGGAATACATCGCTTCCGATCTTGGGAATCCAATGAAGCCTGAAGTTCAGGTTCACTTGCTGGTCTTTATTGTTCCATTGCACGAAGATTCTTGTGTCCAACAGTGTGGAAAATGCGTAGCCAATCCAGGCGCCAAGCTCTCTCGTTGTGAAACTCCCGCGCAACAACTCGATCCTGTTTGTACTGAAATCAGCCGAGAGCGATAGATGCCTGTTCGCTTTCAGGGTCCCTGACGCATACAAGGCTTTGCGTCTGCCCGTGTAGTAATCCCCCCAGTTGTAGAACACGCCACCTGAAAGCAGTCTGCTCGAATTCGTCTCGAACTGGATCTCGTAGTGCGTGTAGTGATGCCTACCCTTGGGGATGATGACACCGTTAAACACCTCGAAGTCCGCGTCCAGCCGGTCGAACGTGCGCTGAATATTGAATTCAAAAAACTCACCACTTTCGGTTGTGAAGCCCAGCGGTCTCCACTCCCACAACGCACTCTCCGGCACGTTGTTGATGTCCCAGTAGTATTCGACGTCAACCGGCTTGAACACAAGACGGCGGATACCCGGCACTCCGGGTCGGGGTGCAATCCTTAGCGCCCAGGAGAGTTGTTTGCCCCGACGGCTCACAAACCCTACCTCCGGATTGAAGTTCTGCTGCACATCTCGAAAGCCAAGAAAATGATCCACGAAGTCATTCGGGTAGTCTACATAGACTCGGTAGGCGAGATTCTCTCCGCTCAATCCTGGGGTTATCGTGCCTGCGAAGGCTCCACCTACTTCGAGAACATTGCTGCCGAGGATATTCGAGAACCGCAGGTCGGCGTCCGCACCGTAGCCACGGTTGTAGCCGCCCGAGACCTGCTTGTTCACGAGCATCATTCCAACATACGATTCATTTAGAATTGATCGTTTCACTCGCACGACGGCATAATTCGTCGTGGGTTCGTTCCCTTTTTTCCCAGTTTGCATGTCGAGCACGCCGATGTCGTATTCGTCCACCTTCCCCACCACTCTTGCACCGGCGATAATCGGAATCTGCTCTCCGTTGGATAACCCGATTCGCCTGCTATAGAAGAGCAGCGGTCTCCCGCCGAAGTTGAGGTCAAACGTGCCCGCCCCTTCAAGAAAGAAATCCCGCTTCTCAGGGAAGAAGAGAGGAAACCGTGTCAGGTTGATTTGTGCCCTGTCCGCTTCCACTTGTGCGAAATCGGTGTTGAACGTCACGTCAAGTGTAAGCGTCTGAGTCAGTGGATACTTCAGGTCGAGCCCCGCCTTCGTCAGGATCGTCCGAGACTTCTCGGGAAGAACATTCTGTTGATATCCGCCGGATACGTATGGCTTAACTTCAAGCGTGGAGCCCCGGTGAATGTCACGCAGCCCGAGCAACAAACCGGCTTTTGAGAGCTGTTCGAGCTCGTAGTTGCGCGAATACCCCTGCCAGCGAACCTGCTCACGTTTGCGACGTATGTTGCGTTCGAAATTCACTCCCCACACTTGCACCGGCTCATCGGGAAATCGCAATGTCGAAAATGGAGTCTCGATTTCGGCAAACCAGCCTTCGCTATTTGTCTGTGTGCGAACATCCCACACGCCGTTCCAATTTTCATTGACATTTTTTCCTTCATCAGTCACCAGAGCGTCGAAGCGGGCACCATTGGGGTTCGTTACAAAGAGAAAACCGTTGCGAAGGTCTCTGTATGTATCAAAGATGATTTCGATATTATCCTCCTGTGCGTAACTGAAATCGCGGCGGAGTTCATTTGCAACCAACTTGTGGGGTTCCGTATCGAAGCACCATACGCCGATGTAGAGCGCCCGGTCGTCATACACAAGACGGATCTCAGTCCGCTCTGTCGCTGGCAAGCCTTCCTTCGGCTCCCGTTGCTTGAAGTCAGTTACCGGTGTTGCAAGTCGCCAACAACTATCATCCATTACACCGTCGACCATTGGCGGCGTCTCGATCCGGACTGCGGTTATTGAAGAAGGAGGAGGCGTTGTCTGAGATATGGCGGGTACATCCAACACCAATAGATAGCTGAGGATGATGAGTCGTTTACACATAGCCGAGTTCATAGTGTCATAAGTCGCACTCTCTGAGCGAACAGGAAGTGGATGCTCACGTGCTTGTGCGCGAAGCAGACGCCCAAAAAATCAAGCGTTCGCCTGTCCTGGAGCAGTTCATTAAGTCACGCATCCCATATAACAACTTGTGACAGGAAAAAGGCAAGGCTCTCCTTTTGTGAAAACCTCACCAGGTTGCTACAATGAATTGAATCTCAGTTGCCATCCGCTGTTCTTCCACCCGAGAGCGAAGAACGGATAGCCGTAGGTCAATCAATCTCCTATGTGCAGTAAGAACATCAAGATTTGACCCTATGCCGCCAGCAAATCTTGCTTTTGAGAGTATAAACGCATCGGCAGCGTCGCTGACCGAGCTTCCTAATTGCTCATACTGCATTCGAGCAGCCTGCTTTCGAATTAGCAACTCTTGAACCGAAGAGGCAAGACTGAGACGCTGGGATTCGTAGTCAAGCTTCCGCTGCTCTTCAATCGACCGAGCCACGTGGACGTTAAGCGACTGAGCCCCCCAACGCCACATCCAACCATCTACAGAAATACCCACCGAAAAACCAAACATCTTTTTCATGGTCAGGACGTTCGAGCTTAACCATCCAACATCTCCGAAAATATTTACCACTGGATATTTTTCAGATTGCGCAAAATCTACAGACGCCCTGGCGAACCTGATCTCCTCCAGTGCTTTCTCCAACGTTAATGTCGCATCCCATTTCACCGTATCCGGAAGATCGAACAAAGGGAGCTCACGAGCAACTATCATCCGATTGCCATGTTCATCCATCAATGAACGAAGTCGCACAGATGCTTGAGATGCTGCCGCCTCACTTGAACTGATTTGCGCTTGCATTTGTGCAAGCTCGATCTTTGCGGCAAGCACATCAGCTTCCGAAACAACGCCGCTGCGCTGAAGACGCTGAACAAGTCTTACGTATTCGGAGAGCTCTGCTATCGCTTCGCGCTGAAGCGACACAGCCTGTTGCGATTCAAACAAATCGAGATACGCAAGCCTTACGTCGCGCCGGAGTTTCTCTTCAGCAATTCGCAGCTCCAGCGAGGCTATGGTCAGACCAACACTTGCCTGAGTCTCCACAGCAATGCGCCTGCCAAAATCCAGTGCAGTATACGAAACAGCGCTCTGCAAAGCATATTCTCCCCCATTCGTAAGAACAGGATCGTATCCGCTTTCGGGCAAATGATGGAAAACCCCGCGTAATGTCACACCAGGGAGAAATTCCCTTACGACTCGAGTATCCCGAAGTGAGAATTCATTAACTCGCTCAGCCGCAAGTTTTAACCACGGGTGATGCGCCATCGCCGCTCGCACACATGCATCAACCGTCAGGGTATCCACCTCCTGAGGAAAGCTCTGCATCGTCCAGACCAAAATAAGAATGGGGTAACATATTATCTTCGTTCTGCCCATCATATCTTCAGAAACCTATCCCGAACTCATTAAATGAATCAGCAAGCACTCGGCGCACTCCCTTTCGGAGCCAATTTGATAATATTCACATAACTGAATATTTTCAAACTTCGCGCAATGTGACAGACAACAAAATCGAGGAAGAAATATTACTCCCCACATGACTGCGAAAACCTCATTGCATAAAACAGCATTAGGCAGGAAACCAGCGGTGGTTAGCCTTTCCTCTAACCACCGCTGTCCCTGAGCAAAATATTCAGAACCCCTTTTCAGAAAATTTCATGCGAGAAGAGGGGTTCACTTACCGGGAGCTTCACTCTGATCTTCATGTCCCTGATTTTCATGCTCATCTTCGTGTTGCTCATCATCCTGGTCAGCGGCAACGGATAGCACCTTGCCCGTCGCTGCGTCGATCTTGACCTCTTTCGTCTCGGAGCCTGTTTTAACTTCGATCGAATAAACAAGTTTACCATTCTCTTTGTCAAGATCTGTATCAACTACTTTCCCACCACCAATCTGCGCAAGTGCAATTTTTTGAGCCTGCTCCTTGGACACCGCAGGTTTTTTATTCTGCGCGCTCCCCTGTGTAACTGCGAGAAGAGCAACAAATAGGACAGAAAGAATGACCGTGAGCCGTTTCATTAGAACCTCCTGAAAATTTTGTTCAACATAAGTTAATTACAATATCAAGATACGGCTCGAAGATGAAAGCAGCATGAAAACAGCGGCAAACTATTTGCATCCGAACTAATTTTCGGCTAACTTTATACCAGAAGAGGTGGTCTTCCCGATGCGTATCCTTATCGTTGAAGATGAAAAAAAAGTTGCCCGCTTCATCCAACAGGCGTTGGAGGAAGAACACTATACCACTGATGTAGCTTACGACGGTGAGAAAGGGGAAGAGTTAGCCCTTTCGGGGGTCTACGATCTGATTGTTCTTGACATCCTTCTTCCCAGGCGAGACGGAATTGAAGTGCTCAAGCGACTTCGTGTCCGTAAAATCTCTACTCCAATCCTTCTTCTAACTGCAAAATCGGCAGTGGAAGACAAGGTTGAGGGCTTGGACAGCGGCGCTGACGATTACCTCACAAAGCCATTCGCCGTCGCGGAATTTTTGGCTCGCGTCCGTTCCCTACTTCGGCGAGGCACGACGGAAAAGAACACTGTGCTACGCGCAGCCGACCTTGTGCTCGACACGGTAACACACAAAGCAAAACGCGGAGAGAAAAATATTGAACTCACCTCAAAGGAATACGCACTGCTAGAATTCTTCATGAGAAATAAGAATAAAACACTCAGCCGTACAATCATTGCGGAACATATCTGGAATTACAACTTCGATACAGGGACAAACATCATCGATGTCTACATCAACCATCTTCGAAACAAGATCGATGATGGATTCCCTCAGAAACTTCTTCACACCGTCCGTGGCGTTGGTTATGTGTTAAAGGATAGATAAATCTATGTTCCGCTCAATAAGAGCAAAACTTTCGCTCTGGTACACCGCCATTGTCAGCATAACCCTTCTCGCGTTTGGGATCATTGCGTACTTTTCTACAAGCGCTTCACTTGTAGAGAATCTTGATCTTTCTCTCAGAAATGAAGTGCGATGGCTCCGTGCGATCATCGAACCAAAGGCAAAGAAGATCCCCCGGAAAGCACATCGAAAACCTCAACCGCCTCCCCCACCAAAGCAGGCAGCGAAGGGTGGCACAAAAACAAAATCAGCTCAGGACCTGAAAGCAACTGACGAATGGTCCAGGGAAGACTCTGCAGCAGCCGATCAAATCTGGAAGCAAATCTACGAGCATACACTCCTCAACCCAAAGAAACAGCTCATTCAGGTCAACGACAGATACGACGACATAATCTACAAATCACTCAGCCTCGGTGAAGATAGTCTATATTATAATGATGTTCCGTACTACTCCATCAAGCTTGTAACCATCCGTGGACCTAAAGGTCAAGAGATCCGCCTCGCAGCAACGCAAAATGAATACGTGAAGATTTTCGTTGCCTACCCAATTGCGGAATTAAACGAAGCGCTGCAAAGCCTTTTTTCAATTTTCCTTGTTCTCGTCCCAATTGCTGTTATCATTTCTATTGCTGGCGGATGGTTCTTAGCAAAAAAGTCGCTCCAACCGGTTGATGAGATCACTCGAACTGCCCATGAGATCACAGCACAGAATCTCGATCGGGAGCTGCCAGAGCCCGGGGTAAACGATGAAATCGGAAGACTTGCATCCACGTTTAATGAAATGATTCGTCGATTAAAAAAATCTTTTGATCAGATTAAACAGTTTACCGTCGACGCTTCCCACGAGCTTCGAACCCCTCTCACTATCATGCGCGGCGAGGTGGAACTTGCAATGCGCTCGAAGAAAACGCCTGATGAGTACCGACGCGCGCTTGCTTCGATCCTTGATGAAATTCTTCGAGTACAATCAATTATCGACAATCTGCTTCTACTCTCCAAGTCCGACCTCGGGCAAGCCATTGTCACTTTTGAGCCAGTGAGGCTCGATGCTCTGCTGGAGGAACTCTACGAAGACTCCACTCTCCTTGCCATGCCGAAACATATCCATGTAGAACTTAAACGAAATGATCCTGTTGTTGTTCGCGGAGATAAATTCAGGTTACGTCAGCTCTTATTGAATCTGATCGACAATGCGGTAAAATACACCCCTGAATCGGGAACCATCAGACTTCGACTTGAACAGTCCAATGGAGCCGCGAATATTTCTGTTGAAGATACAGGGATAGGGATTCCCGCAGAGGAAATTGGCAACATTTTCAATCGATTCTATCGCGTTGACAAAGCACGATCACGTGAGCTTGGTGGTAGCGGACTCGGTTTAGCTATTGCAAAATGGATCGTTGAATCACACAACGGGACAATTACCGTCCAAAGCGAAGTGAACAAAGGAAGCACATTTACCGTAACCCTCCCCCTTTTCCCAGATGGTGGCAATGTTTCCTCAGTAGCTGGCTGAGAGACACCGCTGCTGAACGTCGCTACCTTGCCTTTTCCTCAAATGCGGTGTAACATACAATTGATAGGATATTATGCCCTATGTTTGGCAGTCTGCGCGTTAAAATAGCTTTTGGATACATCGTCCTGATGGTCATCAACGTTGCGGTGAGCATCTGGGCAATCATAGCGTTCAGCCAGCTTGGGGTTTCCGTTGGTACCATTCTCCGGGAAAACTATCAGAGTGTTCTTGCAGCGGAGCACATGGTCAGAGCTATTGAGAACCAGGACAAAGCTCAGCGAGCGATGATCCAGGGCAATCTCGCTGCTGCCCGGGAGGAATTCAGGCGAAATCGCGATATTTTCTACTTCTGGTATCAGAGAGCTCTGGAAAGAGCTTTAATCCCCTCTGAGCCATCCATACTCGATAGCATCTGGAAAGGGTACCAAAGATATATCTCTCTCTCCGACTCATTGGAGGACGTTTTGCGAACCCAGGGACATGCAGCTGCACAGCGCTTCCATGCAGCAAACATCCGTACCCTCTCAGACGGTTTGAAGAACGATTGTTTCTCGCTCCTTGAGCTTAATCAGAATGTGATGTACAGCGCATACGAGTCAACGCAGCAAACAGCCACTGACGCAACCTATGCAATTGTCGTCGCTGTGTTTTTAGCCATTATCCTGAGCATTTTTTTCAGCGTCCAGTTCTCCCGCTTCATTATTGAGCCGGCTGAACAGCTAACAAACACTGTGAAGCAGATCGCTCAAGGTAAATACGACCTTATGATCCCTGTGCAGACTAAAGATGAAATCGGCGAGCTTACTCGCGAGTTCAACAAAATGACAGCGCGGCTTCGCAAATATGAGCAGCTCAACATCGAGAAAATACTCTCCGAAAAACGAAAATCGGAAGCCATCGTTGAAAGCATCTCCGACCCGATCATTGTTTCAGACCAAGAAAACCGCATGATACTCATCAACGAAGCAGCCTGTGCATTGTTCGGCGTCACCGAGGAGGAAGCCCTCGGGAAACGCGTCACCGATGTAATCTTTGACCGCCGCATCGTCGAGTTAATTGAAGCCGCACGAGCCTCAGATGGTCGCTCATCTGAGGAGCGCTACCCGTATCTAATGCTCCAGGCGAATGAGCGCACATTGTACTTCAGACCTCACCTTACGAAAATCCAAACCCAGGGAGGGGCGCCATTCGGCGTAGTAACTATCCTTCAGGATGTTACACAATTTAAAGAACTGGACAAGATGAAATCAGATTTCATGGCTACTGTATCACACGAGTTTCGTACTCCGCTAACCTCTGTCAACATGAGCATCGACATCTTGAGCCAGGAACTGCTTGGACCGCTCAACGAGCGTCAACGTGATCTCCTCGAATCTGCGAAAGACGACTGCCGCAGACTCACAAAACTTGTGAAAGAGCTTCTTGAGCTTTCACGACTCGAATCGAAAAAAATTATCATGGAGGAGGAACCTCTCCAGATTGGCAATCTCATCGAGTTTTCCATCAAGCCCCTTTTACTGCAATTCCAGGAGAAAGGCGTCCACCTTGTTCTCGATATTGAACCCAATATTCCGGACTTCATTGGCGATCAGCAACAAATCTCCTGGGTGATCACGAACATCGTGAACAACGCTCTGCGCTACACGGACTCGGGTGGCACCGTGACGATAAGCGCTTCCACTAATCAACGTGAAATCCTCATCAGCATCGCCGACACAGGACGCGGCATACCTAAAGAATACTTAGATACGATCTTCGATAAATTCACACAGGTGAAAAACGTCTTTGATTCAACTCCCGGTAGCGTCGGACTCGGACTGTCCATCGCAAAAGAAATCGTAGAACTGTACGGAGGAAAAATCTGGGTGGAAAGCGAAGTTGGCAAAGGGAGCACGTTCAGCTTCGCACTTCCTCTCCAGCGACAAGATATTAGCAAGGTCCACGAATCGACCACAGAAGTTACATGAGCACACGTGGAAGAATCCTTATCGTCGATGATGAAGCGAATATCCTCAAGACAATGACAATCTGTCTTGAATCAATTGGATTTGCCGTCGATGCCCTTAACCGTCCTGAACAAGCACTCGACCGAATAGTTACTGAGCGCTACGACATTGCCTTCGTCGATTTAAAAATGTATCCCATCAACGGCATACAGCTCTTGCAAGAGATCAAACGTACTTCCCCAGAGACAACGGTTGTAATCATCACCGCTCATGGTTCAATTGACAGCGCTGTTGAAGCAATCAAAAAGGGGGCTTATGATTACCTCCAGAAGCCGTTTGAGTTCAAAGAGCTTCAATTGTTCACTGAGAAAGTGTGGGAACATCATACCCTCGAGGTTCAAGTACGAAATCTGAAGGCGCAGATTCGTGAACTCCAGATGGGGGGAGAAATAATCACGCGCAATGAAGAGATGCGCAAAATGCTGGACCTCGCTCTCCAGGTCGCTGATAGCACTATCTCTGTTCTTATAGAAGGAGAAAGCGGAACAGGAAAGGAACTTTTTGCCCATTTTATTCATAAGAACAGCCAACGACGTGATGCTCCATTTATCAGAGTAAATTGTGCTGCCCTTGCAGAAACACTTCTCGAAAGCGAACTCTTCGGGCATGTTAAGGGAGCTTTTACTGGCGCATTGAAGGATCGCATTGGACGATTCGAAATGGCTGATGGCGGCACAATCTTCCTCGATGAAGTTGCGGAGATTCCACCCAATATCCAGGTGAAGCTGCTACGATTTCTGCAGAGTCGTGAGTTCGAACGCGTCGGCGAAAGCATTACCCGGAAAGTCGATGTCCGGGTCATCGCTGCTACGAACCGGAACTTGGAGGAAGCGCTAAGGAATGGAAGATTCCGTGATGATCTCTATTATCGACTCAACGCCGTGAGGATCAAACTACCGCCATTGCGCGAGCGACCTGAGGACATCCCCCTTCTCGTTCATCACTTTCTTCTTAAATTCGCTGACCAGCTTCAACAAAACGGCGGCAACAAGCCCACTCCGAATATTTCGCCGGAGACACTTGGCATCTTAACACGTTATCAGTGGCCCGGAAATGTTCGAGAACTTGAGAACACGATGGAGCGAGCAGTCATCCTCTCCCGAGGTGGCACAATCGAGCCGCAACATCTCCCGGAAGAGATTCTTAATGCAGGGTCTGAACAGTCACAACCCCTTTCTCTTGAAGAAATGGAGCGTCGCCATATCGCGCGCGTTCTCCGTATCTCAAAAGACCTTGAGGAAGCCGCGCGGATCCTCGGAATTGATCCCGCCACACTATGGCGAAAACGGAAAAAACACAATCTATGATAGACTCAGATTGCAAACCGCAATCCGCATATCCCGTTGAATCATAATAAATTATCAACAAATTGCACCCGGGCTGGTAAACCGTGTTGCAATTTTCAACCCAGTAGGATATAATAAAGTTTCGATGCTGATGAGCCCTTGTGAAAACTACCCGTCTTGCTGAAAAAATCCCAATTCAGCACAGAACATCCCTTAAGAGGTAGAGAACTCTGGCACGAAAATTGCCAGCTCAGAAGCGGACGATAAGGATTGCTCATCGCATGAACATTTTGGTAGTGAGTCAGGAAAAGAATATTGGTGCTGTCATGCGTGCGTATTTGCAAGGCGCAGGCAATCGTGTTTCGATCGTTGAGACCCTCTCTGAAGCAAACCGTCTACTTGAGGAAATCTCTTTCGAAGCAATGTTTGTTGATGAGAACGCACGCGGCGAAACAACTTTTTCGTTACTGAGAGAAATCCATAAGACGTACCCTTTGCTTCCAATTATCTGGCTCGGCGATTTCGCTGAAGATGTCCAGTTGAAGGACTTAGGCATTGCACGAGTTATTGAGAAACCATTTGCGCTGCCCGAGTTGCAAATCGTCCTGCGTGAACTGGATCATAACAAAGCTTACCCGATGCAGCAACAAATCGCTCATGGCACAAATCATCCTCGAGGAGGATCTGCATGAAGTTCTCAGGCTGGTTATTCTTGATCATCAGCTGGAGTTTTATCGCCGGACTTACTTTTTTCAGTTTCTGGAAAGTATTGAGGACAAGTTCAAACAACCCCAAGGCGAAGGACAAAACAGAAGCTTAATTTCTCAAGAGCAGTACTGACGCTCCGAAAAACAAAGAACCAAATTTCATGTCTCACATGTAACAAACATGATACTAAGTAAAGGAGGAACAACAAGATGAAACAATCGCTCTTCATAACCCTCGTTCTCATTATCACGTTAGCCGTCGGCATTGGCATTTGGTGGTACGTGCTCGGAAATCCTGCTAATTTCAAAGATGGGACTTCTCGTGAGCAGCCGATCAACCTTATGGGTCAAGTCTTCACAGGCGGGTTCATTGTTCCAGTGCTCATTGCTTTAACCCTGATTGACTTGACAATTGTCTTCGAGCGCCTTTTCTCTCTGAAGAAAGCAAGCGGGAAAGGATCAACACCCAAATTCCTCAAAGAGGTTGAAGGTTACATTGAAGAGGGGAATGTGGATGCCGCAATTCAAGCCTGCGATAATCAGCGGGGATCCCTGGCAAATGTAATTCGCAGCGGCTTGGAACGGTATAAGGTAATTTCGCATGAAAGCAAGATGGAAGCTGAAAAGCAACTGGCGGAAGTTCAACGTGCGATTGAAGAAGCCACCATGCTCGAGACACCTGTCCTTGAGCGAAATCTAATCGTCCTCTCAACCGTCGCATCGATCGCAACAATGTTTGGACTTCTCGGAACAGTGATCGGGATGATTCGGGCATTTCGTGCTATGGCTCGAGCAGGCGCACCAGATGCCATCCAGCTCGCTATTGGTATCTCAGAGGCGCTGGTCAACACCGCCGGAGGCTTGATAGCTGCAATCATCGGCATCATTTTTTACAATTATTTCACCAATAAGGTCGACACTTTCACATATACGATAGATGAAGCAAGCTATAGTATGGTGCAGATGCTTGGCTTGAAAAAGTAAGCAGAGAGGAGGCAATTTATTATGCCAAAATTCAAGAAGCCACGAATCGGTATTAAGATCGACATGACACCGATGGTGGACGTCGCTTTCCTCCTCCTGACATTCTTTATGTTAACAACTCAGTTCCGTCCACCGGAAGCCGTCCAGATAGTATTGCCAAGTTCACATTCGGAGTTCAAGCTTCCCGAATCTGATATCATGACAGTGACAATCTCTAAGGATGGTCGCATTTTTCTCGGAGTCGACTCCCAACATCTCATGGCACGCCTCTTCGGTGAAGCAAATCGGCTCTCCCCCTCAGTTGAAGTTCCACTGAGCCAGCTTGAAAACTACCTTATCCAGGCTCGCATTGCCAACCCAAAGCTCCGTACCGTGATAAAGGGAGACAAAGACACCGAGTATGGATACGCCGAGGATGTGATGAATATTCTGCAGAAGGCACATATCACGCGGTTTAACCTTGTGACTGAACTGGCATATGGACCAACTAAGCGTTAGACTCTATCGATAGGAGTGAAAACAGATGGCAGCAGTAGAGACAGGCGAACCCCGTGCGAGAAAAAAGGGGAAGAAACATAAGAAACGGAGAATCGGAATCCGGATCGACATGACTCCAATGGTCGATATCGCGTTCTTGCTCTTGACTTTTTTCATGTTGACAACGCAAATGACAAAGCCTCAAACGATGGAGATCAATTTGCCCCCATCTGAGGCAAAAGTTGAAGTTGCTGAGTCTAATTTGCTAACGATTCGGGTAGCCACAGACGGCACAATCTTCTGGAATATGGGGATAGAATTACCCCAGAAGACCAATTTCGCCGGACTGGTGAAGCTGCTTCAGGACAAGGCAGCGTCGAACCCTAAGCTTATCGTGCTCCTGAAGGTTGACCGAAAAGCTCGCTACAATGACATGGTCGATATCATGGACCAGCTCAACCTTGCAGGTATCACACGGTTCAGCCTTGCTCCTCTACTCGACGCTGATAAAAAATTGATGCAAAAAGCAGCTTAGCGGCGAGTGATTCCTCCTCCGAGGACGTCGGAGGAACTTTTACTCATAGAAAAGACTTTAATTGATTGGAGAGTGGTCCTTATGGCAACAAAGGCAGAATTAGCTATCCAGGCACCAGCGCTGGAAGAACGACCAATCTATGGGGCACCTGAGCTGAAACGGCTGTATCAGAAATATTTTACAGCTGGATTCCTTATTGCCGTAGTTATTCACGCACTGATCATCGGTGGATACTACCTTGCTCAGGCTTTGCAAAAGGAAGAGCAACCAACCATAACGGTGCGAATACTCAAGTACAGCGAACTTGGTCCACCGCCATCGATCACGAACACCCAGGCAACCCCACAAATTGCCGTCTCCGGGCCTGTTGTGAAGCCAAGCGTGGGCGTCCCTGTTCCAGTTCCAGATGCAGAGGTCTCACCGGAGCAGACTATAGCATCCCAGCAGGAACTAAGCTCGATATCCAGCCCTATTGCTACGACCGGGGTTGGAGGGGGTGACTCGATCGTCATCGCCAGCGATGTAAAAGTTGAAGAAGAGCCTCCGCCAGACTTTGTTCCAGTTGAAAAACTACCTGTCCCTGTGAAGACCGTAGTCCCGGAATATCCCGAGCTTGCTCGGCGCGCCGGGCTTGAAGGGACAGTCTGGGTAAAAATTTGGGTCGACAAGGAAGGGAAGCCTCGCAAAGCACTCGTAATGAAGAGCGACGCTGAGATATTTAACCAGCCAGCCACTGAGGCTGCGATGAAGTTCGTCTTTACTCCGGCAATAATGAACAACGGTCCAGTCGCAGTATGGGTTTCAATACCGTTCAAGTTCACTCTGAAGAAGTAGTTTCCACGGACGAACCCAGCATGGTGCGAGCTTTTTGGCTTGTCGGATTAGTGGCATCAGGATTGCTGATTGTACTGGGAATTGTTGTGCTCTTGAACATCATCTTCCCGACAAATTTGCCCACAAATTTTCGGATCATGCTGGGAATAATTCTTACACTCTATGGCACCTATCGGTTCGTCATCCTCTGGATAAAGAAAGAACCATCTGAGCAACAATGAAGCACCAAGAGACTCCGTGGGCGTGGGTGAAGCGAGGGGTGGGCATACCCCTCGTTATTGTTCTGGGATGGTTTCTCGTCAGCAGTTGTCAGGAGCAAAAACAAAGCCCAATCAAGGGGCGATTGAAAATCTTAGCTGCCGAGTCCGTATCACCTATCATTCAGAAGGAGGTATCCCGGTTTGAGGAGCTTTACCCGGAGGCGCACTTTAACGTCAGCTATGTGTCTTCACGCGAAGCTATTGTGAAACTCATCAACGGCGAAGTCTCTCTCATCATCGTGGGTCGTGAATTCAACGCAGAGGAAGATAGCATAATCCGGCATTACAAAATAGATATCACAAAACATGTCATCGCCTATGATGGCATTGCAGCTCTGGTCAATGAAAAAAATCCTGTTCGGCAACTCAAGACAACAGACCTTGCAGCGATTCTGAGCGGGAAAGTCAAGAAGTGGAGTAGTTTCAAAGGTGGATTTGCCGAACCCATTACAGTTGTCACCCAGGGTCCAAATTCAGCAACATATGAACTTCTCTCACAGCTACTCCTTGATGGCAAAAGATTTTCAACACCTATCGTGGAAGTAAAAACGAGTTCGGAGGTGATAGACGATGTCGCCTCAGCCCGCTTTGGCGGGGCTCTTGGATTTGTCGGACTTGCTCCGCTTCATGGAATAAGCAAGCCCGTTCGCCCACTGGAACTTGCTGATCCATCTGTTCTTGTCGATACACTTCGCACAACAGCGAAGATTTTTCCACCGCATCCTGCCTACGTGTATCTTCACTATTATCCGCTCACGCGGCCTATAGTCCTTTATACAACTGAGACCGGGTTTGGATTAGCGGCTGGGTTCATTTCCTTTATTACAAGCCCCGATGGGCAACGGATATTTCTGGATGGTGGGCTCGTACCAGCAACGCAGCCAGTAAAACTTGTTCCTTCAACATTTGAATCCAATTAATGGGGAAAGATATGCAACGACGTTCCATTTCTTTTCTCTTCCTTGCTGTTCTCGCCGTTGCTACAACAACAAGCAACTTCGCACAGCAAGACCCCCTTGAACAAGGAAAGCAAGCTCTTCAACACGGCGATCTAGTGGCTGCTACAGCTTTTTTTGAAAAGGCTGTAAAAGCGTCTCCGCGATCAGCCTTAGCACACTACTACCTCGGCGAAGCTCTCTATCAAAGGGGGAACATAGACTCAGCAAAGAAGGAATTTTCCACGGCAATAGATTACGACAGCGATCTTGCTCCAGCACAAGCCCGGCTCGGTGATGTGTATGCAGCAATGAATAAGCCACTCGATGCAATTCCCCAGTACCGCCTCGCTACAAAGTTGGATCAAAAAAATATTTCGTACCATGTTGCACTGGGCAAGGCTCTCCTCAGCGCAGATTCTACAGATGCTGCCATTGTAGAATTCACCAAGGCACGAGAATTGGACCCCCAGAATCCCAGTCCATACACCGGACTTGGCGACGCATATCTTAAAATGAACATTATCCCATTTGCAATTAGCCAATACCAGAAAGCGCTTGAAGTGGACAGCAGCTATATCCCGGCATATATGCAACTCGGGAGAGCATATTTTAAGACCAAGCAATACAATGAAGCGCTTCGAGCTTACAAAGCCGCCCTGCTCATCGATTCAACACAGGCTGAGGCTTATCAGGAACTGGGCCAAATTTACACGCTTGGAAAAGAATACGGCTACGCTGCCTACATGTATGAGAAATATGCACAACTGAGACCAGGTTATGAAGCGTACCTCAATCTCACCAAAGCCCTTTACAATAATCGCAGCTATAAGGAAGCTGTTAATGCAGCGCAGAAAGCATTAACGTACAATCCAAAGTCCCCTGATGCTCTTCGCTATCTTGCCAGCTCATACTATGCTCTCCAAGATTACAAGAATTCTATTTCAACCTACCAAGCCCTCAGCAAAATCACGAAGCTCACCGGCGAGGATTACGGAAATCTTGGCCGCGCCTATAAGGCTCTTAATCGCCCACAGGATGCTATTGCAGCTCTCGAAAATGCACTGAAACAGGATTCCACACTTGGAGAAGCTCACTCAGAGCTTGCAATCCTTTTAATGCAGGGGAAAAAATTCACCGATGCCATCCCTCACCTTTTGAAACGAATCGAACTCGATTCCACAAGCACAGCAGCGTATATCAACCTTGGAATTTGCTATATGCAACTTTCGGAGTTCGACAGCGCCAGAGTCGCTTTCTTGAAAGCCATTAATTTAAAGCCCGATTTTCTGCAAACCCATTTACTCCTTGCGAGAACATACGCACTGATGGATTCCTCGGCACAACAGCGGGAACAATACGAAGAGGTAATCAAGCTTATTGGCAGCGATGTTGAAAAACACAAAAACGAACTCGAGGAAGCGTACGGATCGCTTGGTTCATACTACCTTATCCGAAAAGACTATGGGCAAGCTGCAGACTACTTCCGAAAGGCGATCAGACTGAACCCGGGTAACTCCCGAACACATCTCGGCTTGGGACAAGCAATCGTTGCAACTGTCGATCCTCAAAATGAAGAAGAAAAGGGAAGGAAAACCACCGAAGCAATTGCTCAGTTCAGAGAATCGATCCGTCTCAACCCAAATGACCCTCAGCCATATATCTGGTTAGCGCAAACACTCATTCTGAGCAGAGTGGAAGGCGAAAACGAGAAAAATGCTCAGAAGCTTGAAGAAGCTCGAAAGGCGATGCACACTGTGCTCAAGCTCGACCCGAATAATCCCGACGCAAAGAAATTTTTCCAACTTTGGGGAAAATAGTCAACACATCATACAGAAGGAGGAAAAGTATGCGACGAGGCAGCATATTAGTTGCACTTGCATTTATCATGCTGATTGGTTTTTCCTCATGTGGAAAGAAAAAACCTCTTCGTGTCACGGAATGGGAAACTTATAAAGACCCTTACACCAATTTTTCCCTAATTTATCCAAAAGGCTGGTACATCGCATCGAGCGAATACGGCAAAGTTCGCATCTATTCTTCTCCTGATGCAATGACAAAATTTTATGACCCAGCCAGTGCGGGACCTCTGGGAGTTGAAATTTTCTTCAATGCGCAAAAACTTCAGAAGCCAGAAACACTCGAGGAAGCAGCGCAAGCGTATCGTGGGGAGCTGAAAGATATGGCGACATTTGCGGCTGAAGAACCAACAAAACTTGGCGACGCACCAGCGGTGAAAATCCCGTACACAATTAAAATCGACAGCAAAAATCAAATCCGCGGGTTCAGAATTCTTGCAATCCAGGATACTACACTCTATGCACTGAACTGCTCCGCTTTTAACGAATTATACGACGATTATTCCACTGTACTTGATTCCATTTCCAGCACAGTCCGATTGCCTGCACCTGTCGTCGCTGGCCGCGATGAAACTGCCCCCTCAACATCGTTTGAGACATACAACTCAAATTACTTCGATATCGGATACCCATCGAACTTCGAATATAGTTTCCCACCTAAGAGGGGAGACGTGGAATTCTCTGTGCATTTTGAGGGATATCGGAAGGATTGCACCTACCAAATCGATGTAAGCCCCGCAAAGGGAAACAGCCTTGATAAGGTTGTTACAAAGTATAAAGCAGATATTGCAAAGAAAGGATACCGCATAGGGGGAACTGGACAAACGATGGTCAGCGGTTTGCCAGCTCAATACGTAAATCTTTCTCTCCCGGGATATGCTGTTCAGAGCCGCGCATACTTTGTAGTGAACAATGACAAGATTTACTACATTTTTATGAGCTGGTATCAGCCTAAAGCTGCTCTCTATATCCCTGTGTTTGAGAAGGCAGTCTCGACGATGAAGATAAAGTAGGGCGTCGACGGCAGGATGCTTGGGGAATTGAACCTCTGCTTGAGCTAAGCTTCAGCAGGGGTTTTTATTTGTCAGTTTAATAGATGACTTTGTTCAGCGGATATTCAATGATACCTTCTGCACCAGCACGTTTCAACTCAGGGACCAGGGACCGGACTAAACGCTCATCAATGATTGTCTCAACAGCGACCCATTCTCCATCAGCAAGGGGTGATACAGTCGGTCGACGCAGAGCAGGAAGAATCTTTGTCACCCGTTCAAGATCCTGGCGGCGCAAGTTCATTTTCAACCCTACCTTCTGCTCAGCCTGAATTGCTCCTTCGAGAAGAAGAGCAATGTTCTCAATCTTCTGGCGTTTCCAGGCATCGTCCCAGCTTTTCTTATTGGCAATAAGTCTTGTCGTCGATTCAAGCACAACATCAATGATCCGAAGGTGATTCGCCCGCAAAGAGCTTCCGGTCTCAGTCACCTCGACAATAGCATCAACCAGCTCCGGTGTCTTCACTTCCGTTGCACCCCAGGAGAACTCCACGTGGGCACGAACACCGTGCTTTGTAAGGTATGCTTTTGTGATGTTGACTACCTCCGTTGCAATACGTTTCCCCTCAAGGTCTTCCGGGCGTCTTATCGGAGAATCTTCATGAACAGCAAGAACCCACTTAACAGGTCGCATACTCTGTTTCGCATACACAAGATCAGCAACAAAAACAACATCGGCACCGCTCTCTACCACCCAGTCATAGCCTGTAAGCCCCGCATCAAAAACTCCACCCTCAACATAGCGCGGAATTTCCTGGGCTCTTAAGAGCATTGCTTCTAATTCCTCATCATCAACGGACGGGAAGTACGACCGTGTATTCACCGAAAAGTGAAATCCAGCTTTATGCATTAGCGCAAATGTAGCGTCCTGCAAGCTTCCCTTCGGTAAACTGATTCGAACGCGATGTTCTTTTTGCTTCTCAAAGGATTCAGTTGCGAGCATTGATTTCTTACCCCACTGCGTGAAATTCAAACACATTTACCTGCGGAAGAAAGAGCGAGTAAAGGATCCACAAGGTGATAGCTATGCTCATGGGAACAGAAAGATTGTCGTCTACATTGACAGAAATTGCTTCAACCAGTGTTCCCACCAGTGCCGCTACGGCACCAAAGAAGTATTCCATCGGAATGTAATAATACTTCGGTGTAACAATGATCACGAGGAGAGCTGAAATAAAAAATGCAATGCTTCCCTCCAGACTTTTCTCGAAGAATCGATGATTTCCAAAGCGCCGTCCAATAAGGGCTGCAGAGCCATCGGAAATAATGAGGATCGCAAAGCCTATGATTACGAAAAGCTTCGGAAAAATTAGAACACAGAGTGTCGCCGAGATGAGAACATACGTAGCGCCATTGAGGCGTTTCGTCTTTTCATCTCGTTCATGGGCACGGAGAAGAAATCCAAAAAATTTGTAAAAGAGATCAGCAGTTGGCTTGTGATAATATCGCGCAATATCAACAGCAAGAAACACTAGTGTCAAGGGAATGAGAACTCGGAGAGCGAAACTCCGTGTCACGAAATAGTAAATAATCGGTATAGAGAGCGAGAGAAGATGAATCGCTTTGCGAACGACTTCAGCCCAATAATCGATGTTGGAGCGTGTCATGTCCTGCAAGCGACAGGCTATCAATTCTTCTCTTGCTTTAACTGTCCCGGTGCTGTCTGGGGTTGTTCTCCGTTTCCGGGGGCAGGCTTAGACAGTGGAGGAAGCGCTTCGCCGCGGATCACTTTATCGATCTCTTCGCCGTCTAAGATTTCGCGCTCAAGCAGTGCAGATGCAAGACGGTGAAGAGCATCGATATTCTCCCGGAGAATCGTTTCTGCTCGATCCATTGCCGTAGTGACGATTCTCTTCACTTCCTCATCTATAGCAATCGCTGTGCTCTCACTGTAGTCGCGATGCCGGGTAATTTCTCGCCCGAGGAAAATTTCCTCTTCATTCGATCCATACGTAAGAGGTCCAAGACGTTCACTCATTCCCCACTCACACACCATCTTCCGTGCAAGAACTGTTGCCCGCTCGATATCGTTCCCAGCACCAGTTGTCAATTCACCGAAAACAATTTTCTCTGCCGCTCTACCTCCGAGTGCATATGTGATCATCGCTTCCAGATACTGCTTTGAATACGTATGCTTTTCATCGATAGGGAGATATGTTGTGATTCCTAATGCCCTGCCTCGAGGAATGATCGTGACTTTATGAACTGGATCCGCTTCTGGAACCATTCGTGCTACAAGAACGTGTCCGGATTCGTGGTAGGCGGTTGTGCGTTTCTCCTTCTCAGAGATAATAAGGCTTTTCCGTTCCAAACCCATCATCACCTTGTCCTTGGCTTCCTCAAAATCCTGCATTGTGACAACTTTTTGATTCTTACGAGCTGCAAGAAGAGCTGCCTCATTCACAAGGTTCGCTAATTCGGCTCCAGCAAGACCCGGGGTCCCTTTAGCAAGTACGGAGAGATCAACGTCATCGCCGAGTGGGATATTCTTCGTGTGAACCTTGAGGATTCCCTCTCTGCCCTTCACATCAGGTCGGTCAACGACAATCTGTCGATCGAATCGACCTGGGCGCATAAGTGCTGGATCAAGTACATCTGGCCGGTTCGTTGCTGCGATGATGATCACTCCGCTGTTCTGCTCGAAGCCATCCATCTCGACAAGGAGCTGGTTCAAAGTTTGCTCTCGTTCGTCATGTCCCCCACCGATCCCGGCTCCCCTATGGCGCCCGACAGCATCAATTTCATCGATGAAGATTATGCATGGGGCATTACGCTTCCCTTGTTCGAATAGATCCCTCACGCGACTGGCGCCGACGCCAACGAACATCTCCACAAAATCAGCGCCGCTAATCGTGAAGAACGGAACGCCGGCTTCTCCAGCAACCGCTCGTGCAAGAAGCGTTTTCCCGGTACCCGGCGGTCCCAGGAGCAAAACACCGCGAGGAATCTTGCCACCAAGACGCTGAAATTTTCGCGGATCTTTAAGAAACTCGATGATCTCGCGAAGCTCTTCTTTCGCTTCATCCGCACCAGCAACATCAGCAAAAGTGACGCGAACCTCGTTCTCACGCAGCATCTTAGCACGACTCTTCCCAAAGCTAAAAATCCCCTTCGTGTTCGCGCCCTGCATCCGCCGAAAGAACACAAGCCACAAACCGAGGATAAGTAGCCAGGGCAAAACACCAATAAGGGCATTCATCCAGGCGTTGTCTTCCTTTACTATATTGAACGTAATGCCCTTTGACGTCCACTCATTGAGAATTTTATCATCGATGTTTGTATACGGCAGAAGGAGCACAAACTTCTCACCTCTCACCTTTCTCCCACTGGGCTGTGTCAATTCCTCTGGCTTTTTCAGAAGTCCATGAAACTCAAAATCCGTTGAACCTGACTTCTTGATGACCCCACTTTCGATATCACCCGCATTGAGCAACTGCTGGTATTGGGTAAATGAAATTTCGACTTCGCCCGTTTGGTCACTCCGAAAAAGTGACATGACCAGGAAAACGCCGAGAATGATCGCTGCCCAGGTGAGTAGCACACGGAGAACGTGCCCCCAGTTAAACTCTTCGTCACTGCGTCGCTGGGGCTTCGGTGCTCTCGGTGTTTTCGGACCCTCCGTCACACGGCGGCGCGGTGGTGTTTTCTCCCGGGGACGATTCCCTTTCCCTTCAGTGTTCTCACGCTTCTCTTGATGATCCATCTCAGACATATCTTCCTCTCCTGTTCTTACCCTCTACAATCTACTTCACCAATCGGTACACAGAACGGAGATTTCGCTCTCGCTGTGCATAATCTAATCCGTATCCTATCACAAAGTGCTGTGGAATAGAAAATCCAACGTAATCAATTTGGAAATCTATCTTCGCCGCCTCTGGCTTATACAATAACGTAACAACAGAAAACGATTTCGGGTTCTGCCTAAGAATAAGCTTCTTGATAAAGTCAATCGAAAGCCCGGAGTCAATTATATCCTCCACAATAATAATGTCTCTGCCCTCCACCTGACAATTTAAATCCTTGAGTAATTTCACATCCCCCGAAGAAATCTTTGCATCACCGTAACTTGAAAGCTTAAAAAAATCAACCTCACAATCAATGGTAATCTCTCGAATCAAGTCTGCAAAGAAGATAAATGCCCCATTAAGAATGCCAATGAAAATCGGAACTTTTCCTGCGTAATCTTTGCTTATCTGGTCACCTAATTGACGCACACGTGCCTTAATTTCCGATTCAGGAATAAAAAGTTCAAATGTCTCCCCGTTTACTGTGATTCGTTGTTGCATTAATGAAGCTTACCTGTCTTTGTCTTCCGATCCTTGCGAGAGAATTTTCATCGAAAGCTTAACAACACGAGTTGATTGGGCTGTCACAGCGAAACGCTCATCGATTCTATACCCACATACCCAAACGATCCTTCCCGCAGATTCGAGCACGGGAACCAAATGTCTCAGGCGACGCGGCACTTTCGCATCAGCGAGAAATTCCCCGACAGATTTTTCCGCTCCCAACCCCAGCGGGTAAAAACCATCCTCCGGCAACCATGGGCGAAGAACAAGAGGCGGTCGAAGTCGTTCAGCATCGACAAACTCGACGTATGGATCCGCATCGAATGAAACATTTACCAGCTCGCAAACTTCAGATGAAAATTTAAATCCTGGAAACTCATACTCCCGGTTAAGTTCAATGGTTTGAGACGCCAGCGGCTCCAGATGCTCTCGTTCAAAGACAAGTACTTCTCCCTCTTTCCACACCCTCAATCCGTGAGGAAGCTGTACAAAAGCACCATTTGTTGCCTCGAAGAGTCGACGAATTCCCTCAACTTGCTGAAATGAAAGAGGTTCATGAAGCCAGTCGCGAGCTATGCGCGCAATGATCTCCCGCTGTACAAAGACAAGATAACTCTTAATATAAGAAATTTCAAGGATGATTGTTTCACCCTCCCGCCGGGCACACGAGGCAAGCTTCTCTTCAATGTAATTGTCCAGAAATTCTACCAGATCCGAAAAAATTTCGCTTGTCTGCCGCAATTGATGCGCCAGTTGCGGATTAATCCGCTCCCTCAGGCGCGGAATGATTTCCTTTCTCAAAAAATTACGAGTGAAATTGGCAGAAACATTTGAAGAATCTTCACGAAATGGTAACTTTTCATTGATGATGTAACTATCGATCTCCTCACGAGTCAAACAGAGAAGAGGACGAATAATCTTGCCACGCCTAACAGGTATTCCGGAGAAGCCGCGAATTCCAGTTCCTCTGACGAGGTTAAACAAAACTGTTTCGGCGTTGTCATCAGCCGTGTGGCCTGTCGCAATAAGCTGGCAGGAAGCCTGCGTTCTCATTCTCTCAAGAGCGTCATACCGAAGTCGACGTGCGGCGTCTTCCAACGAGCATATTTGTTTTTGAGCGAACTCCCGGACATTTACGCGCTCCGAGAAAAAGGGGAGCCCATAGGATTCCGCCAGACTCAAAACAAACTTTTCGTCGGCATCAGATTCTTCTCCCCGCAGGCTGTGATTAACATGTCCAACGGAAAGGTTCGCCTTAAACTTTTCGGAGAGGCTGCACAAAATATCGAGCATCGCTACAGAATCTTGCCCACCGCTCACAGCCAGAAGAATTCCGTCACCCGCGGAGATGAGATCATGCTTCCGGATAAACTCCTCAACACGCGGCAATATAGAGCTATCATATTCTCGCCTTACCATGATAAAAAAAATCCTGCATCACGCAGGGATAGTTATCCGCCAGAGGCGAACCTTCGGAGTAGCGGAGGAGGGATTCGAACCCCCGACACGCGGATTATGATTCCGCTGCTCTAACCGTCTGAGCTACTCCGCCAGGTACTAAAAATATACGTGGAAGCGCAACAAAAATCAACCAGTGCTTCTGTCAGAGGCAGACTCGTCCCTCACGGACTGATTCTTGCTTCGACCGGTAAGAGCACCTTAAAAGTAGTTCCCTTCCCAGGTTCACTGCTCACTTCAATTTTTCCTCCATGCGCCTCTGCAATCCAGCGAGCGATCGAAAGTCCCAACCCTATTCCCTGAGGGTCGCGAGAGCGTCCAATCTCACCCCGATAAAACCGGTCAAAGACACGGTGAAGATCTTCCTCCGCAATCCCTACTCCTGTGTCCTGTACTGTTACAATCGCAAATCCATCACCCCGCTCCAGGGAAAGATAAATCTTCCCGTGCTCGTGATTGTACTTGATCGCATTATCGATGAGATTCAAGAAAAGTTGCCGCAATTGCAAGGGGTCACCGTAGACCGTTACGTTGGCGGCTCCTCGCAGCACAACAGTGATGAGACGTTGAGCTGCGAGAATAATTGTTTCCTGGTAAAGAGAATAGATCATCTCGTCTAACTTAACTTGTTCTCGCGGCAGTTCAATGGTTCCACGGTCAATCCGACTTAGAATAAGAAGGCTTTCGACGATCTCCGACATTCGAATAACTTCATCAAGTGTGCTGGCAACAATGCGCCGAAGTTTCTGCGCCGAGGCATTACCTGCTAAGGAGTTCTCCAGTTCAGCGCGCATGATCGCCAGAGGTGTTCTGAGCTCGTGCGACGCGTCATCAGAAAACTGCCGCGCCTGAGATAAAGCTTGTTCGAACCGATCCAGCATTTCATTGAATGCGCGAGACAACCGAGCGATCTCGTCATTGCCACTTGCAGCCGGGAATTTCTCCGAGAGATTCCGACTGGAGGTCTTTTCGACAAATGTTATCATGTCGTTTAAAGGAGCCAGGACCTTGCCAGCGAGAATCCAGCCGCTGAGAATTCCAAATGCGGCAGTCAAAATGAGCAAGGCGCCGATGAGGAGAAAAGCTTGCCATAAGCTCCCGCCCTCAGAAAGCCAAAAAAGAGCAAACCCTGACAAAACTATCATGAAGATTCCGAGACAGGCGAGGGCATACAAGAATGCTGATCGGAGACGGTGCGATAAATGCATCGCTTTCAGGACTCCTTTATGATATAGCCAATCCCGCGTGCAGTATGAATAAGCTTTTTCGGGAAACCATCATCAACTTTGCTCCGAAGATAAGTCATGTACACATCGAGAATATTGGTCCCTGTCTGAAACTTATATCCCCATACTTGCTCAAGTATGCTGCGCCGTGTTACAATTCGGTTCTTATTTCGTAGAAGAAATTCGAGTAGAGCAAATTCGCGGTCTGTGAGATCAACGATTTTACCTGCCCGGATCGCTTTTCGCTGTATGGGGTTAAGAACTAAATCCCCGCAACGGAGCAGTTGACCTCGTTCAACATTAGCTCGGCGAAGCAGCGAATGTACGCGGGCTAAGAGTTCGGCAAACGCAAATGGCTTTGTAAGGTAATCGTCGGCACCAATAGAAAATCCTTCAAGTTTGTCCTCAAGTGAACTTCGCGCCGTCAGGATAAGAACCGGCGTCATAAACCCGCTGTGGCGAAGTTCGCTGAGAACTTCACGGCCATCTTTCTTAGGCAAGATAAGATCAAGTATGATGAGGTGATAATCCTTCTGGAGAACCCGCTGTAGAGCTTGCTCTCCATCCCCCACAACATCAACATCAAAATCATTCTCGAGAAGGCGATCTTTGATGAAGTGAGCCAGTTTCCTCTCATCTTCAACAACCAAAATTTGAATGCGATTCTCATCGCCGGCGGTTTTCCGAACAGCTGGCGAAGATTCTGGTTGAGCCCGGGTCTCCATTCTCCCGCCCTTCTTTAATGATTGCTAAATTATCTTCCCTGAAATTGAATTTAGATGTAGCACCTCACAAATGCAATTATGTTGCATTTCCACTGATCTGTTGCTAAATTCGCCTTACGGTATTTTCAGGTGCTCTTTAAAAATATCTGTTCACAAACAAGGAGGTTTTTCTCATGCGACTGATCTTACTATGTCTCCTCTTCAGCATTATTTCGACCGGCGAATCACAACAGGTCTCACACCGCCGTCTCTCTGATCTCAACTGGATGGAGATTCAAAAGCTTGTACCATCACAAATCCAGACCGTTTTTCTACCGGTGGGAACACTCGAAGCCCACGGCGTCATCAACAACGGAGCCGACATCATTGCTCCGGAGAAATTTTCCGAGGCACTTGCACCCCAAGTCAATGCTCTCATCGCTCCAACGATTACTTACGGAGCGACACGAAGCCTTTCGAGGTACCCCGGTTCATTTGGAATTAGCGATGAAGTCCTCCGCGGGCTTTACTACGAAGTGATGAGAGGGCTTGCCGAGATGGGATTCAATAACATCATCGTGCTTAATGGGCATGGACCGAACAGGCCCATCCTCGATGCCGCAGCACAAAAATTGTTCCTTGAAAGCAAAGTGAGAATTCTGGTCGTCGACTGGTGGTCGTATGCTTCCGACATCATCAAGGAGGTGTTCGGGGAAAATGGTGGTCATGCGGGCAACAATGAAACTGCCGCAATCATGGCAATTGACCCGTCGTTGGTCCACAAGGAGTTGTATTCACCAAAACTTGCTCGTCCTATCGACCGATCATACTCCGCATATCCTGACCCAGCAACGATTTTACTGTATGAAGCCAACCAGGGACTGCCCGATTTTGATCCCGCCAAAGCGGAGAGATACTTTAAGAAGGTGGAAGAAAAACTCCGAAGCTTGATCACCAGCACCATTGAGAGCTGGAATCGTTCAGGGCTGTAATGTTCAAGACAATAGAAGGAGTCTCACCATGCAAACTGTAAGACGTCGTGATTTTTTAAAAACTGCTGGAGCAGCGTTCATCGCCATGGCTGCTCATCCGGTCGTTCGATTGAAAGAAACGTTTCAGGCACTCAGCCCTATGCCCAGTGCTGCGCAGCCGATTGTCATCGCCAGTGGGAACGGACTTCGAGCAACAGAAAAAGCTATGGAGCTTCTTCTCAAGGGGAGCGATGCTCTTGATGCGGTCATCGCCGGTGTCAACATCATTGAAGATGATCCTGACGACATCACTGTTGGATATGGAGGATTGCCAAATGAAGAGGGGGTTGTAGAGCTCGATGCATCTGTGATGCATGGACCAAGTCATAGAGCGGGTGCAGTTGCTGCACTTCGAAACATCAAGAATCCTTCCCTTGTTGCTCGAACCGTCATGGAACGGACCGACCATGTCTTGCTGGTCGGAGAAGGAGCACTCCGCTTTGCACGTGCTCACGGATTTAAGGAGATGGACCTCCTTACAGACAAATCAAGAGAGATATGGCTGCAGTGGAAAGAGACCATGAGCACAAAAGACGATTGGCTTCCGCCGCACGACATCACCACGAAGGATATTGGGGAAGAACTACGTGAGTACATCAGGCATTACGGCACAATCAACTGCAATGCCCTCGACATGCGCGGGAATCTTTCTGGGGTAACAACAACCAGTGGATTAGCGTTTAAGATCCCCGGGCGTGTTGGTGATTCTCCAATAATCGGCGCTGGTCTTTTCGTCGACAACGAAGTCGGGGCAGCGGGCTCAACGGGACGGGGGGAAGCAAACTTAATTAATTGCAGCAGTGGAATGGTCGTAGAGTATATGCGACAGGGGAAATCCCCGGAGGAGGCGTGCCTGATGGCGTGTCAACGGATCGTTGATCATAACAAAGAAGCGCGGCTCAAAGATGATGAGGGGAAACCCAACTTCAACGTGACTTTCTATGCGATCAACAAGCGGGGAGAGTACGGTTCGGCTGCCATCTGGAGCGGACAGAAATTTGCACTCCATGATGGAAAGCAGAATCGATTGATAGAAAGCGCCTATCTGTATAAGCGGAAACAGTAAGGGGAGATTCTTTATCTCCCCTTCCTTATATCCGGATTTGCAAAAGGGCTTTCAAGAATCCCCACAACAACTTAAAACGGGGAAAACGAGAGAAGATTGAAAAGCTATGACGAATATCGCGCCCCGTTGATCGCTCCTTATATGTGATGCTCACATGAACTGACTGAGGTGGCTTCATAGATTTGTTATCTCAATTGTGAAAAAGATACGGAAAACATACAGCATTCAGAAGGCAAATTCAAGAAGCACTTCCGAAAGAAGAAAACTCCCTCCTTTGTGGAATCTTCACTTTAGCAAGATAAGTTTCCTGGCGACAATGAATTCTCCCACACGAAGCTGGTAAAAATATACCCCACTTGGCAGATTTCCTTTCGCTGCATCAAATATTACTGCGTATTCTCCAGGCTGTCTGTATCCATCTACCAGCGTTGTAATCTTGCGACCAAGCACATCAAAAAGCTCCAGCGCGATTTTCATCTCCCTCGATTTTACTTCCTCCAGAGATGGAACAGTAAACCGAATAGTTGTGCTGGAGTTGAAAGGATTCGGGTAGTTCTGATACAATTGGAACCCCCTGATCGGATTATCAATGTTTTCAACAACCCTGGTCACTGACTGAATACTGAATGGAACCGAGGCGACGTGCACCCAACTCCCGGAATAATTCTCCTCAACGAAAAATCTGACCTCCCAGGATCCGCCATAGTCAGCCGGAGGGAAGTCCTTCAGTGCAATCCAGTACCAGAATTTCGACCATGTCCAGTACTGATATCCTTGACTCGCTGGATCTGTTGACCATAAACTCGTGTCACGGGTATACTCTCTTCCATCAGGCATATACCATATCCATCTCACACGCGCAGGTTTGTAGACGGTATCCAACCGTATCCAGCCGTAAATTCGTTCGTCTGCATAAGTAAAGTCCGCAGTCTCGTTCACAGGATCCCATGGAGAGGAATTTTGCACAGATCTGCAAGTTGTCGCCTTACCAAGCTTCGATTTCTGAAGCCCCTGCGTTGGCCATGTCCCGCTCAAGAGATAGCTCCTCTCACGGCTTGAGGCATTCTCTCTCCCGACAACTTTGAGAAGGAAGTTTCCCGGACCCGTCGCCCTGTAACTGATCATCTCCTCAGCATCGCCATCATTAAGAGAACTATCACGAACAACCACAAAAACAAGCGGAAACTGAATGACAAGTTCATATAAATAGAGATCGTAATTGCAGCCAGATGGTGGGCTAAGCTTCACAGATATTTGACCAAAACGAGAAGTACTGAATTTGAACCAATCGACGTCGCCCGAGGGATAAATTTTCCCTTTAGTATATATTTCTCCACAAGTTATAGGATAGCCCGATTGAAAAGCGTCGTTGTTCTCATATGGGTCACCACTAGCCGCATTTAGCTGCAATTTCCCCACACCATAGACACTATCTCTTCCCCCTTTCCCTAAGTCGACAGCATCAGATTCAAGATAGCGCTCGAGCTCCCAGGCAGTTAATTGAGGACCGCCTTGCGATGTCACCCGTGACTGGTAAATGGCTGCAGCAGCAGCCACGTGGGGAGCTGCCGATGAGGTTCCATAGAAACGACCATAGGTCTGGTTTAAGACACCATCGTATGATGCAATATCGGGCTTCATTCGCCCGTCATTTGTAGGACCACGGGAACTGAAATATTCTGCAACATCGCTCTGCCATCCAATTGCAGCTACTGAGAAGGCACTATCGGACGTAGCAGGATCAGCAAGACTGCTCCCGGGAACAAAATGCTCGAAATCATTATTGAAACTATACAGCTCAAGGTGAACATTCCGCGTTGCAGATTTCTTCTTCACAGCAAGATAATAGGTACCCTCCGAAGAGTCAGAACGAATGATGCTCTCAGTTGGTGGCTGCGTCCCATCCTGAATTGTTGTTGAAGAGTCTATAGCTACAAAATTGCTGTTATATAGATAAAGATCATAATCTTGAGATGATTTGGGCCAATCATCCCAACTCAGGAACACCTTTATCCATGAATTAGCAGTAGCATAGATTGACATGTACTCATCGTTTGGGACGAATTCATGGAATCCATTGCTGTTTACGTCTGTGAAGGACCCCTCATAATGCTTATGAGCGTAGTTACCTGCACTGTTGACGAAGAGTATCCCGTTACGGCGTGCTTTATTAGCAATTTCACACGCTGCCCCAGTTCCATCGTATGGACCGCAATTGACCCACCCAATCGAATAGGAAACTATCTTGACACCTTGATTGACGATCCAGTTAATTGCGGTATCTGTTTCTGTCAGCGTGTTAGCGTTAACAAGATACAATTTTGCTCCCGGAGCAATTTCATGAACTATCTCCGCACATGCGGTTCCGTGTTTCTCCCCTCCCCCTGTGATATCGCCATTCCCCTGGACACTATTATAGAATGATTTTGTGACGACAGAGTCCGGCAGTTCACTCCCAAGAAGCGAAGCGTAACCTGAAAATCCAAGATCAAGAACAGCGATCTTTACTCCAGAACCTGTCCAGCCATTGTTATGGTACGATTTCGCTCCGGTAAGTTTCACGCCTTCTCCTTCAACTGTATGCGCATCAGCCTGGAGCGGAGTTTGGACAAAGTTCACCCCCGACAGTTCAGCAACATTATTAAGCATACGAAGCGGCACAACAGCCTGAACAAATTTCTCATAGATCCCTTCGATCTCAGTCCACCGTGCAAGCGAATCGAGAACCTCAGAACGAATCTCATCCAGAAAAATCTCTACACGGGCTCTCGGAGGATGGACTCCATCAGGTGGTAGGAGATCAATTTGTTTCATTGCAGCATACTCATAAACCGGGGGACCAACAGTACTCAATGTCGAATCAAAAGCTGTTGCAACTGATAGCAGTACCCGTAACGTTCCCTCGAGTTTCGGCGAATAAATCCTATCCTCTTGTGTCTTCGCAGTCACCAGCATGAAGGGGAGCGCCACGACAACAAATAGACCCTGCATAAAACTGAAACACCTCTTCATAGCAATCACCTCCTCCTTTTGTTGGAGCAAAAGAGCACGTCTTTTGATTGTCTATGTATATTAACTGGAAAAAGTAGAGCTATTAAGGAGAGGATGCGCTCCTTCGAATAATCTAAACTACAATTATAGGAAAGTCAACTAATTCTGAACACTATGCCATTTGGGTGAGGGAGCCCGGGACACAGACGCTGGCTTCTGCTCCAACCCACCAAGATCTTTGATGTTCTTCTTGAGCATTCTTAATATTGAAGTGGCACTTGTAAGTATGTCGCTTCCGGGGAAACGCAGCACCTTCCAACCGGCGCTCTCCAGAACATTGTTCCTTCTTGTATCGCTCATATGCTTTCGCTTTGTGTAATGCATCCCACCATCGCATTCCACATTGATCTTCCCCTTTTTGCAAAAAATTGCAAAATCGAGGCAGCAGCGATTTCCTCCTTCGCACACAAAATACTGACGCTCTGCACTGATCCCTTCCCTCCTCAATAGATCCCATAATCTCTCCTCAATGGGACTTTCATGGAATAGATCGTTGATTTCCTCCGCATGCATTAATTGATCCAGCGTCGTTTCAGTGAAAACGATTCTCCTCCATCTCCTGCTCACAATAGGCTTTGGCAGAGGTTGCAAAGGTTCAAGTTCAATCTTGAAATAATCTTCATTCCTTTTAGGCTCATTCCGCTCATCTGGAAAGAGCTCCTTCCGACGAACGACGGTAATGCGAGAAATCTTCGCGAACCACTCCACACGATACGCATGTTCTTTGAATGCCTTCGTCTGATAAAAAGCAAGAAACTTCACAACAAATTTCCGGACATTGTCCGGAGCGCTCTTCACCGGGATGCGATACCAGTGAGCATCTCGTGCTATCTCAAAATCACGTCGGTTGTTGATGATAGCCACAAGAACAGATTTTTCAATACTATCTATCACAGCAAATAAGCCCCCTTCCAAGCCTCAATGCGTGCATATTTCATCAGGCTTTGTGTGGTGTCACGCGCTCAATGTAGGATCCGCTTTCCACATCGACTCGCACAAGGTCACCGGTCACAATGAACTGCGGCACCAAAATCTCCATCCCATTTTCAAGCGTAGCTGGTTTCATGGTGCTGCTCTGCGTGTCCTTGATCCCAGGTCCGGTCATTGTCACAGTTAATGTGACCGTTTTCGGGAACTGGAGACTCAGTGCCTCGCCCTCGAACAATTCAACTGTCACAGGCATCCCTTCTTTAAGAAAGCGCTCGATATTCCCGATCAATGTCCGGGGAATGCTGTACTGTTCATAGCTTTCCGGATCCATAAAGTAAAATGCCTCAGCATCCCGGTAGAGAAATTCCATCGACCGCTTCTCAAGATTCACCGTATCAACCTTATCTGTGGGTTTCAGTCGGACCTCGCTGATGTGTCCGCTCCGAAGATCCTTCAGTGTTAATGCAACGAAGCCACTCATCTGCCCACTGCCTGTGTGATGTGCGACTTTCGTTACGCGGGCGAGTCGATCCTCCCAACGGATGACGATCCCTTCCTTCACATCAGACGCTGTTACCATAGGAGCACCTTTCGCAACGAACGATGTTTATTTTTCTGCTCTTTTCTTGAGTGAAGCCAGTACGTTGAACGCTTCAAGAGGTGTCATCGATTCAATATTGAGGTTCCGAAGCTCCTCACGTAGCGGGTCATCCTGGAATTCAAACAGAGTCATTTGCACAACCCGCGGCTCAATCCGACCTTGCCTGCCGCGCGCCAACTTGGGTCTCGACTCTCCTGACCTGCCATGGGGAGAAAGCTCCGTCCCTTCCAAATTTCGGAGAATTTCTTTTGCGCGCTCTGTAATAGCATCTGGCAAACCAGCCATTTGTGCAACCTGGATGCCGTAGGAATGATCGGCAAACCCCGGAGCTACCTTATGGAGAAAGATCACTTTGTCACCGTACTCTTGCACATCAACCTTGTAGTTTTTGATACGAGGATAGAGATCAGCGAGTTCGTTGAGCTCATGGTAGTGTGTAGCGAAGAGCGTCCGAGCCTTCACGCGCTCATGGAGATACTCCGTCAGTGCCCAGGCAATGCTGATACCGTCGAAAGTGCTCGTGCCTCGACCGACTTCATCGAGGAGAATTAAACTTCTCTCCGTTGCGCTGTTCACAATGTTCGCAGCCTCATGCATCTCCACAAGAAACGTGCTCTCCCCGGTCGTAATGCTATCCGATGCACCGACGCGAGTGAATATACGATCAACAATTCCGATATGAGCCCGCTCCGCCGGGACAAAACTCCCTATCTGCGCAAGGAGAACGATTAATCCAACTTGCCGCAGATAGGATGATTTCCCACTCATATTGGGCCCTGTGACGATCAAGATTTGCTGTGAATCCCGATCGCAGAATGTATCATTCGGGACATATCGTTCCCCGGGCGGGAGAAGCCGCTCAATCACTGGATGTCTCCCTCCAATGATCTCCAGTCGAAGATCATCAGCGATCTCCGGGCGACAATAATGATAATCAGCCGCTACACCGGCAAGTGAGAGATAGCAATCAAGTTCCGCCACGCGTTCAGCATCAGCGAGGACAGTCGAAGCAAACGATGCCACGAAAGACCTGAGTTCTTCAAAAAGCTGTGCTTCAAGTGCTGCAATCCGTTCCTCTGCATGAAGAATCTTTTCCTCATATTCTTTCAGTTCCGGGGTGACGTATCGTTCGGCATTCACAAGTGTCTGTTTTCGAATGTACTCAGCGGGAATTTTATCCTGATGCGTGTGGGTCACTTCAATGTAATATCCGAACACTGAATTGTATCCAACCCTCAGTGACGGAATACCTGTACGCTGGCGCTCCTTTTGCTGGAGATCAGCAATCCACTGCTTGCTTGAAGATGCGATGTTTCGAAGTTCGTCTAACTCAACGCTCACCCCCTGGCGAATTACTCCACCGTCACTTAGCGAGGGGGGAGGCGAATCAACAATTGTCCGGGCAATCCGGTCAGTCAACTCAGGGAGCAGTGCGAGATGATCTTGAATCGCCACCAGCGCACGGGAAGATATCTGCATTCCGTCTGGCGGATTGCTCAGCGTGGACCGAAGATCCGAGACTAGAAGCAATGCATTTTTCAGCGCAACTAATTCACGTGGTGACGCTCTGGCAGTTGCGATGCGAGACATTATCCGCTCCACATCGCCCATCTGACGAAGGACTTCGCGGAGCTTTTTCCTCAGGGCTGGCTTCGCTACGAGTTCATCCACAGCTCCCAATCGATGCTCAATCTGCTCAATGCTCCGAAGAGGACGGAGGAGCCATTTCTTGAGCAATCGAGCCCCCATGGGCGTCACCGTGCGATCCAGAACCGCAAGAAGTGTCCCATCCTGGACATCGGTTGCAAGTGGAACAATAAGCTCGAGATTTCGTTGCGTTGCTACATCGAGAACCATTGTATCAGAGACAATGTACGGACGGACACCACGAATGTAGGCGAGTTTGCTCTTCTGTGTCTCCTGAAGATATGTGAGAATTGCCCCTGCTGCAACAATTCCAGCTCGATGCTCTTCGCAACCAAATCCTTTCAAAGACTGGGTCTCAAACTGGTTGATCAAAAGCTCATACGCGTAGTCAAATTGGAAGACCCAATCGTCCATCTGAGTGAATGTCAAGGGTAAACCATGAGCACGTGCTGCACCCTTCTCAAGCACTTTCTCCTCATCAGATTGTAATTCCCTGCCCGAATCTATGACCTGGCTTCCAGCGTAAAGAAGACGCCGCACAGCTTCATGATCCCGCTTTGCGACAAGAACCTCCGATGGATGAATGGTCTCAAGATGATCACGAAGCTCTTGAAGTGGAACATCACCGAGCAGGAACTCCGCGGTCGTCACATCTACGAAGGCAAGTCCAACCACACCGTTTCTCATAGCAGTTTCTCCCTGGTCGTGGAGCGGGAATGGAAAGTATAATGCAGCAAGATAGTTATTGCGCTTCTGTGCAAGAACACTGTCTGCAAATGTTACTCCAGGTGTGACGACCTCAATCACATCGCGTTTTACAATTCCTCTGGCAAATTTCGGGTCTTCGAGTTGTTCACAGATTGCAACACGATATCCCGCTTTCAGAAGTCTCGGGAGATAGGTATCAAGAGCATGATGAGGGAAGCCGGCAAGAGGGACATCCCCAGCCGCTCCGTTGCCCCGCTTTGTGAGGGTGATGCCGAGCACCTCCGAAGCTGTCTGCGCATCACGCTCAAACGTCTCATAGAAATCACCCATACGGAAAAGAAGCAGCGTATCGGGATACTGCGCTTTGATCTTCGCATACTGCCTCATGAGAGGAGTGGCATCATCACATGCGCCATCCCTTGTACCCTGCTTTTTGCGTGATTCAGGAGAAGCCTGCCAGCGACGATTTGTTGAACTGGATTTCTTCACAGAACCGATTCCCGAAACCGAGGACTCTATTAAACAAGTTATTCATCAGATTAATGAATCGCAAGAATGTCGCAGTTGGAGAACTTAGCAAATCTTCTTCAGGAAAAGACTTGCAAGTTCCCTCTCCAAATATTATATTTATAGAGTCTTATTTGCAATAAAAGGAGAGAAACCATGCTTTACCGATACATCCTCATTTTCGTGCCCCTTATTTTGTTCTCGTCATCCGCCCACGCTGACCGGCGGTACTACGTGTGGACTTATCAATATGCAACGCAGGTAGAAGGGAATGCCGAGTTTGAAAATTATCTCACACTTGCAATTCCCAATCGCGCTGTCCCAGGGATGTCACATTGGGAACATCGACTTGAATTGGAATATGGCATCACAAATCGATGGGATATTTCTTTTTATCAAATCTTCAGCGTGGAAAATCCTGAAGGGACACTTCGATACAGCGGCTTCCAGTTCCGATCACGCTTTCGGTTCTTCGAGGCTGGTGATTACCTCTTGGACCCGCTCCTTTATATTGAATATATCCGAAAATCGGACTTACGTGCGCCAAATAAAATAGAAGGCAAGCTCGTCCTTGCAAAGGACATCGGGAAAGCCAATCTCTCAGCGAACATAATAGGAGAATGGCTTTTCGGTGGTGCCAACGGGTTTGAATCTGGCTTCGCAGCTGGGGCAAGTTATGAATTGACACCAGCTTTTCGACTTGGAGTAGAAGCTATCGGAGATTTCGAACAAGGTGAAGAACATCAGCTTGCCCTCGGACCAGTGGTATCCGTGGCGACACGGAAATTCTGGTGGACCCTTGGAGTAGTATTCGGAAGCACTTCTGCTACAGAAGATATTCGCATTAGGGCACTTCTTGGAATTGACTTATGAAAGGAATAACAGGAAATTTGACATTGCTTTTTGCTTTCGAACTACTTCTCAGTTTCTCGGGATGCAGCAGCCGACCTCAGGAAGAGCTTTCGGGAGAAAGAATCTATAGAATACGCTGCCGAACATGCCATGCATTGCCAAATCCCGGGGATTATACACTTGAACAATGGGAAAAGGTTCTCGTGGATATGGCGCAGCGTTCGGGTATCTCACATGAGGAACAGAAAAGGATCTTGCTCTTTCTTCAAGAGAAACTTGGGAAAGGACACGCTTTCAAAGCGCCCGCGGATAGCGGTTGAAAGAGATAAAATTCAAAAACAGTCTCGGCTATCTGACACAAATCCGCCAGTCTTAACGGCCAGTTAATCTATTATACTTCCGTAGAATAGAGACCACCTTTTCGATGGGAAGTCCCTCTATTTTATGGCCATTTCTCCCGTCCATAGAACCTGATGCAAAAAGAGAATTCAAAATCGCTTCCTCAGTTGCTTCAATTACCGCCATGAACAGTGGTGAGAGTTGATCATTCCTTACCTCCTCGATTTCGTTCAGTCTGGATTCGGACTTATATGGGATTCTTAACTTCTCCGCAGTGGAGAAAGCAATGACGTAATCACCGCTACCGTCCGAAGAAATGCCACCAGTCCTGGCAAGTCCTAACATTGCTCTCTTAGCCAGGCGCTTCAGGCTTCTTGATGTGAGCGGGGCATCAGTTGCCACGATGATCATGCATGAACCCTGTTCCGAGTCACTTAATTCCCTCTTCAAATAATAGTTACCAAGCTCCACCCCAACGGGAACGCCATCCACCTGGAGCACACCCCCGAAATTCGTCTGGACCAGAACACCAACGGTATATCCACCTAAGCCCTTTGGCAGAATCCGTGATGACGTACCGATCCCTCCTTTGAAACCGAAGCAGATGGTGCCAGTACCTGCACCAATAGAGCCTTCTTTTACTTTCCCACCAGATGCGCTCCTGATAGCTTCCAACACATGCTCCTTCTTGACGTGTCTGCCTCGAATATCGTTCAGCCAGCCGTCATTTGTCTCTCCAACAACTGGATTCACAGACTGCACTTCTTCATTTCCACTGTACGATAACGTATAGTCAATCAATGCCTCTGCCGCAACTGGGACACTGAGGGTGTTTGTAAGGACAATTGGAGTTTCAATATTCCCCAGCTCTTCGACTTGTGTGTACCCAGTGAGTTTCCCAAATCCGTTCCCGACGTAAATTGCGGCAGGGACTTTGTTCTGAAAAATGTTCCCGGAATAAGGAAGAATAGCCGTCACACCTGTCCTTACACTATCACCTTCAATCACCGTGCAGTGACCAACCTTAACTCCCTTGACATCAGTGATGGCATTGTATGTGCCGGGATTCAGGACACCAGGCTTTATGCCATAGTCTCTCACACGCCTGGTCTGTGCATCAGCAATGCCTGTCCTGAGCTGAGTCGAAGCAAAGGAGCTGATAATCAGCAGGATGCCGGATAAGCATGAAAGGCAGTAGGCTCGTCCCATGGCGAATAATTTCCTTTAGCAGATCAACCTCGCTGATTGGGTCATTGCTGGCGCCACCTTCACTTTTTCAAAACATGGAACTCAACTCGGCGGTTTCTTGCACGCCCCTCCTCTGTAGCGTTCGATGCGACAGGCTTTGTTCTGCCATAGCCCTTAGCAATAACACGGGACGGCTCAATCCCCTGCTGGATGAGGTAGGTGCGTACAGCGTTAGCACGAGCTTCCGATAGCCGCTGGTTATATTGATCATTGCCGACGCTATCAGTGTGTCCTGCGACTTCAACAACCATCTTCGGGTACTGCTGCATGAGGCGCACAGCACGCTTCAGTTCCGGAATAGATTCTTTCTTCAAATTTGATTTATCAAAGTCGAAGAAAACATTAAGTCGCACCGTGCCGACTAAAGGATCAAGTTGGATGTCTTTCCGCACCTCCTTGTATGCAGCATCAACAGGAACATCAAAACGATCGGAGTAAAAAAGATGGTCAGGCGCCTCAGCTGTTACACCATAATGCCGACCCGCGGGCAAAACAACAAGGTACTCCCCAGTTACATCATTGCTCTGGAACTTCGCCACGACTTCACCAGATTCGAGGTCTTCGAGTGTAATATCTGCACCAAGCGGGCGCCCCGTCCTGGCATCAGTTACAACCCCCGCAACGGTCGTTACACCACCAGGGGGGAATGGGTTCGGATATGCAGCATAAATATCGAGTCCACCAAACCCACCGGGACGGTCAGAAGAAAAATAAACAGTGCGCCCTGAGGCAGGAAGCGAATAGAACCGATCATCGCCTTCCGAATTCAATGGAGTACCCATATTGACCGGTGTTGTCCAGTGGTCCTTATCCCATCGCGTCACAAACATGTCAAGTCCACCCATCCCCGGATGGCCGTTCGAAGAAAAGTAGAGAGTCTTCCCATCAGCGGCAATGAAGGGGGAAGCCTCATCCCCAGCGGTATTCACTTCAGGACCAAGATTAGTAGGTTGAGACCATTCTCCGCTGAGGCTACGAACCGTGACCCAGATGTCAGTTCCACCATATCCACCAGGTCTATCGGAGACAAAATAAAGAGTCCGCCCATCACTTGCGATGCTCGGCTGCGATTCCCAATATTCCGTATTGACGTTCGGACCAAGATTTCTAGGATTGCTCCAACGGGTTCCTCGAAGATCAGCTACGTAAATATCCATGCTCCCGTAACTATCAGGTCGCTGCGCAGCGAAGTAAATAGTCTGCCCATCCGGCGCAATTGATGGAGAGCCTTCATTCTCAGGGGTATTGACCGGTGCACCAACGTTTTCTGCCATTGACCAATTTCCATCCCTTATTCTGGAAAACCAGAAATCTTGTTGGTTATTTGTTCCGTCGCTCAGTGGCCTTGTCGACGTAAAATAAAGAATCTTCCCATCAGCGGTGATAGTTGGAGAGAAGTCATCATAAGGTGAATTTACATTCGGACCCAAATTCTCCACAACCACTTCGCTATGGTGGGGAACGGTGATCGTTGAAGGTTGACAAGAAGCGAACAGAATCGCAAGTGTAGCAGAGAAGAAATGACTAAAGACCGATTGGAACTTCAATCCGCGTGTCATGTTGAACCCTCCTAAAGACCTATTGGTACGATAATTGTAGCACCTCGCATGATGAAATTTCTTTATCTCAAAGATTCTTTCTGCAACTCCGCATTTTTCCTTTTTGTCGAACTGATCGTGAATCTTTAATTCAACATTCGCAGGGTGTTACCTGAATCAGATAAATGATAGCAACGAATCAGGATAAAAACAACTCGTTACTATCGAATTCTATCAAGCATTTCCCTGATGGCAGGGAGTGCAGCCTCACAGGCGTCTTCTCCCAATCGGACAAATGTCCGAGCGTGTTCGAACTCCGACCAGTGTCTGTTCCCTACCTTGGGCCTGATCACAATGTCAGCCTGGAGAAGTTCAAGAATAGCAAGTTGTCTATTGCTAATTTCCTCCGCTCGCATAAAAATCGAGTATCCTCGCTTCAAGCGCTTCACTGGGGTCAGATCACGTCCCACGTCAACTGCGACAACCCGTTTTGCTCCGAGTTCGCGGGCGATCTGAACCGGGACAGGATGTGTGGCGCCTCCATCGACGAGCAACTTTCCCCCAAGTTCTACTGGTGGGAGAACACCGGGAATCGACATGCTTGCTGCTACAGCAACGCGTATGTTTCCTTTTGTAAGAGCTATCCCCTCACCAGAAATGAGGTCGGTGGCAACCGCAGCAAATGGAATAGCACATTGCTCAATGTCGCTGTCGTCGAGGAGAATGCGGAGAGCTTCATCACGCGGCTCAGGATCAAACACCCCGGGTCTCACAAGGGTCTTTGAATATGAGAGTCGATATCGGAGACGATGGCGAACGTAATTTACAACGTGGTCCCACATCTCCGCGAAACGCCCCTCCTCATCCACATCGCTTCGGAATGCAGAAAAGCCCGTTGCTTTGAATTGGTCGCTCATAAGGTAAGAGCCCAGACGTTTCTGAACATGTACTACATTAGGGTGTTGGGCATACATGCCACCGATAATTGCTCCCATGCTTGTCCCGACAATTAACGAAACAGGAATCTCTTCGCGTTCAATGACCCTGAGCACACCGAGGTGGGACAGTCCACGCGCGCCACCTCCCCCAAGGACGAGAGTCAACCCTTGTTTTGCCTGTTTTTTCCAGATTGCCATGCGCTCATCCTCTCAACCGGCGCTACATCATATACAACGGATTCCACAGCTCCCACATACAAGAATCTACAGAAAACTGAGATGAGAAACCAGAATCCTATTTGCGTCAATCGTACATCCCCGAGGTTGTATTTCTGTTGCTTGGTCGGTATATTTTTTCTGTCAGCTTTTCAATCGGAAACCTTGTTTCTGTCCATGGTCAAGTTGATACTGCTTCGAAAACCCGATGACGAAAAATCGTTTGAAGCACTTTTTTCAGAGATCACTCACAACTTCTAAAGGAACTTCCAAAGATAAGACATGTTGGAATCAGCAGATTGATCTTGTTTTTGTCGTTGTTGAGAGTGTATAACGATTCCATTTACCGAAGAGAACATTATGCGATGCAGAAATCATGTCAATCTTCTTTTTGAAGATGATGACATCCTGGTGGTGAATAAGCCTGCTCCTTTTCTCTCTATCCCCGACCATTTCAATCCTGATCTTCCGAATCTTGCTGATCTTCTCAACGAAATGTATGGACGCGTGTTTGTTGTGCACCGCCTTGACCGCGACACAAGCGGAATAGTCCTTTTTGCAAAGAACGAGGATGCCCACAGAGCCCTCAGCAGACAATTCGAGCATCACTCTGTGCAAAAAACATACGTTGCGCTTGTAGATGGTCGGCTTGCAACACGGTCAGGGTGCATAACTTTCCCGTTACGAGAGGATATTCACCATTCTGGGCGGACAGAAGTTGATGAGCGACACGGGAAGCCTTCAGAAACTTCTTACCGTGTGCTGGAGCAGTTTGGCAACTCTGCATTTGTTGAGGTTATGCCAAAGACGGGACGCATGCACCAGATTCGCGCGCACTTTAAAGCTATTGGTCATCCTCTTCTCATTGATCCGCTGTATGGAATCCATTCAGCAATTTATCTTTCTCAGATGAAATTGGACTACAAGCTCACAGCAGCAGAAGAGCGACCCCTCATGGCACGGCTCACTCTCCATGCATGGCGGCTTTCCTTTGCTCATCCAGGAAGGGAGAAAATTCTCACCTTTGAAGCACCGCTCCAAAAAGATTTCGCCATTCTCCTCAAGTATTTGCGCAAACACCAAATCATTTTTTGGGATCGTCTCCCATCAACCACTGAAACACAACCGATAAGACGTAAGTCCCGCCAGAGGTGGGATAAATACTCCGCAACCTTATTACATCATGATAAAAGAGCGTATGGACACACGGCAAGCAAAACTCATTGAAGCTCTAAAGGACAATTGGCGCCGCGAAATGCTTGGAGCAAAGACTTACCGCGCCCTCGCAGAGAAGGAACGTGACCCGAAGCGAAAAGAGATCCTCATAAGGATCGCTGAAGGAGAAGAAGCCCACGCCCTACGATGGGAGAAGCGCCTACGAGAACTTGGCAGCAGTCCACCAGAAGATCTCGATACGCTGAAGGAACGCTTTAGGCGCTGGATCCTCGTTCAGCTTGGAACGAACACCGCCCTGAAACGAATCGAAGCGACAGAGAGCAGGGACATTGGGATCTACGAACACCAGCTTTCCCTTGAGGCACCCGAAGAAGACCACAAAGCCATCGCAGCAGTTCAGCAAGAGGAAAAAGTGCATGAGAAAATTCTCCACTCTATGGTAGAGTCGACTCCAGGTGGACTTCGGAACACCATGGGGGGAGGCACTTACTCTCCCCAATTGCAATTGGAAGCAATTCTCGGGCGTGAGCGCTGGCATGTGCGATCTGGTGGCTGGATTGGTCAAGCGATCTACGGTGCAAATGATGGCTTAGGCGCAGTTTTCGGGATAGTTTCAGGAATGGCTGGGTATACAGGTGGAAGTGAAGTAGTTCTGATATCAGGCCTTGCGGGCATGCTCGCAAGTGCGCTCTCAATGGGCTCCGGTGCATACCTGGCAACAAAATCCGAACGAGAGGTCTATGAGGCGGAATTAGAGCGAGAGCGAAAAGAAATCATCGAAAATCCAGAAGAGGAAAGAGAAGAGCTTCAGCTTTTCTATGAACTCAAAGGATTTTCGAAAGAGGAAGCCGAGCTTCTTGCAAATCGACTTGCCGAACAACCTGAGCACATGCTCAAAACATTAGCTCATGAGGAACTTGGCCTTTCTGAGGCTACTTTCCCTCATCCATGGAAAGCGGCAGCATCAGCAACACTCTCAACAGCATTTGGTGCATTCATCCCGATTATTCCTTTTTTCTTTGCCCACGGAATGCCTGCCGTCATCACAAGCATGGTCATCAGCACAGCTGCCCACTTCCTCATCGGCGCTTCCAAAACCATCGTGACAGGAAGAAGCTGGCTTACCAGCGGAACAGAGATGACGGTGGTTGGAGTTGTTGAGGCAGCAATAACATATGCCCTTGGTGTGCTTCTCTCGCCAGGGCATCCCACACTTTGAAGTAGGAGGGAAAAAAACGATGTCATTCACATCTCTTATTGAACAGTATCGCACAGCGTATCAAGCACTCCGTAAACCGATCGAAGGTCTCTCAGCAGAGCAGCTCACTATGAAGCCACAACCTGAAAAATGGAGCATCACGGAAATCATTCTTCATCTTCTGGATAGCGAGCTACACACATCTCTCAGAATCAAGAAAATCCTTGCGGAAGAAAACCCAAAACTTACGCCGTTTGACCAGGATACCTGGGCAACAAGACTCAAATACCAGTCACTTGATGCCCGTGCTGCACTTCTCGCCTTCGGACTCCTTCGCGAACTCAATGGAGAACTGCTCATGCATCTGAGCGATGAACAATGGAACCGAACAGGAGTGCACGAAACCCGAGGGGTGATTTCTGTCAAAGATCTGATTCAACAAGCTATCGAGCACGGAGAAAATCATCTTCGCCAAATCCAGGCAATTCGTTCACAGCTTAACCGTTGAGAGAAAGGTACGAATATACATGGAGAAAGTTTCTCTTTACTTGCATCTGCTCGGCGTCGGTATGCTTCTAAGCCTACTTTTTGTTTCCCCCCTTGCCGAGAAAGCACTCCGAAAAAGTTCGCCTGCAGATGCTGTTACAATTCACCGCTTTATAAATCAGCTCGGAGTTCTATCTCCTTTTGCCGTTGCCCTCCTATTGTTCACCGGAGTCGGAAACATCATCTTTTTCCATGTGTCCCTTAAAACGGCACAATGGCTTCAGGCGAAGTTGCTGTTCTATTTCGTCCTGCTTCTAATAGGGGCGGTTAATGGACCCTTTCTCAAACGCCGTTTAGAATTGTACAGAGCTCGTGCTGAGAAACAGACACCTGAGCTTGATGCGCGCATCGCAGCGTTCAATACTCGCGAGGCATTCTTTCTCATCTGGCAATGGATCCTCGTATTGCTCATAATCGCCCTTTCAGTCTTCAGATAATTGCAAAGGCTATTTCTTACTGGATGAAAAACAGGAGGTAGTGAATGGATCATACTTTGGTCACAACAACGTTCGACATTGCTGGATACCGTGTTGTTAAGCAACTGGGCGTTGTCCGTGGAATTACAGTAAGGTCACGCTCATTGTTTGGGAACATAGGCGCTCTGTTTCAAATTCTCTTTGGGGGGAATATAACTCTTTACACACAACTCTGCGAGAAGGCACGAGAAGAAGCATTTGAAATCATGATTTCCCATGCTGAAGCGATTGGAGCGAACGCTATTCTCGGCGTACGATATGATGCCACCTCAGTTGCTGGTGGAGTCAGCGAAGTTCTTGCTTATGGTACCGCTGCCATTGTTGAACGTCTATAGTTATTCCTCCACTTTTGAACATCATGAATGAACCAATGTCTCAGCCCCCAAAAGAAAGGAGTTTGTATGGATATCACAGGAAAAACAGTTCTTGTCCTTGGTGGATGGGGCCTTGTAGGATCCGCAATCGTGCGAAAAATCATCGAGGAGAAACCCAGTCGGATCATTCTCACCAGCCTGCTTCAATCGGAAGCAGAGGAATCTGTAGCTGCTCTCCGCAACGAATATCCTCACCTCGGCTCTGACTACTTTGTCCCATGGTGGGGTAATATTTTCGTCCGCCATGAGCTGAAGGACAAACCACGTGAGGAAATTCTGGGAGATCCATCGTGCCGACAGATGCTCATCGAGGATATCCTTGATGAACTCACCGAAGACGTTCTAAAGCGCTCCTCTCTATATCAACTTCTTATAACCTATCGCCCGGAAATTGTAATCGACTGCGTCAATTCAGCAACAGCAATTGCCTATCAAGATATTTTTCAAAGCTCACGGGATGTTCTCCAGAAGCTTCAAGCCGCGAAGTCCGGCAAACAGATCCATGAGCTTTTTGAAGCAACAGAAAAACTTCTTTCCACGCTCTACATTCCGCAACTCATCCGACACGTGCAAATCCTCTACCAGTCAATGCATACAGCCGGGACAAAAATCTATGTGAAAATTGGAACCAGCGGCACCGGCGGAATGGGATTGAATATCCCCTACACCCATAGCGAAGAGAGACCTTCCAGGGTTCTCCTGAGCAAATCAGGTGTTGCAGGTGCGCATACTCTCCTTCTTTTCCTCATGGGGCGAACCCCGGATGCTCCGATCACAAAAGAGATCAAACCAACAGCAGCAATTGCATGGAAGCGAATTGGCTACGGGGAAATCAAGAAAAGAGGAGCTCCAGTTGAACTTGAAGACTGCCCTCCGGAACAAGGGACTCGACTCGAGGGCTCATTCGAGATTCGGACCTCGAAAACCTACACAAAGCTCGGCGATACACTAAAATCGGTCTTCATCGATACCGGCGAAAACGGCATCTTCTCCCGCGGTGAGTTCGAAGCCATCTCAACTCCTGGACAAATGGAATTCGTCACACCTGAAGAAATTGCTGAGGATGTAATCTTTGAAATCAAAGGAGGAAACACAGGCCACGATATCATCAATGCTCTTGATAATGCAACACTTGCGCCTACGTATCGTGCCGGGTTCCTATTCAACAGCGCAATCACAATGATGAGAAAGCTCGAAGCAGAACATAACGTTCGGAGCATCGCCTTTGAAATGTTGGGTCCTCCACGACTCTCGAAGCTCCTCTTCGAAGCACACCTTCTTCGATCCACATTCGTTACAATAAAAGGGGTCCTTGCCTCAGATCCACGTGAGATCAGCAAGACACTGGAACATTACATCTTTTCAGAGCGGCGACTCCGAGCAGAGATCCTCTCCATAGGCATCCCAATTCTACTTAGTGATGGGAAAACACTCTTGCGTGGAACGACCGTGAAAATCCCCCCTTATCGCGGTGAGAATGTTCTTCCAATCACTCCTGAAAATATCGACACATGGGCACACGATGGATGGGTTGACTTGCGAGTTTCCAATATGGAGCGCTGGCAAAACCGTTTTCGGCAGATTATAGCAGAGGTGGAGAGCATCCCAGCAGCGGATACGAGCTCTCGCTTCCTCCATACTGCAGAGTACTGGAATCACTTCGATGAACTTGATGAAGGAAAAGTTGTGGGATGGATCTTCATAGTGGAGGAAAAAGGGAGAAGAATGAAGGGGTAAAGCCACAACTGTTAAATGAAGGTGCAAAATGTAAGTCGTTTTACATTTCAAGACTTACAATCTGCAATCTTCCCACTCACGGCCGAAAAGGCTTCAGCCGGGAGCTTTTTCACCTCTCGCAGAGATAAATCTGGCTTAAAAAGGCCCGTCATAAACAGCTAAGAAAAAGAGCCACTTCACCCGCACAACACGCTCCCGCCGTTCACATTGAGAACTTCTCCCGTTATATGGCGCCCAAGATGGGAGGCAAGAAAAATAACCGGACCGGCGACATCGTCAGGCACAGCGATACGTCCAAGGGGAATGGTTTTTCTAACCTCCTCTTTGTAGTTTGGGTCACCGAAAACTTCTTCGCACATGTCAGTATCTACCCAGCCCGGCGCAACGCTGTTGACGAGAATATTGAACGGGGCGAGCTCCACAGCCAGCGATTTCGTGAAAGAGATGATCCCTCCTTTCGATGCAGCGTAATGAGAATGGAAAGCCTCCCCTCGCTGACCTGCTGTGCTGGAAATATTGATAATGCGTCCACCCCCTTGCTGTTTCATGTGCGGTATCACTGCACGACACATGTAAAAGGTCCCCTTAAGATTCACATCGATCGTTCGCTCCCATACTTCATCGGACATCCCATCAACCTCCCCGTAAGTCCAGATGCCGGCATTGTTGACGAGAACATCAACGCGACCAAAGCTACGAAGGACCTCATCAACTATCCGTTGGACATCCGTCCAAACTGATACATCGCCGCGCACAGCTATCCCCTTTTGTCCGAGTTTCTGAACTTCTTTGAGGACTTCCTTTGCAGCATCTTCACGCCCCACATACGTGATTGCTACAGTCCCTCCTGCAGCCGCAAACATACGCGCAACGCTTGCCCCAATCCCACGCGAACCTCCGGTGATAAGCGCAACTTCTCCATCGAAATTAATCATGGCTTTTCAACTCCTCTCGTATAGCTTTTCTACTGAATGTTTATATCATGTAGATGTAATTCCCAAGCATAAGCTTGATAAACATAGCTTCGATGATTATTTTTATTACAGTCTCTGTTATATTGGAGTGCAAGCACTATGGGAATGGAAGCTGCCAGAAATGTCCTCACGAGGTTTCTCAAGGAACGGCATTATCGCATTACATCGGAGCGATTCATTGTCCTCGATGCTGTCCTTTCCACAGAAGGGCATTTTGATGCCGACAAACTTTACCTCAAGCTGAAGAACGAAGGCGCCAAGATATCAAGAGCAACAGTTTACAAGACGTTGGACATCCTGCGTCGCGCAGGCTTAGTTTCAAAGCACCAGTTCGATGATGGTTACTCGAGATATGAACGCGCTTTTGGGAAAGCACTTCATCACCACTTAATTTGCGTCCGTTGCGGGGAGATCATTGAATTTTCCAACGAGAAACTCCTGAAGATTCAAAACGATGTCTGCAAAGAGAAGCGCTTCAAGCCACAAAGCTCCACATTTCAAATCTTCGGACTCTGCGAAAAATGCCAGAAGGAACTTGAGAAAACACCTTAATTAAAAATTTCATAACTATCAACTTTTTGGAGATATTTCATGGTTACTGAAGAACAAGTCTACGAAGTCCTCAAAGATGTCTACGATCCAGAAATCCCTGTGAACATCGTTGACCTTGGACTTATCTACGAAGTCAAAATCAATAACGATTGGGTCGGCATCAAGATGACACTTACAGCGCCTGGATGCCCAGTTTCCGTCTACCTTGCGCAGCAAGTGAGGGAACGACTTCTTACAATCCCCGAAGTAAAAGATGCGGACGTCCGCATTGTATGGGAACCACTCTGGAATCCAAGTATGATGTCGGACGAAGCAAAGAAACTTTTAGGCTGGGGATTATAAAAATATAGATCATTTCCCTCACGTATCCGAACAGTCTTTCTCTTCTATTTCTTGTCGAGAGGATTTCCCTGGTCATCGACGAGAACAACCCCGCCTGCCGGACCAATTCCAAGCTTCTGCAACGGCTCCTTCACCGATTGCACATCCCCCACAACAACTACCACTGATGCATCAGGGTGAAGGTAATGCTGAGCAGCTCGCTGCACATCTGCAGCAGTCACCGCTTCAATATTGCTTACCAGATGAGAGAAATAATCATCAGGCAAATTGTAGAGGACAAGTGTCGCAATTTGCCTTGCAATATCACCAACGGTCTCGAAGTTGCGAGGAAGGCTGCGGATAATAGATGCCTTCGCCAGATTTAATTCACTCTCCTGGACAGCTTCTGTCCGAATGCGACGCAACTCGTTCATCACATCAACGATAGAACTATCTGTGACGCTTGTCTTCACCCCCGCTGCTATAACAAATGGTCCAGCAGATTTTCGATAATCGAACGAGCTTCGAGCACCGTACGTATAACCCTTCACCTCGCGGAGAACCCAATTTATACGACTATTAAATGTCCCACCGAGAATTTGATTGAGTACAACAGTTGCGTAGTAATCTTCAGTTTCACGCGGTAAGCCAATCTCACCCACTCGAATTTGTGACTGAGGGGCATTTGGCTTATCAACAAGATATATCGTTGTATGCGCTGGCGGTGTAGGTGCCGGTACTAACCGTACGGGAACTTCTCGCTCCTCCCACGAGCCAAAGGCAGATTCAAGTTCCGCGATGAGAGTTCCTGGCTCGATATCACCGACGATGATAAGCGTTGCATTATTTGGCCTGTAGTACGTTTCATAGAAGCGACGAATATCTTCAATCGTGATTGATTTCACAGAAGTTTCAGTACCATCCACTGGTTCACCATAAGGATGACTTTTCCCGTAAAGAAGTCTGGCGAAGACATTGCTGGCAACTACCGCAGGTTGATCTTTGTCCTGAAGCAAAGCGGTCAGCGTTTTTTTCTTGACCCGCACATATTCACTGTCAGGAAACGTTGGATGAAGGATAACGTCAGAGAAAAGTTCGATCGCTTTTTTCAGATGCTCTGAGAGAGTCAAAAGAGTAATGAATGATCCATCTGCATTCACAAACGCTGCATAGCGTGCGCCGATAAAATCGAAATCATCAGCTATCTGGAGCGCAGATCGCGTCTTTGTCCCTTCGTCAAGCATCTGTGCAGTCAACGAAGCCAAGCCAGCTTTACCCGCTGGGTCAGCAGCGGCTCCAGTCTGAAAAACCAACTCTATCTGAACAACGGGAATTTGGTGGTGTTCAACAAAAATCACTTTTAACCCGTTTTTCAACTTCGCATGCTGTAGCCGGGGAAGCTTTAGCTGCGGTGTTGGACCTGGCTCAGGCTTTCTGGAACGATCAATTTGCCCCGTTGCAGTTAATGCAGCAAGAACACTCATGGTGATCAACGTTAGAAGTCTCATGTTTAAATCTCCAGTTTTCTGTCAAGAACATGGAATACAAGACTCAGGAGCCTTCCCGATGGATGGGAACAGCCGAAGGAACTCCCTGATCTGTTTTACCTTTGGGGACCACACTGAGGACGACCCGCCCTTTGGTGGCTAAATATTTTTCCGCAGCTTTCTGGACATCCTTCGCCGTTATCCGCTCATACCGTGCGAGATCATCATTGAAGTAACCAGGATTCCCGAGATACACATTGTAGTGGTTCAACTGGTCTGTGATCCCGCCAAAGCCGCCGATGTGCTGCAACCCATAGATAAACGACGCCTTTACCTGATTCTTTGATCGCTCAAGCTCGCGATCGCTTACTCCATGTTTGAGAACGCCACTAAGCTCTTCCTCGACAGCTTGCTTCAATTCTACTAATGAATGTCCGGGTGCGGCGGTTGCGATGATGAGAAATGAACCCGAAAGTTCACCTGAATTTTGAAATGCATACACATCCTGGGCAATTTGCTTTTCGTAGACGAGCGATTTATACAGACGCGAATTTTTCCCGCCTGCAAGAACGCCTGCGAGGATATCAAGCGCTGCGTCATCATCTGCAAATTCAGCCGTTGATGGCCAGGCTAAATATAGGCGAGGTAGCTGAACCTGATCTTCCATCACAACATCTTTTTCTTCTTTCAACACCGGGGTCCATTTTTTCAGCGTCCCCACAGGTTTGCCACGAGGAATATCACTGAAATATTTCTCCACGAGTTTCTTTGCTACAGCCGGATCAAAATCTCCCCCGATAGCAAGACTGGCATTGTTAGGGACATAATAGGTACGGAAAAATTCCTTCACATCTTCAAGCGATGCGGCGGTCAGATCTTCCATCGAACCAATCGTCAGCCAATGGTACGGGTGATCAGGCGGATAGAGTGAGGAAACGATTTTTTCCCATGCTAAACCGTAGGGGCGATTATCGTAGTTTTGGCGCTTCTCATTCTTAACGACGTCACGCTGGTTGTCAAGTTTCGCCTGGTCCATTGCGGGAAGAAGGTATGCCATGCGATCAGCTTCTAACCACAGAGCAAGCTCAAGGAAATTGCTCGGAACAACTTCCCAATAGTTCGTTCGATCCGTGGAAGTCGAACCATTGAGTGTCCCTCCAGCTTCCTCAAGTAAACGGAAATGTTCTCCCTTCCCGACATGTTCCGATCCCTGGAACATCATGTGCTCAAAGAGATGAGCAAAGCCTGTCCGGCCTGGCTTCTCTCGAGCTGATCCTACATGATACCAGAGATTCACAGCAACCAGAGGGACAGTGTGATCCTCATAAAGTATTACCTGAAGACCGTTGGGCAACTCGTATTTCTGATAACGGATATCAAGCTGAGCAAACACAGGCAAGACTCCCAATGCAAAAAGAATAAACAGCAGATGGACTTTCATATACGACCTCCTGAGACTCAATCAAAGTGCACAGACTGACAAAAATATATCTAACGTTTACAAACTTTGCAACCCCGAAACGTTTCAGCTGATGCCTCCCTTGAAGCGGACGCTCAAACATTTGGCTGAGCAAATGTAAGCGACAGACCCGGAGTGTCAAAGACTACATACTCTGCATGCTGTGCTGAGTTCACTCATTAGCGCATTATGTTATCGTGCGGCGGTCCCTCCACACATTTGTTGGTCATACACGCCCCTGGATCTCACCCTGAGGCAGCTTGCTCATAATTATTGCTCGTACACCCATATTTCTGAATCAGCTCGACAATCTTTGATATACACAAAGCCACCGGTTTGACTGAGTGCGTCAATGAACCCCATGCCCATATCTTCGCCTGCTGCATCTCCCCTGCCAAACAGTAAAGACAATCCTTTCAGCACAATGTTGGGCATACGCACGCTCGTGGATTTCTTACCCCTTTCATAGACCTCAACTATTAGAGAATTGCCGCCCTTGACGGTCCTGCGTGACTGTTTAAATTCTTTTACACACAATTGCGTCTCAATGTTAGCCTTGTGGTCATATACGGTCAGTAACTCACCGCCAGTCTGCTTAAGAGCTTTCTTGAGAGTTTCCACAGATAGCTTGGCGCCTGCTATACCGAATTTGGCAGTATCTTCGCTCGCTTCGAGAACTTTCTTCACCAAGTTAACCGGCATAACCATCTCAGTAGTTAGCTCACGATTTTGCCTGACAACCACCCAGAGGGCTTGACTTTGCGAAAAAGAGGTTGAAACGTGCAGGATTAGAAGTGCAAAACAGGCGGGGACAAACATTCTCATTTTCATAGCTCGCCTCCCTATTTGTTACATTAGATTTAAGAAAATTGTATTCACAGCATACAATACGCAGCTTTCTGATAGAAGTTTCGAATAAGGGGAGAAAGCAACCTCTATCCAAATGGATAATGTCGCTTTCTATTCAAGAGGCGGTCGTGAAGTACTCTTAACTTTTCGATCGCACCTGTGGAGAGATTCGTTTAACTGGTTTGGGGGCTTGCTTGAACAGAGATACGCTGGCTCCAAAGTCGTTGACAATCCCTTCATACAAAGATTTAGAATCTATGGTATTGCTTTTGTCACATCTTCGCTGATTGATGACTCTTTCTGTCCCTCACCCTGTGAGGCTCTCCATAGTCTGTAATAAAGTCCCCTGTTGTTGGAGATCAACTCTTCGTGAGTACCAAGTTCCTCAGCTTTCCCATTTGAAAGGACAACAATTTCATCAGGCTATCTTGATGAATCTACCCACCTGTCAAACCTTCTTCAAAAATCAATTTCATAGCCAATTCTTGCCATCAAATCGGTTGTCTTCAAGTTGTCCAGAAGATTGATGAGAAAATAAATATTGTTGCGACTAGTTAAATAGTAGTTAATCAGCAAATTCAATTGATCCAGTTTCGCCTGAGCCGATGGGATGAACAAATGCTGGTAGTACGCTCGGAAATATGCCTGCGCAATCAAACGAAGAGTAGCGGTAACTGTGTAAAACTCATCTGTCAGATTGAACATAGTTCTAGCAGTGTAATCGGCAGAGAAGGTAAAAGTGCTGAGAGGGGTAACCGAGAAACCAGTTCCCCGGTAAGTTAGTTTGCTTCCGAAGAAGCTACCAGTGGTCACTGTACCGTACGCAGTCCCCAGTCGTCCCAGGCGCCCAGAGAGCGTCAGAGAGTGATAGCGATTGATAAAAGCTGCTATTGGTCTATCATCATACTGGAAAGAGTAGCCAAGATTCATTTGCGGAAGTAATTCCATTCCCCAGAAAAGTGTTAATACCCGCAATGCGTTTCTGCTCGGCGCAATGTTGCTAATTGTCGTCAGGCTTCCACCAAGACCTAAAGATGGTACAACTGACCGGTCGAATTTCCATGTGTAGCCAAGCATGCTGTATGTTGACCAGTAATTGTTTCCCCAGCCTAAGTACGAAAGCGGATAGTTGTATTTTGGAGACACATAGCTCACTGCTCCGTTGAACGAAAACCCTTTACCAGCACTTGCCGTTTGGAACTCGACGTCGGCAACCGGTGCTTCGTGCAGAACGTCGAACGTAAACTGAGCCTTAGCTATCCAGTTCGGAGAATATATACCCTGAAGGTCCAGTTGATATTGTGGCTGACCCGAACCGCTAATTTGCGAAAGCCTGCTGAAATTAGCCTGTACTTGCGAATTACCAATGATGTGGCTTCCTGCTATCATAGTGTACAGATACTTCGATGGGGTTGTTTCTCCTGTGAATATGTTTTGTACAATGGGAGCCGCAAGACCCACGAGGAAAATCTTTGTTGGTCCGTTGTCAAAGTTATATTGCACCCCAAAGTCCATTTTGTCGGATATCAGCTTGGAGTAAAATGTATTCATGAGAAGATCCGTGAACTTAGCGCTCTCGGTAAAGAAGTATCTATTCTCTGAAACGTAGAACCGATTATTTAGTATGTTAAGCGAGTAACTATTTGCCGAAACAAAATTGAAATCAGGTCTGTACGCACCCATGAACCAGTGGTTTCCTGAGCTTATTTTTCCTTCAAAGCCAAAAGGAAGCTTCCACTTTTTTCCACTGCGAGACAGGCGTTCAGCACGAAGGTACGGGAGCAAATACCCGCTTGCTGCAGGGAGCTTCGAAGACTTTAGGTGAAACGGAATATGGTACGTAAATTCCATATTCAAAGAGCCAGCTCCTGCCGGCATCGGCACAAGAGATGATGCCTCAAAAACTCCATTAGGTCTTCTAACCAAACCCCTGAGTATCTGGATTCCTATAGAGTCAACAGCTTTCCGAATCAATCCCCTCATCGGAATCCAGAACTGTGCGACCCAGAAGGTAGTATCTATTGTAGCTTTGCTTTCCCAGTTGTAGTTCCAGGCGGAATTTACCTGATTCACATTAGATATCTTGGCATCGCACTGAGTGTTTATGGAATTTATTACAAATTCATATCCGTCCTTCCCTTCACAATCTGGGTCAATAAGTATCTCCACCATATCATCGTTTTGCCAGTCAATTTGGTCTCTCTGAACACCAAAAGCGAGGGGTCTGTACTTAAAGCCACATTTGACGTAAACATAGAGCGTATCCCTTAGCTGTTCGACCAGTGCATGTATCGGATAGCTGGATAGTCCCCCGTATTCAGGATAAAATGTATAGAACTTATCAAAGCTGATCGCACTTACATTCTCTTGCGCGAAAACCAGCTTCTGAAAAGGATCAAACAGACAAATTAGCGCAGTGCAAATTGAGAGCAGATAGAGGCGGTGCTTTATTTGGTAGGTAACCAAATCAACGTGGATATCCATTCATGTGCTCCTCGTGTCGAGCGTTGTTCTTTGCGAGCCCCTTTTTGAAACCTTTAGGAAACGTGCCGAAAGCTATCTTGATGAGTCTACGCACCTGTCAAACCTTCTTCAAAAATCAATTTCATAGCCAATTCTTGCCATCAAATCGGTTGTCTTCAAGTTGTCCAGAAGATTGATGAGAAAATAAATGTTGTTCCTATTTGTCATGTAGTAACTTACCAGTAGATTCAGAACATCCTTCCTTGCATGAGCTGACATGAGAGAGAGGTGTTGATAATATGAACGGAGATACAGGCTATTGAGGATCCGCCATGTCAAGGTTATTGTGTAATACTCATCTGTTAATTCCCCTACCCGCCACGCAGTGTATGCACCGTCAATAACGATAACTGGAATGGGGTTAACGGTGAAGCCGGCGTCTCGGTACAGCATGCGGTCACCAAAATATCTTCCAATCCCGATGTCACCATAGAACGATAGGTACCGTGCATATCGAAACTGGGTGGAAAGGTAATGGTAGCGGTTTATAACACCCTGTTGCGGACGCCCGTCATACTGAAACGTATATGCTACATACACCTGCGGCAAAACCTCCGCCATGGGAGTTATTGAAAGAGACTCTATTAAAGGAGTAGCGGGGGTGGCTTGCGACAGGTATTGCCCACCGGTGCTTATAGAAACTGACGGAATTATTCGTCTATTGAAAGTCCAACGATACCCGACGTCCCCTGAGGCGCCCCAGTTGTTGTTCCCATAAGGAAGGTATGCCAGCGGGTAGTCATACTTATCTGACGTGTAAGTCAGGCTTCCGTCGAACAACCATCCCTGACTTTGGTTGGGCGCATTGAAAAATACTCCAAGGAGTGGAGCTTTGTGATACGCATCGTAGGATATCTGTGCTCGAGCTACCCAGCTCGGAGAATAAATACCCTGGATATCGAGGTGATAACGTGCCCCACTGAAAGTCATAGCGTCGGAGAGTTGACTGAAATTTGTCTGGAGTATGCCATTTTTGAAAGATTGACTCCCCGCTATCATCGAATACCAATACCGTGCACTTGTCTCGGTCATTGAAAAAATGTCTTCAATCAATGGTGCACGGAAGCTCATAAAGAACAAATTAGTCGGACCAGCATCAAGCCTATATTGAAGCCCCCAGTCGATCTTATCTGATATCAGCTTAGAGTAAAAGGTGTTTATTGGAAATCTTGTAAATTTCTGATTTTCTGTGAAAAAGTACCTGTTTTCAGCGACAGAGTAACGATTAGCCATTATGTCAAGGCTGTAAGTATTCGCTCCCACAAAATTGAAATCCGGACGAACTGCAACCATAGCAGACCCCTCTCGATAGTTGACTTTGCCTTCAAAGCCGAAAGGGAATTTCCACTTCTCACCAACACTGCGCAAGTGCTCACCTCTAACATAAGGGAGTACATATCCATTGAGGGAGCTCGCAGTTGCACGCATGAAAAAAGGAATCTTCCGGGTGAACTGTATATTTGCAAATGGGACACCCGGTTGCAGCGGCACTAATGTGACTGCTTCGAAAACCCCGTTGGTTCGGCGTGTTGGACCCCTAGCTATATTAATTCCAATTGAATCAACGTACGAGTGAACCAATCCATTCATTGGAATCCAGAACTCAGCAATCCAGTAATTACCATCAACTATGGTCTTGCTCTTCCAATTGTAATTCCATGTAACTGATACCTGGTTAACATTAGATATTTTTCCATCTCCCTGAGTATTGATAGAATTGACGACAAATGCGTAACCGTCCTTGCCATTGCCCTCTGGATCGAGTATCAGACTGATTTCATCGTCCTGACCAAAGTTGCCGTCCCGAAGAACACACTGCCCAATAGGTCTCTCTGTCGGATGAAAATCGGCTTTAACTTTAACACAAAGTGTGTCGGACGACTGCCAGATCCAAGCCTCAACTCCCAACTCAGGCTTTTCGTCGTATTTCGGGAAAAACGTAAAGAATTTTCCAAAATGCAAAGTATCAGAGTTGTTCACTTCTGCTCGCAGTGGCTGAGAATGGTAAGAGCCTAACTGCAAAATAGGGAATAAACATAAAAGTAAAATGTTCATTTTTACTTGTCCTTTTTTTGCCTGAACTTATCTCACTCCTGTAGTTTGGCTTGTAAAGCCGCGACCCGTATCGACCCGAAGCCCGTTCTCAGCTCAAGTCTCGTGTTGGCATCGCTCAGCTTTAATTCAATGTCTCTCGTGCTTTCAGTTACAACCTTGGGTGGTAAGTCAATTTCGATACCTCCGTAACCGGTCTTCGCAATTAGTTCGCCTACAGATAATGGATCGATTCTTAGGTAGATCGACCCATTCGAAGTTGTTAGATTAATGTGATCGCATGAATGTTTCGGGATTAGATCAGCGTGGATGTTGCCGTTGCTTGCCTTCGCGTCCACGTTTCCGCAAGCACCTGCCAACTTGACTCCGCCATTCCAGGAGTATGCGGAAACCTCAGAACCTAAGCCCTTTATTTCGATATTCCCATTCCCAGTCCTGACCGAGATCTTGTTGTTCAAGCCATCTATATCAATGTTCCCGTTTATAGTGTGGAGCTTCACATCTATGCTGTCCGGCATGGTGATTTCAAAGCTGACGCCTGGAGAGCTCGGCTGCCACCACAATCCCATAAAACCGTTTGGTTTAGGATACTCTGGCTGGAACCTAATAGAGGAGCTATCGACATTTACAATAACATGCACGTCACGTAATATTTCAGCCGTTGGCGCATATTCCTCTGCCGTCAAGCGCAAAACCTGACTGCGCTCCCCGTGGACGATGAAGGACCCGTTGCTGTTCTCTATCTCCACGACGCGCTGGGTCGTAATTGGTACGATTCTCGTAAACGCTCTCTTCTTGATCTCACCACCCGTGCCGTATATCAAGCAGGAACAAAACATTAGCGATGCGGAACTAATTGCCAGGAATTTCCAGAGCATTTGCTCAAGCTCTCCTCTGTGCTGTATTTGTTTCTCGTATAACATACGTACAAACACAAAAAAGGTTTCATCGATGGGTTCACCCTATTGCGGTCACTCAGGTGGCGCCGATGTAAGATGGAGACCCTCAAGCCCCCCAACTAAGACAACGCGTTGTCATTGGCGAGGAAAGCTCTGAGGAAGGTTCTCCATCGTTCGGGGTCGCTCCTCAGTTCGAGCAATCGATAAAGGAACTTCATCACATACTTCTTCGAGCTGTTGCAAAATTTATTCGGGGGCCTTAGTGTCCCCGATTCAAAGTACCACCTCGCCGGGCACCCAAAGCAGAAATCTCTCGCGATGCAATGCCAACACTTCTTGCTGTCCTTATTTACAAAAGCAATTGATCGACTGAACCTGCGGTGCAAGGCCGTTTGAAAAATCGGTTCCTCCGAAAAGACGCTGCCAATTTTCTGGCCATCAATGCCGACTAGCATGTGGCATGGATAGATGTCTCCCCTGGGGTCGACCGCGAAAATTGATGACCCGAAGTCACAGATCCTTGGAACGGGAGCCTTATTTGTTAGCTGCCGTAGGAACTGTATAACGGTTTCCTCATTTCGAAACCTGCCTTTGGAGAGTTCCTGCCAAACTAGTTCCACATCCTCGGCTTTGACATCCGCGGCATTCTTTAGCCTCCAGTCCGAATCCTCACACGCAGAAGAATTTTCCATGACGGGTATAACAACGCCCTTGCAAATCCCTGTTAAGGCCTCAATCTGTCTCCTAAGGTCTTCCATATTCATATTCTTATCCAGGTGAAGCTGTGTATATGTTGCCTCGTAATGAAGCTGGCAGTCTGGCCAAACCCGTCTTAGCTCGTCTACGTTTCGCAGGACTCTTTCAAAGCTTCCTCTGCCGGACTTGTACGGCCTCAGTCGATCGTGCACATCCTTTTCTCCGTCGATGCTTATGGTAACAGAGATATTATAAGCTCGGAGCAGGTTCAGTATCTTGCCATTCAGTATTGTTCCATTCGTAATGACTGCAAACCTCGGCAATGCGTCCAGAGAATTGTTATTGTGAAGCTCAACAATTTTGTGGCAAACAAACTCGATGGCTTGATAATTAAGGAGCGGTTCTCCGCCGAAGAATGTAATACCACCGATATGACTGAAACCACAAACCGTTATGAAGTACTCCAAAATTCTTTCCGCCGTCCCTACGTCCATTTTCGTCGGCGTTGCCCTGTAGGAGCCACCGGCGGCATAGCAATATCGGCAGTCGAGGTTGCAAAAAGTCGTAGTAAGCAAAACCAGCTTACTGACTGCCTTTGCTCTGTTATCACTCAGTGGCGAAGGCTTTTTGGGAGAGGCTTCGGATTCGTACCATCGGACAATCTCCTCAATTCTATCCCTGGGAAAACCCGATATCTTTGCGACTTCTTCAACAGATTTTTTACGGTTCAGTAGTCGAACAACCGTGGCAACTTCTTTTGAAATATTAAACAATTTATGGAACCCAGGGACGTAGGCAATCTGACGATCTCCAGCCCTGTATACAAACATCGTGTTGACGGCTTTCTCCATAGACAGCCTTCCTTGCACATAACAGTTAACATGAGAAAGAAGCGTTCCGGAACGCATACTACCAGTTCGCCGAAGGCTTAGGTGGGCTTGCAAGAACAGCCACCGAGGAGAACGCTGCAGCAGCTACCGTTGCTTGGGGGCTCACCCGTCAGCTCCTCAATGTCAATCTGCTGAAGCTCCTCCAGGTCCAAAACCTCCACCCCTGGAATCTGCAGACTCTCATTCGCCATGTTTCTCACCTCCTTTCTCCGACAGACGTTAAGAGCGTCGACGCTCAACCCCTAAAGCTGCAAGAATTATGCCACAATAATCCCCCCGAATTTCGCTCGTATTCTTCGCATATTAACGGAGTTTCGCACCCTCGCGAACAAAAATTCCTCCAAATTCGCATCCGTGCGAATGCAAAATCCTTCAAGACAAATAAAATCCTCAGCTCTTTCAGGCGAAGTGAGCGAAAAATACCATCATTTATCAGTCCTTTTCGCAAATTTGCGAATGGCCCTGTAAATCATATCCTTTGTTATGTGAAGTTCATCCATGACCTTTCTATAATCGCCTCTGTTTGAATTCATCGCTTCCCTTATCAGAATACTCCTGAAACATTTCTCCCTCTCCCTTAAGCTCATAATGCCGTTGCTATACAAAGGGCAGTCTTGAAACTTGTTGGAAGGCAAGTGTTTTAACTCCAACGTTTTCTCCTCTTCACCCAGTCTGAGAACCGAGCTCTCAATTACGTTCCTCAACTCTCTTATATTTCCAGGCCAGGTGTAACAAAGAAATCTCTCCATGACATTGACTGAAACTTTCACCTCTTTTTTAGTAAACTGATGGGTAATGAAGTATTCGACAAAAATTGGTATCTCATCCATCCTCTCACGAAGAGGAGGAACAATTATCTGAATCACGTTTATCCTGTAATACAAGTCTTTTCTGAATCGACCTTCCTGAACCATTTCATTCAGATCCTTATTCGTAGCACATATCAGTCGGAAGTCACTTTTTATTACATCTGTTTCTCCTATCCTTCGGTATTCCTTTTGCTCAATAGCCCTGAGAAGCTTTACCTGCATGGAAGCTGGCATCTCTTCTACTTCATCTAAAAAGAGAGTACCACCATCTGCAGCTTCAATCAAGCCCGCCTTGTCCTTATCAGCACCTGTGAACGATCCCTTCGTGTGACCAAAAAGTTCACTCTCAAAAAGGCTTTCGGGAATCGCTGCACAGTTTAAAGCAATAAATTCACCATCCTTTCCCCTCTTTGAGTTCCCATGTATGTACCTCGCAAGGACTTCCTTCCCAGCCCCCGTCTCACCCATAATCAAAACAGGGGAATCAGCCATAGAGGCTCTCAACGCTTCGTGATATATTGGGTGAGATGTGTCAAGAAATGAAGTAACCGAAAAAGGTGCGCGGGTGTCAATTCCCCTCATGATGCCTTATACCGCTGGGTGCTCTCAAATCAAGTTTCTTGCGAATTAAGTGCTCCCTGAAGGCTAATAAAGGGAAATGAAAAAATCAAGTAAGGGTTGGCAAATTGAAGATGAAATGCAGGGAGAGATTCTTGGGTGGAAACATCACGCTTTAACAGCAGTGAGCACACGGTCTTGTTCTACGCAAGCTTCTTCTCAAGTATTTCTTGGCATTTTAAACAAAACCGTGCCGTCTTTACATCAATTTCCTCCACAGACGTCGAGGAATGCATGACGCAGAGATAGTCAGGACAGTGAATGAGGCCAAACGTGTGTCCAAGCTCATGAAGGGATTCTTTAAGAAGGCGCTCTTGAGTCAGCCGAGGGTTTGGAGGAAATCCGTAGATCGATTCATTCAGCCGGTAGGTGGACACAATGGCTGTATTCCCATCTAACTGGGCTTCACCGAAGACAAATGTAAGAACAGGTACGAACAAATCGACCGAAGTGATGCCCAGAACTTTGTCGCTGCTACTTGCTGAAGTTGCGGAACGAGTCTGCCGGACTTGAAGTGTAACCAGAGCTGCAATAAGAGCGGTGGAGTTGTACTGATTACGAGAGAAATCGAAAGCGAAGGCTGGGTCAAGATGATTGGTGTTATCAATAATTACCGGTATACCGAAGATCATGCTAAGGGGATCAACAACCGAAGAGAGAAGTTTGTCATCAACGGGGATAACAGGAACAAGAAAAACAGAGGGCATTGATCACGGCTTCTTTAATCCATACTTGGCGATCTTATTGTACAGCGTCACTCGGTCGATGTCAAGAATCTCAGCGGCGCGCGTGATGTTCCAGCCTGTCCTGCGAAGAATATTCTCGATATGGGCTTTTTCAACAGAAGCGAGTGAGTCATCTGCCGGAGTTTCTCGCTTTGAAAGTATCTGAAACGGCAGGTCGTCAGGACGAATACAAGGGGGCTTTGCCAGAACCATGGCTCTCTCAATTACATTTTCAAGCTCCCGCACGTTCCCGGGCCAATCATACCGAACAAGAAGGTCCATCGCCTCAGGAGAAATTTCCATTACGGGTTTGTTCATAGCCATCGCGTACTTGCGGAGGAAATGATGAATAAGAGGAGGGATATCTGTACGCCGTTCGCGGAGTGGCGGGACGAAAATAGTAAACACGTTGAGCCTGTAATAAAGATCCTCGCGGAACGTTCCGTCCCGTACGGCAGCTTCGAGATCGCGATTAGTGGCACAAATGATGCGGAAGTCGCTTGTGATGACATCGTTGCCACCAACTCGTGTAAATTGCTTGGTCTCAATTACACGGAGAAGCTCGACCTGCATTTTCAGGCTGATTGTTCCGACTTCGTCCAGAAAGATCGTTCCGCCGTCTGCCATCTCAAACTTACCCTTCCGGCGGTACTGTGCACCGGTGAAAGCCCCTTTCTCATGTCCGAAGAGCTCACTTTCCAGTAGAGTTTCTGGAATAGCACCGCAGTTTACAGGGATAATGGGGAAATACCGCCTTGAGCTGTTAACATGAATTGCTCGTGCAATAAGTTCCTTGCCGGTTCCGCTCTCCCCCCGAATCATGACCGTTGTGTCCGTCTGTGCGACTGTACGAATCATCTCGATGATCTTCTTCATCTGAGGGCTCTCGCCGACGATTTCATCAACCTTTGCCAGCTCAGAAATCTGCTGCCGGAGCTGAATGTTCTCGTCCGCAAGCTTTTTTTGTCGAATGGCGTTGAGCACCAGATGCGAGAGATGATCCGGGTCCACAGGTTTTGTGACGTAATCGAAAGCACCCTCTTTCAGGGCTTGGACTGCGCTTTCAACTGAAGCAAACGCCGTGATCATGATGATCGCCGCCGATTTATCAATTTCCTTGAGCTGCTTCTGAAGCTCCAATCCACTCATCCCCGGCATTTTGATATCGAGAAGAATCACATCCCAGGGACCTTGATTCATCAGCTTCAATGCATGAACAGCATCTTCGGCGGTTCCAACACGATAGCCATCCTGTCGAAACCACTTGGACAATGAATCACGAACAACAACTTCATCATCAACAATGAGAATGCTATGCTGCGAAGATTTCTCCGGCATCGTTAATCCACGTTCTTTCCCTTTGACGTTGAGTCAATTCCCTCGGTTGGTCTGCTATTACGGGGAAGTGTTATTGTGAATGTGGTACCTTCATGGAGTCTTGATTGTACAGCAATTGAGCCGCCATGCCGCTCGATGATCCCGTAGACAATTGAGAGCCCTAATCCAGTACCTTTCCCTTCCTTTTTCGTTGTGAAAAATGGTTCAAAGATGTGAGGAATATCTTCTTCACGAATCCCAATCCCTGTGTCGCTGATCTTTAACCGAACAGCCTCAAGTTCCGGAACGCTGTTGATGGAGATGCTGAGCACACCACCTTCTGGCATAGCTTCAACGGCATTGATCTCCAGAGCTAAGAGTGCTTGTTCAATTTGGTATGGGTCGCAGAGTAGAACCGCAGGTTGATTGCCCAGATCAAGTTCCAATTTAATGTTGTGCATTTTGAGATGGTGTTCGATCAGTTTCACGCTCCGTTCAACAATTGCTCGAAGGTCCTCTTCACTAAATTCTCCTACCCTCTGACGTGAGAAGAGGAGAAGATTCTTTACAATCGAACCGCACCGCGCTGTCTCATCGGAAATGATGGAGAGTACCTCAACAATTTCAGAGACTTGCTCTGGTGAAAGCTCACCAGGACGAATTTTCTTCTTGAGCAACCTGGCGTAGGTAAGCACGCCCTCCAGCGGGTTATTCAGCTCATGAGCTACTGTTGCAGCAAGTTTACCAAGGGAAGCCATTTTTTCCATCTGAATAATGTTCACCTGAGCACGGCGGAGTTGCTCTGTCTTTTCATCCACGCGCTGCTCCAGAGTTTGTGCCCACTGCGTGAGCTCATCACGAGCTCGTTTAAGTTCCTCACCCATCCTATTGAACGATTCCGCCAATTGACCAATCTCATCGTTTGTGCGAACAGAGATCCTATAATCGAGATTCCCCTTCATGATTTCCTGAGTCCCAAGCGTGAGCTTCCGCACAGGTATGTTCACCATCAACCAGATGAACACACCAGCCAGCCCAGCAACGACAATAACCATAAGGAGAGCACTGGTGTACCGTTCCTGGCGCAGGGATGCCAGGTTCGCATCCAAACCGCCAAGGGGAACCATAACATCCAGAACTCCAAGAACTGTTTGCGAAGCAGGATGAGCGTGGCAATCAGCGGAGGAGCACTTCAACTCATTTCGTATCGGCGTAATCATGCCGAGAACTCGATACCCTTTCGGTGAGCGGAAGATCCGTGTAAGTTCAGATGGATTTGGGGAGAGCGGTGCTTTACCAGCGACGTGGCACACATTACAAGCCTCCGCACTCGTGTTCACACTCTTCCCAACTTCCCCGCTCACTGTGGAGAAGGTGATTTCCCCCTTCTTGTTGTAAATGCGGATAGCTTCAATTCCTGGCTCACTGCCTATCGTTGTGATGATTTGGTAGATGTCTTCTCGACGGTTGAGCAGCATACTGTAATGCAGCGAACGTTTGATAAGATCGCTCATCTGAGAAACGTTGCTCACCATAGTGTGGAGAATTTGACGCGACTGCAAATTGACGCTCAGCGTCGTGAAGATCCCGGTGCCAACAAACATCACCACAAGGATGATAAGGAAAAGCCGAAATGCTAAAAGCTTTGTGACTTTCATAAATCCACCGCAGAACATCACTTCAAGATTCGTGCCAAAACACCGCCCAGTTTCCCCTTCATTCTCAACAAGTTTCATCAATTTTTAAGCCGACTCGTTGAGGAGATTCTCAGATTTGAAAAATCTGTTGCAAAACAAAGAAAGCCTCAACGGATAACCGCACGAGGCTTTCCCCAAAAATTTTCTTAGTGGCTAAGGGCGCTTTTCGAAAATACGGCTAACAATCTCGAAATACTTACGAATTCCCACCATCTCCTGTATGTTTTCCAAAGGAAATCCCCCGTCGTAGAGCGTCCTGCCAACTGCCGGTCGATTCAACTGGAGCAAGTCCAAGAATTCCTTTCGCAAAGCTACAAGCTCTGCCCGAAAAAGTGAAGTAGCCTCAGCAGGAGAAAGAAGTAGCTGGAGGTCAACTTGAAAATCATCCGGGGCTAAACAAAGGATCCATCCTTCATCGTACGGACTGTCGTTGATGAGATGAGGGTGCTCTTTAAGAGCTTGATTTGATTGCAGAATCGTTCCAGAAACGGGGGAGTGCAAAGTGACCGCTCCCTCTCTGTGAACAACCCAGGCACAAGGTGCATCGCGTTCAATCCAGACAGGTATGTGCGGTACGACAACACTGGCTATAGTCCTGAGAAAGCTCGCCCCCACATGATCGATCCCGACCCGACAGCATTGAGTCTCATCCTTTTGGATCCAGATGTGGTTCCTGTGGTAAAGCCGATCACCTGGAAGCTCCACATCCCTGAAGGGGGCAAAGGCAACCTCAAGAGCCTGCTCAAAAGACCTTGCTCCCGCGTCAGCGATACCCTGTCTTTTGCCCTGGACAGCTCGCGATTCTGACACAGCGGCTGATTTCTTTTCCCCCTCTTTCGTTGCAGCATGCTGCCGCATCACAGCATCAAAGGGGCACTCCTCGCATCGGTAGTCACGGTCGCAGAGCTTATATGTGACAAACCCTGCTTCCATCCAGATGCATTTAAGTTCCTTGTCCTGGTAGATGCTATGATCTGATTTTGTCACCGCCACAATCCTCCAGGGAGTCTCTTCACTTTAGGAGCTGACTTCGCAGCACTATTTCAATTCTTGCTCTCCACAGGAATTTCTTTAAATGAAACAATTTCCACCTCATCCTCGCCTGACGGCGCTCTAACAATCTCCGCAGGAAATACCGGAAGATATCTTGCCGCAAGTTCGAACGCAGCGAATCCAAGCGCAACAATCATGAACGTGATGGAAATCTCCATCCAACTTGGGAAATAGGAAACTCCAGCTGACCGTTCAATTCCTGTTATGCTCACATTCATTCGGTTAAGAATAAAGCCAAGCACAACTAACAGCGAGGATGCAAATAACCAATTCTTATCCCGGCGCACTTTTGGCGTTGAAAGAAGAACGATCGGAACAATCACTCCAAGGATAATTTCAGCCCAATAAAGTATCCCCTCCAGATTAAATGTGAAGACATATGAGAACAAATTTCCACCAAGAACATCCTCGATCTTCAGCACAAGATACACAGCAAGAGCGACGACCGTCACTTTACCAAGTTGCGACAACAGCGGGAGTTCAATCTCTCGATGGAATGCTCGAGAGCTGAAAAAAGACTCGATTGTGATCATCGCTGGTCCCACGGCTACTGCCGAAAGGAAAAACAAATATGGCAGGTTCGAAGAGTACCATAGGGGATAGAGTTTTTCTGGCACAATTAAATAAAGTGATCCGAGCGATGATTGGTGAAGCGACGAAAGGATAACACCCGCAATAACCAGAGGGATGGTAATTGCGTGGAGAACTCTTTGCGGTTTTTCCAAATTCAGCCGCTCAAAAACCATAGGGCTAAACTCCAGAGCAAGAACCGTGGTATATAGCATCACACACCAGCCTACTTCAAACATCACAGAATGTGGGTTCCACATTATAACAGGATGCCAAATATTCCACGGACGTCCGAGGTCAAATAACAACGCTCCTATGACAAGGATATATCCGAGAAAGGCTGTGAGAATTGCTGGACGTAGAATAGGTTTGTAATGATCGAGATGAAAAATATATACGGTCGCTGCCATCACAAATCCACCGGAAGCCAAGCCGACACCACATAGGATATCGAACCCGATCCATAGCCCCCATGGGAACCGGTCGCTGAGATGCGTGGCACCGCCAAGTCCCTGCGTATACCGAATCACTGTAGCCCATAATCCAAATGCCACAATGATCCAGAATACTGCTTTCCAAAAAGTGAGTCTTGGAATCTTCATGGTACTTATTCTTCTCCCTTACTTAAGTATTGCTTTATCCGTGATTTTGCTCATCAGTTTTTTTCAGCTTTCGCTCGTACTGACGAACCTCTTCCCGGCGCTTTGTGATCCACCAAATTCCGCCCAACAAAGTGCCTGCCCAGAAAACGTAATTTGGAATTTTCGACATAACATTCCATGTAAGCAATGGCAAAGGATGCTGAGGGAGATTCGTCTTAAACCCAAGCTGTTCAAACGGTTTGTTTGCGAGGTAAAGAATCGAGGTTCCTCCAGCTTCCTGCACTCCGTAAATTCGCGGGTAGTAGTTCCCGGAATTTTCACGAATCCGCTTGTATGCTTCCTGCAGAAGATCTTCTCTTGGTCCAAAGATTCGAGCCTGTACGGGACATGCTTCAACACAGGCAGGAGCTTTTCCCTCCTGAATGCGTGGGTAGCACATGTCGCATTTCATAATCTTAGGATTCAGTTTACCCCACTGATACTTCGGTATCTGAAATGGACAAGCCTGCATGCAATACCGACAACCAATGCACTTATCTGAATCGTAAACAACAGGGCCTACTTCAGTTTTCTTCAGTGCTCCAACAGGGCAGACAGATGCGCACGTAGGCTCTTCACAGTGCATACAAAGGTGTGGAACGTAGACATCATCCCATTGTTGAACCGCTGTGTTCTTTATGGCTGATAGTTCATGTGGGGCATCAGGCGTCGTGGGAAACCCCCATCGCTCCGCGCAAGCATCTTCGCATGCATAACATCCAATGCAGAGAGTTGTATCAATTAGCATTCCAACTTTTTCCATAGCAGTCTCCGTGTTCTGATAAAGTGTTATTTCTGCTGCGTGATCCTTACTGAATTCTCAGACATGGCTCTTCACTCGGAGAGAAACGCTTTCTCAAACGCCTCCCAGATTCGCTCCTCCGCATGCTCAAGTACTCCGCTGATAGGGACACCGCCATCGAGCAGTGTTACACCTGCAGGAGAAAGCCTTTCAGGATACGTTTGCGCTGTGATGAACTCGCGGAACCGTTTCAACTCTGCGCGTAGCCAGCTGACCGCTTCATCTGCCACGGAAAGCTTCTTTATTTCAGCAGCCACATCCTTGGGTTGAATTAGTGCAACCCACCCTTCGTTGTATGGGTCCTTCTTCATGAGGTCAGGCGAGCTGGCAATTGATGGGTTAACAGCAACGACTACCCCCGAGAGAGGGGCGGAGACTGAAAGTTTGCGGCTCCCTTGCTTCAAAGTAAACAGCGGCTGACCTTTCTCCACTTCGCTTCCTACAGGCACAATGTCAACTTCGTCAATGTCACCGACAATTTTCTGCACAAAATCGTCAACGCCAACACGAACCTTGCCCGAGGAAAGAAGATATACCCAGGCATGACCTCGCCCGAAAAAATATCCGCGAGGAATTATGAACCGATCAGCACGAACTGGCTTAACTTCTTTACGCCGATTGGCTCGTTGTACAATGAAATCAATAAGAAGAAATGCCAGAATTGTCCCTATGACAAATATAGCTACCATTTGTTTCACTCCTGATTGTGTTAGAGTTTCCCTGACATAGATGAGAAAATCTACTCCGTAGCGAAAAACTCGCGCGAAAATTTCTCCCACTCTTCGTCACTCATCAGATCACCAAATCCATCCACAAGTTCCCCGCCATCCTGACAGGTTACACCGAGTCGTGGTGAAAACCGTTGAATGACAAGTCGCTTTGCCTGATCCATCCACATCTCAGCAATTGCTCCATGAAGGAGGTTCTTCAAATTTGCTTTCAATGCTGTAGGCTTGATAACAGCGATCCACCCTTTGCTGTATGGAGCTTCATGGAGGAGACGAGGGTTCCTACTTAGAGCCTGGTTAGCATTAAGCACGACTCCTTCAATCGGCGACATCTGCACAACCGTGCGAGTACCTTTTCGAATCTTCCAGAGCGGGTCCCCCTGATTGACGTGCATCCCAACGGGAGGCAACTCGACACTCTCTGGTACCCCAAGTGCCCGAACAACAAATTCATCGGAACCAACAATACCTTCACCATCCGCCAGTTGCATCCATGTGTGCGCCGGATGATAATACCTCTCCGATTTGAGTCGAATTGTCCTTCGCTTTCTTTCCGCTCCTCGCTGCACAGAGACTTCATGTGCTCTCTCTCGAGAATGCATGACAAGAAATTCTATGAGTGCGATCGTTGCAAACATCAAGACAACTATCAGAACAGTCATGTTTGATTTTCCCCCTTTCCTTCAACCCCGCCTTTGTCCTCTCTGCTTAAGACACTTGCAAAAACCGTTCCGAACGGTCAGAGTTACTTAATGTCTATGGGCTTATAACTAATTGAATTTCAAACAGATATGGCTCCTTATATTTTTGCTGTTGCATCTTTAAAGAAAAATCGACGCGGTGTGCTGAATAATTCAACACAGGCGCGCGGCAGTGTGTGTAGAATTTCCGTAACCGAAGACATGCCAACGGCAAAGATGCTGTTGACATACGCAACAGCGAGTGTAAAGTTATTAAACAGCGACCACGCTCAGAGACCGGGAATGTTCTCGTCCTTATCGCTTTCAGCGAGACATAAAATCTTCCTCAGAGGAATTTAACCTGAAGGGAATTAAGAAGTGGAGATCCCCGAGTCGCACCCGCCTTCAGCGGACTGGACACTATGTAAAGCGCTGCTACCCCAGTGGTTAGAAATGCCAACCGACGCGCCGAGAGCGCATCACATTTTAGTGGCAAGTCTTTTACACCATTTTCATCTCAGGCGGAGCGCAAAACCTAATCCGTTATGAGAGTGAATGGCTTGTGGCTATATCGCATTTAAATTCCAATTCACCTTCAGGAACTGCAGAACGAGAGTGGGATTGACAACCCTTGCAAGTACAAAAGGCATCGTGTATCTTTGAGATACAAGCTCATGTGGAAAGCCATTACCAGTGGCGTACTTGGCGCGTGGATTGTAGCAGCAGCTTTGATTCCTGCAGCGGCAGATCTGAGCTGCTGGACAAATCTTATTGGCGGCTTCTTGGTTCTTGGCATCGGCCTTTTCATGGCGCATCGACATCGGGTGCTCGGTGCGTTAAATAGTTTCTTTGGTATGCTTGTCGCTATAACATCTCTCTGGCCGCAAAGTCCACAACAGCTAGTTCTTGGTGGATTAATTGCTATCACTGCTGTTGCAGCAATCTGGCAATACTATCGCGAGTCCGTAGGAAAGTCAACTTAATGCCGGAGCACATCATGTCTGTTCCAAAGACGAGAGATAAGAATTCGCAGCAATCTAACTGGACTAATCAGGTACCTTCCTCCTCATCTACAACTTCGTCGCAACAACATCAAATAGCCGAGGAACAGCGCTCGGACATCTATCACAAGTCTGAGATGTGGCAAGTTCGCACTTTTCAGCTCTTCGGCATCTGGCTCATCGGCACTGGACTACTTGCCCCAATTTACTCAGAGGAAACCCTGTTCTGGAATGCTTTCATCGTCTCTGTTTTAGTTGGGGAGGCTGGATTAACAACGCTAAGGGTAAGAAATATTGAAGGCATCTTCAGTATGTTGTTAGCGATATGGCTTGCCTTGAGCGCATTTGGTATCTCCCACACACCACCCACCCTGTGGATGACAAACCAAATTGTGGTTGGAGTGTTCACCCTCGCCTTAGGCACACATCTCAACATCTCAGCCCCGGACTTAAAAGTTCTCACAAGACGTATGAATGTCAAACAGCATCGATCCTTTATTGAAGTGAGAAAATATTTCACCAAGCTTCAGTAGCGTCGGAAGTTCCTCCATGAAGTATAACCCCTACGTACCCTTCCTCTCACAGCGACGGTTTTCTTCTCCGCCCGGCTTTAGTGCACGCTTGCTAACAGCAATCATTCTGAACGCCTTCATTTTCATGGCGGAGTTCATAGGCAGCCTGCTCACAGGAAGTCTGGCTTTAGCCTCCGATGCGTTCCATAACTTGAGCGACTTTTTTGCATTGATTCTCAGCTTCGTCGGGATACACATCACTAACTGGAGATCGAACACAAGAAAATCTTACGGATATGTTCGAGCTGAAATTCTTGTCGCATTCTTGAACTCTCTGACGCTCGTTGCCATCGGCTTTGTAATCATCTACGAGGCTGTGAACCGTATCTTCCATCCTTTCCAAATCTCCGGAGCAGGCATGCTTGGCATAGCAGTAATTGGATTTGTCGCAAACGCAGCGGGCACTCTTCTTTTAAAACGGCATGCTCATGATGACCTTAATCTCCGTAGCGCTTTTCTCCACATGATGGCGGATGCACTTGAATCCTTAGCTATTGTCATTGGAGCCATTCTTGTTCTTTGGAAGGGATGGACATTGGTTGATCCGCTCCTCTCCATTTCAATTGGAATTTTTATTCTGAAGAGTGCTTGGGATGTTCTTGTGGATGCTGTTAATATAGTCATGGAGGGCTCACCCAAGGGCGTTGATCTTTCCGAGGTCGCTCAGTTTATGGAAACATTCCCGGGGGTAAAAAGCGTGCACCATGTTCATATCTGGAGCCTCTCATCAAGATACCATGCGTTAAGTGCACATATTGTCGTAGGTGACCAACAGTTAAGCAACGTTTGCAACATTATAAACCAACTTGCAGAGGCTCTCGAAAACCGATTTGGAATACAGCACCCGACGCTACAACCTGAAGTTGAAGTATGTTCAGAACAAGAGCATTTGTTTTTAAAATAGGATGAGAGAAAGGGATGAGACATGCTCTTGACCCGCCGAAATCTTCGTGCTACAATGATGACAGAGGAGACGATTTTGTTGTCGCGTCTATTCAAACGGCTACCGGCTAACGGCGTCATAAAGCTGGCTGATGGAACCGTGCTCCACAAATTAGCGAACCCAGCTTACACAATCGTTTTTAAAAACATGCAGGCTCTCAGACGCGCCGCGAATCATCCTGACGCTTATCACCTTGCCATGGCATACGTACGAGGTGACCTTGAAATTGAAGGTGACCTCTTCGCTGCTGTGACGATAAAAAACAATCTCAAGCGAACAGAGCCACGACTTTTCGAGAAGTTCGCAATTGCCATAGAATCACTTTCCCCTCTACGTCATGCCAAGAAACGTGATGCACAGTATATTGCTTCACACTACGACGTTTCAAACGAATTCTATCAGCTGTTTCTTGATAAGGGATTGAATTATTCATGTGCATACTTTGAAACGCCCGACGACGACATTGACAAAGCTGAGGAAAACAAACTTCGATACATCGCCCGAAAACTTCGCTTACAGAAAGGGGACTCACTACTCGACATTGGTTGTGGTTGGGGAGGAATGATCATTTACGCCGCGAAGCATTTTGGCGTCAAAGCTCACGGGATTACCTTAAGCCGCAAGCAGTATGAATTCGCTCAAGACCGCATCCGCAGCGAGGGGCTTTCAGAATATGCCACAGTCGAATTCAAAGACTACCGTGATCTCCGGGGGGAGCGTATTTACGACAAGATCGTGAGCATTGGAATGTATGAGCATGTAGGCTTGCGGAACCTGCCAACGTATTTCCACATCGTTTACCGGCTTCTCAAAGATCGGGGGCTTTTCCTCAACCATGGGATAGTGCGAAATGTTTCTCTCAAGAACCGCATCGAGGGGAAATTCATCGCAAGAATGATTTTCCCAGGAGGCGAGCTTGACACCATCGGACATACAATCCAAGTCGCTGAACAAAGCGGCTTCGAAGTCCTCGACGTAGAATCGCTTCGCGAACACTATGCGCGAACCCTTCGGCTCTGGACGCGGCGTTTGCAGGAACGGCAGCACGATGCCCGGAAGCTTGTCAGCGAAGAGGTCATCCGTGCTCGACTTATATTTATGGCTGGATACGCCGAGTTTTTCGAAGAGGGGGGCGTATCAGTTTACCAAACGCTCCTCTGCAAACGAAGCCTCCCCGGATTCACCGGAGCCCCCTTAACACGCGAGTACATGTACCAATCATGAGAAAATGCGTGTCAAGGATGTGCTAAACAAATCACAGCCTGCGCGATGCCTCACGTAAGAGTCTATATGAAACGCCAAACGATACCTCGATTGCCCGCTATGTTGCTTTCATAAGATGTTGCCCTGAAACCAATTGGTTTGTTGATTCACGTAAAATTTCTCTGTAAATTTACGGCTGCGGGAATTCAAATAAGATGCTTGTGGCGTCGCATCGCAATTTTAGATATTGGCGATAGACATTCTCGGTCCGGGAACTCAGAAATGAGAAGAATGAAGAAAGTAGCAGAAGACCGATCTAAACAACCCGCCTGCAGCGGGATACCCATAAACCTATCTACAGATCAAGTGGGAGGTCATCATGGAGATTCCCAGGATCACGCTGAATCAGCTTTTCGAGGATTCACTGAAGAAGTACGACAATCCTCGATATTTGAACTTCAAGCGAGGGGGAAGCTGGCAAAGCATTTCGCAACGGGAGGCTTCCAGGCGGTTGAAATGCATTGCTCTTGGTCTTTATCATCTCGGGATACGCCCCGGCGATAAAGTTGCCCTCCTCTCCGAGAACCGTCCCGAGTGGCTTCTCTCTGACCTTGCAATTCTTGCCATTGGAGCTGCCGACGTCCCCATCTATACCACACAAGCTGTCCCTCAAATCGAATTTATCTTAACAAACTCCGAGTCAAAGTGCATCCTCATCTCAACTCCTGCACTTCTTGAGCGGGCGCAAAAGCCGATCACCGACATCAACATCAAGCCGGTTATCATGTTTGAAGGAAAACCAGATGATGAGCGATTCTTAAGCCTTGATGAGGTCGAGGAATTAGGCAGAAGACTTGACTCTGAACAGCCCGGGCTTTACGATGAGTTAAGGAAACATGTCCAGCCCGATGACATTGCTACGATCATTTATACTTCAGGCACTACCGGAGAGCCAAAGGGAGTTGTTCTAACACATTACAATTTGGTGAGCAACGCCATAGGCTCTGCCAGCGGCTTCACATTTTACCCGAACGAAGACATCGCACTGAGTTATCTTCCCTGGACTCACATTTTCGAGCGGATGTTGATTTACCTTTACACGCATGTGGGGGCACAGCTGTGGATTGCGGAATCGATTGAAAAGCTTGCTGAAAATTTTCTCGAGGTTCGACCGCATGTTATGACAACAGTACCACGAATGCTGGAGAAGGGGTTCGAGCGCGCGCAGCATGTTGTCGAGCATGCGCCAGCATTTCAGAGAAAAATTTTTAATTGGGCTGTTGCCCTGGCTCTAAAGTACGACCCGGAGCGTCCCATGTCAACCGGGTATCGTATCAAGCACGCTATTGCTGATTTTCTCGTTTACAGGAAATTTCGCAAAGCGTTTGGCGGTCGCTTCCGATTTATTGTCTCAGGCGGCGCCGCTCTAAATCCCGACCTCGCTCGAATTTATTGCGCAGCCGGTATCCCTGTACTTCAAGGGTATGGCTTGACGGAAACTTCTCCCGTCATTGCTGTAAACCGGCTCGAACGAAACCGCATCGGTTCCGTCGGTACAGTGATACCAAACGTAGCAGTGAAGATCGCAGAAGACGGGGAAATCCTGGTCGACGGACCCAATGTAATGAAAGAGTATTACAAGAATGAAACCGCCACACGTGCTGCCTTTGATTGCACATGGTTCAAGACCGGTGACATCGGATACATGGATAAAGATGGTTTCCTTTACGTGACGGATCGTAAGAAGGATCTTTATAAGACCAGCGGCGGAAAATTCATTGCGCCGCAGCAGATCGAGAATATGCTGACAGCAAACCTGTACATTGATAAGGCTGTTGTGATTGCTGAAAAGAGAAAATTCGCCTCAGCTCTCCTTTTCCCGAATTTCGAAGCGCTTGAAGATTTCGCAAAAGCAGAAGGGATTCAGTATCGCACACGAAAGGAGCTCATCGACAGTCCCAAGGTGCAAGCACTCTATCAGAAAGCGGTCGACGAAGTAAATCAGCGCCTTTCCCACTGGGAAACCATAAAGAAATTTGCCGTTATCGAAGGGGTTCTCACAATCGATGACGATTACCTCACGCCAACCTTAAAGGTCAAACGGCAAAACGTTGAACGGCGATATCGCGACCTGATTGAAAACTTCTACAAAGAATAAGAGGAATTACAGCTATGGCTTACTCAATTAAGAAAGTTGCTGTTCTCGGCTCCGGTGTGATGGGCTCAGCAATTGCAGCTCATCTGGCAAATGCCGGAGTACCATCGTATTTACTGGACATTGTTCCGAAAGAACTGACCGCAGACGAAAAAGCAAAAGGGCTCTCACTCAAGGACCCTGATGTCCGAAATCGGATTGTGCGAACAGGTCTTGAAAACGCTAAGAAGGCAAAACCAGCTGCATTCTATGTGCCAGAGCTTGCAGAGCTGATTACCATTGGAAATTTTGAGGACAACTTCCACTGGCTGAGCGATGCTGACTGGATCATTGAAGTTGTTGTGGAGAGACTCGACATCAAAAGGGAGCTTCTCAAGCGCGTTGACGAAGTACGGCGTGCCGGCAGCATTGTAAGCTCGAACACATCCGGTATCTCAATCGCCTCAATGGCAGAAGGTCTCTCGGACGATTTCCGCAAACATTTTCTTGGCACACACTTCTTCAACCCGCCGCGGTACATGAAGCTTCTTGAGATCATTCCGAGCCGAGAAACTCTTCCTGAGGTGACGAATTTCATGGCAGAATTTGGTGAAAGAGTGCTCGGAAAAGGGATCGTTTATTGCAAGGACACGCCGAACTTCATTGCCAATCGCATTGGCGTCTTCGGCATGATGTATGCGATCTACACAATGCTGAACGACAATTATACCATTGAGGAGGTCGATCAGATCACCGGTCCCGCTACCGGAAAGCCAAAGAGCGCGACATTCCGTACAGGTGATCTTGTCGGCATTGACACACTTGTCCACGTGGCAAAGAATCTGTATGATGCCGTCCCACATGATGAAATGCGGGATATATTTAAAGTTCCCCCTTTCCTCGAAGCCCTTGTTCAAAGAAAATGGCTTGGGGATAAAACAGGACAGGGATTTTACAAGAAAGTTAAGGGCGAGGGCGAAAGCACCATTTATGCTCTCGATGTCAAAACGATGGATTACGTTCCCGCACGGAAAGTGAGCTTCCCGTCACTTGAGACTGCTAAGCAGATCGACGATGTCCGCGAACGCCTGCGCATTGTGGCGAAGGCAAAGGATCGCGCGGGTGAGTTCTTCTGGAAGACAACAAGTGCCCTTCTCGTCTACGCAGCAAACCGAATCCCTGAAATCACGGAAACCATTGTAAATATCGACAATGCGATGAAGTGGGGATTCAACTGGGACCTGGGTCCTTTTGAAATCTGGGACGCATTGGGAGTTCCTGAGACAGTCGAGCGAACGGAAAGAGATGGACTAAGAGTTCCGCAATCAGTGAAAGAGATGCTTGCCAGTGGAAAAACCTCATTCTACGAACGCAAAGATGGCATCAAGTACTTCTATGACTTTTCCGCGAAAGGCGGATATAAACCCATCGAAGTTCCTCGCGGCATCATCTTCCTTGATGATGCAAAGAGTCAAAAGAGGATCATCAAAGAGAATGCTGGAGCAAGTCTTATTGACATCGGCGATGGTGTTGCTTGCCTTGAATTCCATACAAAAATGAACGCCATTGGAGAAGACATACTGACTATGATTTCGTGGAGCATCGAGGAAGTAGCGAAGCGCTACGAAGGATTAGTCATCGCGAACGAAGCACCGAACTTCTCTGCTGGTGCAAACCTGATGCTGATTCTCCAGCTTGCAATGGAGGAAGAATGGGAAGACCTTGCCCGCGCGGTCGATATGTTTCACAGTGCAACTATGTCGATTAAGTATTCTGAAAAACCCGTTGTTGTTGCCCCTGCTGGTGTGACTGTTGGTGGTGGGTGCGAAATTACAATTCATGCCCCGCGTGTCCGTGCCGCTGCCGAAACTTACATAGGCCTTGTTGAAGTTGGCGTCGGCGTGATCCCTGCAGGTGGCGGAACTAAGGAAATGCTCATTCGCAGCCTCAAGCGTGCTCCACAAGTTGATGGCGCAGACCTTTTCCCGTTTGTCCGCGAAGTCTTTGAAACCATCGGTATGGCAAAAGTTGCAACAAGCGCGCTTGAAGCGAGGAAGCTTGGCTACCTTCGCGAAAGTGACCAAGTCACATTAAACCGAGATCGCCTCATCGGCGATGCAAAGCAAACCGTGCTGGATATGGCAGCAGAAGGATACAAGAAGCCGCTGTCTGATACCGTGATTGCGCTCGGGCAACCGGCTCTATCCGCACTTGAGCTGGGGCTCTTCATGATGCGCGAAGCAGGCTACATCAGCGATTATGATATGAAAATCGGTAAGAAGTTGGCATATGTTCTCACTGGGGGCGATCTATCCGCGCCGCAGAGGGTTTCGGAACAGTACATACTCGAGCTTGAAAAAGAAGCTTTTCTGAGTCTGTGTGGAGAACGAAAGACCCAGGAACGAATGCAATACATGTTGAAGACTGGAAAACCACTCAGGAATTGAAGCGGAGAATCTACTATGCGAAATGCAGTTATTGTAACCTCTTTGCGAACCGCCGTTGGTAAAGCACCACGCGGCGTGTTGAAAGATGTCCGGCCCGATGAGATGCTTGCTGCAGTTATGAAAGCAGCTATTGAAAAAACGCCGGGCTTGAAACCAGAAGAGATCGACGACATTTACGTTGGATGTGCGTTTCCGGAGGCTGAGCAGGGAATGAACGTTGCACGCATTGCTGCGTTGCGAGCCGGCATCCCTTATTCAGTTCCTGCTGCAACCATCAACCGCTTTTGTTCATCGGGGCTGCAGACGATCGCTATGGCAGCCGAACGCATCATGCTCGGCTTTGCTGATGTGATCCTTGCCGGAGGTACCGAGACGATGAGCCTCGTCCCAATGGGAGGCAACAGGGTGCTCCCCAACCCCTATCTCGTCGAGCATTACCCTGAATCGTATATAAGCATGGGTCTCACAGCCGAGCGCGTTGCGGAGAAATACGGCATAACGCGTGAAGCCCAGGATGAATTCGCATTGAAGAGCCATCAGAAGGCTGCAGCGGCAGTCCAATCAGGCGTCTTCAAAGACGAAATTGTTCCGTTGAAACTCATAAAGAAATTCGTCAACGAGCAGGGAAAGAAAGAAACCAAAGAGATCGTTTTTGACACGGATGAGGGACCACGCTACGACACTTCACTGGAAAAGCTGGCTGCACTCAAACCCGTTTTTAAAGTCAACGGAACGGTCACGGCAGGAAATGCTTCTCAAATGAGCGACGGAGCTGCAATCTCCGTTGTTATGTCTCAGGAACGTGCAGAGGCGATGGGACTTAAACCACTTGCACGATTCCTGGGGTTTGCTGTAGCCGGTGTTCCACCAGAGATCATGGGCATCGGGCCGATTGAGGCAATTCCTAAGGTCCTAAAAATAACTGGTCTGAAACTTGATGAAATAGATGTCATCGAACTTAATGAAGCATTTGCATCGCAATCCCTCGCCGTTATCAAAGCAGTTGGGCTTGACGAATCAAAGCTCAATGTTCATGGTGGAGCAATTGCATTGGGACATCCACTTGGAGCAACCGGCGCCAAGCTCACTGCAACAATCCTTCACGAGATGCAGCGTCGTCAGCTCCATTATGGAATGGTAACAATGTGTATTGGCGGCGGCATGGGAGCCGCAGGCATTTTTGAACGCATCTAAGGCACTGAATCCAACTAAAGAAAGTGAGGGTCTCTATGCAAGTACCCCAAGAAAAAACCTTTGTTCAAGGAGGAGGATTTCTCCTTCAGGAAACCGAACCTGAGGCTGTGTTCTCACCGGAAGATTTCACTGAAGAGCACAGAATGATTGCACAAACGGCATCGGACTTTGTCGATAAAGAGGTCATGCCAAAGGCTAACGAGATCGATGAGATGAAAGAAGGACTCACGGTTTCGCTTTTGAGAAAAGCCGGTGAAATAGGCTTACTCTCCGTCGACATTCCAGAGGAGTACGGCGGGCTCGGGCTTGACAAGACAAGCTCGATGCTCGTTGCTGAGCAGATGGGTAGAACAGGATCATTCGCAGTTGCTCACGGTGCACATACCGGAATTGGCACACTGCCGATTGTTTACTTCGGCACACCGGAGCAGAAGCAAAAATACCTCCCAAAATTTGCAACCGGTGAACTGATCTCATCTTACTCTCTTTCTGAACCCGGCGCGGGCTCCGACGCCCTCTCTGCAAAAACTACAGCTGCCCTTAGTCCGGATGGGAAATCCTACATCCTCAACGGCACAAAGATGTGGCTGTCGAACGCCGGCTTCGCAGATGTGTACATAACATTTGCAAAGATTGATGGTGATAAGTTTTCCGCCTTCATCATCGAAAAAGGATATCCGGGCGTCTCTCTCGGAGCAGAGGAAAAGAAAATGGGCATCAAAGGATCCTCTACGCGGATGCTCATCCTCGATAACGCAGTTGTCCCCAGAGAAAATCTTCTCGGTGAAATTGGCAAGGGACACCTTGTGGCATTTAACATCCTGAACATTGGCAGATTCAAACTTGGCGCTGGTGTTATCGGCGGAGCAAAATATGTCATCACTGAATCAGTGAAATACGCGAAAGTACGACACCAGTTCAATCAGCCAATCTTTAACTTCGGCTTGATCAAACATAAATTGGGTGAAATGGCAATCCGCACCTTTGTCGGAGAAAGCATGGTATATCGCACGGCAGGGCTCATAGACTCAATCCTTGAAAGCGTTGATAAAACCGCTCCTGATGCATCAGAGAAGACTTTAAAAGGGATTGAGGAGTACGCTGTGGAGTGCTCAATAATCAAAGTCTATGCCAGTGAAATCCTCGATTACGTAACGGACGAGGGGGTCCAGATCTTTGGTGGTTATGGATACAGCGAAGATTACCCTGTTGCTCGTCCATATCGCGATTCGCGCATCAACAGAATTTTCGAAGGGACTAATGAGATCAATCGGCTCCTCATCCCGGGTATGCTCTTGCGGCGGGCAAACCGCGGTCAGATTCCGCTCCTCAGTGCTGCTCAAAAGCTCGCCGACGAGTTAATAGGCTTCCCACCAGCGGAGGAGACATCTCGGGAGTTGCTCGCTGAGGAGAAGCGCATCATCCGCGATGTGAAGAAAATCTCCTTACTGCTCACGGGTGCTGCTGCACAGAAGTACATGGACAAAATCAGCGAGCAGCAAGAAGTGCTCGGTCACCTTGCAGATATCATCATGGAGACCTATGCAATGGAAAGCGTCGTTCTGCGCGCGCTGAAGATTGCAAAGTCAAAAGGTGAGCAGGAAGCCAGTCTCTATCTTGACATTGCTCGTGCCTTCACAAACGATGCTTTGTGGCGAATAGAATTTTCCGCGAAGCAAATTCTCGCCATTATCGCCGAGGGAGATATGCTGCGAACGTACCTTACCGCACTCCGTCGTTACACAAAGTACACACCGATCAACACCGCTGCAATTCGCCGACGTGTTGCGGACCATCTATCTGAAGCGGACAAATACAATCTTTGAGGAGAGAGCCAATCTGTTCACCTTTCCATAAACTGGACTATTTCCCCCTTCTCAGTTCCCTTGATTCTCGCTTCCCCTTTTCGTATTCTTTCAATAGAGAAAAGGGGAAGCATTTGTCAACATGATTATTAGCATGACCGGCTTCGGACGCGGGGAGGCAAAGATTGGAGACCTTCGCGCCGAAGCCGAAATTCGCAGCCTTAATAGCCGTTTCCTGGAGGTCTCCGCAAGGCTTCCGCGTTCACTATCGCTGCGGGAAAATGATATCCATGAGCTCGTCCGGAGCAAGCTTTCACGCGGGAAAATCAATGTCACTGTGAACGTCGTTCACGAATCCGGCGAGGTACTTCCAGTGAGAATTAACATCCCTGCCGCAAAAGCCGTTTACGCACTCCTGACCGAACTTCAAAATAGTCTCGGTATTTTCCATCCCATCACGCTGGAGGATGTGCTCCGCTTCTCGGAGGTCTTCGAGCCGAATCCAGCAGAGGCATCGAACGACGCCGAGTGGCAAGTAGCCCGTGAGGCTCTGAATGCCGCAATTGATCAACTCTGGATCATGCGGCGCAACGAAGGAGCAGAACTGGCAGCCGATCTGCAAAAACGAATGGTAAAGCTCCGTGAGAATGTTGGTCAGATTGAGCAGCTTTCTCGAAAGCGCATACCGGAGGAACGTGCACAACTCCAAGAACGTATTCAACAGCTTTTGGGCGACAAATTCGCCATCGATCCTTCGCGGCTCGAATTGGAAATCGCTCTTTTAGCGGACCGACTCGATGTCACAGAAGAATGCGTTCGACTGAAGAGCCATATCAAATTCTTCCTCGATGCTCTGCACGACAATGAACCTGCAGGTCGCCGATTGAATTTTCTTCTCCAGGAAATGCATCGGGAGACCAACACCATCGGGGTAAAAGCCAGTGACGCAGAGATCTCGCACATTGTGGTCGGAATGAAGGAGGAGCTTGAGAAAATCCGAGAACAACTTCAGAATATCGAATAGCTAATTGCATCGTTCAATGAGTGAACACAAATCGCCTGAAAAAGAAACCGCACGCCCGGGGCGGGGACTGCTGGTCGTTTTTTCCGGGCCAAGTGGATCAGGTAAAACAACAATCGCCCATGCAATTCTGCAGCGATGGCGACGATGGTCCCCAGTTGAACCAATATTTTCTATCTCTGCTACAACACGGCTGCCTCGGCAAAACGAGACCGATGGTAAAGATTATTTCTTTATTACGAAAGAAGAATTTCAACGCCGGGTCGCCGCGGGCGATTTCATTGAGTGGCAGCAAGTCTATGATGATTTATACGGCTCGCTGAAAACTTTTGTTGAAAAGCCCCTTTCCCAGGGCATCCCTGTTGTTTTCGACATAGACGTCAACGGGGCTCTCGCCATCAAACGTGCGTATGGAGATAAGGCAATACTTATCTTTCTCAAGCCGCCAAGCATTGACGCACTGAGAAATCGCCTCATTCAAAGGCAAACGGAGCATCCCGGGGAGTTGCAGAAACGACTTGAGCGAACAGAGTACGAGCTGGGAAAAGCAAAAGTTTTTGATTATATTGTTATGAATGATAACCTTGAGGAAGCTATCTCCCGGGTAGAGAAAATCCTTTCCAGCATTTTCGCTTCCACGGTTCATAATAAGGTATGAGGAGTACGCAATGGCTGTCACACCAGTCGATCTTGAGTTACTTATTGAAAAAGCGGGAAATCTTTATGAAGCAGCAATAATTCTCGCAAAGCGTTCGCGCCAGGTGAACGAGGAATTAAAAAACGCTTTCACAGAACGTCTCAATTCTGTGCAACCAGCCGAGACCCCGGTTGGTGCAACGGGGGAGCCTTTCGATGAAGAAGCAGAGCGCAATCCAGACCAGGAACTCATCAGCATAGAATTTGAGAAAAAGCCGAAGCCGCCGGAGATTGCCCTCGCTGAACTTGAAAATGACGAACTTGACGTACGTTATCGCTCGGAGACTCCCGAGCCAGAATCTCCGTCATAAGAAGAGATTCTGAGACAGTGCCTGGCCCTATCCGCGGGTAAAGCAGCACTGCCCTCGGATTTTTTGTTACATTGTAATTTATTACATTGTTGGATGGTATTATGCTGCAGGGTAAACATATCATCGTTGGGATCACGGGGGGCATCGCTGCCTATAAAATGGCATACGGCGTACGCGAGTTGCGCCGGGCTGGAGCAGAAGTTCGGGTTGTTATGACCCCTTCAGCAACACAATTTGTATCACCACTGACATTTGCCACGTTATCGCAGAACAAAGTTTATGTAAACATGTTTCCGTTGGATTCATCCACAAACACAGAGGACCGAACGGAACACATTAATCTCGCAATGTGGGCAGATGCAATGCTGATTGCCCCAGCATCAGCTAACACAATCGCAAAGATCGCTAACGGTATCGCAGACAACTTCTTAACGACGCTTGCCCTGGCGCTTCGAGCACCTTTGCTTCTTGCACCAGCAATGGATACTGATATGTATACAAACGAAGTAACCCAACTTAATCTTGCGCGTCTGAAAGAACGGGGTTGTTTTATCATCGAACCAAAGGAGGGGGAATTAGCAAGCGGCTTGGTTGGGCTGGGGCGACTTCCAGAAGTAGAGGAAATTATCAATGAACTCGACCGCATCCTTTCAGGGACGAAGAGAGATCTCGGAGGCATGCGGATTCTCGTCACGGCTGGTCCCACGCAAGAGCCAATTGATCCTGTACGATTCATCGGAAATCGATCATCGGGAAAGATGGGCTTTGCCGTTGCCCAGGCTGCATCTCTCCGGGGCGCCTCTGTTACCCTCGTTACCGGTCCGACACATTTAGAGACACCACGAAACGTCGTGCGGGTCAACGTGACAACCGCAGAGGAGATGCACGATGCTGTTTTGAATTATTTCAAAAACCATGATGCCCTCGTGATGGCTGCTGCCGTCGCTGATTTCACACCTGCGAAGGTCTCGTCCTCGAAAATTAAGAAAACAGGAGCGGCTGAAGAAGGGCTTACCCTCAGGCTCCAACCGACGCGCGATATTCTATCTGAGGTTGCCACTTCAAAACAACATCAAATAGTGGTCGGGTTCGCCATTGAAACCGAAAACGAACTTGAAAATGCACGTAAGAAGCTTGCGAGCAAGAAACTTGATTTCATAGTTATCAACAATCCGCTTCAGAAAGGAGCTGGCTTCGGGACAGACACAAACCTCGTCACAATTCTACACGCCGACGGGCGCACGGAATCACTTCCTCTCATGCCAAAGTTTGACGTTGCAATGATCATCCTTGATCGCATTGCTGCACTTTACGAATCGCTAAAAAAAGATGGGAGTTAAAGACGAAAAATCGCTGGCAGGAGCGACACCTGGGGTGTGGAATCAAACAATTTCGGCATTCTTGAAAGATGCGATGGAGTATCTTATGGAGCAGGAAGATTTGTTTGGAAACATCGTCTATACGACTAAAAAGGGGCTATCACATAGACCGAAACCAGCTGAACAACTTGCCTTGATCAAAGAACCCTGGGTCGCTGCTGAAACGCTTGACGATCTTTATAGCATGACGAAGGATTGCTTGAAATGTCCTTTAGGAGCAACTCGAACTCATTTCGTTTTTGGTGTTGGCAACCCTCACGCAGATGTGATGTTCATTGGTGAAGCGCCTGGATTTGACGAAGACATGCAAGGTGAACCTTTTGTTGGACGTGCCGGACAGCTTCTCAACAAAATCCTGGAAGCAGTTCATCTGCGACGCGAGGATGTCTATATTGCGAACATCTTAAAGTGTCGTCCCCCAGGGAATCGTGACCCCCTCCTTTCTGAGATGGAAACCTGTACCCCCTATCTTTTGAAGCAAATTGAGCTCATTCGACCGAAAATCATCATCGCACTGGGTCGCATCGCTGCCCAGGCTCTTCTACACACAAACGAATCTCTAACGGAGCTCAGGGAAAAAGTATATGATTTCAACGGTATAAAAGTTCTCGTGACCTATCACCCAGCGGCACTTTTACGGAACCCGGGCTGGAAACGGCCTGCATGGGAGGATATGAAAAAATTTCGAAAGCTCTACGACCAGATCCTTGAGTCAGCTCGTGCTGGTGGCAAGAGCAAACCAGATGAAACTGGTCCGCATCTGCCGGACAAACACTCCATGAAAAGTTAATAAGTAAACCCAGCTATGATTAACATGCAACAATCTAGTGCATCTGAAGGGCGACTGCCGCCGCAAGCAGTTGACGTCGAAGCGGCACTGCTTGGTGCGATGCTCCTTGAAAAAGAAGCAATCTCAAAGGTAATTGAAATCTTAGAGCCAGAAAGTTTCTACCGTGACGCCCACAGGAAGATCTATCAAGCCATTATCTCCCTCTTCGAGAAGAGCGAACCCGTAGACCTTGTCACTCTCACAGAGGAACTTCGTCGCCGGGGGCAGCTCGATGAAATTGGTGGACCCGTCTACCTTGCTGAGCTCTCCTCCAGCGTTGCTTCCGCCGCAAACATTGAATTCCATGCGCGGATTGTTCTGGAGAAAGCAATCATGCGCCAGCTCATCTCCGCATCCACCGAAGTCGCCAGCCGCGCCTACAACGAAACAGAGGATGCCCTCGATCTCCTCGACGAAGCAGAACAAAAGATATTCCAGATCTCTGAATCCCGAATGAAAAAAACCTTTCGTCCTATCCGAGATGTTGTTTCAGACACGCTGGAGATCCTCGAAAGCATTCACGGAACTCGCAGCGGCGTGACAGGGGTGCCCTCAGGGTTCACAGACCTCGACAACCTAACTGGTGGATTTCAGAAATCAGACCTGATCATTATAGCAGGACGACCAAGTCAAGGTAAGACTGCTCTTGCTCTTTCTGCTGCAAGAAATGCGGCTGTTGATCATCACATTCCTGTAGGGGTTTTCAGTCTTGAAATGTCTGCAACGCAACTGGCACTCCGCTTAATTTGCGCCGAAGCACGCGTCGACGCGCATCGTGTTCGAACAGGGCGACTTAACGAGGAAGAATGGAAGAAGCTCAGTACACGCGTTGGACGCCTGGCCGAATCTAAGATTTTCATAGATGACACTCCCTCACTTAGCATACTTGAACTTCGTGCAAAAGCCCGCCGCCTGAAAGCAGAACATGGCGTTGGACTGTTCATAGTCGATTATCTGCAACTTATGCAAGGTCCTAAAAATGCGGAAACCCGCGAACGGGAAATCTCTGCAATAAGCCGTTCATTGAAAGCCCTCGCGAAGGAACTTAGCGTTCCGGTAATTGCACTTTCGCAACTCAGCCGCCAGGTGGAAACACGAAGCGGTAAAAGACCGGTCCTTTCAGATCTGCGCGAATCTGGAGCTATTGAACAAGACGCCGACGTGGTCCTATTCATTCATCGCCCAGAAACTTATGGTGATCAGTATCTCTTCGATAACAAAACCTCAAGTCAAAATACAGCCGAGCTCATCATCGGCAAACAGCGCAACGGACCCGCGGGAGAAACTGTCGTCCTCACCTTCGTGAAGGAATATGCTCGGTTCGAAAACTATGAATACCGTTTCGAAGAAGAACCAGCTCCGCCTGCAATGGAAGTCAGAGAACCCTATGAGGAAAATCCACCGTTTTGAACACAAACAGTCAGTATGATATGCCAACCGCCACTACGTCAAACGGAGAGGTTCTGCCAGAAGAAGTCCGCTCAAGGGGCACACCTCTCGCGTAGCATAGAGCCAATCCTCAAGCGGCGGCGAAGATGGAGACATTTTTGCGGCATTGTTTTCTTCCTAACCTCCTCTCTGATTCAAGCTCAAGAACATCGGTGGGCTATTGGGATTGGGGCTGGCTATACACAGTTTCGCATGCGCGCAATTAATGAAGACGCAGCGAGGGATGTCGCAGCCTTTCGTGAGCTCGGATTCCCCGTTGAGCCAATGCCTCCAGTCAAAGGCGCAATGCTCTATGACTTACAGGGAGAATTCCGCTACGAGCGGGATTGGGCACTCCGCGTTGAAACAGATTTCGGATCCACAGGCGTTTCCACACAGGTCGATAGTACCGAGAAAGCTCTTACGATGAAACGCAACTTCAGTTTAACAGACATCGAGATCGGGATCATTTATTTCGTACCAAGCATGTATAGATGGTTTCAACCATACACCGGGCTAATGGCGGGCTTCGCAGAAGGACAAGCACATGTTGAAACCGATTATCGAGCGAAGGGTGTAAGTCCACCTTCATCTTCAACGCGCGCTGATTATGCACGCATTGGAGTCACCGCAAAAGGACTTATCGGACTACGAACAAACATTATCTCCCCCCTTTTCGCTGCAGTTGAAATTGGATATCGGTTCGCAAACATGGGACAACTTGAAGGGAAGGTGACTGTTAATGGGGCGTCTCACGAGGAGTTAAGCCAGAACCCTGTTGATTACTCTGGATTCTATGGCTTGATAACAATTGGATTCGGATTCTAAAATTTCTCAACCGTCTAACTAAACTGGAGAACATATAGGGGAACGTACAGTGGAAAAGAAGAAAAGAACCATTGCGCTCATCGCCCATGACGGAAAGAAAGCGGACATCATAATGTTCGTTAACCAGAACAAGAAGAAATTGCGGGAATTTAATTTAGTCGGAACTGGACGTACAGCCACTCTCATAACGGAGAAAACTGGGATTTTTGTAAAACCAATGCTATCTGGACCGCTTGGAGGTGATGCACAAATCGCAGCGATGATTGCAAGTGGTGAATGTCATGGTGTCATTTTCTTACGTGACCCTCTGGGCATGCATCCTCATGATCCCGACATCAACACACTGCTCCGCGTCTGCGACGTGCACAATGTACCTCTGGCAACGAATCTCGCAACCGCTGAGCTGCTCGTTTCGCAATCGAGCTTACTGGAAACGAGCAAATTTCTTGGAAAGGTGAAGACGCGCCTTCGCCGAGGTAAACCATAAATGCTTCGGCAAATCACCTCGTCTCTGAGCGAACTAAACTTCGAAGCACACTGAGATTTTCAATGTCTTCTTTCATGTCAACACCTTTGGGGGTTTCAAGAATCTTGGGAATCGCGCCGAAACGACGATCGTTCATAATGAATCGGAATGCGTCGAGTCCAAGAAGGCCTTTACCGATATGCTCATGGCGATCAATACGAGAACCCAGAGGCCGCTTTGAGTCATTCACATGAATAACTGCGAGACGCTCGATACCAAGCAGCCTATCGAACTCGTTTAACATCTGAATAAATCCGGGAGAAGTATTGATTTCGTATCCCGCGGCAAAAAGATGAGCAGTATCAATGCAAATAGCGATGCGTTGTGGCTCCTCCATTTCATCAATGATCAATCGGAAATGTTCAAGTCGGTGCCCGATACTCGTCCCCTGACCTGCTGTGGTCTCAAGCGTTGTGAATACACGAAGATTTTTTGTCTCTTCATGAACAACGTTGAGCGATTCAACGATGCGTTTGATCCCCTCATTTTCTCCCGCTCCGCCGTGGGCTCCGGGATGTAGAACAAGGTGGGAAATGCCAAGAGCTTCACATCGGAGAAGTTCATCCTTCAAAGCGTTGCGCGAACGGTGGAGAGTTGATGTATCACGCGCAGCAAGATTGATGAGGTACGCACTGTGAGCAACAATGGGAGAAATTCCAGTAAGTGCAGCGAGTTCTTGAAACCGCTTAATCTCATCCTCGGATAATAAGGGAGCATACCATTGATTGTTGTTCTTGGTGAAAAGTTGAATTGTTCGACAACCGATCTGCGCACCACGCTCCAGGGCTTTGTGAACACCGCCCGCAATGGACATATGAGCTCCGATGAGCGGCTCAGCTATCTTTTTCTCACCGCTATGAGGTGATGCTCTCGACATCTAATTAAACTCAAATCTGATAACACAGCAACTAACTCTAAGATAAACCGTGCGGAGAACATTCAAATGCTAACTCAACTCAGCAAGCTTCAGCGAAAACCAGTCAAACGCGTTATTGGACTCATGTCAGGCACATCCGTTGATGGCATTGATGCTGTCCTTGTTGAAGTCCGCGGTCATGGAATGGATCTTCGTTTTCGGCAAATTGCATTTGTCACAGTTCCATTTGATCCGAAGCTCCGCGAACTGATCCTGCGAAACTCTATCCCCGAAACAAGTCGAGTTGACGAGATCACAAGATTGAACGTGCTCCTTGCTCACCTCTATGCTGGTGCTGTTCAAAAAGTCGTCAGACGGGCAAAACTCTCGCTTAGCGACGTCGATCTCATTGGCTCACATGGCCAGACCATCCAGCATGTTCCGGAACCGCAGGTTATGTTTCACCACACCGTACGCGCAACACTCCAAATAGGCGATCCCTCAGCACTTGCAAAACTCACAGGAATTCCAACTGTTGGTGATTTCCGCATCGCGGATATGGCTGTTGGAGGTGAAGGGGCTCCTCTTGTTCCATTTTTTGATTTCATCACATTTCGCTCAAGAAAGCTTAATCGCGCATTGTTGAACATCGGTGGCATCGCGAACATAACTGTGCTTCCGAAGGCATGCTCAGTTGAAGATGTATTAGCCTTCGATACAGGTCCAGGCAACATGGTCATCGATGCGCTAATGAGGAAGTTCTTCCATCAACCATATGATAGAAACGGTGCAACGGCACGACGAGGAAAAGTTTCAACAGCATTGCTCAATAAACTTCTCAGCCATCCTTTCATCCGCCGTCGACCTCCAAAGTCTACTGGCAGAGAAACCTTCGGGAATGAATTCATGGAAACTATGATCCGCCACGGCAGAAAACTTTCTTGTACATCACCAGCTGATCTCGTCAGAACAGCAACGGAGCTCACAGCGCGGGCAGTCTATGAGAACTATCAACGATTTATTTCCCCGGGAACAAAGATCGATGAACTCGTTGTCAGCGGCGGGGGTGCTCACAACCGCATGATCATGGATCGTCTGAGAGAGTTGTTCAGCAATGTTCATGTAAAGAAAGCCGAAGCAATTGGAATTTCCGCTGATGCCAAAGAAGCGATTTGTTTCGCTCTCCTTGCAGTGGCAACGATTGAAGGAACGCCCGGGAACCTTCCAAGTGTCACCGGGGCTCAGCGCCCTGTCATTCTCGGAAAAATCTGTTTTTAATCCGCCGGCGTCGGACTATTTTCTCCAATTTTCTCTACGGAGTATGAAAGCTGCTCCAAGGAAAAGGCTCACTGCGCCAACAACGACGATCAGAAGCGGCCCGTTCAAGAAGTTGCCCTGGATCAAAGGCTTGCCAAGTCGACCAACCGAGTAGCCGATAGCGCCGTAAACAATTGTCCAGAGAGCAGCCCCAAGAATATTAAAAACCGCGAATGCCCTCCCATTCATGCGTGATGCAGCCATCATGACAAGCAATGGATTGCGGATGCCATACATGAAGCGGAGGAAAAGCGCGCCGAGTGCCCCATATTCCGCAATGAAGCGATTTGCACGTTCAATCGCAGTAACTCTTGCACTCCAGCGATCAATGAGCGTCTGCCCTTTCCACCGCACTACAGAAAAGAGCACCTGCTCCCCAATTGCTGTCCCTAAGAATGCTGAGAGCGCTGCTCCCACGGCAGAGAGCGAGCCATTAGCGGCGAGAGCAGTCCCTGCCATCAGCACCACTTCACCTTGAAGCATTGTTCCAAAGAAAATTGCGAGATATCCGTACGTGCATGTACTCCTGTGTTAGTTCGTTGAACGAGTGCCAAAGCATGGCGTTTTTTGCCTCACATTTAAGCGTCAGATATCAAAATGCGTTCTCTCCCTTGATTCACAATGATCCCATGACGCAGTTGATCGCGGTGACGTTCACAATATCGCTCACACTGCAACCGCGGGAGAGATCAAATGCAGGCTTTCGAAGTCCTTGAACAATTGGTCCTATTGCCTCTGCGCCAGCCATTCTCTGAGCCATCTTGTATCCGATATTCCCGGCATCAAGATTAGGAAAGATCAAAACATTCGCTTTCCCTTCAACTGGGCTGTTTGGTGCTTTCCGAGCAGCGACTTCGGGAACAATTGCAGCATCGAGCTGCAGTTCACCATCAACGATGAGGTCCCGGCGTTTCGCCTTTACAATTTGCGTTGCCTGAACGACCTTGTCAACGAGCGGATGGGTAGCGCTCCCCTTTGTTGAAAAGGAGAGCATTGCTACGCGCGGTTCTTCGCCAACCAGTCTCTGATGATTCTCTGCAGAGGCAATAGCAATATCGGCAAGCTGCTCTGGAGTGGGGTCAGGCACAACAGCTCCGTCTGCAAACGTGTAGACCTTCGACGGGAAAACGATCAAGAAGAAACTTGAGACGATGCTTATTCCCTCAGCCATGCCGATGATTTGAATACCTGCGCGTAGAACATCTGCCGTGGTGGAAATTGATCCAGCAACGCTGCCGTCAGCAAGTCCCTGTCGAACCATCATAGCACCGAAGTAAATTGGTTTCCGCATCGTTGTTTCAGCTTCTTTTTCCGAGATACCTTTTTCCCTCCGAAGTTCGTAGTATATCCTAACAAAGTCCTTGAGTTCAGATGACGTGAGCGGATCCACAATACTGATTCCGCTGAGTTGAACGTTTAACTCAGCAGCTTTTGAGCGGATTTCATCTGAATGACCAATGAGAATTGGCTTGGCAATTCCTTCATCCGCGATGATCCGAGCGGCACGAATTGTCCGCTCATCAAGTGAATCAGGCAAAACAATCGTTTTCTTCAATGATTTCGCTTTTGATCGAATGGATTCGAGCAAATTCAATGATGACATGAGTATCTCCTGTTCTTGTATTGCGCTATAACAACTGAAATTTACCTGAACATGATGCTCATCACATTCAGGTCAGTTTCAATATAAAAATAAGAAGAAAGGGAATCAAAAATCGTTTACAAGAGTGCCCGGCAGTGAAGGATTCGAAATATCACTTGTCATAAAATGAAAAGGCCCGCTTGTAGCGGGCCCCTCTTGAAGAACCGAACACGCAATTGAACTACTACCAATTGAACTGAATGGTTGCAAAGTAGTTAGCTGGAGGTGCGGGGAGATACACGGCGGTACTCGAAATAATTTCCTTGGTGCTTGTGTTGTAAGTGTCACTTGCACGTCCAAACACAAAGTACTTCGAGTTTGTGATGTTGTTCAGATTCAATGTTAGGTCAATGGACTTAGCACCAAGAATATCATGAAAGGAATACCCGAGGATGGCATTCACCACCGTGTAGGCACTAACTTTGGCAGCAAGATTCAAGTTATCCATATACTGAGGGCCAATCCTGCTGACAGCAAGATTTATATATGCCCCTTCATACGTGTACGTCGCCCCGAGATTTGCCATGTATGTTGGGAAATAGGGGAGCTTCTTATTTGAGTAATCAAAAGTGACGATGTCGCCGTTGGGTTGCTTGGAAACGTCTTTCCAATCAATGAACTTGTTGTTCGAAACTGTTAAGTTGGCGTTGATCTGGAGGTTGCTTACAGGAGATGCTGTGGCATCAAACTCCACTCCTGAGTGAAGCGTGTGTCCCGCACTCTTCACCGTGTTGCCGCGGCTGTCAGCGCTTGGGTTCGTTGGATCGTAAACGTTGACAAGTTCGTTTGTGAAGTCCATGTAGAAGTAATTGAGCTTTGCATTCACCTTCTTGCTCACGTAGCCAGCACCAAGCTCAACGTCCGCCCGCAAGAATTCCGGCTTCAGATCGGTGCGGATAAGCCCCGCATTGTAGATAGCACCCTGAGCCGGTTCTTGTTTTGCCTGGCTGAAGTTAGCAAATATATTGATCTCAGGGGTGAAATTGTAGTTTACTCCCAGTCGAGGAGTCACAAAAGAATAGGGGGTTTTAGTATCAAGCAAGGTGCTCCGTGGCTGAACTCCGGCTGGTACATTCGTGGCATTGGAACCTATAAGTTTCTCCTTAAGGTAGTACGTTGGAGCAGCATATTGCAGGTCTCCCATGAAACTGAGGGAGCCGAATCTCCAAAGGGTATGAACAAAACCGGCAAAAACGAATTTGTCGCCGTCATAATCGTAGAAGTGAGATACATCAGCAGTAGGGTTGAAATTTGCTGGTGTCAATGCTGCATAGTCAATGATTCCATAGTGGCGGGCATGCCATTTCCTTAGCTCTATCCCTGCTGTAAGATCATGTTGTCCAAATTTATAGTTTAACCTGGACAGCAGCCCATATTGGAAATTATCCGTGACCCATCTGTACGCAACATCTGAGTTGCGCACCGTGTCACCAGTGCTCGTAAGGAAGAAATATTTCCCCTTGCTATCCTTTGCAACATAGTTAGGGAAATAGCTGTTTACCGCCCCATTCTTCGTGAAGTGGGATCCGAAACCGTTCCCACGAATGTAGAAGAGGCTTGTTGTCAGCTTAGCCTCTGGAGAAATATCGTAATCAGCGTGAAGCTCATAGTGTGGTTGGTTGTATTGATTGTACTCATATCTGATTCCCTGCGGGTTCGTGATTTCGTTGGCTTGGGGATTGTATGTTCGCCCATATTGATCCATCTGAGCAAGTGTGGGATAGAAGTAGGAATAATGGTTTATCTCTGGCGACTGATAGAAATTCATCTTCAGACTTAATCTCTCAAAGTAGACTGCGCCACCGATAAAATATCCCCAGTAGTCAGCCCAAGAATAATCCCGGTAACCGTCTCCTTGTAGATGTGAAACACGGGCATATGCAGCGTATCTCCCGCTGATCAATCCTGTATTGGCGCTAACGGAGATTTTCCGAAGTCTATAGCTACCGTATCCGGCTGTAACGCTTAAACCGGGGGCTGCCGAATAATCTGCTGTTTGTATGTTTATGCTCCCACCCAGAGCGCTCGTTCCATAAAGAGAATTCCCGACACCACGCTGTACCTGGATGCTGCTGACGTTTGCAAGCAGGTCCGGAAAATCATTCCAGTAGATTCTTCTTGATTCAGGATCATTCTCCGGGATATCATTAATCATAGTTTGAACACGGTCCTGGGAAAAACCACGAAGCCACAAACTGGCGTCTCCTAAGCCAATCCCTCCATCCGCATACGCATATAGCCCGGGGAGATTTTTCAAAAGCATGGGAACATCTTGAACGGTATAGGATTTCTGTATCGTCGCCTTAGTGACATTAGCGAAGGCAACCGGGGTTTCCCTCTCCACAGCTCTCAGAGCAGTAACAAGCACGGGCGATGTCTGGATTGGATTCGGCTGAAGCAATATCTCTACACTCACTTCCTCTCCTGCTGGCACTTCAACGCTTTTAGACTGAGCGGTGTAACCAACTGCAGCCGCTCTAATAGAATGTCGCCCTGCAGGAACACGCGAGATCGTAAATCTTCCGTTGTTATCTGTCGGAGCTCCGAGAACCGTCCCCTCAACAATAACGGTTACGCCACTAAGTGGCTCATTAGTCTCAGCATCCTTAACAGTGCCTTTGACCTTGCCTGGTTGTCCGATCAGTACAGAAGGTATCAATGCTGATACCATTAGAATCAAAAGCAATCTGTACATGTTTGTCTCCTTTCTTTAGTATGTGTGTCCATGTAAAATAACCGCCGTTTATTGCATAAGTATGACCGTTATGTTACAAAACTGTTAACCCAAACAAGCTGGCAGAAGGGTGGACCATGAATGCGGCACTCAATTTGCAATCTGGAATAGCCTATCAATTGTTGAGCTAAAGAGCAGTTCCGAATCATTGGGGAGATCCCTGATCCAGAGTAAGGAATCTTTTAGCTTGAGGAAACTACGAAAATGAATTATCTTCTGCAACTACCTCGCACTCCATTTTTCTTCATCAACACCCTTTTTCAGGTTCACCCAGCGTGAAAGAACAAATAGCAGATCCGAAAGACGGTTCAGATATTTGATAGCTAATTCTCCACTTCCTTCGGCTCGGAAAAGCGTAACGGCAGATCGCTCAGCACGGCGACAGATAGTCCTTGCTAAGTGAAGATGCGATGCAACAGCATGTCCACCAGGAAGAAGAAAATTCCGCAGCGGAGGAAGCTCCCCTTCAAGCGAATCAATAAAACGCTCAAGCCGTGTAACATCTTCTTCCGTAACTCGTGGGACATCCGCCATCTCTTTCGGCGATGCGAGGTCAGCGCCAAGAACGAACAATTGACGCTGAATCTGCTCAAGCATTTTGTCAACACTTACTTCATCTGTTAACGACCGAACTACTCCAAGCGATGCGTTAAGCTCATCAACGTCACCATAGGCACAAACGCGTTGATTATCTTTGGATACGCGCTTGCCACCCAAAAGTGATGTTTCCCCTTTATCTCCGGTCTTTGTATAAAGCTTCGTCACTGCAGCCGCATTGCTCCTTCGGGACAAAGTAAACCGTGATCACAATTGGCAAGAGACGTGCGTTTCCGAGCTAACCATCAGATGTGCCGCTCCGCAAGCTCGTTGAAGAAGTAGACAGAAGTTTCGATCCCTTTGAAGAAGTTCTTCAAATTCAGCCGCTCGTTCGGCGCATGAGCATTCTCATCTGGCAAGCCAAATCCCACAAGCACCGTTGGTGCTTTCAATGTGCGTTGAAACTCAACGACAATAGGTATCGAGCCACCTTCTCGGATGTAGACAGGGTTCTTTCCCCATGCTTTCCTTAGTGCCTCGTATGCTGCTTTCACCGCAGGACTGTCGATCGGAGTAATTGCTGGCTTGCCACCATGCAACGCTTCAACCTTCACGGTCACAGTCTTTGGTGCAATTGCTTTCAAATGTCGCTCGAAGAGCTTAGCGATTTTCTCAGGATCCTGATCTGGGACAAGTCGCATGCTGATCTTGGCGAACGCTTTTGATGGCAACACAGTCTTCGCCCCCTCACCTGTAAATCCACCCCACATTCCGTTCACCTCAAGAGTCGGTCGTGCCCACACACGTTCAAGCGTTGTGTATCCTTTCTCGCCCCAGAGTTGTTTCACGCCGAGACTTTTTGCATACTCGCGGTCTTTGTGTGGCAGACGCTTAAATGCAGCACGCTCTTTCTGTGTCAACGGCTTAACATCATCGTAGAATCCCTTCACCTTGACCTTCCCATTTTTATCATGAAGTGATGCAATCATTTCAGCAAGAGCTTGCAAAGGATTGTGAACTGTCCCTCCGAATGAACCAGAATGTAAATCGCGATTGGGACCTGTGACCTCAACTTGCAGATAAGCTAATCCACGCAACCCATAACAAATGGACGGAAGATCATAGGCAAACATTGGTGAATCGGAAATAAGGACATAGTCCGTCCTCAAGAGATCTTTTTTCTCCCGAACAAACCCCTCAAGATTCGCACTCCCAATTTCCTCTTCTCCTTCGAAGATAAACTTGATGTTTACGGGGAGAGGCTTGCCATTCTTAAGATATGCCTCAACCCCCTTCAAGTGAACGAAGAGCTGCCCCTTGTCATCCGTCGCACCCCGAGCGTAAAGATTATCTTCACGGACAGCGGGTTCAAACGGGGGAGACGTCCACAATTCTAACGGATCAACAGGTTGCACATCGTAGTGACCATAAACCAGCACAGTCGGTTTGCTGTTGGCATGAAGCCAATCGCCGTAAACCATCGGATTTCCGGCTGTAGGATAAAGATCAACATGTTCCAGACCGATGCTGCGCATCTGGTCAGCAAGCCAGTTGGCAGCTCTGAGGAGATCGTCCTTCCGACCGGGATCGCTACTGATGCTTGGAATACGAAGGAAATCCGTGAGCTCGCTCAAATAACGCTCATGATTTTGCTGGACATAATTAATCAAATTGTTCATAGAAGATTTCTCCTGTGGTTTTAGTGAGCAATTGTCTGCAAATTCTTGCTCGAAAATATACACAATCCTTATATCCAGTTCAACAAAATGATAAAGAAATCAAGAGTTGACAAATCGCCTTAATCCTTGCTTTTTTCTGCCTTGTTTGCTAAGATTGAACTGACTGGTCAGTACAGTTTTGAGTGGCGTTAGCATGGCATCTGTGGAATTTCTCAAGGTTCTTGTTCCGGTTCTGTACCTCGCTACGGTAATTGACTACGGCGTCGCATTTCTAAGAGCGAAATGGTTCGCAAAGGAAACAAGAACACAATTGCTTTTGATTACAGTTGTGGCGCATCTGGTGTACCTATTTCTTCGGTACATCGTCTTCGGGCATGTCCCGATTACAAACCTCTTCGAAGTCATGACGCTCTTAGCCTTCGCAATTGCCGTCTCATATCTTCTCATCGAGCAAATCACAAGAGTCAAGGAGACCGGATTTTTTATTCTCGGCATAGCTGCACTTTTCCAGATTATTTCATCCATTTTTATCAAATGCTGCGTTGACATCAATCCAGTGCTCCGGAGTCCGCTTCTCGGTTTCCATGTGACAAGTGCTCTGCTCGGCTACGCAGCTATTACCCTCTCAGCAGCTTTCGGATCTCTCTACTTGATGCTTTACCACGACATCAAATCATCGCGATTGGGAACTATATATCGTCGGCTGCCGAGCCTTGAAGTACTCGAATCCATGAGTTTCCGATCCACCATTCTTGGGTTTGTTTTCCTGAGCATTGCGATCGTCGTCGGCATTCTCTGGCTCCCGAGGGCTTTTACAGATTTCTCTTACATGGATCCTAAGCTCCTTGTGACCATTGGAATATGGCTCTTGTACGGAATCGGATTTTCAGCGCGAACACTTGGTCATTGGCAGGGAAGAAAAGTTGTCATTTTCACATTATGCGGCTTCGCCATTGTTTTTTTGTCGATGACTATTGTGAATGTTTTCTTCAGCAGCTTCCACAGATTTTTTTGAAAATGGTGTGTGGTCGTGCCTGAAGGAGATCGACGTGTGATAGAACTTCTCGCTGTCAGTGTGAACCACCGAACCGCTCCAATTGATGTTCGGGAAAAGCTCTGGCTTTCCGAGGATGAGATTCGTCCAGCGCTCCAGGAAATAAAAAACATGGGATTTGCTGAATGCGCAATCCTTTCGACGTGCAATCGGACAGAAATCTACGCAGCTACAGAGACGTCAACACCCCACGCTGAAACTCTGAGCGATTTCATTACACATTTCAAAGGGGTTAACGGACTGGCTGCGCCCCGGCATTTCTCTTTTTACTTTTCCTGCGGGGCAGCAAACCATCTTTTCCGTGTAGCTGCAGGTATCGACTCAATGATCATTGGAGATGTCCAGATTCTCTCGCAAGTAAAGAGCGCTTTTGATATTGCTTTAAGCGAGAAGGCAGCAGGGTTTTACCTTTCCCGACTATCACAGATAGCATTTCGAGTTGGCAAAAGAGCTCGCAGTGAAAGCGAAATCGGTGAAGGGGCTGTTTCCGTGAGCTACGCCGCTGTGGAGCTTGCGGGCAAGATTTTCGCTGACCTGAAAAAGAGATCTGCTCTTCTGATCGGTGCAGGAGAAACCGGTGAACTCACCGCGACACACTTGACGGCGAAAGGGATCGGAGCCCTTTTCATCACAAATCGAACTCGAGCACGCGCTGAAGAGCTCACAAACAAGCTCGGGGGTTACGTCGTTGACTATGAGCACTTCCTCGATGTACTTCCATCGGTGGATATAGTCGTATCATCTATCAACGCTCCTGAATTTGTGCTGACAGCTGGACAACTCCAGCAAGTGATGAAGCACCGCGGGCCAAATCCGCTGTTCATTATCGATCTTGGCGTCCCACGAAATATCGATCCCGGCGCGAACCGCATCGGGAACATTTTCCTTTACGACATTGATGCACTCAACACAATGGTGGATAAGAATCTCGCCAAACGCATGGCGGAGGTCCAAAAAGTTGAACGCATCATAATGGAGGAATTGGTCGAGTTTTACACCTGGGTAAATTCCCTCCAGGTAAACCCGACAATCCAGGACCTTCGGAATCTCTTCGAAGAGATCCGCCGACAGGAGGTTGAAAACAACCTCAATCGGTTCGCAAAAGAGGATCGTGAGCTACTCGACCTCGTGACAAAACGCATTATCAACAAAATTCTCCATGCTCCTCTGACCAATCTCAAGAACGGCACGGTAACTGAATCAACCGAGGAAACAATGTATCGTGTTCATACACTACGCCACCTATTTGGACTGGGGCGTCGCCATCATGAATGAAATATTTAGAATCGGCACACGGGGGAGTCAGCTTGCTCTCTGGCAGGCGGAGTTCATCAAGCGCACGCTTGAAGAGCGATACCCCACTCTCAATGTCGAGATCATCACGATCAGGACAACTGGCGACAAGATTCTTGACTCTTCGCTTTCCTCCATCGGGAACAAAGGGATATTCACACGTGAGATCGAACAAGCTCTCCTCAACAAGAGGATCGATGCGGCTGTGCACAGTCTTAAGGATTTGCCGACGGAATTGCCAGCCGGCTTGATGATCGCAGCCGTCACAAAGAGGGAGGACGTCAGGGATGCGTTTGTCCCTCACCCCAGAGCGCCGAGGAAGCGCTTTGCCGAGATTCCCCACGGGGGAACAATTGCAACCGGGAGTCTACGGCGGAAGAGCCAGATTCTGAACTGGCGGCGCGATCTACACATCGTTGACCTCCGCGGCAATGTTGACACGCGACTGCGAAAGCTCGCAGAGTCTGATTGGGACGGCATCGTTGCTGCCTATGCAGGTCTATTGCGACTCGGCTTTTCCGAGCTTGCAACAGAAATCTTCCCAACACAGCAACTCCTTCCAGCCGTTGGTCAAGGCGCTATTGCCGTGGAAATCCGAGAGGACGACACAAGAACGCGTGAACGCATTGTACTATTGAACCATGAAGAAAGTTTCCTTGCGGTGATGGCAGAGCGTGCGTTCCTGCGGAGATTAGAAGGTGGATGTCAAATCCCAATTGGTGCCTTCGGCGAAGTACACGATGACCTCTTCGTTATCTCAGGATATATCGGGAGTCTCGATGGTGCCGTAGCCTACCGGGGCACAAAACATGGGACACGCCGCGAAGCGGAGTCCATTGCTGTGGAACTTGCAGAAGAATTGCTGATTTCAGGTGCCGAGGAAATTCTCCGAGAAATACGAGGAATGCCAAATGCACACCAACAATCATTCACGAGCTGAGCTGTCTACGAAAATGAGCGAAGAACTTTCCGAACAGAGGCAGATAAGTTCAAAGCGAGAACGAATCCTCGCAGCAGCTTCTCAACTCTTTGCTCAGCAGGATTTCCACGCTGTAAGTGTTGACGACGTTGCAAAGCTCGCCGAGATCGCAAAGGGAACATTGTACAACTATTTTGAGTCCAAAGAAGCTCTTTACCTATCAATCATCGAGACAAGAATGGAGAACCTCATTGCGCAGCTTCGCCACCGACTCGAAGAGCAACACGACCCACTCGAAGATCTTCGAAGATTTCTTATCCACCTTTACCGCTTCATGACGAAGTATCCAGAATTTTTTCTTGTATGGAAAAAGGAGGAGCATACAAAACGCCTCATGTCCAATTCGCGCTGCATAGAAATGCGCAAGGAGCTTGAGCAGATGCTCCAAAAAATTCTTTCCCGCGGAGTGAAAGAGCAGCACCTGCGTCCGATCCCCATTCCACTTGTCACCGATATGCTCTTCGGCATCGTTGATGCTGTTGTTGCCCGTGCACTTAGATTGAGCCTTTCGCCAGATGAGCAGAAAGCGGAGAGCGACGATATTTTTGAATTTGTCATTCGAGGACTGAAAGCGCGATGAGTCTTCAGGGTGAAACCATTCTCCTGACGCGACCGAAAGAGCAAGCGGAAGATACTGCAATGCTCATTCGTCAGCGCGGCGGTGTGCCAATCATCGCTCCACTGATCGCTATCGCGCCCCCCGAACAATGGGATGAACTCGATAAATGCCTGCAGCAAATCGAGAACTACGATGCCATTATCTTTACGAGCGCTAATGCTGTTCGGTTCACCCTTCAGCGCGCAAACGATTTACCTAACGGCGTGGAGCGATTGCGAAAAATACCCGCAATTCCTGTAGGCGAGAAAACAGCTGCAGTCTTAGAAGGATTTGGGCTGCAAGCTCCCTTCATGCCGAGCGAGTTCACCGCAGAGGCGCTTGTCAAGGAAATCCTTCTCAGGTATAAGCAAGGCAATTTTCTCTTCCCCAGAGGGAATCTCAACAAAGACACCATACCTCATTCCCTTCGAGGCGCGGGCCTTGCTGTAGATGAACCTGCAGTCTATCGCACTGTCCAGGCTTCTACTGAAGAAGTACGAGAAGTTCGCTACCTTTTTCAGCATGGGAAGATCGACGTGGTCACTTTTGCAAGTCCATCTGCAGTGGAAAGCTTTGCTAAGCTTATTGGAGTGGAGATTCTCTCTGAGGCTTCCAAAGGGAGGGCCATAATTGCCACAATCGGGAAAGTGACTGCTCAGCGTGCTATGGAATTTGGTTTTAATGTTGATATCGTTTCAAGGGTAGCTACTTTTGAATCGCTTCTTGAAAGCATCGAACATGAACTTGACAGAAGACGTGCTGCCGCGCACACTGCAACATAGGCTCGAGAATGACTTAATCCTTCGTGCTGCGCGTCGACAGCCAGTTGAACGAACCCCGGTCTGGATCATGCGACAGGCAGGGCGATACTTGCCGGAGTACCAGAAAGTTCGAACACATGTAGATTTCCTGACGCTGTGCAAAACGCCGGAACTTGCCTCTGAGGTCACGATTCAACCTGTCGACAGACTCGGCGTCGACGCCGCGATCATCTTCTCAGACATCCTTGTTGTACCAGAGGCAATGGGTATGAATCTCGCTGTTGATGAGAGCAAGGGACCTTTTTTCCAATCGCCACTCCGTTCTTCAGCCGATATTGAGAGGCTTCACCTCCCTAACGTCGAATCCATACACGGCGGACTGCGCTTCGTTCCCGATGCAATCAGTTTGACAAAGCGAAACCTTCAGGGACGCGTGCCTGTCATTGGCTTCGCCGGCTCACCATGGACACTTGCTGTCTACATGATTGAGGGGCAAACTCCGGCGACATTCAGAGCAAGCAAAGAACTGATCTACAATCGTCCCATTGATGCGTACCGACTTCTGGAAAAACTCTCTCAATCTGTGGCGCTGTTTCTCACGGCTCAAATCGAAGCCGGCGCCGATCTTGTCCAAATCTTTGACACATGGGGTGGAATCCTGTCGCCAGTAGCATTCCGGGAGTTTTCATTACGGTTCATCCGTGATGTCATCCAGCGAGTTAGGGAGTCCTCGAAGCGAGGAGACGAAACACCTATAATCCTATTTGCCAAGGGGGTTCATCATTCATTTGAAGAAATTGCAAACTCAGGCATAGATGTTTTTAGCGTCGATTGGACAATCGATCTTGGACATGTGAGAGCTTCCATCGGAAGCCGAATTGCCCTCCAGGGTAACCTTGACCCGATGGTCTTGCACACTTCTCCTGAAGTCATCGTCGCTGAAGTTGAGAAGGTTCTCAGATCATTTGGAAAAGGATCAGGGCATATCTTTAATCTGGGTCACGGCATCCTGCCAGATACGCCAGTGGAACATGCAAAGCTCCTCGTGGATGCGGTGAAGGAAGAAAGCAGAATTTTTCACGGGACTGGAGTTCATAGTTGATAGATGGCAGAGTCCAGCAAAACAAATCTACACTCGTATCCACTATCAACCGCCAATTGCACACTAAACATGGATTGTTACCATGAAACAGTTCGATGATATCGATATAGGCATCCTGCGCCGATACGATAAGCCAGGGCCACGATACACCAGTTACCCAACGGCACCGGTTTTCTCAAGTGATTTCGGACCTGAGCAGTTCCGCAACGAAATTATTCAAACAAACCGGGCTGCGAGAAAATCCGACCTCTCGCTTTACTTCCATCTTCCATTCTGTGACTCACTTTGCTACTTCTGCGGTTGCACAATGCTTGTGACGCGCAACCGCTCTCGCATCAAAGAGTACAACGAATATATGAAGCGCGAAATCGACATGATCGCACCTCTGATTGCATCTGATCGGAATGTCGTGCAACTCCATTGGGGAGGTGGTACACCGTCGTATCTCGATCCTGAAGAGATCCTTGATCTGGCATCGTACATCCATAGCAGATTTAATTTCGCAAGCGATGTGGAAGCCGGCGTTGAAATTGACCCACGTGGACTCACCTTCGAGCACATGGAAGCATTCAAACAGGCAGGGTTCAATCGTATCAGCATGGGAGTGCAGGACTTCAACCCTCGTGTACAGGTCGCCGTCAATCGCATTCAACCGGAGGCAATGACACGACAGGTTATTGATTGGTGTAGAAAACTCGGATTCATGAGCGTCAATCTCGATCTCATCTATGGACTGCCATTCCAGACTGAAGAATCTTTTGAGGAAACGATCGATCGCATTATCGACATCTCGCCCGACCGCATCGCTGTGTTCAACTTTGCCTATGTCCCCTGGCTCAAACCCCACCAAAAACTTATTCGCCAGGAGACTTTACCATCACCAGAGACAAAGCTACGAATTCTGAAAATGACCATTGAAAAACTCACCGGCGCAGGATATTGGTACATCGGCATGGACCATTTTGCAAAGCCAACGAACGAACTCGCCATTGCACAGAAATCAAAAACACTCTATCGAAATTTCCAGGGATATTCAACCAAGGCTGGGTGCGACCTCTACGCCTTTGGCATGTCGAGCATAAGCCAGCTTCAGAACATCTACGCACAAAATTATAAAACACTTCCTGAGTATTACAAGGCCATCGGCGCTGGAAGACTTCCAACACATATCGGATACAGACTAACCGAAGATGATCACCTGCGACGATATGTCATCATGCGGCTCATGTGCGATATGGAGATTACACGAACAGATGTCGAACAACGATTCGGCATCAGCTTCAATGAGACGTTTGCAAGCTCGCTTGAGGCACTCCAGGAATTCATTGACCAGGGATTGCTCGTCGATACAGGAGACAAGATCGCTGTCCAGGGGATGGGGCGTTTAATCATTCGAAACATCGCTATGGCATTTGATGCATATTATGAGAAAATGATGCGCGAGAAACCGATATTCTCACGGACCGTGTAATTCTCATGAAACAAATAAACCACTCCATAGGGGTTGTCCTTTTTCAGCTCGGCGGACCGGATTCGCTTAAAGCTGTTGAGCCATTTCTCGAAAACCTCTTCTCCGACCCCGACATCATAGACTTCCCCTTCGCCTGGATCGCGAGAAGAACGCTGGCAAAGGCTATTGCACGCCGCAGAGCACGGATAGTCCGAGAGAATCTTCGGGCGATCGGCGGGAAATCCCCTATACTGGAAATAACGCAGCGGCAAGCATATGCCCTTCAGGAAACGTTAAGTAAACAATTTCCGGTGAAGGTAGTTGTTGCTATGAGGTATTCATCCCCTTTCACTGAAACAGCTATCAATGAGCTTCTTAAAGAAGGGATCTCACGCATAATCCTTCTACCTCTTTATCCTCAATATTCACAAGTCACGACCGGCTCCGCTATGAATGAATGGAACCGGGTTGTCTCTCGGCAAGGTGTAAATCATTTTGAAATTTCACTTATCCATGACTACCCCACTCATCCGCTTTACCTTAAGGCTCTTTCTCAGCGAATCGATGAGGCTCTACAGAGATTCCCTTTGTTTGAGCGTCAGGCTGTCCATTTCCTTTTCAGTGCTCACAGCATACCGGCTTATCTTTTAAGAAAAGGGGATCCATACAAATATCAAATCGAAGCAACAATGAACGCCGTCATGCAACTCCGTAACTTTGATCATCCATTCCATCTCTCGTTCCAGAGTCGAGTTGGACCTGTAAAATGGCTTGAACCTTCGACCATAGACATGGTTAAGTATCTTGCCCGTGGCAATGTACGGAATCTTATTGTAATCCCCATTGCGTTCACTTCTGACCATATTGAAACGCTTTACGAATTGAACATTCAGGTGAGGAGAATTGCTCAGGAAGCAGGAATAAAGCAATATGAAGTTGCAGAGGCGCTGAACGATTCCCCCCTTTTCATTCAGGCGATGGCTGATCTCGTTCTCACAACAATTGCCAAATCTCAGGGTGCACAACAATGAAGAATTCACAACCTATTGTTGTTATAGGAGCAGGGATTTCTGGACTTGCAACTGCATGGTTCTTACAGAGAGCCAATCATAATGTTCTCCTCTTAGAGAAAAACAAGTACCCGGGCGGTACTATGCAGAGCATTTCACAAGAAGGGTACGTTATTGACCTCGGACCGAACAGCGCGCTCGAGACAACCCCCCTTTTTGATACGATCCTCACGGAACTCGGCATAAAGTCGCAGCAAGTCTATGCAAACCGTAATAGCTCTAAGCGATACATCCTCCGAAACGGGAAGCTTCATCCCCTTCCTATGACACCTCAAGCTGTTCTTGCAACTCGTCTATGGTCGTTTCGAGGGAAACTAAGGCTACTCGGCGAACTTTTCGCTGGCAGGGCTGATCACGAAGAATCAATTGCAGAATTCGTAAATCGACGACTGGGGCAGGAATTTCTGGACTATGCCATCGATCCGTTCGTTGCCGGAGTTTATGCTGGTAATCCAGAGCAACTGAGTGTGAGGGTCGCTTTTCCAAAGCTCTACGCTCTTGAAGAAAAGTACGGTGGACTGATCAAGGGAACTATCAAAGGCGCTCGTGAAAGAAAACGCCGAGCCGAGAAGGCGAAAGCCACCGCACAAATGTTCTCCTTCATTCAGGGAATGAATACATTCCCAGCAGCTATTGCCGAAGCTCTCGGCAAACGCGTCAAATACAATTCATCCGTCATCGCTGTGTCGCCATCACGTCGACGTCGGAGGAACAAAACCTGGAACGTCGTCTATGAAAGCAGAAACGCTAAGGAATCTGTGGAGGCATCAGCAGTTATCATCGCGGCCCCGGCGTATGCAACTTCTTCAATAATTCGAGAAATCGACCCGGCGTGCGCCGACGCCCTAAGCCGCATTTACTATCCCCCCGTAGCAATGGTTTTCACCGGATTCCCCCTAAGGCAGATACGTCAACAGCTCGATGGATTTGGCTATCTTGTTCCATCTAAGGAATCGCGCAGTATTCTCGGGACTATCTGGAGTTCGGCGATTTTTCCCAATCGCGCTCCCGAAGGCTATGCAGCATTCACAACATTCGTCGGCGGTTCCCGGCAACCGGAAATGGTGGAACTCGCCGACGATCAGCTGCTCGACCACGTCATCTCAGACCTTCGGTCAATCATGAACATCCAGGGCGATCCATCGTTCACGTTGATTCAACGATGGGAGAAAGCAATTCCGCAGTACAACCTTGGCTACGGAGAAATTCTAAAGCAACTCGATCTATTTGAACAAAATCATAAGGGCCTTTTCTTCTGCAGCAATTACCGCGGTGGAATTGCTGTTGGAGATTGTCTAATTAGCGCAGAGAAAACAGCACAAAAGGTAGAGGAGCATCTTACAAGGCAATGACATCAAGCGCCTTTGCCTAAGAAGAACTGAGCATGGACAGGTTCAACACCGGCTCTCAGGAAATCAAAGTGTAAAAGAGGAGATAACCATGGAACATCTTTTTCTTGCCACATCAACATTCCCAACAGTGCGGATGCGCCGCTTGCGAATGACCGAGACACTCCGCTCAATGGTCCGAGAAACTTCGCTGTCAAAGGACGATCTCATCTATCCGCTTTTCGTGGTTCCGGGAGAAAAACTCAAGCGCGAAGTTCCATCAATGCCAAACGTGTATCAGATGTCTATTGATGAAATTGTCAGAGAGTGCGTTGAAGTAAAGGCTCTTGGCATCCCTGCTGTGATTTTATTCGGAATCCCGGAGCACAAGGACGAAGTTGGCTCTGAAGCCTACAGCGAGCACGGAGTCATTCAACGCGCGATTCGTGCGATCAAACGAGAAATACCAGATCTTCTTGTCATCACCGATGTTTGTCTCTGCGAGTATACATCGCATGGACATTGCGGTCTCGTTCGCGATAATGAAATCCTTAACGATGAGACCGTTGAGCTGCTTGCCCGGGAGGCGCTCACCCATGCCGAAGCAGGCGCTGACATGGTTGCTCCATCCGACATGATGGATGGCAGAGTGAAAGCAATCCGAGAAAAGCTCGACGAAAATGGATTTGCAAACATCCCGATTATGTCATATGCTGCAAAATATGCCTCTGGTTTTTACGGACCGTTCCGTGATGCCGCCGAGAGCACGCCAAAATTCGGCGATCGCCGCTCACATCAAATGGACCCAGCAAACTCCGATGAGGCTCTCCGTGAGGTTGAGCTTGACATCCTTGAAGGGGCTGACATCATTATGGTGAAACCTGCAATGGCATATTTAGACGTGATCCGGCGCGTGAAGGATGCATTTCACATGCCGACCGCAGCATACAACGTAAGCGGTGAGTATTCGATGATCAAAGCAGCTGCTCGAAATGGATGGATTGATGAGCAACGCGTGATGATGGAGGTACTCACGGGGATCAAACGCGCTGGGGCTGATCTCATACTCACTTACTTTGCAAAAGATGTTGCAAGGATTCTTCCATGAACACGACGCAATCAGACCGGCTCTTCGCTCGAGCCAAGAATCATATCCCCGGTGGTGTAAACTCACCTGTTCGCGCTTTTCGATCTGTGAACCGTACGCCTCTTTTCATCCACCATGCCTCAGGGTCACATATCACTGATGTAGATGGGAATGAATTCATCGACTATGTTGGCTCATGGGGACCGCTTATCCTCGGGCACGCTCACCCAAGAGTCGTTGGAGCCTTGCAACGCACAGCAGAGCGAGGTACAAGCTACGGCGCACCAACTGAACTTGAAATCGAACTTGCGGAGATGGTGAAGTCATTCATGCCGAACATCGAATTGGTGCGCATGGTCAATTCAGGAACAGAGGCGACAATGAGCGCCGTTCGACTTGCGCGAGCTTACACTGGGAAAACGAGGATCATTAAATTCGCCGGCTGCTATCACGGTCATGCCGATGGATTCCTTATCAAAGCAGGCTCAGGTGCTACAACGCTTGGTGTTCCTGATTCCCCTGGAGTGCCCCCAGCCTACGCTTCTGAGACACTCATTGCAACTTTCAACGATCTCGACTCAGTAGAAACCATCATCAGACACTATGGAGGTGATACCGTCGCAGCCATCATCGTTGAACCTGTTGCAGGGAACATGGGGGTTGTCCCACCAGTTGATGGATTTCTTTCAGGGCTTCGTTCAATTGCCGACCGCGAGAAGATCGTGCTCATCTTCGATGAGGTCATGACGGGATTCAGAGTGGCACGCGGGGGTGCTCAGGAACTGTACAATGTCAAGCCGGATCTCACGACGCTCGGGAAAATCATCGGCGGTGGACTCCCTGTTGGCGCTTATGGCGGCAAGAAAGAAATCATGCAGCTCACCGCCCCGAAAGGACCTGTCTATCAAGCCGGGACCCTCTCTGGAAACCCGTTAGCAATGGCAGCTGGACTGGAGACACTCCGCATTATTTCGGAAGAAAGGGATTTCTATGAGAAACTTGAGGGTATCTCCGCAACCCTTGCCGAAGGCTTCCTCGAAGAAGCAAGAAAGGCAGGAATCCCTGTTCAACTCAATCGGGTCGGTTCAATGATGACGCTCTTCTTCACACCCGAAGGTGTGCTCGACTACAATACAGCATTGAAAAGCGATACAAAACGGTTTGCTGCTTATTTTCAAGAAATGCTTAAACAAGGAATTTACCTCCCCCCATCTCAATTCGAAGCTTTCTTCATCTCTTTTGCCCACACACCCCACGACATTGAGAAAACCATTGAAGCACATAGAGAAGCACTAAAACAGAGCATGACAATCTGATAATTCATCTTAAGCCAGACGGCCCTGTCAGCGCATTTTAAGAGCTCATTTAGGTTGTTCGTTTCTCTTTTCCGCCACGGGCGGACGAAATCGTAACGTACGAATCAGTTCCGCCGCGCAGGAACTAAATTTCGCCGCACATAATTACAATTTGGGTTTCCGGCGCACAAAGACATAAGGTAGTTGCTCTTGCGCCGTGTTGAAGCTGTGTTGCAATGTCATTGGGAGGGAACAGAGCGACCAAAGCAATCTCAAAATTTCTGAAAATTTATGAGATCATCCCGCCCTCGAGGGAGGCGTTTGCAGTTACGACAAGCTTTTCTCGCAACAATAGAAAATCCGCAGGGAGCAGACTCGAGTGAAGCGTGACTTTTGAGACTCAAGCTTACCCGCCTACGGCGAACTTATCACCTTTTGCAATTCTCTCAACTCCTCAAGCACACTTATCTGAGATTGTCTTACAGCCGTCTGGGGAAGATAACCTGATGAGCAGTTCATCGATTCAGAGTGCGTTCAATCGTAGCAATAACGTCATCGAGATCGTACGGCTTGCTGATCAAATCTGACGCGCCGAGGTGGAGAGATTCGATCGCATTTCTGACATCCCCGTAAGCGGTAAGCATAATAACTCGCGTTTCAGGAAAATTTGCTTTCGCGTACTTTAAAACATCAAATCCATCAACGCGCTTCATCTTGATGTCGAGCAATACTACATCGAAGCGCCTCATCTTGAGCAGTTCAATGGCTTCATCGCCATCAGAGACGGTTTCTACCTCATACCCAAGAGAAGAAAGTTCGTCTCCGAGAAGAAATCGCACCGCCTCATCATCATCTGCGATGAGAATCTTAGCTCTGTTAGTGATCTCAGCGATGATTTTCTAACTCCTTTGCTATTTGGTGAGCAGCACTTTGAACAAATGTAGGCGAATCCTTAAGTGAAAGAAATAACCCCGGCTGACGCACTGACCAGAGGTACTCAGGGCAAAGTACAGCTCCTCCGCTTTTCAAATCCCTTTGGGCAAATGCCCGTCGCTGATGTCCTTCAGTAGCGGTCCCGGTCATAACCAGGCAAAATGCAGGGTTAATATCACATGCAACGTATCCTCACGTACTGTAGCTTTCTCAATATGCAACATATCCCGTGATTGAGACGCTCCGCGTTCCATTTGGTCCAGTGACAGAGACAGTGATTGCAACGTTGCCAGACTTCGCGTTAAGAGCGGCCTGGTTACGCATCACTTTGAGCGAGAATGTTGTCCATGATGTATCCTGTGTATCGGGAAGAAGCACGTTTACATCGCCAGACAGGACAACAGGTGCACCCGCAGCTGAAACTGTTATAGTTGTCCCGGCAGCCATCGGATGTCCAAAGCGATCGGCGACACGATAGGTGAAGTTCATTCCTGTTGTATCACTTGCAGAGAGATAAAACGTTGAGGGCGAAATAGCCATATCAGTCGGAAAACCTGAAAAGAGAATCAGAATGCTATCTTGCACCGAAGCGCCATTCTCGCCGACCGTCTGTGCTTTCACCCACGCGAAACCATGCCCATAGACAGGATCATTTCCAACTGGGTTCCCAGAGCGCAGAGTAGCTTGTGCCAACCCTGATGCATTCGTATAACCTGACGCATCGATCACTCCGCCCGTCGTACTGAAGTACACCGCAGTGCCGGGTTGGACAGGGTTGCTGTATTTGTCGCCGACGAGAACCACGATATTATCCGTGCGATTCACCCAATCAAGTCCCGGGAAATTCAACATTTGCGCTGCGATGGAAAAATGGGCTTGGTCTGGTAATCCGCCGAAAATCGTCATGCGGACTGGCTCTGACTGGATTATCTTGTTCCCGACTTGTGCCGTGGCAAGGATCTGTGCAACACCAGCCTTTGTTCCCGCGTTGAGTGAAACTGTCACCATGCCGGTTTTCGGATCGGTACGCGCTGAGGATGGAAAAACATACTCACCTCCGTTCGGTCCGTTGGTGATGGAAAAGCTGACTGTCACCTGGTGAGATGAATCAACAGGGATACCGTGAGCGTCGCGAACCTGGAATGTAAGCTGTGCAACATCATTGGCACCTGTTCCCTTTACACTGATGTAGCTGGGTGTAAACCCGACAAGATAAATGTTCGCCGCTTCACCCGATTGTCCGGGAGTAATGGGGCTTGTTGAATCGGCTTTGAGATACAAATCAACTCTTGTGGTTTGCTGGGGAACGACTGCGACCTGCTGTGTATCGTTCCGAAAGCCCGGCATCATGGCAACGATTTGAGTGATGTATGTTGAATCAACAGTCACGACCAGGGAATAAGCTCCTCCTTCTCCTGCTGTTGCCACAGCTGGCGGACTCTGGAGGTACACAGTTGCCCCCGGCACAGGGGTGCGAGTGTCATTTCGATAGACTGTCCCTTGAATTGTTGCCTCATTTCGTTTCGGACCTGTTGGAGCAGCGCACGATGCGAGCGCAAGCACTCCAAGGAATACCCCTGCAACCGCAAGGGATGCATTGAGAGCAGACCTATATCGCATCATTGTTTGCCCCTCCATCGTTCAATATTTTGTTCGTGCTCCCTCCGAGCTTTTTCCATTGGATTTTCTACTCTCCCTGTTTTCATTATCTCCTCCCGCTGCGCAAGCGACGGAACAAGATTGGCTCTGAGGAGGAGAACTAATTCCTTCTTCGACATATCAACCTTGTCATATCCAAAAAGATACCGTAAACCCAAAAACCACCATGGGAGATCTTTCAAGATTGGGATCCCAACGCGAACTTTTTGTTCCTGCCGCGTGATCAGTCCACCAATCGCAACTTCCTCACCATTAAGGAGAAGCGAGGAGGTGTTCGCCTGACTCTTGTTTATGATGATGGTCAGAGGGTTTGGTTGCACAGAGCTCCGTTCTACCATCACCCTCAGGTAGATGAAATCGGTTGTATCATGATGTAGAACAATTGGCTTCACCTCGATGATGGTTCCCGTTGAGTAGAATCGATCGATGATGTTCCCTGCAAAGTCACGAGTCTTCGTAGAGAAATCCTGACCGATCTGGATTCGCCCGGTCTCACCGGAGCGAACGGTGATCTCGGGGCTGGCAAGAATTTCCCCATAGTTGTTCGACTGGAAAAATTTGATGATTGCATCAATGCTGCCGAAGGCGACATTTGCCGTGCTTTTGAGCGTTGTCGTAAAGATATCGCTGCTGACAGTTTTCTCGCCCTGAAACGATGTCGTCACGTCAACTTTGTCTTGCGGAAACCCAACTCGGTAGAAATCCCAGCTGATCCCTGCTTCGTTCAGTTTCCCTATATCGACTTCGAGGAAGACGGCTGAGATGCGTACCTCGCGGGAGTCAAATGTTGGAAGCTCCACCCCCTCCGGAGCCCCGGGTGCAGCAACTCCTGCCTCAGCTTTCTGCTCCTTCGTTAGTGGGAAAACCCTGATGTAATCCTTGAACTCATCATACCACATGAGGTTTTTTCGGAGGATAGTCTCAAGGGCATCGCGCCATGGCATCGCCTGAATATCAACACCAATAGCTTGCTTATGCTGCTCAGGGTCGATGATCACCTTCCCGGCATACTTCTTGCTCAATTCGCTGAGCACTGAAAGTGCCTGATCAAAAGGCGTATCTTTCGATAGTGAGACAATCTCACCTGGCGCAGTGTACTCTTTCAGAGCCTTCCGTTCTTCACCTACCTGGGCTTGCAACTTGCCCGGTGAGTTTGCAAATAAGCAAGCAAGAAAGAACAGGACGTATAAAATGGAGAACCTTTGCTTCTTCATGGAATGCCTCGTTTATTTATTGGTCGTATGGAATGGTATTCGTAGTTCAGCTCTTTCAATGATGCCACCTTTGTTAAGCATAAATTCAACAGCGCCCTTCTCCGGGTCGATGCGCGTCACATATCCAAGATATACTTCGTCCCCTTCTTCCAATGTCACTATACGCCCCTTCTGGTCGGCAACAAATGCTTTCCCGGGGATCACCGCCCGCAACTCCGATCGGTCAACTTCAACAAGATCACGCGTATTAGGAGGTATTTCCGTTGTGATCAGCGGTATAAAGGGATTGAATGACAGGAATGCTGGCACCACAGTTGGAGCGTTCTCCGCAGTTGCCAACCCCTTTAGCGATGTGTAGTATGCGCGTAGCTCCATATCAAATGCAACAAGGTACTGCGTTTCGACATCTTCCTTCTCGCGAACCTCGATACCTCGAAGTGATATGCTACGCACTTTGTAAAGTCGACGACCGTTCTCAATGTACCAGAGAAAGCGATAGAAATTTTGGAAGAGAGCCTCCCCCTTCAAACTGTACGTGTTGTATCCGTAGTCCCTCATCTGCGTTGACCCGAGGTAAACCATATCGAGTTTCAAAAAACCACTCCAATCAATGATCCGGTTAAGGTACGCGTAAGTTCCCGAGGAATAGTCAACTTCAGGGATGTCCTTTGCACGACGAGTCCATCGAGCAACAATGTCATTAACCTCTTTCGAGGTGACGTTTAATTGTTCAATGAGCAAAGCTGTCCGTTGGAGTTCGGCTTCAACGGCACGCGTCTCCTGATCGATTTTCTTCTCCTTGCTAACCTGGTAGATTCCCCGATAGTATCCGCCAATTAGCACCACCAGGAGAAGAATGGTACCAAGAACGAGTGTGTTCCGAATAACGTATGACACAGAAGAACCCTCCCAATGAGTGGTCAATCTTCGAGTTTTTCAACATCGAACTCATACTTATAGACAATCTTGTCCCGAATCTTCTGAACGGTGACTTGTTTCAACGTTGAGCGTTCGAAAAGATTGGAGATACGCGGAATACGACTCCGGTAAATTGAAAAACCATTCACAACCATCCCGTCTTGCGGTGTGGAATGAAGGTCTGTCAACCAGAGTGCATTAACATCTTCCACCCCACGGGTTAGATGCGAAATTGCCTTTGACCATCGGTTCGCACCAGGTGTGAGTGAGTCATAAAGCGCCAAGGCAGCCTGATATTTCACACGGACTGCGTTGAGACTATCAATCCGCATCTGGATACGCCGGGTTTCAATAAGCTGAGATTGCTTCACAGCCAGCAACGACTGCTTGTCTTTGATCTTCTGAGCCTTCGAAGCAATCTGGACTGTGAAGAATAGGGTGACAACAAAAAGCAAAAGCAGAAGCAAATAGCCATGCCAGCCAAGCTTGAATGTTTTTTGGCCTTCCCTGATGTAGGTGGGTAGAAGATCAAGAGTGTAAAATTTTTCGTAGCCCGGCTGAAGAGCTCTCCACGCGCTCGCAATGGGAACTGCGTACTCAGAGAGTTGAGGTCCGACATCTGGAGGAAATCTCGACAAGTCAAGTTTCTTCGGTATGAGATAATCAATCTCCACCTCGCGGAACTGGCGGAGGAAAAATTCACGAGCGCCAAGTTTTGCAGACTCTCCAGCAAAAAGAATCCGATTCACCTTTGCCACAGCAAGGTTATCTTGCTCAAGCAGGATACGGCTGTAAATGGTGTTAAGAATTGCTGGTGAATCCGCCCCCTCGCTGATCATCGGCGCAATGTGCCAGAGATGGTTCCCCTTCAGGAAAATCAGTCGGCTTGTTTCGAGCCCGATATAAGCGATGACTGTAACTTCATCAAATGCGAATGTGTAGTTCGCCCGAACGAGATTAGCAAGGGCAACATCAGCGGGTTCATACGTCGCAATCCTCGGGATGCGCTTCCCGATGGAGGGTCGAGCTGACTCCAGCATCCGAATCAACCCCATCCCGTCTTCTCGCACAGCGCACAGAATGCCCCCCTCTTCGAGCTTGAGATAATCAACAGCATCCGATGCAAGTTCTACCGTGCGGATTGTCTTAAGCTCAGCCATGATCCGCTTGCGGAGCTTTTCCCCTTTCAAGCCGAAATCAGATTCAAGGACATGGTAGTAAATACTCGGCTCAGCAAGGGCATGAGCAATCACGTAACGTTTCTCCCCTGCGAGAAGCTCAGCAATAATTGCACTGTCCGACTCCTGCTCACGCCCGAATTCCGTAACTCCAGCAGGTGCTGTGAAATCAAAGCTGCCCGAGGGGACCTCTCCACCTGCGAAAGAAGGCTCATGCACAGGAACCTCCTCCATCTTCCGTGCAAGTGTAACGGTCTTGAAGCTTTTCAAAACGATTCGATGTCGCGATGCTACGAGCTCAACGAACTTCAGCTCATGGCCATCGGTGAAGATGCCACATGCACGTTTACCTTTCAACTCCTTTGCTGCCATACGTCACCCTGAAATTGTTTATGATAAATATTTATCCCTTGCATTTTTGGCGCTGTATTTCTACAAGAATACTGCATTTTTTCCACATTTCCTAATCACTCTGTCCATGCGAAAAACCGATGCTCAGTATCGACAAATGGTGCAATCGTCATTTTACCAACACCATCTTCTTCACTGCAGAAAGGCTCCCGGCTTGCAATCGGTAGAAGTATATGCCGGACGCAAACCGAGAACCATCAAAGAACACAGCATGCTCTCCCGACTCTTTTTCCTCGTCAATCAATCTGATAACTTCCCTGCCAAGAATATCCATCACGCTTAGCACAACATGCCCGCGCTCCCGAAGGAAAAACCGGATTACCGCCATAGAGTTAAATGGATTAGGAGAAACAGAGACTGAATATGGCTTCTCGCCAACATCGGCAATGAACAGCTCTGCTCCACCACCTACAATTTTAGGTAACGCCTCTTCCCCAAACGTTGCTGTGTAATGCGGATCGGCATAGCTTCCTTCTATTGAATAATAGGCTCGAGCATCGTAGTACAATAAATCATCTGTATAACTCCCAGTGTTCAGGTAATCATAATCTGTGTAACTTGAATCAGGTCGATTTACCGTCGCAAGTAGCACAGGATCACCGACTACCCCATTATGCTTTACCTTTCGCCACACCTGGTACTGAGTCACATTTGGGTTGACATGGTTGTACCAGACAATTTGCACAGGCTCCCCAACTGGCCCGCCAAGACTTTTCATGGTCACTGCAACAGGCTTACCAGCATAATGCGCCCGATAGGTGGCATGGTCTGTTGGAGTGAATGTGCGTGGGTTCTCCGTGCTCCCATCTTCCCACTGAGTGAAACTGTAGTAAATACCGTTAACGGCTTGAGGTAATGCTTCAGCTGTGATGATAGGGTTTGTCTGGAGAACATGGAAGGGCTGGCTCAGTGGAAGTTGATACTCTGTTCCGTTCACCTTGATGACGCCTTTATTTCCGACGCCGACGAAAGAATTTTCGAACCAGATGTTGAACTCTTTAGCAAAGTTCGCTGTGTAGGTCCCATCGCCTGTTGCCTGAGCTTGCAACGTGAGACCTGTACCACTTTGAGGGCCTTGCCAACCTTGAAACACGCGGACATAGTCTGCCCCACCTTCAGGAAAGATTTGCCTGTCAATTGCTGTCAGAGTGTGTTCGGTCATACTTAACCATGAAAACTGCGAACCAGAGCTTCTCAAGGAACCATCAACCCACACTTCCCCACCATCAAAAGAATTCCTAACTGTGACGGTATAAAATGTCCACGTTCCTGTCCCTGACATTGTGATCCCACGGTGGTCCCACACAATACTGAACAGGCCAAACTGGTACTTTATGAGGAAATCTCCTTCTCCAGGCGGAGGCTCTGGGATCTCAATGTAAACATAGCTATTATCAATGCGCAAATAATAAGTTCCTGGGTTGATTGATACCCATGAGGCATTCGAGGTATTGTTATCTCCAACATCGGAGATGAAATTTGCACCGTCCATTATCCAGTAATCAGCTGAGCTCGCTTCACGGTAAGGTGTCGAAGGCTCATTTTCCAGATATAGCCTGACCACTTTACTTTCCGGATTACCCTGTGTGTCTACCACGCGGAGCCCCATCTCCCAAGTGTGCGCATAGGCGAGTTTGACAAGTAGTATAAGCAAGACAGAAACAAGTCCCTTCTTCATGTTTCACCTCCACTATTTACTTTCCAGCTATTTCCCATGAAGTACAATTGTCCTCTGTGGATAATCAGCTGTGTAACCTACTATCATTACTTCTCTCCCATCTGTCCACACTCCCCAAAGGACCGCGTTCGGGTCCTTGAACTGCTGAAATTGATACCAATCTACTCCGTTGTAATGCAACACCGTCCCAAAGTGTCCAACCACAAAAATGTTATTATCATCTGTCCCAGTTATTCTCGAAAGATAACTCGGATTGTCAACCATTAGAACCCATTTCGTCCCATTCCATCTATATACTCCTGCCCCGCATGAGTAAATCGCACCGGATGGACTCACCCATAGATCTGCAACTCCCCATTTGATCTCAATCTTGTCACGACCTACCACAGCACTATCCCGGAGAGCCCACTTACCTGCTTCTCGCTGAAAGAAGTAGTAAGTCGTCCTCGCAATCTCATTCACATGAACGTACCCAATTAGAAAAACTTCGTTGGCACTTCCCGGCTCAATCGCTGAAAGAACATAAAATCCACCAGGTGCAACCATCAATGGCACAGAGTCCTTGCTCCACATATGCCCATCATAGTGATACAACGTCCCACCCCAGCCACATGTCCAAATATCGTTGGCATCTCTCCCCGAAACTGCTTCCAAGTTACGCCCTCCGCTCACCTTGTACTCACTCCATTTCACTCCATCATAATGAATAATAAGGCTCGAATCTAAAAAATTAGGCGGTGGATTGGGATTGTAGAAAATCTTCTCACCTACTGCCCAGATGTCATTAGCCGAGAATCCATAAATAGCGCTGAGGCTGCCTATATTTGGAAGCGGTCCACCTTCAAGGATGTGGAGCCGCACGGGTTCCCACCTACTCCCGTCGTAATGCCACATTTTCCCAAAAGCCTGATCATTATGCCCTACAACATAGACATCATTCGCCGAACTACCCCAGATATCCCTCATCGATGTCTGAAAGCTGTTAGGATAGGCAAGTGTATCAATAGTCCATGTGTACTCACGTGGACTTTTCACCACTGGCGGCTCTGAAACGTGCTTGCAACCTGAGACTGCCACCAAAAAGCTTAACAAAAGAACCCTGCTTTCGAACCAGCTCACGCTATATAGCTTCCGCCTCATGACCAATTGAAAGCAATTGCTCCATGCGGCGCTTATTGTTTGCGTAGTTCATCGCATTCTCAAGCGAAATCTTCCTCGAAAGATAGAGACGCTTCAAATCCTGCTCCATCGTGGTCATCCCCTGCTCGCCCCCCTCAGAGATCATCTGGTAAATTTCCTGCGTGTTGTTGTTCTTAATTGCCGCCTTCACTGATGGAGTCCCAAGCATCACTTCCTTTGCCAGAACGACTTTCCCATCTAGACTCGGCACAAGTTTCTGGGAGACAACGCACTTGAGCACATCAGCAAGTCGATTCCGTACACGCTCCTGCTCAATAGGAGGAACCTCAGCAATGATACGGTCAATGCTCTCCACCGCTGACGAAGTATGAAGTGTAGAGAAGACTTTATGACCGCTATCAGTAACTTCCAGAGCCGTCATGATCGTGTCCGGATCGCGCATTTCACCAATTATAATGATATCGGGGTTCTGACGAAGTGCTTGAATCGTCCCTTCCTTGAAAGAGAGCACATCACGACCGACCTCTCGATGACGGATAATGCAGCGCTCAGACCGATGCACATATTCCACAGGCTCAGCAATAATGACAATGTGCCCATCAACAGAGTGGTTGTTTAAATCCACAATGCTGTCAAGCGTCGAGCTCTTGCCGGAACCGGTGATCCCTGTGATCAGAATAAGCCCGGATTTTGTATGAACGAGGCTCATTATCTTTGTCACGTTGGGATGAAAGCCGAGCTCTTTATAAGGACGAATAAACGGCTGAACAAAACGGATGGCAATAGCAAGATGATCAAGGTCAAGATAGGCATCGCAGCGGAATCGATGGAGAACATCATTTCTCATCAGTGAGTAGGAAAAATCTAGATTCCGCTTCTCGTAAAGCTGTTCACGCTGCTGATCCATAAGAACACTTTGAATGAGAAAGCTCGCTTGATCAGCGTCAAAGTTCCCCATCTCCGGAGCCGGCCGCATAGCCCCGTATGTCCGATACCACACTTTCCCCTGTCCACCAAAGCCACCAAAGGCTAAGTCAGCCGCATTAAGCTCAATCATCCGCTCAAGAAGTCGATCAAAGATAAAACGAAGAGCAATGCGCTCAGCCGCTGTGGCGCGGCGAAGGATCTTCCCAATCTCCATCTGTCGCTCAACGCCAAATGCCGTATCAGGAACCTGAGCAGAGAGAAGATGAAGCGTATGTAAGGCTCTTTCAATATCTGCTGTCATGGTAAATGACCCCCTCAGACTGAAGATTCATGAAAGACTGAAAAATGGCGCTTCAGCTCTCATACCAGCTCTGGAGAGCATACAGTCGAAGACGCTGGATTTTTTGGAGATTATCAATTGCCTGCTTACTATAGTAAAACGTCGCAGTCCCGGTCATGGAAAAGGTGCTATGTGCCGGACCTGCCATGATCAGTCCACCATAAAGATCAGCTGTCCCAGCAGCACCGACACTGATGGAAACCTGATCGTTGTATGCGATCATTAACCCATAGAATTTCACCGTCCCAGTGATCTCGAGATTCCCTTTGACAACAACAATCCCGTAAATGACAGAATTGCCGCTCAACTTGACATCCCCTTCACAGTATATAATCACTGGCTTATCTCGCGTTCCGAAATTCCCTGAAGGAATATCACCAGTAAACCTGTAGTCTGCATTCGCAATCAACTCATCTACGTAGCTTGTCGGCGACTTCACTGTTGTATCCTTGCCAATAGGCTGCGGCACACCGGTGATTTGACCTGCATAAGCTGCCGCCTGTGTGCTGTCGTAACCGGAAACAGCAACAATCCCTGGCTTGTCCCCGGTTCCAACGGGATTCCCATTCAGATCATAATTATGTCCATCGATCGCGTACCTGCCAGGCGTTCCCTTAATTGTCACATCAATAGTATCAGAAGCAAGAGAAACCGTCCCTTTCACATCAGGGACACCTTTAATGGTTTTCCAGAATGTCGCAATAACTCTGCTCTCCTTACTTGCATACTTTCCCACCGCAGTGATGCGAACAGTATCAGGGGCAATGGTCTGCATCGAAGCACTGTAAGTCCCTTTCAAAAGAGGGGCATCCACTACATAAACTGTGTCTGTAGTTTCAAGCATCCTCCATGCTACATGTGCGCCTGTTGATGCAACTAATCGAGCAGTTGACTTCGCATAGTGCCCGACTGCCGTCTCCGTTGCTACAGCACCTGAACGGTGCATGTTGTACAATAACAGCCCAAGGATAATCAAAAATCCAACAACTATGATAAGCGCCATCCGTCCCATTGCTGACCCCCTTTCCTTATGTCGAAAATCACACCTTTTACTTCAAGTTCAAATTCACTGGGAAATATCGCTTCTCCCAATAAGCGTCTGCATACGTCGAATCGATCGGATATGTGCTCTGAACCCTCAGCTTGACGAGAAATGATCGAACGCTCGCTGGATCATTTGTCACCGCACCTGACTTGTCGTAGTACACTATTGAGAAGTTTATCACACCCAGACTTGACCCTACTTTTGGACCGGTGTTGAGCTGACGATAGAGAATCCGATCATTCGGATTGGTTGTTCCACTCAGCCCCGATGTCCCACCAAGACTATACTTCACAGTATCGACAATCCCATTACGGTCAACATCAGCCCTAAACTCAATTGCATTGGAATCAGCACGGAGAATAATTGGCGGCTGTGCGCCGTATCCGACCTTCTGGAGATCAAAGTCAAACACCTCCACAATGCTTGCGAGATTCGATAGCGTCGTCGATTCCGAGCTTTTCTCGTACATTGTAGAAGTGGTATTCGATGTCAGCGTGATAACAGCAAGGATAACAACCCCCGCAATAACTACTGATCCGAGCACATCAATGAGTGTCGACATTTTAGCTCCTTAGGTCTTTGCTCAGTTCACCGCGACTTCATGAATCGGTCAGAGCGGACTAGTGATGTTTCACGGCAATGCGCCGCAATGTAATCGGCGACCTGAGGTTCGGATGACTCACGGTCGCCGTCACAATTTTGAAATGCGTCCGAACACCACTCACTGGCTGGTCCGGGTTCGTTTCGCTTCCATACGAGACAGACATCACCACATGAAATTTCCCCATCGTCGATGTTGAATCGTCAATCTGGAAGCCATTGAAATCATCCACATCGTCGTAAGCCGGATATGTTTCGCCCTCAGGTCCGAGGGTTGTTGAGAAATATGAGGGGTCATCATAGTTAGGTTTCGGAGGGGCAACATTCTCATCGAAGGCTTTGCTGCATGCTTCATTGAGATAGCTCTCAGCAATGGAAGTTGCGATGATCTGAGCTTGTGTCTCAAGCGCATCGATAGTCTTGTTCAGAATGATGCTGTTCACTCCCAGAGCAAGGATGCCGAGCAACACGATGGCAATAATCGCTGCAAGAATCTGTCCGGTGCCCATTTCAGTCCTCTATCGTCGTAGCCGAGACTTCCTCAAGGGTAGTCAAACCTTCTTTCATACGTTCACGACCGGCGGCGCGAAGTGTCAACATCCCCTCTTTGATCGCCTGCTCACGAATCGCCTCTTCATCTATATCCTCACCTGAGCGCATGATGATGTGCTGAATCGCTTTCGTGAAAGGAAGAGCCTCAAAGATTGCTATCCGCCCCTTGTATCCCACACCGTTACATTTCTCACATCCCACTGGCTCATAAAATGTGGACGAACGGATCTCTTCCTCTGTAAACCCAAATCTCAAGAAGGCATCTTCATCAATCTCACGCATCGGCCTTTTGCAATAGGGACAGAGCGTCCGAACCAGACGCTGCGCCACAACAATGTTGATGGCGTATGCAATCAGGAATGGCTCAATACCCATCTTGTAAAGTCGCGTGACCGCACTCGGAGCATCATTCGTGTGCAGCGTTGTAAACGTCAGATGCCCGGTGTTTGCTAACTTCACAGCAATATCGGCGGTGACCCTGTCACGAATTTCACCAACCAGAACGATATCAGGATCATGCCTGAGAATGGATCGAAGGGCTTGCTCGAAATCCATCTTTGGTCCTAGCCTCAACTGCCGTGCGCCATAGATGATGTACTCCACGGGATCCTCAACAGTGAGAACATTCACCGTTGGATCGATCACTCGGTTCAGTGCCGCAACGAGCGTTGTGCTCTTGCCACTCCCCGTTGGACCTGTGATGATCACAATACCTTGCGGCTTCGAGATCGCATGCTCAAATGCCTCCCGCGCTTTGCCTGACAAACCAAGCCGATCAAGATCAGTGATCACCTTCCGGTCATCAAGCACACGAATATCGATGCTCTCGTGCTTCAGACGTGGATCTTTATTCACAATAGGAAGAATCGAAACACGATAGCGGATCAAATGATTGTCGATCCGCCGTGTGATGAATCCGTCCTGTGCTGCATCACGCTCAAACCGATCAACGTTTTTCGATCGATCCTTGACAACCGCTGAGATCGCTTCGGGATACGTGTTCTCCTGTGTATGCCAGAGCTGTAAATTTCCATCGATGCGGAAATAGAAATCAGTTCGACGCGCATCACGCGGAACAATGTGAATATCGCTCGCATCGCGCCGAACGGCTTCAACAAGAGCTCCCTCAATCAGATTTACAAGTGCGCTTCGACTGATCTCAGCCTCAAGCTCCTCCTCATCCAGCGCTTCGGTCTCCTCTTCCTCAACAGCAGCTTCAATTGGGCTTTCACTCTCACGAAGCATTCTCAGAAATTCGTTCTCCGGCGGGAGAACCTGAGCAATAAGCGACTCCATGTCCTTCAACCGCACATACGCAACCTCGTATCGCTTCACGTTTAACGCACGTGCAACCGCAGGTATGTTTCTGTCAGTCGGATCAGCAGCAAGAATGATTAGCTTGTCCGGCTGACGCTCATCGTATTTGTACGGGAGAATCTTCTGCTGCGTGAGCAAATCACGAACTGAATCTGGCAAAGAATTCGTTAGAGCTTGAAGAGCACCAATTTTCTCCTTGGTTATTTTCTCGTCGACAAGTCGTATCTCACGAAATGCATAAATATGCGCAACCTCCCGGTACACAGCATCGTGGTCAACACCAAAATCGTTCACGAGTATCTGCGCAAGATTACGGCGTAGCCGCCTGCTCTCCTCGGTCTCTTTGACCTGAAGCGCTTTCTCTAAGGTCTCGTAATCAACTATTCCTTTCTTGAGAAGGGTGTAGCCAAGACGGTCGGTAATGTCAATCTCGATAGGCTCTGCTGAGGAAGGGACTCCAACTGAATCAAGTGTAGCCTCATCTCCGCCCGGACGGACTGCGACATCTTTTTGTGTACGAGGAAAAGATCCTTTGGTCGTGTTCATATAACATAGAATCCATTTTAGTGAGATTGTTCTTCTGCTCTTCGCTCGATCGTAAACTCAAGTCTACATCATCTTCTATGACAACCCTGCTGGAAGTTCCGCTTCCACTTTCCCTTCTACTGCCTGAGGCGGACTCCATTGAAAAGATTACCGCTCCCGCCGAAAGTCAGGACGGGAATGACCGCTAAAACGAACCTTTGTCATGCCGTACCTTGATACGGCATCCAGTGGCTTGCAAGAAACATCTTCTTCTGGATTCCCGCTTTCGCGGGAATGACAGCTAAAACGAACCTTTGTCATGCCGTACCTTGATATGGCATCCAGTGGCTTCCAAGAAATGTCTTCTTCTGGATTCCCGCGTTCGCGGGAATGACCGCTAAAAGGAACCTTTGTCATGCCATACCTTGATACGGCATCCAGTCCGATATCAACAAAACATCCAATCCGGCAGCACCCTTTTTCAGGGTAATTCATCGTACAAGTCTCTCCATTCGGGGTTCATCGCTTCGATGAGCTCCAGCTTCCATTTCCTTCTCCATTTTTTCAGTTGTTTCTCTCTGGCAATAGCATCCTTAACATTGTTGGTTGCTTCGAAGTAAACCAACCTATGAACCTGATATCGCTTCGTGAATCCATCGTTAAGATCAATCTTGTGCTCATATACCCGTTTCTTGAGGTTGTTGGTAACACCAGTGTAAAGGGTTCCATTACGCCTGCTTGCAAGGATGTAAATGTAATAAGTTTTAGCCACTTTACGTGCTTTGAGTTTGCTGTCCGATGCACATTGCGACAGTCATTTTCACTGCATGCACATCGCCTCAAGTGAAAACCGAACGCTCTTCTGGATTCCCGCGTTCGCGGGAATGACAGCTAAAACGAACCTCTGTCATGCCGTACCTTGATACGGCATCCAGTGGCTTGCAAGAAACATCTTCTCCTGGATTCCCGCATTCGCGGGAATGACAGCTAAAACGAACCTCTGTCATGCCGTACCTTGATACGGCATCCAGTGGCTTGCAAGAAACATCTTCTTCTGGATTCCCGCGTTCGCGGGAATGACCGCTAAAAGGAACCTTT